>Ga0307414_10000007_pt1 | contig 407977 bp, 294 predicted proteins | sample DK1Ometagenome_FD_203804 | JGI IMG/M metagenome (GOLD analysis project Ga0307414, IMG submission 203804) | Maize rhizosphere microbial communities from greenhouse at UC Davis, California, United States - DK15-O-3 | ecosystem: Host-associated > Plants > Roots > Rhizosphere > Soil | place: USA... | reverse complement strand
ATCTCTCCTTCCTGAAGGAGATGTGGCCTCACGTGCGAAAAGCCGGGCGCTTTATCGAACGGCTTCGCGCACACCGCATGACGGTGGAGTATCACCATCCGGAGAAGAGGGATTGCTATGGCCTCTTGCCGGAGTCGGCCAGCCATGAAGGATACCTCGCACATCCTGTCCATTCCTATTGGGATGACTTTTGGGCGCTGCGCGGCTTGCTCGACGCCTCCGCTATCGCGGACCGGCTCGGCAAGAAAAAGGACGCGGAAGAATTTGAAGACAATGCCCGTGCGCTCCGGGAATCCCTCCGCGCTTCGATCCGCATTGTCATTGCGGAGAAGCACCTCAACTACATTCCCGGTTCCGTCGAGTGGGCGGACTTCGATCCCACCGCCACGTCCAATGCCATCTCGCTGCTACAGGCGGTCGGTGACCTTCCGTCCGAGCAGCTTGACGCCATGTTCGATCTGTTCATCCGCGACTTCCGTCGCAAGCACAATGGAGAGATGGAATGGAACAACTACACCGCCTACGAAATCCGGATCGTGGGCGCTTTGGTCCGGCTCGGAAAGCGGGCGGAAGCGATCGAGTTGTTGGAGCGCTTCCTGGACGATCGCCGTCCCCTCGACTGGAATCAATGGCCGGAGATCTCGTGGCGCGATCCCCGCAGCCCGGGTCACCTCGGCGACGTGCCCCACACGTGGATCGCCTCCGAGTACATGCTCGCCTTCGCCAGCCTCTTCGCTTGGGAACGCGAGTCCGATGATGCGCTGGTCCTCGCCGCCGGACTGCCCGCCAATTGGCTCGGAAAGAAAGGGATCTCGGTCAAGGGTCTGCGAACTTGGTACGGACCGCTCGATCTCACGTTGAAGCCCGGTGCCGAGCTGGTCGCCGAGATTGGAGGCACGCTTGATCTCCCCCGCGGTGGCTTGGTGATACGTCCCCCGTGTCCGGGACCAATCCGCTCGGTCACCATAAACGGAAAGCCCGCCGAAACGTTCAGAGCGGATGAGGTGATTGTTCGCGAATTTCCGGCACGGGTTGTCTTCTCCTTCCATTCCTCGCCATGAAACCCGACCCCATGCTTCCCTCTCCGCACGCCCGGCTGCTGTCGAACGGTCGCTACTTCACTTTTATCACCGCCGCCGGGACCGGCCAGTCACGTCGTCACGGCCATGTGGTGAACCGCTGGCACTGCGACCCGGTGGAGGACGCGCAGGGCCAGTTCAACTATTTGCGCGACCTCGACAACGACGCGCTTTGGTCCGTCGGGTTACAGCCCATGAAATGCCGGAGCACCGGGTATCAATCGTCCGATCTCCCGGGAGTCTTTCGCATCGTTAACGAGACACGTGGAATTCGCGCGCAGCTCGATGTGGCCGTCTCCCCATCGGAGGATCTTGAGGTACGGCGTTTGCAGTTGACCAATCTGACCCGCAGGCCTCGAAAGATCGAAGTGACAAGCTTCCTTGAGGCGGTTCTTACGTGGCAAGGCGCGGATATCGGTCACCCCGCCTTCTCAAAGCTCTTTGTCCAGACCTCTCATGACCCATCCTGCTCGGCGCTCGTCGCGGAACGCCGCCCGCGCGGGGCCGATGAAACCTGGCCTTGTTTGTTTCATTCGCTGTCAGGCGCAGATGCGGTGTCGTGGGAAAGCGATCGCCTGCGCTTCCTGGGCCGCGGACGCTCGGCGGCGGATCCCCAGGCCTTCGATGGAAGGGATCTCTCAGGCTCTGTTGGCAACGTGCTCGACCCCTGTCTAAGCTTGCGCACCGTGATCGAGCTCGTGCCGGAAGGGGAGACGGCCATTGGCTTTGTTACCGGCATCGCGGAGACCAAGGGGGACGGTCTGAGGTTGGCGGGAAGGTTCCGCGACGTGGTGGCCATCGACCGCGTGCTGGTGGAGGCGGTGGAAGCGGAGGAAAATCTCCGGCTGGAGCATGGGCTCGACGATAGCGCGGCATCGAAGTTCCAAGCGCTCGCCGCCGCGATGTACTATGGGCATCGTGGTTTGGTTCCATCACAGGGTCCGCCCGGCGGAGGCCCGGTGCCACCGATTCCCCGCGACCGGCCGACGATAGTGCTGTGCGATGGCTGGAAGGCGAAATCCACGGAGGAAGCGCTCAAGGCCCGCCGCTACTGGGGGACCAAAGGTTTTTTCACGAACTTCGTGGTGCTCGAAGATTCCGGCGCAAAGGCTCCCGATGGGCTCGATGACCGGGTGTTCACGCTTTCGGCGAAAGAGCTGGCTGACAGTGGCCGGGCCATGTTGTTCGCGGTCGCCTCTTTGGTGGTGCGCGGTAGTTTGCCGGACGTGACGAACAATCACGCCCCAAGCATTCCGCCGGAGATTCAACGGGCGGAGAGTGGGGGTAAAGGAGGGACGCCGGAAGGTCTCCGCTTCTTCAACGGTTACGGCGGCTTCAGCGAGGATGGCAGCGAGTATGTAATCCGTCTGCCTCAGGGGGGCAAACGTCCGCCGATGCCATGGATCAATGTCGTCGCCAACGAAGCCGCCGGTTTCCTGGTAAGCGAAAGCGGAGCTGCCTGTACGTGGGCACGCAATAGCCAGGCTAACCGCCTGACGCCGTGGTCGAACGAGCCCGCCAGCGATCCACACGGTGAGGCACTGTACTTGCGTGATGAAGCGACCGGCGAGGTGTGGTGTCCCTTGCCCGGGCCCGTGCCGGCGTCCGGCGATCATGAAGTCCGCCACGGGCAAGGCGTGACGCGCTTCCGCTCCTCCTGCCATGGCATCGAGCAGGAGACGACGATGTTCGTGCCGCGCCACGATCCGGTGAAGATCGTTATCGTCGGCCTCACCAACCATTCGCCGGAGGCGAAGCGCTTGTCATTTACCGCCTATCAACGTCTGGTCATGGGGACGTTTCCGGAGCAGCCGAGCTTGATCGTCACGCGGCGGGATGCGGACGGAAGCCTGCGTGCGGTGAACCTCGCGGCCGGTGATTTCCGCGGTGGCATTGCCATCTCTGCGCTCGCCGTCAGCGGTGCGGTGGTGGAAGCCAGCGACTTCACCTGCGACCGCTTCGAGTTTCTCGGACGCCACGGCACGGCGGCGAATCCGGCCGCTCTCCGCAACGGGGGCGAACTTGGTGGCGTTTGCGGTGCCGGCCTCGATCCATGTTTCGTTCAGCAGGCGGTCTTCACTTTGCCTGCGGGGGGAACGGTGGAATGCATCATCCTGTTGGGCGAGACGATGTCGGATTCGGTCGCCACGGAGATCGTGTCCCGCTATCGCGATTCCGGAACCGCCCGCGCGGCACTCGGGGAGATGCAGGATTTCTGGAAGTCACTGTCCAGCGGCGTGAAAGTCAGCACGCCTTCGCCGCTGCTGGACCTGATGCTGAATGGCTGGCTGCCCTATCAGACCCTCTGCTGCCGTATGTGGGCGCGCTCGGCCTTTTATCAGTCGAGCGGCGCCTTTGGCTATCGCGATCAGCTTCAGGATTCGGGCTCCTTGCTGGCGCTCGATCCATCCTTCACGAGACGCCAGATCCTGCTGCACGCGCGGCACCAATTCGTGGAGGGCGACGTCCTCCACTGGTGGCACGCCGAGCCGATTGGACGGGGCTTGCGGACGCGCTTCTCCGACGACCTGCTGTGGCTGCCCTTGCTTACCTGTGACTATTTGATCGCGACAGGGGATGATGCGGTGCTCGACGAAAGGGTTTCCTATTTGAGGGGACCGCTGTTGGCCGAGGGGCACGATGAAAATTACCTCACACCCGAACCGGCCGGTGAGGATGGCACGCTCTACGATCATTGCTGCCGGACGATCGACCGCTCCTTGGTCACAGGTGCCCACGGGCTGCCGCTGATGGGAACGGGGGATTGGAACGATGGCATGAGCCGCGTCGGCCGGGAGGGACGAGGGGAAAGCGTGTGGGTCGGCTTCTTCCTGTATCGGATACTGGGCGCTTTCATTCCGCTCTGCGAAAGCCGCGGGGACAAGGGTCGCACGGGACGATACGAGGAACACCGTAGAAAACTGCTGGCGGCTCTGAACGACGGCGGATGGGACGGCGAGTGGTACCGTCGTGCCTACTACGACAACGGCGCGCCTCTCGGATCAAAGGAGAGCGACGAGTGCAAGATCGACACCTTGGCGCAGTCCTGGGCGATCCTTTCAAAGGCGGCTCCAGACGACCGCGCGAACCTCGCGATGGGGGCGATGGAGCGCGAGTTGATATCGGAGCAAGAGGGCCTTATCCGTCTGCTCACGCCGCCTTTCGTCAATACTCCGAATGACCCTGGCTACATCAAGGGCTACGTCGCAGGCGTCCGCGAGAACGGCGGGCAGTACACGCATGCCGCGTGCTGGGCGGTTCAGGCGATCGCGGAGCACGGCCAGAACAACAAGGCGCTGCGGCTGTGGGAGATGCTCACGCCGATCTCGCACTCGCGGACTCCCGAGGCGGCCGATCTCTACAAGGTCGAGCCTTACGCGGTAGCCGCGGACGTGTACGGCGCTCCACCGCATGTCGGGCGCGGCGGGTGGACTTGGTACACGGGGTCAGCCGGCTGGATGTACCGCGTCGCACTTGAATCGATCCTGGGCCTGCGGGTCGAGAAGGGAACGATTCTGGTCCTGAAGCCGTGCATCCCGGACGACTGGCCGGAGTTCCGCATCGAGGGCCGTCTGCCGGATGGGTCGGCAAGCTATTGTCTTACCGTGGAGAATCCGCGTCGCTCGGCGAAAGCCGTGATCTCGGCAAGTCTCGACGGTGTGGTGATGGAGGTCATTGACGGAGCCGCACGAGTTCCCCTGAGGCGTGAAGGAGCCAGGCACGAGGTGCGGGTGGTAATGGGATAGAATGCCTCCTCTTCGAGTCCCGGCTGCAGGAGGCAGGACTACAATCCCTCCTTCGCGGAGGAAATCGCGCCGGACGACCAGCCTCCGCCGAGGGCGCGGTAGAGGCCCACCACCGCCAGATATTCATTCCGGCGGATGCGGGCCAATTCGAGCTCCGTGGGGAATAGCTCCAACTGCGAGTCCAGAATTTCAAAGTAGCTCGCGCGCCCGGCGCTGTAGCGTTCGATCGAGACGTTGGCCGCATCCGAAAGGGAGGAAACGGCCCGCTCTTGCTCGGTGCGCGCGACCGCGAATTTCTGGCGGCTGATCAGGGCGTTCGAAACCTCTCCCAAGGCAACCAGCACCGCATTCTCATGGCGCAACTCCGCCTCGTCGAAGGCGGCACGGGCCTGGGCCTCCTGGGCACGCAGACGGCCACCGTCAAAGATCGGGCCGGAGATGTTGGAGGCGATGGACCAGGCATTGCCGACGCCATCGGTTAGGTCGGACAGGTCCGGACTGATGCGTCCGGCAAAGGCAGTGAGGCCGATCCGCGGATAGTAGTTGGCAATGGCAGCGCCGACCTCCGCGTTGGCAGCCCGCAGGAGCTGTTCGGATTGGCGGATATCCGGTCGGCGGCGAATCATGGAGGATGGCAAACCTGCCGGAATGCTGCGGGCGATCGCGCCATCATCCAGCGAGCCACGCGGTTGGATCGGTCCGGGAGAGCGGCCGGTGAGAATGGAGAGCTGGTTTTCCTTCTGCGCGATCTGCCGCTCGACCTCCGGGATCACCGCGGCCGCCTGCGCGGTGGCAGCGGTGGCGCGGGAGGTTTCCACCTTGGACGCGATGCCGCCTTCGAGCCTGCTGTCGAACAATTGGAAACTCTTCTGGAAGGAATCGCGTGAACGGATGGCGATCTGCTTTTCGAGATCGAGTTCCAGAAGCTCGAAGTAAGCCTGCGCGACATCGGCGACGAGCGAGACGATCACGCCGCGGCGTCCTTCATCGGTGGCCAGATAGCGGGCGAGATCCGCCTCGCTGAGCCGGCGGATACGACCCCACAGGTCGACTTCCCAGACGACGGACAAGAGGGCCGAGGCATCGTCGGTGGTGCGACCTCCGTTGAAGGCGCCGCTGCCACCGGCCTGATTGCGGCCACGGCTGGCGCTGCCGCCGTAGTCCACGGAAGGCAAGGCCAGGGATCGCGTCTGGAGCGCAACCTGGCGGGCCTGCTCGACACGGGTGACGGCGATGCGCAGGTCGTGGTTGTTAGAGAGCGCCTGGTTGATGAGCGACTGCAATTTCGGGTCGTGATAGACCTTCCACCAGGGCAGATCGGCGATCGATTCGGGACTGGCATTGGCATCGAAGCGGAAGGTGCCGGGCGCGCCGACGTCCGGTTCCTCGAAATTCGGACCGACGGTGCAGCCAGTCAAAATCAGAGCTGCGAGCAGCCCGGGAAGACGCGGATCACGCATGGGAGTGCGGGGGTGAAGGTGCGGTGGCAGCCGTGTGCTTCTTTTTGCCGGAGATCCGCTCGATCAGGTAGTAGAGCACGGGAATCAAGAAGATGGCGATGAAGCTGGCGGCGAGCATGCCACCGATGACGGTGTAGCCCATCACCTGCCGCGAGAGTCCTCCCGCGCCAGTAGCCTTGGCCAACGGCACGCAGCCGAGGATGAAGGCGAAGCTCGTCATGAGGATCGGCCGGAGGCGAAGCTTCGCTCCGTCCAATGCGGCATCGATCAAGGGAACTCCTTCCTCATACTTCATCTTGGCGAACTCGACGATGAGGATGGCGTTCTTCGCGGCGAGGCCGATCAGCATCACCAGGCCGATCTGGGCGTAGATGTTGTTCTCATACTTGCCGACCATCAGCGCCGCGAAGGCGCCGAAAACGGCGACCGGGGTGCCTAGCAGGACGGAGAACGGTAGCGACCAGCTTTCATACTGAGCGGCCAGGATGAGGAAGACGAAAAGCAGGGAGAGCGCGAAGATCACCGCCGGCGAGACGCCCTCCTGGGCCTGCTTTTCCTGGAAGCTCATGCCGAGGTAGGCAAAGCCCATTTCGTTCGGCATGACCTCCTTGAAGACCTCCTCCATGGCGGCCATCGCTTGGCCGGAGCTGTAGCCGGGCGCGGGTGTGGCGTTGATCTGCGCGGAGCGGTAGAGGTTGTAGCGCATCGTGAACTCCGGACCGCTGAGCGGCTTGGAGGCGGTCAGGGCACTCAGCGGTACCATTTCGCCGTCCTTGTTGCGGACGAAGAATTGGCCGACCTGCTCGATGTCGGTGCGATAGTCGCCCTCGGCTTGCACGAAGACCTGCCACTGCCGGCCGAAGCGGTTGAAGTAGTTCACGAAGTAACCGCCCATGAAGGTCTGGAGCGTCTGATAGACGGAGCTCAGCTCGACGTGCTGCTTGAGCACCTTCTCCTTGTCCACCTCGAGGAAAGTCTGGGGCACGGAGGGGGAGAACATCGGCGTCACGCCCACGAGTTCCTTCCGCTCGCGGGCGGCGGCGGTGAATTTCATCACGTTCTCCGCGAGGAAGGCGACGTCCTTTCCGGAGCGGTCCTGGAGGATGAAGGTGACACCGCCGCTGGTGCCGATGCCCGGGATGGCGGGTGGAGAGAAAGCGAAGGCGCGTGCGCCCGGGATCTGCGAGAAGGCGCCGTTTACATGCTTGAGGATGGCCGGGTATTGATCCTCCGGCGCGGTGCGCTCGGACCATCCCTTGAGGCTGACGAAGAACACGCCGCTGTAGCTGGTGTTGACGCCACTGAGGAAGTTGAGGCCGGTGACGGTGGTGACGAACTCGACGCCCGGCGTTTCCGAAAGGATCTTCTCCGCCTGCGTCATGACCGCGTCCGTGCGTTGTAGCGAAGCGGCATCGGGCAGGATGACCTGCGCGAAGAAGTAACCCTGGTCTTCCTCCGGCAGGAAGCTGCCGGGAATCCGTTTGCCAAGCATCCCGGTCAGGACGGTTACCCCGACCAGCAGAATGATGGCTACGATCGACTTATGGATGAAGAAGCGGCACACGCCCACGTAGCCGTTGGTGGCCGCACCGAAGCCCCGGTTGAAGGCATTGAAGAATCTCTGGAGCAGCCCCTTGCTCTCCTTCTTGGGCTTCAGCAACATCGCGGCGAGCGCGGGCGAGAGTGTCAACGCGTTGAACGCGGAGATGATGACCGAGACCGCGATCGTCACCGCGAACTGCTGGTAAAGACGACCGGTGATTCCGGGAATGAACGCCGTGGGCACGAATACCGCGGCGAGGATCAGCGCGATGGCGATGACCGGGCCGCTGACTTCTTCCATCGCCTTGATGGTCGCTTCCTTCGGTGTCATCCCGTGCTCGATGTGGTGCTCGACAGCCTCCACCACCACGATGGCGTCGTCCACCACCAGGCCGATGGCAAGCACGAGTCCGAAGAGCGAGAGGGTATTCACCGAGAAGCCAAAGAGCGGGAACAGCGCGAAGGTGCCGATCAGGGATACAGGGACGGCAAGCAGGGGGATCAAGGTGGCACGCCAACCCTGCAGGAACAGGAAGACCACGATGATGACCAGAACCAGAGCCTCGACCAACGTGTGCTGGATCTCGACGATGCCCTCGGTGACCGCAAGCGTGGTGTCGAGCGAGATGACATAGTCGATGTCCGCGGGGAAACGCTCCGCGAGCTCCTTCATCTTCTTCTTCGCGCCATCGGCGGCGGCGATGGCATTGGAGCCGGGAAGCTGGTAAAGCGCGACAATGGCGGCGGGCTTGCCATTGAGGCGGCCGGAGACCGCGTAGTTCTGAGCTCCGAGTTCGATGCGTGCAACGTCCTTCACGCGCAGCATCGAGCCGTCGGGATTGGCACGGACGACGATGTCGCCGAACTCCTCGGCGGTTTGGAGGCGGCCTTGGGAGCGGACGGCGTAGGTAAACTCCTGGCCCTTCGGTACCGGTTCGCCGCCGATGGTGCCGGCGGGATTCACCGTGTTCTGCGCGTTGATGGCGGAGAGGATCTCCGGAATGGTGAGCCCGAGTTTGGCAAGCGTGTCGGGCTTTACCCAGATGCGCATCGCATATTGGCCCGCTCCGAAGACGGTGACGCTGGCGATCCCCTTCACGCGGGTGAACTCGTCGTTCAGGTTGATGTAGGCGTAGTTCGCCAGGAAGATGTTGTCGTAAGTTCCGTTCGGCGAAAACAGCGAGAACATCACCAGCGGTGATGCGGTGGACTTCTGCACCGTGACGCCGAATTTGTTCACGTCTTGCGGCAACTGGGACGAGGCTTGGTTGCTGCGCATTTGCGAGAGGATCTGGTCGGTGTTGACGTCGGTAGCGACGTCGAAATTGACCGTCAGCTTGAGGGTGCCGTCGTTGCCGTTGACGGATGACATGTAGTTCATGTTGTCCACGCCGCTCATCTGCTGCTCGATGGGCGTGGCTACGGATTGTTCGACGGTGAGGGCGTCGGCACCGGTGTAGGTGGTCTTGACCTGGATCTCCGGCGGAACGATGTCCGGAAACTGTGCCACCGGCAGGCTCAGGTAAGCGGCGACTCCCACGATCGTCAGGATGATCGAGATGACCATCGCGACGATCGGACGGTTGATGAAGAACTTGGCCATGCGCTGTTAGTTCCCTTCCGGTGTGGGCTGCTCTCCGGCGGCAGGCGGTGTCCACGGGCTGGCTTCGACCGTCATGCCAGCGCGCACTTTCTGGATGCCCTCGACGACGACGGTCTCACCCGCTTTCAAGCCGGAAGTGATGACCCAGTCGCTGCCCTCGCGCTGGCCGACCGTGACCGGGCGAATCTCCGCCTGGTTGTTCGCGATGACGACTACCTGAAAGGAGCCTTGGACCTCGGTGACGGTACGCTGTGGGACGAGCACCGACTCCACGGTGTCGATTACCGCATCGACACGGGCGAACTGCCCGGGACGCAGCTTGTTGCCGGGGTTGGGGAAATGCGCGGTGACTTCAAAGGTGCCGGTCTGCGTGTTCACCTCGCGGCTGATGCTGACGAGCTTGCCGGGGTGGGGGTGGCGGCTTCGGTCGGCGAGGATCAGGCCGACCTTGACGTTCGGCACGTCGGTTGGCGGCTCACCGGCTTCCTCACGCTTGCGTTTGGCGATGAGATATTCCTGTTCGCTGACTTGGAAGCTTACCTTGATCGGATCGACGGCGGAAATGGTGGTGAGAGATTTCGGATCGCTCGGCCCGACCAGATCCCCGGTCTCGCGGTTGGCGAAGCCGGCCACGCCGTCGATCTCGCTGGTGATCTTGGTGAAGCCGACGTTGAGTTCAGCCAGCTCGATCACTGCCTTCGCCGCGGCGACGTTGGCTTCGGCGGCTTCCAGTGATTGGACCGCGTGTTCCAGTTCCTCACGGCTGATGGCTTGCTTCTCGGCCAAGGGCCGGTAGCGGTTCACGTCTTGATCGGCCTTGGTCCGGACGGCGATCGACTGAAGATGCGAGGCCTCCGCCTGGCGGAGTTCGGCTTCGAAGGGACGCGGATCGATCGCGAACAGCAGATCGCCCTTCTTTACGCTCCTGCCTTCCTCATAGCCGCGCCGGAGCAGATAGCCGGAGACACGGGGACGGATCTCCACGTTTTGGGAACCATCGAGGGTGCCGGTCCAAGTGCGGACGATGTCCACCGGCCGGCTGGTCGCGGTCACGGTGAGCACCGTGGGCGGTGGCGGGGCCGCGGTGGCGGCGTCCTCTTTCTTGCAGCCGGTGAAAGGCAGGGCCGCGGCGAGGAGCCAGAGGCTGCCGGAAAAGCGGAGGCAGTGAAAGGTCGGGCAATCCATCGGAGTGAAAGGTTGGACCTGGTGGCATGCCGTCCGCTGGCACTAACAGAAATCGGGAGACGGATAGAGGTGGATGAGATGCTGGAAGGCGAAGCGCATCGGGTCGTTTGGAAGAGGGACGTGGCAGGGAAATCGGGGTCTTGCGGAAGCGGGGCTTCTATTCCTTCTCCAGCTCCTCGCGGATCTTGAGCAGCTCGGCACGGCGTACATCGCCGATGTCAGGGAACTTCAGCTTGAGTCGCTCCATGACCGCGGAGATGGCCTCCGAGATGGCGAGCCGGGCGAACCACTTGTTGTCGGAGGGGATCACGAACCACGGCGCGTGCTCCGTGCTGGTATGATTCAGCATGTCCTCGAAGGCCTGCTGGTAGTCGTCCCATAGCTCGCGTTCCTTGAAGTCGGCCACGGAGAACTTCCAGTTCTTCTTCGGCTCGTCGATCCGCGCGATGAAGCGCTTCTTCTGCTCTTTCTTCGAAAGGTTGAGGAAGAACTTGATCGGGATGATGCCGTTGCTGGTGAGGTATTTTTCGAAGCGGTTGATCTCCCGGTAGCGACGCTTCCAAAACGCATCGCCGCCGGCTTTGCCCGGCAGGTTCTGCTTCGCGAGGAACTCGGGGTGGACCTTCACCGCGAGGACTTCCTCATAGTAGGAACGGTTGAAGATGCCGATCATCCCGCGTCCCGGAATCATCCTGGCTGCCCGCCACATGTAATCGTGATCGAGTTCCTCGCTCGAAGGTGACTTGAAGCTGGTCACGTGGCACCCTTGCGGATTGATGCCCGACATCACGTGGCGAATCGCGCCGTCCTTCCCGGCGGCATCGATGGCCTGAAAGATGATGAGGATGCCGTATATGTCCTGCGCGTAGAGCTTCTCCTGGAGTTCCGCGAGGCGCTGCACGTTGGCGGCGACCCTTTCCAGAGCACCGGCCTTGTCGTCGTAGCCGCCGGTGAAGTCGGGATCGAAGTCCTTCTTCAGGGAGATCCGGCGATCCGGGATGACGAGGATGTCGCGCAGCTTGAAATCGACGCTGCCGGTGTCGCCGACCTCGATCTTGACCTTCCGGTCGGGGTCCAGGTTGTACTTCATGGTAGGAGTGGGTTATTGCGCTTCGATAGTCTTCCGCATTTCCTCATCCACCGGAGCGTCGTCCTGGATGCTGGCGGGCTTGGTGCGGATCACCTCGACATTGCTGGTGAGGCTTTCCATCAGCTCCATTACCTGGGCCACGGTGCCGAAGATGAACTCTTTGCGTCGCTCCGGTACCGGCATCCGGATGAACCAGTGGGTTCCCAGCCATGCTCCGGACCGGCCGAGCAGGTAGTCGGCAGGGCGCATGGTGGCGTCGCCGGGTTCGTAGCCATGCTGGAGGATGATGTAGGGGCCGTTCGTGTCGCGCGGGTTGATCTCGGCGGCGCTCTTGAGCTTGGCCAAGCTGATCAGGCGGCACGCGCTGAAGTGATTCGAAAGTCGTTGGGCGAGGCTCATGGTGGTGGGGAGATTGGGATTGGCGAGTGAAGTCGCCGCGCTATTCGCTCTTCTTTGCCTCCGGATCGTTTTCCTGGAGCCACTTCTCGCGTGCGGCGAGGTTCTCCTTCACGGCGTGGATTTTTTGCCGTTCTTCGGCGGCAGAGTGGTAGAGGCGAACGGTCTTGGCGAAATCCTCCGCGATGTCGCGCCGGGCGTCGCGGAACATCTGCTTGAGGTCGTCGGCCTCGTCTTTCGAAGCGCTCATCTCCGCCGCGTTTGACGGTGCGGTGACATCGAGGAGCTGTGCCTTGCGCGCATCGGCAAGCTGGGTCACGTGGCCGAGTTCCTGCTCGAAGATTTCCTTCTCCACGTCAGTCAGCTTGCCGCCGTCGAGTTGGGACTTGAGGGCATTGCGCCGGCGATCGAGGTCGTCGGCCGATCTTTTCAGGGCCTCCTGGATTTCCTTCCGTTGCTTCTCCGTCTGCACGCGATCGCGCCTGTTCTGCCGCCATTCCTCGCTGATCCGGCTGTTCTCGTAGTAAACGCCGTTGTACTCGTAACTACTGTCCTGCTCGTACTTCGAGACATCCTCGCCGCCGGGCATCGATTTCGCGAGATCGAGGATCTGGGCCACGCGCTTTTCCGCGAGGGTATCGATGGTCTCCATGTCCTTCTTCAGCGCTTCCGCCGGGACCGATTCGTCGCTACGCAACTTTTGGACAATCGCATTCCGCTCGCGCTTGTAGACTTCCAGCATCCTCTTGAGGCCCGCGATGGCCTCCGCCTTGACTTCAGAAACACGCCGCTTGGACGACTGCGAGTCCTTGAGACCGGCCAGCATGGCTACCAGTTCACCGATTTTCTTGTCGGTCGACTGGCCTCGCTCGCGGATCTCCGCAGTCACTTCGGCCAAGCGCTTTTCACGCATCGCGAGGTGCTGCTTGAGCGTCACGACCGACTGGCGGCGGGCCTCGAGGTCGGTCGGTTCGGATTCCTGGGATACCGCGACGCCGGCCGCCAGGCACCAGATCAAGAGGGTTCGGGTCATGATGTTTCGGTTGGTCTGGGGTTCGGTGGCCCCGGGAAAGGAAATGACGGGCTACAAGGGATTGAGTTTCATGCTGGAGGCTCGCTCGATGGTGGATCCCGGTGGGGCGTTCAGGAATTGGGCGCCTTGTTTGGCCCAGGTTTCGATGTTCGCTTCGGCACCGCCGTACCATTCGTAGCTGCGGAGATTGACCGGCGAGAGCGGATCGCTGCGACGATCGGAGAAGGTTGCCACCGTGCCTTGGCTGTCACGCAGGCGGCCGGACACCGCGATGCTGCCGCTGCCCGCCGCACTGAGCAGGCCGGCACCCGGAACCACGAATCCCGCGGCTGTCGCTCCCATGTTCCAATAAGCCTTCGACGGAACGAGTTCGGTGATGGCCATCTCGATGGTGAGGGTTTTCGGCCCCGGCCGGGAGGCAATGGCGAGCCGGTTGCCCGGATAGGCGCGGATCTCGCGGGCAAGCGACGCCTCGAGCTGCCTGGCGAGTTTCCGCGCGTCGCGCTGGAGCACTCCCGACTGCACGCGGGAGTTCTGGCTCTTCCACCAGTCCTGCCTGGCAAGGCTCGAGGTATCCACCGTCGCGATATGGACGGCAGTGTATTTCTGTTGGACATCGGTCTTCTGGAACTCGGGCGTGGCCCAGGTCTTTTCCAGGAATGCTCCGCGGCCGGCGTCGCCAGACGAGGCACAGGAAGCGAGAAGGGCGGCGGTAGCGCAGACGGCGGCCGTGGTGGCCCGGCGAAGGAGGAGGGAAGTCATGATCGTTGCAGGATGCTGGCAAATCGAGCCGATGGCGGCCATTGCACCTTGGTGCAACGGCCGCCATCCGGAGGCTCAGCGCCCGGGGTGAATGCGGGTGATCTTCGAGCCTTGGAGACTGAGACCGCCCATCAAACCACTTTGGTTGAAGAAGAACGCGTAAGTGCCCTTGTTGATGGTGGTGGTGGAGAGCGAGGCCGCCACGCCTTTGTCGACGACGACGAGGCTGGGGCTGCTGCCAACTTCCCAGCCATCGGCGCGGTTGATGTTGGCGAAGGCCTCGTTGTCCATGAGGAACAGCGCGTAGCCATACTTCTGAACACCCGCTTGGAGGCCGTAGGAAAGTCCTCCGGTCTGGTAGTAGTCGCGGATGCTTCCATCGGACCGGATCAGTGCGCCGTTTCCGCCCATGCCTCCGACGATGAAGCCGCCCTTGGCGACGTGCGGGAAGACAAGGATGCCCTTGGCTCGATTACCAAGCTGCCGCGCCTTCGGGTTGACCCGGTAGAGGTCCTTGAGCGCGGCACGCGAGTCGGAGGAGATTTCCGCAGCGCTGGCGCCCGATGCGGTCGGGCCGGTAGCGCACTGGTTCAGTGCGAGGCATGTGAGGGCAAGGCCGGCGGCGGCCTTCAGGGAACGGAGGATTCGTTTCATGGTCGTGTTCGGTTGGAGGTTTGGGACTAATAGAGCGCTCAGGACTTGAGCCAGGCACGGGCCTCGTCGGCTTGGCCGCTCGGAAAATATTCGAGAGGAAACGGCCGCATGCGTTTGGCGGTGAAGATCACGGCGAGGTCCTTCCAGCGAGTGTCGCCGACGATGGCCATCTTGCGGATCAGGTCGTCATTGGCAGTCTGGAAGGCGAGGTCGGCCCAGTCGCCTTCGCGGGTCCAGCCTTCGAAACGTTCGCCGTGGATGAGCAGGGATCCGCCTGCCCAGTCGCGGAGGTAGGCTCCGGCTGCCGCGTGCGCGGCGGCAAGGTCTTCCGGCGAGAGCTTGCCGGTTAGCGTGATGGTGACGATGCCATCGGAGGCATCGAGCAGGGTAGCACTCATGGTGGTATCAGGGGTTGGGATGAAGTCCGCGATGAAGCAGGAGGATGCGGCGCACTTCCGCGATCGCCTCGTCGTTCTGGTGCGCGCTGTGGCCGCAGGGGACGATCTTTTCGGAGACCGCGCCGTCCATGTGCGAACTCCAGTAGGGGACCACGCCGTCGGTCGACTCCGGGCTATTCCCGCGACCCCGGTCGCCGATGATGGTGTGGTAGGGGATGCCACGAGTGATCGGGATCCGGTTGATCGCCTGCACGAAGCGGTTGTTAGGCGTGAGGGTATCGACGCTGCTTGGGATGCGCTTGAGCTTCAGCTCGTCCTCTTGGAAGGTCGTGGACTGGAGCATTTCGCTACCTGCCTTGAGCAAGGTGACCGGCGAGCGGATGATGCCCGAGGCCCAGCGCACGAGACGGCGGCTGGCAAGGTTGCTGCCTTTGAGCGGTGCGGAGACAAAGATCACCCGTCCGATTTCCTTGCGGTGGGAAAAGACCAAGGCCTCGGTGAAGAGCTTGCGGCTTTCCGGAGAGAGCGAGACCTCGGCTCGGGGCTTTTTGAAGAGGTCCGTCCATAGCTTTTCGCCGGTGTCGGTGATCAGAAGCCGGCTGATGCATCCGCCCATGCTGTGGCCGATCACGACCATCTTGTTCTTCAATGGATAGCGCTTGCCAATGGCGTCCAGCTCGTGCCGCAGGATCGCCGCCGAGTGTGGGTAAGGATAGCCGCTCGGGTAACTGTAGAACCAGAACTGGTAGTTCTTGCGGAGCTGCTCATCGCCGCGCAAGGCGTTGATCATGGGCGTCCAGGTAGCTTCGGAATCCATGAGCCCGTGAATCACCAGCACTACGGTCTTGTCCGGATCATAGGGCTGGAGCCGGGCGATCCGCGCGGTGGTGGCATATTCGGCGGGACGCAAGAGGCGCATGATCTCGAATTTCCGCGGATTGGTGCTGGCGAGCATGACGGCGAGGGGCACCGTGAAATCCGCGGCCAGTGGCCGGGTGCGGCCCGCGAAGCGGATCTGCTCGGTGGCCAGCGGGTCTTCGAAGGAAACGACCGCGCGCCGGCCCTCGAATCGCACCACGGCGGTGACGCCGTAGTAGATCCGCGGAATGGTGAAGTCCTCCTTCGTCCGTTCGCTCATCCCGCGCCCGGTGGCGACCAGGGGCGCGCCGATACCCGGCCGCTTGTTACGATGCTTCACGTAGGCTCCGCTGAGGTCGAAGCGGTCGGCGGGAGTGAACTCGAAAAGCCGAGGATCCCAGCCGGGCCTGGGATCGGGCCGGTGGGTCAGGGTGATCTCACCCTGTCGCGAAGGGACAGTCAGGGGGCGGGACCATGGATCGAGATTCGAAGTCTTGATGATGCCAAAGACCCGGGAGACCGCGAAGTTGTAGGCATCCTGTGCCGCGGTGTCGGAGGGATCCGCAGCGAGGTGGTCGGCGGCATCCCGCGCTGCGGCCAGAAGCTCGCCAATGGCCGCACGGGGATCGCGGGAACGGGCTTTAAGGGCACCTGCGATGCCCTTCTCCACGGACGCAAGCTTGCCCTCGGTAGATCTCGGTGGACGAAAGTCGGGTTCGGTCTCCGATACCTCGGCGTAGCCGCTGCAACCGGTGATCACCAGCGCCGCGGCACTTGCCAGCGCGATGGACAGTGGGTGGAGGAGTGGACGGTTCCGGTTCATGGATTCTGATTCCACGGGGTGGACCCTGTGCCGGTGGCCTCGGCGATGGCCGAGAGCAGGGCGGCTTCATCCACGGGTTTGGTGAGGTAAGCGGAGGCACCCATCGCCAGCACCCGCTGGGCGGTGTCCGGTTCACCATGGCCGGTGAGAACGATCACCGGAGTGGTGATTCCGCGGGCGGTGAGGCCTTCCAGCACGTCAAATCCGCTCTCTTCCGGCATGTGCAAGTCGAGCAGCAGGCAGTCCGTCGGCTGGGCCGTAAGAGCCGTCATGGCATCCTTGCCTCGTTCAAAGGCGACCACCGAAAATCCGTGGGCGACCAGCAAACGGCGCAGTGCCTTGCGCAATTGCGGTTCGTCATCCAGGACGGCAATCACCGGAGGGCGCTTCACGCGTGCCATGAAAGCGTGCCACGCGGAGCACCGCCATTGGACCTTGGTTCAATCTAAGTCGCCATGGGCAGAACGTCTCTTCACCGTCCTGCCTGAGCGACCACTGCTTTCCTCCCCATATTCAAACGGTCGGCAATATGGATCAGGTCGGCCAGCGATTCGGCGCCCATTTTCTCCATCACCCGGCCGCGATGGACTTTCACCGTTTGTTCGCAGGTGCCGAGATCGGCCGCAATGAGCTTGTTGGGCTTGCCCGCCGCGACGCACGCCATCACCTCGCGTTCGCGCGGAGTCAGGCGGCTGAAACATGCGCACGCACGCGCCGTTTCATCGCGTTCTTGCTTTTGCGTGGCAGCGACTTTCAAGGCACGTTTCACCGCCCGCAGCAGGAGGGTTTCATCCAGCGGCTTGGTGAGGAAATCCACCGCGCCCGCCTGCACCGCCCGGACGGTCATCGGAATGTCTCCATGACCTGTTAGAAAAACGATGGGGAACCTGGCTCCGGCACGGACCAGTCGACGCTGGAGCTCCAGGCCGTCGAGTTCCGGCATCGATACATCTAACAGGAGGCAGTCGATTTCCTCGGCGTTGCAGGTGGCCAGGAACTCCTGCGGGGACGCAAACGCACGCACTTGATAACCTTCCGCATGCAACAGCCGGGATAAGGCCTTGCGCATGCCAGCTTCATCATCGAGGAGGTGAATCGTTTCGGGATTCATGTCTGCATGGTTTCGAGGAACTCAAGGGGGTGGCGGTCGGGTGAACGAATCTTTTCCGGGTTGGCGGTAACCGTTGGCCGGAATGAGCCGGAGCAGGGGATCACCCGCTCCGGCTTTGTTAACGGGATCAACCCTTGGTGAAATTGAGGCCGGGGTCGCCATCGGGACCACCGACCAGCACGAACTTCATCTTCGAGTCGCCGTCCAGAGTGACGGCGGTGACCATCTGGGAATTGTCCGCGTTCATGATCAGCAGGCCCTTGTCGTTGATGCCCCAGCTACCTTTCAGCTCCGAGGTCTTGCCGTTTCCGGTGAAACTCCAGGTGAATTTGTCGTCCGCTTCGAGTTTGAAGGTGATCTTGCCGCCGGAGGCATCGGAAGTCCAGGTACCGAGCAACTTTTCCTTCGGGATCGGGTCCGGCCGCGGCGGACGTTCCCCGTCAGGATCGCCATCGTCGGGGAGGGAGTTCTTGGTGAGATCCCGGAGCTGTCGGGCCACGCTGTCAGCCGGCTGCAGCTGGGCCGTCTTGTCGAATTGCTCGTAGGCCTTCTCCATGTGGCCGCAGATCAAATAGTGGTAGCCCAGGAGGAAATGACCTTCCGCCTTGTTCGGGCTTCCATCGACCCATCCCTCAAGCTTCCGCAGCTGACCTTCGTAGGTGCTGGTGCTGCTGTAGAAGCCCGCCATGGTTTCCCAACTCCATCCGGGACCGGAAGCGAGTACGGGATTCAACACACCCGCCGCATCGCCATAGCGGCCGAGGGCGAAGAGGACCAATGCACGATATTCGTGCAAGGTCACATCGTCCGGTGTCGCGGCGATGGCTTCGTCGGCAGACCGCAGGGCGGTGGTGTAGTCGCCCGCCTTGAAGGCAGTGCGGGATTTCTCCAAGGCATCTTCGGATTTCTCTTCCGCCACCGCGACCGTCTGCTCATCCCCGGGCGGGTGCTCGGCGGCGGAGACGGACATGGGCTGGGTATAGACCACCGTGGTGTTCTCCACGGGCGGAGCGGGATAAGGGTTGCTGTACGACTGGTAACCCATGTCGTAAATCATGCTGCCCAAGCTCCATGCGGCGATTCCCCACATGAAATTTTCGCCGAAGTCGTCATCGAACCACCAGTGGTTGTTCCAATAGCCACCATTCCAGCAGTGACCCCAGTGGCCGTGGTGCCAGCCATGCCAATGCCCGGCACCCCACCACGGATGCCCGCCCCAGTGGCGCGGGTTCCCGGCGAAGTTGTTGTTGTGGCGGAAGTTGTTGTTGATGCGGATGTTGGTGTTGTTGCCCCAGACCCCACGGTTGCCTCCCCAGCGGTTGGCATCCCAACCCCCGCCGCCGATTCCACCGGCGCCGCCCACCCCTCCGATACCCCCGGGGCCACCGATTCCACCGAGGCCTCCAATGCCGCCGGCGATGCCAACGCCACCGAGTCCCCCGATGCCGCCGGGCCGGCCGACGCCACCGACACCCCCAACTCCGCCCGGTCCACCGGGACGGCCGGCACCACCGACGCCTCCCACTCCGCCCGGTCCACCGGGACGGCCGGCACCACCGACGCCTCCCACTCCGCCCGGTCCACCGGGACGGCCGGCGTCACCAATGCCACCCACTCCGCCCGGTCCCCCGGGACGGCCCGCTCCACCGGCGCCACCCGGACCTCCGGGACGGCTGGGATAACCCACCATACCCGGCAGGGTTGAAGGTTTCGCGCCGCCCGGACGAGTGTTGTTTAGACCTCCCCCTCCAGGCCGCGCTTCAGGACGACCGGCGGATGGGCGGCCGGCATCCGGCCTCGTCGAGGGCCGGGTGGAGGGACGCGTCGAGGGCTTCGTCGTTGGCCGCGATGGCGAAGGACGCGTGGCCGGCTTGGTGGCCGGCCGGGTGGCACCGGAAGGACGAGATGAAGTCGAGGGTCGCGATTGCGGTCGCTGGACCTTGGAGCCTGTGGCGGGGCTGCGTCTGGCTGAACTGCTGCCACCATAACTCCTGCTGCCCCCTCCATATCCTCCGCTCCGGCTCATGCCGCCTCCTCCATATCCTCCGCCTCCCCTCATGCCGCCGCCGCCCATTCCGCCCCCGCCGCCTCCGCGAGCACCACCACCCCCGCCGCGGCCGCCTCCGCGGGCCTCCAGTTCGGCGGTAATAAAAGAAAGGCCAATGAGGGCCACGATGATTGAAGTGAAGTATTTCATGGCTTGAGGAGGTTCGGTTGCTTCATTTCACGGCGGGCTCCGGAGTTTGACGGACCACCCGCATTTCGACGTCCGGCTGCTTCTCGCCGTCCACCAGTCGCTCGCTGGCAGTCCACGTAAAGGCCTCGTCCCCCTCGAAGGTGAGGGTCTGGTTGGCACTGGTGAGCTCGCCGTCGGCGGTGGTGCCTTCGGTGTGGATCATCCACTTGTCGTCGCTGAGTCTCGTCCAATCCCCTTTGGAGAAACCGCCACCATCATCGAATGTCCACCAGACAATGGTCTGGTGCGCGGGATCCCAGCCGATGCGGATGTTGGTGGTGAGCGGCTCGGCATCCGGAGCGGTGGCGAGCATCTCGCCGATCAGGTATTTCCCGGAATCGTCCCAGCCGAAGGCGACATCGATGCGCATGCCGTCGACCTGGGTGGTCCAGTCGCCCTTGAGATCGGCGGCAAGTCCGGCGAGTTCACCTGCGGCGTCCGACGCATCGCCCCGATCGCGGGTGCTGGCGATCTGCCAGACCCCGGCCTCGTTCTTCTGAAGTACGGCCGTGTAGTTCATCGAGGTCGGCACCGCATCCTCGCCGGGGGGAGTGGAGTGGACGGTTCCGTCTTCGATCGCGAGGTCCTTCCCGACGAGGCGCACCGAATCCACTTCGATGGCGACTTGCGGGGCTTTCGGCGCGGCGAAGATCGCTTCATAGCGGGCCTGGATGTCGGCCCGGCCGGTGGTGATTTCGCTGGCGTCGAGATCGGTGATCTCGCCGTTTTCGGTAAAGAGTGCAGCCACTGCGGCGGCATCCTTTTTGTTGAAGGCGGCAACGAAATCGGTAGCGGCCTTCTCCAAGCCGGCCATCTCGGGAGCTGCCTCTTCAGCACGCAGGCTGGACACAGGGATCAACGCCAGTGCAAGGCCGGCGGACAGGAGTTTTGTTTTCATTCCGCGAGGATAGGAGGTTGCGCCGGAACGGGTGGAGATACGCGTCTTCACCGCTTCTTCCGGTGGTCTCCTCTTCCTTAGGATGAAAAGCCAACTCTGGGTAGTGTACTTTGGTGCTATATTAATTTCTCCATGCCCATCATTTGAAAAATGAATTAGTTAACAAATGGGGAAATTGCCCGGGGCGTTCGCTATCTTGCACCGCGACTCACCGCTCCTCCTCGGTGCAGGCCGGTATCTCCAGTTCGAAGATTGCGCCGCCGTCGGGATCGGGCCTTGCCCCCAAGCGCCCGCCGTGGGCAGTGAGGATGGACCGGCAGATCGCCAGGCCCATGCCCAAGCCATGGGCTTTCGTGGTATAGAAAGGCTGGAAGAGCTGTTCCGTGTCGCTGGGAAGACCGACACCTGTGTCCTTTACCAATAACCGCACGATGCCGTCCGTAGCGGAGGTGGATACCAGCAAGTCGCGCGTGCGGGGTGGTTTTCGGGCCATGGCATCCGCACCGTTGAGAATGAGATTGAGCAGCACCTGCTGGAGCTGCACGCGATCACCGGAAACTGCCGGGAGGCCGTTTGCGAGGTTGCGGACGACGGTCACCCCACGGCCAATCAGATCGGCATTGGTGAGATGGAGGACCTCCGTCGCGATGTCGTTGAGAGAAACGGGCAGCATTCTGGTTTCGCCGCGTTTCAGAAGGGCGCGCAGCCGCTGAATCACCTCGCCAGCGCGGCGGTCCTCATCCACGATGTCCGATAGGATGTCCTTCACCTCGTCATGGTCCGGCGGTGATTGGGCCAAGAGCCGTTGGGCAGCCTGGGCGTTGGCGAGGATGATCGCCAGGGGTTGATTGAGCTCATGGGCCAAGGAGCCGGAGAGTTCGCTCAAGGTCGACACCCGGGTCACATGGGCGAGTTCGTCGCGGTGGCGGCGCGCCTCGTCCTCCGCCTCCCGCCGCGCGGAGATGTCCACGATTACGCTGAGGACCAAAGTTCCTTCCGGGCTTTCAACCGGACTGATGCCGATCTCCACGGGAAACTCGCTGCCATCCTTACGCAGTGCAAAAAGCTCCCGCCCGGCACCGATCGCCCGTGGTGTCGGCCCCAGGTGGAAGCCACCGCGGTGGTCGGCGTGCGAATCCCGGAAGCGCTCCGGCACCAGGCCATCCACCGGCATCCCCACCAGCTCGCCGGAGCCGAAGCCGAACATCCCTTCGGCACGCTGGTTGGCCATGAGGATCGTGCCCTCGGCATTCGCGAGGACCACGCCGTTCGGCGAGGCTTCCACCGTCAGGCGGAAGCGCTCGTGCATCATGTGACGTTCGGTGACGTCGATCGATACTCCCCGCATCCGCAGCGGCTTGTGGCGGCCGTCGAAATCGACCTTGCCCCGGGCTTCGATCCAGTGCCGGGAGCCGTCCGCGAGGGCCACCCGGTAGTTGGCGCGGAAGTTGCCGCCGTCCGCGAGCGCGGCATCCAGGGCCCGGCGTATCGGCTCGCGGTCATCGGGATGGAGAGTGGAAAGGAAGCGGGAGAGATTCACCGGCTCGTGCTCCGGGACGCCGTAGAGCGCGCGCCCGTGAGGATTCACCCATACGGAATCATCGGAGATATTCCATTGCCAGAATGCGATCCGGGCGACGTTGGCGGCCAGTTCCATGCTCTCCGCATTCTCGCGCAACTCCGTCGCCATCGCGGCGGATCGTCGGAGATCTCGACCTCCCTCATAGGTCATCACGGCCATCACCACGGAGAACGGCAGGCTGATAAGATAGGGCATGGCAACCGTTCCCGTGTGAATCAGAATACCCTGCAGCAAGGCGGTGGCGATGAAGAGCACCACGCCGCCGCCCATGAGCACGGCACGCCGCCGCGAGTCCGCGTCCTGCTTCCGCCATAGCCGCCAGGAAGCGTCGATGGTAAAGGTCAACAGCAAGATCGTGCTCAACTCCGCCAGCCGCGTGCGCTGGCTGAAGACTGCCTCGGCGACTTTTATCGGCTCCCCGAGAAAGCGAATCTCCCGGAGGCCGGTGATCCTGACGTGATTCAGGTTCGGCTCGAAAAGAAAATTAAGTGCCAGACAAACGACACGGGTCGACAGCGCAAGGGTGCCCAGCCAGCGCCTGCCCGTGCCGAAAGACCAGTTCACATAGCCGATGATGGCGACAAAGGCGGCGTAAATCGGTACGTGCATCCAGCGCACCGCGCGCCCGAAGGCCTCGGGATCCGGAGCATGCATGGTGGCAAGTTCTCCGGCGGCAATCCCGGCGATCGAGAGCGCCAGCAGCGTCACCCACGGCGCGGCCCGGTCGCTTCGGCGCGCCAGCCATTGCATCGCCGCCAGCATCAGGCAGGCACCGATGACCGTCTGCCAGAGAACTTGAACCGTATTCATGCAGACCGCGTCCGGAAGCGGGAGAACGGATGGTCAAGGGCATCGGAGATCCCCATCGCAACCTTACCCTGATGAGTCGAGGGGATCTTGTCGAGTTGCGAAAAGCGGGCGCTCCGACGTAGCGGTGCGGGCTCGGTGGTCGCTGCTCTGATATCTGGAACAAGATAAATGTTAGGATTTATGAAAGATCTTAGTGAGCAAATCGTAACATTCGGATTGACTGTTTTTACAGCGGGTGCGTCGGAATGCTGGACGACTCGAGATGTCTTCAGTCTTTTATTGTTAGTGGTTTAGAGGGAGTCATGAATTTAATTCTTTACCTTTATTGGAATTAAATGCTGGGTATCGAATTCGGAGTCATTGATAGATTGGAATTTCCGATCTTCCCGGGACCTAAACCCTTTTTGATTCCGGCATTCCTCTCCCACATCATGATTCTCGCATCGATTCGAGGCGCGTACCGCCGTTTTGCCGTGGCAGCGACTTTCTTCGCTGGGGCCCTTTCCGGGGACGCGCAGGAAGAAGGAGCCGGGCATCAGCGGACGCAGGAGATCGCGCTGAAATCCGGTTGGAACGCCGTTTATCTGGAGGTGCAGCCGGTGGATCCGTCACCGGCGAAAGTCTTCGCAGGTCTGCCGGTGGACAAGGTGGCGACGCTTTTCGAAAGTCCGGCCACCAACCAGTTCGTCACGAATCCGGGAGTGGATCTTTTCAAGGGACGAGGCTGGGGCGTGTGGTACGCTCCCGCACTGCCGGAAGCCTTCTTGAAGTCGCTCGACGCGATCGACGGCAACCGCGGCTATCTGGTCCACGCAACCAGAGACTGCCAGTGGAAGGCGGCGGGGCAGGTGAAGGGCGGCTCGCTGAAGTGGCAGCCGGATGCCTTCAACTTCGTGGGCTTCTCCATGGTCTCTTCGGGCGGGCCGACCTTCGCGCAGTTCTTCGCCGGGTCGAAGGCGCATCGCGGGCAAAAGCTCTATCGTCTGGTAGACGGGCGCTGGAAGCAGGTTGCCGCCTCGGGCGCGGAAGCGATGCGCGGGGGTGAAGCGTTTTGGATCTATTGCAAGGGTTCCTCGGACTACCAGGGTCCGCTGCGGGTGGAAACCGCGCTCAGCCAAGGCCTGCAATTGGGCCGTGGTGCGGCCAAAGTGATCCTGCGCAACGAGTGTCCACATCCACTGGGATCCACGGTGCATCATGTTCCGGGCAATGGCCCGCCCGTTCCTCTTTCCATCCTGGTTCGCGCCTATGGAAATCCTTCGGCACCGGTGACTCCGGTGGCCGCGAACATGCCCTCCGGTGCTTGGTCCCAGGCGCTGCCTCCGCTCGAAATCGGGGCCGCCTTGGCCATCCCGATGGAGTGCCGTAGCGGCGAGATGGTCCGCACCCGGCAAGAATCGCTGCTGAAGATCACCAGCGATCTCGGCACCGAAACCTGGGTGCCGGTGACCGGCTACCGGGAAGATCTCGAAGACTGAACGCACTCCCCGCCGCCTGCCTTCCCCTTTTCCTCTCCTCCACATGAAGCCTCTTTCATTCAAGTTTCCTGCCACCCTGGCGGGATCGCTATGGGCCGCGCTGTTGCCTTTGGCCGCCGAAACCAGTCCCTATCAGGGCCTGTGGGTGGGAGAAGTGGTGCTCGGCGGCGTGAACGAAGTCACGGTGCCGCTGGATGCGAACAATGTGCCGCGTGCGCCTGATCCGAACGTGGTCACCCCCACCGCGGACGCAGCGACTCTCCGCTTGATCCTCCACGTGGACTCCACGGGAAAAACCAGCCTGCTGAAGAATGTGGCCATCCTGGCCCGCAAGGCGGGAGAGCAGGAGAAGGAAAGTGATCTGGCTCTTGTGACCGATGAACGACTCTACGGGGCATTCCCTCCGCAGCCTGCAACCCGCATCTCAAGCGTGGTCTTCGATTTTGGAGATGCCAAGGCGACGGCAGCGGTAAACCGGGTTGCGGATCTTGCGGCGACTGCGGCGGCGAACGAGGCGGTCAAATCCAATGCAACTCTGGCCAACGTGAAGACCAAGGCGCAGGAAGCCGCGGCTCCAGTTGTGGCGCAGGCGGACGCGGCCGCCGCCTTCACGAGCTTCCTTCAGACCAAGCTCGACAAGGCGAAGGTCATCGGCATCGCCAACGGCGCTTCAACAGCCACCACGCTGGCGGACGCGATCGCTCTGAGGGACGGATCTTTCTTCAAGGACACCCGTGGTGTCGACATGCTGGCGGCGATTCAGGCTGCGGTGGCAGCACTGCCACCGGGGGCAACCCAGGCACAGAAAGAGAAGGCCGCGCTGAATACCGCGGCTGCCTATGCCGAGACGGATTTGGGCTATGAGCGGTTCCTCGCCGGCGAGCTGTTTGGGGACGCGATTTCCGCAGCGGCGGAGAAGGCCGCGTCGACCGTGGCAACGATCGCGCTGAAGCCGGTGACGGCCTTCCAGAGCGGGACCGGCGGCACTTCGGTGACCGTGGTCTCGGATGCACATGGCCTGGTCAGCGGTGATGAGATCGCGATCCAAGGAGCGGCTGCCGGTCTCTACAACGGTCTTCACGCGGTGGTCCGCCTCGATGACAACAGCTTCCGGCTCGCGGTGCCCTTCGTAGCAGGGGGAGCAGTGCAGGGATACTCTCCTTCGAATGCGGTCGCCCCGCTGGTGGTAAAGAGCCCGGGCCATGGCCTGACCACGGGCACGCGGGTGATCCTGCGCGGTTCCTTGGCTGGCTACAATGGCGAGCACCTGGTCACGGTGATCGATGGCAGCACCTTCAGCATCGACATCCCCTTCGCCTCCGATCCGGCCGAGCGTGGCGTGTGGTCCACCCGCCAGGGAGAGATCACCGGCTATGAAGGCACCGCCGATGGTACGGCGGGCGTGAAGATCACCGCTCCGGACCATGGCTTGGACAATGGCCAGCGGATCGAGATCATGGGCGCGGGCACTGCCTCTTACAATGGCCTGAAGATCATCACGCGGATCGACGCGAATTCCTTTTCGATCCCGCAAGCCTTCGCGGGGAATCCCGCGGAGAAGGGAACTTGGGACGTGCCGGTGGCGATCTCCCAGTTCCAACCGCCGACCAGCGTGCCGACCTTGATCACGGCTCCCAATCATCTGCTGAAGGAGGGCGATCGCGTGATCATCTCCGGCTCCGGCAAGGCGGAGTATAACGGCGAGTTCGACGTCACCGTGGTGAATGCGAATGCTTTCTCGATTCCCGTGCCCTTCGATGCCGCGACCGGTGACCCCGGCGTGAAGGGCCAGTGGGCACCCGCCAGCGGCGGCATGTGGCGGAAGACCGCTGCGATCCGCGCCGCTCTGAACGACGTCGCGAAGGTCACCGAAGCCCGTACCAAGGCGCTGGCCGCAAAGATCACCGCCTACGATGACAGCCGGGCGCCGGATGCCCTCGAACTCGTGCTGAACTCCATCGTGGCTTCGACCGCGCTCTCGGACTCGCCGCTGGCGGTGCAGGTGACCTTGCAGGCCGAAGAAGCGGGACGGAATGCGCTCGATACCGATGTGGTGCGCTACCCGCGGCCTGCCACGGTGCCATCCACCGACTATTCCGGGTTTGTCCGTTCTTCCGGGTTTGCCGCAAGCGTGAACAGCGCCGCGGAAGCCGCTGCTGCTGCCGCGATGAAAGAGAAGGCAAACCTTGTGGCGACGCCGACCTCGATCCGCGACAAGGCGCTGGCCGCCGCCATCAACGCATTGACGCCGGTCTTTTCCTCGGCATCCCGCGCCCTCCTCACCGAGTTGCCGATGGGAGGGAGCTTCGGACCGTCCGGTTCCGGGTTGTCCGCGGAGATCGTGCTGCCCGCGAATCATCCGACGAATCCCTTCCGGCATCGCCGCCATCCGGATCACACCGTGGGCTTCGATATCCGCCGCCTCGTGAATCTCAGCTTCGCTCCGCAGGACGCCCAGCCTGGCCGCTCCGGCTACGGTGTGGATCGCATCGCAGGCAACTACGATGAGGAGATCTTCGGTCTTCATAAGCCCCTCGGTCCCTCGCGCGACATCGGTCTGAAAGTCCGTGGCTCGTTCCAGCTCCAACGCATCAGCCACATCGACACGCTCAACGGGCGCTAAGCCCGCCTGAACACCTCGCTGTTTCCCACTCCTCCTTCCTCTCCCATGAATCTTCTCCCGAGTTTCCGAGCTCTAACAGCCGGTTTCCTGCTCGCGCTTGGCGCTGGAACCACCGCGAAGGCGGACGTTTCCGATCTGCTGTTCACCGTGAGAATCGAAGGCGACACGAACACGCCGACGATCTACGTGACGAACAATTCGCCGACGTTGGAGATCACTCGTTTCGAGTTCACGATCGGTAACACGGCGAAGAATTTCGATGGCACCACCATGACCCTGACGGCGCCTCCGGGAGGAACCGCCGTTCAGACGCAGCCGATCTATGCGGGCAACACGAACTTCCGGAGTGATGTCCTCGTCGTGCACCTCAGCGGCTTCGGCCCCGGGAAAACCTTTGCCGCGAAGGTGGACGTGGACCAAGACGCCGCGCCGGTGGACACGTGGGAGGATTTCAGGAATGTCTTCTTCAACAACGGCACCGCCGCAAACTCGGTGGCGACGGTTTTCGCCGGAGCCGCGAGTGCCTCGCGAACGCTGCCAGACAATCCCTCGACCCTCACCTTCCGCGGTCCCGGCCGCATGCTGAATGTCTCAAGCCGGACGGAAGCCGAGAACGAATACGTCCGCGGTCTCGCGATCAAACGCGATGGCGTGGACGTGCCGCTCGGCGATGGAGCCGCGAGCTACAGCATCGAGGTGGCCCACGGCGACCGCATCCAGATCACCGCCCCGCAGGAGGTCTACAAGGACATCAACTCCCAGTACATCACGAGCAGCGGCGTGAACGATGCCGAGCTCATCCAAGACAAGGCGGAGGAAAAGTTCGTCGCGATCGGGATGTCGGTGAATGACGTGCCGCAGACGGCGGACCCGACCAACTACAACTTCGAGATCACCAAGGATACCACCATCCAGGTGAAGTGGCAGCACTTCTACGCGCTGACGATCCGCCACGATTTCACGAAGACCCAGAGCCAGGAGGTGAATGCCGGTACGCCATGGGCAGGGCCCTTGGCGTCGGATGCAGCGGGCAATCCCTCGCCACCGGTGAGCAAGCAGTGGGTGCTCCGCGGCAGCGAGCCGGTGCTGCAGGTGGATGGACAATTCGTCGACAACTTCAGCCATCCCGGCCTCGATATCCGCCACGTGGTGAAAGGCTACCGGGCCTACGGTCCGCCGAACAATCTGGTTGGCCGGGACGTGAACGACAAGCGCATCGGCGCGGGAGGCGTGGACATTCGCCAGGCGAAGGAAGGCACGGTCACGGCGTACGCTGCAGGTGCGGCCGGCAGGACCAGTGTGACCAGCAATGGCCACGGTCTGAAAGTCGACGACAAGGTTGAGATCCACGGTTGCGACTACGAGCCCTACAACGGGATCCACGATGTGAAGTCGGTCACGACCAATACCTTCGAGATCAACGTGTCCCCCGCGCCTGGTGCCGGACCCGTGGCCTTGGGCCTGTGGACGAACGTCACCTACGTCCGGATGATCAGTTTCCCGACGGTGGAGCCGCGGCAGCAGGTGCGGCCGAACTTCAGCATGTATGGCCCTGGCGGCGTGACCTACGTCTGGCAGATCCAGTATGGCGTGCGCACCACTTCGGACGATCCTACTCGGAACGGCCTCGGTAAGGTCTACGAAGTCGTCAATGGCATGGACGTGGACCGGACGGTACTGGACGGCGTCTCATGGTTCGATCCCGGCACCCGGGTGAAGGTGGTGGCAGCCGCTCAGGAAGCGGGTGAGGATGGCTTGGCCCTGACGGGGTGGGTGAATGGCGACGGTTACTATTTCTCCGCGCTGGGCGAGATCGATCCCGCCAGCAAGCTGCCGACGAGCGGAAGCCCGGCGTCGGTGAACGGCTCGCCGGTTGCCGTCTGGACCACCAATGCCACCGGGGGAAGGATCGGCTATGAAGTCACGAACCTGCAGCGTCCGATCCGGACCATGTGGCGCTTCGGTGCCGGGGCGATCGTCGTGAACGTGATCATCGGCAAGAGCTTGTTCGAGGACTACCCGCAGTATGCCGAGATGTTCGTCCGCAAGCCGGAGCCGATCATCAATGCGGTGGCCGATCCGGTGGCGCTTCCTGCCAGCGGCGTCGCGCCGGGTGCCGAGCTGATGGCGGAGTGGGATCCGGTCAGCGCGCGGCTCTTCCCAACGATCCCGGGACGCTTCACCGTGCCATGGAAGCCGGGCTTGACCGCGGAGAATGCGGTACAGGTGCGCGTCATCGCTACCTTGCCCTTCGATTCCGAACGGCAGATCCGCGGCCACTATCCGCACATCCAGGGGACCCCTGCCGTGGCGCTTGATCCGGACACCACGGACGAGCTGAGCTTCAAGTCGGTCAAATACAGCACGGCGGGCGCGACGGTCGATGGCAACGACCGCTTCACCACCGAGCGCCCGGGTCTCACCACCTTGCTTTTCTCGCAGATCCAGAGCACCGGCCGCGGTCAACCACGCGAGGTGCTGAAGGTGCGGGTAGTCGATACCCGCGCTTGGGATGCAAACATCCCGCCGATTCCCACCACCGTGGACGTGGGGAGGAAGATCGTGGATTCGGGCGCGGACCTGGCCCAGCTCGGCACCGGCTTCGTCCTCGATCTCAAGGGCAAGGCCCGTTACAATCCCTTCGTCTATGACGCGTCGAAGCTGCAAGGACTTGCGGCCAAGGATATCTACGACATGGACTTGCTCCGTGCCGACAATTCCTCGCTGAAGGTCGTTAGCAAGTCGCGCCTTCCCGGCCCGGTGATCACGGTCAACGAACACCCGGGCGTGCCCGACCGCGATCTTCCGATCGTCGTTTGGTACGATGATCCTCGTAGGAACGACCTGATCATGTGGCCGCACGTGGCGCGGATCTACAAGCCGCAGTGGCCCTCCGCCTCGTCCCTCCCGCAGATCGTGATCGCTAGCCAGTACGGCAGCGATGGCAAGAGCGCCGACAACAAGGACCAACAGACCGCACCGGCAGTCGGCTCCACCGTGGCCGCCGCGACCACCTACGACCCCTCGCGGCTGCAAAACGTGATCGTCTACCAGCAGCCGGACGTCAACGCGCCGGGTTACAACCCCAACGAAGAGCACGCGCTGGTGGCTCCCTCGCTGCGCTTCGCCGATGTCTCTCCGCGTCCCCCGGCGATCTACGCGTTGCGGGATGGCGATCTCAACAATGCCAACCGCGCGGTGACTGCCGGCGATGGCGCCTACACCTCGCACCCCTTCGTGCTGGCCCAATACTTCGACGTCGCGGCGGATGAAGTGCGGATGCAGGCCTACCGCGTGAAGCGCGAAAGCACCAATGGCGACAATCCCTCTTACCGTTTCGCCCGCGACGTGGAGATTTCCACGATCCAACTGAAGACCCAGCCGCACGTGACGATGCGGGCTGGCGAACCGGTGATTCCGTTCTACCCGCTAGGGGTCGCGATCGGTGCCAGCCCGGCACCCGAGACCTTCGGAAACAACTACTTTACCCAAGAAGCGTATTGGGAAGATTGGCGCGGCTCTTACTGGTCCATCTCCGGTGGCGACAAGGCTTGGTTCAATACCTCCTTCTACTACCCGCTGGCTCCTGACTTCTGGTGGCCTTCGACCCTGGCGACACCTCCGGTGAAGGTGAACAAGAACGGTGCGAAGTACACCGCCAGCTATGACAGCACCCGAACCAGCAAGGTTCCGGGTGTTGGGGATTCCGTGGCCTTCCTGCCCCGCTCGGTGAGAGACACCCCGGATGCATCCCATCTCGACAGCCACCTGCCGGTGCGCGTGATCTATAAGTCCGAATGGCCGGAGAATCCCGCCGTGCTCAAGGCTGGGGAAACACTGACTTTCTCCGGTGGCGAATACCGCAGCGATCATCCGACCAAGACGATCGTCACCGATGGCGTGGCCAAGACGGTGCAGACGCCGGGCCTGCCGCAGGTGCTGGCATTCGCGTCCGCGGAAGTGGTCTTCGACTCGCTCAATCCCGATGCGATTCCCGGCAACCTGAAATCGAAGTGGACCGCCCGCGTGGTGCAGGCGCTGGACAAGCGCACGGCCGCGCTTTCTGTCGGCAATTTCCCGTCGGAACTCCAGCCCGCAAGCGGCAGGACCACGGTGAAGCAGGGGAAATACGTCTTCAACGATCTGCCGGCATCTTTGCAGCGTCGCTTGCGCTACGACCCGCTGGCGATGCGTTTGGATTCCAACGGCAACCAGGTTCCCGGCGCGCTGGAGTTCATCGGCTTGCTGAATGACAAGGAGATCGGCGATACGACGCTGACGGCATCGCCACCGGCCGTCTATGTGCTGGAGCCGAACATCCTGACGGCCACCGAGCGTGACGAGATCATCGCCTTGGTCGAGGACTCCTCCGCCCGCGCCGAATGGAGCAAGGCGGTGAACGCCCTCTACGATGCCACGCGCAATCCGGAAGGCGTGGCTGGCGACACCGGCGAATACCTCGCGGGTCTGATGAAGACGCCGGAGTACGGCCCCGATGGGAAGATCAAGAAGGACAGCCTGGGCAACGTGATCTATGCCAGCCCGGCATCGGCGAGCCCGATGCGTGCCTATGGTCCGGGCCTCGCGCTCGTTCCGAATGGTGGTTTCCTCGATCCCACGGGAAGGCTCGCCGATGGCACCCCTTACCAGGATGAAAGCTGGGTGACGGTGGTGGAGAACAACGATCCCGCCATGGGCGGATCTCCGATCACTCCCTACATCATCAAAGTGGATCGGAAGTCCCGTTACCGCGGGTCGGTCAAGACGGTGCTTTCCGACAATGTCTTCGATGAGAACATCATCATGCGCTCCACTGGCGACTTCGGTGCCAATGCGGACGACCTCGTCTTCGAATGGTGGTATCGCCCGGATGACGGCAGCCTGAACGTGCCGCCGCCGGACTTGATCCCGGCGGGTCAGACAAACCCGTGGAAGCTCTTCCCGGATCCTTCCGGCAATGCCGGCAAGGCCCGCTATCAGATCACGCTGAAGGGGAATCCCAATGCGCCGGAAGCCTTGCTCGGCGATACCTGGTGGTTCGCGCGCTATCGTCACAAGAATGACAAGACGAGCGGCACCAATTGGAAGGTGCAACAGGATGATCTCAGTCTCTCGGTAAACTTCACCTGGGCAGGCGCGGGCAATTCCGATCCTTTCAACGACCTCGACCTGAACGGCGTCCCCGACTACCGGGCGCAACTCGCCCAAGGATGGATCAAGCGCGTGCTGGACTCGGTGAACCCGTATGAAGCCCGGATCCGCGACTTCGAGGGCGATAGCCCCTCTACCGTCGCGAGCATGATCGCTCAGTTCGGCGCACGCTACGAAGGGCCCGTGGCGCTGAATCCCTCGAAGAACGTCATCGAGAACGTCGGCCTGATCGAGCTCTACCAGACCATCCTGAACCGCGGCAAAAGCCTGAGCATCGACCTGTCCCGGCCGGTTTCCACGCCGGCCATCTCGAACGCGCTGCAACTGGCCTCCACCCGGATCTCGGACTTCTACATGCTGCTCGGCAACGAGGCGTATGTCGATTCTCTCGACCCGACGATCGGCCATGGCAGCGATAGCGTGGACGCGGGCAGCGTGGATTCCTCCGTCTTCAGCTTCCAGAATCAGATATCCTCCCTGATGGAGGAAGAACTGGGCCTGCTGCGCGGGGTGGATGACTATTTCGCCCGGCCGGTTTACAACCGCCTCTTCTGGAACTTCACCAAGGGGGAAGGGGAGGCCGCCTACGCGACCAACTACAACCTCACCGACCAGAATAGCGACGGCTTCATCGACGAGGACGATGGGATGATCGCCTTCCCGCAGGGCCACGGCGATGCCTGGGGCCACTACCTCACCGCGGTGCGGAGCCAGTATGAACTACTGCGCCACCCGTACTTTAACTGGGTCTCCCGCTCGGAGTCCTACAATCTCCAGGACATCGTGATCACGGTGGATTTCTTGGACGAGCGGAAGTTCGCTGCCGCCGCCGCGGCCAAGGCCAAGGCCGCCGCGGAGATCGTCTCGCTTACCTATCGCGATCGCTACGTCGCGGATCCGAACGCGCAATGGCAGGGCTACACGGACTCGAATCCGGACCGGGCTTGGGGCGTGGACGAGTGGGCCCGCCGTAGCGGCCAGGGCGCCTATTTCGACTGGGTGACAGCCAACGCGCTGCTACCCTCGAAGCACCCCAACACTACGCTGGAAGGCGTGCGCAAGGTCGATCGCGAGGGCAATGCGGACATCGCCGTGGTCTCCGCCAATCTGAGCACGATCCAGCGGACGATGGATGATGCGGACAACGGCCACAACCCGCTCGGCCTCGCCCGCGGCGCCCAGGTCTTCGACATCGAGCCCGCCTTCATCGATAACTCCTCCGGCGGCGACCGTCGCTCGCACTTTGACCAGATCAATCTCCGTGCGGAGGACATGCGTGCCAGCAGTGAGGCGGTCTGGGATCGCGCCAACGAGAGCACCCAGATGCTCCGCCAGATTGGCAACAGCGAGGCCGAGTTCCGCAACTCAACCTTCCAGGAGGACCTTGCCTACCGGAACCAGCTCATCCAGATCTTCGGCAAGCCGTATGAAGGCACCGTCGGTCCCGGCCGGATTTATCCCGCGGGCTACCAAGGTCCGGACCTCGCGCTCTACATGTATGTGCCGGTGCGGGAGATCAACAAGGACACCGTGCCCGGGCCTTCGGCAGGCTTCGCCGCCTTCGACGAGAATGGTAATCTGAGCGGAGGGGATCTCTACAATGCCTTCACCGACGACTTGCCCTATGGCACCGATGAAGAAGCCATCAACAAGGAGACCGCGCTCGAGGAGGTGGATGTGGAGGTGCGCAAGGTGTTCAATGCCACCTTCGCCAGCGCGACCAACCTGACCTACGGCACCGACACCTCGTCGGGAATGTTCGCGGTGAACTACACCGACCTGGAGAAGCGGAAGGTCGACCTCACCAACTTCGTGAACCTGATGCCGGTGACGGCGGCGGGTTATACCTTCCAGGCGCCGAACACCTGGGGTGCACGTGGTGCGACCGGCGAGTTGCAGGATGTGATCAACCAGATGATCCAGCAGGAAGCCGAGGTTGCACGCGCGATCGGCGCGTGGGACTCGCTGTCCGGCGAGTGCGTCCGGATCCTGCGTCTGATCAATGCAAGGCTCACCACCAGCGGCCGCAACCAGGGCCGCGAGGAAGTCTTCAGCCGTGTCAAACTGGGCATCACCGACACGATCAAGGTGATCGAGACCGCCAAGGAGATCCTCGACGCGGCCGATGAGCTGGTGATTGACACCACGAGTTCGGTGTCGTCCGCAATTCCCACGAACCTCCCGACCGCTGGTCTGGCCTTCTCCCCGGGGGACGCGCTTTCGGCGGCCATCGGCGGGATCAATTTCGCGAAGACCGGGACCCGCGCCGCGCTGAAGAGTTCCAGCAGCATCATCAGCATCGGGAAGCTGGTCGCCGAGATCTCCCTCGATATCGCGGAGAACGAGCTCAAGCTCGCGAACGCGGACGAAGCCCGGAAGCTCCAGATCATGGAGTGGATCAAAGAGCTGGAGGACAAGGTCGGCGACGAGCCGGTCCTGCGCATCGCGATCTTCAAGGAGATCCAAGCGCTGTCCGCGCTGTCCGACCGCTACCGCACGCTGCTTGATGAGGGAGCCCGCCTGGTGGACGAGCGGGCGGCCTTCAACAAGCGGGTGGCAGCCCAGACCCAGCGCAACCGCTATCAGGACATGACCTTCCGCGTGTCCCGCAATCACGCGCTGCAGACCTACCGCAGTTCCTTCGAACTGGCATCCCGCTACGCCTACCTCGCGGCGACCGCCTACGATTACGAGACGAACTTCGCCCTCGATGATCCCGCCTCTCCGGTGGACACCTTCGGGAAGATCATCAAGTCGCGTTCGCTCGGGGAGCTGGAGAAAGTGATGGACCAGCTCAAGGCGAACCACGAAGTGATCCGCGCGCAGCTCGGCATGAACAATGAGCAACGCGAGGTGGGGGATATTTCCATGCGCCGCGAACTGATGCGCATCCTGCCGGCCGACGAGGAAGAGCCGGATGAAGAGGCGAATGCAGCCTGGCGTGCCGCGCTGCAGAGCGCCCGTGTAGCGGATCTGTGGCAGGTGCCCGAGTTCCGCGAGCAGTGCCGCCCATTTGCCGCCGCCACGGACGCGGCGGGCAAGGCGGTGCCGCAGCCCGGGATCGTGCTCCGTTTCTCCTCCGACATCAGTGCCGGGAAGAACTTCTTCGGCAAGCCCCTGAGCGGAGGTGATCACGCTTACAGCACGAGCCACTACGCCACGAAGATCTTCAGCACGGGAGTCACCTTCGAAGGCTACCAGACCGACGATATCTTCGAGGACCTGGCGGCCGCACCGCGCGTTTACTTCATTCCCGCAGGCATGGACATCATGCGCGTGTCCCGTACCGATGATCCGAACGAGCTCCGCTCCTGGAAGGTGGTCGAGCAGGTGATCCCGACTCCCTATCCGGCGTCCAGTTCGCAGATCAAGCAGGGCGGATACATCCCGCTGCTGGATGCGCTGAACGGCCGCTACGGAGCTAACCGGAAATTCTCCGACTTCCGGGCCTATCCGGACAGCGCGGAAGATCCCACCACCGACGTGCGCCTCCTGGGCCGCTCGATCTGGAATACCGAGTGGATGCTCATTGTCCCGGGCATCACGCTCAATGCGAACCCCGAGGTCGGCCTCGATCGCTTCGTCGATCAGGTGTCCGACATCAAGCTCATCTTCGACACCTACGGTCAAAGCGGCGGCTGATCCGAAGCTCCCTCCTCTCCCAATTCCTCACCACCGACTTTCATGACTCCCAGGATTTGTTCCAATCCCGCGCGGGCGATGCTCATGGCCGTGGCGTGCCTGACGGCTTGGCAGCCCGGCACCTCTTCCGCCGATCCCTTCATCGGTGAACCGGAGACGATTGTCTACGGTCGCATCCTCAACCGGCGGAATCCGAACGTGGACCATGTGGTCACTTCCGGCACGCTGAAGTGGACCATCCGCAAGCCCGATGGCAGCGCCATCCAGCTCAGCGGCGACGTCGACGAACTGGACGGTGGCAGGCAGTCCTACTTGCTGCGGGTCCCGCACCAGGCAGTGATGCTTGGCCAGACGGCATCCACGCAGGTCCTGGCACTCGGCACCACGAAATCGGTGGCCACCCACACCGGCATCACGGTGGATGATCATCCAGCTGCGATCCTGGCACCCGCGACCTCGCGCTTCGATCTCGACCAACTCCTGCGCGCGAGCGCTGTCCGCATGGACCTGGAGATCGATACCGACGTCCTCGACACGGATGGCGACGGCATGGCCGATTGGTGGGAAGACGAGCACGGTCTCGACAAGCAGAACGCCAACGATGCCTTGGTCGACCTCAATGGAAACGGCCTCAACAACCTTCAGGAATTTTTGGCAGGGAGCGATCCCAATCATGACAGCCGGAGCCCGCTGCTGCTGACCAAGGAAGTGGTCGCCTACTCGGCCTCTTCCTCGCTAGTGCTGCTGGAGACAGCGGATAGCGATAGCACGCCCGCTCAGCTGACTTACAAGCTCCTCACACCGCCGGAGAACGGCAAACTGCTGCTCCGGAATGCGGCCCCGTTGCCAGCGGACACGGATCGCGAGGTGGTGGCCGGTGCCACATTCACCCAGGCGGATGTCTTGGCGGGACGACTCGTCTTCGAGCATCCCTCCGGAACCACCACCGGAAACTTCGAGGTGGAGGTGCGCGATGAGGATCCCGCGCATGAGGCATCCCACGGTCAGGTCTTGATCCGGCTCTATGATCCGGCACCGGGAATCACCGCCTCGGACGCGACCGAAGGCATGCGTATCGAAGCCCATCGCCTGGCGAAGGATCACGGACATCTGGTCGCCGATCTAGGGCTGACTTCCGGCAAGCACCATCTGGGTGCCGCGAGCGCCGGGATCTCCGCTGCCGCCTATCCTGCGCACGTCGCTTCCTTTGGTGAAGAGCAGCCGCACATCCTCTTGGGCGGTCCCTCGGATGACTTGCTGGGCGGTGGTCACGCCGATGATTACCTCCATGGCGGAGACGGTGCGGACACCTTGGCCGGTGGTGCCGGGGCTGATGTCTTCCTCTATACCTCGCTGCCGGACGGGGAGGACAGCATCACGGATTTTCATCCCGCCGAGGGCGATGTTATCGATCTGACCGGCGTGCTGGAAGGCAGCTCAACCCTGCTCACCGACTACGTGCGGGTGAGCCGCAGCGGAGCGGATGCTCTCCTGGAGATCAGCCCGGATGGAACGCCCCAAGGCTTCGGTGGCCTTGTGATCCGTTTAAAGAATTCCTCGCTGCAAGCCGGAGCTGTGCCCGATCTCTACTATGGTGGAAACATCGAGGCAGGAGAGATCGGGCTGCCGCCGCGCCTGGCTCTCACCGCATCTCTGTCGGCCGCCAGCGAGAATGGACCCACCGATGGCCGATTCACCATCACGCGGGAAGGGGACACGGATGAAGCGCTGCTGGTCGGCTACCTCGTCACGGGGAACGCGACCAATGGCGTGGACTACCAGAGCATCCCTTCCACAATCGTGATTCCCGCCGGACAAGCAGCGGTAAACATCACCATCCATCCCTACGTGGATGCCATCGTCGAGTATCAGGAGACCGTGCGTCTCGAACTCATGGCCTCGGCGTCCTATCTGCTGGCGGCCAGCGTCGCGGCCGATGTCACGATCGAGGACCTGAAGCCGCAGATCAGCTTGGAGACGATCGAAGGGCTTGCGAGCGTGGCGGATGGCGCTCCGGCTGCGGTGCTGATGCGGCGCGGTGGCTTGATCGCGCCAGAAGTCTTCGTCCAATTCACCCTCGGCGGCACGGCCGTCAATGGCGTGGACTACAACTACGTCACGCCCTACCTGACCTTGGCTTCCGGCCAGACCACGCGGGTGATCGAGTTCGTGCCGAAGGCGACCGTGAACTTCGGCAGTGCCGAGGCGAAGACCCTGCGCATGACCGTGAAGCCGAACTCCGCCTACAACGTGCCGGCGCCCGCGGCGAATCTCCTGATCGTCCCGCAGAAGCTGACTTATGATTCCTGGCTGGCCGCGAACGGTATCAGCGGGATCAACGGCCTCGATGCCGGCGCCACCGGTAATGATGCCGGCATGCCTCTGCTCCTGCGCTATGGCTTTGCCGTGGATCCGCGGCAGCCCTTTGCGCCCGCGACACTAAGCCGCATGCCGAAGGTCAGCATCGAGAATGGACACCTCACCCTGCGCTTCCGCCGCAAGCCCGGAATCACCGACCTGGACTATAGCGTCCAGCTTTCGAACAATCTCAGCGATTGGTTGAGCGGTCCGAATGTCGTCGAGGACATCACTTCGCAGGTCGCCCCGAATGATCCCGGCGCGGCGGTGTTCCGCGCGAAGCAGCCGGTCACACCAGGTAGCACCGCGACGATGCGGGTGGACCTGGAGGTGCAAGAGCCCGAGTCCGGCGAGTGATCCACCATCCGCATTTCCTACCCATGTCCTGTCGCTTGCTGACGAGAGTATCCCTGAGCTGCGTGCTGGTCGGCATGCTCGGCCAGTGCAAGAAACCCGCCCCTGCCGCCGCTGCGGTGACGGGGGAGGTGACGCTTGCCACGGTCGCGGGACAAACGATCACCGAAAAGGATCTCATCAAGGAAGCCGAGTGGCGGAGGGCCAATCACCAGGCCGTGCCAGCGCCCGAGGATCTTCTGAAGGAAATGGTGAACCGCCTCGCGCTCGTGGCCCGCGCGAAACAGGCGGGGCTCGACAGCGAGACGGAGACCAAGCGGCGGATCGAGAGCCTCTTGATCGCATCGCTGCGCGAGAAGGAACTCGATGACAAGCTCGCGAAGATCGAAGTCACCGATGATGAATTGAAGGCCGGTTATGAAGCCCGGCAGGAGGAGTTCACGCGGAAGGGTCTCGATCGCTTCGCTATCCTCTTCCAAGCCATCCAGCCGAACGCGTCTCCGGCGCGGCGCGAGGAAGCGAAGCAACGTCTGAACTCCGCGATCGCCCAGGCCGAGGCCAATCCCGCTCCCGGCGGCCGCGGCGCGGCAGCTGGCGGCTTCGGTACGGTAGCCGCCGAATTTTCCGAAGACCAGATCAGCCGCTTCAAGGGCGGTGACATCGGCTGGATGGAATCCGGCGTGACGCAGACCCGCTTGCCCGCCGCGGTGCTGGATGCAGGTCGCCCGCTTGCGACCGGCAAGCACAGCGGCATCGTCGAGGCCCCGGACGGCTACTATGTGATCATGAAATCGGATGCGCGGCCTGGCGGGGTGCGTCCCTTCGAAGAGGTCTCCGACCGCCTCCTCCAGGTGATGCTTCGTGAGAAACGCCGCCAATTCGAGGAGCGCTTCCTCGAAGAATCCCTCGCCGCAGCCAAGGCGGTCACGGATGCCGACGCCGCGAAGAAGGTAAGCCTTCCGAATATGGCTCCCGCGCTTCCTTCTCCGGACACGCCTCCCGCTTTCCCCATGGGTGATCAACCCGCTGTCTCCCGCTGAGCTTTCCTACCTCCCTTCCTTCTTCTCCTCACTCCCATGGCTCTCCCTTCCCGCGTTTTCCCATTCCTGCTCGGCCTGCTCTTGGCTGGTTCCGCGACGCGTGCCGCGGCTGCCGCGCCAACGTTGACCACGATCAGTACCTTGACGGGCGGCAATGAAGATACTGCCACCTCGATCCCTTTCGTGACGCTCAGGAATGCGTCCAACGCCGGCGATGCGGACAATGATCCGATCCAATTCCGCTTCAAATCGGCCGTCAACGGAACCCTGAGAGAAGGGGGAACCCCGGTTGCGGTCAATGGCACCTTGGGTAACGGCGAGACCTGGAGCTGGACGCCTCCCGCTGATGCCAACGGGCTGATCGATGCCTTCGTCGTGCGCGCCTTTGCCGGCGGCGAGGAATCGGGCACCGACGTGGTGGTGAAGATCAATGTGTCCGCGGTGAACGACGCGCCCTCCTTCACGAAAGGGGCAAACGTCACGGTGGCGGAAGACCCCGGAGCCTATTCGCAGGCCGGCTGGGCCACGGACGTCGTGGCCGGGCCCTCTGATGAAAGCGGCCAGACCCTTTCCTTCACGGTTACGGCAGGAACCCCCGGCTTGTTCTCCGTGGCACCCTCGGTCAGCCCGAATGGAACGCTCACTTTCACTCCTGCGGCCAATGCCAACGGGACGAGCTCGGTCAGCATCAAGCTGGTTGACAGTGGCAGCGGGAGCAATGAATCCGCGGTCCAGACGTTCAATATCACGGTGACCCCGGTGGCCGACGCACCGACGCTGGGTGGTGCCATCGCCGGCACTGCTGCGAACCCGCTCTCCGATGTCGCGGTTTCCTCATCGGAGACTGCCGAAACTTACAAGATCTTCGAGACCATAACGATTGACGATGTGGATCACAATCGTCCGAACGCGGATCGCCAGACGGTGACCGTGACGGTTTCGAATGACGCGGCGCTCTACGGGACCTTCACCTTGCCGGATTTCACGTCGACCCCTGGAACGGGCGTGACGGTCTATACGAAGTCCAATCTGACCCCCGACGAAGCCGAGACCTATGTGAGGAAGGGGACCTTCCAGCCCCTTACCAACCACGTGCCGGTGGCAACCTACACCTTCGGCGTGACGGTGGACGTCAAGGATAGCACCAACCCGACACCACTGGCGGCAGCCGCGGCACTGAACGGTCCGGTGCATGTTCAATCCGTCAATGATCTACCGGTTGTCACCCCGTCCACGACAGTCGCGTCGATCCCCGACAATGCCGAGGCTCTCCCCTTCCGTCTCCTCGTAAGCGATCCGGACGTGAACGAGGCCTTCTCGGTGACGATACAGGAGACGGGCCTCGCCAGCAACTGGCGCGGCGATCTGATGCCGCCTGCCAACCCGATGACCGGAAATGCCGAGGGCGTCGCGAACGCGATGCAGGCAGTGCGCTACATCCCCAAGAACCAAGCCTCCACCCAGACTGCGACCTTCGCGGTCGCCGTGAGTGACGTGCATCCCACCGGAACCCCTGGGGCCGCGGTGACGTCGAACGTGTCCCTTACGATCCTCGCCGTGAACAGCGCACCGGAAATTGCCGGGATCACGACGAACCTGATCCGCACCACCGATGACGTGCCGGTTCACCCTTTCTCCACCGTGACCATCACGGATGCGGATCCGGGGCAGATCCTGAGTGTCGGCATCAGTTTGGATGATGCGGCAAAGGGCAGCTTCACCTATGTCCTGAATGGCGCGATAGTTCCTCTTTCTGGTCCCCTGAGCGGCACAGCGGATGTCCTCACCACGTGGCTGCGCAGCGTGGTGTTCAAGCCGGCGGCGAACCGAATCCCGGTGAATGATAGCGAGACGGTGACCATCACCCTTAGCGTGAACGACACCATCGTCACCCGCACGAACAGCCAGACCAAGGTCGAAGTCACCTCCGTGAACGGTGCTCCGGAGTTGACCTGGACCGGCGGGGCGGGAAGCGATTTCCCCGATCCGTCCAACCCGGCGCTGATCAATCCGGTTCCTTCTGCGAAGCCCTTTGCGGCCGTGGGTATCTCCGATGAAGGAGAGGTGACTGTGACCGTGACGCTCGACGATGCGGCCAAGGGCGAACTGACGAATCTGGGAGGGTTCCTCGAAACCGCTCCCGGGTCCCGCAGCTACCGCCTCAGCGGAGCGCCCGCGACCTTGCAGACACTGATTCGTGCCATGGTCTTCGTGCCGAGCAGCACCTACTCTTTCCCGCCGAACCAGCCGGGCCGGACCGACTTCACGATCTCCGCCAGCGACTCCGCGTTGAATGTGACCAGCCGGGTCCTGCCGATCGTACTGCGGAGCGCTGCCCGAACCTTCATGGTGACGAGCGCGCTGGATAACCCCACGCTCCCCGGCACGCTACGCCATGCCATCTCGGTGGCCGCGAGCAATGACGTGATCACCTTCGCCCTGCCATCCTATCCGGCGGTGATCCGCCTGAGCGCTGCCAACGGTCCGCTGGTAATCAACAAGCACCTCAACTTCGATGGCCCGGGACAGGACAAGCTGACCATCACCGGTGACTCGAACTCGAATGGCATCGCCGATCCCGCAGACGTTCAATTGTTCCGGGTCTTCGCCGGCGCACGAATCAAGGGTCTTCGCCTTGCCCGCGGCTTTGCGGGAACCGGCGGCGCGGTCTATGTCGGCCGCTTGCAACCGGATGCCGCCCCGGGTTCGCTGGTGCTGGAGGATTGCGCGATCACGAACTGTCTCGCGAGCCAGTGGGGTGGGGCGGTGGACGTGGATGCTGGCATCTTGCGGGTGGAGCGCTGCGTTTTCGAAGGCAATTCGCTCAATGCTTCCTCCGGCCTCGGGGGCGGCGCGATCTCTCTCTACACGAAAGAAGCCTGCACGATCCTGAACTCTACCTTCGCGGGCAACTCCCAGTCCGCACCGACCGGCTTCGGCGGTGGTGCGATCTACGTGGAGAACGATACGCCGGACCGTTTGTTCCAGACCGCGGTGACGCATTGTACCTTCTCCGGAAACATCGATGCCGCGAATAAGGGCAGCTCGATCCACGGCAACGTCTCGAACACCCGGGTGCTCGTCTCGAACACCATCTTCGCCGACTTCTCCGCACGCAACCTGCAGGTCGCCGGTGGCGGGGAGATCGTTTCGAACGGCGGCAATCTTTCGAACGACAATACCACCACCACGCTCATCCAGGGCGGGGTGCCCCAGCAAGCCACCCTGCTCAACAAGGCGAGCGACAAGCGCAACACCGATCCGAAGCTCGCGGCGATCGCCGCCGTGGAGGGCCAGACGCGCGGCTTCCGCTTGCTCCCCGATAGCCCGGCGATCGCGGCGGGCCTTCCGGGACTTGCCCCGGTGGACCAGCGCGGTGTGATCCGGAATGCCACCGTGGATAGCGGTGCGCTCGACGCACAGGCGCTCGGCAAGCTGATCATCCACGAGATCTTTGCCCCGCAGACCACTTCCGACCCGCACTTCATCGAGTTCTTCAACCCGCGCGATCAGGCCGCGGTGGACCTCAATGGTTACGAGATCTGGATCGATGGAGAGAAGCGCCATGTCTTCTCCGCCCCTCTCGTGATTCACGCGGGCTACGGCTTCATCCTCGCGGAAAGCACCACGCTGACACCGGTGGCGGCCCATCCGAATACGCCGGTGATTCTGCCCTCCGTCGGCGGCCAGCTTGACCTGAGATCCCGCGGCCGCATCGAGCTGTGCGCTCCTTCGGCCTCCGGAATGAAGGTGATGGAGGCGGTCTCCTATGTCGCGGTCTTCGCGAATCCGTCCGCACCTGCCGCTTCGTTCGACTACGATACCGGATCGATCACCTTGGCACCGCAGTTCCAAGGCGCGGCCTTTGTTCCCCATAGCTTGGTCCAGTCGCCGCCAAATGGTGGGGTGCTGATGAGTGCCACGGGCGAACTGACTTCGCCGGGTGCGGATACCGATGGCACGCCCTTCGGTGAGGACAATGCCTATCCGATCGCAGTGAACGACCGCATGGAGATCACCGAGGACGAGATCGCCACGCTGAACGTATTGGCGAACGACCTCGATGCGGATGGTTCCGATGAAGTGGTGGTGGTCGACTTGAATCCAACCCTCTCCGCCACGCCTCCCGGCTCGTCAAAGCCCACGATCCTGAGCCCCGGCGGCGCGAGCGTCGCCATCACGCCGGCTTCTGCTCCGTTGCGCGGCACCGCGATTTCCTTCGACCCGCGCAGCGCCTTCAAGTCGCTTCCGGAGGGAGCACGCGTCACGGATGCCTTCGCCTATACCGTCCTCGACTTCGGCGGGGGTGACGTCTCGGCATACGCGGATGGCGGCTCGGGCAAGACCCTCGTCAGCGCGACTTCCAATCGTCTGGCCGATGGCGTGACGGTGGTGATTCGGGATGCGGGCGCCTACAGCGGCTCGCACGTGATCAGCGGTGTCACCGCGGACTCTTTCCTCATTCCGGTGGCCTTTGTCGGAGATCCGGGACCGCTTGCGCGCGGCCACTGGCAGGCAGCGGACTCCCGCACGCCCACCGCCCGCGACGAAGCGCTGGTGGAGGTCTCCATTCTCGGGCGCAATGATCCACCGACCCCGGCTGCGGATATCGTCGCGACGAACGAGGATACCATTCTCCGCATCTTCGGCGATCCAGCCTTGGCCGGCACCGGCACCGCGCTGGATACCGATGGCCTCTATCCCGCACCGCGCCAGTTCGCGGCGGTGGGGATGCTCGCCAATGACAGTGATCCGGACACGGATGACAATCCCTTCACCAAGCTGCATGTCATCGGCGTCTGCCAGGCCAGCCCGATCACCGGCTTCAGTGGCACGCCCGGCAGTTCGCCGATCACCGTTTCCGCTCCGGCCCACGGCCTGGAGAGCGGGGCCACGGTGCTGATCTCCGGCTACGGCGGGCATCCTTCCTACAATGGCTATCAGGTGATCACGGTCGTCGACGGTGATACCTTCACGATCCCGGTCGCCTATGTGGACAATCACGCGGAAAAGGGCCTCTGGGCTTCCCTCAATGACGCGAACCGCTTGTCCACGACCAGCCAGCACGGCGCCGAGATCGCGCTTGAGATCCGCGCCAATCGCACACAGACGAACGTGGTCTACAATCCTCGGTCCTCGGCTCATCTCAATGGATTGGCCGTGGGTGAATCCGATACGGACCGCTTCTATTATGCGGTAGAGGATACCCATGGCGCGGTCTCGCTCGCCCAGGTCGCGGTGAGCGTCGCCGGTGTGAACGACACGCCGCTTCCGGGCGACAATCCGCCCTCGCTCGCGGATCTTGGACCGCAGGTGACCGGTGGCCTGCCCCTGCCGCAGTTCCTGAAAGATCTGGATGTCCTCTACCTGCTGCCTTCTTCGGGCGGCGCTGGCACCGTGAATGTGGCGATCCGTCCGCCGGCCGGTGGCCCGAACGACGTGGTGGTGATTGCTGGTCTGGACCAGACCGATGAAGATTCGGCGCTCGCCCTGTCGAGCTCCGGCTTGCTGTCCAATGACACCGATGTCGATCGCACGAACCTGCTGCGCGTGGAACTCGGCGCGGGTCAAAATCTCAGCCGCGAGGGAGCGGCGATCCGCTTGAGCCCGGATGGCTCGGTGCTGACCTATGATCCCACCTTGGCACCAAAGCTCCAGGCGCTGGCCTTCAAGGAGCGTCTGATCGATACCTTCAACATCACTGTCTTCGATGGCACCGCGCGGGTCGTCTCGTTGGTGGCCGTCATCGTGGAAGGTCGCAATGACCAGCCGGTGGCGTCCAACGTCAACCTGACCACCGCGGAGAAGACCCTGCTCGAAGTGAAGCCGCCCGGGCTCCTGCTGAGCGGCTTGGAGATCGACCAGGACGGCAGCTTGCCGGACAACCGCAAGTTCCTGCTGCCGGTCGTGGATTCCGCGACCACGGTGGCTGGCGCGAAGGTCAATGTATCGCTGGAGCAGCGCGACGGCACCATCGACAGCTTCGGCCCGGTGGCGGGTTCACCGGCGCTGACCTCCGTGCTTTCCATCGCCCACGGTCTGCAAAGCGGGGAAGACGTAGTGCTCCCCGACAGTGGAGTGCTCGCGGGTCGCTACACGGTCACCCGGATTGATGCCGACCATTTCTCGATCCCGGTGGCCTATGATGCCTCCTTCGCCTCGCTCAATGGGGGACCATGGAAAGTGCTTGCCAGCACCTTCGCCTACGATCCGCGCGGTTCGGTCTTCCCCGGTGCGACCGGGGGCCCGGCGTTCACCCTGCAAGGCCTCGCGGAAGGCCAGGAGTATTTCGACACCTTCACCTACACCTTGCTCGATGGCAGCTTCCTGTTTGCCAATGACGATATCTTCCGGATTGAAGCCGATCGCACGGATATCGAGCTCAAGGTGCTGGCCAACGACACCAATCTCGACGGGATCGCGAGCGGCCGCCGCATCGTGGAAGCAGGTCCGCCGAGTGCCGGTGGCAGCGTGGGGCTGAATGGCGACCAGTCGCTGATTTACACGCCGGAAACCGGATTCGTGGGCGATGAGGTCTTCACCTACACGATCGAGGACAGCCTAGGGAATCGTGACACGGCGCTGGTGACCGCCCGGGTCACCGTGGACCGCCTCAATGGCAATCTGCGCGCGAATCCCGACCACTTCACCGTGGCGGCCGGACAGGCTCCCTTGCTGCAGGTTCTGGCGAACGATAACATCATCCCCGCTACCGGCGATCCGCTGACCTTGGCCTCGATCTCGAGCGCTCCGGATGAAGGTGGCCAGGCCGTGATCGAGGGCTCGCAGATCCGCTACACCCCCTCCACCTCCGCAAGCATCTTCCCCTACACGGAGATCTTCCAGTATACGATGTCCGGCGGTGGCACCACGACCGCGAGCACCATGGTGACCGTGGTGGTGGTCGACCGCTCGAACACGCTCAACGTCCGGGCCGACAGCTTCGGCGTCCCGGCGGGCAGCAATGGGGTGACCTTGAATGTGCTGGAGAATGACAACATCCTCCCGGGCAATGGCGAGGATCTGGAGATTGTCTCCACCACCGCACCGCCGCACGGTGCCGTGGAGATTGTCGGGGGCGTCGCCCTTTCTTACACGCCAGCCGCGGGCTTCCTGGGGAACGATACCTTCTCCTACTCCGTCACGGATGGCACAGGCGGCACCGGCATCGCGCAGGTGACGGTGCGGGTGGGCTATCTCACCACCAATAGCGACATCTTCAGCGTCCGCTTCGATGATCCATCGAAGACGGATGACAACGGAGTCACCGAGCTCGACGTGCTCGCGAACGACAATGTCATCCAAGGAGGAAGCGGCGTGCTCACCATCACGGGAGTCACACCTCCCGCGACGGCGCTCGGCACCATGGCGATCACTCCGGGGGGCACCTCCCTCCGCTTCGATCCCGCGACAAGCGCCACCGGCCAGCAGGACTTCACCTATACCGTGGCCGATGGCGGCGGTCGTACGGCCACCGGCACGTTGACCGTGGTGGTGGTCGCGAGCGGCATCCGCGCGAGCAGTGATTACTTCACGGTGCAGACCGACAGCTCGGAAACCGAACTCGTGGTGCTCTCCAATGACATCCGCAACTCCGACGTTCCCGGTGAACTGGCGGTCGCCTCGATCGGCACCGGCCCGAATGCTCCGGACCAAGGTGGCACGGTGGTGATCAGCGAGGACTTCAAGCGGATCATCTACACCCCGGCCCCGGGCTTCCAAGGCGTGGAGTCCTTTACCTACACCGTGACCGACGGTGAATCCAGCGACACCGCGCGCGTCTCCGTGCGCTCCACGGCCGGAGAACTGGTCGCGGCGGAAGACGCCTTCCTGGTCTTCCGTGGCAGCTCGGCCAATCGCCTGGCGGTGCTCTTCAATGACCGCATCCTTCCGGATGCAGGACAGGTGCTGACGATCACGGCCGTAGGGATGGATCCCGGCAATCCTTCCAATCCTACGCATCGTGGCAGCTTGGAAATCATCGAGGGCAATACCGCGCTCTCCTACACGCCTTCCCCGGACAACACGAGCTACCCCTATGTGGAAACCTTCACCTACGATATCTCGGTGGGTGGCACCAGTCGCGCGGAAGGTCTGATCCGCATCGAGGTGCTGGATCGTGTGGGCGCGCGCAATCTGGAGACGAATCACGATGTCTTCACGCTTCGCAGCGATTCCACCGGCACCTTGCTCCCGGTCATGGCCAACGACAGCGTGCTGCCCGCGACCACGACCGGCTGGGCCATTACCGAAGTGACACCGCCGACGGCGAACGTGTGTTCACCGTTCCTCATGGGGGATTTCCTGCAGCCGGCCGCACTTGCTTCCCGTTTGGCCGCGCAAGCAAGCCCGCTCGATCAATACCTCTGGTCACGCTTCCTGCCCGCGTCGCGCACGCTGCTGGCAAATGCCGCCACACCCGAGCAGCAGCTTCGCATCACGCTCGTGGCCGAGTTCAACGACATCGCAAGCGGTGTCGCGATCTATGATCCCACCCGCTTCTCCGGCATCACCCTGCGTGAGCAGACGCAAGCCCTGATCGATGAGGGGGTGACCGGCGAACAGCGGATCGTCCTCAACCGACTCCTGTTGGAAGATGCCTTTACGGCCGAAGTCCGGCAGTCAGCAGGCGGTGGTGCGGTGCAGCTCAGTGAGAGCGGCATTGTCTATGCTCCTCAGCCCGGCTTTGTCGGGACCGAGCGCTTCACCTATCGCGTGTCGGATGGCCTCGGAGGCACCGGCTTCGCGGAGGTCATCGTGCGCGTCGGCGACGTCAGCGTGAGCGACGACTTCTACGTCGCGGTCGCCGGTGCCGGTCCGGTTTCGCTCGATGTCACGGCGAACGACGGCATCTATCGTACTTCGTTCCCTGCCACGCCGCTGCCGTCCCAAGCGGACTTCACGCTGGCCCCCGGGAAACCGATCACGGTCGCACCTGTCGCAGCGGGATCCGCGGTGGTGGATGGCAGCGTGGTCAAGTTCACGCCCGCCGCTGCATTCTCAGGCCACGCGACGCTGACCTACTGGGTCCAGGACGATAGCGGCTGCCTATTCTCTGGAAAGGCGACCGTGGATATTCGCGAGCCCGGCGATGACCGGGATACCGCCGTAGCCACCATCAAGGTGACAGGTGTGAACGATGCTCCGCAGCTCATCAACGCGGTGGCGAGTGCGGTGAACGACAAGTCGTCCGTGCATCCCTTCGCGAATGCCACGGTCATCGAGTTCGACGAGCAGCGCCTGCAGTTGGTGCGGGTCAGGGTTTCCTACCCGGACGGGCATGGCGTGCTCTCGGGCGACTTCACCCGGATCTCGCCGGACGTCATCGAGTTCTACGGCACGGCAGCGGAGGTCACCGCGGCCATGCGGGCCTTGCTCTTCACTCCGTATCCGAACCGGATCACCGTCGGCCAGACCGAGGACACGCGCTTCACCGTCTCTCTCGACGATGACATCGTGGCCGTGCCCGTGGTGGTGGATTCGGCGGTATCCGTGGTCACCCCGGTCAATGACGCTCCGGTGATCACCGGTACGGTGGCGAATCAGAAGCTCTATCAATTCTCGACCCTGCGGCCTTTCGCCGGAGTGGACATTACCGATATCGATGATCTCGGCCTGCAAACGCTCTCCGTCGCGGTCCAGATCGACAACGCCGCGAAAGGCAACCTCTCCAACCTCAATGGTTTCGTGCAGCAACCTGCGGGAAGCGGCATCTATCGGGTGAGCGGCACTCCGGCTACGGTGGCCGCCGCCTTGCGCGGGCTTGTCTTCGAGCCAACGCCAGGGGGCAGGGTGACTCCTGAAGCGCCAGAGCTCGCCTCCTTCACGGTCACCATTGAAGACGGCTTCGCCCCGGTGGTGACGGACACGCACACGAGTGTGCTGGTGCTCCACGGCGAAGTGGACCGTGTGCTTGCGCTTGGCGCGGCAGGTGCCGACGTGAGCCAGGCTTCGGCGGCCTTTGGCAGCAGCGTCGCGATCTACGGGGACACGATGGCGGTTGGCTCTCCCTTGCGCGACACGTCCGCCTCCGACGCAGGACGGGTTTACATCTACGAGCGCAATGCCGGATTCGGCGCTCCGTGGGGTCAGGTCACGGAAATCACCGGGGCCGATACGGTGGCAGGCGACCACTTCGGCCAATCGATCGCGATCGACGGCGACGTGATGGTCGTCGGTGCGCCGGATGCAAGGTCGGGCGGCTCCAACCGCACGGGTGCCATCTATGTCTTCAACCGCAGCACGACCGATCCTCATGCATGGGTGCAAGTGGTGAAACTGGCACCTCCGCTCGTGAATGGTTCCGGCGGTGACCTCTTCGGAACCTCGGTGGCGATCCAGGGAAATACGATCCTCGCGGGTGCACCGCTGGCCAATTTGGCGGGTGCCGCCCGTTCCGGTCGCGTCTTCGCATTCCGCCGCGGGGCCACGCCTGCCGCCTGGACCCACGTGCAGACTCTTGTTGCCGCAGACAACCGCGCCTCCGGGCTGGCGGGTGACAGCGAGTTCTTCGGCTTTTCCGTGGCGATCGAGGGAAATACCACGATCATCGGAGCTCCGGGAGCAAACCGCGGGGGAGGGGTGAGCCAGTGGAACTACGGCGCGGCCTATGTCTTCACCCGCACGGGCACGGAGACGAGCTGGTCGGAAGTGAAGCGCTTCGACGAATTTGAAAAACCCACCGGTGCCACCTACAGCGGCTTCGGCTACTCGGTGGATATCTCCGGAGACCGGATCGCGGTCGGGGTGCATTCGGTGGGCTCGCCCGTGGGAACCTTCCGCGCCGGTGGCGCACGCCTCTATGAGCGCAATGCGGGAGGGGCCAACCAATGGGGCGAGATCATCCAGATTGCTCCGGCGGATGGCATTCCATCGCCCTACTATGCGACCTCGATCACCTTGGCCGGCGACCTGTTGCTCGTCGGTTCACCCGGTCCGAGCCAAGGTTCGACGGAGAACCGCGGCTATGTGGAACTCTACCGCCATCAAACGAGCGGTCCGTTGGCTTGGGCTCTGATCGATCGTTTCGCGCCCGGATCAACGATCTCAGCGGACCGCTTTGGCGAATCGCTGGCGATCGACCGCTTCACGGCGGTGGCCGGTGCAGCGGGCGACAGCGTCAATCTTGGCAGTGCGGCGGGAGCGGGCAGTGCCCGGGTCTATCAATTCCAGTATGACCAGGGCCCGCGCCTCACGCGCACCGTGGCGGATCAGATCGCCGTGGAAGGCGCGCCATTCAATTTCGCGGTGGATGCCTCCACCTTCGATGATCCGGTGTATCCGGGGAATCTGGTCTGGGGTGCCGAACTTGAAGATGGAAGCCCGCTGCCCCCGGCCGCATGGCTGTCCTTCAATCCTGAGACCAAGGCCTTCAGCGGAACCCCCACGCCGTCTAACAATGGAGACTACCGCCTGATCCTCCATGCCACGAATCCGCTTGGCACGCGCATCATCTCGAATGTGTTCCGCATCGGCTTGAGCTCCGCCGCGGGCTCCCTGGAAGCAGCCTACGATGACTGGTTGACCGGACAATTCACCGCAGGCCAGCTTGGGAATTCCGCATTGGAAGCGACGCTGTGGGGGATGGCCGCGGACCCTGACAACGACGGCCAGGAGAATATCCTGGAGATGCTCTTCGGCTCGGATCCGGAGATCGCGCTTCCCGTCCAAACGATCTTCCAGCGGACGACTTCGACCCAGGTGTCCTTCAGGTTCCCGATCTCGGCGGACTTCCCGGCAGACTCGGTGAAGGTCGAGTGGTCCTCCAACATGAGCTCCTGGTCGCGCACCGGGGTGGTCATGACGCTAACGGACCTTCCGGGGAACACCGATCAGATGACCGCGGTGGTGACCTTGCCCGCACCGCAGGTGAAAGTCTTCGTCAGGGTGATCGTGGATCCTTGAGAAACGAAGAGAGAGCCGGTCAATCGCGGTCCACTTGCGAATGATTGTCGCCGCTCACGAGCGACAGGTCGTTCGTGAGCGGGCCGTTTGCCCTTGTTACGGGATGGCGGCGGAACGGCGCTGGAGCATCTGATCCGCCATCACGCCGAGCAGCACGACGGCACCCATGACCGCGAAATTGAGCGAACTCGGGATGCCCAGCAGATTGACGAGATTCTGGAGAACCTGCAGCAAGGCGGTCCCGATGATGATCCCGATGATCGATCCCTCCCCGCCGCGCAGGCTGCAGCCGCCGAGCACGGCTGCGGCAATGCCGTAGAGCTCGTAGAAATTCCCGTGGTTCGAGGGCGAAACCGAGTTGGTGTAAAAGGCGATCATGATGCCGGAGATGCCGGTAAGCAGTCCGGCGATGACGTAGGCGCCCGTGATCACCAGGCGGGTGTTGATTCCCGAGAATCGCGCGGCCTCTTCATTTCGGCCCACGGCGAGCAGATAGCGTCCATACACCGAACGGTGCAGCACGATCCATAGGATGAAGCCGATGACCACCAGCAGCACGAATGGCATGGGCACGCCAAGCAGCTTGCCACTGGCCAGGCTGCGCAGCGCCGCGAAGCCTTCACCGCCACCGAAGCCTTTCGTGTTGTCGTTTGCAATGAACCGGGCGACGCCCCGATAGAGCAGCAGTCCGCACAGGGTCACGATGAACGGCTGCATCTTCATGCGGGTCACCAGCGTGCCATGAGCCCAGCCGAGAGCCATCGGGATCGCGACTACCAGCAGGGCCGCGAGCGGCCAGGCCCACTTCCATTCCATCAGGGCCATCGATAGCAGTACCCCGGTCAAAGCGCAGATCGAGCCGACGGAGAGATCGATACCGCCGGTAATGATCACCAAGCCGAGGCCCAGGCTGAAAACGCCGAACAGGCCGATCACGTTCGCCATGTTCGTGAGATTCGTCGGCGAAATGAAACGCGGGTTGATCGAGGCGGTGACCGCACAGAGGACGACGAGGAGAATGAAAATGCCGAGTTCTTTTTTCATGGCGGGCGAAATCAAAGGAAGGCGGGCTTGGCGGCCGCGAGCGGGCGGCCGACGGCGAGCTGCATGATGTTCTGCTCGGTGCAATCGGCTTGATCGAGGACGCCGGTGATGCGGCCCTCGTGCATCACGGCGATGCGATCGCTGAGATGGAGGACTTCCTCCATGTCACTGCTGACGATCAGGATCACCGAGCCTTCGTTGGCGAGCGTGCGGACCAGCCGGTAGATCTCTGCCTTGGCGCCGACGTCGATGCCGCGGGTCGGTTCGTCGAGAATCAGGACCTGCGGTCCCATGGCCAGCCATTTGCCGATCGCGACCTTTTGCTGGTTGCCGCCACTGAGATTGCGGGTCAGTGCTTCCGGTCCCGGGGTCTTGATCTTGAGTGAAGCGATCTGCTCGTTCGCCACCGCGGTCTCGCGGGCCCGGCTGATGAGTCCCGCGGTGGAGCAGGTCCCGAGCGATGGCAGCGTGGTGTTTTCCCTGATCGTCATCCCGACCACGAGACCTTCCTGCCGGCGGTCTTCAGGAACGAGGAAGATTCCGTTTCCGATGGCATCCCTGGCGTGGCGGATGACCAGGGATTTCTCCCCGAGCGTGACTTCCGCAGCACCGTGATCGTCGAGACGGACCATGGCCTTCATGATCTCGGAACGTCCCGCGCCGACGAGACCGGCGAAGCCGAGGATTTCGCCGCGTGCGGCGTCAAAGGAAACCCGCTGGTCGGGGTAACGGCTCGAACGAGCGTTGCGGACCTTGAGGTATCCGGGCGTCTGCTTTGCTTCGGAGGGGATGCGGACATTCGTGATCTCCCGGCCCACCATCTTGGCGACGATGTTGTCGTGATTGATTTCAGCGCGAGCCAATCCTCCCGCGTTCTTGCCATCCCGCAGGACTTCGACGCGGTCGGCGCATTGGCCCACTTCACCGAGGCGATGGGAGATGTAAATGATGCTCACCCCCTCCTCGCGAAGGGCCGCGATGATCTCCAGCAGGCGATCCGTTTCGGTTAGCGTCAGGCTCGACGTGGGTTCATCCATGATGATAATCCGCGCGTTCAAGGAGAGCGCCTTGGCGATCTCCACCATCTGCTGCCGGGCGATCGATAGATTCCGCAGCAGGGTAGTGCTGGGGATATCCAGGCCGAGCCGCTTCAGTAGCGGTGCGGTGTCGGCGTGGATCTTCTTCCGGTCGATGAGTTGGAACGGTCTGATCAGCGGCTCCCGCCCTAGGAATATATTGGCCGCGATATCGAGGTTATCGAGGACGTTGAGCTCCTGATGGATGAAGGCGATGCCGAGATCCATGGCGTCGTGGACGCCCGAAATTTTGACGGGTTGTCCGTCCACGAAGAGCTCGCCCTCATCCGGATGATAGACGCCGCCGAGAATCTTCATGAGCGTGGACTTCCCGGCCCCGTTCTCGCCGCAGAGCGCGAGGACTTCCCCGCGGCCCACGGAGAGGCTGACCTGGTCCAGCGCCACCACTCCGGGGAAGCGCTTGGAAATGCCGCGCATCTCCAGAAGTGGCGTCGGGTCCATCGATTCGCGGCGCGGGGAATTACTTGCCGAGGGTCTTCTTCAGCTCGGCCTTGAAGCCGGCGATGTCGTCCTTTTTCAAGCTGCGGGTCGGGATGATCTGGGTGCCACCTGCGAGGGCTTCCTTGTCGCCGGCGAGATGCCTTGCCATCTTGGTGATCGCCTGCTTCCCGAATTCGAAGGGCTGCTGGACGACGGTGCCGTAGATGTCGCCCGAGGCCACGCCTTCGAGCGTCTCGTCGTTTTCGTCGAAGCAAACGATCTTCACCTTGCCGGTTTGGCCGGCGGCGCGCACCGCATTGAGGATGGCGGGACCGTTGTAGGCGTAGAGCCCGACGAGACCGGCGATGTCAGGGTATTTCACCAGCGTGTCTTCGACGTTCTTTTGGGCCCGGATCATATCGGTGTCATCGGTGCGGATGTCGATGACCTCCACCTTCGAACCTTCGAGTTCCTTCTTCACTCCGCCGTATCGTTGCTTGGCATTTTCCGCATCGGTGTAGCCGACGAACGCCATGATCTTGCCACCATTGGGCAAGGCCTCCTTGATCAGTTTGCCGGCCTCGACACCGGCGGCGAAGTTGTCCGTGCCGATGTAGGCGACGCGCTTGCTGGCAGGGGCGTCGCTATCGTGACAGATGAGCAGGGTCTGGCTGGCGACGCGATCGAGGAAGGCCGTTTGATTCGCCGGGTCCACCGGGCTGACAGCGATCCCGTCGACGCCCTTGGCAAGAAGGTCGTCCAGGATCTGCTGTTGTTCCGCGGCACCGCCGGTGGAGGGGATGCGGAAATCGACTTCGACGTTGCCGAGCTCCTTTTCCGCGGCTTCGCAACCGGCGCGGGCGATGGTCCAGAAGGTCGCGGCGTTGTTGCTGACGAAGGCGAGCTTGAGCTTCTTCCCGGAGCTTGCGGTGGAATCCTTGTTGCAGCCGATCAATGCGGCGGCGCAAACGACAGCGGCGAACAGGCAGGCGTATTTCTTGGATTTCATGGGTTGGCTTTTCGAAGGCTAGCGAATCCATTCCGGTTCTCCGATCAAAGAAGGCGGTCGGCGAGAGAAAACTGGGACACGCGTCTTCGCTTCCGGGGAGCGGCGAGGCGGGAAGCTGACGTGATTGCCTCTCGCCGATTGGCGGCGAGGAAACACAGTGTGTCCTTCCTCCGTGAAACAGGGTGAGCTTCCGTTTCATTTTCCTACTGCCGGGATTGGTGCTCCTTTTTTGTGGAGTCGTGGCCTCTGCCGCCGGGGAGCCGTCGCTGCTTCATCCGAAGGTGGGCGTCGGTGCCTGGATCTGGGACCAGGAGACCCATGACCGGCAGGAGTGCCGCTTCGTGCGGGCCTTCAAGATTCCCGAGGGCGCCGAAGTGACCTCGGCCTGGCTCCGCATCACGGCGGATAATTCCTACCAATTGTTTCTCGACGGTCAGCCGATCGGCCGCGGCGGCGACTGGCGCGTTTTGATCGAGTATGATGTGAGGCTGCTCCTGACTCCCGGCGAGCACGTGCTTGCGGTGAACGTCCTGAACGACTTCGACGTCGCGGGTTTTCTCTTCGGCCTTCATGTCGAATTGAGCGACGGCCGGGTGATCGAGATCGCCTCGGACGACTCATGGAAGGTCGCGCCGAACGATGCGGCCGGGTGGCAGAAGAAAACCCGGGCGTGGAGACACTGGCCCGCTGCGAAGGTGCTCCGTCAAACCTCTTCCGACTATCGCCCGCAAGTCTATCAGGCCCCCGTATCCGAGCCGCTGGAGATCGCGCTCTGGCAGCGTAAGTGGTTCCAGGTCTCGACCTCGCTGGCAGCGATCGCGGGCATCGCGACCGGTTTGTTTCTCGCCAGCCGGCTGATCCTGAAGTCCCAGATGGAGAAAGTGGTCCGCCGCGAGCGGGCGCGCATTGCGGTGGACCTGCACGACGACCTCGGCGGCGGTCTCACCCAGCTTGTGCTGCTCGGGGAAACTTCGCGCCGGGAGGTGCCGGGGGACTCCCACGCGGCGGAAGCGCTGGGGCGCTTGTGCGACCAATCGCGCGGCCTGTTGCGCGGCATGAACGAGACGGTGTGGTTGATCAATTCGCAGCGCGATACGATCCGCGACTTCGCTTCGTACGTGGCCAAGTATGCCGAGAGTTTCTTTCACAACTCGCCGGTGCGCTGCCGCTTCGACATCGAGGACGACCTTCCGCCGTTGCCCTGTGACCTCGGCATCCGCCGCAATCTCTTCCTCGCGGTGAAAGAGGCGCTGAACAACATCCTGCGCCATTCCCAGGCCACTGCGGCGGAGCTGGAGATCCACCGCCAGCGGAACGAGCTGGTGGTAACAATCCGCGACAATGGCTGCGGCTTCGATCCGCCCAAGGAAGGCGAGGGCAACGGCCTGCGCAACATGGCGATGCGAGCCACCGAGGCGGGCGGACGTTTCAAGGTGGAGAGCCATCCGAGGCAAGGCAGTATGGTCGAGTTCCGCGTACCCTTCCAGGCTCCGGCCCGCTTCGGGATTGCCCGGCTTTTCCCTTGGAACCGCAAGCGCCGCCCGGCTGAATGATCGCCGCCATGACCCCCAGCACCAGCCAGCCTCTCCCCGTCCACCGGGTGGCCCTTGTCGAGGACCGCCGCGAGGTGCGCGAGCAGTGGGCGAGCCTGTTGAACGGGTTCGAGGGTTTCTCTTGCGTCTGCGCCTGTTCCTCGGGCGAGGAGGCGCTGCATGTGATCCCGCCGCTGAAGCCGGACATCGTGCTGATGGACATTTTCCTGCCGCGCATGTCCGGCATCGAGTGCACGGTGCGGCTCAAGGCATTGCTGCCGGAGAGCCGCGTGCTGATCCTGACCGCCTCCGATGACGAGGAGATGGTCTTTCCCGCGCTGGAGGCAGGGGCCGACGGCTATCTGCTCAAGCACTCCGCGCCGGGCGAATTGCATCACGCCTTGCTGGATGTCCTGCACGGCGGGGTGCCGATGACCAGCGGCATCGCGCGCCGGGTGGCTGGGTTTTTCCGTCGGCGCGGCAAGGTGCGTAACGAGATGGAACGCCTGAGCCAGCGGGAAACGGAGGTGCTGGACTTGCTCGCGAAAGGCTTCATCAACAAGGAGATCGCCGACCAGCTTTCGCTGAGCGTGGAAACTATCCGCAGCTACCTGAAGAATATCTACGAGAAGATGCACGTCCACTCGCGCGCGGAAGCAGTGGCGAAGTACATCACCGGCGGGGGATCCGGCGGGGATACCCGCAGTTGAGGGTATTGGGGGAATACGAGGGGACTGATACGGTCCGCAACCCGTGTCCGGCTATTCCGGCGCGCCCCGTAAACCCCTCGACCCGAATCCCTACGTGAGTTGTCCCGTCACGCGGCTGCTGGCAGCCGTCGCCTTATCCCTCGTCCTCGCCCCGCTGCTTCCGGCGCAAACCGCGCCCGCCTTCCATTCGTGGGCGGAGCGACCGGTTATGGGGTGGAATAGCTGGGACTTCTACGGCACCACGGTCAACGAGGACAAGACCAAGGCGCAGGCGGACTACATGGCCGCGAACCTCTTGTCGCACGGCTGGGAACTCATCACGGTCGATATCCAGTGGTACGAGCCGAATGCGAGTGGCTTCAACTACAACGCCAACGCCACGCTCGTCATGGACGAATGGGGCCGTCTCACCCCGGCGACCAACCGCTTTCCTTCCGCCACCGGTGGCGCGGGCTTCAAGCCGCTGGCCGACTATGTTCACGCCAAGGGTCTCAAGTTCGGCATCCACATGATGCGCGGCATCCCGCGCCAGGCATGGCAGCAGGATTTGCCGGTGAAGGGCACCGCTTATTCCGCAAAGGACATCGCGGACGTGAACAGCACCTGCTCGTGGAACCCCGACATGTACGGCGTGGACATGACCAAGCCGGGTGCGCAGGCCTACTACGATTCGCTCATGGAGCTCGTCGCCTCGTGGGAGGTGGATTTCGTGAAAATCGATGACCTCAGCCGACCCTACCACCTCAAGGAGATCGAGGCGATCCGCAAGGCGATCGACAAGACCGGCCGCCCCATCGTGTTCAGCACCTCGCCGGGCGAGACCCCGGTGGATCGCGGTGCGCATGTGATGGAGCATGCCAACCAATGGCGGATCAGCGACGACTTCTGGGACAACTGGAGCGCGCTCTACGACCAGTTCGAGCGCCTGCACGACTGGACACCCTACCGCGGCCCCGGACATTTCCCGGATGCCGACATGCTGCCGCTTGGAAAAATCCAGGGTGGCAGCACCACTTCCAGCGGCCGCAGCACGAACTTCACGACCAACGAGCAGTACACGCTGATGAGCCTGTGGGCCATCGTGCGCTCGCCGCTCATCCACGGCGGCGACATGACCCAGATGGACGCTTTCACGCTGTCGCTGCTTACCAATGACGAGGTCATCGCGGTCAACCAGCGCAGCACGCACAACCGCCAGCTTTACCGCAGCGGCGATCTGGTTGCGTGGGTCGCCGACGTCGAAAGCTCCGCGGACAAGTATCTTGCGGTCTTCAATACCGGTGCCACCGCCGCGAATGTCCCGGTCAATCTTGCCACGCTTGGATTCACCGGTTCCGCGCAGGTCCGCTCGCTGTGGGACCAGACGGACCTTGGTGCCTACAACGCCACCTTCTCGCCCTTCATCGCTTCGCACGGAGCCGCGCTCTATCGCCTGTCCGGCGACCTGCTGCCCACGCCGTGGATGACAGGCGCGAGTGCTGGCGACGGCAAGGTCGACTTGGATTGGGAGGTGCTTGCTTCTGCCACCTCCTACCGGCTCAAGCGCGCGACTTCCGAAAGCGGTCCCTTCACGGTGATCGCGGACGAATTGACAGGAACCTCTTTCCCGGACACCGCGGTGCAAAACGGCACCACTTACTATTACGCGGTGTCAGCCCTCGTCAGCGGTGGGGAAACGCCCGACTCGGGAGTGTATGCCGCCACCCCGACGGGCCTGCCGCAGGTCGTCGGCTGGAACTACGACCGCAACGGCACGGTCAGCGGCAGCGCCATCGCCGGGGTAGTCCCCGCCGCGAATTGGAACAACTCGTGGCCCAACAACCCGGTCAGCAACCTGATCGATAGCGCCGGCCTCCCGACAACGCTCGATATCAGTTACAGCTCCTACAACACCTGGAGCATCCAGGGCAGCGCCCCGGCTGTCGATGGTGACGGCACGTCTAACAAGCGCCTGCTCAACGGCTACCTCAACGCCGGTCCGGCCGGGTGGAATCCATCGACGACGCGCTCCTCCATCACCCTCTCGCAGATCCCGCACGGCTACTACGACGTCGTCGTTTACTTTTCTTCCGACCAGGCAGGCCGCGAGGGACAGGTCACAGACGGCACCACGACTTACCATTTCGCCACGCTCGGCGCGGCCAGTATCGCGGGTGCGAATGCGACCTTGATCCGGACCACCCAGACCTCAGCCAGCGCTTGGCCGAGTGCCAACTATGCCGTCTTCAGCGGCCTGATCGGCGAGGACCAGACGGTCGCCGTGCAGATGCGCGACAACGACGAATGGGGCGGCATCGCCGCGATTCAGGTCATCCCGCAGATCGATCCGCTGTCGCTCGCCCAACTTCAAATCGAACGTCAAGCCGGCGGCACCACGGCCCTGCTCGCTTGGCCTGCCGGTCTCGGCACCGTGCTGCTGGAGGAAAGCAGCGACCTCGCCGATTGGCTGCCCGCCGATCCCCAGCCGGAGATGAACTCCATCGTCGTACCGCTCGGCCCCGCCGGTCGATTCTACCGGTTAAGCCGCCCTTGAACCATCCCCCAATGAAGCAAATCCAGCCCATGACCTCGAAACAACCCATGAAAGCCATCCTCCTGCTCACCCTCGCAACGTCGGTCACGGCATCCGCCGCGGTCAGTTGGAGCGTCGATCAGTTCGGCACCGTCAGCACCACCTCAGGCGTGGTCCCCGCCGCCAACTGGAACAACACCGCCCCTTCGGGCGGCAACCCCTACGTCGGCAAGACGGTCACCGACCTGATCGACGACACCGGCGCCACCACCACGCTCGACATCGCCTATGGTTCCTGGGGGGCGTGGCGCATCCAGGCCAGCCACCCGGGTGCCGATGCTGACGGATCTAACAATAAGGAGCTGCTCAACGGTTACCTCAATGCCGGCCCGGCGGGTTGGAACCCGTCCGTCACCGCGTCCTCGATCGCCATTTCCCAGATCCCGTATGCGAGCTACAACATCATCGTCTACTTTTCGGCCGATGTCGCCGGGCGCGAGGGTCAGGTCGTCAACGGCGCGAACACCTTTTACTTCAGCACGCTCGGCGCGGCGAGTATCGCCGGTTCGAATGCCACGCTGACGCAGACGACATCCACCAGCACCTCGGACTACGCCGGTGCCAACTATGCCGTCTTCTCCGGCCTGAGCGGTGACACCCAGTCGATCACCGTGCAGATGCGCGACAACGACGAGTGGGGCGGCATTGCCGGCTTCCAGGTGATCGCCGTGCCGGAGCCGTCCGCGGCGCTGCTCGGCGGGCTGGGCCTGATCGGCCTGCTGCGCCGCCGCCGCGCTTGATTCTTTCCATCGCCGGGGTCGCGGACACACGCGGCCCCGGCATCACAACCCAAGAGTGAACCCATGAAGAAGTATATTGTTCTCGGCCTCGCCACGATTCTTTCGGCGCGGGCCTCGACCATCGGTTGGAGTGTGGACCAGTTCAGCACGGTGACCGCCGCCTCAGGCGTGGTCTCCGCCGCCAACTGGACCAACACCGTTCCCGGGGGCGCCAGCCCTTGGGTCGGAAAGGTCGTCACCGACCTGATCGACGACACCGGAACCCCCACCACGCTCGACATCTCCTACGGGTCCTGGGGCGCGTGGCGCATCCAGGCCAGCCATCCGGGTGCCGACGCCGACGGCTCTAACAACAAGGAGCTGCTCAACGGCTACCTCAATGCCGGTCCCGCCGGTTGGAACCCGTCCGTCACCGCTTCATCGGTCGCCATCTCCCAGATCCCGTACCCGAAGTACAACATCATCGTCTATTTCTCGTCCGATGTCGCCGGCCGCGAAGGTTCGGTGACCGACGGCACCACGACCTACTACTTCAACGCGACGGGACCTGCCAGCATTGCAGGTAGCAACGCGGTCTTCGCGCAAGCCACCGACACCACGGCCGCCGGCTATTCGGTCGGTGCGAACTATGCCGTCTTCAGCGGCCTCACCGGAGCCAGCCGGACCGTCACCGTGCAGATGCGCGACAACGATGAATGGGGCGGCATCGCCGGCTTCCAAGTCGTGGCCGATCTCACAGGCATGCCGGAAATCGGCCTCGAGCCGGAAGACACCTCGGCCAGCGTGGGATCGAACGCGACCCTCACCGCTTCCGCCGCCGCGGATCCCGCACCGGATCTGCAGTGGGAGTATTCGGCCAATGGCACCACCGGGTGGACTCCGGTCCCCGGTCAAACCTTGGGCACCTTGATCTTAGCGGGCGTCGCCCTCACCGATGAAGGTTACTACCGCCTTGTCGCGACCAATATCAACGGCTCGGCCACCAGCGAGAGCGCCTTCCTGGATGTCTTCTATGCCGATCCGGAAATCGTCACTCAACCCTCCGACGCTTATGCGGTCGAAGGCTCGACGGTGCAACTTTCGGTCGTCGCCACCGGATATGAGACACTGAGCTACCAGTGGTACAAGGGCACCTCGCTCCTCGCGGGCGAGACCTCCGACACGCTCGTCCTCTCTAACGTCGACTCCGGAGATGCGGGCGACTATTCCGTCGAGATCACCGATAGCATTGAGCCCGGGCTGGTCACGACTTCCGACGCGGCAACCGTCTTCACCTTCCCGGCGTGGAACGGCCTCGTGAGCCACGATGCCTTCGACACCACTGCTGGATACACCTTGGGTGACCTGCCGCTTCAGAACCCCACGATCATGGGTTACACCGGGCCATGGGTGGATGTCGATTTCGGCAATACCGAGCCTGCGGTGAGCGCCGGATCGCTGGCTTATGCGGACCCGCTCTATCTTGGCTCCGGCGGCGATCAGGTCGGGAAAGCGGCCGATGCCGCAGGGATCGGCACGGGCAACAGCGGTCGCACCTATCGTCTCCTCGAACCGGCTCTCATCACCGCGAGCAATACCACGGGTGTCCGCTACCTCAGCTGGCTCTACAAGACCGGCAACGAGAATGCCGCCGCCAATGCTTCCACCCACTCGACGCTCGCGCTCTATCACAACACTGGCGGAGCCGCACCGGCCGGGGATGCCGCCCAGCGCGTCTTCTCGGCGGGCATTTCCGATGCCGACTACGGCTTCACCGGCTATGGCTTCCGTTGCAACGAGAGCTCGACCGGCGATCTCGCGAAACCCGCCGATGCCAATGTCCACCTCTTCGTCGTGAAGTTCGCACTCGGCGCTAGCGCTGGTGACGATAGCGTGACGGTGTGGATTGACCCGGCTCTTGGATCGGGCGAACCGGCGGGCGGCCAAACAGTCACCGGCCTGGATCTGCAGTTCGAGTCGATTGCCTTGTCCGACTACGCCAGCAACTCGATGGCGTGGGACGAAATCCGCTGGGGAAGCAGCTTCGACAGCGTGACCTTGAACACGAATCCACCTGGCAACTTCGCCGCATGGATCGCCGGCTACCCCGCCGTGGGCGCGCTCGACGGCTTCGACGACGACGCCGATGGCGACGGCCTGGCCAACGGAATGGAGAACTATCTCGGTACCAATCCGGGCGTGTCGAACCAAGGCATCACGGAAGTTGCCCGCAGCGGAAGCAACGTAACCTTCCAGCATCCGAAGAATTCCGCCCCGGCCAGCGACGTATCAGCGGCCTACCGCTGGAGCACCGACCTGACCAATTGGCATGACAGCGGCGTGGCAAGCGGCGGGATCACCGTTACCTTCACCGCCAGCCCGAATACACCGGTCGCCGGCATGACAACGGCAACGGCAGTCGTATCGGGTACCGTCCCCGCCAAGTTGTTCGCCCAACTCAGGGTGACGCAATAGCCCTGATTGAGGTTTCCCTGCAGGGGAATGCTGCGCCCGGAGCGGATGAGGGTTCTCCGCGACGGGTGCAGCTCAGCTTGCAAGTCCTCCCCTGTGATACCGCCGGGGGAGCGATATCCCTAGCGACGTAACAACAACGTCACTTATCTCTCCGGTTTCCGGATTTCGAAAAGAGAGACGCGGGCCCGGCGGCTGGAAGCGATGCAGCTCAAGGCATTTTCCGGATCCGCAGATCGGGAAATGACACCGCGATCGGTCATCTGAATGTCAATTTTATAAAATATTTCTGGTTTCCTGATCGCTATCACTTGCGTAAATCTTAAAATTCGGGGCAAATGGGCGGCGCTCACCCCACCACGTCGCCCGCGTGAAACCAGTCCTGCGTCTCCTCGCCGCCCTGTTCTCGTGTACTGCTGCTTCGCTTTTTGCGACGCCGGTAAGCTTGATTAATCCCGCATTTGAACAACCCGGAACCGGCCGAATCGCGACCGGGTATGATGCAACTGCCGATGTCCCCGGCTGGGCGAATACCGGCGGCGCTTACGTCAACTCGGGCGTGGAGCTTTCCATGCTGCCGGGTGCAGCGGGCGGCTATGTGAATGCCAGCGGCTACGTGGCATTCCTGCGCGGAACGGATGGCGGCGCCTATCAAGTCACCACGCAGACCATCGAGGCGGGTCAGGTCTATCGCTTGGTGTGGAAGGCGGGTTCGCTGGCCAGCCTGAGTGGAACCGCGAACCAGCAGGTGCGGTTGTTCCGGACCACCGACAACGGGACGACCCGCGTGCCCTTGGCCACTTCCACGGATCTTCTCAACGCCACCAATCAGGTCTTTGAAACCTACGTGCTGGAATACACCGCCACGGCGGAGGATGTCGGCGCGAAGATCGGCATCGAGTTCGATAACCTCGCCACCACATCAGGCACGATCGGGTTCGATGACTTCCAGTTGGAGTTGGATCCGGCGGGGCCTGCTCCGGCCACCGGCCTTCCCACGCTGGGATGGGATAGCGGTACGGCGGACGATGGGACGGTCACCTATTCTTCAACGACGCCGATCGAGCGGGAGTATCACTTCCGCATGCAGCCCCAGGCCTCGCTCAACGGGGGATGGCGCACGGTGGTCCGGGTCGCGGAAGGCAATGCGAACGTGTACCTGCGCCAAGCCGGGTGGGCGAACAGCACCACCTTCAACTTCAAATCGGATCGCGGGGCCGGCGACGATGGCTTCGTGCTTCGTCCCGACCAGTTCAGCGCGGGGCAAACGTGGTATCTCACGGTGCGCGCCATGGCGGGCACCAGCTTCACGCTCTTTTCCGGCGATGTCTTCGTGCATGACCTCGGCCCTCTGGGATTCACCGATGCGAACGCCAACAGCCAGTATGATATCGGGGAGACGATCATCCCGTCGGGAAGCGGCGTGACCGCCGTGAAGGGGGAGGGGATGCGTTTCTTCAAGTCCACCGTGCCCGCGGGTACACCGGCGTGGAGCCTGTGGTTGAATGGTGATCTCCGCGACATCGCGGTGCGGAAGTCCACCGTGCCCTTCCATTCGACTCCCAGCTACTACGGCAGGAAGCAAGCCGGCCAGATGCTGGTATCATCGCCCTTCCTGGGCACCGGGACGGATACCTACTTCGTCAGCGTGATGGGAAATCCCGGAGACCCGATCAATCTCGACTCCCGGATCCAGAAGATCGAGGAGATGAACTTCCACTCCACGACGACCGAAATTCCGGTGTCCGGTCCTCCCTACCGGGTGTATCGCACGAATGTCCCGGTGGATCAGATCGCGTGGGACGTGAGTGTCACCGCGAATGAAGGGGATCCGAATGTCTGCGTGCGTCGCAGCAACGTGGCCAGCGAGTACGACAACGATGGCTACTCGGAAGCCGGCGGGAGCGTGATGGACTCGGTGACCTTGGTGCCGGACTTCCTCACAAATGGCACTTGGTTCGTCACCGTGTATGGCACGGGGAACTACAATTTCACTCTGAATAGCGGTGACCCCACCGTGACTCCGATCGAGTTCACCGATAGCAAGACGAACGACCAGACGAACCGCGCGGGCTGGCGCTACTATGCGCTGACCAATGTCCCGCAGCAGCTCGGTCCGCTGGGCTGGGAACTCTATCTCTCCAATCACGTCCCGGGCACCCAGATCTCGCTGCGCCGGAACAAGGTACCCAGCCGCTGGCAGTACCGCTCCGGTGGCGTCAATACCGTGCTGGATACGAATGCGAAGTACTCCGACTACGCGAGCACCACGGGCTTTCTCCAGCGTCCGGGCCATCAGGCGGATGTCTGGTATGTCGGGGTTTTCACCCCCCAGCAGCCGCTGGGAGCATTCCAGCTCGATACGCGCCCGATCCAACCTCCGACGGTGACCTTCGATGGCTCCCTCAATTCCGGCGGCGGACTGAAGGCGGGCGAGTGGAAATTCGTAAAGGTGACCGTGCCTGCCACCGCCGGGATCAAGGGCTGGGACGTGCGGGTGAGGAATGTCTCGGGCGCGGGCGATCCGAAAATCGCGGTCTGCCGTGACCAGCTTCCTTCTTCGCTCCTCACCAGCACACCGCCACCGTCAGGCAATACCACATGGCCGAGTGGCTTCATCTGGGCAGGCCAGGTGGACTGGACGAAACGCATCAATGAATCCGGCGGAACGCCGAATGTCAGCGCGCGCCGTCTGGTGATGGGGATGGGCCGTCCGCTGCAACCGGGCACCTATTATGTCGGCGTTTTCAATGCGGGCACCGTGGATATTTCCGCCTACCTGCTGGAAAGCCGCGGCATCGGCGACGGGCAGACGCTTCCGGTGGCGACGCTGGGCTACGCCGCGGGAAGCGAGGCCACGATTTCGAGCCTTGCTCCCCGCGAGGCGAAGTATTTCAAGGTGACGATTCCCGAGGACACACCGAGTTGGGAGTTCACCGTTGATCTGACGGTCGGCGAAATGATGGCGATGGTGCGCCGGGGAAGTATCCCGGATTTCGGAGCCCCTGCCGCCAACGCGGAGTCGGATGTGGAGAGCCCCTTCAGCGACGCCTTCCTTGAAGCGACGATCCAGAAGAACGGCTCGGAGAGATTCGTGCTGCTGCCTCCGCACGGCAGCAATGAGCTGGTGGCGGACGATTACTACATCGCCGTCGTGTCGGAAGGCCAGGAGCCGGCGAACAAGCAGGAAACGGGGCTTGGGAATTCCTCCGGGCTCTTGACCAGCCGGGGCGCGCTCGCCGTGACCGATATCGGCACCGCCAGCGTGAGCGGCATCGTCCAGCCCGTGAATCTCTTCGGCGGCCAGGTGAAAGCGTTCCAATACACCGTCCCCGAGGGAGTATCGAGCATCGAGATCCATCTGGAAAATCGCACCGGCAATCCTTGGTCGAATGTGACCTTGAGCGGACTGCTACCGATCCCTCCGCCGAACTACACCAGCCTCTCGAAGTCGTATTACGGATTCCACGGCGGTCGGGAAGACGCCGGAGACCAAGGCGGCGTGATGTGGAATATCTCCAACCCGGAACCCGGCTTGAACACCGTGATCGTCCGGGCTTCGCCAAATCCTTCCGACACGGCGGATTTCCAGGATGCCACCACCGACTTGCGTGTCGTTGCCTTTGTCCCGGAGCCGCTTGAGTTCAATGGCGGCAATTCCACGGTCGGCGACCAGCAGCCGGGGACCTGGCGCTACTTTCGGGTGGACGTGCCGGACACGCCGGGCGTGATGGGTTGGGATGTCCGCGTGAAGGACGTATCCGGCACCGGGAAACCTTGGGTTCAGATCCGCCGCGACTTCGTTCCCGCTGGCGTCGAATCCTTTGGTTGGGGTTCGACACCGTACTCAAGCAGCACTTGGACGTCGGGTGCCCAGATTGCCGCCCAGCTGGACTGGACCGGCAGAGCCTATGATGGACCTACTAGCACCACCAGCGTCGATCCTTACCGGATCGTCACCGGAATGGGCCGCCCGCTCGAGCCGGGAACCTACTACGTGGGCGTCTTCAATTCCAGCACCTCTGCCTCTACCAGCTACACCTTGGAAAGCCGGGGAATCGGAACCGAACAGGTAATCCCGATCGAGGAGTTGCCCTACGCCGGCGGCAATGCCTCGCCGATCGTCGATCTGCCCGCGAGGGAAGCGGCGTATTACAAGGTGACCATCCCCGAGAATACCCCGAGCTGGGAATTCTCGCTGGACGCCACCGCCGGAGAGATGATGGCCGTCATTCGCCGGGGCACGATTCCCGACTTCGGGGCTCCTTCATCGATCCAAACTGCCGAGCAGCTTCAGGGCAATGACAGCGGCACGCGCGAGGTAAAGGTGCAGAAGAACGGCTCGGAGCGCTTCGCCATGCTTCCGCCGGCAGGACAGACTGCCTTGTTGCCCGGGGACTACTACATCGCCGTCGTCTCGGAAGGGTTCGAGCCGACCGCCGCGCAACGTACCGGTGCTGCACCAAGCAGCGGGACGATGAACGCCCTCGGGTTCCTTCCGGTCACGGATATGGGAACGGCGACGAATGCCGGCGTCATCCGACCCGTTGCGCTCGTCGGTGGCCAGCTGAAGGTTTACCGGTTTACGGTCCCCGTGGGGACGGAGAGCCTCGAGGTAAACCTTGGAAACCGCACCGGAAATCCATGGCTGAGCATGGTGGCGGGAGCCTACCCGCCGAAACCGAGTCTCTATTACAGCGGGACTTCCAGCACGGGCTACGGCACCAGTGGCGGTCAGACGGCTCTTCCTTACGTGGAGAATGACGATCTGCTCACCTTGGCGAACCCTGTTCCCGGGGAGTACCATGTGGTGGTCCGGGCATCGGCGTCCCCGACCGGCTCGCAGCAGAATTTCCCGGATGCCACTGCTCAGCTGACCGTGGTGGCGAATACCCCGCAACTGCTGGTTTGCGATGGCGGGGTGGCGAATGTCGTTTCCCAAGCGGCAGGCGCTTGGAAATATTTCGAAGTGGTGGTGCCGCCCGCGGGCGGTCTCCTGGGCTGGGACCTCAGGGTGAAGAATGTATCAGGCTCCGGAGTTCCGAAGCTCCTGGTGCGTCGCGATCAATTGCCCTCCGGGCAGGTCAATGGTGGCTGGACCGGAAAGCCTTCCCAGCTCGCCGCATGGCCGACCGGAAGCCAGTGGGTGGGGCAGGTGGACTGGACCCGAAGGATCTACGAGGCGGGTAGTAATATCGACGTGAGCTCCCGCCGCCTTGTCATGGGCATGGGACGCCCGCTCGAAGCGGGGACCTATTTCGTGGGCGTCTATAACTCCAGCACCACGAGTGCGGTCAGCTATACGATCGAGAGCCGCGGGATCGGCGTTGGAAAGACGCTGCCTGTCGCGGACCTTGGCTATGCTGCTGGCAGCGCGGCGACCGTTTCGAACCTCGCTACCCGTGAGGCCGCCTATTTCAAGGTCACCATCCCGGCCAATACACCGAGCTGGGAATTCACCGTCGATCCCACCGTGGGTGAGATGATGGCGGTGGTTCGCCGCGGGGCGATCCCGGATTTCGGCGGGGAGTATTCTTATGCCTCGGATGGCTACCTGCAGAGCACCTTGCTCACGGCCCATCGCGAGGCGGTGGTGCAGAAGAACGGCCCGGAACGCTTCGTCATGCTTCCCATCTCCGGACAGGATTTCCTGATGGAGGGAGACTACTACATCGCGGTGGTCTCCGAGGGTCAGAACCCCGCGACGGTTCAGCAGGTCGGAACCGCCACGAGTTCCGGCGTCCTGACGAGTCGCGGTCCGCTCGCCATTACCGATCTCGGGACGGTGACGCCTGCCGGATTGACGCGCCCGGTCGCACTGGCCGGCGGTCAGCTGAAAGCGTTCCAGTTCACCGTGCCACCGGAACTCGCAGGCGTTGAAATCCGCCTGGACGAGCGGATTGGGAATCCGTGGTTCAGCGTGATCCAAGGCCCGCGCTTGCCAAAGCCGAGCGAGTATTTCCAAGGAACCGTCCCTAACGAATATGGGTTCACCGATGGTCAGGGCGGCTCGGGATACCTCCATGACGACAGCAGCGGCACGCTCGTCGCGCCGGAGCCGGGCGTTTACAGCGTCATCGTGAGGGCCTCGGCGAATCCGGTGAACAACACCGTGTCGGCACTGGATGCCTCGACGAATCTCGTGATCCGCCAGAAGCCGCGGATCCCGCTCAACTTCTCTTCGGCGCAGAACGCGGGTGGCGGTACGAATACCGATACGCGCCAGATCACCGATGGCGAGCGCACCTTCTATGAAGTTCCCATTCCGGCCTCGGTCGGCGGCGAGCCGGTGACCGGGTGGATCCTGCGCACCAGCTTCCAGCAAGGCAGCGGGGCCATCAAGGTCTACAAGACCTGGGGCAATTCCAGCGGCGGCATCTCCGTGACGACTCGTACGGCGGTGATCGTACCTCCGTTCCTCACCCCCGGCGACACGTGGTTCGTGGAAGTCACCGGAACCGGTCTCACCAACTACACGATCACCAGCGAGCCGGTAACCTTGAACCAACCGGCATGGGCGATGCCCGCGGGCCACAACAATGTCTTTGGCGACACCGGCGCGAACTTGACCGGCGACCGTGGCATCGATCTCGGCCAGGACGACTGGCATTTCTATGCCGTCAATGTGCCATCCGGAAACTCGGGCCTGCTCCGCACCGAACTGCAAGCGATCAACGGCAATCCGAATTTGTACATCCGCGAGGACGGCGTGCCCACGACCGATCACCTCGCCGCTGGAACAGCCGGCGCCACGCTCACCCCGCGCCTGCTCAATTCCACCGGCAGTGAATATGGCAACTGGGTTCCTCTGGACGGGAAGACCGAGAGGCATCTTCGCCCCGGCAAGTGGTTCCTGGGCGTCAAGGCCACCGGTACTTCGAATGCCCGCTATCGTCTGGTCGTGTCGAATGGCCAGGTGAACGATCTGGCCATGGCGGGCGGATCCGCGTCCGGACAGCTTCTGGTCGGTCGCGATTGGCGCTACTACCGTGTCACGGTTCCGATGGATGCGCCGGTGGACTGGAGCCTTTCCTTTGTCCAGCAGGTCGGGGATGTCGTGATGTATCTGCGCGATACCTTGCCGCCGGGAAATGCCGTCAACGGGCTGGAAACGACAGGCACGCGATCCTGGCAATCGGACGGCAAGAACCAAGGGCCCTATAGCCCGGCCAGCGGCCATGACGCACCGGGAAGCTACACTTTCAACACGCCGCCGCTGCGCCCGGGGAATGTCTACTACGTCGGCTTCAAGGCGAATACCGATGCCACCGTCACGGTGAACAGCTCGGTGTCCGCGACCACCATCGGTACCTTTCCGGCGCTCGATTTCTACAACGGCACCTTGAGCCTGTCGGTGCCTCCGAACAGCGCGGATATCTATCAGATCACGGTGCCTCCGGAAGCGACCCGCTTCAAGTGGAGTTCCACCCACGCGATCGGCCTCCAGCTCCGCCTGGAGCAGGGAACCCTTCCCGGAACCACCGGCACGGCCCAGCATTTCCGCACCACGACGGCAAACAGCTCCGCGAATTTCGCGCTCTCCCAGACCGTCTGGCCGTGGCAACCCGGCAAAGTATACTTCCTCCGTCTGGTGAATGCTACCGCCTCCGCGGTGCCGCTCACCCTGACCATGAACGGGAAGAACGCACTCACCGAGGACGAGGACACCGATGGTCTGCCTGATGCCTGGGAGGTCATCCACTTCGGCAATATCACCGCGAGAAATGGAGCCGCCGATCCCGATGGGGATGGCGTGACGAATCTCGTGGAGTATGCCGATGGCACCATTCCCACGGATATCTCGTCGGCGCTCTATTTCGTGGATGTCACGGCCACCGGTGGCCAGGTCGTCCGTAATCCCATGCTGGTGAAATACCCGCGCGGCCAAGTCCTCACCCTGACTCCTGTACCCGACTCCGGCTTGAGCTTCATCGGCTGGAGCGGCGGGCTCACCGGCGCGGCGAATCCGGCGTCCCTGACCGTGACGTCCAATCTCACGATCCAAGGGAGCTTCGGCATTCCTCTGGCAGTGGCCCTGGATACGAACTCGCTCGCATGGACGACGGGCGGCCAATCGCTGTGGTTCGGCCAAGCGGCGACGAAGCACGATGGCGTCGATGCCGCGCAGGCGGCGGCGATCGGTCATAGCCAGGAGTCATGGATGCAAACCACGGTGTATGGCCCGGGCACGCTCGAGTTCCGCTGGAAGGTATCCTGCCAGGCAAATGCGGATTACCTTGAGTTCCATCTCGATGGCGTACTTCAGACCGGGAGACTCACGGGCGAGGTCGATTGGGTCCAGAAGTCGTACACGCTGACCACCCCTGGCACCCACACGCTGCGCTGGCGGTATTTCAAGAACCCCTCGACGGTGGCCGGTGCCGACACCGGCTGGGTGGATACGGTCACATGGTCGGGAACCGGGGTCTATTCCAACTGGATCGCGGCGCAGTTCACGGCGGAGCAACAGGGGAATAGCCTGATCAGCGGACCCGATGCGGATCCCGATAAGGATGGGCTGAGCAATTTGCTCGAATGTGCCTTCAATCTTCCTCCGATGTCGTCGGGGCTCCCTGTGCTCACTCCGGGTGCGGGCACCTCGGGTTTGCCTTCCATCTCGGTCGCGGGTGAGGGCGTGAACCGGAAGCTGCGCCTAGAGTACCTGCGCCGGAAGGCCGGCTTCACCTACACTCCGGAGGTCTCCGCTTCTCTAGACGGAGGCACATGGAATCCGGCAGGCGGAACCCCCGTGGTCACCTCCATCAACTCCGAATGGGAGCGCGTGGTGATCGAAGACACGACCGGCACCGGGGCTACAACCCGCTTTGGCAGGGTGAAGGTGGTGGAAACGCAGTGATGGACGAATCTGGGTTTTTGTCCGGAATTCTTCGGATGTAATGTTTTTTGTGCGGCGATTTGATGGGAATGGGATAGGGATACCGTAATCGGTTGATCGTGCGCCGACCTCGCGCCGGGATCCCCGTCTCAAAACCCCGCCGTCTTCATGGTCTTCCTGCTTCCGTCCGGGCCGGGCGCTTTCTTGCGCCGCATGTCCAAGTGCATTGCTTTGTTATCGCTCACCCTCGCCGGAGCATCCGGGCAAGTCTTCAATCCGGCAGACCATGGGAATGTCGCTCTGCACCTGAAGGCGGATGCCTTGAACCAGGTGAATGACACGGAGGTGACCGAGTGGGGACCGCTCTCGGCCAGCGGGGTCAATACGCCGACCTACATCGCCAGCGATGCACGCTTCAATGGCAAGCCGGTGGTGCGCTTCGATGGTGGAAGTGATGTGATGAAACGTTCCGGTGCGAACTATCTCGCGAGGACAATCTTCGCGGTGGTGACACTTGAGAGCGCTGCGGGCAATCTGGCGGGTCTCATTTCGAATGGCTCGGACGGACTCAATATACGCCGCCAGGACACCTCCAGCCGCTACCGCTCTCCTGGCTTCGGGATGGATGGCAATGACTTCGTCGGCAATGGCTCTCCGACCGGCGAATTGCACGTCAATCAGGTGGCTGGCGGGACCTTCACGCCGGGCACTCCTCATCTCGTGATGGCGGTGGCCGGCTCCCAGAAAAGCTACGGGAACTTCTGGATCGGCAGTGCCAGTTCGTCGCTCGGCCGCTACTGGAATGGCAGCATCGCGGAGGTCCTCGTGTATGATGGCGAGCTCTCCCAAGCGGGGATGGATCGCGTCGGTTGGTATCTTCAGGAGAAGTACAATCTGCCCACCAACTTTCCTCCGGTCTTTCCGGAGCTTGCGTTCACCGCAACGGTGAATGGCATCACCTCGGCAGGGGGTGTGCTCTCCACGCCGGGCGCAGCCGTGACCCTCACCTGGAGCAGCACGGGGGCGGATAGCCTTTCCGTGGATCAGGGAGTTCAGCCGACGACCTCGCAGCCGGGTGGCACGGCGGTGGTGAACCCGACGGTCACGACGACTTATACGCTCTCGGCGACGAACTCCTCCGGCCCATCGCAGAAGTCAGTCACGGTATACATCGGCGAGACGCCCCAGCTCGCGAAGCTGAACGAATTCCTCGCGAGCAATTCCGGTGGCCTGCGCGACGAGGACGGCGATAGCGAGGACTGGATCGAGATCTACAATCCCAATCCCTTCGCCATGGATTTGGCTGGCTACATTCTCAAGGACTCGGCGAACGAGTGGGAGTTTCCGCCGGGTTCCGTCATCGAGGCGAGCGGCTACCGGGTGGTTTTCGCCTCTTCGAAGAACCGCGTGAATCCCGCGACGAATCTTCACGCGAACTTCGGGGTCAGTGCCGACGGAGAGTATCTCGCGCTGCTTGCTCCGGGCGGCGCGATTGCCAGCGAATACAGCCCGGCATTTCCCGCCCAGCGCTCGAATGTTTCCTACGGGCTCTCGTCCGGAGCTCAGGGCTTCTTTCCCGCACCGACCCCCGGTGCCGTGAATGGGAGCCAGGTTTCGGGTCTCGTGGGCGAAGTGGTCTTCGGCGCTCCCCGCGGATTCCAGACCAGCAATTTTCAGCTCGTCCTTTCCTCCTCCACACCGGGCGCCACAATCCGCTACACCACGGATGCCAGCACGCCGACGGAGATCACCGGCACCGTCTATACGGGCCCGATCGCCATCAACGCGACGCGCACGATCCGGGCGCGGGCATTCTTCACGGGCTACATGCCATCGCCGGTCGCGACGAGCACGTATCTCTTTGTGAACGACGTGATCAATAGCCCCAGCTATCCTGCGGGCACGGCGCCGCCCGGATGGCCGACGAGCAATGTGAACGGCCAGATCTTCCGCTACGGATGGACCTCGACGCTGAAGTCGCAATACACGACGACTCAATTGAGCAACGGTCTCCAGCAGATCCCGAGCATCTCGATCGTCACCGACCAGGCGAACCTGACAGATGCCAACAATGGCATCTACGTGAATGCCGCGCTCAAAGGGGATCTGTGGGAGTGCCCGGCATCGGTGGAGTATTTGCCGACGGATGGCAGCGATCCCTTCCATATCAATGCCGGCCTTCGCATTCGCGGTGGCGCCAGCCGGGGCGACGGTTATCCCAAGCATTCACTGCGTCTTCATTTCCGCGGCGAGTATGGGGAATCCACGATGAATTTTCCGATCCACGGGGCGGACGGCACCGATGAATTCGACACGCTGGATCTGCGCACCGAGCAGAACTACCACTACGCGAATTCAAGCGGCAGCCAAAATACCGCCGTGCGGGAGGTCTTCTGTCGCGACCTCATCGGCGCGATGGGCCAGCCGACCACGCGAAGCCGCTACGTGCATCTTTACCTGAACGGCCAATACTGGGGCCTCTATCAGACCGAAGAGCGCGCACAGGAAGACTATGGAGCCACGTATCTCGGCGGAAAGCCGGAGGACTACGATGTGATCCAGACCTCCAATCACCCGAACTTCACCTACGAGCTGAGCAGCGGCGGGATCACTGCCTGGCAATCGATGTGGACGATGGCCCGCGCCCATCAGGCGAACCCGACGAATGCGAACTACTTCGCCCTCATGGGGTGCGATGCCAATGGCCAGCGGATTCCCTCGATGCCCGTGTATGTGGACGTCGATCATCTGATCACGTACATGCTGCTCCATTACTACACCGGTGATGGAGACGCGCCTCTCTCGAACTTCCTCGGGATGAATCGCGCGAACAACTGGCGGGGAATGCGGGACAGGACGGGCACGGAGGGCTTCAAGTTCTTCGTCCACGACTCCGAGCACACGCTGCAGGCGAGCAATTGGGTCGAGGACCGGCCAAACACCAATCCCACGGGTGGCAGCAACCGCCCGAACTTCAACTACAGCAATCCGGAGTGGCTCCACGAGGATCTGGCAGTGAATCCCGAGTATCGGCTCCGCATCGCGGACATCGCGCAGAAGCATCTCTTCAATGGCGGGGTGATGACGCCTGCGGCAGCGCAGGCATTGTTTGATGCCAGAGCGGCACAGATCTCGCAAGCGATCGTGCCGGACATCGTCCGTTGGGGAAGGAGCGCGGACAATCCCACACTGGCCCAGTGGCAATCGCATCTGAACAGCATCCGGAGCGGATTTTTCTCCGGCAGGCCGGCGACCTTGATCAATCAACTGAAAGCCCGCGGCTTCTTCCCCTCGGTCAATGCACCGCTCTTCTCCCAGCATGGAGGCCAGGTGGCACCGAACACCGTGCTCACCTTGAGCGCCGGCTCCCAGACGGGAACGATCTACTACACGCTGGACGGAAGCGATCCGCGCTCGATTGGCGGAGGGATTGCAGGAACGGTCTATGCTTCGCCCGGGATCACCCTGAATGGATTGGTCCGCGTCAGGGCACGATTCCGCAGCAGCGGTGGCGTGTGGTCGGCGCTCGATGAGGCGGAGTTCATCGCCTTCCCGCCGGCCGGGGCGGGCGATCTGGTGGTGAGCAAGCTTCACTACCATGCTCCGGACCCGACACCTGCGGAGGAAGCAGCGGGCTACAATGCAGACTCGGACTTCGAGTACATCGAACTGATGAACATCAGCAGCGGGGCGGTGGACCTTTCCGCAGTGAGCCTCGAAGCGGCCGTCGATTTCGACTTCGCGAATGCTGCCATCCGGATTTTGGGCCCCGGCGAGCGGGTGGTCATCGCGGAGAATGCGGCGGCCCTCCAATTCCGTCATGGCTCTGGAGTCCCCATCGCCGGTAGCTTCGGCGGCGACTTGAGCAACGGCGGAGAGACGCTGCGGATCACCGGTGCGGGAGGGGCCACGCTGCGCCAGTTCATCTATGATGACGTCGCGCCCTGGCCGGTCTCGCCCGACGGGGGAGGATACGCGCTGGTGCTGAAGAATCCCGCGGCCAACCCGAACCACGGCCAAGGGAACAATTGGCGGGCCAGCACCGCACTCGGCGGACGGCCGGGGGAAGAGGACATGCTCGATCTCGCAACGTGGCGCGTTCAACAATTCCCGGCGGCGGACCTGGAGGATCCCGCGAAAGAAGCAACCGTGTGGGGAGATGAAGCGGATGCCGACGGTGACGGCTTCTCCAATATCATCGAGATGGCCTTGGGCACTTCACCGGTGAATGCCGCCTCGAAACAAGTTCCGGTATCTTCATGGTGGACCGATCCGGTGAGTTCGGAGCGCTACCTGACGATCGCCTGCTTGATTCGTGAACAAATGGCCGGGGTCACGCTGATCGCGGAAGCGTCGGGAAATCTTGCCACATGGCCGGTCGTGCTGCCTCAGGTGGGCACTCCGGTATCGCAGGGAAATGGCATGGCTCTCGCGACCTTCCGCGATGTGGTATCCGTTTCCGCTGCTCCCGATGCCCGGCGGTTCCTCCGGGTGAAAGTCACGGGCGAGGAGTAATCTCACGCCGTCACGATCCGCAGCTGAAGGTCGATCTGATCATTCACCAGATGCATGCCGAGATTCCGGAACAAGCGGCCTGAGCCGTATTTGACATTCCACTTCGTGCGATCGATCGGAAAGGACGCTTGAGCCGCTGCCTTGCCCTCGTCGGTGAAGCCATGGGTCGCGGCGAAGACCACCGGTGCGGTGACGTCTTTCAGCGTGAGCATGCCATGGATCTCCAGGCCGGGGGCACCGGCGTGAGCTCCGGGCAGCGGCACCGCGGAATTGATGACGAAGCGCGCTTCGGGATACTTCTCCACGTCGAAGAAATCGTGATCGATCAGATGCCGGATCAGCACGTCATGAAGAGGATCTCCCGCGAGGTCGGTGGAGCGGACGGAATGCATGTCGATCACGAACTCGCCTCCTTTCAATGTGCCATGGTCGAAGACCAGATGCCCTGACTTCAGGGCCAGCTCGCCTTCATGCTTGTTCAGGAGATTCCGGCCCGTCCAGCGGATGCGGCTTTCCTTCAGATCGATGGGAATGCTGCCATCCGGGATCGGAGCGGGGGGCGTGGGATCGGCGAGCGTCTGCTCAACGGTAAAGCCTTCCTTGATCCAGTCCTCGATTCCACAGCGGAGCTCGAAAACCTGTGCATAGCCATTTCGGCAAAGCTTCTCCGCCGCCATCAGGCTCTCCTCGCTACCGGTGCATTCACCGTAAACGCAGACCGGAACCCCGCGATCCGGGGCGACCTGTGGCATGCGGTCGAGAAATGCGATTTCGAACACGCAGTTGTTCTTCGCACCGGGAAGATGTTCACGCTCGAACGCACTTTGCGGCCTCACATCCACCAGCACCGGAGGAGTAGCAGAGCCGAGCATGGCGGAAAGCTTCGCGGCATCGATCACGACGGGATTCATACATGGCATCCTTCCCCACGAAGCGGGACGACGCAAGCACGCGTGACCTCATTCAAGCCAGCCGGCCTGAATCGCACCGCAAAGACCGAAGATGACCGTAAGCGCCAGCCACACGCCGGTGAAGACCCAGTGCATCGCCATCTCGAAGCGCTGGCCCTTCCACCACTCGGGATTGTAGGTGAACCACTGGCACCAAAGGCGGCAGCCCCAGAAGATGCAGAGCGACCACGCGGCCCACGCGGCGATCTTCGATTTTTCAAGAAGCAGTCCGGGATCGATCGCCAAGGGCAGCCCCATCATCACCAGCACCAGGCAGATGAAGAAGGTGTGCACATGAAAGACCGCCGCATTGAAAGGCGACATCCGTGCGGCCTCCTCCGTCCAGTGGAGACGCTTCTGAAGATGGATGTGAGCGAAGGCCTGGAGGACCAATCCGATGCCGACAATACGAAGGATGGGCGAAAGGATCTCGGTCATTGCTGGGAAGAAGTCTTCAGGAACGGGGCCGGCAAGAATGGGGAAAGCGTGAAGGTTTCCAGAAATCACGACACGGCCGGCTTCACCGCGGTGAAGACCACGTACTGCATCGCTCCGGTCAGGTAGGCGAGCCAGATCCGCAGAAGCGTGAGCGCGAACACACGGTTCCGCTCGTGGTCGTCGAGAAGGAAGCGGCGGGCCTCCTTGTCCTCAAAGAAAGCGACCAGCGTGCGCCAGATGCAGGTCGGCCACGTGCGGCGGACTTTCCGGCTGAGATTCTCCGTCTGCTCCAAGGCGAGTCCGGCATCGGAAATCCAGCGCCGGTAGTCGGCTTCATCGCCCATCCCGACGAGGCAGCCTTCCTGGCAAATCGGCTCCAGCAGGTGCCGTCGCTCCCATGCCTTGGGCGAAGGCCCGGCCATCCAGGCACAGATCACGAGGCGGCCGCCCGGAACGAGCACACGGGCCATTTCGCGAATGCCCGTCGCGACATCGGGAAGGTGCTCGGTGCTTTCGATCGCGATCACCACATCGAAGGACTCGTCCGCCAGCGCGTTCTCCAGCCAATCGCCGAGGATGAAAGAAGGATTCTCGCCACCATACGAGAGGGCTCCTTCGTATTGTTTGCGGGAGATCGTGATGGCGGTGACCTGTGCGCCGTATTCCCCGGCAAGCAGCCGCGCCGTGCCGCCGTACCCGCAGCCGACGTCGCAGACTTTCTCGCCACCGGCGATGAGTGCCTGCTTCGCCACATGGCGGCTCAGGGCGATGACGGCTTGCGAAGGCGATTCGCGGCCGGTTTCCCAGAGACCGTGATGCACATGCTCGCCCCACAGCGAACGATAGAAGGGATCCAGTTCGTCATAGTGGGAAGCCACCGCTTCGCCTGTCGTGGCTGCCGTGATCATGCGCCCCGCACCTCTAGCACAAGAGGCGTCCAATGACGAACCTCACTCCAGCGCATCCCACTGCTTTCGCGAAATGAGCACGTTCAAGGCAAGACAGGCCGCAACGGAGAAAACGGCCTCCAGCAGCAGGAACTGCCAGTAGAATCCCTGCGCCCGCACCGCCATGCCGATGCCCGGCAGGGCGAGCGCGCTGATCATGAGGATGAAAATCATCGCGCCGCGGGTGGCCGACTTTGCTTCTTCCGTCGGCTTGGACAGCGGTATGGCTTTCTCGACCGCGCCGGGAAGCATGGCATAGACCGGCAAGGCGATCAGTCCGGGAAGAAGCAGGAAGGCGTGCTCCGGTTTCTTCGAAAGGAAACCGACGACGATGATGAGCAGTAGTAGCGCGGGGCCCACCAGCAGCGAGCAGACCGCATAGGTCGCCCCGCGGATGAAGGGCGCGGGACCGGCCACCGGGGTCTGCCGGTAGAGGTCCGCCGCCTGCCAGTGCTGCGAGTATTGCAGCAGGTTCATCGCCATCAGAGGCACGAGGCCAAGGTAGCCGCCGGCGAAGGCGATCCCGATTTCGCTGCCTTTTCCGGATACTCCCTGCAGCAGGAAGACCATGGGCATGACCATCACCGGCGCGAGCCCGGGATAGAGCCGCAGCTTCATGTCACGATCGCGGAAGAGGTAGGCAGCGCACAGGCGGAAAGAGGCCCGCGTCACCGGATCCCGCAACAGCCATGAAAGCGGCGGGAGCGCCATGATCCTTTCCACAAAACGGCGTCCGCTGCTTTCCTTCGTCTTTCTCGGCCGGGATTCCGCCAGCGTCTGCAGGCCCTCTTCGTAGGTGTCGGCCATCACCCGGAAGGCGAGGAAGGCAACCAGGGCCGTGGCGGCAATGCCGATCCCGGCATGGAAGTAGGATGAAACCATCCCCCGGCCGGTCAGGACTTCATCGAAGCCGGCGAACCACGCCGGAGGCAGGAGGAAAAGCCACCATTTGCCCGCGGGATTGCCGACCGATCCGAGCGCCGGAATCACGAATTGCCCGAGCTGGCTGCCGACCACCATCGCCACCGCCAGCAGCACCTGGGTCGTCGTCATGATGTTGTCCAGGCGCTCCCGGCCGAACCATTTCAGGCAGAGTTGGTAGAGCAGCACCACGCTCCCGGAGCAGAAAAGCGCCGACATGCAGGTGGAGATGAAATGCACCGGCGCGAAGAGCAGCGATCCCTCCGGTCCGAAGGTGCCGATGAGGGTTCCCGCAATATTGAACGTGCATGCCAGCCACAATGAGATCCGCACCATCACGGCCACCTTCGCCCATAGCAGCGCGCGGGAATCCACGGGACGGTGGAGCAGGATCTCCGCTTCCTCCTTGTTGAAAAGGATCTCGCCCGCAGAGGCCGCGATGAACATGCCGAGGAAGAACAGCGACATCCCGTGCAGGTAGAAGGACAGCACGAAGGAGGGATGATTCCGGTAGATCATCGCGACCAGACCCACCACCACGTACATGGCGAGCGTGCCCAGCAGCTTCCTGCCGATGGACGATGGCACACGATCCCGGTTCAAGCCGCGCGAGGTGCGCCCGCGCAGGAAGAGCGTGAGGTAAAGACGCTGAAGGGTCTTGGCCGGGGAGGGGACAGATCCGTTCACGCGCGGAAGGTTTTTGCGAAGTCCTCCGCCTTGCGTTCGAGGTCGTTGCCTCCCGTCAAACTGGTGAAGAGTTGTTCCAAGGATCGCGCCTCATGTTTTGCCACCAGTTCGGCAGGAGCACCGTCCACGCGCACCTTTCCTTGATCGATGATGATCACGCGGTCGCAGACCCGCTCCACCACATCGAGGATGTGGGAGCTATAGACGATCGCCTTGCCTTCGCGGGCGAGGGTCTGGATCAGCGCCTTGAAGCCGACCGCCGCATTCGCGTCGAGACCATCGAGCGGTTCATCGAAAAACACCACCGGCGGATTGTGCAGCAGCGCGGCGGTGATCACCACCTTCCGCCGCATACCCTTCGAGTAAGCACCGAGCAACTTGTCGGTGAGCGTTTCGAAGCTGAGATCGAAGAACGCGATGAACTGCTGGATGCGCTCGCGGGCGGCTTGGGCGGGGATCCCGTAAAGGGCGGCGACCATTTCCAGATACTCGAGGCCGCTTAACGATTCAAAGACCGCACCCGAATCCGGAACGAACCCGACATTCCGCTTCACGTTGATGGGATCCTTCAAAAGGTCATACCCGCAGATCGTCGCGGTGCCCGACGTGGGAGCCAGCATGCCCGTGAGCATCTTCAGCGTGGTGGATTTTCCCGCGCCATTCGGCCCCAGGAGTCCGACGATCTGTCCGGCAGGAATATCGAGCGTCAGGGAATCGACCGCCGTCTGGCTCCCGAACCGCTTGGTGAGGCTATGGAGGGAAATCACTCCGGGGCGTTCTACCCTGCATTCCGCCGGGATGCGACCACAAAGCGCGCTCGTTCGCGCCTAATGATTCTTCAATTCCCGGAGGCTGGATTTCACGACCGTGCCATCCATCAATTGTCTCAAGACGAAATCGCCGCCTTCTTTAGCCAGCCCTGTTCCGTGGCTTCATCCAGAAGTTTCCGTACATGGTCCCACAATGAGGCGGAGACCTTTCCGATTCCCGAGTTCCGCTGCAGCACCTGCTCGAGGCTGACCCCGTGCTCGATCCAGCTCTGGCCTTGGTTCGCGTGGTTCTGCAGGAGAGGCATCGTCCGGTCTATGGCATTGGCGAAGGCGGCTTCCTTCGTCGCGCCTTCCTCGAACTCCTCCCACAGCGCGGTGAATTCGCTTCCAAGCTCCGCTGGCAGCATCCCGAAGATCCGCGTGGCGGCCAATTTCTCGCGCTCGGCTTTGTCACCTTGATCGGCATAGCAAAAGGTATCACCTGCATCGATCTCCACGATGTCGTGGAGGATCAGCATCTTCAGCACCCGCAAGGTATCGAGCGCCGGGTCGACCGTGGGAATGAGCGTCATCGCCATGAGCGCGAGGCTCCAGCTGTGCTCCGCGGAGTTTTCCCGTCGTTTCATTCCCGCCGGGAAGGTCCGCCGCTCGATGGCCTTCAGCTTTTCGCATTCCAGGATGAAAGGGATCACGTTCGCGGGCATGCGGCGATGGTGCGCAAGCGGCGGCAGACCGCGATTCAAAATCGGGACACCTTTTCCCATGGCGGGGGAAGCCTGCCACGGACAGGCTGCGGGAAGTGACGACACGTCAGGAGAAGTTCCAGGAGCACGCGGTGAAAGCCGGGGTCCGTGCCGCGAAGCGCCGGCACCACATGCTGAGCGAGGAAGAACTACGCGCTCTGAAAGTGCAGGTGATGCCCGCCCTGCCGCGAATTCTGATGGTTGTCGTCGGAGTTGCCGCGATGATCGGAGCCTACTACGGATGGCCTTGGGATGAGGTGGGAAAGCAATTTCTGGAGGGACTGTTCGGCGTGGGTTCGACGACTTTCGGGATCTTCGGCGTACGGCGGACCATCGGTGGCATCGTCGACGCCGCAGCCCACGGTGCGGTAGATCTAGTAGGGGCGATTCTGGAGGGGATCGCCGACGCCATCGGGAGTTGAAGGAGTGGAAAATCCGCTCCGTTTTGCAGGGCCGCTCCGCAACTCCGTGGTGGGCGAGGCCGGAGATCCCGTGGTAAAAGCGCATCCATGAAAAAAGCCCGCTTCTTGTGTGGATTGCTGCTTTTCGCCCTCGCGGCGATGGCCGCGCCCCTCTCCGCGGCGGAGCCGGAGGGGGAGGCGGAATCCAAAGCTCCAGAGCCGAAGGAGAATCTCCTGCCCGGCGTTGCCTTGAGCCAGGGAATCACCGAGATCACCGGCGTCGCCATCTCCCCCCTGCTCGGCGTCAGCTCCGTAGGGGTATGGCACTACTGGAAGGCTCCGGCGGAGATGCGATCCACCCTGCCGTGGTATTGCCAGCCCTGGGCGTGGGGTACGGGATTCGCCGTACTTGCGCTGTGCTTCCTGAAGGACTTGCTGGGCACCGCCGTTCCCGGCGTGCTGAAGAAGCCCTTCGACATGGTCGAACTTTTCGAAAACAAGGTGAGCGCGTTGGTGGCGAGCGGCGCCTTTGTCCCGCTGGTGGCAAACCAGATGGCGGTGCATTTCAGGGCGGAACATCCGGAGGCGGTTGCCGCACCCGCGGCATCCATCCTTGGAGCGGCGTTTGCCGGGATCGATGTCGCATGGCTGATGGTGCCGGTTTCGATCGTGGCATTCCTGCTGGTGTGGGTATGCAGCCATGCGATCAACGTGCTGATCATCCTCTCGCCATTCTCCACGGTCGATGCCCTGTTGAAGCTGATGCGGGTCGGTGTGCTGGCGATGGTCGGGGTGATCTATGCGATTGCTCCGTGGGTCGCGGCCGCGCTGTGTCTCGCGATCATCGCCGTCGCCGCATGGCTGGCACCTGCCGCGATGCGGCTCGCGATCTTCGGCGCGCGTTACGCGGCCGACATTCTCATGCCCTGGCGCGGAAGAAAGAAGGCGACACCGCAAACCCCGCACGCCTTCACGTTGGGGCGTCTCGCGGGGCTCCCGCAGCGGACCGGTGGCAGGCTCGTCCTCTTGGAAGACGGTTCGCCCGCTTTCCGCTATCGTCGCTGGTGCGTCCTCGATGAACGGACGATTCCCATGCCGGAAGGTGTGCGTCAGGTGGAGAAGGGGATCCTTTCGCCCTCGCTGGTTCATCGCGCCCACGGGAATGGCGAGGATGTCACCTTGCTGATCTTCCTGCCCCGATACCGCGGTCATGAGGAAAGCATGGCGGAAGGATTGAGGCTCCACGGAACGCGGGATCATGCCCTCGTCCGGGGCTTCTCGGCAGTCCGTGCCTGGTTGGCAGGGATGCTGAGGCGGGACAAGCAGACCCCCAACGCGGGTTGAATCCTCCCTGAAAGGGGAGCTGGGCATTTTTGCGCCCTATGGTGAACTCCACCGTTTGCCTCTTCATGACATCAATGCTCCGTTGCAGCCGACTAAAACGTCCCGGTTCCGACGTTTACGCAAAATCCCATGAAACTCACCGTTACCGCCTTCGTCCTTGCCGTTACGCTTTCCGCCGCTGCGGAGCCGTTCTTGTCGCCGGTTTTCACGGACAACATGGTCCTCCAGCGCGACCAGAAGGACGCCATCTGGGGCTGGTCGAAGCCGGGTGAGAAGGTCACCGTCAGCATTGCGGGGCAATCGGCGGAAACGAGTGCAGGAGCGGACGGCAAATGGACGGTGATGCTTCCTCCGCAAAAAGCCGGTGGCCCGCACACCCTGACCGTCAAAGGTCCGGAGACCGTCACGCTGAACAATATCCTCTTCGGCGATGTCTGGATCTGCTCCGGCCAGTCGAACATGGAATGGGTGGTCGCCAATTCGAACAACGCGCAGGCTGAAATCGCCGCCGCTGACTTCCCGGAGATCCGCTCGATCACGCTCCCGCATGTCGCCGCCGCCCAGCCCCAAAATACTTTTTCCAGCGATGGCTGGCAGGTCTGCTCGCCCAAGACGGCCGGCGGTTTCACGGCCGTCGGCTATTTCTTCGGTCGTAAGCTCCATCAGGATCTGAAGGTCCCGATCGGGCTCATCCACACCTCCTGGGGCGGCACGATCGCCGAGGCGTGGATCAGCAAGGAAGCCCTCGAGCCCTTGCACGACTTCAACCAGGCAATGGCCGATCTCGAACGCCAATCGAAACCCACCGCAGGGAACCCCGATTCCCACGCGGAGTGGTTTGCCACGAATGATCCGGGCTCCGCAGGTGGCTGGGCCGATGAGAAGTTTGCCGATGGCGCATGGGCCACGATCAACCAACCCTGCCAATGGAGCGGCTCCAACATCGCGGATCTCATGAACTTCGATGGCGTCGTCTGGTTCCGCCGCAGCCTCGATCTTCCTGCCGACGCCGCGGGCAAGGAGGCCGTGCTCGACCTCGGTGCCATCGATGACGAGGACACCGTCTGGGTGAATGGCAAGCAGATCGGCGCGACGGAAGGATTCCAGAAACTCCGCTCGTACACAGTGCCCGCCGGCCTCCTCAAGCAGGGCGAAAACTCGATCGCGGTCCGCGTGCTCGATCTCAATGGCGACGGTGGCTTCACCGGTCCGGCCGGACAAATGAAGCTCGTCATTCCCACCTTGACCCCGCTTCTGCTCGATGGCGCGTGGCGCTACAAGGTCGGCGCGGATCTCACCAAGACCACGGCCTACCCCAAGCGCCTTGGCTCGAACCCGAACATTCCCACCGTCCTCTACAATGCGATGATCGCCCCGCTTGTTCCCTATGGAATCAAGGGCGCCATCTGGTATCAGGGCGAGAGCAATGCCGGCCGCGCCATCCAGTACCGCAAGGTGCTGCCCGCTCTCATTGGCGATTGGCGCGCGCGGTTCACGCAGAGCGATTTCCCCTTCTACATCGTCCAACTCGCCAATTTCACCCCGCGTCTCCCCCAGCCGGGTGAGTCCGAATGGGCCGAGCTTCGGGAAGCACAGGCCCTCACCGCGAAGAACGTCCCTAACAGCGGGCTCGCCGTCGCCATCGACATCGGTGAAGCCGGTGACATCCATCCGCGGAACAAGCAGGACGTCGGCACTCGCCTGGCCCTTGAAGCGTTGGCAAAGACCTACAAGAAGGACATCGTTTCCTCCGGCCCCGACTACCGCGAAGCCAAGACGGAAGGCAATGCGATCCGCCTGAGCTTCGACCACGTCGGCGGTGGCCTTGAAGCGCGCGGAGGAGCCTTGAAAGGCTTCGCCATCGCGGGTGCCGACAAGAAGTTCGTCTGGGCCGATGCCAAAATCGATGGCGCGACCCTCGTCGTTTCCTCACCGGAGGTGTCCGCTCCCGTGGCCGTCCGCTATGCTTGGGCGCACAACCCCGAAGCGACCCTTTTCAACAAGGAAGGCCTGCCCGCGATTCCCTTCCGCACCGATGACTGGCCAGGCATCACCGAAGGGAGAAAGTGATGCTCCGCGATAGTTTCTCCGCCCGGGGTGCCGGACGAACGGACTCGGGATGCCCGCAGCACCGCCGCTTTTTTGAAGGGATGGTAAGCGCCGCTCCGTATCGAGCTCGCGCGCGACCTGCGCCCCGCTAATTTCCATTCCCCGCCATGCGCTCGTTTCTCGTCTTTCTCCTCATCAGCTCGGCCGCCGCCCAGCAGGCCCCGGTTCGTGCCCTGCTCATTTGCGGCGGCTGCTGCCACGACTACGAAAAGCAGGCCGTGATCCTGCGCGATGGCATCCAAGCCCGGGCGAATGTCCAGGTGGACGTGATCCGCAGCGAGGACAAGGGAACCAAACCATGGTTCCCCATCTACGAGGACAAGGATTGGGCCAAGGGCTACGACGTCATCATCCACGATGAGTGCGCGGCCGATGCGAAGGAGATGCCATACGTCCAGAACATCGTGGATGCGCACAAGAACGGTGTCCCGGCGGTGAACCTGCATTGCGCGATGCACTCCTACCGGACGGGGACGGACGCGTGGTTCGAATTCCTGGGGCTCCAATCGAGCGGGCACGGCTGGCAGAAGCCGATCGAGATCGATTTCTCCGGCTCCGATCATCCGGTCACCAAGGGCCTGACGAATTGGACGACCATCGACGAGGAACTCTACAACAACCTCAAAGTCTTCCCAAGCGCCAAGCCGCTCGCGCTTGGCACCCAGGTGCAGGGCAACGGCGGCAAGGACACGGCAGTCGTCGCATGGACGAACGACTTCCATGGAACCCGCGGCTTCAATACGACGCTCGGCCACAATAACGACACGGTGGCGGATGCTCGCTACCTCGATTTCATCGTGCGCGGTCTGCTCTGGAGCTGCGATAAATTGAACGCGGAGTATCTGAAGCCCTACGCCGGTCCGAGGGGCCGCTTCACCGTGGTGCCACCAAAGTCAGAGATGCGCGGCGAGCCGCCGGCGAATGCCACGATGGTGACCGCCACCGCCTCGAGCACTCAAGGCGACAACTGGGTCTGGAAGGCGCTTGATGGCACTCCGGAGACGCGCTGGTGTGCGGACGGCGGATCCTTCCCGCAGTGGTACCAGATCGAGTTCGAGCAACCGCGATCGGTGAACGGCGTGAAGATCGTCTGGGAAAGCGAGAACAACGCGTATCGCCACAAGATCGAAGGCTCCATCGATGGCAAGCAATGGACGACCCTCTCCGACGCGAGCGGGAACAACCAAGGCGGCGACACTTCCGCCGGGTTCGCGAAAACGGAGGTGAAGTTTCTCAAGATCACATGCAGCGGCACTTCGCAAGGTGGCTGGGCCTGCATCCGCGAACTTTCGGTGCAAGGCGATGGCCTCGGCCCGCTGTTTGCCAAGATGCCGGACGAGGCGAAGAAAGCAGCGGCGGATCCCTACCAGAAAAGCGGCAATACCGTCCCGCGGATCGAGAAGCTTTCGGCGGAGCAGGAGGCGGAGGTCCTGAAGGATGTGAAGGTGGCGGATGGCTTTGATCTCAGCCTCTTCGCAAGCTCGGCATCGGCGAACTATCCGGTCTATGTCGCCTCGGCTCCCAATGGCGATCTCTTCGTTGCCAGCGATGGCAACGGTTCACTGGGCCGCGAGCCGAACCGCGGCCGCATCGTCCGCCTGCGCGATGTCAATCACGATGGCCGCGCCGATCAGGTGACGGAGTTCGTGAAAGATGTCGATTCCCCGCGCGGAATGGTGTGGGATCACGACCGCCTGTATGTGGTCCATCCGCCGGATGTGAGCGTTTACATCGATCACGATGCCGACGGTCAGGCCGATGAGGAAAAGACACTCATCACGGGCATTGCCTTCGACTTCAAGGATCGCCCCGCCGATCACACGACGAACGGCCTCAGCCTTGGGATCGATGGCTGGCTCTACATTGCGGGCGGCGATTTCGGTTTCATGGATGCCGCGGGCACGGACGGGAAGCACCTTCAGCATCGCGCGGGCGGCGTGATTCGTTTCCGTCCGGATGGCACGGGCCTGGAGATCTTCAGCACCGGCACGCGGAACATCCTCGGCACGCCGATCAGTCCCTTGCTCGATCTCTTCTCGCGGGACAATACGAACGACGGCGGCGGTTGGGACGTGCGCCTTCACCACTTCACCGGTCTCGAGGATCACGGCTATCCGCGGATGTACATCAACTTCGGCGATGAGATCGTGAAGCCTCTTGCCGACTATGGCGGCGGATCGGGATGCGGCTCCGTCTATATCTCCGAACCGGGAATCCCGAAACAGTGGAACGATGCCCCCTATACCTGTGACTGGGGCAGCGGCGCGCTCTGGCATCACAGCGTGGAACCTCGCGGAGCGACCTTCGCCGAGACCGCCAAGCCGGAACCGCTGATCCAGATGACCCGCCCGACGGATGCCGATGTGGACGGCATGAGCGCCATCTATCAAGCGAGCTGGAAAGGAGCGACCTTCAACTGGGAAGGCCCGAATGTCGGCTACATCGTCCGGGTGACGCCGCAGGGCTACACGCCGGAGCCCCTTCCGGATTTCGAAAAAGCGAGCGATGCGGAGTTGATCCGCCTGCTCGAATCACCGAGCCAAGTGCGCACCATGGAAGCCCAGCGGGCACTGCTGCGACGCGCTGGGAATCCAGCCATGGCGCAGGGACTCATGGCGCTGGCCGGGGACAAGTCAAAGCCGCTGCCTGCGCGCGTGGCCGCCCTCTATGCGATCACCGGCCTTGGACAAAAGGTCCCCTCGGCTGCGGAGACCGCCAGACTGGCCGCACCGCTTGCCGCGGACCCGACCTTGCAACGCTTCGTGCTGCGCGCCTTGGGGGATCTCGATCTGGCTGGCGCGGCCCTAGGCAAGTCCGCGGTGCCCACCGGTGTTTTCGCCGATGGACTGAAGAGCGAGGACGCCCGCACCCGCCTGGAGTCCATCGTGGGCGCCACCCGTCAGGGTATGAAGGAACTCGCGCCCGCGATCGCGACTCAGCTTGGCAATTCGGATCCCGTGATCGCCCACACGGCTTTCCGTTCGCTGGCGATGCTTGGAGCCTACGACGCGTGCTTTGCCGTCGTGGATCGCACGGATGCTTCTTCCTCGCAGCGCCTCGGAGCGCTGCGGGCCCTGATGCGCATGCACCGGCCGGAGGTGGTGAAGGGCTTGATCGATCGGTTGGACCTGCCTGCTCAGGCCGCCAATCGCCGTGACTTGCTAGGTGCGCTTTGCCGTTTGCATTTCCATGAAGGCCCTTGGAACGGCGACTCGTGGGGCACGCGCCCCGATACCCGTGGTCCGTACTATCAGCCGGAAGCTTGGAGTGAGACCCCGAAGATCGCCGCGGTGCTGAAATCGGAAATGGCGAAGGTCTCGCCTGCCGAGGCGGCATTCCTCGCTCGCGAGATGCGGCTCCACCGGATCGAGTCGCACGAGGCGCTCGATCGGATTCTCGCGCTCGCGAAGGACAATGCCGACCTTCTTCCCGAAGTCGTGGCGCAGGTGTCGGGCATGGACAACGTCCCCGCCCAGGCCCTTTCCTTCCTCTTGCTCGCGGATTACGGACAAGGTCCGCCCGCCCTTGCCGCCCAAGCCATAGCGATCTTTGCAAAGACCGACTCCGCCGAAGGCTTGGACGCATCCTTGAAAGCACTCGATCGTCTCTCCCAAGCGAAGGATGCCCGCAGGGAACGCGCTCAAGCCCGCCAAGCCTTGCTCGCTTCCCCGAAACTGGAGAACCACCACCAGCTCCTTGAAAGGCTCGCGGAAAAAATGGACGGACCCGCCAAGTGGGCGGATGCCTGCCTGCTCGCCCTCAGCGCCCGCAAGGAAGGCAGCCCCGAGGCCCGCGAATTATCGAAAAAGGCCATCGATCACGGCTGGCAGGACGCCAAGCGCCGCATCCAGATCATGCACGCCATTCGCCTGACGAACTTCCATGGTCTGGACGAGCAGGTGCAACTCGCTCAGGGAGACAGCGATCCCGCCGTGTCGAAGGAGGCGGACGAAACCGCGAGGCATCTGAAGCTGGAGAAGAAGGGCGAGGACAAGACTCCGCTGGTAAGCACGCTTAGTCCGACGCAAGTCGTCGCCGCGGTGATGAAGACCAAAGGCAGCGTTTCGCTGGGCGAGCAGCTCTTCACCAAGCAAACCTGCACCGCATGTCACGCAGTCCGCATGGATGAGCCTCAGAAAGGCCCTTTCCTCGGAACCATCGCGCAGACCTATAAGCGCGAAGACCTTGCCCTGAACATCCTCGATCCCGGCAAGACCATTGCCCAAGGCTTTGCCACCGAGATGTTCACCATGAAGGACGGCAGCGCCCAGATGGGCTTCGTCACCTTCGAGAGTGCCTCCGAGGTAAAGATCCGCACCATTGCCGCGCAGGAGTTCACCCTGAAGACCGCCGACCTCGCCAAGCGCGACAAGCTGCCGAATTCCCTCATGCCCCCCGGCTTGGTGAATAACCTGACGGTCCGTGAGTTCGCCAGCCTGCTGGACTATCTGGAGAGCTTGTCGGAGAAGTGAGGCGCCTTCGAGGCTAGCTGGAAACGCTCCAAGTGATGAAGGAGTTCCGTTTTGGCAGGTTTTCCTGTTTCTTCAGGCTGGCGTCGGAAATCGGCTCGAAACCTTCCTTGCATCACTTGGCATGGCTGGCGCTTTATAGGAAGGACCCATGGCAATCCGAGTCGGCCTCCATCACGTCACCGAATATCGCTACGACCGCGAGGTCAACCTGTCCCCCCATGTCGTCCGGCTTCGCCCCTGCGTTCACTCCCGCACGCCGGTGCTGGCTTACTCGCTGAGCATCGAGCCCGCGAATCACTTCATTAACTGGCAGCAGGACCCCTTCGGCAATTGGAACGCCCGGCTGGTCTTCCCGGAAAAGACCCGGAAGCTCAGCATCGTGGTGGATTTGGTGGCGGACATGACCGTCATCAATCCCTTCGACTTTTTCCTGGAGGAATACGCCGAGGAATTTCCTTTCAATTACCCCGCCAATCTCAAGCACGAGCTTTCGCCCTACCTGAAGATCACGGAAAACGGCCCGCGGCTGACGGAGTGGCTCAGCACCATTTCCCGCGAGAAACGCCGCACGATTGATTTCCTCGTGGACGTCAATTTCCGCGTGCATCAGGCCGTCGGCTACGTGATCCGCCTGGAGGCGGGCGTGCAGAGCTGCGAGCAGACGTTCGAGCGTGGCACCGGCTCCTGCCGGGATTCCGCCTATCTGCTGGTGCAGGCATTGCGCCACCTCGGCCTCGCGGCACGCTTTGTCTCCGGCTATCTGGTCCAGTTGAAGCCGGATCAGGAGTCGCTGGACGGGCCTTCCGGTCCGAAGGAAGACTTCACCGACCTTCACGCATGGGCGGAGGTTTACGTGCCCGGCGCGGGCTGGGTCGGTCTCGATCCCACCTCCGGCCTCTTCGCGGGGGAGGGTCACATCCCGCTTTCCTGCACCCCGGAGCCTGCCAGCGCGGCGCCGGTCGTCGGAGCGGTCGACGCCTGCAGCACCGAGTTCATCTGGGCAAACGAGGTCACGCGCGTTCACGAAGACCCGCGGGTGACGAAGCCTTACTCGGATACGGAGTGGGCTGCGATCGATGCCTTGGGAGAGAAAGTCGATGAGCGCCTGCAAGCCGGTGATGTGGCCCTGACGATGGGGGGCGAGCCCACCTTCGTGTCCGTCGACGATATGGAAGGCGCGGAGTGGAACATCTCCGCCGATAGCCCGGCGAAACGGAAGCTCGCGCTCGGCCTGTTATCCAGGTTGAAGGACGTCTTCGCTCCCGGCGGCTTGCTGCACTACGGCGAGGGCAAGTGGTATCCCGGAGAGCCGTTGCCACGCTGGGCCTACACGGTGCTTTGGCGGAAGGATGGCCAGCCGCTTTGGAAAGACGAGCGCCTGCTCGCCGAGCCGAACTCGAATCACGGTCACGGCATCGAGGACGCCCGGCGCTTTGCGACTCAAGTGACGGATCAGCTCGGCTGCGACCGGAATCACCTCATCGCGGGCTTTGAAGACGCCTTCTACTATGCCTGGCGGGAGAGCACGCTCCCTCCAAACGTCGATCCCTACGCTGCGGATCTCGATGATCCTCTGGAGCGCCGTTATCTCGCGACCCTCCTCGACCGCGGTCTTTCGAAGCCCACGGGCTTCGTGTTGCCGGTGGAATGGGATGCGGAGCAGGAGATTTGGAAGAGTGCGCTATGGACCTTCCGCCGCGGCCGCATGTCGCTCGTTCCCGGCGGCTCGCCGATGGGTTTCCGCTTGCCGCTCGATTCCCTGCCGAAGGCTCCCGAGGATGAGGGGAAGGAGGAGGCGCTGTTAGATGCGTCGCCGCTGGAGCCGGTTGCCGATCTTCCCGCGCATGGGGCCATGCTTCCCGCGGGCCGTACGCTCCAGACTTCCACCGGGATCGTTCCTGCGCCGCCCCCGGCTGCCGATTCGGGAAAGTTCAAGGGCGTTCCACAGACCGCCATTTGCTTCGAGCCGCGCCACGGAAAGCTCCATGTCTTTTTCCCGCCTGTCACCCATCTTGAGCACTACCTCAGCTTGCTGGAGGCGGTGGAGAACGTCGCCGCGAAGCTGAAGCTCCCCGTCATCATCGAGGGCTATGAGATGCCGTGGGACCGGCGCGTGGAGCGCATCAAGGTGACCCCCGATCCCGGCGTCATCGAGGTCAACGTTCATCCCGTGACCAACTGGCGCGATCTCGTGGACAATACGACCACGCTTTACGAAGCCGCGCGCCTCTCGCGTCTCGGCACGGAAAAATTCATGCTCGATGGCCGCCATACCGGTACCGGTGGGGGCAATCACGTGACGCTTGGTGGAGAGACTCCGGACCGCAGTCCTTTCCTGCGACGTCCCGGTTTGCTTCGGAGCTTGCTGACCTATTGGCAACACCATCCGGGTCTCTCCTATTTGTTCTCGGGTCTCTTCCTTGGGCCCACCAGCCAGGCTCCGCGGGTCGATGAAGGCCGCGATGACCGGCTCTTCGAACTGGAGATCGCCTTCAGCCAGCTTCCGGAAACTGGCGATCCGCCGTGGATGGTCGATCGCATCCTGCGCAACCTTCTCACCGACCTAACCGGAAATACCCACCGGGCCGAGTTCTGCATCGACAAGCTCTATGCACCCGGTGCCGCGAGCGGCCGCCTCGGGATCCTCGAGCTCCGCGCGTTCGAGATGCCACCGCATGCACGCATGAGCCTCGTGCAGATGCTGTTGGTGCGATCGCTGGTGGCCCGCTTCTGGGATGAGCCCTATCACAAGAAGCTCGTGCGCTGGGGCACCGAGTTGCACGATCGCTTCATGCTCCCGCATTTCGTACGGGAAGATCTGAAGGACGTGGCGCTTGATCTGAAGAACTCCGGCATTCCCTTTGAAGCTTCATGGCTGGAGCCTTTCCATGAGTTCCGCTTTCCGGTTTATGGCCGCGTCTGCCACGACGGCGTGGAGCTTGAGATTCGTGCGGCGCTTGAGCCGTGGCATGTCCTCGGTGAGGAGAGTGCATCCGGTGGCACGGCCCGCTACGTCGATTCGTCGGTCGAGCGGATTCAGGTGAAGATCCGCGGCATGGTGGAGGGACGGCACATCCTCGTGTGCAACGGCCGCCGCATCCCGACCCAGGCGACCGGCCGGCGTGGCGAGCATGTCGCAGGCGTGCGCTACAAGGCATGGGATCCATGGTCCGCCATGCATCCCACCATCGGCGTCCACACGCCGCTTACGTTCGATGTGGTGGACACGTGGAATCGCCGCTCGCTTGGCGGCTGCGTGTATCACGTCGTCCATCCCGGCGGTCGCAGCTACGAGACCTTCCCGGTAAATGCCTATGAGGCGGAGTCGCGCCGCGTGAGCCGCTTCTGGCAGCACGGGCACACACCCGGTGTCATGGAGCCAGCCTCCACCGGCGGCTTCGGCTATCATCGCGTGGAGGCCCGCGCCGGTGGTCCGGCCGTCACTTACACCGAGGTGCCGCAGGCCGATCCCACGATGGAGTTCCCGCTGACGCTGGACTTGCGGCTTTAAGAGCAGATCGCTTCCAAGGCGAGGGCGGTCGCGACTTCCGGGCAGTCCTCGCGCATCTCCCCGGCTTTGTTTCTCCAACTTCCGTCCGCTTCCTGGCTCGCCGCCAAAAGCCTCGGAAGCGCCGCCGCCACGCCCGCGATCTCCGGGCAGATCCGGGCCGTCCGCGCGATGCTACGAGCCGTATAGTAGATCAGATCCGCGGGTGAATCCTTGCCGCCCGCTGCATCCCATTTGAAGTGCTTCAGCCAAAGGGCGGCCGCTGCCACGCGCGGTGCATCTCCAACCTCCCCACAGAGCCTCAGCGCGCGCAGTCCATCCGCCGTAGCGCTGGCATAGGAGAAATAACGGACTTTTCCACTACGGTCGGTCCCCGCGGTCCCGGCCTTGTTGCGGGCGGGATCGTCCGGAATTTCAAAGAAGCCGCCGTCGTCGAAGGCATCGTTCCCGCTCGCCTGGTTCTGGCATGCATACACAAAGGGAAGCGCGCGCTGGATGACGGCGTCGTCCACCTGCAAGCCGGCGGCACGCAGTCCCTCGATCGCCATCGTGGTGGCAGCGAGATTTGCCTGATGCATCGGCGAAAGCGGGCCATCGGCCGGCGGTGCGGTGAGGGCATAGGACCAACCACCCGTCCGCGGGCACTGGAGCGAAAGGAGTCTCCCACGGGCGATTTCCGCCAAAGACCGCAGCTCGGGACAAGGACGCGCGCTGCCCAGGATCTCCGACGCCAGATGGACCGGGTATTCGTCAAAGAGCCATTGGCCTTGGCCAGCTAGCCACTCGCAAACCCGCTTGCGGGCATGCTCCGTCTCGCTCCGCAGTGGAAGCGCGCGCAGCGCAAGCGGCGTGAGCGCACGCCCGTCGCGAAACGCACCGTAGCTGTCCGAGCGCCACGCTCCATCCGGCGATTGTCGGGAAATCAGCCACGCGATTCCCCGGCCCAGCGGATCGGCGCACGCGCCCGCGTCTCCCGCGAGGGCGTATCGCAGCCCCCACGGAGCGAGTGCCATGAGCCGGAGGAACGCGGAGCGTTTCATGGGGCTGGAGCCTTTTCCTTGTCGGTTGCCTTCGCCACTGCCGGCACCGGGATGCGATCCGTCATGAGCACCATCAGGGCACTGGCGGTGCAGAAGGTGCGACCGGTGATGCAGTGGTGACCCGCCCAGGAGCCATCGGCGTTCTGCGCTTCGTTCAAGGTCTTTGTCGTGGTCTCGTCCCACTTCTTCCATTCCTCTCCACCGTTCGCGCGAAGCGCTTCACCGATGTTCATGAAGCTGATGAATTCCTCGCCGCCGTTGTTGCCGAAGCCCTTCACGAACTTCTGGTCACCGACTTTTCCCGCCACCTGTTTCAGGAGCACCTTCTGGTCGGCATCCGCTTGGTCGATCTTGGCGATCTCCTTCTGGGCCTGTTCCTTCTCGGTCGGGCTGGCCGTGGCGGAGGCGACCTTCTCTTCCAAGCCACCGCGCCTGCTGGCGTTGTTTCCGCCAAAGCGCGACATCCCGCCCACCTTCGAGGCATAGCGATAAATCTCCACCCCCGCGTCCGCGGCACCCCCGGCAGCCACGGCTCCGGTGCTGCGGTCCAGACCCGTCGCGTTCTGCACATGGTCTTTCTCAAGCGCCGCCAGGTCCACCTTCGCACCCGCCGCAAATGCCGAATTCAGCGAACTGCTGCAAAGCCCCTGCGACAGCGTGGCCGCCCAGCCGCGGTTCCCCGCGAAGCCACCATCGGCCTGCTGGTGCTTCTGGATCTTCGCCACGATCTTATCCAGCAGCTTGGCCCGCCGCGCTTCATCCGCGGGATCCGGAAAAAGACCCTTGAGATCGGACAAGACCTGCGTGGCCAGAAAGGTATCCACATACGTGCCGATCTTCGACTGGAGCTGCGTATCCCGCACCTTCGTCACGTAGAGGCTATCGTCGTCCGACGCCTCGAGCTGGGTCAGCAGGAAAGCCGCTGCCTTGGCGGCGACCTTCGAATGCTCGCCGGTGTCCAATTTCGTTCCCGCCCGGAGGAAAGCCTGCAAGGCCATCGCAGTGTTCCCGATGTCGGAGGGATCAGGCACGTTGTCGCCTTCCACGCGACCTCCACTGTGCCCTTCCTGCACGTTGATGCGCCATCCTCCGCCTTGTCCCCAACCGCCATCGGCATTCTGGACCTTTGCCAGCCACGCCAAGCCCTTGTTCACGGAATCGCCGATCGGTTTGGGCGGTGGCAAGTCCGCCGGCTTTGCCGGACCGGTTTCCTTGGCTGCATCAGCCGCCGGCACGGGATCCGCAGGCTTGGCAGGCTCGGCCGGTTTTGCCGGTGCGGCCTCCTTCGTGGCATCTGCGGCCAGCACCGGAGCGGGTTCCGCGAGGAGAAAGCGGGTGGCGAGGACAAGGCTCGCCGCGAGTGGTAGAATTCGGAGTTTCATGGCATCCTGGGGTCTGTGTTTCCGGAGCGGTGATCCGCGTCCATGAGACAAGACACCGCCGGAGCGCATCTCTTTGGTAAATCGTTCGTAAAACGTTGCTCGCTCGCAGCGGCAACGTGACACCCATTTGCCGTAACCTATCGCTCCCCACTTCCGTAGACCCTCCATGAAACTGCTCCTGGCCCTCTTTGCCATGGCCTCCACCACGATGGCGGATCCCCATCCGCGCTTGCTCTTCCCGCCGTCCGCGGAGGCCGGGGTGAAGCAACGCCTCGCGGATGATCCTCTCGCCGCCAAGCTCCAGCAGCACATCATCCAGCGGGCGGAAAAAATCCTCACCGACCGCACTTGCGAATACCGCATCCCCGACGGCAAGCGCCTCCTTTCCGAATCCCGCCTCGCCCTCAATCACGTGCTCCACGCCGGCTGGGCATGGCGTACCACCGGCGATCCCCGCTTCAAGGACCGCGTGATCCGCGAGCTCGATGCCGCCTGCGCGCTCAAGGACTGGAATCCCTCCCACTTCCTCGATACCGCGGAAATGGCGACCGCGGTGGCCATCGGTTACGATTGGCTCTACCCCGCGCTCACCCCGGAGCAGCGTTCGCGCTACGAGGACGCCTTGTTGGAAAAAGCCCTCCGCGTCGTCGGCGAGAAACACGCCAAGTCCGGCTGGTGGACCGGCGCGTCGAACAACTGGTCCCAAGTCTGCGGCACCGGCATGGCCCTCGCCGCGGAGGCCATGAAGGAACGCGACCCCGCCCTCTGCCAACCGCTCATCGACCACGGCCGCGAACTCATCGAGAAATGTCGCGTCTTCTACGAGCCCGATGGCGCCTATCCCGAAGGCCCCTCCTATTGGCACTACGGCACGAACTACGAGATCCTCCTCCTCGCCGCCCGCGAGTCCCTCGGCCAGGAGATCGAAGTCACACCACTCCTGAAGGGCAGCGGCGACTTCATGATGCACGTCACCGGCCCCTCGCGCCTCTCCTTCAACTACGCCGATGGCAATGCCTACCCCGAGATCCCGTCGCCCGCGCAAAGCTGGATCGCCAGCCACTTCGAGTCACCCGGTCAGGCCGATCACGTCCGCTCGCTCCTGGATCGCGCCCTGAGGGATATCGCGAAAGGCGGCCCCACCGGCGACCTCCGCTTCTTCCCGCTGCACCTGCTTTGGCTTCCGCCCGCGCAGGAGGAGTCGGGGAAGAGATCGCTTCTCCAGGCCTTCAATGGGGAGCAGTCCTTCGCCTTCTTCCGCACCGCTTGGACACCCGATGCCGCATGGTTCGCCATCAAAGGTGGCACCGGCGCCGCCAGCCACGGTCACCTCGATGCCGGCGCCTTTGTCTATGAAGCCGCCGGCATCCGCTGGTTCCACGATCTCGGAAAGGACGACTACAACATGCCCGGCTACTTCGGCAAACAACGCTGGGACTACCTCCGCCTCACCAACCTCTCCCACAGCACCCTCGTCATCGGCGGCAAACTCCAGGCCACCCCGCGCGAAGGTTGCCCGATCATCTCATCAACCAAGGAGGGGGTGCGTCCCGCGCCCCTGCCTTCTAACGCGACTCCCAAGGAGGGGGTGCGTCCCGCGTCCCTGCCTTCTAATGCGACTCCCAAGGAGGGGACACGTCCCGCGCCCCTGCCTTCTGAAGCCTCCACCAACAACTCCCAAGAAGCCACTATCGACCTCACCCCCGCCTACTCCGGCCAAGCCTCCAAAGTCACCCGCCAAGCCAGCTTCCACCCCACCGATGGCTCCGTCACTCTCACCGACCGCATCGCCAACCCATCCGGCCCCGTCCGCTGGGCCGTCGTCACCAAGGCCCCCCCGAAGATCGAAGGCACCCGCGTCATCCTCGAACAATCCGGCAAGCGCCTCGTCCTCACCCGCCACGACGAATCCGGCGGCGCCTGGGAAGAATACTCCCTCAAGCCCGCCACCGACCGCGAGGAGCAGAACAAAGGCTTCCATCTCCTCGGCTTCACCGCCCCCTCCACGGAGAAGCTGCGGCTCGAAGTAAGCTGGAAGCTCGAGTGACGTAGCAGAGGCCATCGACCGCGAAAGGGGAGTCCATGGAATGCCTCCAAGCGCCAAGGGCGCGACCTATACCAGCCTAGGCCAAAGGCCTAGGTAACATGCCCCCAAGGATCAAGGAGGGCCAAAGGTCCGATCCATAAAGCCCGCATCATGTCGCGTGCGGCCCTTATGAACCGCTCCGGATAGGTCGGGCTCTTTGTCCCAACGGGACAACGCAGCAAAGCCCCGGGTTGCCGACGCAGGAGGCTACCCGGGTTTGGCCCGCAAACTTCACCTACATCAAAGAGGTTGTGGAAGATCGCGTCCCCGTGAATCTCTCGTAGCGGGAACTCCGAATGGCTATGCGCCGATCGTCCACTGCCGAAGCCCGCCCACGCGGCATCCGGATCGCGGCGAAATGTCCCAAGCCGCGCGACGCGGAGGCCCTCATGAAGTCACTCGCGAGATCTCTCCCTCCCGCGCCGAGGCCATGGTCAAGGTGCTCACCAACGAGAGTGACCGCACCATCTTCATCAAGCAAGTTATGGACCTCGGCCCCAGCGGCGGCGGCGATCCCGCCCTCACCGCCTTCCAAGCCCTCGATACCGAAGAGTCCCGCGTTCAGACGCTGGTGGAGATCGTCAAATCAGCCCGACCCCAAGTATGGGAGAATCCCGACTACCGTGCCCACGACACGAATCGCATGGAGAGCCTAACCCAGAAGCTGGGGATTTCGGACCAGGGGAGGCAGCAGTGGCGCGCCGCGCTGCCGCCGTAGGATGTGCGATGGGAGTAAGAATAAATTCCGGGACCGTAGATGTCGTGTGATGGTTAAGAAGGAGTGGGACGCAGCGGAAATGAATCTTCGTGATGGATTCAATTCTCCTCCGTGAATATTAAGCAGCTGATCGATGATTCGAATGACGATAAATTGCTACATTGTCGCCTTTTTGGGCGCGATTGCGTCGGCGATTGAAATTGATCCGCGGGAACTTCAGGCGGAACAGCAGCAGTATCTCCAGCAACTGGATTCGGAGATCGACGGATTGTCTCGTCAAGACTCGGAGGATGCGATCGCTCGCCTTGGGGAGATATTCCGCAAGACATCGGACGAGAGTGCTTTTAATTTAGAGGAGCGTTTGGAAGTGCATGAGCGTTCCAAGCGGGCGTTGCTACCCAAGCCCGGACATGCAACCTACTACATAGAGATGCTCAAGAGAGCCAGGGCGAATCAACTTGCTGACGAGGCAGGCAAAGAGGCTCCCTTTAAGGGTTCTATTGTTCGATATGGTCTAGCAAAAACAGTAGCGTTCGAGACATTGGAAATGATGCCTACGCCCGAAGCGGTGAAAGTAATCGGAGGCTTCCTGTCAGATTGGGAGTGGCTTGGTTACGATGGCAATCCACGCGACCGGATGTTGGAATCTGGGGAAGCTCCGCCTAATTGTGTGCTCGCGGCCCGAGCGCTTGGAAACCTCCTGGAATTTCCACCGGTGAAATCGAAGGCGGAAGACTACTGGTTTGATGAGGTGGAAATCTGGCAGCTTTGGTATGCGCAGGTGGAAACTGGAAATCGCACCTTCCGATTCAAAGGCGACCCGCAGGATTACAATCTTCAAGGTCCTGTCTCCAAGGCGATCGAACCGTCGGAAGTTCGGCCCCGGAAGGATGGAGGGGCGACTGATTCGACTCCCGCGCAGACGGAGAAGCGTCAGCTGGCTGTTCCTGCCCTCGTGGCTGCGGGCAGTGTGCTCGGAGCTGCGCTGTGGTATGTGACGAGGCGCAGGAGCAGTTCTCAATGAAGCGGTGATCCGCCTAGGTGTCCTTCCCGACAAGCTCATCCAAATCCGCCCCTCAAATATCCCGCTTCCCGCCCCCCGGCTTCACCAGGAAGACAGGCCCCTTCATCGCATCGGCAGGAAGCTTCCCTTTGAAAGCTTCGAACACTTCCTTCGAGAGAGATCGCCGGTGCGGAGGATGAGGCGCCAAACCGGATACCCTCTCCAAACCGCCTTTCAAATTTCGCGGTTTTCGCGCCCTTTCGCGGTTAAAAACCAAACTCCCCGGAACACCCGCACGCCCCGTCCTCATCCCGATCCACTCCCCCCAAAAACTTCCGAGTATTCTGTGTATTCCGTGGTTCTCCATCCGCCTGCCTTCCTCTGATCACGGATCACTCGGCACCTGCCCTTTCCCTGCCTTTCCACTTACACTTCGCACTTTCCACTTCGCACTCCGTACCCCAATCAAATATCCCTCTTCCCACTCGGCTTCACGAGGAAGATCGGCCCCTTCAACGCATCCTCCGGGAGCTGTCCTTGGAAGGCGTCGAACTCTTCCTTCGTCAGATCTCCCGTGCGGAGAATCGGAAGGTTCGGAAGGCCACGGCCATCCTTGGTGTATTCCGTGCCCTTCTCCTGAAGCAGGACGCCCGCCGCGAAGATGCCGCCTTCGTCGCCGATGAGGATGTCGATCGTCACGGGGAAACCGGCTTTGAGCTGGAACCACTCGCCTTCGAAGATCGCGGCACCGGGTTTGCCGGGGAGGTTGGCGTTGCCGATGGCGTTGCGCTTTTCTCCGGTGTAGCCGTGGTCGGAGGCATCGAGCTTCACGTTGCCGTTGATCCCGACGATGAGGCAGTTGTCACCCCAGCCGACGAAGCGCCAGGTGCCGTTCTCTTTGACGGTGACGGTGGCGCTGTAATGGGCGACCCACAGGCCGGCCTCGGAGTCGGGGGATTGGAAGGCTTTGCCCGCATCCGTGTCCGGCACGCCGGGGAAGAAGGCGGTCTTGGTGCTCAGCTGGGTCTTCGAGGTGTAGTGGGGGATCGACCTCGGCGCGCGCCACTTGTTGCCCTTTCGGAAGGCGTTGACGATCTCCTTGGCCTTGCCCTGGTCTTGGGCCTTCACGCCGGTGGGCTTGCCGTCTTTATCGCGCTTGAAGTCGTAAAAGGTGCCGACCAAGCCGTTGTCCGCCCCGGCGGGATCGAGCATGCCGAAGGGATTCATCATGCCCTTTCCCTCGCCGAGACCCGGCCCCATGCCGTCGCCGAAGCCCTTGCCCTTCCCATTGCCTCTACCACCGCCGCTGCCGCTGCCGCCGAGGCCGCCGGAGATGGCACCTGAGCCGATATCCCCGAGCGAGGCCATCTGCGTGGACTCATCCGGCTCCGGCAGGGTGATGGAGCTTTCCACGCCGGTCGCTGCGATCCGGGCGAGGTTCGGCCGGGTGATGCTCATGCGCTGCTTTTGTAGCGTGGGATTCTGCGAGGCGGGATCCCCGCCGCCCCCGCCGGTGGGCATGAAATCGACGACCTTTTCCTCCGCCGGGATGATCTGGAAGACCCAGAACGCCCCGAGAGCCAGCAGGACCACATGCAAGATCAGCGACACCGTCAGCGACCCGCCGCCAAGCTTCCGCCAAAAGGACATCCGCTTCTTTCCGCCAGCCGCTTTTTCCGGGGTAGCGGCGATCTCTGCCACCCCCGTTTGCCCCGCATGGAGGTAGACCGCGGCGGGCACCGCAGGAGTCGCAGGCACCGCGGGAATCTCCCTCGCCGACGGGATCGATTGCGGGGCAGCGGGCTGGCTAGGTTTCGCGGGCGGACGGTGCATGGACAGGCGGGTTTTCGAGGCTTAAAACCAAGAAATCCCACAAATTCGCAGAAAGGCAGTAAAATTAGGAAAAGAGGCATGTTTCATTGGTAGAAAAAGAGGATTTATGACGATTCTTGACCTCTGCTGCCAATTCTTGGACTTCCCCCAACGCCAGCCAGTCCTCCAAAGTTCCCAAAGCTCGAACACCCTGCGCCTGAATGGCGCCAACCAATTAAGCCGTCCCGGGCACCCGCGGAGCCTTTTCTTGAGCCTCTTGAGCCTCTCAGGCCTCTCGGGCCTATCGAGTTCCTTCTTAAGCCTCGAAGAGGCCGCCGGGAGATAGCCCAAGGTAAGCGAAGCGCAACCTTGGGTGGCAGCAAGTGCGGGCAAGCCCCCTGAATTGGGGGCCGGGAGGCCGGTCGTGCCGGCACCTGTCGATGAAACCAGCCTCCTTGCCCCCAATTCAGGGGGGCCTTCGATCGGCGGGTACTGACCCAGGGTTGCGCTTCGCTTACCCCGGGCTCTCTCCCTGCCGCCCCGTTGGGGCTTTTGAAGGGCGGGCAAGGCTCCGTAAATTGGGGGCCGGGAGGCCGGTCGTGCCGACACGTGCCGATGAAACCAGCCTCATTGCCCCCAATTCAGGGGGCCTTCGGTCGGCGGCACGGACCCAGGGTTGCGCTTCGCTTACCCCGGGCTCTCACCCTGCCGCCCCGTTGGGGCTCTTGAATCGACTTGCCGTCGGTTGGAGTTCTTATGCCGTCAGATGGGCTTCTTATGCCGTCTATTGCTTAAAGAGCGCATGCCGCCATCGGCCAAGAGCCTTAATCTAGCGCCAATCGGGACTCACCTTCGTCTCCGGCTTTCACCCACTGATCACTGAGTCACTGATCACTTGGCACCTGCTCTCTCCTCCGGATCTCCGCGCTCCTCTCCGTGACCTCCGCGTCTCCGCGGTTCGTTCCTCTCAAAGAGACCTCTTGATGCCACGGTCCAAATAGGTTCAACTGAACACATGCGATACCCAGCCGATGCGGAACGGTCCCCGGCTGCTGCCACCCAGGGGCGCGACCTCCAAACCCGCTGACTCCGCGCTCCTCTCCGCGACCTCCGCGTCTCAACGGTTCGTTCCCCCCAAAGAGACCGCTTGACGCCAAACCGCAAATGTGTTCAATTGAACACATGCGATACCTGACCCTTGTTTTCCGCCAATGGATGCAATCCCGGACCGCTTCCGACTACGACGTTTCCCTGCGCCCCCTTTCTGAGGAACTCGGCGGGCACGCCAGCCCATGGGGTCGCTCCCGCGTCCTCCTCTGCTCCGGCACCTGTTCCACACCTGCTTATCAGGAGCCATGATCGCTTCCCTCGACGAGTGCCCGCCGCCCAGCCTCACCGCCTCCCTGGAGAACTGCCAGATCGGCGATTGGGAACCCACCGCCATGGTCTTCGAGTGGTGGGGCCGCCGCGGCATCCAGTGGTATCAGCCCCTCCAGGATGGCGACGAGCGCAGCGACCCCTTCGACGAAGCCGCCTTCGACATGTCCCGTCCCATCTGGCGCTTCGAGCGTTGCCCGCACCCTGATCGCATGGCCTCCCGACTCGGCCGCCCGCTCTCGGTCTGGAAACGGATTTCGTGACCCGTTCCTCGCGGCCGATCCAAGGAGGACTTTCTTTTCAGCGGCCCGTTTCGGCGGGTGGCTCGTCTTCCCTCGGTCCAAGGAAACGCCCGCCAAAAGGAATCTCGATCTCTTCGGACGCCTGCTCGAAGCCCGCGCTGGTCCAAAGCACCGTCAGGGTATCGCCCTTCCACTTTAGCGTGATGTTGATATTGCTTTCGGTTTCATTGTAGTCGGTGACGGGTTTTTCAGCACCGCTGCCGGTGGCGGTTTGACTGGCGATCACGGGACGGCCGTCCTCGAGTTTCTTGATCATGGTCGCGGTCGCCAGATGAGTGTCGGACGGATCGTCCTTGGTCCACTCGCGGAACAGGTCCTCCGGCATGGCGACCCACTCGCCTCCGTCGCGGACCTCCGCTGCTTCGGAAACCCGGATTTCGATTCTCGCGGTGGCTTTATCCCCGCTTTCTTCGATCACCGGCACGGCGGTCATTTTAAGACTCTTCCTCACCTTCAATTCCTCACCCGAACGGGAAGACTTCCAAGCCATCTCGTCCCGACTCGTGCTCTTCCGATCCAAGGAAGGAAACTCGCGCGGGGTTTTCGGCAGGCGCGCCCTTTTCGCCGCCGGCTCCGGGCCTGCGCTCCCTTCCCCGGTTCCGCGACCTCCACACCACGCCACGGCGAGGCCGAGAACCACGATCACGATGACCGGAACCACCACTTTCAGCCTCTTCATGTTACCGGTAGATGAGCCGTAATCGGGCGATGCTATGGGAGAGCGGCAGACTGCTGCAATCACGCAGTCGGTTTCTGCCGGGCGGCGCACGGCGTTCGTCCCCCCTCGCTCCGTCCTCCTCCTCGGGCCCACTCCCCCCGCGTGCCCAAGGCCTCCCCATGCCTCACCCTTCTCCGATGCCACACCTTCTCCACCCCCCATCTCCGCGATCCCCTCCGCGACCTCTGCGCCTCCGCGGTTCGTTCCCTCCACCCCCATCCAAAAAACAAAAAACCGTCAAATCGCCGCCTTCAAATCCTCAGCGCCCCTCTGCGACCACCGCGTCTCTGCGGTTCATCCCACCCCGGAATCGATCCACGTCTCCCCCAAAAGAACACCCGCCTCCTGGCGGAGGCGGGTGTGGGTAGAGGGGGAGGAGGATTCGGGTGAATCCAGTTGTCAGCAGAGATGCTTATTCGCCGAGGCCGAAGCGGACGAAGCGGCGGACAACGAGGGTGTCGCCGACTTCCTTGCCCTTGGCTTCGACCAGCTTCTTGATGGTGGTCTCCGGGTCCTTCACGAAGGCCTGCTCAAGCAGCACGCTTTCGGCGAAGAACTTGCCGATCTTGCCGAGGATGATCTTCTCGATCATTTCGGCCGGCTTGCCTTCGTTGGCGAGCTGGACGCGGTAGATGTCCTTTTCCGCTTCGATGGCGGCTTCGGAGATCTCTTCGCGAGAGAGGCCCTTCGGGGCGGCGGCGGCGATGTGAAGGGTGATGTCCTTCACGAGGTCGCGGAATTCTTCCTTGGTCGCGGTCTCGCCGTTGGCGGCACCGACTTCAAGGAGCACGCCGACCTTGCCACCCATGTGGATGTACTGGGCGATGGCGCCGCCGTCCTGGAGGTCGAAGCGCTCGAACTTGCGGAGGCGGATGTTTTCGCCGAGCTCGAGGACCTTGGCCTTCACGAAGTCTTCCGTGGAAAGATCGCCGATCTTCACCTGAAGGGCTTCCTCGAGGTTCTTCGCATCGGAAGCGGCAAGCGCGTCGGCGATTTCATCGACGAACTTCACGTAGCTGTCGTTGCGGGAGACGAAGTCGGTCTCGCAGTTCACTTCGACGAGGATGCCGGACTTGCCGTCAGCGGTGAGGCGGGCGGCGATGATGCCCTCGGAGGCTTCGCGGTCGGCCTTGCCTTCGGCCTTCATGATGCCGCGCTCGCGGAGGTACTTCACGGCGGCATCGAGGTCGCCTGCGGTTTCCGTGAGTGCCTTCTTGCACTCCATCATGCCGACGTTGGTCTTTTTGCGGAGTTCGTTGACGAGGGATGCGGTGATCATGGGAAATTGAATGCTTGCTTGGATCTGAATGAAAAAGCGGATCGGCGGTTTGAAGGCCGGATCCGCGGGGAAGAAACCGGCTGCGGAGGTCGTCCGCAGCCGGGAAAAGGTGACGGATCAGCCCTTCTTGGCGACGACGATGGCGTCCACCAGGTTTTGAAGGATGATGCGGATCGAGCGGACGGCGTCGTCATTGCCGGGGACCGGGTAGTTCACCACGGACGGGTCGGCATTGGTGTCGACGATGGCGACGATCGGGATCTCCAGGCGGCGGGCTTCGGCGACGGCGATCGATTCGCGGGCGGAGTCAACGATCACGATGGCGTCCGGCTTGCCTTCCAGACCGCGGATACCGCGGAGGTTGCGCAGGAGCTTTTCGCGCTCGCGGCCAAGAGCGGAGAGTTCCTTCTTGGACATCGCTTTGAACTCGGGCTGCTTCTCGATGTTCTCCAACCAGCGCAGGCGCTCGATGGACTTTTTCACCGTGGTCATGTTGGTGAGCATGCCGCCCAGCCAACGGTGGTTGACGTAGAATTGACCGGTGGCTTCAGCGGCTTCGCGGACGGCGTCCTGAGCTTGGCGCTTGCAGCCGACGAAGAGGATCTTCTTGCCCTTGCCGGCGAGGTCGGAGAGGAAATCGGAGGCCTTGTCGAGGCACTTCACCGTTTGCTCCAGATTGATGATGTAGATCCCGCCCTTGTCCTTCATGAGGTAGGGCTTCATTTTCGGGTTCCACTTCTTGGTCTGGTGGCCGTAGTGGACGCCGGCGTCCACCATGTCGCTGATGAGTTCGTTGATCATGTGATTTCAGTTGTCCCGCCTTGATTCAGGCCGGGCGATTCTTGGAAGACCCACCGCTTTGGCGTCCCCTTCGGTCTTCCGTTGTTGGTGCGGCGGCGCAGGAAGGGGCAGGCGGAATAGGGTTCCGGACCCGGATTGGCAAGGGAAAAGGCTGATTTTGAACGGGGAACATGGAAAAGCGGGGGAGTGGGAAGTGTGAAGTGAAGAAGCGGATTGCTTGAATAAAATGGGTAAGTAGCGTCGTTTTATTGGCGTGAAATTGACGATTATTGCATCCTTGTTGGTTCCGGTTCTTGTTGCGCCCCTTTTGGCCACGCCGGAGGAGGAGATCGGTGCCAAGGTGCCGCAGGCGAAGGCGATCCTGGATGCGTGGCAGGCGAAGGAGCCGGTAAGGGCGGAGAAAAAGGTGCACATTGTTTATTGGAGCCCGTCCGATCGCGAGCCCGCGCCGCGCTACCGGGAGCGCCTGGGGGCGATCATGGAGGACATCCGGGATTTCTATGCGAAGGAGATGAAGCGTCTCGGCTTCGGCCCGTTGACCATCCGCCTCGATTATGCGGATGACGGCAAGATGAAGGTGCACGTGGTGAAAAGCCGGCAGCCCTACGAGAAATTCGAAGTGCAATCCGGCGCGCAGATCCGCAGCGAGTGTCTGGGGACGCTCCGCGAGGCCGGCCTGGATCCGGAGAAGGAGACCTTCGTGATCTTCTGCAACATGTCGAACTGGGACCCGGAGAAGGCGACGATCAACCAGAACAGCCCTTACTACGCCGGTGGCACCAATCAAAGCGGCACGGCATGGCAGGTGGATTCTCCGATCCTCGATCTCGATTCGCTGGCGAAGAAGGAGCCACGGGTGAGGGACAAGCAGTACGGTGATATTTCCATCGGCCGCTATAACTCCATCTTCATCGGCGGGGTCTGCCATGAGCTCGGCCACGCGCTGGGTCTCCCGCACAATTGCGAGCGCCCCGATGAAAAGGCGGCCTTCGGTACCGCTCTCATGGGCAGTGGCAACCGCAGCTATGGTGAGAACCTGCGCGGGGAGGGGAAGGGCTCCTTCCTCACGCTCGCGCACGGGCTGAAGCTGGCCTCGCATCCGATCTTTTGTGGCTCGGTGAAGAGCATCGATCTGCGGCCTAACAGCGAGCTTCGTGACGTGAAGATCGAGAACAAGGGCAGGTCCTTCGTCCTGACGGCGAAGGTGACCGCCGACCCTGCGCCCTATGCGGTGCTCGGCTACATGGACCCGGATGGCGGGGGTGACTACGACGCGACCACTTGCACTGCGATCCCGGACAAGGATGGCCATTTCACGCTCGATGCGAATGCCCTCGTGCCCGGAAAGTCCGGTGTCTTCCGTGTGGTCGTGGTGCAGGTCAATGGAGCGGCGAGCTCCTTCGCCGGTGCGACGACGCGATTCACCTATCCCTATGTGGTGGCGAAGGACGGAACGCTCGATCTTTCCGCGACGCAGGCGCGCCTGCAATTGGCATCGCTGATGGATGCGGTGGCGAAGAACGACAGCGGAGCGGCCGCACAGGCCTTGGCCGAAGTAAAGTCTGCCAAGCCTGAGCCGGTGATCCTGGATGTAGCCAAGGTTCTCGCGGACTCCTTGAGCGCTACCTTCGGGCCATCGCCTTCCGAGGCCGGGGGGGCGAAATGCAGTCTTTCCGATTCACGGACGGCTACCGCGAAAGTCGGCTACGGCCGCCCGGTCTTCAACCGCTTGCCGGAGGATGGCCTTCTTTTCTCCTGTGCCTCCCGTTTGTTTGCGCGTGGCATTTACGCCCATGCCCCTGCGAACCACGTATGGGATCTCGGGGGCAAGTGGAAGACCTTCACCGCGCATGCCGGCTTGCCCGATGGACGCGATGGTGGCTCGTGCGTCTTCGTGGTGAAGGCGGATGGCCAGGAACTCTCGCGATCGAAGCCGGTCGAGCCCGGAGAGCTTGTTGACCTGAAGCTCCCGGTTGCCGGTGTGAAGCAACTCGAACTCGTGGTGGAAGACGCGGGCGACGGCAATGGCTCGGACTGGGGCTGCTGGTTCAACCCCGAGGTCTTGCGATAAGCCTGCTTACTCGCGAACCAGCACGTAGAAGTGAGCTCCGCCTGCGGGAGGTGTATCGAGGTACTCCATCACCGCCCCATTCCCGATTTGGGTCGGCGTTGCCAGAGGCCAATCGGTTACCGGGTTGCCGTTGAGGTCGGTCGAGCGACGCACGGCGAAAGAGGCGCCGAGCTCGGATTGATAGCGGATGACCACGCTGGAGTCGGTCGCGTTGAACGTGATTCCGAGGATCTTCGGTGGATCGATGGCAAATTCGTGGGCACCGATTTCATGGGCGGCTCCTTGCAGCGAGGGGCTGCCGAACAAATCGCGCGGGCCGGAATCGATGCCGAAGGATGCTTCCAGATCCAGGCCCTTGTTGATCAAGGGAGAGTCCGGCTGCAGCTTGAAGGCAGCGAGCCGCGAGACCGGGGTGATCACCGCGGAACCTGCGATGATCGCGGGCTCCTGGAAGAGAGGGTCGACATTGAAGCCCGTGGCTACTCCGCCGAGCTTTTCCTGCCCTTTGCCGCTTCGCCACGCGCTGAGGGAGCTGTAGGTGGTCCCATGGTCGCGGATGGCGAAGCTGCCGCTGCCCGGCCAATAGTTGTTCCCCGCGAACACGACATCCGCATCGGAGTCGCAGTAGACAAGCCGTGTGCCTCCCGAGGAGACGAAGATATTGTTCGTGATCACGATTTCGTCGGGATCATTGTTTGCGACAATGACCTTGATCGCGGGCACGGTGGTGTTTCCGGGTGGAGCGCTGATCACCACGGTGTTTCCATGAACGGCGAGGTCATCGACGTTGTCGCAGACGCAGATTCCGGCTGAAGCGGCGGAACCGGGATCGCGGCCGTCGTTCTCCGAGACATTGTAGCGGACGATGTTGCCTGAGTTGCCGCTGGTGCCGCTCTTTCCGTAGATGAGGAAGCCAGCACCGGCATTGTCGTGGCTGTAGTTGTACTGCATCACCGAGCCGGTCACTCCAATGTCGAGATCGAAGCCGCCGCCGTCGCCGTTCGAGGTGGTGTTGTGATGCGATTCGTTATGCTGGATCACGATGCCGCTCGAGCTGTAAGTCCAGATGCCCACGGGGCCTTCGGTGGGCGTGTTATTGACGCCGTTGTCGTGGGCCTCGCAACGCTCGATCAGTCCTCCCGTGACACCGCCGAGCGCGATCCCGCTGCCGGTGTTTGACGAGCTGGCCGGGTCGCCGGGTTGATGCCTCGCGATGCATTCGGAGACCGTGACATTGGTGAGAGCCTGCGTTGATCCGGGGAAGCCATAGGTTTCGATTCCACAGTGGAGATTGTGGTGGGCATCCACGCGCGTGATCCGCACGTCATCGAAGCCAGCGTCGCCATTGTAGCCGCCGATCACGATACCCCGCCGGCCAAATCCGCTGACCTCGATCTCATCGATGCGAAGGTGGCGATATTTGAGGTTTCCCGGAGAGTCGTTGTAAAACGTGATTCCACTTCCGGTGTTCGTCGTGGTCCCATCCGTGGCGACCCCCGAGCCGACGAGATTCAAGCGGCTGATCTCGATCCCGCCGGTGTTGTAAGCAATGATGGCGGAGCCGTCGCCCGCGGAGATCGTGGCACGTCCCTCGCCGAAGCTGGTGAGGACGATGGGTGCGATGAGGTTTCCCTGCAGATCGGTCCCGGTGTCAGGAGGGCCGAAGGCGAGCGTGCCGTAGAATGTCTCTCCGGCCGCGAGCAGAATGCGATCGCCCGGCTCGAGGTCTGCCGGGTTGAGCTGATTGAATTCAGCTTGGGTCGAAACGACGTAATCGGTGGCAAAGACGGTCGTCGTGAATGTGGCAAGGAGCAACAGGATCCCCGCGATCCAAAGATCGCCGGCTCCGGACCAAGAACGGCGCAGGCGGTTCGTGGCTCGGTTTGGTAGGGAAAAGGCTTTGCTCCGCATTATGCTTTCAAGAAGCTCGTATCTCGCAGATCGGGTGCCGAAGAGCCGGCTTCGCCAAAAGTGGGGGTGGTTGGGGGTTAAATCGTGGTGGAGATAGCACTCCGACTAACATAACGTCGAGGCAAAATACCTGGGCGACAACGGGGGGAAATACGCGGTTCGCTCCGCAAATGTGCGGCAGGTGGCTGCTGTATATTACGATATACTTAGTAATTTATGCCGAGGCGAGGGCGCGGAGCTTCCCTGTTCCAATGCTTGGCCGCGCCGCCGTCGGAACAGTGCTTATCGCACTGGCCGATGGTGGGCAGACCGAACGGTGCACGTCGGAGGCGTGCTCGGTCTTTCGCAAGCCGGAGGCTCGCGCTTACTAGGCGCCCCAGCTCCAGCGCTCGGCCCACCAGCGGTAGGCGGTGCCATCCTGGAGGATGTGCCCCAGGCCTGGCCACGGAAGGTGGAAGCCGTAACAGCGCGTGCGATTGTTGGCGGCTTCGCTCCAGTATTTCTTTCGCGTCACCACTGCCGTTACCGGGTCGTGATCGAAGGCGATGGTCCAATCTGGATCCGCGAACATCAGCAGGTGATGGTGAGCGAGGTCCATGAGATGAAGCAATTCCTGGCCGCCCGAGCGGATGCGGAAGCAGGCATGGCCATCGGTATGACCGGGGGCTGCTTCGACGCGAACGATGCCGTCCAGCACCTCCGTTCCATCCGTTACCGGACGAAGGTTTTCCTGGAGGGTGTCGAAGTGCGAGCGCACCTCCTTGATCATTCCCGGGATCTGACCCTTGTCGCGCTTCGACTTTGAGAAATCCGGTTCCGGGGAGCGCCAGAATTTCAGCTCGTCTTCCAACAGATAGATCTTCGCATTCGGGAAAGCCGGCTTACCCTGATGAACGAAGCCATTGAGATGATCAGCATGCGCGTGGCTGAGGAACCCGGCGGTCACCTGGCTCGGCGAGATCCCCACGGCGGCAAGGCCGTCGTTCAGCCAGCCCATTTGGGGATTGCCGCCCTTGCCGAAGCCCGCGTCGAAGATCGCCACGTCATTGCCGGAACGGATGACGAGGACGTTCACATAGAGCGGCAGCGAATCGAGGCGTTCGCCATAGCGTTCCATTTCCTCCTTCATCTTCGGCCGCGCTTCCTCCGGCCACATCAGGCCGAGTCCTTCGCGGAAGCCGAGATTGCAATCGCTGATCGAGAAGGCCTCCAGATCACCGATCTTGAAACGATACACGTAAGGATCGCGGAAGGGCGTGGCGGCTGCCGGGGTTTCGGCGGAGGATTTCGCGGTGAGCGCGGCCATTCCGGCCAAGGCGGAACCGACGAAACCGCGGCGTGAAATCTCGGAACCTCCGGAGGATGCTTTCATGGCGACACCCTACGGTAGGGTGAACCGGATTTCATCAGTGAAACGCGGGACAGCGTGTCAGCGGTTTGGAAAAAAGCAGGTGCCGAGTGATCAGTGACCAGTGGGAGAGGCAGGGAGTACGCTAGTTTTCAGGAAGAGGCGGAGAACTCTCCCCTCTCCGCGCTCGCCCTTGCGACCTCCGCGCCTCTGCGGTTCGTTCTATCCCCCCAAAAAAAGACAGGGCCGCGAGACGCACCCTCTCCTTGGCTTCGTTCGGAGGCGTGTGATGTGGAGATCAATCCTTCTTCGCCGTGTAGTCGAAGACGGTGGCCTTTTCCAGGAGGGGCATCAGTTTCGCGACGAAGGCCTTGTGGGCTTCATGCGGAATGTAGGCCTCAAGACCCGCCTTGTCCTTGAAGGTGACGAGGAAGCAGTGGGTGAAGCCGTCGTTCATGCCTTCCACGCTCTCGCTCTTGCCCCACTCGTAACCGGTGACGGTGTCGATCTTCGAGGGGAGTTCGGCGAAGGCCTTCTCGATCTCCTGCACCTTGTCGGCCGTGGCCTCCGGCTTGAATTTGAAGAGGACGACGTGGCGGAATTCGTTTTCGGCGAGGGCGGAATTGGCAAGCGCGGCGGACATGGCGGTGAGGATGAGGGCTTTGATCATGGCGGCAAGCTCAGCGGTGGGGAGGGGGAGTGTCAAATCCCGGCTTCGCGGCAGCCGCGGTCTCCAGCGGATGCTTGATCAAGGGCATGGGTCCAGGCAGCTTCCATCCTATGGAAAATGACGTCCCGCCCTACTCCGCGCCTGGAACTCCGCCGCCTTCCCCAGTGAGAGAGACCTCCGGACTGGCCATCGCGAGCCTGGTGTGCGGGATCCTCGGCTTCCTTACGTGCGGGCTTACCGGCATCGCCGCAGTGATCACGGGGCATCTCGCCATGTCTTCGATCAAGCGCGGCAATGGCGCGATCGAGGGAAAGGGGATGGCTCTTGCCGGATTGATCACCGGTTACATCAGCGTCTTCATCATCGGCATTGCCTTCGTGTCCGGGCTCGCGGCTCCGGTGATCCTCAAGCAGCGCCACGCGGCGGATCGCCACCAGTGCATCGGCCAGCTCGCGAATGCCTACGTCTCGCTGGAGAAATTCGATGCCGCCTATGGCTCCTTGCCCTCCGACACGATGGTCATCAAGGAACCGAAGTTCTCGGCGCTCAACGGGACCAAAGTCCTGGATCAACTGGAGGTGGCGGGTACGGTGACGGAGACTGACGACCTTTTGAGAATGTCGCGTTCAACCAAGGGCGACTGGTTCTATTTTCCGAACGCAGACCTCTCCGCTCCGTCGCCCATGTATATACTTGTCTCTCCCCCAATCGGCGACAAGCGGGTCGCTCTCAAATCCGACGGCGCCACGGAGGTGTTGACGTCCGGAGAGTTCGAATCCCGCGTGGACTATTCCGCCGCCGTGTCGATCCCCGCGACGCCGAAGAAGTGAAGCTTGCTTCGAATGATGGATTCCCAACAACCGCTTTGTCTCCGGAACCGATGGAGGGAGAAATGCCAATGATCGGAGGTGAGGAAAAACCGAGGTCGGCCCTCGCCACGGGGAGCTTGGTGTGTGGCATTCTCGGTTTCCCCACCATGGGACTCACGGCGATTCCCGCCATCATCACGGGACACATGGCCCGGCGTTCGATCAAGCGTGCCGGCGAGAAGCTTGGGGGAAAAGGAATCGCGCTCGCGGGACTGATCACGGGTTATCTCGCTCTTGTCGTCGGGATTGCTGCGGTGGCGGGTTACATCGCGCCGCGCCTCCTTTGGGAGCGCCAAATGGCGGATCGCAGGGAATGCATGCTCCAACTCCAAAAAATGGGAGCGGCGTTTTTCCAATTCGAAAGCAAATATGGGACCCTGCCATCTGATGAACTTGTGACGCACGAGCCGAAGTTCTCCGGACTTCGAGGCAAAAAAGTGCTGGAGCAATTGGAGGCTGCGGGTGCCACGGCGAATGTGGGCGGGTTTCTCGCCCTGCCGAAGACGTTCAGCGGAGACTGGTACTATTTCCCTCCGGAGAGCGGCAGTGCGAATCCTTCCGAGATCGTGTTGATGTCTCCAAACATTGGAACGTATCGGGTGGCCCTGAGGCGGGACTTTTCGGTCCGCTCGCTTTCCGAGCCCAAGGTGGCTCAGATTGACCGGTCTGCGGCGGTTGCGATTCCAGCGCCGGTGAAGGCGAGGTAGCTGCGGCTCAATCTTCCCAATGGAAGTGTTCCAGCTTGAGCGTTTTCGCACGCTCCGCTGCTTCCTTCGCACCCGGGCTTCCGAGCTTGGCATGCTGCTCGGCCACGGCGATGGCGGCTTCCCAGCGTTCCGCATTCTCTAGCAGGCTGCGCGCGCGAACGCCGCAGGCATCCACCCACTGCCAATCGGCAGGCGCTTGCTTCGCGGCACCCTGCAGCACGGTGAAGTAGATATCCAAGGCCTCCGCCACGCGCTTCTTCGCGGGATCCTTCGCATCGGGCAGCTCCTCCAGCACGCGGCCGCGGAGGTAGGATACCTCATAGCGCCGTGAATCCTCAGGCATGGTGGCGAGCAAGTCCTCGTAAATCGTGAGTGCCTGCTCCAGCGGGGCGTTGTCGGTGCCGGCGCTGTTGTAGAGGGCATCGCACAAATGCAGACCGACGATCAGCCGGAGCGGATCGTCCTTCTTCATCTCGCGGAACCACGGGAGAAGTTCCTTCGCCGCCTCGGCATGGCCAAGCACGCGTGCTTTTTCCAAGCGGGCAGCATCTGCAAGCTGACCCTTCACGGCGATCAGCTTGTCGAAGAGTGCCAGGCTCTCCCGTTTGGCTTGGGCGGTTGCCCCGAGCGCAGCGGAACGCGCCGCGAGAAGGAGCGCCGCCTCCAATCTGGGACTTCCGGGGAAATCGAGGGCGAGCTTTTCGAGTTCAAGCCGGGCCTTGTTGTAGTCGCCATTCTGGAAATAGGCGTAGCCCAGCTCGAAGCGGATCTCCGGCGTCTCAGGTATCTTCGGGTTCGCCGCCAGAAAGGCATCCCCCTGTGCGGCGACGTCCGTCCAGCGCTTCTCCACTGCAGCCAGACGCATCTTTGCCAAGGCCAGTGATGCCTGCGGAACGGCTTTGGCTAGATCTTCGGGGATGCCTTCGATCTGCGCCTTCGCGAAAGCAGGGTCGGGAGGATTGCTGCTGAGGGCTGCGTGCGCAGCGGCCAAGCGGGCCTCTGCGATCCTCGGATGCTGCGGGTGATCGAGGATGAACTTGTCCAGCTCCGCCAGCGCGGAGGAATCGAGTTGCGCCGTGAGATACAAGGCACGTTCCAAGGCGAGGTCATCCGCGATACGGGGATCTTTCCCCTCAGCCGCCTCGATGGCTTCGAAGCCGGGTAGGTCGCCAGCGGCCAGCCGTGTCACGGCCGCATTCAGGAAAGTCTGCCGCTTTGCATCGCCATCCAGGAGCGCTGCGGCCTTGTCCAATTCGCCGGATGCCAAAGAGAAATCGCCGGCATTGAAGGCGGTGGTGGCGGCAGAAAGAGAAGCACCGGCGCGCATCGCAGGTGCCACGGCGGCGTCATCGAGGGCGGCGAGAGCTGCGGCTGCTTGTTCCCTGCGGCCATCGGCAAGATCCCAGCGGCTGGTCTCCAGCAGCGCCCGCCGGGCCAGCGGATGCTGGGGGTAATCGATACGGAGGCGGGTCAGGAGCTGCCGCGCCCGGTATTTCGATTCCGCCGATCCCTCGCGCCGCAATCCGATGGCGAGATGGAAGAGCGCTTGGGTCTCCAATTCGTCCGTGGCGGGTTGGGCACTTGGCCACACGGCGCTGCCACCATTTCCCGGGCTGATGCCGATCGGCATCTCGGGCAAGGCGTCCCGGCACCATTCGTCGAGTCGGGTCAGGATGACGTCGTCCGTCGTCGGTTGTGCGGGCAAGCACTCCAGGAGGAGGGGAAATGCCTCACCGATCTTCGGGGAGTCCCGATGTTGTTCGATGAAAGCGATGAGGCCATCGATCGCCGCCTCCCGATTCCCTGCGGCGAGCTGCGCTTGGGCAAGGCCTACGGTGGCCTCCTGCCGGTAAGTGACGGACGCTTCGTCCTGACGCTGGAGCATCGCCGCGAAGATGCCCGCGGCAGCCTGGTGCTCGCCCATGGCCAGCTGGGCACGGGCACGCAACAATTCCGCCCGCGCCGACTGGAAAGGGGTCATCCTGGCATTCGGCGGAGGAAGCGTGGCAAGCGCCTCAGTGCCCTTCCCTTGGTCCAGGAGAATGGACGCCGTTTCCATCTTTGCCCTGAGGACCGTCGCCGCGTCTTTCTCCTTCAAAAGGATGCCCAGCGCTTCCAAGGCACCAGACAAGTCGCCGAGAGATTGCTGGAGGGAGGCGCGGGTGAAGAGTGCCTCGCGCCGGTGAGGCGCCTTTTCCGCCGTCGCCTTCTCATCGAGCAGTGCGACGGCTTCGCCGAATTTTCCCATCGCCGCCAGAGCCTGGGCCCTCCAGAACGGAAGCTCCGGATTCTCCGCGAGCACGGGCTCGGCGAGGATCTTCAGTGCCTCATCCGCCTCACCGGCCCGCACCCGGGTTTCGGCGAGCCGGAGGAGAATCGTCTGCCGGCTCGTGGCATCGAGGTCCGGGGTGGTGAGCGCCGATTGGAACCGGATGACCGCCACTTCCCACAGCCTCGCTGACATGGCGTCGAGCCCGTCGCGGAATGAGGGGATCGATTCAGGCTTCGGAGCGGCAGCCGTGGCGATGGAAATCACCAGCGGGACGACGAGCACCGAGCGGAAACGCATGCGCGGAGGCTAGCGTGGCCTTGCGGGCATGGCTAGCGGGGAGTCTTCAGTCCTCGCCGATCGCCGCCAGTGCCGCGGCATTGCCGTCCCCAAGGATGCGCCGGAGTTCAGACGCGCTGATTCCCAGCTCGGAGGCGGCCTCCTTCAGATCGCCATCGTGGCGGTCCAGCGAGCAGGCAGCCAGCTCGCGGGCGAACCAAGCGATGGCATTTTCCCCGGCGGGGACGATATCGAGAAGCTTCGAGAGCGCCTGCTGGACCCCGCCTTTTTCGGAGCCCGGTGCGGCAGCAAGCGGGATATCGGCAGGGAGCAGGACGGTGGAGGAGGCCAAGGCACAGGCCCGGGCAATCGTGTTCTCCAGCTCGCGGACGTTGCCCGGCCAGTGGTGGTTCTGCAGCGCGGCGATCGCTTCCGTGGAGAGGCGGATGCGGGCCATCCCGTTCTTGCGGGTGATGCGCTGCAGGAAGAACTCCGCCAGCAGCGGGATGTCTTCCGCACGCTCGCGCAGCGGGGGCAGGCGGATCTCCACCACGTTCAAGCGGTAGTAGAGGTCTTCGCGGAAGCGCCCGGCGGCGACTTCCGAGGAAAGGATTTTATTGGTCGCGGTGACGATCCGGACGTCGGCGCTCAGCGTCTCATTTGAGCCGACGCGGGAAAAGGTGCCGTCCTGCAGGACGCGAAGGAGCTTCACCTGCACGGAAAGCGGCATGTCGCCGATCTCATCGAGGAAAAGCGTGCCGCCGTCGGCCTGCTCGAAGCGGCCGGCGCGCCGGGCGATTGCCCCGGTGAAGGAGCCCTTTTCATGACCGAAAAGCTCACTCTCCAGCAGATTTTCCGGGATCGCACCGCAGTTGATCGCGATCAGCTCCTGCTGGCGACGCGGTGAATACTCGTGGATCGCCTTGGCTACCAGTTCTTTACCGGTGCCGCTCTCGCCGGTGACGAGGACAGGCGCGTCCGAGCGGGCGACGCGGCCCACGATCTTGAAAACATCCTGCAAGGCGCGGGAGACGCCGATGATCTTCACCCGGCCATCAAGGCTGGGCATTTCCGCAGCCGGTTGCTCGGCCGAGCGGCGGTCGTCCGCGGTCTGGAGCGCGCTTTCCACGACGGGCCGCAGCTCGAAAGGCAGTGCCTCCTTGCGCATCACATCGTGGGCACCCCGTTGCGTGGCCTCGATCACCTGGCCCGTGCTCGGGAAGCCGGTCGTCAGGATCACCAGCGTCGCGGGGGAGGTCTGGCGCAGCCGGGAAAGGAGTTCCAAGCCGTCGAAAGGCTGGATCTGGATGTCCGCCACCACCACGTCCACGGTGGTCTTTTCGACGACTTTCACCGCGTTGTCCGCATTGTCACAGCGCAGGATCCTCAGTCCGTTGGCGGTCAAGTGCTTCGTGGCCCACTCCAAAAAGTCGTGGTCCTGATCTACGAGAAGAATCGTTTGCTCCGGCGGGGCTTCGGCCATGGGGTGCTCCGAGGGCAACATGTCCGGTTCATGGAACAAGCGCAAGCTACGGGTATGTCAGGGATTTTGCCCCAGATTATGAGTGGTGCTCATGGTTGGCGGGGTATCGAGTGAACCGGATTGTAAATTCACGCCTATTTCTTTCACCCCGTGGAAATCGCCTCGTGCCGGGCGCGGACGAATGGCCTCCAGCACGTAGGCTAGAAGCACCGCGAGCAAAAGTCCCCCGGCCACCCAGATGCTCGCGCGGCTCGCCGGTTCCAGCAGCTCCGTCATGGAGAATGCCACCGGCAGCCCGGCTCGCTCGAGGATAACCACGGGAAAAACGGACAAGACGCCTCGCATTCTCTTGGCAACGTAGGCGTTGCGGGCTTCGTCGAGCGCTCGCACGCTCTCGTCGAACTCCAGTTTGGAGACCTCATATTCCGGGGTTGGAACGAAATGAGTTTCGGCAGTGCCAGGGCTGATCACCACGTGTTGGAGGAAACGGCTGCGTTTCTCGACCATGGTTTGCGTGAGCGCGGTCAGGTCCGCCTCATCCCTTTTCACCTCCTGCTCGCGGAGTCCGGCCAGTTTGGTCCCTGCCAGCGTCGCCAGTTTATTGCACAGATCGACCTTTGCCGCGGTGGACCTGCCTTTGACGGAGATCGTCAAAAGATCGGTGCCCTGGATTACCTCGCAGCGAACCGTCCGGCGCAGATCTGCGGCGGATCCGGAATTCCACACGGGAAAGTAGCCGGCCGACAGCGCCGCTTCCTGAAGAACGGCATCCGAAAGAATGAGCGCCTGGAGTTGGCTCATCGAAATCGTGGCGGAATCCCGCCACTGGATGACGCTTCGCGCCTCGATGGTCCGCTGGTAGCGACTCCATTCCACCCCGCCGCCCAACAATATCGCAATGAGCGGCAGCGACCAAAACAAGTGGCGCCACCGGTAGACGATAAAGCCCGTATTCCACCGGCGGGGGATGGGGGTTCTCATTTCGGCAGCATGTGAGGAGTTCGTGATGCCAAAACACGAAAATTCCACCTGCTGTGCGGGGTGGAATTCATGAGGGGAACAATGACCGGAACCCGCGCGGGTTCAAGATCAAAGCAGACGCCCGCAGTTTACAGTCCGCCGAATCTCCGATGCCTTCTGGCGTATTCCTGCGCCGCCTCGAAGAGATCCGCCTGCCGGAAGTCCGGCCAGAATTTCTTGAAGATGATGATCTCCGCGTAGCTGATTTGCCAGAGGAGGAAATTGGACACGCGGAGTTCCCCGGAAGTCCTCACCAGCAGATCGGGATCCGGGATGTCCGCGGTGTAGAGGCGGGAGGCGAACATCTCGCAATCGATCTCCGCCGGATCGATCTTTCCCGCTGCGGCATCCGTTGCAAGGGACCGGGCAGCCTCGGCGATCTCCTCGCGGGCTCCATAGGAAAGCGCGAGCACGAGGGTGAGGGAGGTATTCCCGGCCGTTCGTAGCATCGCCTTGTCCAGCTTCCGGCGGGTCCGGTCGGGCAGGCGGTCCAGATGGCCGATAGCGGTCAGCCGGACATTCTGCTTCATCAGCTCTTCCGCCTTCTCTTCGAGAAAGCGTTCGAGCAGCGCCATCAGCGCCGTGACTTCCGCCGCGGGCCGGTTCCAATTTTCGGAGGAGAAGGCGTAAAGCGTGAGATACTCGACGCCGAGTTCCTTGCAGGCCTCCACGCATTCGCGCACTGACTCCGCCCCTGCCCGATGACCCTCCCGGCGCGGCAAGCCGCGCTCTTTTGCCCAGCGCCCATTGCCATCCATGATGATGGCGATGTGTCGTGGGGTGGAGCGTTCTTCGTTCATGGGGAAGGCCGCATTCGAATGCGGATGAGCGAGCATCGGATGAAGGGGCGGTGAAAAAATCAGGCCACCAAGGTCTGGGCGCGATCCGGACCCACGCCGACGAACTTCACGGGTGTGCCACAGAGATCGCTGAGACGCTGGAGGTAGGCTTTCGCATTCGCGGGGAGCTGGTCGTAGCTGGTGCAGCCGGTGGTGTCCTGCTGCCAGCCGGGAAGTTCTTCGTAGATCGCGGTCGCGCGATCCCATGCGTGGCGGTCGGCCGGCGGGAGTTCGTGCACGGTGCCATCGATGTCGTAGCCGGTGCAAATACGAAGGGTCTCGTAATTGTCCAAGCCGTCGACGTTGGTCACGGCCAGGCCGGTCGCGCCGTTCACCATGCAACCGTGGCGGAGAAGCACCGCGTCCAGCCAGCCGCAGCCGCGCGGGCGGCCGGTGGTGGCGCCGAACTCGCGGCCGAGATCGTGCAGGTACTGGGACAAGCCTTCATCGGCACTCGGGAAGGGGCCGGACCCCACGCGGGTGGTGTAGGCCTTGCACACGCCGATGACTTCCTGGATCGCCGTTGGCGGCAGGCCGGTGCCGGTGCAGGAGCCGCCAGAGGTGGTGTTCGAGGAGGTGACGAAAGGATAGGTGCCGAAATCGATATCCAGCAGCGTGCCTTGCGCACCTTCAAAGAGGATCGTCTTGCCGGCCTTCCACGCGGTGTGGAGCACGGAAATGGTGTTCGCCACGTGCGGCCTGAGGCGGGCAAAGGCGGCGAGGACTTCCTCGGCCTGTTCTTCCGCATTGAAGGTCGGCAGGCCGAACTGGGCGAGCACCTCGTTCGCATCGGCCGTGCGGTGGCCGACCATTTCGCGGAAGTAAGCTTCATCCAGTAGATCCGCGATGCGCAGGCCGCAGCGGTTGATCTTGTCCGCGTAGGCGGGGCCGATGCCCCGCTTGGTGGTGCCGATCTTGCGATCGCCCAAGGCAGCCTCGCGCGCTGCATCCAGCTCCTTGTGCAGCGGCAGCACCACGTGGGCGCGGTCCGAAATGAGCAGCTTCTCCGGCGTGATGGAAACGCCCTGGCCTTCCAGCCGCTCGATCTCCGCGACGAGCCCCACCGGATCGACGACGACGCCGTTGCCGATCACGTTGATCTTGCCATCCCACAGGATCCCGGAGGGCAGGAGGTGCAGGACATATTTCGTGCCGCGGGCGATGACGGTATGGCCGGCATTGTTCCCGCCCTGGCCGCGCACGACCACGTCGGCGGACTCCGTGAGGTAATCAACGATCTTGCCTTTTCCTTCGTCTCCCCACTGGAGACCGGTGACGATGGTGTTCATTATTTTTAACCGCGAATGGACAGGGGAAATGTTTAACCGCGAATGGACGCGAATAGACGCGAATGAAGAAGGGATTGGGTCATTGGGTGAGCGCGATGCGGACCCATTCCAGCTTGCGATGCTTGAAGTTGATGATGAGGCCGACGGGGAGCTTGGTGATGCGGAGGTGGTTCATCATCTGTCCCCGCTCGTGGTCGGTGATGCGCTCGATGGTTTTTGTGTCGACGATGATTTGGCTGAAGGCAATGAGGTCGGGAATGAATTCACCGACTGCGACGTTCCTCCACTGCACGGGGAAACGAGGCTGCTGGATGAAAGGGATGCCGCGATGCCCAAATTCCACCGCAAGAACATTCTCATAGGGCTTTTCATTCAGCCCGTGGCCCAAGCCGTTCAGGATTTCTATGGAACACGAGACGATGGCATACACCTCGTCCTTCAAAATCAATTCGCGTCCATTCGCGTCCATTCGCGGTTAAGACCTCATTTCGTTTGATCGATCAGAGCGGCGAACTCCTCGAAGAAGTAAGTCGCGTCGTGCGGGCCGGGAGCGGCCTCCGGGTGGTACTGCACGGAGAAGACCGGCATGTCCTTGTGGCGGATGCCTTCCACCGTATCGTCGTTGAGGTTCAGGTGAGTGACCTCCACGTTCGAGGGCAGGGAAAGGGGATCGACCGCGAAGCCGTGGTTCTGCGAGGTGATGGAAATGCGGCCCGTGCGGAGGTCCTTCACCGGCTGGTTTCCACCGCGGTGGCCGAACTTCAGCTTGTAGGTCTTGCCACCGAAGACGTGACCGAGGATCTGGTTGCCGAGGCAGATGCCGAAGACCGGCTTTTTGCCGATGAGCTTCTTGATCTCCTCATGGATATAGCCCAGCGCCGCCGGATCGCCGGGGCCGTTGGAGAGGAAGATGCCATCGGGATTCTTCGCCAGCACGGCTTCGGCGGAGGTGCGGGAATTCACCACATCGACCTCGAAGCCCGCCTGGCGCAGGCGGCGGAGAATGTTCCACTTGATGCCGAAGTCGTAGGCCACGATGCGGTGCTTCACCGGCGGCAGCTCGAGGTAGGTCTCAAGGTGTCCCGTGGAGGCATTCGGCAGCGCGAACCGGCGGGAGTCGTCTTGCCACTCGTAGCCGCTCTTCGTGGAAACTTCCTGGACGTAGTCCATGCCTTCCATGGAAGGGGAGGCTTGGGCGGCTTTGATCGCGGCTTCCGAATCCAGCTCCGTGGTGAGGCAGGCGCGCATGGCACCGCGGGAGCGCAAGTGCTTGGTCAGCGCGCGGGTGTCGACGTGTTCGATGCCGACCACGCCGTGCTCGATGAAGTAGTCCGGCAGGGACTGGCGTGACCGCCAGTTCGAGGCGACGGGCGAAAGCTCGCCGATCACGAATCCGCGGACGTGGGGGCCGGCGGACTCGGCGTCCTCCGGATTGATCCCGTAGTTTCCGATCTGCGGGTAGGTCATCGCGACGATCTGACCGCGGTAGGAAGGATCCGTGATGACCTCCTGATAACCGGTCATCGAGGTATTGAAGCAAATTTCCCCGGTGGTGGTTCCGGAAGCACCGAAGGCACGGCCTTCGAAAAGGCGGCCGTCTTCAAGGGCGAGAATGGCTTTCATGGGCGCGGGACGACCGCGGAGGTGCTACCCGCGCGGCGCGCGGAACGTAGGGGAGGGCCGGGTCAGGTCACAAGCGGAAACCGGACAGGATTTTCGTCACGGTTTCAGATGCAGGAAGTTCAGCCCGGGAAAGCGGGTGAAATCGGCGTCGAAGGAGACAACCCGTAGCGCTCCAGATCCTCTTGCAGGAAGATTTCCTCGATCTCCGCGTTCGTCAGCGCCGGGATTGGCTCTCCGGTGGCAGGAAGGCGAGTAGGCAAGGGACTCCTTGGGATCGGGGTTTCGGGGGCGGCATCCATACCATTCCTCTGCAAAGCTAGGAGGTTGCCTTCGAATTGCAAATCACGCTTCTTCCACCTGCCGCCGCAGCTTGTGAGCGCGGGAGAGGTTTCGCTCGAAGAGTTCCTCCAAGCGCTTGGTGAAATCGTGGGCGGATTCGCCCTCTTGCGGAATCACCGGCTCCCCGAGTTCGAAGCTCAGGCGGATCGGCAGTTCCGGCTTTTTCCACAGCGGCCAGCCCTTTTCGAGAAAGCGAGTGTTGCTGCGGATGAAGACCGGCCGCACCGGTACCCCGGCCTTTCGGGCGATCAGGGCGCAGCCCCCACGCATGGGATTGATCCAGCGGGCGTCCCGCTTGGTGCGCGTTCCCTCGGGGAAGAGTAGGAGTTGGCCGCCGTTCTGAAGCGCATCCGCAGCGGATTTCACCATCCCGGCCGAGGAGCCGTTCGGTATGTAGCCCGCCAGACGGGCCCCGCCGCCGAGGAAGGGATTCTTCAGGATCGCCTCCTTCATGATGCAGATCGGCTGCGGCAGCTTGGAAATCACGAAAACCGCGTCCCACAGGGAGGTGTGGTTTGGAGCGATGATCACCGGCTCCTTTTGATCCTTGAGCGCGTCCAGCGACTTCAAGTCCGCGTGCACGAGGTCCGTGGCCCGGAGGTATCGGACAAAGACGCGGAAGGCGCGATGGAGCATCCCGCGGCCGAGCTTTTTTGCCACAGGGCAGGGGAGTAGGATAATCAGCGGGATGGAAATCGCCGTGATGAAAAGGCCCACCACTCCCCAGTAAGCAAGGCCGCCGAGTGCTGCGATGACGTCCCACACCTCGCGCCACCAGCGTTTGGGCGTGGCTGCGGCAATCGCCGGCGACGCGCGCAGGCTCTGGCTTTCGGCGGGTGGCATGGGAGGGAACGCGCCAATAGTCTAACTGTTCGCCCCCCGTCCGGTCGATGGAAAATTCCGCGGCAAAATCGCGCATGCGGGCTTGTCACCCCCGCCGCCTCAGGGATGGATGCCCTCCATGACCGATCCCCTCGACGCCTTGCCGCACGGCCCCGAGTTCCGCTTTGTCGATGCGCTCGACTCGCTCGATCCCGGGAAATCGGCCGTCGCCCGCTATCAGGTGCGCGGGGACGAGGCATTTCTCGCCGGCCATTTTCCGGGGGACCCGCTGGTGCCGGGAGTGATTCTTATTGAGGCGATTGCCCAGCTTGGAGGGGTCGTCGCCCAGAGTGATCCAGTCGTCCTGCCGCTTGAAAACCTGCTTTTAACCGGCGTCCGGGCCGCCAAGATCCTGGGGGCCGCCCGTCCGGGGGAAACGCTGATCCTGCGTGCCGAGGTGGAGGGCCGCCTCGGCGGGATGATCCAAGTTTCAGGCGAGGTCAGCGTGGGCGATCGCTCTCTGGCGACCGCCAAGATCATGCTCAGCGGCGAAGAACGGCCTCGTTAGATTGGGGAAACGCTTTACCGGGAGGAGGAATACCGCCTCTTGAGCTCCGCGCGTGTCAGTCGCCACGCCCCATCTTCGGCATCCGCCAGCCAATGCCGGGGCAATTCCCACCCGGCTAATGCCGCCGACGCGGCATGCCGCAGATCGTCCAGTGTTCCTGCCTTGAGCGCGATCATCGCGGTGATCTCTTCCACCCGCTCCGGGTCATGGCTCGGCACGCCGAAGACCCTCGCCTTTTCGACGAGTCCCGTCGCCATCAGGGCCGCTTCGATCTTCGCCGGGCCGATCTTCCGGCCGGCGACATTGATCGATTCCGCCCCGCTGCTTTCCAAAAGGAGCCGCCCGTTTCCGATCCGGCCATAGTCCTGCGTGAGGAACTGGCCGCTACCCAACTGCTCGCCTTCCCTCGATGCCTCGTAACCGAGCGCCACTGAGGAGCTTGCTACCAGGAAGCGCCCGCACTCGTGGACACTCACCGTCACTCCGTCCAAGGGCGAACCGAGGTCCGAGCCCGAGGCCCGCGGCGTGTCGCTGCTGTCGAAGGAGATCCCCCCGCACTCGCTGGCGCCATAGAAATTGTGAAGTTTCAGCCCGCAGCTCTCGAAAACCTGGGTCTCCAGTTCCAGCGAGAGCGGCGCTCCTGCCGATACCGCCAGTGCGATCTTTGCCCCGCTCAGGATGCCCGAGCGATGCCAAGCCTTCCACATCGAGGGCACCGCAGGCAGCACCACGCCTTCATGCTCGGCCAGGGCATCCGACACCACGCGGGGAAAGGGAACATCCACCGCATGCACGGGCACGCCGTGGAGTAGCAGCGGCAGGATGATGCTTGAGAAGCCGTAGGAATGCGTCACCGACGCCGCCGCAAGATTCGGAATCTCGTGCCGCAAGCCCATAGCGGTAACCAAGCGATCCGCATCCGCCGCGATCTGTTCTGCCGAAAAGAATACCGCCCGAGGCTTGCCCGCGATCCCCGGGGTTAGTTTCAAATGCGCGGTCGTGTCGGGAAAAACGGCAGGCAGCTCCGGCTCCGGAGCATCCTTCTCCAGCGGCAGCACCGCTTCCCCGTCCCGCCAGCCTTGCAAGACCCGCACGATGACCTCCGCCACGTTGCCACGTGCCAGCACCGGCTGGCGGGCCTGCGGCAGGGACGCCAAGCGGTCCGCCAGATCTGCGAAGGTCCAAACCTCGCTGCCGTCGATCACCGCCGTACGGTCGCGATTCTTGCCAAGGGTGTCCTGCCAGCGGGAGTAGAGCATTGGAAGTCAGAGGCCTCGTGGCCCGGAACGTGGCGGGAGGCTGCATGGCACCGGGGATCGCGTCAACGAGGCTCAGCGAAGGCACTCTTCAATAAATCGCCAACAATCTTCGTCCGATGTCACTTCAGGGCCGGTTCATTCGTCGAGAGAGTGGAAGGAATGCATGACAAAGAAAATCGAGCCCGACCGTCCGGACGGTTTGACTCCGACCGTCTGGACGGTATCCGTTGCCCTGCGACATGACGAGATCGAATCCATCGCTGCGGGATCAACTGCTGGACGCTGCCGAAACGGTGGCTGCCAGGGAAGGGGTCTCACGCCTCACTTTCGACGCAGTGGCGGCGGAAGCGGGCGTGAGCAAGGGCGGGCTCCTGCATTACTTCACGAACAAGGACCAGTTGATCGAGTCGATGGTCCAGCGCGCGGCGGACGGGTGGCGCCATCACTTCCGCGGGGCGTATGAGAGTGTGCCGCCCGGCCCAGGCCGGATGGTGCGCGGGCTTCTGCTGAACTGTTTCACCGATGCCCAGGCTTGGACGGAAGAACTGCGGCGCAGCTACTCCTCGGTCTTCGCCGCGCTGGCGCAGAATCCCGCCCTCGTCGCGCCGATGCGCGAGGCTTATGCCGAACTTTACAGCTATCTCGAGGCCGACGGCCTGCCCGATGGCATGGCCGAAACGTTGGCGACGGCCATCGACGGGCTGTGGCTTTACTGGGTGCTCCGGCTTAGGCCGGTGGACCAAGCCGACTTGGATCGCATGCGCGGTGTCTTGGAAGGCGTGCTTTCCCAAGCGATGGAAGCCGCCAAAGAAAATGGATCTCAAACGACTACTCCTCAGAAATCATGAAGGCATTTCAGTGGATCGCATCACTCGGGTTGATCTCTGCCGTGGCGGCAGGGGGCGTCGGGCTCGCGACATGGAAGCGCAACGACCTCCGCAAGGCGGCGGAGGAAGCAGCGATGATGCCGGAGCAGATGGAGGCCGTCGTGGTGGCCCAGGCCCGCGAGGTCGAGTACCGCAAGACCACGACCGCGGTCGGGTCCGTGCTGGCCTTGCGCTCTGTCACCCTGAGCAATGAAGTCCCCGGAACCGTGGCGAGCGTCGACCTCACGCCCGGCAAGATCGTGGAAGCCGGTGCCGTCCTCGTCGCGCTCGATACCTCCGTAGAAGAGGCCGAGCTGCGGGCCTTGGAAGCCCAGGCCGCACTTGCCCAAGCGACCTTGAGCCGGGTCGAAACGCTCGCGACGAGCAGTGCCTCTTCGAAAAAGGATCTGGATCAAGCAAGGGCCGAGCGTGACGTGGCCCTCGCCCAAACCGAGCGCACGAAAGCGCTCATCGCGCGCAAGGTGATCCGCGCGCCCTTCCGCGCCCGCATCGGCCTCTCCGACCTCCATTCGGGACAGTATCTGGTCGAGGGCACCGAGCTGACCACGCTCCAAGGAGTGGACGAGGCGGTGTTTGTGGACTTCACCGTCACCCAGAACATTGCGGCGGGTCTGCGCGAGGGCGATGTCATTGAGGTGATCGGCACGAACAAGGATGCACCCGTGAGTGCTACCATCATTGCCTTGGATTCCCGCATCAATCGCGCGACCCGCAGTGCCGCGATACGTGCGAAGGTGGCGGACGCGACGAAAGTTCCGCCGCCGGGCGCATCTGTACAAGTGCGGGTTCCGGTCGGCATGCCCCGCAAGATGATCGCCATTCCCGTCAGCGCCCTGCGCCGCGGACCCGAGGGCGATCACGCCTTCGTGGTCATTCCGGACAAGGAGGGCAAGCCCCGGGCCTCCACCCGCCTGGTGCAGAGCGGCGCAGTCCAAGGCGATGAAGTTCTCATCGAAAAAGGTCTGGTCGCAGGTGAACAGGTTGCCGCCTCCGGTTCCTTCAAGCTGCGGGAAGGCGTCCTTGTCGCCGATGTCGGCAAGCCTGCGGGCGAAAGCCGCACGCACTGAGACATCCATCCTCACCTCTTGGTGCCATGCGCTCCTTTACCGATACTTTCATCAAGCACCCGGTGCTCGCCATTGTGGTCAATCTCGTGATCGTGCTCGTCGGCTGGCGAGCCGTGGGATCGCTGCCCGTGCAGCAGTATCCCAAGCTCGAGAGTTCCTCCGTGCTGGTCACCACGCTCTACTATGGAGCGAGTGCGGAAACCGTCCGCGGCTTCCTCACCACGCCGATCGAGCGCGTCGTCTCGCAGATTGGCGGGGTCGATCACGTGGAATCCACGAGCCGTGCCGGAGTCAGCACCGTGACGGTGCGCCTCAAGCTGAATCACGACACCACAGCCGCTCTCGCGGAGATCACCGCACGGCTCCAGCAGGTCCGCGCCGAGTTGCCGGCGGAGGCCGAGCCGCCGATGGTCGAGATCCAGCGTGCCGACCGGCCCTACGCGACCTTCTACCTAAGCTTTACCTCATCCGAGAGGAGCGTCTCCGCGGTGACGGATTGGTTGGCGCGTTCGCTCCAGCCGCAGTTCGCCACGCTCCCGGGCGTGCAGCGCGTGACCGTCGAAGGCGGACGCCAGATCGCGATGCGTATCTGGATCGATCCGGACCGGCTCGCGGCCATGAATCTCACGCCGGGCGATGTCCACTCCGCGCTCCGTCGCAACAACTACCTCGCTGCGGTCGGCCGCACGAAAGGCAATTTGGTCGAGATCAATCTGCTGGCGAATACCGACCTGCGGTCCACGGATGACTTCGAGAAGCTCATCGTGGTCGAGCGCGAGGGCTTGATCGTTCGCCTGAGCGATGTGGCAAAGGTGGAGCTCGGCTCCGAGGAGCCCGATTACATTGCGAAGCACAGCGAGAAGGAAGGCGTCTATCTCGGCGTCTGGCCCCTCATCGGATCGAACGAGATCGATGTCGCCAAGGCCTTGGAGAAGGAGATGGACCGCATCCGGCCGACGCTGCCGGAGGATATCGAGATGAACCTGGCCTATGACGGCACCATGTTCATGCGCGAGGCGCTCAAGGAGATCAGCAAGACCCTTGGCGAGACCATCCTGATCGTGGGCCTTGCGGTGTTCATCTTCATGGGATCGATCCGCACCGCACTCGTACCGCTGATCGCCATGCCCATCTCGCTGATCGGCACCGCGGCGATCATGCTGGCCTGCGGCTTCAGCCTGAATCTCCTCACCATCCTCGCGATCGTTCTCTCGGTCGGCCTCGTGGTGGATGATGCGATTGTCGTAGTGGAAAACGTGGAGCGCCACGTGCGCGAAGGAAAGTCGCGCATCCAGGCCGCATTGATCGGGGCGCGGGAACTGAAGGGCCCGGTAGTCGCAATGACCATCACACTCGCCGCGGTCTATGCGCCCATCGGTTTCCAAGGTGGTCTAACAGGATCGTTGTTCCTGGAGTTCGCGATCACCCTCGCTGCGGCGGTCATTGTGTCCGGCTTCGTCGCCTTGACGCTCTCGCCGGTCATGAGCTCGCGCTTCGTGCATGCGCGGGGGAAAGAAGGGCGGCTCACGAACCTGATGAACCGCGGCTTCGATCGCGTGAAGGCGGGCTATGCGGTGATGCTCGATGGAGCACTCCAGATCCGCTGGGTGATCATGGGAGTCGCCGCGGTCATCATGCTCGCGGCGGTGCCCTTCTACATGTTCTCGGAGAGTGAGCTGGCCCCGGTCGAGGATCAGAGCCACATCAGCCTCTTTCTCGATACTCCGCCGGACTCCACCATCGAATCGGCAAACCGCGATTCGCTCGACCTCGTGAAGAGCGTCACCGCTTTCCCCGAAACGGACTACATGTGGTCGCTCACGGCAGGCTGGGGCGGCTTCGGCGGCATGGCCACGAAGGGTTGGAAGGAACGCACCCGCACCACCGAGGAAATGTATGGCGAGGTCTTCGGCGCCGTCTCCCAAGTTCCCGGCATCCGCGTCTTCCCGCGCCTTGATCCGCCTTTGCCGACATCCGGCCAGTACGATGTCGAGCTTGTGCTGCAAACCGACGGGCCGGTGGAACAGATGATCCAGACGGCGAATGAAGTCATCGGCGCCGGCTTCCAGAGCGGCAAGTTCCTCTACGTCGACACGGACCTGAAGATCGACCGGCCCGAGGCGCGCGTCGTGATCGACCGCGAACGCATCGCCGATCTCGGGCTCGACCTCGCGGGGGTGGGCCAGGAGCTGGGCACCTTGCTGGGCGGCGCGTATGTGAACCGCTTCAACTACTTCGACCGCAGCTACAAGGTCATCCCCCAGCTTGGCGATAGCGACCGCGCTTCCGTCGGCCCTTTGCTCGATCTCAAGATCAAGACGCCGGCTGGCGACCTCGTCCCCGTTTCCACCTTCACCAGCGTGGAGGCCACCACCTCGCCGCGCACCTTGAATCGCTTCCAGCAGCGCAATGCCGTGAAGATCTTCGGCGGTGTGCAGCCGGGCGTGACCAAGGAAGCAGGTCTAAGCGTGCTCGAGGATGCCGCGAAGAAAGCCATGGGCCCCGGCGTCACGATCGACTACGCGGGCGAGTCCCGCCAGATCCGGAAGGAAGGTTCGGCGCTGGTGGTCACGCTGGGTTTCGCGGTGGTACTGATTTACCTCGTCCTGGCCGCGCAGTTCCACAGCTTCCGCGATCCCCTGATCATCCTCCTCGGCTCGGTGCCGCTGGCGATTTCCGGAGCGCTGGTCTTCACCTTCCTCGGCTTCACCACGATCAATATCTACTCGCAAGTCGGCCTCATCACCCTGGTCGGATTGATCGCCAAGAACGGCATCCTCATCGTGGAGTTCGCGAATGAGCTTCAGGCGAAGGGCTTGGAGAAAGTCGCCGCGCTGAAGGAAGCGGCCCAGACGCGCTTGCGCCCGGTGCTGATGACCACGGCGGCCACGGTCTTCGGGCACGCCCCGCTGATCTTCGTGACCGGTGCCGGTGCGGAGTCGCGGAACAGCATCGGGATCGTGCTCGTCACGGGTATGATCGTGGGAACGGTCTTCACCCTCTTCGTGGTGCCGGCCTTCTATTCGATCATCGCCGCGAAGCACTCGGCGGTGCCGGAATTCGAAGAAGAGGACGAAGCCGTCGTCGCCCCGGGGACTTTGGTGCCTAGCGCAGGCTAGTCTAACAATCACGATGGCCGCGCTCTCCACGATCTCGGCAGAAGTGAGAAAGCCGCCCAAGCAAATGAAAATCGGCAGCGGAAGACTACCCGCTGGGAAACTCCCTCAAAGAATTCGACCTAGTGATCCGTTTCACCGGCGAATGAATTGCTGGAGGCGCATTGGAATTGCCATGGGGTTTGCCTCCCTCCTTGTCTTCCCTTCATCTTGTTCCAGATCGGAGTCCGCCGAAGTGAAGGTTGCCCGGGAGTTCCGGGATGCACTTGCCGCCGCGATCGCCGCCGCACCCCGCATCGAAGTGGTGGAGCATTCCCACTTTTCCGATTTCTTCGAGGTCTGTGATCCGGGTGAAGATGGAGTCTACAGCAGCAACGAGTTTCCCGTCGTCGAATATGCCCGGATCCGGCTGGGCGGGAAGGAGCGGGACGCTCTTTTGAGAACCGTGCGGGCCATGGATCCCTCCGAGCCATCTTCGATCAGCTTTTGTACCTTTGATCCGCATCACACCATCGAGCTCCACGCGGAGAGCGGTCTCTCCTCCTCGTTGCCGATCTGCTTCACCTGCGACAATTTCCATTGGAGTGCTCGCGAGTTGTCCGGGGCTCGGAGCGCTTGGGTCCAGGGATTGGAATCCTTCATCGGAAGCTTGGGCATGCGGCCCGAGGCGGAGTGGGACCAGAAACTGAAGGATTCGGGGAAGCTGGATGCTCTCCTTGGGACTTTGGGTGCAGGGCGGGGATCGTAGTTTGACATTCCGGATCTTCGCGTCCTAGCTGCGGGACCGAATTCCTGTCCTTTTCCGTGGCCTTTCACTCCGACCACGCCTCCCGGCCTCAGCCTCGCCCCGTCGTCATCACCGGCGCCGGGATCATGACTTCCATGGGCGCGGACATGGCGGGAAATGCCGCAGGCTTCCGGGCCGGACGGACGGCTTTCCGGCCGATCGATCTTTTCGATGTCTCGCGCCAACGTGTCGGCACGGCCGGGCAGTTGGAGCTTCCCGAGAGTTTGCCGGGCATCGGACGCCGCGAGTGGTCACGGATGGATCGCGGGACGCGGATGGCGTTCATCGCCGCGCAGGAAGCACTTTCGATGGCCGGGCTGTCCGGCGGGCAGATGCCGGTGATGGTCGGGACTTCCGCGGCGGCGATGCCGGTGGGCGAGCAGTACTACCTCCAGGCGATCGAAGGGAAATCAAAGCGGGGCCAGTTCTTGCGGGTGGAAACCTATCAACCGCAATTCCAGATGGCGACGATGATGCGGTCGCTCGGAGTGCAGGGGCCGCTGCGCATTGTTTCGAATGCCTGTGCCTCCGGTGCCAACGCGATCGGCCACGCCTTCCAGATGGTGAGCGAGGGCAAGGCCGAACGTGCGCTTGCGGGCGGTTACGATGCGCTGTGCCAACTCGTCTTCGCCGGCTTCGATTCCCTGCAGGCACTCTCACCTTCGGGAATCCCTCGTCCCTTTGATGCGGCTCGCGATGGACTCGCCCTCGGTGAAGGCGCGGGATTCGTCGTCGTGGAATCGCTCGAATCCGCAAAGGCCCGCGGTGCGAATATCCTCGCACGGGTACTTTCCTATGCCGCCGCCACCGATATCCATCATCTCACCCAGCCGCATCCCGAGGGTGATGCGGCGTTGACCACGATGGAGCGCGCCACCCGAAGCGCGGGACTGGTGCCGGAACAGATCGACTACATCAATTCCCACGGGACCGGCACCCCGCTCAATGACGTCGCGGAAGCCCGTGCCATTTCGCGCTGGGCGGGTGAAGCCACACGCGGGATTCGTGTTTCGTCCACGAAGTCATCGATCGGCCATCTTCTCGGCGGTGCCGGATCGGTCGAGTCCGTGATCTGCCTCATCGCGCTGAGCGATCAATTCCTGCCCGCGAGCCTTGGCGTGCGCGAGATCGACCCTGTCGTCGAATTCGATCTCGTCCAGCAGCCGCGTGAAGCGCTGGTCAGGACGGTGCTCACGAACTCCTTCGGCTTCGGTGGAGCGAATGCGACGCTCATCTTTCAAAAGGAGGTCCATCCATGATCGCGATCACCGGCACCGGAGCGGTCAGCGCCGCAGGTTGGGGCGTCGATGCCCTGATGACCGCCCTTGAAAACGGAGTTCGCTCGGAGGCGGCGGAGATCTCGCGCGAGCGGAAGAATGGGCCACCGGTCGTGACGCCGGTGCTCAAGGTGCCCGCAGCGCCGCCGACCCTGCCGAAGAGCCCGCGCCTTCGCCGTGTCAGCCCGATCTCCAAGTTCGCGGTTGCGGCTGCGGTCGAAGCCCTCGGTCCCGATCGCATCGCGAAGGTTGCTTCGGGAGAAACGCGGCTCGGCGTTCTCTGCACGCTGCTGAATGGCTGCGTGAACTATTCGAACCGCTTCTTCGGCGAGGTCCTCGCGGATCCTTCCGTGGCCAGTCCGATTCTCTTTCCCGAGACCGTTTTCAACGCGCCTTCCAGCCACCTCTCCTCGCTCTTCGGCTCGACCGCGCCGAACGACACCCTGCTGGGCGACAGTGCCGAAGTCTTCACCGCGCTTGAGATTGCCACCGAGTGGCTGCTGCGCGGGGACTGCGATGCCGTGCTGGTCGTGTCCTCGGAAGAACTCGATTGGCTTAGTGCCGAAGCGCTCGGTCTTTACTCGAAGGATCTCATCCCGTCCGAAGGAGCAGCGGCCGTTCTCCTCGAACCGGGAAATGGCGGGCCGCACCTCATCGCCGTGCCGGATCCTGTTTCGGTGGCGCCCGGATGTGATCGCGCGGCAGTGATTCGGAAAGTGTGCGCCGCGACCGGTGCGACCGATGACGGCCAGACCCTTCTCGCGGACAGCCGGGCGGGATCAACACGGCTCGACAGGGCCGAGAACGAATTCTTTGCCGGGTGGTCGGGTCCGCGGATGTCCCCGAAGCACGTGCTGGGCGAGTCCTTCGGTGCGGCGGCTGGGCTCCAACTTGTCGCTGCGGTGGAGGAAGTGCGGCGCGGGAAAGCGGCAAAGGCCTTGGTATCGGTGCTTGGCGGGAACGAACAGGCCGCGGCATGCCTGATCGCAGGAAGCTCCCGCGGGGAGCACGGCGGCTCGCCTGGAAATTGATACAAAACGCCCCGTCAGCGCGGATGGCCGACAGGGCGTCTTTCCTTTGGTTCAGGGTAGAGTTACTTCGCTTCGCGGTTCACGTCGGCCTCGTCTTCGAGGGCATCGGCCTTGCGTTCGGCCTCCTTGCGGATGGCGTCCGCGTTGTCCTCGGTAGCGTCAGCGCGGGCTTCCGCGTCCTCCTTGCCCATGTCGGTTGCCTTTTCGGCCTGTTTGCGGAGGTTTTCGGCAGCCTTTTCATTGGCTTCGGCGGCTGCTTCGGCGTCTTTCCTGACTGCCTGTGCTTCTTTCTCAAGCATATCCGCCTTCTGCTCGACGGCCTCTTCCCGGGCTTCTTCCTGCGGCGAGTCGCACGCCGTAAAGAGGAAGCCATAGGTAGCAGCGGCGATAATGGAGCTGATAATCGGTGCTTTCATGATCGTGTTTTGGTTGGCTTGCCCGGTGAGGGGCACGTTTCTCATCTCGCATGCCGCATGCCGTTGCCGGTTTTCAATGGGTTACGACGATTTCTGAATCTGTTGGAAGGATCGTTGCACGGTAGAATGGGGCGAACTGCACGGTTGGTCCCCTGATCCGCGCGGTGGGCGCTCCCGAAGCTTGCGACCGCGCGCCCGGTCTGTTCCCGTGGGTGCGGATGAATCAAATGCCGACGGCGGAGGAAGTGGTGGCGATGCTGTGTGAGGAGGGGATCGTCGACCTGCCGGCCGGATTTCCCGCGAACGGCGACCTTTTCGCGGAGGGGATGGACTCGATGGCGGTGATGCAGCTCATCGTGGTCGCGGAGGAGCGCTTCGGAGCGATCATCGGGCCGGAAGACACAGGCCGTGAAAACCTCGCCACGCCTGCCGATCTGGCCCGGCTCATCTCCATGAAGTCGGGAGGTGCCGCGTGACGGCAGATGTCATCGTGCTCGGTGCGGGAAGCGCGGGTCTGGCTGCCGCCGTGACCGCCGCGCGGGAAGGTGCCCGGGTGATTCTCCTGGAACGGCATGGCTTTGCCGGAGGCATGGGCACGGCGTCGCTGGTACATACCTTTTGCGGGCTCTACCGGCTGGGCGGGGATGAGCCCGTCCTCGCGAATCCCGGTTTCCCCACGGAAATGGCGGCGCGGATGCTGACGGCGACCGGCGCGCCGGGGCCGGTGAAGATGGGGCGCGTGTGGGTGCTCATGCAGCATCCCGTGGAGTTCGTCCGCATGTCCGATGAGCTTTTGAAGGAATCCGGTGTCGGGGTGCTCTTTCATGCCGAAGCGCTGGCAGTCGAGCGCGAACCGGATGGCTGGCGCGTGCGGGTGGCGTGCCGCGGCGGCATGACCACCGTCACGGGAAAAGTCTTGGTCGATACCAGCGGGGACGCCGTGCTGGCCGGGATGATTGGCGGGGCCGCCGAACTCACGGAGGCGGCCCATCTCCAGCGTCCTGCCTATGTTTTCGGCATCCAGGGAGCCACCGCCGGCGAATCCGGGCTCCCGCTGGCGGGCCGGATCGTGGATGGCGTGAGGCGGGGAGTGCTGCCGAAGGAATCACTCGGCCTCCATTTCCGCGCCAGCGGCCGTCCGGCGGAGCTTTTCGGAACCATCGACCTCTCCGGCACGGAGGAGGGCGACTACGATCCGCTCGATGCCGCTTGTCTGACCCGGCTTGAATGCACCGGCCGGGCCACCGCTGCCGCCACCGTCGATTTCCTGAAACGCGAGGCCTCCGGCTGGGAGGGAGCATACATTTCCCAGTGGCCGGTTCGTGCGGGGGTGCGGGAAAGCCGCCGCTGGAAAGGCCGCCATATTCTCACCGGTCAGGAGGTTCTGGGCGGGATCAGGCATCCCGACGACATCGCGCTGGCGACTTGGCCGCTGGAGTTCCGCGAAACAAATCGCGGCCCGAAATTGCGCTACCCCGAGGGTGATCGGGCGGCAGGGATTCCCCTGGGCTGCTTGATTCCAGAGGGCTTGGAGCGGGTTTTCACGGCCGGGCGATGCCTTTCCTGCGACCACGAGGCCCAAGCGTCCATCCGGGTGATGGGGACCTGCTTCGCGACCGGTCAAGCGGCGGGAATTGCGGCCGTGCTGGCTGCGAAAGGGGAAGATCCCAAAAGCGCGGTGGCTTTGCTGCGGAATAAGTTCGGTTAGGGGGTGGTCCAGTTCGGCAGCTGTTGGGAATGAAGTTGCCACCGTGAAATCGGCTCTGCATCTTTTCGCCCATCCCGCGCGCGGTTGACGCCGGGAAATGGCGTCAGATCACCGGGAGAAATCGAGCGAGGTCAGGGCAATTCCGATGAATATTTTCCAGCGCCTCGCGTCGAAAACACTGCTGGGACCCGCCGAGTCCGGCTCCGCTGCTACGGGAAATCCCGTGGAGGGACCGGAAGACGAGGCTCTCGTGCTGCGCGCGAAAGCGGGCGACATGAAGGCATACGACGAGCTCGTCACCCGGCACCGAGGAAGAATTTACGCCATGATCCGCAATATGGTCAAAAACGAGACGGACGCCTGGGACCTGTCCCAGGATGTCTTCATCAAGGCGTGGCAAGCCCTGCCACGCTTCGAGGTGAAGGCGCGTTTCACCACCTGGCTCTACCGGATCGCCCACAATACCGTTTACGATTTCACCCGCCGCCGCCGCCCGGAAGGCGGGGACGAACTGAACGACGAGCTTTTGAGCCGCGACCGGATCGACCCTGCGGCGGTTTCAACCCCTTCGGAAAGCCGCAGCCCGGACGATGCGTTGGCCGGGGACGAGCTCCGCGAGAAGATCGAGTCCGCCCTTGCGAAGCTTTCTCCCGAACATCGCGAAGCCGTGGTCTTGAAAGACGTGCAGGGTTTGGCGTATAAGGAAATAGCCGAGGTGATGAGCTGCTCCATCGGCACGGTGATGAGCCGTCTCTTCTACGCCAGACAGAAACTCCAATCCCTCCTCAAGGATGAATACGATGCCCGATGAAGAAATGCTGGCCCTGTGGGTGGAGGACGAGCTGACCGGCGAGTCTGCCGCCACGGTGAACGCGTGGGCGGTGGCCCAGCCCGAGTGGCTGGCCCGGCGCGAACAGGCGCGCCAGATCAAGGGCTTGTTGCGCGCCCATCTGCCAGCTGCCGAGGAGCCCCCGTATGCGGATTTCTTCAATTCTCGGATTTCCCGGGAGATCGGCCGTGAGGCGGTCTCCGTGGAACCTGCCACGTCGGTGAAGGTCACAGCCAGCTTTTGGCGATTCTTCCTGCCCGCCACCGCGGTAGCCGGGATGGCACTTTGCTTCTGGGCCGGGACCCGCGTGGTTCCTACCCCGTCGTCATCGCCGCTTCCTCCCGTGGCAAATGCTCCCGCGCCCATGCCGGTGCTCTACACGCCGGAACAAGGCGTCACCGCCGCTTTCTTCAATTCCAGCCCGGCGCATGCCGAGGTCATCGTTCTCGATGGCGTGGCCGCAATCCCGGATAGCTTCGAGGTTCCGGAAACGGCTTCCGTGGAAGAACCGGCACCCGCGACGGCGGTTATTGATCCCCTGCCGCGATGAATAGACGGCGGGCGATTACCTTGATGGCGTTGCTCGGGACCGGCGTGGCGACGGGCCAAACGGACCCGGGAAAGGACGTGATCGGAACCGTCACGGTGGTCGTTTACTATGGCACGAATGGGGATCCTTCCGCTGCCGGGCCACGGACGAAAGCCGTGCCGGCCGAAGTGGCCACCCGGCTTTCCCGTGAGCAAAAGCTGAGATTCTCCAAGTACCTCGAGCTCGGGCGTGACATGATGCCCCTCTACCGCACCTACGAGAATTGGGCGAAGCCGGTGCATCCCAGCCAGGAAATCCTCCTGCGTTTCGAGGCCCAGAGTCATCTCTCGAAAGATCTGATGCGCATGGATGTGGAGCTGTGGCTCAGCCAGAAAAAGATCCTCAAGACGGATGCCGCCATGACTCCGGACAAGCCGCTGCTCGTCCTGGGGCCGGAATGGCGTGGCGGACGCCTCATTATTTCCGTGGAGCTGAAGCCCGGAAAGCCGAAGTCACAGGACGAGGAATAGCAGACTGAAGGTTTCGCTTTAACTTAAGCGAATTGTCCGCCCCTACCGAAGCGGCCAACCTTGGGAGCGCGAAGGCTCCGCCTCGCAGAATGGCCCCCACGGCCATCTTCTCCCATGGCAGGCAATCCTCCGCCGCGCTCCGTTCCCGCCTCGTTCCGGTGCTCAAGGTTCGATGTTCGCCTCGGCGGGGACCACCGGTGGAAGTGGATGATGGGAATTCCCCCATGGCATGCTGTCACCCATGCCTCCATTGACAGATCGCCGCCGACGGGTGCTCCCCGGCAGACAAGCCAACCCCGCTGACACCGTCGGGGCCATGAAGTTTCACCTGTTCCTCACCTGGTTATCAGGTGGAACAGGTGAAGAAGCGGGACCGCACAATCCCAACCGAGCGCATGGCCCCCACCACCCCGTGCAGCGCAGTCCAATTGATGATTGAGAGACTGATGATTGGTGATTCTGCATTTCCATGGTCGGCCGGCCTCGTCGCTTTGGCCGGGAGTTTCCTCCCGCCCTTGCGGACAGCCGAAGCGCGTGCTAACCCCTCCGTCGGATGGGAACTGCCGACCGGGATTACTTTCGCGATGAACAAGCACGCTACGCTGCTGGCGTCCGGCCGCCTCTTCCTCCGGTGACGAAGACGCTGCTGATTGTAAATGTCGTGATCTTTTTGATCGATATCTTCAGCCGTCCCGGCCCCGTTCACCCGGACTTCGGAGTGATCAACACGCCCTTTGCGTTCACCATCCATTCCGCCTTCAAGGAGTGGCGGCTCTGGGAACTGATCACCTTTCAGTTCCTGCATCACAACGTCCTTCATCTGGTCTTCAATTGCGTGGGGCTTTTCTTCTTCGCTCCTTGGATCGAGCGCTGGTGGGGTGCGGCGCGGTTTACCGCTTTCTACCTGCTGTCCGGTGCGGCGGGTGCCTTGTTCTTCACTCTCCTGACCTTTACCGGGATTCTGCCGGACCGCGGTCCGCTTCCCGCCGACTACGTCCCGCTGGTCGGAGCTTCCGCCGGACTCTACGGCGTGCTGATCGGCACGGCGGTGATCGCTCCGAATGCGATGGTGAGCCTGCTCTTTCCCCCGGTGACCCTCGCCATGCGGACCTTCGCGCTTTGGATCATCGGCATCGCGGTGGCGGTCATCTTTGGCGATATCATTTTCGGTGGAGCTTCATTCCAGAACAGCGGCGGGGAAGCGGGCCATTTGGGTGGAGCGATCCTCGGCTTCGTGCTGATGAAGTTTCCCTTCCTGCTTGGGAAAAACGGCGCCTCCAAGATCATCCGGCCGCGCGAATTCCGGAAGAAGAACCCGCCCAAGCTGCGCCCGCGCTCCGAGCTCGACGTGGCATCGGCCAACGAGGTGGACCGGATCCTGGACAAGATCAGCCGGGAGGGCATGCAGAGCCTGACCGACCGCGAACGCGAGATCCTTCAGAACGCCTCGAAGCCGAAAGACGAGTCATGACCGATGCCGAAATGATCCAGACCTCCGAGCCCGGCCGCCAGTTGGAGCGCCTGAGGGCCATCATGCACCGCCTCCGTGCGCCGGGAGGTTGCCCATGGGATGCGGAGCAGACTCATGGCAGCCTGGTCACGAACTTGATCGAGGAAGCCTACGAGACGGTCGATGCCATCAACCGCGGCGACATGGTGCATCTGGAGGAAGAGCTCGGCGATCTGCTGCTGCAGGTCATCTTTCACAGCGAGCTGGCCGAAGAGGCGGGTCGCTTCAATCTGGACGACGTGGCAAAGGGGATCGCGGACAAGCTGGTCCGCCGGCATCCGCATGTGTTCTCGAGTGCGTCCGCAAGTACGTCGGATGCCGTACTTCAGCAGTGGGACGAGATCAAGCGGGACGAGAAGGGCACTGCCGAGGAACCCTACCTGCACGGCACGGGCAAGGGCTTGCCCGCGCTTTTGCGTGCGTCGAAGCTGCAGAAGAAGGCTGCGAAGGTCGGCTTCGACTGGCCGACCCAGTGCGGCGTCCTGGCGAAGATCCGCGAGGAGGTGCAGGAACTGGAAGCGGCGGTGGATGAGCAGGATCTCAAGGCGGTGGACGAAGAACTCGGCGACCTCCTTTTCTCCGTGGTGAATCTCGCCCGCTTTCGGAAACTGGATCCCGAGATCGTGATGGCAGCGGCGAACGAAAAGTTCGAGCGGCGATTCAACGAGATGGAGCGGCGCTTGAAGAAGGACGGCAAGACCTTGGAGGAAGCCACGCCGGACCAAATGGACAAAGCGTGGGAAGCGGCGAAGAAGTGCCTCTAAAGGGAAGCCTGGATTAAGGCTCCGCGCGCGCCCGGATGCCGCTCCTTCTTCAAAACTTGAAGGGATGCCCAGAATTCCTCGTAATTCACGGATGCGTCTTCCTTCCGTTTTTCTCCCGCTGTTCATCGTCCATCCCTTGATGGCGGCCACGATCGAGGTGAAGGATGCCGCCTCCCTCAAAGATTCCCTCCCGAAACTCAAAGACGGCGACATCCTCAAGATCGCTCCCGGCGACTATCCCGGCGGCCATTCGCTTGCCAATCTCGCGGAACTCACCATCGAAGCCCTCGATCCCAAGAACCCGCCGCACTTCAAGGGCGGTAAGCAGGCATGGCATTTCAGCCGCTGTCCCGGGCTGAAGCTTCGGCACCTGAAATGCAGCGGACAAAGCGCGAACGGCATCAACCTCGATGACGGTGGCAAGCGCGACCAGCCGGTCGAAGGACTTGTCCTGAAAGACCTCGCTATCGAAGACATCGGCCCGCAAGGGAACTTCGATGGCATCAAGTGCTCCGGGCTGAAATCGCTGCGGATCGAACGCTGCACGATCTCTGGTTGGGGAGGGCAGGCGATCGATCTGGTGGGGTGTAGCGATGCGGTGATCACCTCTTGCACGTTCACCGGCAAGGAAGGCTTCACCCAACACACCGGCCCGCAATTCAAGGGCGGTAGCCACGACATCACCATCGAGCGCTGCACGCTCGTGAATGCAGGCGAGCGGCCGATCCAGGCAGGCGGCTCCACCGGGGCGGATTACTTCCGGCCCGCCGGGGCCAACTATGAGGCAAAGGATATCGTCATCCGGGACAACCGCATCGAAGGCGGCACCTGTGCCTGCGCCTTTACCGGTGCAAGGAACGTGGCATTCACCGGCAACACCATTCTCCGCCCGCGGAAGTGGATCTTCCGCATCCTGCAGGAGACCACGTCCGAAGGCTTCCTCCGCTGCGGGGAGGTAAAGATTTCCGGCAACCGGATCCGCTTCCGCCGGGATGAAGTGAGCACGGAGGTCAACGTGGGTGCGGGAACGGACGCCGCCACGTTCACGTTCGAGAAAAACCACTGGCTCGCGGAGGACCGGCCTGCGGACTCGAAGCCGGACCTGCCGGTCGAGGAACGGGAGGGAGTATACGGCGCGAAGGATGAGTGACTTAGGTGCCGCGAGGGAGTGGTATCGGGGGTGCCTGCCTTCGGCCATGGTGACCGGACTTGCGCAACGGCGGCGGAGAGGCCATTAGTCAGGCGATGAAAGTCCTGATTCTCTGGTGCCTCGCGCTCTGCGCATCGCTCGCCGCGGCCCCGCTCACGTTCGATGAAATGACGAAGGAGATCGAGGTCGGAGTCGATGACAAGACGGTGGTCGCCGAGTTCAACTTCAAGAACGAAACGGATCAGGTTGTCGAGATTGCGCGTGCGGATGGCGGGTGCACTTGCATCGAGGCGGGGATCAAAGGAGGGCTTACTTACAAGCCGGGCCAGAGCGGATTGATCCGCTTCTCCTATCAGATCGCCGATGTCGTGGGTACGGTCGAAAAGCCCCTGCATGTTTTCCTCAAGGGTGATTCGGAATCCAATCCATCGATCACCCTGAAAATCCGGGTGAAGGTTCCGGAACTGGTGATTCTCGAGCCGAAGTCGCTCTTCTGGAATGTCGGTGAAGAAGCGACGCCGAAGACCGTGACGATCACCATGAAGGATGCGAAGCCGATCAAGGTGACCTCGATGTCCGGTGCGGATACCCGGTTCAAGCAGGAACTCAAGACGATCGAAGAGGGCAAGAAATACGAGATGGTGGTCACTCCGGCGAGCACGAACAATGTGGCGATGGGAGTGGTCCACCTTGAAACCGATCACCCCTCGCGCCGTTACCGCACGCAACGTGTCTTCATGGTCATCAAGAACCAGCTGAAGGCAGCATCGGCGGCGGTGAGCAAACCATGAGGACGATCACGGAACTGGCGCTGGTCTTGACCCTGTCTTCCGTTGCGGCGGTGGCCACGTGGAAGATCGCGGGACCGCCGGATCGTGCGGTGGCTTGTGATCCTGCGGCGCTCAGTGCGGACGAGATCTGCCTGGCGACGGTGCAGGCGGAGTGGAAGGACGTTCTGTGGATCGATGCCCGCCCGGAAGCAGAGTGGAAGAAGGACGGTGTTCCCGGCTCGATCCATCTCACCACGGTGGGTGGCGGAAGTTTCGAAGAGCAAATGGAAGCGTCATTCGAACGCTTGGGACAGGCGCAAAGGGCGGTGGTCTATTGCGGGGACGTCGGCTGCGGCGTCAGCAAGGAAGTGGTGAAGCGCCTGCGCGAGTTCGGCATCGTACCGGAAGTGAAGGCACTGCATGGAGGCACCGCCGCATTGCAGGCCGCGGGGCTGCTCAAGAGTTCCAATTGAGGGAGCTGATATTCATCAGCTCCAGGAACGGCTTCTGCGGATCCTCGGTGTGATTCCACTGGATCGTGATCGTCGCGCGCATGCGGACACCCCAGCGCAGGGACGAATTGGGATCTCCCACCATCTGGGCGAAGCGGGATCCCGAGGAGACATAGGCCCGGGTGATTTCCTTCCCGAACATGCTGGGGAGGAGCTTGAAGGTGATCTTCCGCTCGGCCCCTGGCACGGTTTCATCGTGGCACACCGAAAGCGGATCGAGGATGACGTGGAAGGTCGTCGGGTCGCTGGTGTTCGGTTCTTTCGCGAAGGCGGAGAGACGCCCTCCGGCCAGATCGAGGAAGGCCGGAAGAAAGACCTTGGGCGATTGGTTTCCCCGCTGCCGGACCAGGATCGCGAAATCGACATTCCTCCCGCTTTGGAGGAAGAACGACACGCGGTAGGGGTAGTCGGTGGACTGCTCGATGGCGTCGTGCTGAGGCAGATCGGGAAGGATCTGGGCGACCTCCGGAAGCGGGCCTTTCAAGAGGGTGGCCGCCAACTGCTCCGCCGTGGCAGCGGGCTCGACAAGGCCTGTCCGCGAGGCGGCGTCCTTTGCCGTGAGGAAGGCGTCCAGCACGTTGTTCGCGAGAACGGCAGGGGACTCGTCCGTCTCCAGCCCGGGGGGCGGCACCAGTCCCTCCGCCGGAACCTTCTCCGGCAGCGGTTGGGATGGGAGAGGGGGATCGGTGGGTAATTTCCGGGCAGCAACTTCCCGAAATGGTGGAACGGGCAGAGGCGCGGAAGCTTCCCTGATCTTCCGTCCGGGGCCACTCGGCAGGTAGAAATAAAGCAGGATGTAACTGACTGCAGTTGCTGCGGCACAAAAGGCTGCGGTACCGGAAAGGCGCAGGAAGCGGCTGGAGTTGGTCCCGCGGGAGGAAAGGAGGGGCTTCTGCGGACGCAGGGATTCGTCCACGGTGCTGTGCCGGGGGGCAATCGGGATCCCGGCCGCCCGTTCCTTGATGTGCCGGGGTTCCGGCTTGATCCGCCCTTCAGATGGCGGGACCGCAGAGGCCTCCACGGGCACGTGCTCCTCCGCTACGGGCGCGGGCTGCTCTGCTACGGGCGCGGGCTGCTCTGCGACGGGCGCGGGCTGCTCTGCTACGGGCACGGGCTGCTCTGCTGCGGGCACGGGCTGCTCTGCTGCGGCCACGGGCTCCTCTGCTGCGGCCACGGGCTCCTCTGCTGCGATCACGGGCTCCTCTGCTGCGATCACGGGCGTTGGTGCCGCGGGCACGGGAGGAATCTCGGGAGCGGCGATTTCCTTCACCGTCTCCTTCGCGGGCTGGACGACCGGAATGGGCGCGGCGAGCACGGGAGAAGCGGGCTCCGGCTCTGGCACGGGCGCGGTGATGCTTTTGCGGCAACTCGGGCAGGGGCCCGTGATGCCAGCCATGGTAGCGGGAACCGTCAGCCGGATGCTACAGTGGGGACAACTGAAGGATAAGGTTTCCGGCTCTGGCATTGAAGGGGAGGCTTCTCAGGACGCGGACGCTATCGGATCGGGCGGGACAGGTAAAGTGAACATCGGAGCAGGCATTTCCGGGAATGAAAAAGGCGGACCGCAGGGTCCGCCTTCCTCGAATTCGAATGTCCCGGATCCTTCAGTGTTCCATCGGGCTCTCGCCGGAAGCGTCCCCCAAGTGGGAGGATTTCTCGGAGAGGAACTTTTTGAAGCGGGTCTTGTCGATCGCCTTCATGTAGGCCTCTTCCGGCGAGATCATGCCGGCCTGAAGCTTGCTCCAGATGGAGTCGTCCATGAACTGCATGCCTTCGCCCTTACCACCGGTGATGACGTCGTAGAGCTTCTGCGTGGCACCTTCACGGATGATGGCGGAGACGGCGGGCGTCGCGAAAAGGATCTCGTGCACGGCGGTCCGGCCGGGCTTGTCCACGCGCTTGCAGAGGAGCTGGGCCAGCACGCCGCGCAGCGAGGCTGCAAGCATGGTGCGAACCTGCGACTGCTGGTCGGCGGGGAACACGTCGATGATACGGTCAACCGTCTTGCGCGCGTTGTTCGTGTGCAGAGTGCCGAAGACGAGCAGGCCGGTCTCAGCAGCGGTGAGCGCGAGCGAGATGGTTTCAAGGTCACGCATCTCACCCACCAGCACGATGTCCGCGTCTTCACGCAATGCGGCGCGCAGGCCATCGGAGAAGGACGGCGTCTGGATCGGCACTTCACGCTGGGTGATGATCGAGCGCTTGTTCCGGTGCACGAACTCGATCGGCTCCTCGATCGTGATGATGTGCCGGTTGAAGTTGATGTTGATGTAGTCCAGCAGCGCCGCGAGCGTCGTGGATTTCCCCGAGCCGGTTGGTCCGGTAACCAGGATCAGGCCGGAGCGGATGTGGCCGAATTGCTTCACGACCTCCGGAACGTTCAGCGACTCGAGCGACATGATCTCGGTCGGAATCAACCGGAAGACGGCGGCGAGGCCGTTGTTCTGCTTGAGGTAGTTGCAGCGGAAACGCGAGTCCTCGTCCATCGAGTAGGCGAAGTCGAGGTCACCGGTTTCCAAGTAGTGCTCGAATGCCTTCGGATCACAGATTTCCGCGAGCATGGACTTGAACTCCTCCCCTTCGAGAACCGGTTGGTCCGGGATCGGAGTGACCGAGCCGTGCACGCGGATCTTGGGCGGCTGCCCTTCGGAAAGGTGAAGGTCGGATCCCTTGCTCGCGACAAGGTATTGGAAATAGGAATTGATGCGGGCCATGGCGGCAGTGCTGAAAAGTTCGGATCAGGATTGGAAGAAGCTGCGCATCTGGATCTTGTCCTCGCAGCGGAACAATGCCTCTTCCTGAGTGATCAGGCCCTTGATGTAGAGCCGGCGGAGGGATTCATCCATGGTGATCATGCCGACGTTCTTACCGGTCTGCATGATGCCCGGGAGCATGAAGGTCTTGCCATCGCGGATGGTGGCGGAGACAGCGGCGGTATTCACCAGCAGCTCCATCGCCATCACGCGGCCTTGGCCGTCGGCGCGTGGCACGAGCTGCTGGGAAAGCACGCCGCGCAGGGATTCCGAGACCATGATGCGGATCTGCTCGCGTTGATCCACGGGGAACACGTCGAGCACACGGTCCAGGGTGCGGGGAGCGTTGCCGGTGTGCAGCGTGCCGAGCACCAAGTGACCCGTTTCCGCCGCGGTGAGCGCGAGCGAGATGGTTTCGAGGTCGCGCATTTCACCGACCATGATGACGTCGGGGTCTTCCCGCAGCGCACCGCGGAGTGCCTTGGCGAAAGAATCGGTATGGCTGTGGACCTCGCGCTGGTTCACGTGGCAACCCTTGGACTCGAAGACGTATTCGATCGGGTCTTCGAGGGTGAGGATGTGGTCCTCTCGGTCCTGGTTGATGAAATCGACGATGGCGGCAAGCGTGGTGGATTTGCCCGAGCCCACGGCTCCGGTGATGAGGATCAGTCCGTTGTGATAGCGCGTCAGCGGCGTCAAGTGCTCGATCGGGAGATCGATCTCCTCCATCGAGCGGATCCGGGTGTTGATGATCCGGAACACCATGTCGTAACCGAGGCGCTGCTTCACCACGGAGGCGCGGAAGCGGCCTTCCGGGTTGGAGTAGGCGAAATCGACGTCACCTTTTTCCTGAAGACGGGCCCATTCCTTCTCTCCCAGGAAAGATTTTGCGAGGCGCTCCGTTTCCTCCGCTGTCAGGGGCGGATGATCGGCCCAGATCGGCTGAAGCTGGCCGAAACGGCGCCACGCCGGCGGGTAAGCCGTCGGCAAGTGAAGGTCGGAACACTCATACTCGCGGCCGAGTCTGAGATAGTCATCAACGTGGTCGAGAACGCGGTGCTCGGACATGTGGGCGTGCTTTAGAGCGGGAAGATTTCCAGATGGGAAGCGGGAACTTTGACTTTGTCTCAGGAATGTCCGCCGCTGTCATTACGAGGTATCACAAAGCGCTTGCGCGCCTCCTGCATGGCCCAGTTTTGAAGGGCGGGACGGGCGAGGGTGAAGAGTCCCCCGAGAAGAATCCCTAGAAATCCACGTTTGGCCTTTTCTGCCCGCGGAACGCGTTTTTTAAACAGGGCACTGGCGAGAAAACCGGCGCCGAGCGAGCCGCCAAACCATGCCAGCGGCTTCGAGAGAATCGAATCCTTCACCCGGGTCGGGACATCCAAGCGGCGGCGAAGGTCTGCCAGATCCGCGGCGAGGGCCACGCGGGATGCGGCGATGCGCGCGATCAGCGCGTCGGTCTGTCCTTGAGATTGAGAAGCCATTCGCGGTCTTTGGAAAGTTCGGATTTGGAGAGCGGGAATGCAGCCGGAGCCGGTCGGCGCAGGATGGCCGCGGCGATTCCGGCAAGCAAGAGGTGAAAGGCCGCGACGCCGATGGCCACGAAGTGCCAGGCCACCCCGTCCCCGGCAGTCGCGATCCAGCCGATGAGCCCGGCGACGAACGTCAGCCACGCGGTCATGGCGCAACCGACGATCACGCCGATCAGGGCACCGCGTTTCGCGGCGATCTTTCCCGCCTCGCGGGCCTCCAAGGAGACGAGTTCGAGCCGGGCGGAGACGAACTCCACCGCCGACTCCCGCCATGAGGAGGAGGCGTGCTTTTCCGTTTCAGGGCCTTCGGTCATGATATCAAATGGCCCATGAGCGCGCCCGGTCAAATCGGCACGCATCATGGGCGATTACATTCCAGTCGCCAGTGTCAGCGGCGGGCAATGAGGCCGATGACGAAGCCGAGACCGAGGGCGCCGATGACGCAGCGGGTCGGGTGCTGGCGGATGTAGTCCTCCGTCGTGATGTGGATTTCCTTGGCCTTCTCGCGCGTGGCCACCCACTGCTCGTCGGCGGCGGTGCGGAATTGCTGGGCCTTCTCGCCGGCGGCTGCCTTGAGCGTCTCCGCCTTTTCCGTCGCGGCGCTCTTGAAGGCGAGAGCCTTCTCGCTGGCGACTTCGCGGAAATGCTGCACCTGCTCGGCGGCCTTTTCCTTCAGCGCCTTGGCCTGATCACCCGCCTGATGGGCAAATTCCTTCGCCTGGGTGGCGACTTCCTTCGCCTTTTCGCCTGCGGCGGCGCGCAGGTCATTGGCGGCCTGGCCGACGGATGGAGTCTTGGAGAAGCCGGCCTCGGGATCGAGGGACCCGGCATTGGGAGCGAAAGTGTCTGACATGGTTTTGGATGGTTAGGAATGATCCATGGGGCCCGGGTGTCGGTCCCGCCAAACGCTGGCACGGAAGCGGGGGGGGCGCAAGGAAGGATCTGGCAGGGAAGAAATCACTAATCATCAATCTTCCAATCATCAAACAGAGTGCCGCTGCGCGGGGGAGGGAATGATGTTCAATGATTTCTTCCCATCGGCCTTGCGCCCCTCGCCTTGGGCGGGGCGGTGAGCTTTTCGTGCTGGTCCTCCGGTGGTGAGGTAAACATCACATTGTCCCATTTCGGCTCGCGGAGCGGACCCGTGCCGCGGAATTGGAAAAGCCCGTAGAACGGCTTCAGCGGGAGCGTGATGACACCGAAGAGGCCGCGGGCATTCATCCGGATCGTCATGTCCAGCGTCTTGCGGTTCAGATCCGCCGTGGCATCGCCGGTGAAGACCAGCGAGGGCGTGCTGGTTTCAAAGTCGGTGGTGCGCAGCACGCCGTCTTTCACGCTAAAAGTGCAGAAGGCTTCCTTCGCTTCCTGAAAGCCGGCCTTCTTGTTCGCGAGCACTGTCGAGAGGACCGGCGAAAGCGGGCCGAAAATCGGGACGGAGAACAGCTCGCCTTCTTCGAGCGCGATCAAGCCCTCGCCATTGAGACCGGCTGGACCTTTGCCCCTTTGTTCGACGTCGATGCGGCCGGTGACGAACCCCTTCGCCTTTTTGTCAAAGCCGCAGTCCTTCGAGATGGCGGGGAGACTGAGCCTCGTCCAATCCAGCTCGCCTTTCACTAGATCCTCGCCGTTTCCATAGCGCACGTCGAACTTTCCGCGCACGGGACCCTCGTAAGCGTTGAAAGAGAGATCGTTCACCTCCGTGTGTCCCGGCAGGACGCGTACCCCGGTATTCAGGCCGGACAAGAGCAGATCTGTATCGGCGAACTCATAGGAGACGTTACCGGGCGTGGTGCCGCTGATCCGGAAGTCGGTTTTCGGCGATCCCCGCTCGAAGAGGCCGATGACGCCGTTCGCGGTAAGCTTCGGGGTGCGATGAAAGCGGTAATGCTCCAGATGGTCCGCCACCTTGGGCAGAAACATCCGCAGCACCGGCGCCGGCCAGATGGTGCCCTTGATGTCCTCGAAGACCAGGGTCCCCGGTGCGCTTTCCCAACGCACGCTGCCTGCCGAGGCCTTGCCGGTCATGGGGCCGCCGTGGGCCTTCCGCATGGCGTAGTCGGAGTAGTCGAATTCGACCGAGCCGTCGTGGAAATCGAGGAAGTCATGATTGAGCGTCATTTTCGTCTGGGCCCACAGGAAGGGCGTGCCCTTGTAGCTCATGTTGGTCGCGCGTACCTCGCCGACGGTGGACCAGTCGTGCTTGTCATGCCGGTTGAAGCGGCCTTCGACATGGCCGGAGACGCCGGGGTTCTTGTTTTCGGTGAAGCCCGAGAAGATCTTGCCGAGTTGCTGCCCCTCGAACAATCCGCGCCAGACGCTGACGCGCAGATTGGTCGATGCCTCGTAGCGCACCTGGTCGGGCTCGATGAGCAGGCGGGCCGTCAGGTTTCCGTCGGGCCGTGTTGCCTCGATGTTGTCGAGATAGACGCGCTTGCCGTCCCAGGAAATGTCACTCTCGACCCGCGAGGCGGAATGTTCCGCGAAGCGCACGTCATTGGCCGCAAGGTGGCCGATGATGTGGAAGCTCGGCGGCGAGCCTTCCGGCCACTCGAAGTTGCCGCGGGCGTCGAGCTCCGGGCGGGATTGGAAGCTGACCTTCTGAAGCACCCCGGCGGCGGCCTTGATCTCCTTCAGCAGGGAGGGCAGCTCCAGATTCGATTTCGCGTCGAAGCGGCCGGTTCGCGTGGCGAGATCATATTCCATGCGGCCTTTCAGGGCTCCGCCACCGTCTTCGACCTGCAAGGACTCCAGGACCAGAAGGCGCCCGCGCATTTCTCCGGCGGCCTCCACGCGACTCAGGGCGATCCCGCCATGTTCCATCCGCTCGCTCTGGAGGGACAGATCCGCGCGCACGGATTTCGGATCGTCCAGGTCGCCTTCCACCCGAATGCGGATGACCGGCGGTTTCGCGGGATCAAAACTCCACGGTTCCAGCAGGCCGATGACGCGTGAAAGCAGCTTCCGGCGGTAGAGCTGTGCCTGCTCGTTGTCCATGTCCTTGACCGACAGGCGCTGCCGATAGCCGAGCAGGAGGGCTTCGAATTCGAGGCGGATCCCGCTGACGTCGCCGCGGGCGTCCATGATTTCCAAGCGCCGGCCCCCGGGCATTAGCACGCGTCCGCTCGCGTTTTTCACTTCCAGCACCTTGGACTGCGGGTCGTTGGGGTCCACCGGCAAGGTCAGGGAGCCGCCGTGAAGCTCCAGGCGTTCCACCCGGACGTCACCGCGGGCCAGCTTTGTGCGGTCCACATTGACGACCACTTCGTTGGCGCGGGCGATCACGCGCTGCCGCGTTTCATCCGCGTAGACCCTGACCTCATCCGCTTCGATGCCTCGAAGCGAGTAGCGGAGCTTTCCGATGTCCGTATGCAGGCCCTGCGTGGCGAGGGCTCTCTCGATCTTCGAGCGCCACGCGTCTGGTAGCCCGGTGCGGTTCGCCCACCACAGGCCGCCCACAGCCGCGATCACCGCGCTGAACACCAGTAGCGCGACCAGTGTCCTGAGCTCGTGGATAATGCGGATGCGCCTCACGCGGTGCAAAGGATGGAGCAGCGGCGGGGAAGTGGCAAGTAGCGAGCGGCAAGAGGGTCATGTGGCAACGGCACAGCCCGATTTTTTTCCCTCGCTACCCGCTGCCTGCTCCCGCTACTTCCGGGCGCACATGCGGTTCATCGTCCTGGGCAGCGGTAGCGGGGGGAATGCGGCGGTCGTCGAGGCCGGCGGCATTCGCTTGCTCATCGATGCCGGGCTTTCCGCAAAGCAACTGGTGGACCGCATGCGCGCCAGCGGTGTCGAGCCATCCTCGCTCAGCGGGGTGCTGCTCACCCATGAGCACGGCGACCATATCCGCGGCCTGCGCGTGCTGATGAAGTCCCTTGCCGTGCCAATTTATGCAACGCCCTCGACTTCGCGTCTGGTGCGGGATGGCGGGGTCGATGGAGCGACGTGGAAGATTTTCGAGTCCGGCGGCGCGTTCCAGTTGAACGGCCTCTCGGTGCAGTCCTTTGCTGTGCCCCATGATGCGGTGGAACCGGTAGGTTTCGTCTTCCGCCACGAGGAACGGGCCTTCGGACTCCTGAGTGACACCGGCCACGTGACAAAGCTGATCCTTGATCGTTTGCGCGGCGTTCACGCGCTTTTCGTGGAGGCGAACTACGATGACGCGTTGTTGGAAGCCGACATGAAGCGGCCATGGTCGACCAAACAGCGGATCTCCTCCCGCCACGGCCATCTTTCCAATGCGCAGACGGCAGCGCTGATCGCGGAACTCGTCCCGGCGGGCTTGCGCCGGGTGGTGCTCGGGCACTTGAGCAGGGACTGCAATTGCCCCGTCACGGCGGTCGCCGCGATTCGCGCGGGCGTGCCGGATCTTGCCGATGTTTGCTGCGCCGAGCAGGACCGGACCTGCGGATGGTGGGATTGAAAAAGGTAGTCCGCTCAGTCCCCTGAGCGGACGAACGGTCCCCGGCGGCTCTCTAGCACATCTTCGGCTTTTCCTGATGGTTTTTTGCGTGGATTCCGTATTTTCACGCCATGAAGCCCGCCTTGCTCCTCGCTCTCCTCTCATCCGCCCTTGTCGCCGCGGAGAAGCCGAACATCGTCCTGATCTATGCCGATGACCTCGGATTCGGAGACGTCTCCTGCAATGGGGCGAAGGCGGTCCGGACGCCGAACATCGATCGCATCGCGAAAGAAGGCATCAATTTCAAATCCGGCTACTGCACCTCCGCCACCTGCACGCCTTCGCGCTTCTCGATGCTCACGGGCACGTATGCCTTTCGCCAGCAAGGCACGGGAGTTCTCCCGGGAGATGCCGCATTGATCATCGATCCGGCTCAGCCAACCCTTCCGGGGACCCTGAAGAAAGCGGGCTATCGTACGGGAGTGGTCGGCAAATGGCACCTCGGCCTCGGCGGAAAGGACGGTGTGAATTGGAACGAGGCGATCAAACCGGGACCGAACGAGGTCGGCTTCGATTTTTCCTACATCATGGCCGCCACCGGTGACCGCGTGCCCTGCGTGTATGTGGAGGACGGCAAGGTCGTGAACCTGGATCCCGCCGATCCGATCGAGGTTTCTTACCATAAACCTTTCGAAGGACTGCCCACAGGCGTGACCCATCGCGCCGAACTTGTGATGGACTGGAGCCATGGCCACAACATGGCGGTGATCAATGGCATCGGCCGCATCGGCTACGTGAAGGGCGGCACGAAGGCGCTGTGGAAGGATGAGAACATGGCGGACGACTTCGCGAAGCAGGCGGTGCGCTTCATCCGCGAATCGAAGGACGGTTCCTTCTTTCTCTACTATGCGCTGCATGATGTCCACGTGCCGCGGGTGCCGGATCCGCGCTTTGTGGGAAAGACCACCATGGGACCTCGTGGCGATGCGATCGTCGAGGCGGATTGGCAGGTGGGCGAGGTGCTGAGAACTCTCGATGAGCTGAAGCTCACGGAGAACACGCTGGTGCTCTTCACCAGTGACAACGGTCCGGTGATCGATGACGGCTACAAGGACGGCGCAGTGAAAAAGCTGGGCGATCACCAGCCGGCGGGGCCATTCCGCGGTGGGAAGTACAGCATGTATGAAGGCGGGACGCGTGTCCCCACGCTGCTGTGTTGGCCCGCGCGGGTGAAGCCCGGGAAAACCAGCGACGCGCTGATCAGCCAGGTGGATTTCCCGAGGACCTTTGCAAACCTTGCCGGGCTGGAGGCGACCTTTCAAGATAGCCGGGACGTGACCGATGCCCTCTTGGGAAATTCGGAAAAGGGGCGCGACCACGTCATCGAACATGCGGGCCAACTGGCGATCCGTATGGGTGACTGGAAATACATCCCCGCGGGGAAAGGCGCGAAGAAGGCAGCGGCCACCAACACCGAACTCGGCAACGATCCGGAATGCCAGCTCTACGACCTTTCCAAAGACCCGGGCGAGACGAACAACGTCGCGAAGGAAAATCCGGAGAAGGTGAAGGAGCTGGCCGCAAGGCTCACGGCGCTGCGCGGGTGAGGCCGCCGCAGTCCAAGGTGCGCATCGCACTCCGCGCTTCCCGCTTCGGCCTGTTCCGTTTCCACTCGCGCCATGCAATTCCCATGGCGCATCCGCGTGGATACCGGCGGCACTTTTACCGATGCATGGGCCGTCGGGCCGGATGGCCTCGAACGCCGCGCCAAGATCCTTTCCGATGGCACCTTGCGTTGCAGACTCGTTTCGCACGATGGGGATGGGTGGGTCACCGATTCCGAAGTCACCGCTCCGGACGGCACCTTCGCGGGGTGGTCCTGTGGCGAGGCGAAGGTGATCGGGAGCCGCGAGGGCGCCCGTCTTCTCAGGCTGGAGGGAAATACGGCAGATCTCGTAGTTGGTGGAATCCTGGAGCTTTCGTGCGGCGATGAAGCACCGGTGGCCGTGGCACGGATCCTGACCGGAACGCCAGCGGGACGGGATCTGCCGCGCGCTGATTTCCGGGTCGCCACGACGCGCGGGACGAATGCGCTGCTGGAGCAAAAGGGGGCGCCGGTCTTCCTTGTCGTCACCCGGGGATTCGGGGACTTGCTGGAAATCCGGGATCAGAGACGCGAGCTTCTTTTCTCGCTCGATCAACCTCACCGGCCCCGTCTTGCGCCATTCGTTCACGAATGCAGCGGACGCTTGGATGCCACCGGGCGTGAGATCGAAGCGCTCGACTCCAACAGCTTGGACAGCCTCGCCGAAAGCGCGGCCAAGGCCTGTGCAGCGGGTGTCGAAACCGCAGCCATCGCGCTGCTTCATTCGTGGGCGAATCCGGATCACGAGCGCCGCGTCGCTGCAATCCTGCGCGAAGTCGGCTTCAAGCATGTGTGCCTTTCCTGTGAAGTCGCACCGATGATCCGGCTCTTGCCACGCGCGGAGACGGCGGTCGCGGATGCCTACCTGGCACCGATCATGCGACACTTCATCGGGCGCATTGCTTCCGCCATGGAAAAAGGAGAGCCTTGGCTGATGACCAGCGCGGGCGGCTTGGTTCCCGCCAGCGGATTCCGGCCGAAGGATTCACTGCTCTCGGGTCCAGCGGGCGGGCTGGTGGGTGCGGCGGAATTGGCGCGGGCGGCTGGTTTTCCGAAGGTGCTCACCTTCGACATGGGCGGAACCAGCACGGATGTCGCACGGATCGACGGGCCTTTCACCTGGCGGCAGGAGCAGGAGATCGGACCGGCGCGCGTGTTTGCTCCCGCCTTGCGGATCGAGACGGTCGCCGCGGGAGGTGGCTCGATCTGCCAGTGGCGGAATGGGCGTCTGGAAGTCGGTCCGGAAAGTGCAGGAGCCGATCCCGGTCCTGCTTGTTATGGTCGCGGCGGACCGCTCACGCTCACGGATGTGAACCTGCTGCTCGGTCTGATGGACCCGGACAAGGCGGGCATTCCCTTGGATCATGCCGCGGCGGAAGTACGCTTGCTGGAGCTTCTGGCGGAGATGGAAAAAGCGGGGGAAAGGGCAGCCGCGCCATCCTTGCTTGCCGGCTTGCGCGACATCGCTGTGGAGACCATGGCGGAGGCAATCCGTGGGGTGAGCGTGCGGGAAGGCAATGCACCGCAGGATTTCGCGCTCCTTGCCTTTGGCGGTGCGGGCCCCCAGCACGCTTGCGCGGTGGCCGGGAAACTGGGCGTGCGCTCGGTGCTGGTGCCGGCGGACGCGGGACTTCTCAGCGCATGGGGTTTGGAACGGGCGCGGCGGCAGGAGCAGCGGACCCGGCAAGTCCTCAAACCCTTCGATGCCGTGGTATCGGATCTAACAGAAAACTGGCGGGAGCTCGCCGCGGACGCGGGGGCTTCGCTCGAAGAGCCCGAGTTTCGCTGGCTCGTTGATCTTCGCCTGATGGGGCAAGACACGTTTTTGACCGTAGAAGCGGATGATCCTGCTGTTTCATGGTCCGCTCTAACAGGCTCGTTCTCCGCGGACTACAGGAAGCTCTATGGCTACCCGCCGCCCGCAGGAAAGGTAATGGAGTTGGTCGCGTTGCGCGTGGTCGCCGAAGAGAAGCCGCAGTCGCGCGATGGGGAGAGCTTTGATTCCGCAACCCGCAGCGGCCCCCTGCTCTTGCAGGACCGATTTTCGACGTGCGTGATCCCGGCGGGGTGGAGGATGAGGAAAGGGCGAAAGGGGTCGCTGTTGCTAGAGAGGGAAGAGGTGGAAAATGAGAGCGACGGGAATCTCGAAGAGGCCACGGCTGTGGCCGCGGTGAGGGCGGGGCTCTTTCGCAGCCGCTTCGAAGGTATCGTCGCCTCGATGGGCGAGATGCTGCGGCGCACGGCCCTTTCGACGAACGTGAAGGAGCGCCTCGATTTCTCCTGTGCGTTGCTTGATGCGGAAGGTCATCTCGTCGCCAGCGCTCCTCACGTGCCGGTCCATCTCGGAGCACTGGGGGTTTGCGTGCGGGAGGTGTTGAAGGTGATCGATCCCGCGCCGGGCGATGTGATCGTGACGAATCATCCTGCCTTCGGCGGATCCCATCTTCCGGACGTCACCTTGATCGCGCCGGTCTTCGATGAATCCGGCCAGCGGGTCGCCTTTGTCGCGAATCGCGCGCATCATGCGGAGATCGGCGGAAAGGCACCGGGATCCATGCCGGCGGATGCCCGCGTGCTGGTGGAGGAGGGCGTCGTTATTGCGCCGCGCCTGCTGGTCCGCGGAGGCGTGCCACTTTTCGGCGAGATCGAATCGCTGTTGAAGGACGCGCCGTGGCCCTCGCGGAGGATCGGCGACAATCTCGCGGATCTCGAAGCCCAGCTCGCTTCCATCCATCACGGTTCCCGTGCCATGGAACGCCTTGCGGCCGGGCACGGGGGAGATGTCGTGCGGGATGAGCTCCGCGGCATTCTCTTCCGCTCCGCCGCACTCATGAACGGTCGCCTGCAAGGGCTACAGATCAACAAGACGGTGGTATCCTCCTTTGACGATGGCACACCCCTGCAGCTTCGCCTCATCGCCAGGGACGGCCATCTTCGCCTCGATTTCGCGGGCACCGGCCCGGTTCATCCGCGGAACCTGAATGCGACGCCGGCCATCGTCCGCAGTGCGGTGCTGTATGCCTTCCGCCTGTGGCTCGGGGAAGATGTCCCCCTCAATGAAGGCTTGCTGGAGGATGTGGAGATTGTCATTCCGACCAGCCTCCTATCCCCGGACTTCGGCAGTGATCCCATGCATGCTCCGGCGGTCGTCGGTGGCAATGTGGAGACCAGCCAGCGTCTCACCGATCTCTTGCTGGAGGCGCTGGAGCTGGCGGCGAATGGCCCGGGCACGATGAACAACTTCCTCTTTGGCGACGAGAGCTTCGGCTATTACGAAACCATTGCCGGTGGTTCCGGTGCGGGTCCGCATCATGTCGGGACTTCCGGGCGTCACGTTCACATGACGAATACCGCCATCACCGATCCCGAGGTGCTGGAGCACCGATTTCCGGTGCGGCTGTGGAAGTACGAGATTCGGCGTAATTCCGGGGGCAGTGGCCTGCACCCCGGGGGTGACGGTGTCGTCCGCGAAGTTGAATTTCTCAAGCCGGTCATCGTCTCCTTTCTTACCGAGCGTCGTGCGGCCGGTCCTCGCGGGATGAGTGGCGGAGGAGAAGGCATGGCGGGCAAGCAAACGCGTGTCCATCCGGGTGGGGCTCAGGCGGACTTGCCTGGGGCGATTACCTATCAGGCGGAACCGGGCGAGAGAGTGGTGATTGAAACGCCCGGCGGCGGCGGATGGGGCGTGGCGGCACGCGGGCGGGAGTAGCGCTTGAAACTGCGCCTTGGAAAGTAGTCCTGAAGAATTTTCCGGAATTTTGCCAAGGAATCCTCAAGTCGCCCGACTTGCTAGGTGAACTTCCCGCTGCCGGACCGAATCCGGAAGCGATGCGGCAGGGGGAAGCTTCGCTCAAAACTACACAGACGATATCCGCTGCATGAAATTCCACATTCTTCCGATCCTCGGCGTCCTCGCAATGGCGAGCGCCCATGGACAAACCGTCAAGCCGGGCACGATCAATCCTCTCCTTTTCGAAGCCACCATCACCACCGAAAATCCGCCGACGCAGGTCAACCTGCCAGGCGGTGCGAAACGCAAGACCTACACCACCAGCTCGGTCCGTTTCCTCAACCGTGACATCCTCGAAGCGATGCGCGTGGCCAGCTTGCTCGATGGCACCTTGGTCGGCTGGACGCTGAACCGCGTCGCCAGTGCGAACGGAACGGGCAACATCTACGCGCTCAAGCCGGGTAAGACCGCCGTGGCCGTTCCCGCCACCCTGTTGACCCAGCCCGTGAACCAAGGCACGGCCACGACCGGCACTGAAATCGTCCCGGCCACCGGCCCGACGAAGCCGAATCTGATCCGCAAGGCCTACGCCACGCTCAACGTGCGTGCTGGAGCGAGCTCCGCCACCGGCACGCAGACGCTGAAGTCTGCAACGGTGAACACCGGCAGCGGGAACACGATCGTGGCTACGCAGGTGGACAACTTCTCCGTTGCCGGAAAGAGCGGTACCGGTGTCGGGATAATCAACGGCTCCTATCGCACGCAGCGCACGCTGCTCGCGAATCTGACGCCCTTCTTCCCTGGTGATACGGTCCCCTGATCGTTTTTCCATGGGTCCGCACGCTCCGCCTGCAAGGGAGGCGGAGCGTGCACATTCCCTCTCTTTTTCCTCCCCAGGAAATCCCTTTTCCCCTCCTAAGGCTCTTTTGAATCCGAATCTTCACGAACTCCTCCAATGAAGAATATCACTTTCATTTTTCTCGGTCTCACGGCGTGGATCGCTCTCGTCGTGCTAGCTCCTTCGAAGGAAGAAAATCCCGGGTCTCCGATGACTGCTCCGGCTGAAGCCACCGTGCGTCCGCGCACGACAGCTGCGCGTGAAAAGGACCGCCGCGAAAATAGCGAGGCACCCGTGGTCGAGGAAACCACCGCCGAGGCTGCCTCCGCCCATCTCGATGAAGCTCAGACCGCCATCGATGCCGCGGTGGTCGCCTATTCACCGGATGGTGTGAAGGTCATTCGTCCGTGGTTGCTGGATGCCGATCCAAAGGTCCGAATGGCCGCGCGCGATGGGCTGGTCCAGCTCGGCGAGCCGGATGCGATCCCCGTTTTGCGCGATGCGGCAGGTAAACTAAAGGACCATTCCGAAATCGCCGCTTTCCACGAAGCCGCTGACTTGCTGGCCTTGCCCGCATGGTCGGAAACGACGGAAGCGCGGGATGCCATCGCGGAGATCATCGAGGACAGCGCCCGGTGAACGAAGCGAGGTCCATCGAGCCGTCAGGCAACTGGCTTGCGGAGATTCTCGTGCGCTACGAGAAGCCTCTCCTGAAGCATGCCTATGGCATCTGTTCCGATCGCGAGCTTTCGCGCGACGCGGTGCAGGAGACCTTTTTCCGACTGATCCGCTCCCGCGACAAGGGCATGCCGGAGAATCTCGCAGCCTGGCTTTTCACGGTCTGCCGGAACGTGCTGACCGATCACATGAGGCGTCAGCGCGTGGTGCAATTCGGCTGGGACTTGCCGGAGATGGAGAGCGATGAAGAAGCATCGCCCGATCACCAGCTCGCCCGCGGCGAGCGCGAGGAAAAGCTGGTGAAGATGGTGGCGGATCTGCCGGAGCGGGAACGCGAACTGGTACGGCTGAAATTCCAAGTGGGTCTCAGCTACAAGGAGATCGAGGAGATCACCGGCATTTCACAAGGCAACATCGGCTACTTCCTGCATCGCGCGGTGAAAGAGCTGAAGGACCGCTGGCACCGGGAAGGAGGGGAGGCGTGAAAGATCCCTTCGAGGAATTCCTGGAAGACGCGATGTCCGGCCCCGACTTCGAGCTAGGTCACGAAATGCGCCGCCGTTTGCTGGAGGCTGCCGTGGCCGGGGAAGCGATCGGTGGTGACAACGTGGTCCGCATGGATCGCGCCGATCCTGCCGAGCAGGAAGCTTTCAATTGGATCGTCGGTGAGACTCGGGCCACGGAGCCGCTGATGATCCGGATGATTTCGGATGCGGGCTTCCTGGCGAAGCTCGATGGCGAGCGCTGCTTCCTTCGCATGTTGCGGCAGACGCTGGTGAAGCAAGCCGAGGTCGTCGCACCGGCAGCTCGCCGGCGTTTCCTTCCCGCGGTCGCGTTGGCTTCCGCGGCCGCGATTGCTCTGGCGGCGGGCACGATTTTCTTCAACCAAGGCGGAAACGATGCCGTGGCTCCGATCATCGCGCGGAACGAAGCCGCACCGGTGAAACTTTCCGCGCCCGGACCGGCGGTGGCCGTTGCCGCGGTGGAAGATGCACGGCCGGTAGCGGTCGCTTCTGTGGAGGAGGTCGATACGGCGCCCGAGATCCCGTCGTCCGCGCCCTCCGCGATCATTCCGCAGCCTGCGGCACCGATGCTCGACGAGGCACCGGCCGTCGCCGCGCTCACCGGAAATGGGCAGAGCATCGAGCCGGACGATCCGCTTCTCGCGGAAGCTGGAGGATCGGTCTTCACGCTGCGGGCGGCGGCTGCGGAAGTGCCGATTCAGGAAAGCGAACTCGCCCTTGTGGACACGGGCTCGGATTCGCCGGTCGCATCCTTTTCCTCCCGCGGCCCGATGTGGGATACGGGATTTGCCACCGGCCTCCCGGGTGCCACGGGGCCATCCATGGCCCTGATCAGCGATCGGGAAAGCAGCATTCCCGAGCCGGGAGTCGCGCTGCCGGTCGTCATCGGCATGATGGTTCTCTTTCTCCGCAGGCAACGGAAGGGGAAGGCGTGAGGCGCTCGGAAGCACCAATTTGAGAGGGCCTTACGTGATTACGTAATAATGAAGGAGTGGTATTTAGTCAGGAAATGCGAATAATGGTGTCGTTCGTTCAACACCGCTTTTTTTCCTCTCCATGACCACCCAGGAAAGAATCAATCTGTTGGCAGAAGCAGCTCTCCGTGCGGCGCCACTTACCGACTCCATCCCCAAGCCGGTGACCTTCATGCCGTCCTTTGAAAGGCTCCGCTCGCAGGAATTCGCCTATTCGGGCGAAACCCCTCGTCCGGCTGCCGCTCCCGCTTCCGCGCCGGAGGCTCCGGAACGCGATCTTCACTACTGAAGAACGGCTCAGGCTTGGAGGTCGATCCTCCGCCGCGCCTCTTCGAGAAACCCCGGATTCGCTTCCAAGGTGTCCGCGATGGCACGGATCACCGCGAGCGTGGGCCGGGAGACATGGTGCTCCATGCCTTCGACATCGCGATAGATCGTGTTTTCTTCCACGCCGAAGAGCCTCAGGAAACGAGTCAGCGTCTCATGGCGCTCGATGATCGCGCGGGCGATGCGGTGGCCTTCTTCGGTCAGGACGGTGCCGCGATACTTCTCGTGTTTCACCAGGCCCTCGCTGTCCAGCTTGCGCAGCATGTTCGTCACGCTGGCTTGGGAAATGCCGAGATTCTTCGAGACATCCACCGCCCGGGCATAGCCTTTCGCTTCGATCAGATGCAGGATCTGCTCGAGGTAATCGTCCATGGCGACGGAGCCGCTGGTGCGCTGGGATCTCGCGGGCATAACCCGATGTGAGGGGCCCGGCGTGCAAGACTCAAGGCGGAAGACTGGAATCGGGACAACTGCGAGGGATGCCGGGCCCTATCTGGCTCCGAACAACGCCTCCCGCAGCAACGGCTTGGACTGCTCGCTATCCCAGTAGCCGAAACCCGCCTTCCAATCCCACAGGGTCCAAGGCATCCCGCGCTTCTCCGCGGCCATGCGGAAATCGCGCACGTAACGGTTGCGGCTGGCAGCGTCCGCTTTCTGGTAGGCACCGAACTCGCCGATATGGACCGGCCGGCCGAAGTGCTTCGACCACGCCACCGCATCGTCGAGCAAGATTTCGAAGGTCGCCTTGCTACAGGGATTGTCGGTGCCTTGCCGCGTGTTGTAGGCCTCCAGCCAAGCGGCGAGTCCTGTATTTTCGCGAAGCGACTCGGGGAGGGGAACCGGCTGCGGTGGTGGTCCGGGGTACGAGATTCCTCGTAGATCCCGGAGATTCACCCAGCCGGCCTGCTGGTGGGTGAATTGGAAAGGCTCGTAGCTGTGCACGGTCGCGATGATCCGGTCATCCCCGTCCGGCAGGAAGAAGCGGTCGAGCCCGCGAATGCTCGCCCACTGCGGGGGATTGGCCAGAAGGATGCGTTGCGGGTTCGACTTCCGGATCGCGGCAATGGCCTCCGCATGGATCGCGGTAAGGATGTCGTGATCGAGCGCACCGTTCGGTTCATTGAGAAGCTCGATATAGAGTTCCGGCGGCCAGTCCTTGAAGTGCTTGGCGACGGCTTCCCAACCCGCGGCAAAGGCGGCCCGGTTCTTTGCAGGCTCATTGCATAGGTCTTCGAAGTGGTGCCAGTTGATGATGACCGTCAGCTTCTTTTCGAGCGCGCGCTTGAGGACGGGTTCGAGCTCGGAAAGCAGCGCCGGTTTGATGACACCGCCCTCCAGATGGTAGTGCCACGCGACCGGGATCCGGATGTGATCGAAGCCCTCCGCGGCGATCAGGTCGATGTCGTTCACATCGTAGCGGGTGCCCCATCCTCCCGGCGGTGCCTCCCAATGATTGCCGAGATTCACGCCGCGTTTCAGCCGGGCGCACGCGACGTGGGCAGGCGTGTCCTGTCCGAGGCTCCGGGGTTTCTTGAAGCCCGGCACCGTGGCGGCGCGGGCATGCAATTTCAACGTGACCGGGACGGCTGCCCTCACCGGGATGCGACACACCAAGGGACGACCGTGCCACGATGCGCCGCAGGATTTCCCTTCGAGTGCTTCGACTTGGGCAAGCGGCCATTGGTCCGCCGCAGGGTAGGGCCGCCAGGACGATTCCCATCCGGCCGGCTTGCCGTCCAGGGATTCTTCGAATCCGCCGTTCGGCACTTCGGACCCGATCGCGGAGAAGCCATCCCAGAGCACCTCCTGCTGCTGGAGCACACCCGGACTTGCCTCGCCCCATGGACCGTTCAGATCCAGCTCGATCGTCCCGTCATGGGCCGGGATAAAGCGCACCGTGAACTCCCTCCATCGCCACCACTGGATGGGGAAGCTGATATCGGTCAGCCGTTCCTTCCTCTCCGGCATGGCTTCGTGGTTCCCGGGCAAGGCTTCGCCGAGGGACACCCGCACATCCTTCAAGGGCGGGGCTTCGTCCGGTACGCGAAGGAAAAGCCGCGCCTGCGAAGGCATGTGGGGAACAAATTCCTCCGCCGCATGAAGCGGGAGAGCGAGAAGAGCCAGTGAAAGAAGACGGAGCATACCGGAGAATGCAAAGATACGAGCTATTCCGGCTTCGCCTTACGCAGTGAGGGAATCATTCCAAGCCAGGTCACCGCCATGACGACGACGAGCGCGATGAGCAACGCGGCTCCGGTGCTCCCCCGGCTGATATGGGCGGAAGGATCGGCCATCATGTGATAGACCACGAAGGCTCCCAAGCCGAGAACCACAGCAAGGCAGGCGCTGAAGACCAGCTTCCCGCTCTTGGATTCGTTCGTGAAAACCAAGGATGCCGGAATCGCCGCACCCATCATGGCGCCGCCCGCGATCATGATCGGGACGACTCCCGTGACAGCTCCGCCCAGCACGACCGCAAGGCCACCGATGAAGAGGATGCCGACAGCGATACCCTCCAGCTTTTCATCGCGGTCCAGCGACAGGCGGGCAACGGGGTCCTTCAGGATCAGGAGATTCGCGAGGCCGGAGGAAAGCCAGGTGCCGAAGAGCAGGAAATAGTAAGCGATGATGATCGGCAGCGCGAGCATCGGATTCACTGCGGCAGCGATGGCCCGCACGACGCGGAAGCCGACATAGACGCCGATGAGAATCAGGGTGCGGTGCTTCTCATTGAAACGCTGGAGGAAGAAGGACCAGCGCAAGAAGAGACGATAGAAGCCCGACCGAGCCTTGTAAGATTCCTTCAATCCCTCCTTCGCGAACGCCATGTCGGGATCGAGACGCAGCGCTTCTTTGAAGTGGTTCTCCGCCTGCTGGACTTGGCGGCGCTGAAGGGCCGCCCATCCGGAATTGGCAAAGGAGAAGGCATTCTCCGGATCGCGCGCGAGGCGGCGCCGGCTTTCTTGCTCGGACTCCTCCAGCTTGCTTTGCAGCCGCAGGACATGGGAGAGCAGATTGGAGGCGGTCTCGTCATCGGGATCGAGTTGCAAGGCGTGCCTCGCCGAGTCTTCGGCTTCCTTCCAGCGATGAAGGCCGGAAAGCGCAAGGGTCTTCGCGTTCCAGCAATAGGTGTCCTCCGGATCGAGGGCGATCGCTGATTCCGCAAGCGGGAGCGCTTCCTTCTCGCGATCCAGCATCGAAAAAATCCGGGACTGCAGGGCGAGCGGAAAGGAGTCGTCCGGCAGCAGGCCGCTCGCCCGGCGAGCGTCTTCCAGCGCCAGGGTCTTGGCTCCCGGAATCTCGATGCGATTCAACGCGAGCTCGATGAAAGCAGCGGGATCTTCCGGGTTCTCTGCCAGATGCGAGTGGAGCATGGACACCGCTTCCTCGTGGCGACGGTGCTGGCGCAGCATCTGCGCGCGTGAGAGGGAGGAACTCATTTCTTCAAGCCGAGGTGGACCAGTACGTCATCGTAGAAGCCGCTCTGATTGGCGTAGAGGGCATGGTTTTTCGCGCTCTCGAACCACTTTTTCGTCGAGGGCTTCACTTCCTTTGCCGCCTGCACGAGTATCTTGCCGCTTAGTGGCACCACGGAGCCTTTCTTCATGGCTTCTGCAAGCGCCGCCTCGGTGGCTTGATCGAAGACCGCCCGCAGGTCCGCTCCGGAAAAACCTTCGGTTCGCTTGGCGAGATCCCTGGGATCGAAATCGACCAGCGGTTTTCCCTTCGCGTGGATCTTCGCGATTTCCTCGCGCGCGCCGGTGTCAGGCGGTGGCACGAAGATGATGCGATCGAAACGGCCGGGACGCAGGAAGGCGCTGTCGAGATGCCACGGGGCATTTGTCGCGCCGAGGATAAGCAAGCCGTCGTTGTCGGCCTGCGCGCCGTCGAGTTCGCTGAGGAATTGGTTGATGAGATTTCGCCCCGCGGACGTGCGGAGATCGCGGCGGTCGGCGGCAAGGGCATCGGTCTCGTCGAAGAAGAGCACCGCGGGTTTCGCCTTCCGGGCGAGCTCGAAGATCGAGTGCAGCTTTTGCTCGGAGGAGCCCAGGTACATGTCCAGGACCTGATGAAGTCCGACGCAGAAGAAGGACGCATTGATCTCTCCTGCCGTGGCACGTGCCATCAGGGTCTTTCCGCACCCGGGCGGGCCATAGAGCAATACACCCCCGCCGGCCTTCTTCCCGTAAGCCGCGAAAAGGTCGGGATTCTTTAGCGGGTGGATGATCTTCATCCGGATGTCATCCTTGACCTTTTCCATCCCGCCGACGTCCTGGAACTTTAGGTCCGATTTCATGCGGAACTCCAGATCCAGATCGCGGGCCGCCACTGCATCCATTCCTTCGAAAGGATTCTCGTCTTCCTCTTCCAGGATCGTTCCGGAGGCCGACATGGTGACCTTCCGGTTGCCTCCGGCTTTCAGGATGGCTTGGAGCAGCTCATCGTCGGCGACTGTCCGATCGAGATCCACGGCCGTATCATAATATCCGCGTGCGGAGGTGGCGTCGCCTTCATCGAGCGCGATGCGCGCGCGGAGCAGCCAGGCGTTGGCAAGCTTCGGCTGGCGGGTACATAGTGATTCGAGACGCACGGCGGCCTCGGAGCTTTCGCCGGAAAGATCGAGAAGCCGCGCGATGCCGACGAGCGCTTCCCCGTGATCCGGCTGCAGCGCCACCACACGATCGAAGCACGCGCGGGCGTCCGCGAGTTCGAAGCGGTCCTCATGCAGCTTTCCCACCAGCATCAGCAGGGGGATGTTGTCGGGGGATGCGGCCAACGCCGCCTTCAAGGCCTCCAAATCCATGTCCGGAGGAAAGCGGAGCAGGCCGATGAATCAAGGACCAAGGAATGGGGGATCTCCTAGGATTTCAACTTGGCGGCGATCTCCACCAACGATTTCACGACCTTCGCGACCTTCTTGACGTCCCCTTCGTCTTTCAAACCGCCATCCTCGTTGAACTTCGAGGAGGCACCACCGAGCGAGAATTGGGTCGGCGTCACCACCACCCCGATGTTTCCGAGGATCGATCTCAGGTGCACGAGGCCGCGTCCTCCGCCGAGAGCACCGGGCGATGCGGAGAGCAATCCGGCCACCTTTCCCCGGTAAGCGGCAAGGTCCGGTTCATCGTCGGATTCCGCGCGGCTCACCCAGTCGATAATGTTCTTCAGCAGAGGGGTGATGGAGGAATTGTATTCCGGCGAGACGAAGAGGATGGCGTCGCTGGCGAGGAATTTTTCCTTCAGGGCCTTGGCGGGAGCAGGCATCCCTTCGGCTTCCTCCTGGTCTTGATCGAAAAGCGGCAAGCGGAAATCGGCCGGATCGACGAGGTCGGCATTCGCTCCCGCTTCCCTCACCTGTGCCGCAGCCACCGCTGCGAGCTTGCGATTGAAAGACTCGCGACGGGCGCTGCCGGGGAGAATGAGAACTTGGAGCATGCAAGCAGAACTAACCGCCGGGCGCGGCGACAGCAAGCGGGGCGAAGGCCGTCTCAAAAGAAAAAATCTCCCGGGCGCGCGGGGTGCCCGGGAGATCTCAAGGTGTGGATTGACTTTCCCGGATGCTTACTCGGTCGCGGTGGCGCGGAGGAAGCCCTTGCCGGCGAGGCCGTTGGAGGCAGCCAGACGGAAGGTCTTGAACTCATAGCCGGTGGCAGGGGATCCGGAGCCGAGGTGAGGCGTCACTTCGCTGACCGCGCTATTGAAGGTGGAGAGATCCGTGCTGCCTCCCACCACGTAGTCAATATTATCCACCGACGCGGCGAGATCGTTTCCGGATGCGGTGAAGGTGGCGCCGGCGCGAACCTCGATCGTGAGGGTCAGCTCGCCGGTGGTGTCGGGATCGGAATTCGTATCGACGGCCTGCGCCAAGCGGGTGCCGCGGCTGGTGCCGATTGAGGGATTTCCGCCAAAGGCGAACTCTTCCAGATTGGTGGCACCGTCCTTGTCGGGATCGGCGGTTGAGAGCTTGTCGGCGGCAGCCGTGATCGAAGGATAGCCCGCGATCCAGGTATCGTAGGGAGTCGCGGATGAACCGGTGAGGGAAGTGATGCTGCCATCGCTGCCGATCGCGATGGTGGTCTCATAACTTCCGACAAAGGGAGTGCCGGTGGGATCCGCGCCGGTGGTGGTGGCGAGGATGCGCTGCACATCGACATAGACGGCGCTGCCGCCCTGGCCGAAAGAATTCTGGATGCCGCCGTCGAAAATAGTGTAAGCGGCACCTGACGTCGGGTTCCATTTCGTCCAGCCGTTGTTCCACTCCGTCGGCTGGGTGGATTGATCGAGTATTGCGGCACCACTACCACTGGTGGTGAGGCTCAGCGTGCGGACCATGGTTTCCTGACCGTTGAGGTCGTTGCCGGCGGTGCCGAGCAGGCTGCTGTTAAAGCCGGTCCAAGGAACGGAATTGCCGGGAGTGGTCGTGGCCCTGGAGGTATAGAAGGTGCGGGACGGATCGCCGTTGACCGCGCCAGCGGAACCGAGGCCGCTGGTGGGTAAGGAACTGAGATTACCGATCACGCCGAAGTAAAGGTCGGTGCGCGTGAACCAGTCGGCACCGAAGACTTCGGTCAGTTCCGTGTTGATGTTACCGAGAAGACCTTGGTTGCCGTTGTCGCGGAAGCTGGTGCCGGGACCCAGGTTGAAGAATACATTCTTTGTGGATCCGGTGCCGCCGGTGGCTTGCACGCCCAGGAGAAGGTTGCCGTTGGGGAAATCCCAGGCGGCCATGGCGGAAGGGGAGATGAAAGCGAGGGCCGATCCGAGGAACAAGGCGCGTTTGAAGAAGGGGTTCATGGGATGGAGGAAGATTGCGGTGTCGTGAGGACGGAGCGGGGGCAGGACGCGGCCGGGTTTCTCAGGTCTGGGGACTGAGCGTTCAACGGGTCGATTGTGACACTGGTGTCACAGGGTTTCACGTGTGACGACATCGCCACATTTCCTCGATGGGCGGTGCTTCCGCGCTCGCGCTCTAGGATATCCAACACTTGGGAGGAAATAGTGCTCTGCTGCGGTGGTCCTACCTGTGACGCCAACGTCACGATGTGCCTTTTGACCGATCTGGATGGGAATCCAAGAGTCCGACGGACCTAAGGAATTCGACTCTGATATCCCCCCGGTTCGCTCCCCTGTAACCACAAAAGATCGTATCATGAAATCATCCCTAACACGCGGTCTGATCCTCGGATCAGCCCTCGCACTGAGTTCACCGTCCGCCATGGCGGCGTGGACTTTCAACAATGGCGACCTCCTCCTCGGCGTCCAAGCCACCGGCGGAACGGGTTCTAACAAAAACGTCTTCTTCAACCTGGGTTCCGGCACCGGTTTCCGCGATGACGCCAACCAAGGCGTGCTCGGCAACATCGCCACCGATCTCGTCGCTGCCTTCGGCGCGAACTGGTACGAGCGCACCGATCTCCACTTCGGTGTCATTGGCAACCTGAGTTCCGCACCGACCACCGGTCTCGGTGCCGCTTCTCCGGTCAACGGCGATCCGTCCCGCACCTTCTACGCCTCGCGGCCCACCTTGGAGATCGGTGACAGTGTCGCTTGGACTGGTTTCAACAGCAGCATGCTCGGAACCGCCGGCGGCGCGCTGAACGGCCAGGAAACCATGGTCCGCACCCTTACCGCCTCCGGCACGGGCGCCGCGACGCTCGACCAAAACACGTCGCCCACGGAGTGGAACAACGGCTGGACGGCATGGAACCCGACTCCCGGTACGGCCTACAGCATCTTCGGCGGCGGCATCCAGAACTCCTTCGGCCAAGGCGGCGATGCCGTCCTGGTGGATGTGCAGCGCATCCTCGCCACCACCACCGGTGCGGACCCGAGTGGCACCCCTTTCGTGGGTAGCTACGAGACAACGATCGGAATCGGTAGCGACGGTACCATCTTCGCGGTGCCGGAGCCTAGCTCCGCCGTGCTCGCCGGTCTTGCCGGTCTTGCCTTCGTCGCACGCCGCCGCCGCCAGGCTTGAATCCTCCCTCCTCCCATTGAATCCAAACGACAACGACAACCATGAACCTTAAATTTACCCTCTCCCTCGGCGTGCTGGCACTTGCCTCCGCCTCCCTCGTGAACGCCCAGAACGTGGTGAACATCACCGGTGCCACGGCTTTCCGCTCCGCCTCGAACAACACGATCCTCCAGATGCTCGGCGGCACTGGCGTGACCACTTACGCCTACACCGGCACTTCCGGTCTCAGCGGTTCGAACCGTGCGATCTTCCGCGGTTTGCTGAACGGTCAGGACACGATCGTCCGCACCTCGTGGAGCGGATCCACCCAGGGCATCCTCGACCTCGCCGATCAGAACGCCATCCAGTTCCTCGATGACGCCGGCAATACCCTCACCACCGGCGGTGTGAACCTGGGCCAGGGTGCGAACCCGGCTCCGGTGTTCGAGAATGCGATCCCGCGTTTCGCTTTCTCCGATGTGGACAAGGCTCTCTCCACCCGCCCGAACGCCTCCCTCGGCGGCGGCCCGGTTGGCGTGGTTCCCTTCATGTTCGTCGGCGGCTTCAGCGCTCCTTCGAGCCTGACCAACGTGACCGACCAGCAGCACGAGGCCCTTTGGTCTGTCGGCCAAGCCCCGCTCAGCCTTTTCACCGGCAACGTGGCCGACACCACGACCGTCATCTCGACCGGCCGTAACAACGGTTCGGGCACCCGTGCCACGATCCTCGCGGAAACCGGCTACGGCCCGTTCCGCGACGTGGTGCAGTGGGACTCCACCTTCAGCGGTAGCCGTGGCAGCGGCACCCTCGGTACGCTCAGCCTCTTGGGCAACGGTGGCCACGCCAGCAACTCCGGTGTGCGCGAATTGCTCACCCGCGATTCCTCGAACGTGACCTTTGACGGAAACACCTTCAGCGTCATCGTCCTGAGCTACCTGACCATCTCCGACGCCGTCGCGGCCACGGGATATCAGGAGGCCACCGGCACGATCGTCGGCGGCGAAGGCGCGAAGCCGCTTACCTACAACGGCGTCCGCTACTCCGTGGAAAACGTGAAGAACGGCAGCTACTCGCTGTGGGGCTACCAGCAGCTCTACCGCGCCTCGGATGCGACCGCCGCCGAGATCACCTTCGACACGGCCCTTCGCGCCGCGGTGCCTGCCAACATGGGCAGCGCCGGTATCCCGATTCCGTCGATGGCTGTCACCCGCGCCGGTGGCGACGGTGGCCTCATCGCCCCGAACCAATAAGCCTTTCACGACGCTACCGGTTTCCGCGTCCGATTCGGAAGGCGGCAACCGGGAGGGATTATAACTGCAGGAGCCGGCTCGTGTCCGGCTCCTGCATTTTCCGTATGAAGACCCGCGTGATAGGGATTTGTGCCGCCTGCATTGTTCTTGCGGTGGCGGTGACCAACCTACGGCAGCCAGCGGGTGGCGCCGCTCGTCCGGTGGCAAAGAGGGATGAGGCCCGGCGGCAAGGATCGGGCAAAGCAGCGGTGCGGAAGGCCGGTGCGAACGGGGAAGAGCATGCGTCTCCCCTGATGGATTTCGAAAGAGTAGGCGAGGCAGCAACGGCTGCGCCGGTTTATCCCGGCAGGGATGCCGAAAGGCGACGCGCTACCAGCGTACACGCGCCGGGCCGTTGGCGCCCGATTGTGATGGATCGTTCTCCGGCGAGCGGGAGGAATGACTCGCGGGGGGGAGGGGGATCTGTCGCACCGCGAGGAGGTGCGGGAGCCACCGCGGGGACCCCGACCCATCCTGATGGTGTTCGCGGATTCGTGGCAGCCGCGCCGGGATGGCCGGCATCGTTTGCAGAGATGAAGGATTCGGCGCTGGTGCCGGAAGAACGCTTGCAGGAGATCGATCGGATGGCGGAGGACTTCGCCACCAGGATGGAGGAGGAGAATTTGGAAACCACCGATCCGCTTTATAGGGAACGGTGGATCGAAGCCCAGGAAGATAGCGACCTGCAGTTCCGCCTGCGCTTCGGCAAGCAGGCTTGGTTGCAGCACCACATCGAGGCATATCATCGGAAAAATGCCGAATGACGAATTTTCGAATGCAGAATGGAGTGTGACGGGAGCCTGCGAACTTTCGATCAAGGATCGGAATCCATCTCTTTCTCACTGCACTTCATTCGTCATGGTACGCTGACTCGGTGATCAGCGGCCAGGAAGGGACTGCTGGAGTTTCTGCGTGAGTTCCTCGCCCTGCTTGCGTTGCTCGGGCGTGAGGGATGCTTCGAGGTCTGCAAAGGAATACCTCGCGGTCATCTCACCGCGGAGGGAGGCGATCTTCAGCCATGGATAGGCAGCGATCGCATCCTGTTCCTTGGCGTCGCCGGCGCGGAGGAGTCGGCCGAGATTGGCCTGCGCTTTCACGTCGCCTTGCCGTGCGGCCTTCTCGTACCAGACCAGCGCGCCGGCTCGGTCGGATGCCGTGCCTTGGCCGGACTCGAACATGGCACCGAGGGTATTCTGCGCCCAGAGGTTCCCGCCTTCGGCCGCGGCCTTGATGTGCGGAAGTGCCTTCGCGTGATCTGCGTTCACCCCATCGCCGCCGAAGTAGTGGAGCTCGCCGAGTTTCACATGTCCGGCGACGGAGCCGGATGAAGCGGCCTTATCGAACCATCCAATCGCGGCAGGCAGATCCTTCGGCACTCCTCGGCCTTGTTGGAGCATGGCACCGTAGTTGACTTGGGCACCCGGGTCTCCGGCGATCGCGGCTTCCTCCAAAAGCAGGGCGGCCGCCTTCTCGTCCTTCATGCCGCCGATGCCTTGGGCGAGCATGAGTCCGAGCAATGCCTTCGCCTTGGAATTTCCCTGATCTGCCGAGGTCTTGAGCTTCTCCCGCGCCTTCACGGGGTCCTTCGGAACGCCTTTTCCAAGGTAGAGCGAATTGCCTTGCTCGTAGGCGCTGTCCGCTTCGCGGGTTTCAGCCAGACACGGAGCGGTGGCGGAGCAGATCCAAAACAACAGGCATGCGGCGCGCAATGGCTTCATCGGCTCGGCACGGGTGGGATGAAAACGTGTCAGCCTTCGTTTCCTTCGTCCTCTTCTTCCTCATCCTCTTCGGCATTGCCGCCATAGCCCAGAACTTCGACGGTGATGAGGGAGGGAGTCTCGATGATTTCGGTCTTTTCCTCCTCCTTGTTGTTGCCCTGGGCGTTTTCGGCACCTTGGCCTGCGGCGGCGCTGTTGGAAGCGTTCGTCGTGGCGGAGATGTTCGGGGCGGACGGAGCGGCGGGAGCACCGGCGCTGGTGCCACCGGCGGAGATGTTTCCTGCGTTCACGACCGACACGGCGGCGAGGTTGATATTGCCGCTGACGCGGATGCCGGCGTCACCCGCATCGATGATACCGGCGGGGGCGATGAGGTCCACGTTGCCGGGATCGACGCCCGCCACGGTGGCAAGGACGCCGATGCCACCACCGGTGGCGAGACCGGCAAGGTCCGTCTCCACCGACGCGCTCTGTGGATCGACGATCACCCGGGTCGGCGGTGCGGCTTGGATCGTGCGGGAGGAGGAACCGGCGGCGATGTCGCCGGTGGTGGACCAGATGATGGCATTGCCGCCCCGAAGGGTGAAAATGCGGCCGATGCCGATGTCCACGCTGCCATCGGTGAAGATGGAAATATTGCCACCGGATTCCGTGACGATGCCCGGAGGTGCCAGCGGATTGCCGATGGTGGTCTTCGCCAGCGAGAGACTTCCACCGGGTGCGAAGATGCTGATGTCCCCGCCGCTGCGGGTGCGGATGTCCCGGCCTTGCGTGCGGATGTCGCCGTCCCACTTGCCTTCCGTGTCACCGAAGAGGGCCTTGATGGCGGCCATGCCGCTGTCGTAGTTACGGAAGCCAGGGCTCTCCGGGTCGTTGAAATCGCGGCCGGTATCGCGCAGGACGCGGTAGAAGATTTCCAGGGCGATGCGTGCCTGCTCCTCCGGGCTCTGCTCATCGAAGACGATGCCGGGGGCCACTTCCTTCAGATAGGCTGCGCCATCCGGGCCTTTGACATAGGTGGCGATGAAGTTGTCGAAGTCGATCATGCTGGCCGCCAGCCCGGTCGCAGCACAGATGCCTGCGCCGAGGACGATGTCCGCGCCGAGTCCCGTGAGGTAAGGGTTCCGAAGGTTGCCGATGCTGCTGACGCCGGAGCCGGTGCCATCGGCATTGCCAGCGCCGACGCCGAGATCGATATCCCGTCCTGCGAGGACTTCCAGCGTGCCGGGGCCTGCAATCTGGATGTCGCCTGCTTCTGCGGCCGCAGTATTGCGGGGCAGCGAATTGTCTCCGGTGGTGGCATCGACGCGCAGGGAGGAGCTGGCATTGTAAGCGACCAGATCCCGGCCCGCCGAGACAAGGCTCACATCCGAAGACGAGAGGTTCTGGAGGTAGAAGGAAACGTCCGTGATGTCGCGGGAGGCGACGATGCGGGCGCTCTTCGGGGTGAAGAGGGTGAGCCCGGAAATGTCACCGTTCTGCGCGTAGATGCGCACTGGCTCCGCATCGCCGAGGTGGAGGAGACCTGCGGTATGCAGCGCCTGCTTGGTCTGGGTGGAACCGTAGGTCCCGGTATAGGAACCTGACTCGGCGAAGAGCCGCGCGATGGAGTCGAGAGTGCCATCCTGGGTGGCATTGTTGACCACGCCGGTGCTCAATGGTTTGACCGGGGAGGGGATCGAGGCGGGATCGGCATCCGAGACGTTGACAGTGGCGGAGTTCCAAACCTGCACGTTGCGGCCGGCGATCACTTGGGTCGAACGGCCCAGTGCCTGAAGCGCATTGACCGCTCCGCTGGCGACGATCTCAAGCTGGCCGCGCGCGGAGGGGAACAGCGTGAAGCTGCCGCCGAGATTCACATCACCGGAAAGGGCGGTAAGGCCGAGATTCGGGGTTGAGAGCGAGAAGACGGAGGAGAAGGGCGCCAGGGATGTCTCTGCCAGGCGAAGCCACGGCTGGAAGAAGGCAGCGCCTGCGGAGCCGGTAGCAAGGAGTTGTTGCTGTTCCAGCCACGCGCTCAGGAAGGGAACCACCTTGCCGTCGTTGAGGGCGACCGAGCTCCGAAGTGTCAGATCGCCGCCGAGGGAAATCGCCTCCACGCCGCTGTCCGGGGCATAGGTATTGAAGAAGGTTTTATACCAGAACTTGTTGTTCAGGCCCTGGGGTAGCAGGAAAGGGTTCGAGATCGGACCCAGCAACACGTCGCCGCGTGCGGTGACCTCGAAGCCGCCCTTGCCCACGAAGAGCGTGGTCGGCATCCAGGCGAGCTCGGAAAGCAGTGCGGCATCCGGATTGTTGAGGTTCCCGATGAGGCCCAGCGAAGGGGAGCGGGTGGCGTTGGTGGTGATATCGGCACCTGCTTCCAGGACTCCGTTTCCGCGTTCCACATAGTAGACACCGCCGCTGATGTCGCTGCCTGCGACGACCGAAAGGTCGCCACCACCCAGCTCGACCAGGGTGTTCGCATTTGGCGCGCCGCGCGGGGCGCGGGCATTGGTCGGAATGACGGCATCGACATTCTTCACGTCATTGCCTGCGGTCAGGCTGACGTTGCCGCCGCCAAGCGCGCCGACGCCTTGGAAGAAGTTGCTGAAATCCACCCACCAGGTCGTCGAGGCGGCCGCGTCGGTGACGGCTCCGATGCCGGTCGCGATACGCACCGATCCGAAGTTGCCGTCCGCGCCGACAAAGCCGCGGCGATAGAGCCAGTTGTTCGGTAGCTGGCGCGATGAATCGTCGATCAAGCCGGAGCCATTGGTGGTCTTGCGCTCGATGTTTCCTCCCGCAGAGATGACGACATTTCCACCGGCCATGCTGTACGATGCCGCGTAATTCTGCTGGAGGGCGCCTAGCGCACCTTGGGAGCGGGAGTTGTTCAGGATGGGAACGAGGAAGTCGCTCGCCGAGAAGAGGGTGGTGGCGTCCGCGACCCGGGTGCCCGCCGTGTAGATCGAGGCGAAAGGATTGAGCAGTTGGACATCGGCGCCGGTGCGAATGTCGATGTCGCCGGAGCCGGTGCGGATCACTTGATAGGCATTTCCGATGATCGAAGCCGTGGTGGCTGCGGTCCCGCCGGTGGCGATGGCCGCGCCGAGGTTTTTCCCGAGCTTGAGCGTGCCCGTGCCGTCATTCACCTCGCGGAAACTGGCTGCGGAGAAATCCGCACCTGCGGTGAGGCGATAGGACCAGGTCTGGCTATTGGCGGGAAGTGCCGCGTTGAAGGCATTCAGCGGGGAGAGCCAGAGGCTGGTGCCGCCGGAGAAGCCGTCGCTGAGGGCGTTGTAGAACGTCACGTCGCCTGCGGCGCGCATCGTCAGGACCCCTGCCGCGCCCTTCGGGCCGAAGCGGAAGGTCGAGAGATTCCAGTCGCTGGAGGCGGTGGAGGAGGCGCTGCCAAGGGTGAGATTGCCGGTGCGATTGATGATCTCGGCACCCGGTGCGAGGATTAAGTCGAGGCCGGGATTTCCTCCGGTGAGGCGGGCGAGCATCGCGGTGTAGGCCGCGCTCGAATTGCCTGAGCTGCCGAGGAAGGCATTGGCGTCGTTCCTGATGTTATTCTGAACCGTGGTGGAGATGTCTCCGGAACCGGTGAGATCGTAGATCTTGTAGCCTTCGACCAGAATGCTGGAGGCATCCGTGATGGTGCTGCCGATGGTGGCGATCTGAACGTCGTTGTTCGCCGCGGTCCGCGGTGCGCGAAGATGGACCGTGCCACTATATTTGCCGTAGAACGCGCTCTGCGCGTTCTTCTCCTCGACGGAGAGATCGAGGGTGGAGCCGGCGCGAAGATCGAGCAGGGCGGAGGTGTCGATGACACCGTTCTTATGGACGCCCGCTTCGAGCACAATGGCTCCACCTTTGCCGGCGGAGTCGAATTTCTCCGCGGCAACGGTGAGCAGGGATCCGCTGGAAAGGACGAGGCTGCCGTTGGCCTTCAGGTCGATGGTCCCGCCGGTCTTGCCCGAGCCATCGATGGTCCCCGTGACGGTGATATCGCCGGAGTCGGCGGCCACGCGGTAGATTCCCGAGCGGGCGGTTCCGTCGATCAGGACGTCCCCGGTGCGGATGCGATAGTCGCGGGACCGTGTGAAGCCGCCGGCATTCAAGGTGGCATCGATCCCGGCGAGGCTGCCGCCGGGGATAGATCCGGCATCGAGCGAGAAGCGGCCCTTTTCACCGGAGCTTCCGGCGGAAGCGTCGATGCTGCCTTCCAGCTCGAAGACGCCTTGTGGGACGCTGACGTTGAGGCTTCCTGCATCGCCGCCGCCGGCAACCGCCGCGACCGAGATGGTGGCGGAATCTTTCACTTTCACCGAACCGGCGTCCGCGCTGAGATTCACGGTGCCGCCGCCGGTGTAGCGGCGCACGTCCACGAAGCTGGTGACCGTGCCGCCGAGGTCGAGCCGGGCGGTGGAGGTATTGCCGATCATCACGTCTCCCGTGGTGGCATGGAGAGTGAGTTCGCCGCTGGGCAGGGAGATGTTGCTATTTACCTCCACTCCGGCGCCTTCGAGCGTGAGCTCCGCACCGAGGCCGCCGACGGCCCCGGCGGAAGAGGCGACGGCGGGACGGTTCAGGCGGAGCTGACCGGCGGAGCCGATGAGATGATTGGCAGCCTTGATCCCGGTGACGAGAGGTGTATTAAGATCCAGATCGCCCGCGGTGCGGAACGAGCCTTCACCGGAAACCAAGGCGCGGCTGTCGGCGGAGAGCTCCACATTGGCGAAGCTGTCCACGCGGAGATTTCCCGCACCGAGGGTGATCTGCTTGGCATCGAAGGCGAGCGTGCCATCGAGCGGCGTGGAAAGCGCTGCGGGCGCCGTGCGGCCGCCCGCGTTTCCGAGGACAAGATTCGATGCGACGAAGGTGGCGGTGCCGCCCGTCTGATTGAAGCCGCGGATGGTGCTCGCTTGCAATGAGAGTTGCTCGAAGGCGGAGGATCCCACGGTGCCGGTGCCGTAGATGTCCAGGGTGGAGTAACTCACCAAGGAAAGCCTTTTGGCGGAGGTCTGGAGATCGGCCAGCGCGAGACCGGAAAGGACGAGGCCGGCATTCGCAGGGTCAAGCGTGCCGGAGTTTTCGAGCTGGAGGCTGATCCGGCCGCTGTTGAGCGAGACGGATTCGGCCCTCAGCCGCGCACTCGGATCGAGGACGGTGGAGGCGGTGGAATCGAGGATGATACTACCGCCGCTCAGGCTGGCCCCCGCGCCCACGGTGAGGTGCGGAGTGAGGGAATTGCCCACGCCGCGGCGGGTGAGCGAAGCGGTGTTGTTTCCACTGACGCGGACCAGGGAGCCGTCCCCGCTACCGGCCACGGCGGCATCGCCGATAACGAGATGGTCCACCGAATCATCGCCGCTGCCTTCGATGATGGCACCATCGGCGAGCGTGAGATTCTCCTTCGCCACGAGGATGATGTCGGAGCCCGCGAGTGCTGAACCGGCGTTGTCCACCGTGAGGTTTCCGGTGCCAACGCTGACGGTCGCGCCTTCGGTGCCGAAGGTGCGGGTGCCGCCGATGAGGATGCTTTCAGCGCCGAAGCTGTTGAGCAGCGATGCACTGAGCACGAGGCTGCCCGCGGGGCCGCCGGTGCCTGTGCCATTGATCAAAATGTCCACCGGGCTGTTGATATCGACGACACCGCCGCGTCCGGCTTCCGGAGCCACGGATTCGACGAGTCCGTTCAGGGTCATGCCGGCGGAGGCGGTGAAGGAAAGATAGCCGGCATCCACGGGCAGGCGCGGAACGCCGAAGCCGCGGGTGATGGCGGCCTCGCGCAGCGCGGTGTTTGCCAGCAGGTCTTGGTATTCCGAGCGCGCGCGGACGACCTTGGAGGATGCGACTTCGAAGTTGGAGATTGCGGTTGAGCCGCTCCGCGATGGATCGAGATTGTTCGCGCGGTAGCCGGAGACGATGGCGGAACCGTCGGGACGTTTCACCGTTCCCGCGGGCGAGCCGCCGGATGGCGTCACGAGATAAGCCCCGGGAAGGAGCGCATAGCGGGCGGGCAGCAGTGTGTAAGTGCCCGCGGCGAGGCCGGATGCTCCTGCGAGGGTGATCTGATCGCCGACGCGGAGCGTCGAATTCGTGTAGCCGGTGTCGCCTCCGAGATTGGTGGCGGAGCTGCCATTGAACTGGGCGTATGGAGCGTAGTCGAAGCCGTAGCCGGGGATTACGGCGAAGACGCCATCCGTATCCAACACGTCGTTGCGGCCGCCGTTTCCTTCGACCCAACGATAGGCGTAGAGGTCGCCACCGCCCTTCATGTCAATGACGGAGCCGGACTCGCTGGTGACGGTGCCCGCGGCGAGATTGATCTCCTTCGAGGGCAGTCCGCTGACGGTGATGTTGTTGCCCGCAGGATCGATCCACGAGTTGCCATCGAGACTGACTCCATACGGGAGAATGGCGCCTTTCCCGGTGAGGGGATCGATGGCGGAGACGGACGTGATGCTGCCCGAAGCGAGCGTGACCTGGGATGCGACGGGCTTCGCCAGCGTGGTGCCGGAGATGGGATCGACAGGGGCGGTGCCGGTGCCGTTCCAGCCGAGATTAATGGTGCCGATCGGGGCGCGAAGCGTGCCGCCCTGGGTGATCTCCGAGGCGTAGATTGAAAGCGTGCCGCCTGCGGAAAAGGGCAGGGCGCGTTTGTCCCCGCCGCGAATCGTCACCGAGCCGGTGCCGCCCGCATAATCGCAGGCGAAAATATTGAAGCTCGAAAGCGTGGTCGGGTAGATCTGGCCGGCCTCGAAGGTGAGATCGCCTGCGGCACTGAGGGTGCCATTGCCGCGCACGTCTCCCTTTGTCGCAATGAAGGTTGCCTTGCCGATGCCTTGGAGCGAGAGGTCGCCGATGTCGATCAAGTTGGCGCGGACGGTGAGCTCGCCGGTGCCGTGGACCGGAGCGAAGGCATAGGGAGTGGCGGTGCCCGCCGAATCCGTGCTGGTGAACCGGGTGATCACTTCCCCTGGCAGGGACGGCGGACGGAACGCCTGGCCGAGCGCCACATGGGCGGCGGTGAGATCCACATCGCCGGTGGCGGTGATCACGCCGCCGGTGGCTACGCGCAGGCTGCCGGGAGCTTGGATCGAGACATTGCCGTCGAAACGGACATTGCCATTGAGCGAGAGCGAATGGAATCCGCCGGAAGCATACGAATCGACGGCGAAGTTTCCGATGCCCTGTAGCACGTTGCCGCTGGCGTCCCGCAGCACCTCGCCAACTCCGGGGGAACCGGCATGCAGGGTGGAGCCGCTTTGCTTGATGACGAGATTCGTATCCGCGCTGGTGAAAGCCTGGCCGGCAGGCACGAAGCGGCCGGAGGATACGGTGAGCGATCCACCGGTAGCGGACGCGCCGCCCGCGTTGCCGATCAGGGTCGCATCGGTGTAGAGCATCTGCGCGCCGGCCAGGCTGATGCTGCCGGCATTCGACTCAATGGTGACCGGGACATAGTCGCGGCCCTTCACGCTCTGGAGGACCGCTTGGTCGAGCGAGAGGAAGCCCGGCGCGAGATCAAGCGTTCCCCTGGTTCCGGAGACATCCAGCACGGCCCCGCTTTCCGCGATAATATTGCCCCCGATGGAGATCTTTCCTCCGCCAAGGACCTTGCCCTGCCGTAGCCCGAGGGTGTTGTCGATCAGCACCGTGGTGCCAGCAGTCGAAAGGGAAGCGGTGGCTCCGAGATGTGTCGTCGCCAGGGCGCTGGTGCCCGGGCTGTCGGTGGGGAAGGCGGTGGCCCCGGCCACGGTGATGCTGCCTGCCGGTGCATGCACCGTGCCGTGCAAGCTCACCGTTTGACCAAGGAAAGAGACGCTGGCCTGGGCGTCCGTGCGGATCACGGCACCCTCGCCCATGACGACGTCCCCGCGGGTGAGGATTTTGCCAGCGTAGGGATTGTTGGCTCCGGAGGCGCTGAAGGACAGGCTCACCGGAGTGCGGACGCCTTCCTCGCGGAGCACCGGCGTCAGGGTGAAATCCCCGGCGTCGGGGCTGCTGGCGAGCCATCCCATTGCCTTCGGTTCGATCACGGTGCCGGCCGTGATGTTGACGCCCGGAATGTATTCCCCGCTTGTCCCGGTGGCGATGCCGATGCCGGAAAGCGAGAAGCTCCCGAAGCCGCCGGTATTGAAGAACTCCGGATCGAGCGTGATAACATCCGGGTGACCCGGGACGCCGCCGATCTGGATGGCAGGAGCGGAGAGGGTAAGAGATCCTGCCTTCGCTCCGGAGTAGCCTTGCAGGGTAGCCCCCAACTGGAGATGCCCGCCGAGCAGCGCGGCTTCGTTCGGATCGCGACCTGCGGAAATGGAAATCGAGCCGCCGTTTCCGTAGGTGACTTTTCCCCGGCCCGACATCACGGCACCGCCCGAGACATCGATCAGGCCGCCCGCGGACAAGGTGGTGGAGTAGGAGTCGATCTTGACCGTGCCGCCGCCCAGTACGAGAGGCATCGTACCTGCGGAAGGGTTGGTCGCGCGGTCATCCACGACCAGGCCCGCAGTACTCAGGACCGCCCCGGTGCCGAGCGTGAAGACGCCCCTGCCCGCGGCCGCTTCGGGGAGGACCCGATTGCTGGCGTTGGCCAGGAAATTGATCGTGTCCAGCGTGAGGTTCGTGGTCTTGAACGAAAGGCTTCCGCCGGGTGCGATGACGCTGCCATCGACCGTGATATTGGAGCCGGTCAGCGAGATCGAACCGAGCACGGGTGCCACGAGAGCCACACCCTCCGGCACGGTGATGTCGCCGTCCGGGTTGTTCACGGTGAGTGAACTGAATCCTCCCTCCCCAAGCAACTCGGGCGAAAGGTAAACATTGCCCACGCGGTCGGCAGACAGCGGTGCAGGGTTGCCGGAGGCGTCGGTTTGGAAAGCGGCCGCGGCCTCCTGGCTGACGCCGGACTGGAAGATGATGTCCGGCGGGGTCGGCGCATGCACCGGCGGATTGCCGTAGGTGCGGTCCCGTGCCGTGAAGGACAAGCTCAACGAGGAGCCGGGTGTGGGGGTCCCGCGCTGCTTGTCGCCGTTGATCGTCTCGCCGACAAATTTGCCGTCGAGCGCCATCGAGGGCGCGGTGATGGAAATGGCTCCGCCCGCGGCACCTTCGACGGAGGCTTCCTCGAAGCGCTCGCCATTCGGAGCGAGGGGATTCTTGTATTGGTTGAAGGAACCCCACTTCGAATTCGTGATTTCCGCCGTGAGACCATCGTAGATGCCGGTGTAGATCTCGTCGGGACGCGCATCGGCGATGTCAACGAGGCTGCCATCCTTGGTGATCAGCTGCGTGGTTTTCACGACCCCACCCTGATACGCGATGGATCCGCCGGAGACGTCGATCTGCGAGCTCGACTGCATCACGAACGAGGCGCCTGCGCTGACATCCACGGAGCCACCCGCGACGGTGAGTTCGCCCACGCCGCGCTGGATGAGATTGGCGAAGCCTGCGATATCGGCGAGCGGAGTGCCGACCCATTCCTCCCCTTGAAACACACCGGCGTCGCGGATATCGACGTTCACGGTGGCATTGCGCAGCGGGCCGAGGCGCTGCAACGGCGAGTTCGCGAGCTCCGCGCCGCGGAGTTGGATCGAGAGGATGTTCTGGGAAACCGGCACGGGGACGGCGATCGATCCCGAGACGTCGATCTTCGCACCGGTATCCAGGTAGACTTGGCCGGCGGATTGGACGAGCACCGGATTGCTTCCCACGCGCATCCACTCGCCCGCGGAGAGGGACACTTTTGCATTCGGGGCGTAGATCAGGGAATCATCATCGAGCAGGATGGAGCGGCCGGTGAGATTGATCTGCGAGCGCAGCGCCAGCTCCGTGCCCACGGTGGTTTCCTTGCTATCGAGTTCCGGCAAGATGCTGATGAGGCTGCCCTCCCCGAGGGTCACGGTGCCGGTATTCTGGAAGACGAAGGGAGAGGAAGTGCTGGAGCTCGGATCGTGGGAGGTGTTCGCGATAGCGTTGTAATTCGCCTGGAGATCGACGCGTCCGTTCAGCGACACCGAGGTGGTGGAGGAGATCGCGCCGTTCTGATTCACGGCGCGTCCGGCGATGACAATGCTGCCGCGCTGCGCCTGGATAAGGCCGGTATTGGTCGAAGTTCCCGCGTAGGTCCCGACCTGGCCGACGAAAACATCAAGGCCGCGCAGGCTGGGATCGGTGGTGGAATGGGCATTGAAGCCGACCTGCAAGCCGGAAGCGAGGATGGCCTGGCCGTCCGGAGTGAGGATGCTGCCGTGGTTGGTGACATTCGGACCGACAAGCGTGATGCGCCCGCCGACCTTTGCCTCATTGCTCGGGCTGGTGAGCACGGCACCGGCTTCCACGATGATATCGCCATAGCGTCCCGTGCCGGCGGGAGGCGGTTCCGGCGTGAATGCAGGCGTTCCATTTGCCCCGGCGGGGATATCGACGCCGGAGAAAAGGAACTGTGCGTCCGGATTGTTGAGCAGGCCGTTCGCGATCAGGTTCGTGTTGATCGGAAGGGATGAAACGGTCAGGCCGCGGACGTTCACCTGCGACTTGCCGCCGAAGACGATCCCGTTGCGATTCATCACGTACACCTGGCCCTTGGCCTCGATGTTTCCGAGGATCTGGGTCGGGCTGGCGAGCGGGTCGTTGACGAAGTTGAAGGCGATCCATTGTCCCACGTTCGCACCCCCGTCGGTCTGGTCGAAGGTGAGCGTGGTGTTCTTGCCGACGTTGAAGGTTTCCCAATTGAGCAGCGCCTGCTGGGCCGTCTGCTTCACCGTGACCTGGACCGTGCCGCCGGAGGTCGTGCTCTGGACGGGGAGATTGGCACCTTTCCACAAGGCGAGGTTCCCCGCGGTCACCCGCGGATCCACCTGGAGGCCGCCCGTGCCGAGGCCGTCCGGGACATCGGGCAAGATGGCACCGGTTCCGGAAGGATTCGTGCCCGCGTGGTTCGCGCCGCCATTGGCCAGGTTGCGGGCGGCGAGCTGCATCGCCTGCACCGACTGGATCGCCATCGCGGTGCGCGCGAGGGAGTCGCGCGTGGTGCCGCCCGCAGGAATGATCGGAGGCGGTGTGGTGCCTACCGGATTGGTCGCGCCTTGCGGGAGGCCGCCGGGGTGCCCGCCCCGCAGGATGTCCCCGCCCATTGCCTGCCTTGCCGGGATGCCGAGCTCGAAGAAAAGGATCAGCGCAGTGCCCGCGACATGCGCGGAGCGGCGGTGGAACGGAGTGCGGGCGGGCTTCATGAAATGACGGGAAAGCGATTACTTGCCCTGGGGAGCGGACAGCACCTTGGGTAGCTCGATCTCGTTGATGACGACCGGATGGTCACGTAACAGTTTCGCCACATACTCCTGGCTTGCGGCCTGCGCCTGCTGCTCGCGCAGCCTCTCGGCGAGACGCGGCTTCACCTCTTCGAAGGTCAGCTTCCGCGGTTCCTCGCGGTCCACGACTTTCACGAAATGCCAGCCGTCCTTGAGGGAAATCGCCGGGGTGACGCCGCCCTTCGAGAGCTTGGAGACTTCACCGCGGATGCCTTCTTCGATCAGATTCTCATCGAGCCAGCCGATCTCGCCGCCCTTTCCTGCGGTACTGGCTTCTTCGCTGTGGGCGCGGGCGATTGCCGCGAAATCGGCCGAGGGCGCGGCGAGCTTCTTTTTCACCTCGGCGACTTCCGCTTCCTTCGCGGCCTTGTCCTTGGCCGCGGCGGGCGTGGCGATGAAGATCTGGGCCAGCTTCAAGCGACGCTTCACATTCAGCGCGTCGCCCGCGGCATCGTAGGCTTTCTTGAGTTGCTCTTCGGTGGGGAAATCGGCTGGCGGCGCGGTGATGGAGCGCAGGTAGCTCTCCGCGACGATGCTGGCGCGCTGGCGTTCGATCTTGGCGGCGACCTCGGGCCGGTCCGCCCACTTCTTCTCGTCCGCTTCCTGCAGCACCAGCCGCTGGATCAGCAGGGTTCTAACGGCGTCGGTCAGCAGAGAGGGTTGTTGCTTCGCGGCCTCGGCCTGGGCGGCCTCGAGGCCTTCCAGCCAGCCGCGGATATCCTCCGCATAGACCTCGGCATCGCCGACCTTGGCGACCACGGTCTTGTCGCCCGCGGCGTGGAGCGGTGCGATGATGGAAAGGGCGAGAAAGGAAAAAGTGAAAACGGGGCGTTGCATGAATCTGTTGGATGAAAGGGTGCTTAGCGGGAAGCCGAGGCGGGTGCCGCTTTCTTGGCGGGCTCGGCGGGAATCCGCGCGTCTTCCACCTTGTCCCGGTAGTCCTGGATCTGGCTGTCGAGCTTCGCGCGGGTGAGGCCGGTGAAGGGTTCGCGTGCCTTCAAGGCATCGCCGACGCTGAACTTCTCGTAACGGGTGAGAATCTCATTTGCCAGACGGTGAAGCTCCAGGTTCTGCGTCTTGTGATCGCGCACCTTCGCCTGCAGGATGGACTTTTCATCGGCGAGCTTGGCGCGCTCGGTTTCCTTCGCCCGGGCGACTTCCGCAGCCTTCGCGTAGCCGTCCTTCCACTTGGCCAGGGTCTCTTCAAGACGCGCGACGTTCTTCTCCAGATCGTCGTTGCCCACGGTGAGTTCCTCGATCTTCTTCTTGGAAAGAGCCTGGTCCTCGGCGGCTTGCTTTGCCAGTGCATCGGATTTTTTCGTCAGCTCGGCGACCTTCGCGTCGGCGGCGGTCTTCTCGGCTTGCAGCTTGGCCGTCTCCGTCTGCGCGGTGCGGAGCTGGAGCATCGTGCTGCGCAGCGCCTCGCGCAGCTTGGCATTGGCGGCCACGTTCGGGTCTTCCGGCTCGGCGGCGTGCAGGGGCGCGGCAAGCGGGAGCAGGCAGGAGAAAAGCAAAAGGATGCGGGACATGGTCAGAACTTGGCGTTGATGTCGAATTGGAGGACGTCGCTCTTCAGCGTGGGTCCGGCGATTTCTTCGGCGCTCATCCAGCGGGCACCCACCCGGACGGAGGGCGAAAGCGCGTAGTTCCCGCCGATCGTGAAGCCCCTCATGTTGGTGCCGCCGCCTCCGAAGTCGGAGTCGGTGAAGCCATCGATCACGGAGTCTGACTCCACGTAGCGATAGCCGAGGAAGGTGTTCCAGTTGCCGCACTGGTCGAGCGCCGCACTGCCCGCGATCAAGTTCAGGAACCACGCCGTGTCCCCGCCTTCGAAGGCGCCGGTGCCGCCGCCTGCTCCGGTAGGGCCGCGATTGTTCACGCCGAAGGCTGACAGCGACGCTTCGTCAAACGCGACGTTCTTGATCACCTCGCCGACCAGCGAAACCCGGAGCGGCTCGTAGCCATCGTAGTCGAGTCGGCCGGTCAACGTCACATTGCGGAAAGGCGTGGCGAGGCCGAAGTACTGGAATTGGTTCGTGGTGCCGAAGCCGTTGCTCGCATCCGGAATGATCGCGCGCAGCGGCATGTAGGTATTCCCCTTCTGCGCGAAGGACGGGCGGGTGCCGTCGGTATCGCCTGCATCCGCGGAAGTGAGCGGGGTGAAGGGCGTGGAAAGCTCGCCCTCCGCGCCATCGAAGTCGTAGTAGGCGGCGGCGAACTTCGCGGTGAGGTCGTCCTTGATCTTCCAATCGATCCCGAGCTGTGCGGCGTAGAGCCACTTGTCCGTGCTCTCGAATTTCGCGGGCTGGTTGGTGGCGAAGTTGAAATCGGTATTGAAGATCGGGAACGCGCCGCCGGAGAAGAAGGCCTTCACGCCGTCGTTCACCTTGTAGGAACCGCGGCCCGCGATCCCGTCGAGGCCGATGTCCTCATCCCACATGACCTCGGAGGAAAAGAAGGGATTGTTGAAGCGGCCGATGTCGAGGTTCAGATCCGCATCGAACAGCGTGCCCGAATTGTAGGAAATGAACGCGCGGTCCAGCCACAGCGAGTACTTCGAGAAGTTGCCGCCGGATGCCCCGAACGATTGGTTGGTGGAAACCGGGGAGTTGCTGTCGCCCGTGGCCACGCGGAAACCGCCGCTGAAGCCGTCCTCCAGATTGATCTCCGCTCCGGCACGGAAACGGAAGCGCAGCCGGTGCCGATCCTGATCGACATTGAGCTGCGGCGAGAACTGCGTGCCGGAGACATCGAAGGGAGCACCGGTGTTGATCGCGTTGAAATTCGGGAAGGCACCGGTGTTGTCATTGCCGTCGGGGAAGAAGGTCCCCTCGTAGCGCGTGCGGAAATCGCCGAAGACCTTGAACTTGTTCACCCAATCCGGAGTCGGGTTCTTCGCGGCCCATTCCTGCTCGCGGGCTTCCGCCAGCACCTGCGCCTTGATTTCTTCCTGCATCTGCCTGCGCACCGGGTCCGGCACGTAGCTGGTGCTCACGTCGCCTTCCTCAATCGGCGGAGCGGCGGCATCGGCGATCGCGACCTTCATTGCCTCGTCGCGCATGTGCGCGGCCACGGCGTCCGCCTCCGCGAGCTTGATCAGGTCGGCAGCATCCTCGGGAGTCAGCACTCCGCGCTTCACGAGGCGGTTGATCAGGTTGATCGTGACGTTCTGGGAAATGCCGCCCGTAGCGAGCGCGGCTGCGGGATCGATCAGCGGCGCGGGCTCGGAGGGCTCGGTCAGCGCGGGCAGGTCGCTGCCGGGTTCGGCTTCCTGGGCATGGAGCATCCCTGCTTGCAGCGAGAGGGCGAGCAGCGTCGCGAGGGATGCGGTGAGGTCTTGGCGGGGCAGGGGCATGGATGCGATGGGGAATTCAATTGGCCTTGCGGCCCGCGATGCGCATGTGGACAGGCATCGGCATGTCGGAGGGAAGGGATTCGGGAAGCTGCACGCCCACGAGGTCGTTGCGGATTGCTTCATCGGCGGTGGAACTGCCGGAACTACCGCTGAGCTTCACGCGGGTGATACGGCCGGTGCCGTCCACCCACACTGCCACCTTGCCGCTGAAGGTGGCATTGCGTGTCTTGCTATTGCGGCGCAGTTCGCCGGCGAGAGCATTCTGGAGCATCACCGCGGAGCGATCGAAGCGTCCACCGCCGCCACCGCCTCTGCGGCCGCCGGTTCCGTTGCCACCGCCATTGCCCTTGCCGCTCAGGCCGAAGCCATCCGGCGGGCCGTCGCCGGTCACGCCGGTTCCGAGCGGTGCGGGTTCGTCGGCGGGCGCTTCCGGCTCGGGTGCTTTCTCTTCCTGCACCTGCTCCTGCTCGATCATCTCCTGCTTCTCCGGCTCCGGCGGCTCCTCCTTGGGAGGTGGCGGCGGGGGCGGAGGCGGCGGAGGGGGAGGTGGCAAGGTGATCTCCACCACGGCCGAGGGAGCCTTCTTCTTCGGCGCGGGCTTGTGCTCGCCCATCAACGCCCAGGCGATGCCGCCGACGATGCCGATGGCGACGATGCCTCCGATGATGGATTTAGGTGAAGCCATGGCGCGTGGGCTACTTCGGTGGTTCGGTGGCGAGGCCGATCTTTGTGATCTGGAGCCGGCCGAGGACATCGAGCACGTCCATCACGCCCTGGTACTGGGAGGCGCGGGCACCACGGACCACCACGGGGACCTCGGGGGTCGCGGCCTTGATCGTGCCGAGCTTGCTCTCGAGTTCCGCCAGCGTGACCGGGGTGGTGTTGAGCCGGATCTTGCCGTCGCCGTCCACGGTGATCGCCTGCATCTTCGGTGCGTCCATCTTCGTCGCGGCCGCCTTGCTTGCCCGCGGCAGATCGACCTTCACGCCCTGCACGCCCGCGGTCGTCATGATGATGAAGATCAGCAGCAGCACCAGGTAGAGGTCCACCATCGGCGTGACGTTGATGTCGTCGTAACTCTTGTCGTCGGCGGAGGCCATGATCGGAAAAAGGTTGCGGATGGACTGCTTATTGGGCGGCGCCTTCCGTCTTCGGATCGTTCGGCGGGCGGTAGAATTCGGCCATCTTGGCGACGAACTCATCGATGAAGACCTGCATCAGCCCGAGCGCGTTCTTGATTCGGGAATTCAGGTAGCTGTAGATGAACAGCGCGGGGATCGCGACGATCAGGCCGACCACGGTGGCGAGTAGCGCGGATGCAATGCCGGGTGCGATCGAGTTCACGTTGACCTCGCCGCTGCGGGCGATGATCGCGAAGGTGATCATCACGCCGACCACCGTGCCTAGCAGGCCGACGTAGGGGCCGCCCGCGATGCTCATGGTGAGGAACACCAGGCCGTCCGTCAGGCGGTGGTTCTCATGGACCAGACCCGCGTCCAGGCTGGCTCGGATTGCCTGGATCGAGCGGCCGGACAGGCCGTTGAGCCGCACGCCGTCCTTGTCCAGGCGGTGGCGGATCTCTTCGGTGCCGATGTGATAGATGTGATAGAGCGGCGATTTCTTGATGAGGCCCTGTTTCTCGCCGTCCACCGATCCTCCGAGGCTGCTGACGCTTTTATGATCGTCGGGATCGAGCGCGGTGAGATCGGTCGAGAGGTTCTTCCAGAGCCGCAGGAACTCCTTGCTGCCCTTGTCGATGGAGTTGAGGTAGGCGAACTTCCTGATCGCGACCGTCCAGCCGGCGATGATCATGATCACGCAGATGCCGATGGCGATCCAGCCGTCGAACATCATGTTCTTGGCGATGTCGCCGAAGAGCATGATGTGCTCCATCGCGCCGCCGCCATGGCCTGCTTCGCCGCCACCTTCACCGGTCTCCGCTTCACCGAGTGCCACCAACCGCTGTGCTCCATCGCTGGTGCCTTGGCCGACCGCCGCGAGCTTGATCCATCCGGCGCTGCGCGCGACCTTGTCGAAGCGCAGTTCGTCCATCTCGCCGCTGAAGCGCGCACCGCTCTCCGCCCCGCCGACCGTGATCGGAGTGTTGAAAGCGGGCAGCGCGACCTGTGCCAGCGAGTATTCCGCACCGTTGACGAAAAGCTTCACGGCACCTGCATCGGCCACCACCGCGAGATGCGTCCATGCACCCGCCACCACCGGAGCTCCGGAAGTACTACGGGTCCCGTTGATCTCCACGACCGGGATTCCTTGATCCAGGATCAAGCGGAACGACTTCTGTCCGTCGGTGCGGGAAAGGATCACCGCGCCCGAGGCAAGCGCCGAAGGATTGATCCAGGTGGAAAGCGTCATCGGCTGTCCTTCCGACCATGCCAGCGAAGGACTTGCCGGGATCGTCACCGGATCCCCGGCGAGCAAACGGAGACCGCCGCCGATCAGCGACCCTTCCGATGCGGTGCCCGCGTTCGAGGCGTTGTTGGCATTCGCCGTGGAGTCCGCGGGATTTCCCGAGTTCTCCGAAAAATGATACACTGCCGCCGTGTTGTCGTCGTAGGACTCCGTCGGCTTGCTGGCTTCCGCCGGGGCGGCATTGCCGTAGTAAACGTGTAAGGTCGTCTTCGCTCCGGGCGGAACGTCCGGCAGCTTGACCCACACGAAGGCCTCGTTGATCAGGCTATCGTATTTCTCGACCTGATGCGGATAGACCGTGGTACCGTCTTCGGAGACGAAGCGGAGGTCCGAGCCACCCTCGCCTGCTGCGGCGAATTGGAAATTCCCCTCGTGCAGGCGCAGCAGCACGGTCGCCGGGCCGGTGGCCGCAGGCAGCTTCGTATCCGAGCTCGCATCGATGGTGATCGGCTGGCGATGGGTCCACTCCTTGTTCCACCACCCTTCGGCATGGACGGGAAGCGCGAGGGCCAGCGTGAGCATCAGGCACCGGGGGAGGGGCGCGAAGGAGACAACGGGTCGGTCGGACATTTTGTGAGAGGAGGTTTGATGGGAAATCAGAAATCGCCCCAGAGGCGGAAGGTGTACATCACGTCCTGCTCGCGGCCGCCGGGACGTTCGAAGAGCGGATAGGCGGCATCGAGCGAGCCATTGAGGTGATCGAAAATGCGGCCGCGCGTGCCGATGCCGACGCTGCCGAGTTGCTCGCCGCTGTTCTGTCCGGGCAGGGCGTCATGGATGCTGGTCACGCCGCCTTCCATGAAGGCATAGACGCGCAGGTCATCGCCCTCGCTCCAGCCCTCGCCGAGCAGCGAAGGACTGCGGAATTCGAAAGTGCCGAAGATCGCATTGTCGCCGACCGCTTCGGACTCCAGGTAGCCGCGCACGCTGCCGAGACCACCGGCGGAGAACTGCTCGCTATTGATCAGCGGCTGGCTCGATGCCTGGCCCTGGATCTTGGCAAACCATTGGAAGCCGGACGTGAGATCCCGGGTGTGTGAAATGTCGGAGCGGACATAGATGAAGCCGCCATCCGCCTTGTAGCGCTTCGTGCTGAAGTCGTAGGACGAATCGCCCAGCCCGCGGAAGGCCCACGTGGCTCCCGCATTGATGTCGGTGCGGCCTTTCCCTTGGATCGATGCGGTATAGAGCGCGCTGAAGGGATAGTAGGTGATCGGCGTGGGGGAAGGACTTCCCGCGGTGACGGTCTCGTCGTCGAAATGCTTGTAGTCGAAGCCCGCGCTCAGCGAGTGATAGAGGTTCTTTGTGGAAGGTAGCGTCTTGATTGCCCGTAGCCCGACGATTTCACCGCGGCCGATCGACGCGATGCCGCCGAGCGTGGACACGTTGCTGTCCTGCTTGGTCCCCTGCAGCATGATCGACCACCCGGGATGGTCCTGCAGCCGGGCCATGTAGTAGCCGGTGAAAACCTTTGCATCATCCAGATTCTCCGGTGCGATCTGGAAGCCCATGCTCATCGAATGGCCGAGCTGCCAGAGATTGTCATAGGAGAGCGAGCCGTTCAGCCGCAGCGGCGAGGTATCCGGACTATAGCGGTTGTTCAGTTCCAGGCTTCCGTGTGCGGGAAGCTCGTCCTTCACCTCCAGATCGAGGTCCACCGTGCCGGGCACGATCCCCGGCTTCAGCGAGGGCGTGACGGTGCGGCCGGAAAGCTGGTTCATCGCCATCACCTCCTCGGTTAGGCGGGTGAAATCGAGCGGCTTGCCCTCTTCCATCGAGGGTGCCTGACGCTTCAAGGCCTCGGGTGAGGTGAACTGCGCGCCGCGCACGCGCAGGCGGCCGACGGGATTTTCTTCCACACGCAAGGTGACGATGCCCTGGCGGATCCGCTGCTCTGGGATGAAGACTGATACGGCCTTGAAACCCTTGTCGTGGTAAGCCTTTTCCAAGGCGGCACGGGCCTGGTCCACATCGGTCGGCAGGCGGCCCGGTCCGAGATGAGGATAGACCGCCGTCTGCACTTCCGCCGCGCTGAGGGTCTTCGAGCCCTTCACCCGGTACTCCCGGATGTACATTGGCCGCGGCTGCGCGGCTTCGGCCGCGGGAGGTGGCGTCGTTTGCGCTTCGAGCGAAGCCGCAGCCACCAGCAACCACGCACCGAAACATCGCGTCACGAGACCGCGTGCGGAGCCGGAAGGGAAGACGAATGCGGGCATGGCGACAGGGGGGCGGATATGCCCCCCTGCCTGCATGCTCTCAACCCGCCTCAAGTGACGCTTCCGTCACGGGTCGTCACATGGTTCCGTTACAATCCCGAATCAAACCCGCGCGGTCTCCAGCAACTCCTTGAGCCGCATGGGGTCTGCCGCTGACGTTTTCGCCACAAAGCCCCGCGCGTGGGCGAAGTGGACGTCCGGCTCGGCAGTGATGCGCGTGAAGTCGAAACGCGGATTGTCATTGTGACGTGACAGCCCGTAGCCGCTGCCCCGGCGATCCGGATAGACGAGCGCCGAAACCTCGGTGCCCTTGCCGATCGAGTCGAGATAGCGCCCGATCCCGGCAGAGGGTTCGTCCGGCATCGGCTCCGTGCGGGGCAGGAAAAGCACCTGATCCTCACCCACGGTCCAGAGTTCGGCGTTGTTCCCGATGAAGTTGAGTCGCTCGCGCAGGGAGCGCAGATACTCGAGCAGGTCCTCGCCGACGAAACGCATCACCTCCCACACCGGATCACCCGGGCCGAGGCGCGCCGCCTTTGCAAAGCGACGCAGCAAGGTGACGTCGATCGGCGAGTTCAGCTTCGAGAGGGTGTCACGCTCCACCCCCAGCCACTTGGCGGTGGTCACGGGGCCGCGCGTGTCGAACCACTCGGCGGGCTCCAGCCAATCGCAGAAACTACGGGCATCCTCGTAGATTCCCAGATGCTGGAGCACGAGGCTCAGCGAACAAATCGGCGGATGATCCGCGGGAAACTGGTGGTGATCGAAGTTGTTCCGCTCCGGCATGTGCTCCTCGCCCACATCCACCACCGCCGTGGCAACATCCGCCAAATCCTCCTCCGTCGGCTCGCGGCGCACGATTTCCACGCCATGAACGGCGACAAGCAGGCAGCACGCGAGGAATTCGTCCTTATGCGCGCTGCCGGGGTGGGTGAGGATGCGTTCGATGGCCATGTGTGTGGGAAAGGAGGCGGAGCGTAGCGGGCGCGAGCGGTGTGGCAATGCCCGCGTGGAACGGGCCCTTGCGCCCAAGTCCTTCCCGAAATAGACGCCTTTGGTGATTCAAATCGACATGAGATCGTCGAAGGTGATCAACCAAACCTTGCGGATCACTTCATAGCGGAACTTCCGCGTCGTGACGAACGGCCGCGAGGTATTACCGATCCGGATGCTTCCTTCGATCCGGACGGTGAGCAGGTTCGACCGATCGGACGGGACGTAGTCAAAGCTCCTCGCCGTGTTGATTTCGCCATGGTAGGTCCCCGCGGAATATCCTTCGGTCCGGAGTGTTGGGATCGTCGTCATCTGATCGGAAGGCGCGATCAGGGTCTCCTTGAATTTCTCGCAAGATACCGTCATCCGAGCGATCGAGTAGGAGTGGTAGACGTCCCGGGTGACATAGCGGGTGTGAACCGTGTGGGGGCCGCGGTGGTCCGAAGTAAAGCCAGCTCCCGTCTTGTGTTCGGTTCCCAGGACATGCACCACCAATTCCTCCTCAATGGTATTCGCGTGGGACTTCTTCGTTGGAATCGGGTCGAAGCGCTTGATCGAATAGTTGCCGATACACCCCGCGCTGCTCAGGGCCACAGCGACCCCGAGAACCTTTGCCAAGCTGCTCCACATATCGCAGGGTCAGCGTGAGATTCCCCGCTTCGAGCCCTCGATGAACTCGATCAAATGCTTCACCGGCTCGTGGCTCGCCGGCCGGTCCGCTTTCAGGGAGCTCAGCTGCTTCGCCAGATTTCCGTCCTTCTTCAGGAAGAGCTTCTTGTAGGCGGACTTCAGCGCCTTGATATCCCCTTCATCAAATCCCCGCCGCTGCAGTCCCACCAGGTTTAGCCCGCGGGTCGCACCCGGATTGCCATCCACGATCATGTACGGAGGCACGTCCTGCACGATCTTCGCGCAGCCGCCGATGATCGAGTGGCAGCCGATCCGGCAGAACTGGTGGATCGCCGCCAGGCCGGAGACGATCGCGTGATCCTCCACCTCCACGTGACCGCCCAGCGTGCCGCTGTTGGAAAGGATGATGTGGTTCCCCAGCTGGCAATCGTGCGCCACGTGGGAGTAGCACAGGAAAAGATTGTCCGAGCCGATCCTGGTGGGGATCTCCGCCACCGTGCCGCGATGGATGGTGCAGTTTTCGCGGAAGACGTTCCGGTCGCCGATCTCCAGGTAGGTCGGCTCGCCGATATACTTCAGGTCCTGGGTCTTGCCGCCAATGGCCGCGAAGGGGAAAAACTCGTTTTCTTTCCCGATCTTGCAGGGCCCGGTGATGATTACATGGGAGTGCAGCACGCAGCCGTCGCCAAGCTCGACGCCCGCGCCGATCACGCAGTACGGGCCGACAAAGACATTTGCGCCGAGTTTCGCTTCCGGGGAGATGACCGCGGTGGAGTGGATCACGGGCGGAATCACGAATCACCCGGCCGCCAATGGCGAATGTTTTTTGCGACCTCCCCTGCCGGAAAATGAGAGAATCCGCGTGCCTTTCCCGAACCGGCGCGCAGCCGCGGACCTTCCGGGCCCGCTAGCATCGCCCCATGCTCGCCACGACGCTTCCCGCATTCCACCGCTGGTTTCTTGCCGGCAGAGCTTCCGCCGGCACGCCTGGCATCGTGCTCTATGGCAATCCCGATCTGCCCCGGAGCCTCGCCGCCGCGGTGGCGCGCTACCTCAATGAATTTGACGAGGATGCCAGGGGAAATTGGATCGCGTTCGATCCCGAACTGATTTTTGCCATTTCTGAGACTCCGGCACAGCGGAGCCTGCTCGGACTGACGGACTGCTGCAAGGACTGCCCTCCGAATAGCCCCTGCGGCCGGAAGCGGGTACTGGAAGCGCTGGGAAAGCGGGGGCACGCGGTATTGGAAGGGGCCCTCGCGGTCGAGGCCTGCGCGGCCCTCAGGGATATCTTCCGCGTGTCGCTCGGGCCGCCGCCCGCCAGCGATCATCACTTTCATCTCATCCTCCATCCCGAGCACTTCAGCGACCGCTCCCTGCCCTCCATTATCGGAGACACCTTCCTCGAATGGTCCACCGCCCGGGAGATGGCCGATACCGTTTGAGAAGATCCGCGCACTCTCCGGCAAACGGTGCGGCGACCCGCCACCTGGCGCCCGCTTTCCTCGATCCCGATGCCATGAACGTCATCGCCCTCACCATCCTCGTGAGCTCCTGCCTCGCCGGGATTTTCATCTTCTGTTTCGCCGGCGAGTTCCGCCGTTCGCGCCGGTCCTCTCCCGAGCGCGATTCCCTGCTTCCCCTGGATGACGATACGCCTCTTGCCAAATGAACACAGCCACCGCCGGGACCACCACCATCACCTATGACGACCGCACCGTGCGGCAGTTCATGATCGCCTCCATCATCTGGGGCATCGTGGGCATGCTGGTGGGTGTCATCTGCGCCACGCAACTCTCCTGGTGGCAGATGAACGGCAAATTCCTGGAGACAATCACTTTCGGTCTCTTCAAGGGCGAAGGCCTGCAATACGTCACCTTCGGTCGGCTCCGGCCCCTGCATACGAATGCGGTGATTTTCGCGTTCGTGGGAAACATGGCGTTCGCGGGGATTTACTACTCCACCCAGAGACTGTGCAAATGCCGCACGGCTTCCGATCTCCTCTCAAGGATCCACATGTGGGGCTGGCAGCTTATCATCGTCGCGGCTGCCATCACATTGCCCGCGGGGCTTACCCGGGGAAAGGAGTACGCCGAACTCATCTGGCCGATCAATATCGCGGTGGCCCTCGTATGGGTGGTCTTCGCGGTGAACTTCTTCTGGACCCTGGCAAAGCGCAACGAGCCGAGCCTCTACGTCGCGCTCTGGTTCTATATCGCGACCATTGTCACGGTGGCGATGCTCTACATCGTCAATCACCTCTCGATTCCCACGTCGCTCCTCCACTCCTATCCGATCTTCGGCGGCCTGCAGGACGGTTTGGTGCAGTGGTGGTACGGCCACAATGCCGTGGCCTTCTTCCTCACGACCCCGATCCTCGGGATCATGTATTACTTTTTGCCGAAAGCGGCGAACCGGCCGGTCTATAGTTACAGGCTTTCGATCATCCACTTCTGGTCGCTGGTCTTCATCTATATTTGGGCGGGCCCCCATCATCTGCTGAATACCTCGCTGCCGCGGTGGCTGCAGATGCTCGGGATGCTATTTTCGCTCATGCTCTGGGCACCCTCCTGGGGCGGCATGCTGAATGGCCTGCTGACCTTGCGCGGAGCATGGGCGAAACTCCGCACCGATCCGGTGATCAAGTTTTTTGTCGCTGGCATCACCTTCTACGGGATGGCCACTTTCGAAGGACCTCTGCTCTCGATCCGCGCGGTCAATTCGCTCTCGCACTATACCGACTGGGGCATCGGGCACGTCCATTCGGGCGCTCTCGGTTGGAATGGCTTCATGGCCGCGGGCATGTTCTATTGGCTCGCTCCACGACTGTGGCGGACGAAGCTGTGGTCGCATTCCTGGGCCAACATGCACTTCTGGGTCGGGCTCGTGGGCATCCTCCTCTACGTGACCGCGATGTGGACCGCGGGCATCATGCAGGGGCTCATGCTCGGTGAGGTCGCGGAGGGCGGCACCACGCTGAAATACGAGTTCGTGGAAACGCTCAAGGCGATCCAGCTCCCCTACATCCTGCGCTCGATCGGCGGCACGTTGTATCTCCTCGGCTTCGGCATGTGTGCCGTGAATATCTTCAAGACCGCCCGTTCCGGAAAGGCGACGGATGACACGGTGGAAGTGCACGTCCCGGTGCGGCAGCACGATGGCCTGCGGATCGGTGAGGCGCTTTGGACCGATCCCGTGGCCTATTGCATGCTCGGCATTGCCGCGGTAATCCTGTGGTTTTTCCTTCCGCCTCATGCGGACAAGGCGGCCCTTCTCGCCGCGGCGATCCTTACCTGGAAGGGGATCCGCACCTTCAAGCGGAATGGCCACGCCTGGGACCAGTGGCATGAAAGCCTGCTGCGCAACTACCTTCCCTTCACGCTCCTGGTATTCGTCGCGGTCGCCATCGGTGGCGGCGTGCAGATCGTTCCGTCGCTATTGGTGAACCGGGAGAAGAACATCGAGGGGCGCTTGCAGGAACTCTACACGCCGCTCGAACTCGCCGGCCGGGATCTCTACGTCAGCGAGGGCTGCTATAATTGCCACTCGCAGATGATCCGGACGCTGATGCCGGATGTCATGCGTTACGGGCGTTCGGGCGTGAAGGACGATTTCTCGCACCTCGGCGAGTCGCTCTATGACCATCCCTACCAGTGGGGATCGAAGCGCACCGGGCCGGACCTTGCCCGCGAGGGCGGCCCGCTCGTCAATGGCTCCACGAATGTCCGCGCGGGCAAGCGGGACAACAAGTGGCACTGGTTCCATTTCATGAACCCGCGCTGGGCCAGCGAGGACTCGAACATGCCTCCCTATCCCTGGCTGTATGAAAAGAAGACCGACTTCAAATCGTTGCCCGCGAAGATCGGTGTCCAGCGCAAGCTCGGCGTGCCGTTCCCGGCGTGGACGAAGGATGAAATTGACCAGCAGGCCCGTGAGCAAGGCATGGCCATCGCGCGATCCCTCTTCGAGGGGAACTCCCCCGTCGGCTATGAGCCGATGAAGGAGGCGAGCACGGAGGAGCTCGTGCGCCATTTCTCCGAAAGCCAGGTGGTCGCGCTGATCGCCTACGTCCAGAAGGTCGGAACTTACCGGGAGATTACCAAGGACGGGCTCCCCGTGCCGACACCGCTCGATCCCGATAGCTACCGGAATCTCACGGAGGAAACGAAGTCGTACCTGAAGGGCGAAACCACCGCTACTCACTGAATCCGCCGCCATGTTCAAAAGGGTTATCCTCGAAGATTGGGCGAACATCGTTCCGATGATCGCGTTCGGAGTCCTCTTCACCGTTTTCGCGGTGACTACGGTGCGTGCCGTACTCATCCGGCCGAAGGAACGGGAGCGGATGTCGAATCTGCCCTTGGACAGTCCAGCCGAAGATCCCTGATCCCACCATCCGCTTTCCATGAATCCCGAGATCAAACGCGGCAGCTATGCCAAGGAGAAGGGTGAGGTCATCCTTCGCGAGCACGAATACGATGGCATTCAGGAGTTCGACCAGAAGCTCCCGAACTGGTGGCTTTTCACCTTCTACGGGGGAATCGCATGGTTCGTCATCTATTGGGTGATGTACTATCACGCCGGGTGGTCACAGACGGACCAGCAGAAGATCGTCGCGCAAGTCTCCGCCCTTCAGGAAAAAAAGGACGCGGAGCTGGCCGCCACGCTCGCGTCGCTCGATGACAAAACGCTGGTGGAACAATGGGCCGTCGATCCGATGGTGGTGGCGGCCGGGGAGGCAACGTATTCGGTAAGCTGTTCCGCATGTCACGCCGCGGATCTCAGCGCCACCATGGACGCTGGTGGCAGCAAGATCCCTCTGCCGGGGCGCCCGCTCACGGACGGCCATTGGGAATATGGGGCCAAGCCGATGGAGATTTTCAAGCTTATCAATGAAGGCTCTCCCGCCAGCTCGACCGGCTACAACGGTGCCAAGATGCAGGCCTGGGGACAGATGCTCTCTCCCAAACAGATTGCCGAAGTGACCGCCTTCCTCATTTCAAAAAATCCGAAGGATTTCGGCGGCTGACTCTTCACCCGACACCCACCCCATGGAAAACCAACCTGTTGTCATCCCTGACTACTACGTCCCGCTGCTGGATCGGATCAAAGGAAGCTTCGTTCAGTCCGTTCCCGAAGAAGTCGCGATCTGCGAATTCAATTGCGCCGCCACCGAGTGCTCTCATGGAGCCTGGCAGACCTGCTTGAGGAGATTGGCGTCCCGCGCGAAGGCGGACGGGCCGCCGCCGAACTGAACTTCGATCGGGCCGCTCCCGGGAAGCGGCATCCCAGAATCCGCGCAATTCCTGACAGCGGATGCGGAGCACTCTGCGCTCCGTTACGCGAGGCTCCCCGCGTCACCCGCATGTCCGTTCAGGCTCCAAAGCGTCCGAATCTCGATTCCGTCACCACGATCAATCGGGATGGCTCGCATCATTTCCTGCACACGGCAGATGTGAGCGGCCGCTGGACCACGGCCCGCCGGCTCCTGGGCGTCATCCTGATCGCGATATACGTCGCGCTACCTTGGATCCCGATCAATGGCAGCCCCGCGCTGTTCTTCGACGTCGAGCAGCGCCGCTTCCATGTCTTCGGCCTGACACTCGTGCCGCAGGATTTGTGGGTAATGTTCTTTGGCGTCACCGGCTTGGGTTTCAGCCTCTTCTTTCTCACCTCGCTCCTGGGTCGCCTCTGGTGTGGCTGGGCCTGCCCCTACACGGTGTTCCTGGATCACGTGTTCCGCCGCATCGAACGTTGGACCGAGGGCGATGCCGTCGCACGGCGCCGATTGGGTGCCGCACCATGGACTGCTTCGAAAATTGCCCGTCGCGTGGCGAAGCACTCCCTCTACGTGCTTTGCTCCACGCTCATCGCTCATGTCTTTCTTTCTTACTTTGTCTCCCTCCGGCGGCTGTACGAGCACATGCAGGAAGGTCCGCTCTCGCATGCAACCGCCTTCGGCATCGTCGTCTTTCTCACCTTGGTCCTCTGGTTTTGCTTCGGCTGGTTCCGGGAACAATTCTGCATCATCATGTGTCCCTATGGCCGCCTGCAGAGCGCGCTGACGGATGATGATACGGTGATCATCGGCTACGACGAGAAACGCGGCGAGCCCCGTGGCGCACCGGGAAAAACCACCGGCGATTGCATTGATTGCCGCCGTTGCGTGAATGTCTGTCCCACCGGCATCGATATCCGGAACGGCCTGCAACTCGAGTGCATCGGCTGTGCCGCGTGCATCGACGCCTGCGATGACATCATGACGAAGATCCGCCGCCCGAAGGGTCTCGTCCGTTATGATTCTTTGAACGGCTTGACCGGAAAGAAGCGCAGGATCCTCAGGCCCCGCGTGATGGCTTACACCTTGCTCGGGGTGCTTGGATTGACGGCATTCGGCATCGCGGGCTGGAAGCATGCCCGGCCCTTCACGGCAGACTTCACACGCATGCGCGGCCAGCCGTTCTATGCGGATACGGTCTCGGTGCGGAATCACTATCAAGTCCGTTTCCACAACAAGCGCAATCAACCGGCACGCTTCACCCTGCACCTCTCCTCCGCGCCGGAGGGATTCTCGCTCAGCGGTGCGGATGTGCCGATCGAAGTGCCGCCGCTCGGAGAGATCACCCGTCCCGCCATCGTAGTGGCTTTCACCTCCGCCTATCGCGGGCCGGAAAACCTCACCGTCGAAGTCCATGCCGAACCCGGCGGCGTGATCTTGAAATACGACATGCGCTTTCTCGGGCCCGGCCCGCTTTCAACCCGCCAATAAACTACCATGAATCCCGTAGAAGATCGTCCCGCGTTCTTTGTCCGCCACCCCTGGCTATTCGTTGTCTTCGCCTTTGCTCTCCTCGTCACCGCATGGAGTGCTCTCATCACCATTGCGGTGAAGCACGCCCCGCAGGCCATTGAGGCACGCGCGGAGTAGCCCGGAAATCCCCATGGACCTCACTCTTGCCGGGGCATTGATTGCCGGGCTCACGACCAGCCTGCACTGCGTGGGCATGTGCGGGCCGCTGGCATGCGGGGTGGGGGCTTTCGCCAGGACGGAGAGCCAGCGGGCTGCCGCGGCTTCCTCCTACCACGCCGGCCGCCTCACCGCTTACACGACTATCGGCACCATCGGCGGCGCAGTTGGCCGGGAGCCGCTCGGGTGGTTCTTCCATTCGCCCGCCGTCCTCCTTCCTTGGGCTTTGGTGGTCATGCTGCTGGTCCTCGCGACCGGCTTGGAAAAGAAGATACCCCGGCCCGCATTCCTCACCCGCATCGCCATCCGGGCACGCTTCAAGGCGCAGAAGATGCCGATGGTAGCCGGTGCGGGACTCACCGGCCTCCTCACGCCTTTTCTCCCGTGTGGTCCCCTCTATGCCGTCTTCCTCGCCCTGCTCGCCTCGGGATCGGCGGCCCGGGGGGCGGAGGTTGCCTTGGCTTTTGGGGTGGGCACGGTGCCCTTGCTCTGGGTGGCGCAGCACCAGTTCCACCGGCTCCGCCAGGGCCTTTCCCCCATGCATCTCCAGCGCATCCAGCGCGGCCTCGCCCTGGCTACTGCCCTCGTCCTCGCCTGGCGTCTCCACGATACAATCCCCCTGGCCCGCACGGAAACCGTTGCTGACAAGGAACTTCCCGCCTGTTGTCACTAGGGGAGAATCGGCCGCCCCGGCCTCCGCACCGCAAAAACGCCCGGTCAAATACGCGCCGCATGCAGTAATCCATGCGGAGCCGCGATGATAAGAAATGCGCAGTCTCCCGGCCATGAGCCTCTGCGAGCACTGCGGCACGGAGTTTTCACCCCGCTCGGTGGGTGACCGCTTCTGCTGCCGGGGCTGCGACTACGTCGCCACCCTGATCCGCGAGCAAGGTCTCGGCCGCTATTACGATCTTAAGCAGGATGCCACGGCCGCTCCGGTCCGCAGCAGGCCCTTCGAGGATCATGATTTCACATGGCTCGAAGCGGCCGGCAGCAGCTCCTCGGAGATCGATTGCGCCGTGGAAGGGATTTCGTGCATCGGCTGCGTCTGGCTCATCGAGCGCCTTTTCGAGCGGCATCCCGGAGCCATCCGCGCCGCGGCAAATCCCGCAAATGGCCGTCTTCACCTCGAGTGGCAACTCGGGGTTTGCGATGTCCCGACCTTCGCGCGGGAGCTGGCTTCATTCGGCTATGTCGTGGCCCCGGCAAGCGGCCGCGACCCATCGCCCGAGCGCCGGGGCCTCGCCGGCCGGATGGGGCTTTGCGGGGCCTTCGCCCTGAATGCCATGGGCTTTTCCCTGCCTGGCTATCTGGGCATGCCTGCCGACTTCGAGTTCGCCGGGCTGTTCCGTCTCATCGCCTTCGCCTCCGCCACCCTCGCGATGCTTTCCGGCGGCGGCTACTTCATCGCCCGCGCCTGGCGGGCGCTGAGGTCCGGTGCTCTCCACATCGATCTTCCCATCGCTCTCGGCCTGATGGCCGCCTACGCGGGCTCGATCGCGGGTTGGATGGCCGGTGAGGAACGGCTGATGTACTTCGATTTCGTCGCGACCTTCGTTTTCCTCATGCTGCTCGGCCGCTACGTGCAGACCGCTGCGGTGGAAAAGAACCGCCTCCGTCTCGTCCGCCGTTCTCCCTTGCCGGAAGCCGTGCTCGCGGGAGAACTAACGCTCGCGGTGACCGACCTGAAGCCGGGTGTCGCCTTCCGTTTCGAGCCCGGAAAAGCGCTGCCGGTTTCCGCATGCCTGTCGGAGGGAATCGCGGAGGTTTCCTTGGAATGGATCCACGGGGAAGCCGATCCGGTGACCGTCCTCCCGGGCTCGCGCCTGCCCGCGGGCGCGATTTTGCTCGGACGGCAGCCGGTCACGGTGACGGCCGATGAAGATTGGAAAAGCTCCCTGATCTCCAAGTTGGTCACGGATACGACGGGAGACCGCGGATCTCCGGTCTTCCAGCGTTTGCTGCGGGTCTATCTTGCCGCAGTCCTCGTGATCGGAGCGGGAGTTCTCACGGTCTGGTCCATCTCCGGCGATTGGCGGACCGGCTTGCAGGCCATGATCTCGGTCTTCGTGGTCTCTTGTCCCTGTGCTCTGGGAGTGGCCGTCCCGCTGGCCGATGAATGGGCCGCCGCCCGGTTTGCGAGGGCAGGGGCATTTGTCCGCCGGGCAAGTCTCTGGCCGAGACTCCGCCGCGTCCGGCATGTGATCTTTGACAAGACCGGCACGCTCACGCTCGAGCGGCCCGTGTTGGAAAATCCGGAAGTCGTGGCGGCACTCGATCACCATGCCGCCCTCGCGCTCGCCCGCCTCACCCGTGGCTCATTGCATCCCGTTTCCCGCACTCTACTGGAAGCCCTCGGGAACCGGGGACAACGCCTCTTGGAAACACTCGGTCCCGTGGCCGTCGATGAAATCCCCGGAACCGGCGTTCGTTGCGAATCGGAAAGCGAGCCTTGGTTCCTCGGAAAAGGCCCGGATGGCACCGAGCTGCGCCGGGGAGATGCCATCGTCGCCCGCTTTTCCTTCCGTGATTCCTTGCGGCCCCGCGCTGCGGAAATGATCCGGTCACTGGTGCGCCGGGGCCTCTCGATTCATATTCTCTCGGGCGATGCGCCGGAGAAGGTCGCTAAACTGGCAGCTGCCTTCGACATCCCGCCCTCGCAGGCGATCGGCGGACTCTCTCCGCAGGAGAAGGCCGACAAAGTCCGGCAACTCGATCGCCAGGACACGCTGTACGTCGGCGATGGCGCGAATGACTCCCTCGCCTTCGATGCGGCATTCGTCACCGGTACTCCTGTAGTGGATCGCAGCCTGCTGGAGTCGAAGGCGGACTTCTACGCCCTCGGCTCCAGCCTCTCCTATCTCGTGGAAGCCTTTGCCGCGGCCGATGCCCGGGCGCGTGGCGTCCGTCGGGCCTTCGTCTTCGCACTCTCCTACAATCTCGTGGTGGTTGCCCTTTCCGCCACCGCCCACATGAGCCCTCTGCTCGCGGCGATTCTCATGCCCCTGAGTTCCGTCGTCTCGATCCTGCTGGCCGCCTCCGGGTCGCGGGGAACTGCTATTGCAACCCAAACCGCTAATTCGTATGGTCTCGATGCTCCCAAGAACCACGTCCGATTCCGCCATGTCCCAGGCGAGCAAGCACCAGTTCGAAGCCACCCTGCATGAACGGCTCAAGTCTTCCGACTTGTTTCGCGTCTATCAGGATGCCTTCCGGACCGCCACCGGTCTCCCGCTCCGCCTCGTAGGCGCGAATCCCGAGGAATGGTGCTTGGACGATCAGTCCGTGAACCGCAGTCCCTTCTGCGAGGTGCTGAATCTCTGCAAGGCCGCCTGCAACGCCTGTATCGAAACCAACCGCAGGCTGATCGAGGAAGCCAGCGTCAAGGGGCCGTCTTCCTGCCATTGCTTTGCGGGCCTCACCGCCTCGGCGGTTCCGGTGAAGTTGGGAAACGTGGTTGTGGGCTACTTGAAAACCGGTCAGGTATTCTCGCGGACGCCGGATGCACAGCAGTTCGAGTCCCTGCTCGGAAGCATCGGTCGCAAGACGCTCGACCATGAGACCAAGGAGTCGCTGCGCGTCGCCTATTTCCAGACCCGCTCCGTGGAGCCGGAGCGCTATGCCAGCATGATCACGCTGCTCCAGAGCTTCGCCGAGCAACTGAGCCGTCATGCCGAATCCCTCGCGATCATCGAGGAAGGCCGCGAGCCGGCGGCGATCGCCAAGGCCCGCCGCTATATCCACGAGCATCTCGACGATTCTCTGCCTCTGGGCGCGGTCGCGCACGAGGCCGGTCTCAGCGAGTCCCATTTCTGCCGCCTCTTCAAGGAAGCCACCGGTCTCACGCTCACCGACTACGTGAACCGCTGCCGCATCGAGCGCGCGAAAAAGGAGCTGCTCAAGCCCGAGAAACGCGTCTCGGAAATAGCCTTCGAAGTCGGTTACCAATCGCTCTCGCAGTTCAACCGCAGCTTTGCCCGCATTGCCGGCAGTTCGCCGACGATCTGGCGCCGCGACCGCTTCGCCGAGGCGGACAGCTGATCGCCCCCGGGCTCGCCAGGCTCCAGCCTGGCTTGGACGGTGGGTCAGCAATCAAGACAGCGAAGACAGCGTGCCCCCGCCAACCCGCAGCTTGGCGTACCGGGATAACCATAAACACCACTTCTCACTTTCCACTTCGCACTCCCCACTCCCAGACTCCGGCCATGCGCACCGCGGTTTACGCCGGCTCTTTCGATCCACCGACGAATGGTCACCTGTGGATGATCCAGCGCGGCTTGGAATTATTCGACCGCTTGATCGTCGCGATCGGCAGCAACCCGGCGAAAAGCTACACCTTTACCGTGGAAGAGCGCCTCGACCTGCTGCGGGCCTCCATTCCCTCGGCGGAAAGGCTCACCATCGCCCATTTTGACAACCGCTACCTCGTCCACTACGCGCGCGAGCAGGACGCCCGCTTCATCCTCCGCGGCATCCGCGGGCCGAACGACTACGAGTACGAGCGTGTGATGCGCCACATCAACGCCGACCTCGCACCGAATATCACCACCACCTTCCTCATGCCGCCGCGCGACATCGCGGAGGTTTCCTCCAGCATGGTCATGGGCCTCGTCGGTCCCACCGGCTGGGAGGATCAGGTGCGGCGCTACGTGCCGGTTCCCGTGTTCGAGGCCTTGGAGAAGAGAGTCTCCCCTTGATCATCCGGTAGAGCTGGACGCCCTCGGTCGGCCAGTTGGATCGGGAAAGCGGTCGGCGGGCCCACGAAGCGCGGGCTTGTCATGGCAACTCTCCTCCGGAAGAGAAGAAGAGCGTTTCACGGACCCGCCGAACCGGTTTCCACGGCTGGAGAACATTACTGGATTGAAGGATTTGAGCCACTCCCCAAATCCGGGGTGTCACCCCCGTCTCCCTGCCGGAGCCGCGAGATGAGTTCGACTTGGGAGTGCACGTGGAAGTGCCTGAAAATCATCTTCATGTAGCCATTCACCGTATTGACGCTTAGGCCGAGGTGTCCGGCGATTTGCGCGCGTGACAATCCCGTCACCAAGTGATTCAGGATCAAACGGCAGCGCGGAGGGAGCCGCGGTGTGGTCCGGGCCGTCTGGTGGGGCAGCCCGGCTTCGTGGAGCAGCGGAACCTCGGAGAGGACGATGTGGGCGATGCGCGACTCCCGGGCGGTGAACATCGGCGCCGCCGCCGATCGATAAAACCCGATGCAGCTCACCCCGTGCCCCGGCAAAGGATGCACCGTGATGAGGATGGGGCAGATGTCCGCTGCCTGCCAATAGGGCCACGCCGGAGAGTTCCGGTAGCGTTCAAGCGGCACGATCTGATCGACCAGTCGGGTGACTTGGGAGCCTGCTTCGATCATCGCGCTCGCGAGGGGTGCCGTCATCGCCCCCGAGTCGGGGTGCTCGACGGCCACCAGATAACGGGACAATCGGGCTTCATCGAATCCTCCCGTCTGCTGGTAGAGGTAAACCGGCTGCTTGTCCGGCACTAGCCTGGGTGCCACTCCCCACACCCAGGCATCCGCCCCGATCAATTTCGCCAGCTCCTTCATCAGGAAACCGCGCTGCGCATCCGGAGCAGGTTTCATCGCGGCAACCTCGCCGAGGATCCTTACGATCTCGCGAACGTCTCCTTCGCTGATGGGAGAAATGTCCATGAGCGTGATCATCGTCAGGTGTCGCCGCCGTCGCCCTTGGTGAAGCGGGAAAGAAGCTCGGCCTGCGAATGGACGCCGAAGTGCTGGAAGATGGCCTTCACGTAGCCATGCACGGTGTTGACCGAGAGCTGCAGATGGTCGGCGATCTTCTTGCGGTTCCACCCCTCGCAAAGGAGATTCAGGATCGTGCGGTGACGGGGATAAAGCCGGGCAATCTCAAGGCTCTGCCTGTCGGGAAATGCCCGGAAATGGAGCCACGGCACCTCTGAGAGCAGGATGTGAGCGATCCTCGACTCCCGCTCATCGAAGTGAGGCGCACCCACTTGCCGGTACACGCCGATGGCGCTGATTCCGCCTTCTTCCATCGGGCGTTGGGACACCAAGAGCGTGCCGATATTGGCCCGCGCCAAGTAAGGGGCGGCGGGGGAGCTCTTCAGCAGATCCATCGGGTCGATCTGGCGCAGCGTGCGGGTCAGGTGGGTTCCCTTCGCCTTGAGTTCCAAGGTAGAGGGCCGGGTCACGGTGCCGATCGCCGGATGGTTGATCGCCTCTACAAAGCGGGCGAAGCGCGCGTCATCGAAGCCCCCGTGCACCAAGCCGACGAAGGACGGCGGCTGGTCCGGCTCATATTGGGCCATGCACCACACCCAGGATTCGGCATGGATGAGCTCGCACAGCCCTTCCATCAGCACCCTCCGCTTGGCATCGATGTTGCCCGTGGCCGCAATCACCTCCCCCAGCAGGCGCACGATATTTCGCACATCCTGTTCGGTAAGAGGGGATTGGGGGATCGGAGTATTCATCGGGGGTTTTTGAGCCTAGCACCTTCCTAACAGAACGAAAGGAGAACCGTGTTCGTGATGGGACCACCAGCGTCACGTGAAATTGCGGTGAAATAGCGTCCGGGAAGATGCTTATCCCTCGAAAGAGCGGCCAAATCCACGCGATTTCGCATTTTCATCGGCCATTGATTTCGAGAAAGTCGCGGCCCTTTCCCGGAATTCGCGTTTCAAATCCATAACGCGCCGGGTGCCGAGCCTGCCATGAATCCCTTGCTTCGTATTCTGCTTTGGATCGCGATTTCCTTGCTGGGAGCCATCGCCGTGGGCGTGGCCGCCTTCCAGCGGAATGAACCGGTGAATGCCCTCTGGCTCGTCGTCGCCGGAGTTTGCACCTTCGCGGTCTCCTACCGCTTCTACTCGGCATGGCTCGTCGCGAAAGTTCTCACCGTGGATGACCGCCGTGCCCCGGCCGCGGTGACTTGTAGCGACGGCAAGGACTTCGTCCCGACGCCGAAGTGGGTGGTCTTTGGCCATCACTTCGCCGCCATTGCCGGGCCCGGTCCACTGGTCGGCCCGGTGCTCGCCGCCCAGTTCGGCTACCTTCCCGGAACCCTCTGGATCCTGATCGGCGCGACCCTCGGCGGAGGCGTCCACGATGCCGTGATCCTCTTCGCCTCGATGCGCCGAAACGGGAAATCCCTCGGGCAAATGCTGAAAGAGGAGCTGAACCCGGTGATCGGCCTGATCGCGATGATCAGCCTGATTGCTATCATGACCATCATCCTCGCGGTCCTGGGCCTGGTCGTGGTCAATGCCCTCGCGGAGAGCCCTTGGGGACTCTTCACCATCGCCGCCACCATCCCGCTCGCCATGGTGATGGGTATCGCGATCAAGAGCGGCCGGGTGAGCGTCACCGCGGCCTCGATCTTCGGCGTGCTGGGCCTGCTGGCAGCAGTGGCTGGCGGCCAGTATCTCACGGATGAGATGAAGCAGGTGCTCACGCTGAAGAAGACCGATCTGGCGTGGGCAATCATGATCTACGGCTTCGCCGCGAGCGTCCTGCCCGTATGGCTGTTGTTGGCACCGCGGGACTACCTCAGTACCTTCATGAAGCTGGGTACCGTCGCGATCCTCGCCATCTTCATCGTCTTCCTTGCGCCACCGCTGCACATGCCTGCGGTGACGCCCTTCATCGATGGCAGTGGCTTCGTGGTGGCGGCTCCGGTCTTCCCCTTTGTCTGCATCACCATCGCTTGTGGCGCGGTTAGCGGTTTCCACGCGCTGATCTCCTCCGGCACCACGCCGAAGCTGCTGGGTCGGGAGAAAGACATCCGCCTCGTCGGCTACGGCTCGATGATTGTCGAGATGCTGGTGGCCCTCATGGCCATCATCGCGGCTTGCGCCCTCCAGCCCGGACAATACTTCGCGATCAATTCGCCAGTCGACGCCAACAACGCGACGGCGGTGGCGGCACAGATTGCCAAGATCAATGCCTACGGGCCCGAATACGCGGTGAGCGTGGCGGAAATGGATCAGCTCGCGAAGGACTTGGGCGAGCCCCATATCATCGGCAAGATCGGCGGCGCTCCGACCTTCGCGGTGGGGATGGCGCACATGTTCGCGAAGGTGATTCCCGGGAAGACCGCGCTCTCCCTCTGGTACCACTTCGCCATCATGTTCGAGGCGCTCTTCATCCTCACCACGCTGGATGCCGGCACGCGGGTGGGGCGCTTCATCCTGCAGGATCTGTTAGGCCAGATGATCCCGAAGATGCGGAACACCGCCTCATGGACGGCGAATGTCACCGCTACCGGCCTGCTGGTCGCCGCATGGGGTTACTTCATGTACCAGGGCGCGATCGACCCGGAAGGCATCGCGAAAAGCTTGTGGCCCATCTTCGGCATCGCGAACCAGTTGCTCGCCGTCATCGCCTTCTGCCTCGGTACCACCATCCTCATCAAGATGGGTAAGGCCCGCTACGCCTGGTGCACCTTCGTTCCCATGGTCTTCCTCACCGCCGTCACCTTCACTGCGGGCATCATGAAGATCTGGTCACCGAAGGCCGCCGGGTTCATTCCGGCGATCCAGAAGTTCGAGGCCGCAATCGCTGGCGGCGGATTGAGCGGTGAGGCTCTCAAGAAGGCGCAGACCTCCCTGACAAACGCGAAGGTGGATGTCGGCATCACCGCCATGTTCCTCATCTTCGTCGCCGCCATCGTCCTCGGATGCGCCCGCGAATGGTGGTTGCTCCTGCGCAAGGAGAAGGCTGCCGTCCTACGCGAAAGCGAGTACGTAGCGCTCGCGGAGTGAGCCTCGCAACGGTAGGGCACCGCGGCCCGCGGCGCTGCCGAAGCCATCCCGACCGCCCGCCATCAAGGACGGCCTCGCCGGGCGCGCGGACTTCAGTCCGCTTGGACGGTAGGGAATGGGTCCCAACTGCCTACGGCCAAGAAACACTCCCGCATTTCCAAACGATCCCGCAGCACCCGTAGACGACTTCGCGAAGACAAGGCGGCCGCTCCCTTCTCACCTCCCCAAACTCTCAACTCTCCTCACATCACCCGGTTCACCAACTTCTCCCCCTTCTGATACCGTTCGAAGTTCTCCAGGAAATGCCGGATCAGCACCTTCGCCTCCCCGAATTGCCCGCCTGCCGTGTGCGGCGTGATGTAGCAGGTCTCACAAGTCCACAGCACATGGTCATCCGGCAGCGGCTCCGGATCGGTCACATCCAGCCACGCCGCGCCGAGCTGCCCCGACTTCAATGCCGCCACCAGATCCTCCTGATTCACCGTCGTCCCGCGGCCGATATTGTGGAAGATCGCCCCCTGCTTCATTTGCCCGAAGCGCTCCGCATTGAACCAGCGCGACGACTCCGCGTTGTCCGGCAAAATGTTGATCACATGATCTGCCTCACCCATCGCACCAGCCACCTGATCCGGCGTGACAATCGCCACCTTCTCATCCCCGCGCGGCGTGCGACGCATCGCGGTGATCTTCATCCGGAACGGTTCTAACAGATCGATCAATCTTTCCGCGATCGCCCCGTAGCCGACGATCAGAAGCGATTGCTCCTGGAGCAAGCGGCTGTCGCGTCGAAGCGCAGTCCATTCTTCCGTGCCATTCGCGCACCGCGTTTTCAGACCCCGCGGAAGTTGGCGGGCATTCGCCAGCATGAAGGCGAACACATGCTCCGCGCATGCATCGTCATAGACATGGGAACTGTTTGTCACGGGAATGCCGCGCTCCTTCATGGCGGCGCGGAACTCCGGCGTGTCGTAGCGCGTGAATCCCGCGGTGCTCACCTGCAGCCACTTCAGCTTTTCCGATGAAAGAACCGCGTCCACGCGCGGTTGGCCGACCACGATGTCCGCTTCCTGCATCAGAGGATCGGTCGGCACGTCAGCGAGGATTGACCCCCCGGGATTGGCGGGCAGCAGGAGTTGGTGGGGAGCGATGCTTTCGCGCAGCCAGTCGATCAATTCGGGCGAGGTCTGGAGATCGGTGAAAACCTTTAGCGTGGGCATGCTTGCGACCATCCATCCCATGCCTGAAACGGCAAGCACCAGCTGCTATCGAAAATGGACAAAAAAGGCCCCGGCCGCTTGCGCGACCGGGGCCCACCCCATTCATACTCCGATCAGGGAGTGACTTGAACCCTCAGGAATCCTTTGGCAGGAGTGCCGTTCGAACCGCTGAGGCTGAACGAACGATACTCGTAGCCGTCCGGTGCTGCCGGCAGGTTCGTGATCACGGGATTGACCGGGACCGCCACGGTGCTGAAGCCGCTGAGGTCGGTGCTGCCCTGCACGGTATAGGTGTAGCCCGCACTCGTCGCGGCAGGGGATGGCGTGCCGGTAAAGGCAGGCGTGCCCTGAAGCACCGCGAAGGTGAGGATGAGTTCCTTCGTGGTATCGCCATCCGAGCTGCTGTCGGCGTTCAGGTGATAGACCTTCGCACGATCGCCGCCGCTGTTCGGTGTGCCGCCGAGAGCGAACTCGAGTGAGTTCGACTGACCATCGCTGTCCGGATCGGAGGTGGCACCGACCACCGCCGGATCCGTCTCACCCGGGAAGAATCCGGTGATCCACGTGTCGTAGGGCGACATGTCACCCGGCACGATCGCGATGTTCTTGGTGGAGCCGAAGCCGTCGTCGAAGGCGTAGTCCACTTCCCATCCCGGTGGCAGGTTGGTCCCGGAGAAGGTGCCCGTGAGCGTGCCGTCGTAGCTGGCGATGATGTAGCCGGTTCCGCTGAGGGTTCCGGTGATATCCGCCTGCAGGGATGCACCCGTCAGGTTGACGTTCCCCAGCACGGTCAGCTTGTCCGCGGCCGGTGCCGGATCGTCGGTGATCCGCGCTGCAAAGGAGCTGCCTGCCGAAAAGTTCAGGTTGCCCGTGATGTAGCCGTTTCCACCGAGTCCGCCTTGCTGCACCGAGGTGTTGCCGGAATAAGTGTTGAAGCCATTGAGGCGCAGCGCGCCCGCCCCGGTCTTCGTCAGCCCGCCGCTCGTGTTGTTGTTGGCGAGGGTGGGGGTGCCGAGCGTGAGTCCGCTGCCGCTGCCTTCGCCGAGGATCGTCACGACCGGTGCCGCGGTGTAGCCGCTGCCCGGGTTCGTGATGGTGATGCCGGTGACGGTTCCGCTGGCATTGATCACCGCCACGGCCGTTGCACCGGTGCCGGTTCCGCCGAGCGGATCACTGGCGATCTGGAGGATTGGCGGGGCAAGATAGCCGGAGCCGCCATTCGTGACGGGAATGGTCGCCACGCCTTGGCCGACCGCTGGGTCGAGAGCTTGGTCGATCGAAACATTGAACCCATTGGTATCGATCACCGCACCACCCTGATAGACGCGCGCTTCATCCAGGCCTTCGAAGAAGTCCACGGTGTCCCGGCCCGCTTTCAGCGTGCCGCCATGGAAGTTGAAGACGCCGTAGGGCACACCGTTGTTCGAGCTATCCTGGGCGATGAAGCCCGTGGTGATCGTGCCCCCGGTGCGGAGGTTCGCCACACCGTAGCCGGATTGCGTCGGAGCGAGGGCGCCATCGCCATCCCGGCCGCCGATCACGAGGCGGTTCGCCACGTTGAGCACACCGGTGCCGCGGACTTCCAGCACGCCATTGCCTTCTTCGCCGATCAGCATGCCGCCGCCGGTGAAGTTCTGGTTGTGGACGCCGCCCTGGAGGTCAATCAAGCCGGTGGGCTTCGAGGAGGGTTCCGCATAGCGGCCCGCCACGGTCCAGCCGCCCGTGCTATTCACGGTGCCGCCGCTCTGGATGAAGCTGCCGGTGCCGAAGCCGCCGACCTGCAGGTTCGTGTTCGTTGTGAGGTCGCCTGCGGAAAGCCGGTAAGCCCCCGTCGCTGCAGAGGCCGCCGCATTGTTGCCGCCGATCCGGTTGTCACCGCCGCCGGCGCGATCGGTCATCGTGCCGCCGCTCTGCAGGACGTAGCCGGAGAGCGAGCTGTTCTTGCCGACAAACACGGCTGCCGCGCTGATCGTCCCGCCGCTCATGCGCAGCGTGGTGGTGCCGGTGCCGGTATCGCCCACGTTCAGTTCGCCCTGTGCGGTGAGGTTGATCGAGGCGTTGTCCTGCACGGTGATGTCCGCACCGTCTGCATAACCCCAAGCCGTCCAGCCGTTGATGTTCGCCACGGAGTTGCCGCGGAAGATCCCCGTCCCGTCGATGCGGGTGGACTGCACGCCGTCGATCGTGGCGTCGTTGATGAAGGTTCCCACGGGGATCTCCAGGAAGCCGGTGTTGCTGATCGTGCCGGTGTTCGTGAAGGTCCCCATGCCGAGGTAGGTCAGGAGGCCCGGACCGGTGATGGTCTGGCTGAAGGTGACGCTGTCACTGCGGTCGAAGGCAAGCGTGCCTTCATCCGTGGTGCTGATCGCACCGGAGCCGAGCGTTCCGGTCGTGCCGCCATTGCCGACCGACAGGCGGCCGCCGTTGATCGCCACGGCACCGGTGAAGCCGGCGTTGTTTCCGGTGAGCACCACCGGGCCGGATCCGCTCTTGGCGAACTTGCCTGCCCCGCTGAGCGCTCCGGAAAGAGTGAGCGGGATGGTGTTCTGACCGGCGTTGGACACGGAGGTGTCCGTCGTCAGCGTAATCGGTGCGGAGATCACGTTTTCAAGGCTTCCGCTGGATTGCGTGAGGGAAGCAGTGCTGCCAGCCCCCGCGTTCATCTCGAGCGAACCGCCCGTGCCCGCCGCGATGGTGACCAGATTGCTGAAGTCCGTGTCACCGAAGCTGAGCGAGCCCACGGTGATCTGGGTATTCAGATTCACCACCTGGTCGCCGGTGAGATTCTTCGTCATGTTCGCGAAGGCTCCCGTCGCGTCCGGGAAGGCACCGCCAGCCCAGTTCGTGTTGCTGTTGAAGGCGAAAGTGCCGGCTGCATCGGGCACCCACTGGAAGACCGAGGGCTGCGTGCCGATGTTGAGGGTGTCCGGACCTGCCACGGTGTTCCCGCGGATCTGGGCCTCGCTGAGCGTGTAGTTGTAGAGACGCAGCTCGTTGAAGTTGCCGTTGAAATACTGGTCGTTGGCGAATTCGGAACGGCCGAGCCAGTTGTTCACGTCTTCGATCGACTTCGGCCCCTGCGTTTCCGGCAGGGTTTCCATCAGGTAGCCGTTGCGGTAGATGCGCCATTCGGCGAAGTCCGGATCGAACACGATCACATAGTGGAACTGCGTGCCGAGCACCACGCTGGCGTCGGAGTTCCGGGAGTCTGCCCCGTTGCTGATCGTGCCGCCGGTACGCTGGAGCCGGTTGGTCGCATTGTTGTCCTGGTTCCCGTAGAAAACGAGGGCTTCCGCCCCGTTGAAGCTGCCGCCGGGATTGCTGACCTCGCCGATCGTGGTCGTGCCAAAGCTCATGATCCGGGACCAGGTCTTGTTCGTGGTCTGGGTGGCCCAGAGCTCGATGCTGATCCGCTCGTTCGCGGAAATGAGGCCGTTCGGCAGGTCGACGTAAGCCGGATTGTTCGCGGCCACGCCACCCGGGACGGTGATCTCGGTGCCCGTGAAGGTGGCGTTGCTGCCACGCACGGTTGCTTCCATGCCACCGATGCTGTCGGCGATGGTCGCGCCATCCGCTGCGGCGCCAGCGGCGTTGTTGAAGGACCAGCGGTGAACCGGCGGCACCGTCAATGCGGCGGTGGTGATGCCCGGGAAAGACGCGCTTTCGAGGTTGTAGTTGTTCAGGACATTCGCGTCCGTCAGCACCCCGCTGTGGATGCGGATCTTTCCGATCGCGCCGGAATATTGGAAGAAAGCACCCGCATCGTTGTGAGGCTCTGCCTGGAGACGTTCGCTGCCGACGTAGATCGGCTGGGTGTCCTTTGCATCCAGGGAGCCGACCGTTTCCTGGGCGTTGAACTGCCCGTCCACGTAGATCTTCTGGATGCTGCCGTCGTAGGTCACCGTGATGAGGTGCCAGGTTCCGGCAGCCGGACCGCCGGCGTGCGGAGCCGCGAAACCCATGTCGGGTGCTCCCCAGCGGGCGCTCGCGCCATAGGAAGCATTCGAAGCATAGCGGAAGCCCGCAAACGAACCATCCGGCTGACCACCGCGGAAGCTCCAGGAAAGCACGGATTCCTCCGGGCGGACTTGGCCTTGGTAAACCCAGTATTCCACCGAGTGGGTCGCACCCGCTGCATGGAGGGCACTCGTGGTGAAAGGACCGGTGAAGTAATCTCCATCACCGTCCAATACCATGGCTTGGGCACCGGCCACCGTCTGGAGACGGGGTGTGCCATTCGCTTGCTTGAGGAAGTTTCCGGGAATCCCGGTCGGCGTGTTCTGCGGCCATTGGCCGTCCACGGCGTTGTAGTCGGCTGCTTCGAGATCGATCAGCAGCGAGCCGGCGATATCAACAGCGCCGGACCGCAGGGCGAGACCACCGAACAATACGGCGGCAATACCAGGGGACAATCGTCCCACTAGGGATGGGTTCATTACAGGTAGATAGATGGATCGGGGTTCAAAAACCGGCTGCTCCTGACGCCCTCGTGGGGGAATGCGGCAGGTCGGCTCAAGTTTCGGCACCGCTAAGGTTCGATTGGTCAAACGACAACCAGATTTAAAACCGATGACAGCGATTCCTTGGAACCCGTTAAAAATCAAACGTGTTTCATATTGCTTGAAACTACGTCAAATCCACGTAAATATACGCAGAATGGGAAATCACGCCAATCTCGCACTCCGCAAAAGAACCAGCGGAAAGGATTGAAAAAACGTGATCGCCGCCGTTTCGGCTCCGGATGCCACTCGCACCCCGAAGAAAACGATCGCTTTAGAAGGGATCGTCCGGATTTCCCCAGTCCGGCGTGATCTTCCACTCTTCGACCAGCTCGCGCGGGAAGTCATCGAGGAAGCGGGAGGGTCGCTGGATAATATCTCCGGTATATGACTTCGGATTGATAAGAGGATAACTAAGATAGAGTTCGTCCTTTGCCCGGGTAATCGCGACATAGAATAGCCGGCGTTCTTCTTCGAGCTGGTCGGGATCGTCGGATTCGAGGATGCGGCCGTTGGGGAATTGCCCGTCGGCCAGCCAGATCACGAAGACGACCTTCCATTCGAGGCCCTTCGCCTGGTGGATGGAGGAAAGGGTGACCTTTTCATCGTCCTTCTCGGCCCGGTCGCCGGTCGGCTCGCCATCGGCCGAGCTGAGAAGGGAAAGCTGCGAAAGGAAATCGAGGACATCCTCGAAGTTCGCGCCGTAGGCCATCAGTTGCTCGATGTCGCTACGGCGGTTCTCGTAGTTGTCGTAGCTGGCGCGCAGGTGGTCATCGTACATGCCCTCCAGCACGCTGAAGATCATGTCCGGCGGCCGCGCGAATTGTCCATTCGGGGTCAGCTCGTCGAGGATGTAGCCGAATTGCTCCCAATGCTTCGCTGCCTTCTTCGGCGGCTTGAGCTTGGAGAGCACCTCGCTCCACGCGGGAATCTCCTCTTGCTCGGCCCAACCGCTGGCATGCCAGTCGCGCCACAGCTTGTCGGCACCCGCCGCGCCGATCCCCGGCATCAGCAGGGCGATGCGCTTGAAGCTCGTCTCGTCCCGCCGGTTGGTGACGAAGCGCAGAAAGGCGGCCACATCCTTGATGTGCGCTTGTTCGAAAAAGCGCAGCCCGCTGGTAATCGCGAAAGGGATGCCGCGCGTGGTCAGCTCCATCTGGATCTCCAGCGATTGGAAATGCGCGCGATAGAGCACGGCCATCTCTTCCAAGGGAATGCCTTCGTCCCGTAGTTCCAGCATCCGCTGGGCGACGAATGCCGCCTGCGTGGCTGGATCTTCCAAGGCGACGAGCGCGGGCTTGATGCCCAGCTCCTCGCGCGCGGATCGCAGGTCCTTGTCGAAGCGCGCGCGGTTGGCGCGGATCGCGGCATTCGATAGATCGAGGATCTCCGGGACGCTGCGGTAGTTCGTCTCGATCTTGTGAACCTGGCAACCGGCATGCCGCTCGGGAAAGGAAAGGATGTTTCCCATGTCCGCGCCGCGCCACGAGTAGATCGATTGCGCGTCATCACCCACCGCCATCACGCTGGCACCGCCGCCTGCGAGGAGGTCGATGAGTTCGCTCTGCACGGCATTCGTGTCCTGATACTCATCGACGAGGATGTGGCGGAAACGCTTGCGATAGAGGGAAAGCAACTCCTCCTCCTGCTTGAAGAGCTTCAATGTCAGCACAAGCAGGTCGTCGAAGTCCATCGAGTTCGTGTCCTTCTTCCGCTTCACGTATCCAGCCTGCGCGCGATGGATCTCCGATTGCCATTCCTCGAAGTACGGATAGCGGGTGCGGATGATGCTCTCCAAGGATTCACCCGTGTTCTCCACTAAGCTGAACATGGTCGCGAGCACATCCGCCTTCGGGAAGCGGCGGATCTTCGTGTCGATCTCCAGTGAAGCGATGACGCCGGTCAGCAGCGACTTCTGGTCGTCGCGATCGAGGATCGAGAAAGACTTCGTGAATCCCAGCACCTCGGCATGGCGGCGCAGGATGCGGTTGCCGATCGAGTGGAAGGTGCCGCTCCAAAGGGCGGACACATCATGCGGAACCAGATGCCGCACCCGCTCTGTCATTTCGCGCGCGGCCTTGTTCGTGAAAGTCAGCAGCAGGATGTTCCGCGCCTCCACGTCGTGGTCGAGCAGGTAGGCGACCCGATAGGTCAGGGTCCGCGTCTTTCCCGAACCGGCACCCGCGATCACGAGGGCTGCCCCCGGCGGAGAAGTGACGGCGGCGAATTGCTCGTCGTTCAGCTCCGCCCGGTAGTCGATCCCCGAGGAAGGCCCGGCCGTGCGCCGGTGCAGCGTGTATTCGCGCGCCATGTGGCGGAGAGCTTCGCGGATTCGGCGGCGGGATCAAGGGCGGGCTACAAGTCCGACGGTTCCAAGCCGGTGTGTTTCGAGATTCGTGCAAGCATTCGGGGGCCAATCTCTTCGCCATCGTGGAAGGCGAAGACGAAATCGGTGAATCCATCACGGCTCAACACACGGTGCGAACCTCCCGAGTGGCGCTTCACCGACCATCCAATTGAAAGCAAGGCTTTGAGAACCTGCTTCGCTTTCGCCGAGCCCCAGTGGCTCATGCGGCGACCGTGAAAACGCTGTCGAGTTCCGGGGTATCCTCACCCTGATCCAAGCGGTCCGCGAGGATTCGAAGCACGAGTGCTTCCACCTTGGCCACCGCCTCAGGTTTGGTTTTGCCATAGACCATAGCCCCCGGAACCGTCGGAATCTCGGCGATCCAGCGACCGTCCGCTTCTTGTTCGACTTCGACCGTCACGACCGCAGGCTATCTCTAAAAAACGGATTCTCAAGCCCCCAAATACGCCTCTTGGACCCGTGGATTTGCCTTCAATTCGGCAGATGGCCCTTCGAGGAGCACGGAACCTGTTTCCAGAACATAGCCGTAGCTCGAAACCTCCAGCGCCAGATTCGCATTCTGCTCCACGAGAAGAATGGTGACTCCTTGCTCGCGGTTGATCTCCACGATCCGTTCGAAAATCGCCTTCACCAGGAGCGGTGCGATCCCCAGCGAAGGCTCATCCAGCATCAGGAATTTCGGATTCCCCAGCAGCGCGCGACCGATCGCCAACATCTGCTGTTCGCCACCGGATAAGGTGCCAGCCGCCTGGCTCTCGCGCTCTTTCAGTCGCGGAAAAAGATGGAACACATACTCCGTCTGCTTCGCGATCCACGCCTTGTCCTTCTGAAGGTAAGCGCCCATCGCGAGGTTCTCTTTCACCGTCAGGTTCGCGAAAACCATCCGACCTTCCGGCACGTGGCACAGGTGACGGGAGACGATCTTGTGAGGCGCAAGCCGGGTAATTTCATCGCCATCGTAACGGATCGTCCCGGCGGTGGACTTCACCAAACCCGACAGCGCGCGCAACGTCGTCGATTTCCCCGCACCATTGGCTCCGATCAAAGTGACGATACTCCCTTTGGGCACCTTTAATGAGACGCCATGGAGCGCCTTGATGGAGCCATAGGAGACATGGAGATTTTCGACTTCGAGCATGCGGGAAGTGGATCTGAATTACTCGACGCTAACCCCGAGATAGGCCTCGATCACCTTCGGATGGCACTGAATCTCCTTCGGCGTCCCCTCAGCAATCTTGCAGCCGTACTCAATCACGGCGATTCGCTGGCAGATCCCCATCACGACCTTCATGTCGTGTTCCACCAAAAGCACGGCGAGGTTATAGCGCTCTTTGATGAAGCGGATGAGGTGCATGAGGTCGTCCTTTTCGGACGGGTTCATGCCTGCGGCGGGCTCGTCGAGCAGCAGAAGCTTCGGCTTGGTCGCGAGCGCGCGGACGATTTCGAGACGGCGCTGGTCGCCGTAGTTCATACTCTTGGCATTCTTATCCCGGGCATCGGCGAGTCCGAAGATATCGAGCAGTTCGAGCGCGTTCTTCTCGATGCCAGCTTCTTCCTTCCGAAACGCGGGACCACGGGACAACGAGTGCAGCAAGCCATGGTTCAGCTGGCCCATCATCGCCGTGCGGACATTGTCGAGCACCGAGAGCGAGGAGAAGAGGCGGATGTTCTGGAAGGTCCGCGCGATCCCAAGCCGGGTGATCTCGTGCGGCTTCTTGCCGGGCACCGCCGTGCCATCGAAATGGATGTCGCCGGAGGTCGGCGTATAGACGCCGGTGATGAGATTGAAGACGGTCGTCTTGCCCGCGCCGTTCGGACCGATTAGGCCGACCAGTTCGCCGGGTGCCACCGCGAAGCTCAGCTCGCTGACGGCCTTGAGGCCGCCAAAGCGGATCGTCACGTCCTTGAGTTCGAGTCCGGCACTCATGCGGATTTCTTCCGGTTCAGGAAGGGAAGGGAGGGCAGCAGACCTTGCGGGCGAACGATCATCATGATGATCAGCAGCAGCGAGAAGACGATCATGCGGTACTGCTCGAAGTCGCGGAGGAACTCGTTCAGCACAGTCAGCAGGATCGCGGCCAGCACCACGCCCGCGGTGCTGCCCATGCCGCCGAGGATCACGATCACCACGATGTCGAAGGACTTCAGGAAATTGAAACCCTCCGGCGAAATGGTCGTGCGCAGGTGGGCATAGAGCCCGCCGGAAAGCCCCGCGAAAAAAGAACCGGTCACGAAGGCGGTCACCTTGTAGCGCACGGTATTGATGCCCATCGATCCGGCCGCCACCTCGTCATCGCGCACGGCCAGGAAGCCGCGGCCGTAGGTGGAGTTCACCATCGAGGCCACCACGTAGACGCAGATCGCCGCGAGCGCGAAAACCCAGAAGAAGGTGGTGTGCGGCGGGATGCCCTTCAGGCCGAGCGGGCCGCCGAACATGCCGTTTCCGCTCGTGTTCTGCAGGATCACCCGGACGATTTCATTGAAGCCGAGCGTCACGATCGCGAGATAGTCGCCCTTCAGCCGGAGCGACGGCATGCCGACCAGCCAGCCGCAGATCGCCGCACAGAGGCCGCCGATCACTAGGGCAATCAGGAACGCCAAGCCGGTCGCGAAAGCCGATGGTCCACCAAGCATTGGCACCAGCTTGCTGCTGGCTTCCAAAGTGAAAATCGAAGCCCCGTACGCGCCCACCGCCATGAAGGCTGCGTGGCCGAGAGAGAATTGCCCGGTGTGGCCGTTCACCAGATTCAGGCTGACGGCGAGGATGATGTTGATCCCCACATTCAGCGCGATGTCCAGGTAGTAGGCATCGATGCTATTGGACGCGAGCGAGATCCCCAAGCTGACGGCGAGGGCGATGATGAGAGCGATCTGTGCCGAGTAGCGCTTCATGCGTTCAGACTTTCTCACGCTCTACTTTCCCAAGCAGGCCGGAGGGTTTGAAGATGAGGATCAGGATGAGGATCACGAAGGCCACGCCGTCCGAGTATCCGGATGGGATGCCCACCTTGTCGCTATAGCCGCGCACCAGGGTCTCGGTGATGCCGATGAGCAGGCCACCGAGCGCCGCGCCGGGGATATTCCCGATGCCGCCAAGCACCGCGGCCACGAAGGCCTTCAGGCCCGGCTGGATCCCCATGAAGGGATCGATCCCGCCGTAGAGCGAGGCATACAGGATGCCACCTGCCGCCGCGAGCGCGGAGCCCAGGCCGAAGGTGAAGGAGATCACCACGCTATTGTTCACACCCATCAGCGTGGATGCGGTGGGATTCAGCGAAAGCGCGCGCATCGCGAGACCCATCTTCGTCTTCATCACCACGAAGCGCAGGCTCACCAGCAGCAGGATGGTGGTGACCAGCACGATCACCTGCGCCACGGAAATGGTAAGCCCGCCGGTATTCGCGATCGCTTCACGGGGGATCAGCGCCGGGAAGCCCCGCTGGGTGGCGCCGAAAAGGAGCTGGGCGCTGTATTCGATGAAAAGCGAAACGCCGATCGCAGTGATCAGCACGTTCAGCCGGGGCCCGTTTCTCAGGCGGCGGTAAGCGAGGAACTCGATGAGAATCCCGAGCGCCGCGCAGGCCACCATCGAGACCAGCAGGACGAGGATCAAGGCGACCGGCCACGGCATCGAGGCCAGCGCCGGGCCCATCACCTTGTTCATCCCGTAGGCGGTGAAGGCGCCCAGCATGAAGACGTCCCCGTGCGCGAAATTGATGAAGCGCAGGACGCCGTAGACCATCGTGTAGCCCAGCGCGATGAGGGCGTAGATGGAGCCTTGGAACAGGCCGTTGAGTAGCTGTTGAAGGAACTGCTCCAAGGGATCGAAGGGCGGTTTGGGAGTTTACCGGAACTGTCCTCGGATCAGGGAGTGATCGTCTCCGTGTAAACCACCTTGCCGTCCTTGATCGTGAGAATGACCGCCGGTTTCGTCGCATTCCGCTGGGCGTCCAGGGTGATGCTGCCGGTGATGCCCGCGTAATCCTTCGTGGCGGCGATCGCGTCCCGCAGGGCCGGGCCTTCCACGGAGTTGGCGCGCTTGATCGCCTCGAAGAGGATCTTGGCGGAATCGTAGCCGAGAGCAGCCATGGCGTCCGGCTTGCGGCCGTGCTTGGACTCATACTTCTTCACAAACTCCTGGATGGCCGGGGACTGGTCTTCGTTGGAGAAGTGGTTCGAGTAATAGCAGCCCTCCATCGCCTTGCCTCCGACTTCGATGAGCGAGTCGGAGTCCCAGCCGTCGCCACCCAGCAGCGGGACGTTGATGCCGAGCTCGCGGGCCTGCACGGCGATCAGCGCAACCTCATTGTAGTAGCCCGAGGCGAAGATCGCGTCCGGATTGCCGGCCTTGATCGCGGTCAGCTGGGCCTTGAAGTCCTTGTCTTGGGAAGCGTAGCTCTGCTCGCCGGTGATCGTGCCGCCGTTCTCGGTGAAGTGCTTTTTGAAGAACTCCGTGAGGCCCACGCTGTAGTCCTGCTTGGTATCGGTGAGGATCGCGACCTTCTTCCAGCCCTTGGAGAGCGCGAATTTCGACATCACCGTGCCTTGGAAGGGATCGATGAAGCAGACACGGAAGACGTAGTCGCCAGCCTCGGTCACCTTCGGATTCGTGGAGGCCGGGGAAATCATCGGCACGCCCGCCGCTTGGGCGATCGGGGCCATTTCCAGCGAGCGGCCGGAAGCCACCTCGCCGAGCAGCGCGCTGATCTTTGAGCGGGAAATCAACTTCTTCGCCACGATCCCGGCCTCTCCCTGCTTGGACTGGTCGTCTTCGGTGATCAGCTTGATCTGCTTCCCGAGCAGGCCACCCGCGGCGTTGATTTCATCCACCGCCATCTGGGTGCCATTGTGGGAAGACTGGCCGAAAGTCGCCGTCGTTCCGGTCATCGCGGCCACCTCGCCGATGTTGATCACATTCGAATCGCTCTTCTTGCAGCCGGAGAGACCCAGCGCGGCAGCGATTGAAACAGCAGCGGACGAAAAGACAAAATGGCGGATTTTCATTGGGAAAGGGGATCGGATCGGAATGCCGGAGCGAAACCTAGGAAGCCGACCGGACGAGCGCAACCGTAAAGCAGAATCTGTACCCCCGGCTGTGCTCCCCCGCCTCAGGAGAGCGGGTTTTCAACCCGCTGAGGGATCTCGCCGACCTCCCCGGGGGCGAGGAGGACTTTCCCTGACCTGAGATTGGGGATTGGTGATTCTCCGCCTTCCTGCTAGGTTTCCCCCGTGATCCCGGAGGACCATGTCTGGCTGAACCCGCTCATCCACGAGCGCTGGCTCTTTACGGCCGACAAGATCGAGCGCCAGCCGGAGTTGCTGGAGATCCCGCTGCAGAACATTGCCCGCTGGATCGCGATGGACCGGCTGGGCGATGTCCGGCCGCTGATTCTCTGGCGGGAGCGGATCGAGAAGGCGCAATCCTCGCCGGAAGCATTCGCCGATCTGCTCGCGTTTCTCCGCGATGACGGGGAGGATGCCCGGTTTATGAAAAGTTGCTCGCCGTTTCCCGGGGTCTTGAGCAAAGAGGAGCGCCGTCGGTTTACATGCGCTTGGACACATTGAAGCATTTGGCCCGGGTGGCGGGAAGCATTGCTGACGACAGGAAAGTGATCGTTTTTGGTTCGTCGTCTCTCCTCCCGACATTTCCGGAACTTGGAGACGATCATGATGGGCCGCTGGCGAAGACCTTCGATGCGGATTTCATTATCGAACCGTGGAGCGAGGAGATTGGAGTGCTACTTGATGAAACACTCGGAGAGGATGAACCCTTCCACACCCACTTCGGATACTACGCCGATATCATCCGCCCGATTGCCTTCGAGCAATTCCCCAAAGGTTGGGAAGAGCGCTTGGTTCCACTGCCGGGCGTCGAACGAGTGTCCTGCCTGGAACCGCACGACATGGCCGCGGCCAAATGTCAGGCGGGGCGGCCCAAGGACATCGAATTGATGGCTCTGCTCATCTCGACCGGCCGCCTCGATCCAGCTATCGTCAAGGAGCGGCTTTACGAAGTGGCGATGCGTGAAGCGATGATCGTCCGATCCCACAATACCCTCAAAGAGGCGGTGGATCTCGCTTCACGAGAGGGCGAAACGGAATAGCCGCGTGTGTCTTGTTACTCCTTCGGGGCCTTCGCCCAGAGGATGTGGTGAATTCCGATGCCGCCGTCCGCTTCCCATGTGCCGCGCTTCCCTTCCAGCTCGGTGAGCAGCTGCCGCGCGGTTTCAAAATCATTCTTTGCGTCGACGAACGCCTGTTGGGCGAGTCCCTGCTTGATCTTTTCCTGCGCGGTGAGTTCGGGTTCGCCGCCCTCCTTGTCGCCGGCTTGGTAGATGATGCCCTGTTCTCGGATGATCTTTGAAAGGAGCTTTCTCTTGTCGTCCACCGCGGTCCGTTGCTGCTCCACGGTTTCATCGAACTTCTCCCGCGCCTTTCCTTGCACCTCGCCCTTGCGGTCCCGCAAGACGGACGCTGCGGTATTCGCCAGAGTCGCTGCCATCACGGGAGATGGGTCGGTTGCAGTGATCTTGCCGTCATTTCCGTTTAGGGAAACCTCGAGGACTCCGGCCAACTTCGCGGCGGTTTTGTCAGCGTCCAGTTTCCATGCCGTGGTTAGGGCGAGGCGCGCCGCGATCTCATCGAGAGCCGGACGATCCGTCACCTGATTGAGAAATGCTTCGACCCGGGAGGAATCCAATCGCTTCTCCAGCTCCAGCGTTGCGGTTGCCTCCGCCGAAAAGACGGATGGCAGAAGAAGCGAGACCGAACAAAAGACCGAAGCGTGGGAAATCTTCATTCGTCAACTTCGCCCTAACCCGAACCGCGGGTCAATCATTTGCTTTGTGTCGAAAAGTTAACCTTCCGCCGCCTTCACGATCGCCCCAAACACATCCTCCGCGCGCTCCACCGGCACCGGCGATCCCAGGATCAGCGGCTTCTCGCCATCCTCCACCTTGTCCCTTCCATGCGAACCCTTCACTAGCGTCGCATCCAGCGGGATCACGTCGAGCAAGCCCCGGAAGCCCAGCTTCTTCTTCAGCAGGAATTTCGCGATCTTCAGCTTCGGGGCCGCGATCTTCGGGTCAATGAAAAGCTCGACCGGATCGTAGCCCGGCTTGCGATGGATATCCACGCAGCGCGCGTAGTCGGGGGCCTTCGCGTCGTCTTCCCAGAAGTAGTAGGTGAACCACGCGTCCGGCTTGGAGATCGCGATGAGATCGCCAGCGCGCTCCTCACCGATGTCGCCACCCCATATTTCTTTCGCCGTGCGGACTTCATCCACGCCCTCGGTCTGCTCTAGCAGCGCTCTCACGTCCGGCAGCAGCGACGGGTCATTCACATAAACGTGCGCCATCTGGTGATCCGCCACCGCGAAGACCTTCGAGCCTCCCGCATCCAGCGTCTCAAGGCCCAGCTCATCCTTGATCTGCACCCAGTCCTTCGTGCGGAAGATCCGGTTCAAGTGCACCGGCTTGCTCACCTTCGAGATTCCGTATTCGGAAACCACCAGCACCTTCACGCCCCGGCCTTCCAAAAACTCGATGAGCTCACCCGCCACGCGGTCGATCGCCTCCAGCTCGGCCGTCATCTCCGGCGCGCCCGGCCCCCACTTCTGCAGGCCGTAGTCGAGATGCGGCAGATAGACCAGGCTCAGCGTCGGCTTCGCGTGCTCCTCCGTCCACTTCGCGGAATGGGCGATCCACTCCGAACAAGCAATCCCCGCGCCCGGACCCCAGAAGGAAGGGAAGGGGAAGGGGCCAAGATCCGCCTTCACCTTCTCCCGCAGATCCATCGGCTGCGTGTGGATGTCGAAAACCTTTCTGCCGTCCGCCGGATAGAGCGGACGCGGGGTCATCGCGATGTCAGCGCTGGAGTACATGTTGTACCACCAGAAGAGCTTCGCGCAGGTGAAGCCGGGGTGCTTCTTGCGCAGGTGCTCCCAGACCTTCTCGCCGCGGACCAGGTGATTGCTCTGCTTCCAAAAGCGCACCTCCGCACTCTCCCGGTCATACCAGCCATTCGCCACGATCCCGTGTTCGCGCGGACTCGTGCCGGTGAGCATCGAGGACTGCGCCGTGCAGGTCACCGCCGGGAAGGCCGGCGGAAATGCCTGCATCCCATGCTTCTGCGCGAAGGCGGTGAGCCGTGGCATCGAGGGCCCCAGAAGCGAAGGCGAAAGCCCCACGATATTGATCACCGCCACGCGCTGCATGCGGGAGAGTCTTCCAACAGGTGGCGCGGCTGGCAATCCCTCGTCCCGCCCCTGTTTACTCGACCACGGACTTGCGTACTAAGAGGGCCGCCTGCTTCGCCGCCTCCTTCCTTGCGGCGTTCTGTTTGTCGCTACTGCGGCTCGCCCCAGCGGGGCCCACCGCTGGAAATGGCTGATGGGAATTCCCCCATGGCATGCTGTCCTCATGCCCACATCGACAAATTTCCCTTGGGCGGGCGATCCCCGGCGAACAAGGACTGTCCCCTCTCCACAGGGCTCCGCCGGATGCGGAAGCGTAAGGAGCCGCGACACTCTTGTCGCCCGGGGGACGTGTTTGCCGGGGACAGCCAACCCAATCACAACCCCGGAGCCACGAAGTCTCACCTGTTCCTCACCTGCTTAACAGGTGGATCAGTTGAAGAAGCGGGACCGCGGGGAGGCGGCCGGGTTCTTCCGTCCCCGCCGCGCTCGCGGATCTCCCGATCCGTCCCAGCCCGCCGCTTTTTATTTTCCGCGATTTTCACGACTTCTGCGACTTCATCCCCGATTCCATGCCCTCTCCCGGTCTAACGTCCCCCTTTCCTGCACAATCCCGCCGCTTTGATGGTGAATTTCCTGTGATTCGCCTGTCGAAGCTTTCATTTCGTGACGGACGGCCCCAATCTTCCGCGGACATGAAGCTTTTCGGCACCGACGGCATCCGCGGCAAAGCGAACGAATTTCCGATCACCCCTGAAGTGGCCCTCCGCGCCGGCAAGGCCGTGGCCCAGGTCCTCCGTTCCTCCGGTCACAATCGCAACCGCGTTGTGATCGGGAAGGACACGCGGATTTCCGGCTACATGCTGGAAACGGCCCTCACCTCCGGCCTCGTTTCGATGGGCATGGACGTGCTCCTGCCCGGCCCGCTTCCCACCCCGGCGATCGCCCACCTCACGAAGTCGATGGGCTGTGCGGCGGGCATCATGCTCACCGCTTCCCACAATCCCTACGAGGACAACGGCCTGAAGATCTTCGGGCCGGATGGCTACAAGCTTTCCGACGCGCTGGAGGAAATCATCGAGCGCCACATCCTCGGCGACGAGCCGGAGCCCCGCGCAATGTCCCCGGAAAAGATCGGCAAGGCCTACCGCATCGACGACGCCCGCGGCCGCTACATCGAATTCGCCAAGCACACCGCCGACAACGTCTCGCTGCGTGGCCTGAAAATCGTGGTCGATTGCGGCCACGGCGCGGCCTATTTCATCGCCCCGCTCATTTTCAAGGAACTCGGTGCGGAAGTCATCAAATACGGCTGTGAGCCCGATGGCATCAACATCAACGACCATTGCGGCGCGCTCTATCCGGAAACCGCGGGCGAACTCGTCCGCCAGCACGGGGCCGACCTCGGCATCTCCTTCGATGGCGATGCCGATCGAGTGATCTTCACCGATGCCACCGGGACGCCTGTTTCCGGCGACCGTATCCTGGCCCTCGCCGCGATCTCGCTTCACGAGCAGGGCCGCCTTCGCGGTAGCACCATGGCCTGCACCGTGATGAGCAATCTGGGGCTCCACGAGGCGATGCGCCGCGCGGGCATCAATGTTCTCACCACGCCCGTCGGCGACCGCAACGTCATCGAAGCCCTCCGCGACAAGGGCGGCTCCTTCGGCGGCGAAAATTCCGGCCACCTCATCTTTGCCGATCACGCCACCACCGGCGATGGCATCCTGAGCGCGCTGCAGGTGCTGCGGGTGATGAAGGAAAAGAAAGCCACCCTCGCCGAACTCGCCGCCTGCATGCGCGAGTTCCCGCAGGAACTCGTGAATCTCAAGGTCGCCTCCAAGCCCCCGCTCGCCAGCCTCCCCGGCCTCCAGAAGCTCATGAAGGAAGCCGACGAAGCCTTCGGCGATGCCGGCCGCCACCTCATCCGCTACTCCGGCACCGAAAACAAGATCCGCATCCTCGTCGAACACCGCGATGCCGATGCCGTCCACCAGTGGATCGGCAAGTTCACCGATGCGGTAAAGGAGGACATCGGGGTGCCGGTGTGATCCCGGAACGATCCGAAGGATAAAAACAAATCTATGGCTTTCGGGAGATCAGTGTTCCTTCTCGTTCCGGCGCTTTTGATGACCGCTTGCGAACCTCAAGCGCTTACGACCGGGGTAACGAAGATCTCTGTTCCGGCTTCCCGCGAGGCGGAGGACCTCGGTGACTTCTGGAAGCAATTCCAAGAAGCTGTCGGCAGTGGCGATCGCGAAGCGGTCGCGCGATTGACGCGGTTTCCCTTGAAGTGCGATCTCTCGACTCTCGATGAGTTCAAGGACGTCGGCAGCAGGGCTGGGTTCCAGCGGCACTTCCAGACTTTGTTCCCAAAGGAAGTGGTGGCGACCTTGGCCCGGACGCCGGCACCCGATCGCAATGAGAAACTTGAATCCGGGCATCGCTCGTGGTCCATCACGCATCATGAGGATCACGAAGTCTCCGAGCAGGAATGGAGCATCGGATATGTTTTCGAGGAATTGCCTGATGGTGCAATCCGTCTGACTGCGATCCACCTTGCCGGATGACTTGCCTCTAGATTTGCTGCCAGCGCTTTTCTGCATTCGCCATGCCCCTCTTCACCACACGCGCCATCGAGGACTTCCCCATCGGAAACGTCCTCCTCCGCGAACACCACGCGGCCTTTCCCATCGAGGGCCTGCGCACCCATCCGCACGCATGGCTGACTTGGGAAGATGTCGCCTTGCTCAAGGAGGATGGTCCCACCTCGCTCGTGGATGAACGCCGCACGCCGCTCGCGTGGTTCGGCGAGGTCCCGGATGCGGACAAGGCGATCGTGGCGGACAAGTCCTTCCTGATCGTCCATCCTTGGGACCTGCTGCGCGCGAATGAACTGCTCGTTGGGGAACTTTCGGAATCCCGCATTGAAGGCGACATTCACCCCAATGCCGTGATCGAAGGCTTCGTTCACCTCGGCCCCGGCTCGCGCATCCTTCCCGGCGTCTTCATCGAGGGCAATGTGGTCATCGGCGCGAACTGCAAGATCGGCCCGAATTGCTACATCCGCGGCTCCACCTCCATCGGCGACAAGTGCCATGTCGGCAATGCCGTGGAGATCAAGAACTCGATCCTCCTTTCGAACACCAACGTCGGCCACCTCAGCTACGTCGGTGACTCCGTCCTCGGGGAAAAGGTGAACTTCGGCGCGGGTACTGTTACTTCGAACCTACGGCATGATGGCAAGAACCACCGCACCGAAGTGGACGGCGTCCTCGTCGACACCGGCCGCCGCAAGTTCGGCTGTATCGTCGGCGATGGTGTTCACACCGGGATCAACACCTCCATTTACCCCGGCCGCAAACTCTGGCCCGGCACCAGCACCCGTCCCGGCGAGATCGTCCAGCGTGACATCCAGACCAATCTCCAATAATCAATTTCCAATACTCAGTTCCCTATGTGCGGCATCGTCGGATACATCGGTAAAGCCTCCGCTCCCAGCGTCCTCATCAGCGGCCTGCGCCGGCTGGAATACCGCGGCTATGACTCCGCGGGTATGGCCGTTCTGGAGGACGGCTCGGTCATCGTCAGCAAGGCCCCGGGGAAAGTCTCCGCGCTCAATGACAAGGCCCGCGCCGATTGGCCCGCCGAGCGCTTCGTAAAGTCTTCCACCGGCATCGCCCATACCCGCTGGGCCACGCACGGTCCGCCGACGGAGGTCAATGCGCACCCGCACCTCGACGAGTCCGGCGACATCGCGCTCGTCCACAATGGCATCATCGAAAACTACCGCTCGCTGCGCAGCCGTCTTGAAGGAAAGGGTCACCATTTCTATTCCGAGACCGATACCGAGGTGCTCGCCCATCTCATCGGTGATCGCTACAAGGGCGATCTCTTCCAAGCCGTCTGCGATGCCCTGAGCCAAGTGGAAGGTACCTTCGGGATCGCCGTCATTTCCGCCAAGGAACCGGGCAAGATCATCACTGCCCGCCGCGGCAGTCCGATCGTGATCGGCGTCGGGGAAGGGGAGACCATCGTTGCCTCGGACGCCTCCGCGATCATCGCGCACACCCGGCAGGTCATTTATTTGGAGGACAATGACATCGCGATCGTCACAGCGGACAACGTCGACATCCGCGACCTCAACCAAGTCCCCGTCACCCGTGAGGTGAACGAGCTTGGCTACGATGCCGCGGCAGCCGAGAAGGGCGGCTTCGCTCACTTCATGCTGAAGGAAATCCACGAGCAGCCGGACTCGCTGCGCAATGCGATCCGCGGCCGCCTCGATTTCAATCTTGGCTCTTCCGTGCTCTCCGGCATGGGCACTTCCCCGCGCGATCTCGCGGAGATCCAGCGTGTCGTCTTTGTCGGTTGCGGAACCTCGCTGCACGCCGGCTTGGTTGGTGAATACGCCTTCGAGGACATGGCGGACATCCACTCCGAGGTCCAGCAGGCCGCCGAGTTCCGCTACCGGAACCCCATCATCGGCAGCCGTGACCTCGTCGTCGCCATTTCCCAATCCGGCGAAACGGCCGACACCCTCGCTGCGGTCCGGGAGGCGAATCAAAAGGGCGCCTTCGTCATGGGCCTCTGCAATGTCGTCGGCTCGACCATCGCCCGCGAGACCGGCCGTGGCGTCTATCTCCACGCCGGCCCGGAAATCTCCGTCGCCTCGACGAAGGCCTTCACGTGTCAGGTGGCGGTCATGCTGATGATGGCGCTGAAGCTCGGCCGTGGCCGCCGCTTCTCGCGCGATGAAGGCATGAAGTTCGCCCGCGAGATCGAGGCGATCCCGTCTCTCGTGGAAAAGGTCATTGCCCAGAGCGATCGCATCGCCGCCATCGCCGCGCGCTATGCTCACAACGAACACGCCTTCTTCATCGGCCGCGGCCCGATGTATCCCGTCGCCCTCGAAGGTGCGCTCAAGCTCAAGGAGATCTCGTACATCCACGCCGAGGGCTACCACGCCGCCGAACTCAAGCACGGCCCCATTGCCTTGCTCACCGACGGCACACCGGTCATCGCCCTCGCGAACGACATCCCGGGCAAGGACAAGACCCTCGGCAACGTCGAGGAATGCCGCGCCCGCGGCGCCCGCATCCTTGGCATTGTGACCCAAGGCGACCACGAAGCCATGGAAGTCATGGACGACGTCATCGAAGTCCCGGCCTGTCATCCGCTCGTCAGCACCATTCCAACGGCGGTTGCCCTCCAACTCCTCGCCTACCACATCGCCAACGAACGAGGCTGCGAAATCGACCAACCCCGCAACCTCGCGAAGAGCGTAACCGTGGAATGATCCAATCCTGGGACCGCGGGACTCCAGTCCCGCACCAACGGTCCCGGTAGGAAGCGGCTTGAAAAGCCGCTCTCCTAAGGTGCCACTTCCCACTCCCTCACGTACGCCAACTGCCTCGGCTGCTGCGGGGAGTGCGGGTATTTTGCCCGTTTCCGCTCGTCCATGTGGGATTCGTAGAGCCTCTGCACCTCGGCGAGCGCCTCCTCACCGCTCATCCCGTTCTCCCGCAGCCAGCACCCCACCGCCGTCCCCGTCCGGCCAATGCCACCCCAGCAGTGGACATAGCAAGGACGTCCGGCTGCGATTTCCGAGCGGATCAAATCCAGCACGCCCCGCATCACCGCCGGACCCGAGGGTATGTTCATGTCCGGGATCTCGAAGGAGTATCGCTTCAGCCCAATCGCGCCCTCCACGTCCACCTCCAGAAAGTAGGGCTCGTAGGGCTCCAGGCCGTCCACGCGGGTCGTCAGGTCGATGAAGGTCCGCACCCCCTTGGCCACCAATTCCCTCAGGCGGGTTTCCGCGACGTCGGGGCTTTGATTCCCGGGATATTCCCCCGCAAAAAGACCCTCGTGCACCCGATAGTGGTTCACTTTCATCCGCAGCGAGATTGGCGGTACAAATCCTCTATGGAAATTCCAATTGCTCCGCGGGCGATCCGGGGGCATCGTGGGGCCGTCAGTCACGGGGGCGTTTCGGTTTCGACGGGATGTTCGCAGTGCTGGCTGCACGTGGAGGTTGATCGGCTGGCCTCCTAAAAAGCCGCTCAAAACAAATAAATGCAGACTCTAACGAGCTTGCCCTCGCTGCTTAATTGACAGCGACACCGGAACCCAGACGCACGCTGCGGGGGAAGGTGAACACTTAGCGTGCTGGCCTTGGCGCCGGGTAACCGGGCACCTTGGCGAGATTCAACAGGTTTCTAGGAAAGAAAACGCGGCCGTCGGGCCTACGCTTTCCGAAGATTTAGACCGGCGGATAAACGTGTAGATGCCCGCATGAAAGATGTTTCGGACAGGGGTTCGACTCCCCTCGCCTCCACCACTTTCCTCATCCCGGCCCGGAGCCAGTCTCCGGTCCGGGATTTTGCTTCCGGCCCGCTCCTTGCCCCTTAGGCTCTCCCTCAAATTTCTCGCCATGTCTGAAGTCCCGCCACCTGTTCCCAAGCGCAAGTCCCGCCTGGTGCCTGTTTTGATCGGCTTGGTCGTCGTGCTGCTGGCAGTCGTCGGCCTGATGTGGTGGCACAATCGCCCGATCAAGCCCGTCCAGCTCAGCGTGGAGGAAAAGGCGGCCGTCGAGGCGAAGGTGGAAGCCATGCAGAATGTCGAGGCCCCCGCCAAGCCCGCTGAACCGACCTACGAAAAAGGCAAGAAGGAGATTATCCTGACCGAGCGCGAGCTCAACGGCCTGCTCAATGAGCACACCACCATGGGCGAGCAGCTGAAATTTGAGCTCGCCACGAATGCGGTCCACGCACGCATTGAGACCGATCTCGATCCCGATCTTCCCCTCGTCGGTGGCAAGCATCTCAAGGCCAGGGCCCGCTTCATCGTCAAAACCGAGAACGGCAATCCCAGCTTGATCCTGGATGACCTGACCGTCTGGGGCGTTTCCCTGCCGAACGACTGGCTCGCCCAGCTTAAGGGCAAGGACATCCTCGGCGAAGTGCTGGGAGGCGGAAAGGGCGGCAAGGTCGCAGGCATCGAGGAGATGTCCGTGGAGCCCGGCCAGCTGAAGATCCGCCTGAAGGAATAAGTCCGCCCACCACCTGCGGATCAGCGGCCTGGATCCCCGGACGGTAGAGGCACCGGAGTTTCGAGGGAAAGGGGCACGACCTTCTTGGGAAAGCCGTCCTGATCCCACTCCAGCTTCTGTGCCCGCGTGCTGCGGCCCCGGTAAGTGTATTCCTTCGTCGTCTTTCCGTGGTAGGCGATCCAGTCCTCCTTGCCGTCGGGGGATTTGAAGAAGTTGTGATGCCCGGGACCGAAAACACCCGCGGCATCATTGCGCTCCAGAAGAGGATCCGGTTCCTGGGTCCATGAGGCGGGATTCATCGGATCCTTGCCGTCCGGCATCCAGACGTAGCCGACCTTGTAGTCCGGCTTTCCCGTGTCGCAGGCGGAGTAGGTGAGGAAGAGGCGCGTCCCGTGTTTCAATAAGTACGGCCCTTCCCGTACTTCCTCGCAGCCGAAGCCGGACGCCGGGATCAATACCCGGTCCCCTTCCAGGGTGAAGGGATCCTTCATCCGCGAAATGAAGAGCCGGTGGCCGGGATGCCCTGCCCAGACAAAGTAGTGCTTTCCCGCGTGCTCGAAGACGGTGCCGTCGATGGCATAGAACTCGTCCTTCGGGTCGGTCTCGATCTTCCGGGGCTTCCCGTAGGGCCCACGGATGCTTGGCGTCTTGCTCTCCATCACGAACATCCGGTGACGGACGTCCTCGCCATCCGTCTTCGTGAAGTAGCAGAACCAGCGCAGGCCGTTCCTTCCCTTGAGTTGATGAAACTCCGCTGCCCAGACGCCTTTGCCCTTTTCCCAGAGGGTCACCGGCTTCGCATCCTTTAGCCCGGCGAGTGACTTCGCGCTCCAGAGCTTCACCCGGTCCCCTTGGGTGGTGGAAAGGTGATACTGCCCCTCGGTGAATCCCAGCCACGGATCGGCGGCAGGATTGATGGGATTGTGGAAGTCTTCGGCGGCATGGGCCGCAGCCATCAGGGCCAGGGTGGCAACCAAGGAAGAAATGCGGGTCATTTGACAAATGAATACAGGCTTGGATCTTGGGTTTTCCCGCTCGTCCGTGTCAGCATTTCACCACAGCATTCTGCCGTGAACGCCTACACTTCCCTCGAAGCCCTGCTGCACGACGCCTTTTGGGCGGAGGAGGGCGAGCCCGCGGAACTGCAATTGCTCGACGAGACGCTCAGGGAGTATCCAGGACCTTCGCTGGAGATCGGCTGTGGATCGGGGCGGCTCCTGCTTCCGCTCTTGCAAAAGGGACATCAAGTGGAGGGTCTCGAGCTATCCTCCGAGATGCTGGAGCTTTGCCGGAAGGCGGGGGAGAGTCTTTCGCTGGAGCCGGTATTGTATCAAGGCGATATGGGCAGCTTCGATTCTGGGAAGACCTACTCCTCCGTCCTCGTGCCGGCGTTCACCTTGCAATTGGCGGCCGATCCGGCTGCGGCGCTCGCGCATTTTCACCGGCTTCTTGATCCGGCTGGCGTGCTCTACCTGAGCGTGTTTATCCCGTGGGCGGAACTCCACCGCGAGCTTCCGGAGGACGAATGGTATGACGACCACTGCGCCCGCTTGCCCGATGGAAGATCGGCATCGGTGCAAACCCGGCACCACTTGGACCGCAAGGCCCGCATCTTGGAGCGCCAGCACCGCTACCTGCTGCATGCGGCGGATGGAACCTTGGAAGCGAAGCACGAGTCGGAGCAGACGATCCGCTGGTTCACCGCGAGGCAGCTGCGGGGGCTGCTGGCGAAAGCGGGCTTCGAGCCCATTCACGCGATTGCCGACTTCGATCCCGAGGTGCCGGTGGATGAGGAAGCCCAAGTCATCACCGTGGTAGCACGGAAATCGACGTGACCGGGCCTTGCGGAGGCGGCGGATTCACCCAATTCTAGGGGTATGCGATTTCCTCACGGACACCTCGCCTACTGCACGAACATCCATCCCGCCGAGGATTGGGAGAGCACCTTCCGCGCGATCTCCACGCATGCGATGCGCGTCCGCGACCTGGTGGCCCCGCAGGATCCTTTCGCGATCGGCCTGCGGCTTTCCGCCAAGGCAGCGTCGGAGCTGTTGTGTGGCGACTTGCTCGGGCGGTTCAAGGACTGGCTGCAGGCGGAGAATGCCTACGTTTTTACCATCAATGGATTCCCCTATGGCGACTTCCACGGGACCACGGTGAAGCGGAATGTCTTCCGGCCGGATTGGACGGATCCCGCCCGCTTGGAATACACGAAGGAACTCTTCACGATCGTCTCGGAACTCGTGCCCCATGGAATCGAGGGTTCCGTGTCCACCTTGCCCGGTTCTTTCAAGGAGTTCGAAGCGGATGAATCGCTCATCATTTTGCAGCTCATCGAGCTTGCCGGGTTTCTCGATGCCTTGAGCGAGGTGTCCGATCGCGATCTCCATCTCGGCCTCGAACCCGAGCCGCGCGGTCATTTCGAGAACACGGAGGAGACGCTGCGTTTCTTCGACCGCTTGCTCGATGCCGCGCCGGATCATGAGCAGATCAAACGCCGGCTCGGGATCAACTACGACTGCTGCCACTTCGCGCTCCAGTACGAGGATGCCCGTAGTTCGTTGAACGCGCTGCGTGGCGAAGGGCTGCGCATTTCGAAGATCCATCTTTCCGCCGCTCTCACGCTTGATCCGCGGCTTCCGGAAGCGGTGGAGGCCGTGAGCGCTTTCGATGAGCCGACCTACCTGCACCAGGTGCTGGCCCGCCATCCCGATGGACGGATCGAGCGCTTCACGGATCTGCCGGATGGCATCGCTTCGCTGGAAACCGAGGATGGCCGGGACGCCGAGCAGTGGCGGGTGCACTTCCATATCCCGCTCGATGCCGAACCGGCAGAGCCCCTCATGACGACGCGTGAGAACGCGCGAGCGGCCTTGCGACTGGCGGAGGAAGTGCCGGACCTGTGCCAGCACTGGGAGATCGAGACCTATACTTGGGGCGTGCTCCCTGCCGGCATGCAGCGCCCGGTTGAAGAACAGATCGCGGCGGAATACCGTTGGGTCCTCGGCGGATCATGAGCCAGCCCGGGAAAGCAAGGGCCCTCCTCGCCACGCTGCGGATCGCGAACGCGCCCAGCGTGGTGAGCAATGTGTTCTTGGGATACATGGTGGGGTGGGCCTTTTGGGTGGGGGGATGGAATCCCAGGGATACGGAGGTAATTTCCTGGACTGATCTGGTGTCGCTTTGCGTTGCAGGCTTGTTCCTCTACTTCGCTGGAAATTTGGCGAATGATTGGTTCGATCGGAAGTGGGACGCGAAACTCAGGCCGGAAAGGGCACTGCCATCCGGGCTGTTTCACCCCGGTCTCTATCTTGCCTCGGCGGTCCTTTTGGCTGTTGCGGGAGTTGCCTTGGCCTTCCGAGTGAGGCTTGCCTGCGGCTTTTGTGCCGTGGTCATCGTCTTTCTGATCGTCATCTACACGTGGTTTCACAAGAGAGCGACGTGGAGCGTGATCCCGATGGGCTTGTGTCGAGCCGGTCTCTATATGCTCGGCTTTGTCTTCTGGTGGATTGGATGGCAGGAGCTGGATGCTTCGAATATCAAGGCATTGCCCACCATCGCGACCGCACTAACGATCGGAATTTGCATTTCCTCCGGGCTGCTTTCTTACATCGCCGGGCTTTCTCTTTCGGCTCGCTATGAGGGAATGGGAGATCCGCCGCAAGGTCCTCGCGTGGTGTCGCTGGCATTGCTGATCTACCCGGTCATCGCTATGCCCTGTTTCTGGATGAGTCTGTGGCCGCTCGCCGGGGTCATCGGTGTGATCCCGTTCGTGGTATGGATTTGGCTTTGCCGGACGAGATATCTTCGTCCGATTCCCCGTTACGTATCAGCATTGCTGGCCGGAATCCCCTTGGTTGATTTCATGGCTGCTGCGCCACTTGCTTTGGTTTTCGAGTTCACTCCGAAGCAAGGGGTTGCTGATTTCCCCCTGTTCTGGCCGGTGATTCTCGTGCCACTGGTTGCTTTCGTACTAGGAAGGACGCTCCAGAAGTTAGCGCCAGCCACGTGACCCAAGGAGGGGGTGCGTCTCGCGCCCCTGCATCTTCCAGGGCTTGATATGGGACAGCGTCGCGGGATGCCCCCTCCTTGAATCACCGCCACACCTCGCAAGCATGCGCCGCAAATCCCGCGCCGAAGGCCGTAAGCCACAGGCGCCGGTCGCCATTGGCCGATGCCAAGGCCCGATCCAGCGCAAACATTACGGACGGGCTGCTCATGTTGCCATGTTCACGCAAGACCTCGCGTGTTTCGGATACCGGAAGCGGCAGCAACGCCTCCAGCGCATCAATCACATCCCGACCACCGGAGTGCGCGAGGATCCGGTCCGGCTCGACCGTGCGCTTCGCATAGAGCTCCGCGACCGCTTCCGCCGCCAGTCCCGGCACCGCATTGTCGAGCTGGTTCCGCAGTTTCCCGCCCGCATTGACGAAGCGGATCTTCTCCCGCTGCTCCGGCTTGTGAACCGTCGTGAAATTCCCTGCCTGCCACTTGCCTTCCCCCGGCACATCCGACCACACCGTAGCCGCCGCCCCATCACCGAAAAGACAGAGCGAGATCAGCACCCCCGGATCATCATCCGCGTAGAAGGCGGACGAACAAACCTCGACCGCCACCGTCGCCACCTTCGCACCTGGATTGGACGCGAGGAATCCTGCCGCGGAACGCAGCATCGGAATCGCCGCCCCGCACCCGAGCCCGACGAGATCCTGCAAGTACGCCGTTTCCCGTAGCCCGAGCTTCTCCGCGACATGGCTGGTGACGCCCGGGCAGAGATAGCCGGTGCAGGTGCAGACGAAAAGTGCATCGAGATCCTCGCCTCTCAGCCCCGCTTTCTCCAGAGCCGGGGACAATGCGGCGATGGCCAGGAGGGGAGCCTCCCGCTCGAAGGTCTCATTCAGCTCCTGCGCGCTCCGCCCGACCCCGGAAGCAATCTCCGGCATGCAGAAGCTGCGCGTGGAGATGCCCGAGACGCCACTGCCCAGGATCGCCTTGATGAGCGCCTTTGAGCGCCGGTTGAGCACGGCATAGGCCGGTGTCTCCTTGAATGCGGCGAGACATTCGGGCTGGGTGTAGCGATGCGGTGGCACCGCGGTAGCGATCGATTCAAGGAACATTAGCGGACAAGGGAGAGGAGAGGGTGAAAGGGGAGAAGGCGCGCGCGCCCCATGGATTCAATAAGCTGGCGGCCGCCGCTGTTCAACAAGATCGGATGGAGCGCTTGGGCTGCCCCGAGGCGCTTGCGGAATCTCCGGTGCAGCCGCACGCGGATCTGCGCGACGCAAGCATCCCATGCCATCCGCCCGCTGCACCAGCGATCCAGAGGATCGAGCGCGATCTCGGCAGCTTCGAAGGCCATGCTCATGCCATTTCCCGTGAAAGGCGGGATCATGCTTTCGGCATCGCCCACCGCGCAGAGATCCGCTTCAAAGTCCTGGCGTCCCAAGGAAAACCCCGCGACTGCGCAAAAGGACGTCTGATCCGGACCGGAGTTTTCCAAGCGATCGGCGAGGCCCTCGTTTCCTCCTGCACGAAGGTAACTCATCAAAAGGCTGGCACCGGACCCGCGCCTCGAACGATCGACCCGGAAGAGTCCACAGACATTCACGCGGCCTTCTTCCACGCTCGCTAGGCCGGCATAGCCATTCGTGCCCAGATGCATTTCCAGATCGGATGATGTCGGGAGATCGGGATAGTGGATCTTGAGGCCGATCCACTTGCTAGGTGCGGGAATCTTCCCGGCGGCCCAGACAAACCCTTCGCGGGCTTCACGAGTTTGGCGGGAGTGTTCGATCACCTCGGCACCAAGCGAAGCGGCGTGGTCGCGCAGCACATGATCAAGTCGGTATCGGGAGATTCCCATGGCGGGAACGGGCAGGGTGTCCTCGTGGATCTTCCTTCCTTCACGAAACCACGTTACGCTGCTGCAAGCGGTCGCTCCCGTGAACATCTTGGAAATGCCAAGGCACTCCAGCGTCGAATCCTCAACCCCCGAGATGAACTCCCCGCAGACGCGATGTCGCGGATAGCTGCCCGCTTCATGAACCACCGCCGGGACACCGCGCATGCGCAGGCCCGCCGCAAGGGAGAGCCCTGCTAATCCTCCACCCGCAATGGTCACCGCTCTGCTCAAGCTCGATAAGCTAGCATGCGAAGCCCCCCGCGCCAGGAGGTTTCCTCGCGGATAATCCATTTCCCCGTCTTAAGTCCGAGGCGTTCGGGAAGCTCTCCCGGCAGGAATCCTGCCCGGATGCTGACGATCATATCGTGCTTCGTCGCGCGGCCGACGATCGGCAGCAGGAGTTTTGCTTCCCTCAGGGTTTGGGAAGTTCGGTGGGGTTCGTTGACACAGATAACCTCGAACTTTTCGAGATGGGGCCGGAAGTTCTCGAGTTCGTCGTTCTCGAAGTGATGCAGGAAGAGATTCGCGGCCAGCACTCCGGCCGAGGCCGTGGCGAGGCTCTCAAACACATCGCGCTGATCCCAAGTAATCCCTTCCGGCAAGCCCTCGGGCCGCGGTGCCAGATCACAGGCGGTGAGTGGAATCTCAGGGTAAAGCTTTGCCAAGCGGGCGAGCAGCGTCCCTTCTCCCGCGCCGATCTCCAGCACGCCCTGGTTCCGTGCGCTTTCAAACACACGGATCTGCCGGGCAATCCACCGTTCGTTGCCCATCAGGAAATTGATGACCTTCAAGTCGGTGCGGCTGCGGATCACATCCGGGTGATCGGGTGGCAACTGATCAAGGATTTCAGGCTCCACAACACGCTCCATCGCGGTTAGAGCGTGGCTTCGCTTTGTCTGATGTGCAAGCTCCCGGCAATAATCCTTCGGCTTCTGGCGGGCATCGCATGTCTGCTGGCGTGTTCCTGCTTTGATATCCGGGAGGAAGTCTGGATCGAGCACGATGGCTCGGGGCGGGCGGTGCTGAGCTATTTGATCCCCACTTCCGCTGCAGCCCTCGTGGGTGGAAATGATGTCCTCAAAGAGAAGATTCGCGAAGCGATCGTGGCCCAGCCCAAGCTTCGTCTCGATGACGTGAGCGTCCTCGACGAAGGGGATCGCACGAAGGTCGAAGTAAAGATCTCCACCGACTCCGTGCTCTCGCTCCGCCATCTGGACGAGAGTGAAAGCTTCAATTCCATGCCCGCCGCTGCCGTCGATCTCGCGGGAAAGTTCGACGTGCACCTTCGCGGATTGAACGTCGATTTTTCGCGGACGGTCCGTGTGCGCGAAGCGCTGGGTCTCGCCACTCTCGCGATCCGTGGGAATGATCGCCAGAACCGCAGGATCACTTACATCTTCCATCTGCCGACCCCGTCGCTCGAGTCGAATGCGACTTCGGTGCAAGATGGCGGCAAGACTTTGGTCTGGGATTCGACTTTGGGCGAAGCGCTTCAAAAACCGCTCGTCACCCGTTTCAAGGCAAGGATGCCGATTCCCCGGATGGCTTGGTTTGCCACTGGCTTGGTCGGTATCGTCCTTATCGGGTTACTTCTGCGGTTGCGCGCGTCGCGTCGCAGGAAGCGGGCGGGGGAGTCGTGACAGGGGTGCTCCATTGGCGGCGCACGGTTTCCTGCCCGGCGGCAAAGAAGCCGCGTGAGCGCTTCCCGTGAAGAAGTCCGGGATGGTCATGCTGCGTTTCCAGGAGGATCAGGCGTTTGCCGGCGTCCTTGGCGCGATGGATCCGGTGATCGAGCAGCTCATTCGAGGCCACGGCGTGGCAGGCACCGAGAATGCCACCGGGAGTCTCCCACGGCAGTCCGCGGATGCACGAGGCGTGTTTGATGCGATGAACGATGATCGTGTGGATCGTCGGATCATCGAGCCAGTGGTCGAAGGGCGTCTCATGCGCCACTCCGCCATCGAGGAAATCCTCGCCGTCAATCCGCTGGGGTTTGAAGAGCACTGGCATCGCACAGCTGGCAATGATGAAATCGTTCAAGGGACCGCGGGTGCGGATCTCCCCGCGTTTGCTTGTCAGGTTGGCGACGGCGATTTCCAAGCGCGGGCTCCGCAGTTCTTCGATCCTCCGGGAACCGATGCACCGCGCGAGATAGCGGCGCATGCGCACCCCCGAAAGGAGACCGTCGCCCGCCAATCCCGTCACGATCCCGGGCCAGCGCAGGAAAGCACCGAGGTCGAAGAAAGCCCGGCGGAAGTGGAAGTCGTAGATCACCTTCTCCAGCGCCTCCCCGCGAAGTCCGGCTGCCCACAGGCCCCCGGCCATCGCGCCTGCCGAAGCACCGGCGATCCTGCCGGGATACAGACCTGCTTCCTCCAGGGCGCTGAGCACGCCCAGATGCGCGTAGTAGCCGAAGAACGACGAGGACAGGCACACCGCCAGTCCCGGATCAGATCCGGTCTCGGGTGGCATGCCGCTCATGATTCGGCGTGGGTGGCTTGCTCGATCTGCTTCATCGATGTCCGGTCCCCCGGACGGAGGAAGAGAATGCCACCGACAGCGCACCAGACAAGGCTGCATGCAAAGCCGATCAGGGAGCCGGAGACGGCGACATCCGACGAGAGCCCGGCCAGATCGTTCATCAGGATCTCGAAGGACTTTTCCCGAACCCCGATCCCGGAAACGGAAAGCGGCATCGCGCTGATCGCGTCCACCACCGGCATTGCGGCGAAAACCTGGCCGAGATCGACGCCATCCTGAATCGAGCGGGCACCGCACCAGAAGGTGGCATAGTAGACGGGCAGCATGAAGGCGCTCACGGCCAGCGCGGAGAGGGCATGGCCCCACTTTTTACGATAAACATCGTAGATCTGCGGCACCTGCCGGAGTACTTCCCACTTCATCTTCCGCCCTGGCTTGTGGATGCGATAGTGCACCGCCGGGCTCGCCATCACGAAGAGAAAGGCGATGAACCCCAGCCCGCCACCAAAGAAGAACCACGCGAACTTGATCGCACCTTTTCCCAATAGGCTCTGCTCTTCCAGCGCCTGGAACCGCCCCGCCGTCGTCGCGAAAAAGACGATCGCCATCGCGGCGAGCCCCACCAGGTGATCGATCATCACCGTCATGCCCACCGCCAGCTTGCGCTCCGGATGATCGCGGATCAGCAGGAAGATCTTTGCGGCATCTCCTCCCACGCCGCCGACGGCGAAGAGATTGAAGAGATTGCCGATCAAGGTCAGCTCGGTGATTCGCCACAGCGTCGCGGGGATGCCCTGTGCCCGCAGCAGCAGCCACCAGCGCACGGCGGAAAGCACCACCGTAGCTCCGCCCAACACGATGCCACCGCCGATCCAACGCCAGTCGAGCGTCTCCGGATGCATCAGAGCGGAGTGCCTGAAATCGATTCCGGAGAAAGCCCACCACAGGCAGGCGACGGTGAAGGCCAGCTTCAGCAGGAAGAGCAGCCACTTCTTCATGGGCGGCGCTTGGGGAGAGCGGGCGAAACACCGGGTGCGCGGACTTTGGTCCGCTCGAATGGTTCTTGAACGCCGGAAGCAAAGCTGCACGTAGTCCCGGCTTTAGCCGGAACAAAATACGGGGATGGATTACCCATTCGCAAAGACCTTCCGCCTGAAGGCGGGACGACAGACCACTGGTGGCAGGCGTCAAAGGACCACTCGTGCGGACTAAAGTCCGCGGTCCCGGTGGCCTTCTGATTCCCGCTCACACAAGACATCCGGCATTCGTCCATTAGCCTTTGGCCTCGATGGCCTTGGCAATCGTCTCCACGCTTTGGAGCACCCCCTTGGCCTTTTCGGCATCGGCAATCTTGAGGCCGAAGTGTTTTTCGATCGCGACCACGAGTTGCAGCGCATCCACCGAATCGAGGCCGAGGCCGCCGGCCCCGAAGATCGCGGTCTCATCGGCGATTTCCGCCGCGTCGAAGTCGAGCATGAGTTCCTCGACCATCACTTCCTTGATCTTTTGCCGCAATTCCGCGCCCTGAGCCATGATTCTTAATCTGTTAGAAGATGCCGCCGTCGATTTTCAGGGCGGACCCTGTGACGTATGCCGCATCCTGGCAAGCGAGAAAGAGCACCGCGGCAGCCACCTCCGCCGGCTTGCCGAAACGCCGCATGGGAATGGTCGACTTCGCCCGTTTCGCCGCTTCCTCATCCATGTGGGACAGGGCCTCTGTCTGGATATAGCCGGGAAGCAGGGCGTTCACGGTGATCCCGGAGCGTGCCACCTCCTTCGCCAGCGTCTGGGTGAGCGCCACCACGCCTGCCTTTGCCGCCGCGTAGTTCGTCTGGCCGAGGGGCGGCAGGACGGCACTGAGGGAAGCGATATTCACGATGCGTCCGAAGCGCTGGCCCATCATCGGCCGGATCACGGCGCGGCAGCCGAGGAATACGGCATCAAGGTTGGCGGAAATCACCGATGACCATGCCTCGTCCGGCATCGCCGCGAGCAGGTGGTCGCGATGGAGGCCGGCATTGTTCACCAGCACGTCGAGGCGGCCGTCCTTCTCAAGGATCAAGGCGACGGCAGACTCCCAGCTTTCCTTCGAGGTCACCTCCAGATCAACGAGGGCGCAGCGGCCGGAAACCTCATTGGCGAGTGCCTCGGCATTCGTGCGGTTTGCACGAACCCCGAGCCAGACCTTCGCCTCCGGGTCTTTCTCAAGAAAGTAGCGCCCGATACCGAGCCCGAGCCCGCCATTTCCGCCCGTGATGAGAATGCTGCGCACGGAGCGGACTAGCCGAATCAGAGGTGCATATGCAATCCCGATGATATCAGAGCATGGCCAGGATGCGCTCCACCACTCGCGGGGGAGCCTCGTCATTCTCCATGATCGCGACATCTTCCCCGGCTTCGAGCGTGGCCAGTTGGGATGCGAGCAAGCTGGCAGGCATGAAGTGCTGCCGGTCCTCCAAGCGGTCCTTCAAGATGGAGGCGTCCGCCATGAGCATGAAGAAACGCGTGATTCCGGCGAGTCCGCGCAGGCGATCCCGATAAGTCTGCTTCAGCGCGGAGCAGGCCAGAACGATGTCATCCCGTCCGGCGAGGTAAGCTCCCAGCGCATCCAGCCATCCCGCGCGATCCTCATCGGTGAGCGGGATGCCAGCGCCCATCTTCGCGATGTTCTCCAGAGGATGAAACGCGTCGGCGTCCGCGAATTCATAGCCAAGACGCTCCGCCAGCAGCTTGCCGATGGTGGTCTTGCCACTTCCGCTGACACCGGCGATGACGATTCTCATAGATCGATTAGCACCTTGATGGCCCCGATCTTAGGATCGGTGAATCGGGCGAATCCTGTGGGCACTTCATCAAAGGGCAGGCGGTGGGTGATCCATGCGTCGGTGTCGATCTTTCCTTCGCCGATAAGATCGATGATTTTCCCGAAATCCTGCGGCAGCGCATTGCGCGAAGCGAGCAGGGTGAGCTCCCGGCGATGGAAGATCGGCGCGTGCGGGAATTTCACCTCCTGGGTGGTGATGCCCACATACACGACGCGACCGGTGAAGGCCGCATATTGGAAGCAGTTCGACATCGAGACGGCGGAGCCCGTGGCATCGATCACGACATCGGCGAGTTGGCCTCCAGTGATGGCCTCCAGCGCCGCCAGTTCGGAGCCGTCTCCACGCACGGCAATGCCATGGGGAATGCCGAGCTTCTCTTTGCAGAAACCGATGCGGCCCTCGACCATGTCCATGACGATGACCCGCAGGTCCATCAGCTTCAGGAACTCAAGGCAAGCCAAGCCGATTGGGCCGGCACCAATGACGAGCACGGTTTCACCCGGCTGCGGATTTCCCCGCTGCACCGCATGGAAGCCGATGGCCAAGGTCTCGACCAGCGCGAGCTGATCATAGGAGAGGTCATTGCCGGGATGGAGCTTCCGTGCGGGAACGATCCATGAGTCACGCAATCCGCCATCCTGATGAACGCCGAGCACCTGCACGCCGGGACAGCAGTTGGAGGCGCCCTTGCGGCTCGTGGCCGAGGTTGGATCGTTCACGTAGGGCTCAAGCGAGACCTTGTCGCCCGCTTTGACATTCGAGACGCCATCGCCCGTTGCCAGCACTTCGAGGCCGAGTTCATGGCCGGGGATGCGCGGGTAAGAAAAGAAGGGCATCTTCCCGAGGTAGCCGGAGAGATCCGTGCCGCAGATACCCATGCGGTGGGTGCGCACCAGTGCCTCACCGGGCCCGGGGGCAGTGGGCTCGGGAAGATCGAGGATCCGGATCTCCTCGGGTCGGGTGAATTGGATGGCTTTCATCGGGAAGGATCCTGTTAGAACGGGATGTAAAGGGTGTTGATGGACTTGATCGTCTGCCGTGCGGCGGTATCGGCATCCGGCAGCGGGAAGATCTCGGCGGAGAGGTAGCCTTCGTACGAGATGTCTCGTAGTGCGTTCAGGATTGGAGCTGGATCGGTATGCCCGTGGCCCATTGCCTGACGGTTCGAGTCCGCCCAGTGGACGTGCCCGATCCGTTTGCCAGCATCGCGCAAAGCGGCGGCGATGTCGCTTTCCTCGATGTTCATGTGGAAGAGATCGGCAAGCAGCACGACGGTGGAAAGCCCCCGCTCGTCGAGGAACTCCGCCGCCGGGACGAGGCGGTTGAAAAGGTTCGTCTCGTAGCGGTTCAGCGGTTCATAGATGAAAGGCACGCCGTGCTGCGCCGCCGCGGCTCCAACCTCGCCCAGCGCGCTTGCGAGCAGATCCAGCGCGTGATCCCGGCTGATCTCGCCAGCCCACTTTCCCTGCATGGAGCCGAGGATGGCCGGAGCGCCGAGACGGCCGCCGAAGTCCACCATCCGCAGGATGAAATCGAGGGCTCCGCGACGCTTCTCCGGGGACGCATCGGTGAGGGACAGTCCGTGCCTCACCATGCCCGCGCCGGTTCCTACGGCGGCGACCGAAAGTCCGAACTCTTCGCACAGGCTGCGAATGGTTTCCACCGGCACGGCATCCGGGGCGGGAAGAAAGAGTTCCACCGCATCGAAGCCTTGGGCGGCTGCCTTCGCGAAACCGACCTCGAGCTCGTCGTGAAATACGAAAGGCCCCGCGGCCGATTCCGGAACGCGGCAAAGGGTGACGGCGGTTTTCATTACTCGGACTCCAGGATGAGGTTTCCGTAGGCGGTGGGGTCACCGGTGCGGATCAGGCCGATCGCCTTCGGGACGCGCTTCTTGAAATCGATATGCGGCTCGCGGGTAACCGGGATCTTTCCGAATGACTTCGCAAAGGCCTCGACCTTGTCCTGGGGATTCGTGGCCAGGAACTCCTCCGCCTGCCAAATGCGGCCGATCTTGAAGTTCGGCGTCAACAGGTCCAGCACGTCGAGCACCGTCGGAATACCCACCGTGAGTGAAATATCGACCGTTTCGATCTCCGGCCAGTAAGGAAAAGCCCAGTCCGCGATGACGAGCGTATTTGTATGACGAATTCGCGCGAGAAGGCTTAGGACGTGAGGATTTAGGATGCCGGTCTGAAGCATGGCCGCATGATGCATGACAAAACTCGCCCGTCATCCGGGAATGTGGTCAGGTTTCCACTGGAAGCGCTCGTCTCCATCACGCTAACTTCCCTGCGTGCAAAGGAGAAGCGCCCAGATCGCCGGTGAACTCGAGCAAGAAGTCCTCGCTGGCAAATTGCCGCCGGGCGACAGGCTGCCGTCTGAGGAGAAACTCTGCGAACGCTTCGGCGTCAGCCGCACGGTAATCCGTGAGGCAATCCAGCAGCTGCGCGGCCGCGGGCTCCTCCGAACCCTGAAGGGCTCCGGCACCTACATCGCGGATCCCAGCCTCGAGTCGCTGGGGAATGCGGTCGAAAGCTACTCTGTTCTCGCCGAGGAAAGCGATTTCCTCGAACTCATCGATTTCCGCATTCTCATTGAAACGGAGTGCGCCCGCCTCGCGGCAAAGAACGCCGGGGAGGTGGTCATTCGCGAGCTGCGCCGGATTCTCGACACCATGGAGAAAGTCCGCGGGACCAAGGACAAGTTCAGCAAGGCGGACATCGCCTTCCACCTCGCCATCGCCCGCGGCTCGGGAAACGGTATCTACTCCATCCTGCTCGGTGCCTTGGAAAAACGCTGCATCGAGTATGCCCAGGCAAACCGGGGTGACGGGGATTGGTCCACGCCCGTGATCGATGGCCACCGGAACATCCTCGAAGCCATCGAAGCCGGAATGCCGGAGAGGGCGGCGGAGGCCATGCGGAAGCACCTTCTTTCCTCCCGTCGGCACTTCGTCGATCTGGAGCAGGGGAGCAGGTGAAAATTTTGGGAGATCGAAGGGTTTTTGCGGCCTCTTGCGGCAAAATGTCGCGCAAGGGACGACGTTTCGCCCCGAATTCTCCGCATATTCCGGCCAATTCGCGGGTCATTTGCCCTCTAACCCCCGGTGTCACCGCGTTGACAAGCCGCCGGCGCCCGCGCAACCTCCGCGCCCATGGACACGCTGAAGATTCTGCTTGGTGCCACGATCGCGCTGCTGCTCGGGGCACTGGCCGTCTCGTATAAAAACAACTCCGCACCCGCCGCCAGCGCTTCGGAAAAAACCGAGCTGGCCGAGATGAAGCGCCAACTCGCCGAGATCCAGCTTGAGCAGGATCGCCTGCAGACTGAGCGCGAGCGCCGCATGCTGGAGGAAGTCGCTGCCGCCAAAAGCACCGCTTCCGCCCCGACGGCTGCCGATTCCGCCCAGATCGAGGCGATGAAGGCCGAAATCGCCCTACTTCAGGAAGAAAAGGATAAGGCGAACCGCGATGCCGCAACCGCCGACAAGGAAGCCGCTTTCGTCACAGGCAAGGTGACCGAGAGCCGGGACAAGGAAGCTCGCCGCGCCCGGGTGATCAAGGACGCCCTGGTCATGGCCCGCGTGAAGGAGTGGGTGGAAGACGAGCAACTCGGCGGCTTCGCGACGATCGATATCGTGATGCCTGAAAACGTCACCCCGGACACCGTCCTCTGCATCCGCCGGAATACCGGGATCCTCGGCCGCCTGAAGGTGGGTGAGGTGACGATCGAAGGTGGCATCGCGACTCCGGTCGGCAACTTCAACGAGGCCCGCCCCGAGCCGGGCGACGAGCTCATCATGGAGCCTCCTTTTTGATCTCCAGCAAGCGCCCGAATCCCGCTAACAAGACTGGAAGCGCAAGCCGCTCCAGTCTTCTGTCTTTCGTCTTCAAGTCTTTCGTCTCTCCACCATGTCCACTACCGTCGGTCTCATTTCCCTTGGCTGCGCGAAGAACCTCATCGACTCCGAAGTCATGATGGGCCACCTCGCGGAAGCTGGCATGGCGCTCACTTCCGAGGCGGAACTTGCGGACGTGCTGATCGTGAATACCTGCTCCTTCATCGACATGGCGAAGCAGGAGTCGATCGATGCTGTCTTCGGCGCGGTGAATGCTCGTGGTGAAGACCCGGAGCGCGCCCGCCAGAAGATCATCGTGGCCGGCTGCCTCTCGCAGCGCTTTGCGAAGGATCTGCCGGGCATCATGCCGGAAGTGGACGCCTTCATCGGCCTCGACCAGATCACGAAGGTTGCGCCGATCATCGAGAACCTCCTTGGCAAGAAGAACGCCGCCGAGGTCGCCAAGACGGAAGGTCCCGCCGCGACCGATGACCCGCGCGACTACGTGACGCTGAAGCCGAAGTACGTGCCGGATTACACCACGCCGCGCTTCCGCCTCACGCCTGAGCATTTCGCCTACGTGAAGATCGCGGAAGGCTGCAATCACACCTGCACCTTCTGCATCATCCCGCAAATCCGCGGACGCCACCGCTCCCGCACGCAGGAGTCCGTGGTGAAGGAAGTCGAGGCCCTGGTGAAATCCGGCGTGAAGGAGATCAATCTCATCTCCCAGGACACGACCTACTTCGGCATGGACCAGTGGACCGACGAGCGGCCGAAGCCGAGCTCTCCGGTCGATTCCACCAAGGGCGAATCTCTTTCCACCCTGCTGCGCGAGATCAACAAGATCGAAGGCGACTTCTGGGTCCGCCTGCTCTACACGCACCCCGCGCATTGGTCGGATGAGCTCATCCAGACCATCGCCGAGTGCGACAAGGTGGCGAAGTACGTCGACATCCCGCTCCAGCACATCTCCGACCGCATGCTCACCGCCATGAAGCGCGTGACCAGCGGCGACTACATCCGCGACCTGCTCCGCCGCATGCGTGCGGGCATTCCCGGCCTCGGCATCCGGACGACGTTCATCGTAGGTTTCCCCGGCGAAACGGAGGAGGATTTCGAGGAGCTTCTGGAGTTCATCCGTGAGTTCCGCTTCGAGCGCGCCGGCGTCTTCCAATACTCGAAGGAGGAGGGGACCCGTGCCTACAAGATGGACGGCCAGCTCCACCACATGACTCGCAAGAGCCGCTGGAGCCGCGCCATGGCGGAGCTCCAGAAGGTTGCCGCGGAAGTGAACCAACAGCAGATCGGCAAAAAGGTCCGTGTCCTCGTGGAAGAGCCCGGCGTCGGCCGCACCGCTTGGGACGCCCCCGAGATCGATGGCTCCGTCCACGTCGACAAGAGCATCCCCGTCGGCCAATTCGCCGACGTCGAGATCTCCGACTGGCGCGGCTACGATCTCGTGGCGGCACGCTGAGCCGGAAGCGATCCGGCCCGTCTACTCCACCCGCACCACGCGCCAAAAGCACTGGGTGTCCGCGGGCTTTGCGAGGCTGAAGGCAGTAGCCGCATCCGCTGGGTCGCCGGTGATCGTTTGGACCGTTTGCCAGAGCGAGAGATCCACCGACTTCTCGATCCGATACTGGTTGCCCGGGTTGCTTGCCCACTCGATCTCGAAGTTCGCACCGTTGATCCCACTGCGGACGATCGGGAAATCGCCGTTGTTCCGGTGGATCACGCCGATCGCATCGAGATCAAAGCCCGCCGATCCCGTCGTGGGATACGGATCATAGATCGAGTGATCATTGCTATCCTTCGCGCTTCCATTTCCGAGGATGTCGATCAGCCGCACGAAGCGCACGTTGCGCTTGTCCAAGGTGGGCACCGCGCCGAGAGCCGCGAGATCGAAGGGCGTGCCGAAACCCCCGCGGTGCTTGCCCGCGAGGCCGCTGAGATTGGTGGCGTCGATCGAGTTCGTGGCCGCTGGCGTGAGGGACGCATTCGGGAATCGGGTGAAATTCACGCCATCGCTCGAGACCTCCACGAAGGCGAGTTCGAGGAAGGTATTGCTGAACGAATTCTCGAAGACCGCAAAGTCGACACCATCCCCATCTTGGATTGGATGCGGGAAGTACATCGTGATCTTCCCGCTATCGCCGAGGCACACGATATCGAGCACATCCTCGGTTGCCTGGCCATAAGCCTTTGCCGGGGTGCGCCAGGTGCTGGAAACATTCGCGCCGAATGCGTAGTCGAGATGCCCGCTCGCCCATTGGACAAAGCGGCTGTCATCCTTGGAAATCGCATCGCTCCCGGCCGTGCCCGCCGCACCCGGATAAGGTCCGGCAAGGACGGTGGCGGTGAGCATGCAGGCGATGAGAAGCCGGTGGATCATCAGAGTTCGCGGCGGATGCCGAGTTGGAATTGCCTGCCCGCAGCGGGATACCACACCCCGCTGTATTTCACCGTGGCATAGCGTTCGTCGAAGAGATTGTTCACCCGCGCGTAGATCGAGAGGCCGGGCTTCGGCTCGTAGCGAAGTAGCAGGTTCGCGATGCCATAGGAAGGCAGCTTCTCCTGAACGTTGAGGAAGTCGTTCCCTTCGAAGGAGTCTCCGATGTATTGATACTCGGCCTGCACCGTCACGCAGTCGACCGGGCGGCAGGCAAGCGTCGCGGTCAGCTCATGCCGCGGCACCAGATAGACCTGCTTGCCTTCATAGGGCCCACTCTGGAATTCCGCGGTGAGCGTCGTGTAGTGGACATGCGCATCCCACATGCCTGCCTGATAGCCGATCGAGCTTTCGAGGCCCACGCGCCGCGTGTCGGACAGGTTGACGTTGAGATTCTGAAGATAGTCGTAGGTGATCTCACCCTCCAGCCATTGCGCGAAGCCATTCATGCGCAGCATCCACGCGCCGGGCGTCCACTCCGTCCCGAGTTCCACATTGTGCCCCGTTTCGGCGCGCAGTTGGTCGTTGAAGGGAACGCTCAGCGGGTAGCCTTGGTAGGAAGCGATCTCATCGACCGATGGCAGCCGATAAAGCCGGTCATAGCGCAGCCACGCGGAGACATCGTCATTTGGCTCCCAGCGCAGGCCCGCTTGGTAGGCGTGGTTGGTCTCGTCATTGCCGCGGGAGAAGTTGAGCTGCGGGTCGGTCGGGAAGGCGAAGCTCCGCGAAGAGGCATCGACTTCGGAAGCCTCCCAGCGCGCGGAGCCATGGAAGTGCCAGCCTTTCCACGGCTCCCACTCCGTGGCCGCGTAAATGCCCAGCACCTCGCGGGAGAGCGCCGCCGTCGCGGTGCGATGGATGCGGGCGATCTCGGAGAATTGATCGAGATCGAGTGCATCGTGGCGATACTGCACGCCCGTCTCCGCGGACCAGCCCTCGCCTTCCGCCAGCATCCGTGGCGAGAGCGTGAACGTCTCTAACAGATTGTCCGAGTGCGTCCCCGGTCCGAAGTTCCACTCCTGATCTCGGCGTGTAAAGGAGACGGGAATCTCGAAGGAAAGGTCGCCGCCTTTTCCCAGCATCAGGGAGGAGTCCGCCGACCAGCGCCGCTGCTCGCTGAAGTATTGATCCGCTTGGCCCGCGAGCGCGTAGATGGACTCACGCGGATTGAGCAGGTAGCGGTCCTTGGTGAGCGGGCCGGGAAAGCCGTTGAACTCGTCCGCCCATGAAATGCCGAAGCTCGCGTCGCTGCCCTTGGCGATTTCCTTGCCCCAGCGGAAGGCTGCGGACTCCAGCTCGCTCGCGGCATTCTGGCGCCACCCATCGGTGAAATTCCGTTCGAGGTCGAAGGCGATGTCGTGACCGCCATAGCTGTCCTGATGGCTGATGCGCGCGAGCGTATAGCCATCGCTGCCGCCCGCGCCTTCCACCACGGTGGAAGCCTTGCCGCCTTCCTTCGTCACCAGGTTGATCACGCCGCCCACGGCATTGTCGCCGAAGCGCGCGGTCTGGCTGCCGCGCAGGATCTCGACACGGGCCACGCGGGAAATCGGCACTTCCAGCCAGGACACGCCGCCCATATCGGGACGGTTGATCGGCCTCCCATCCACGAGCACGAGCACGCGGGATGAGGCATTCTCACCAAAGCCACGCAGATGCACCGCGGCACCGGAGGTGTTCCCGGAAGTAGTTGAAAGACGGATACCGCCTTTCATTGCGAGCAGGTCCGCCACCGAGCGCGCGCCGGATTCCGCGACTTCCTTTTCATCGATCACCGTGGCGCTCCCCGCGAAGTGCTGCGGGATCACGCCATCACGCCGCGCTTCCACCACGATCTCCGGCAATTCCTCCGGCTCCTCCGCCGCGATCGCGACGGAGAACAAGAGCAGTGGAATGGAAAGACGAGTGTTCACCCTCGGTTGTAGCGGCGGTCTATGACCGTCGCACTTTCGCAGCAGCAAGCCGCATCGTGAGACTCTGTTGTCGGAACCACAAGGATGCGGCTTGTTGCTCTTCCGGCAGTCATGGACCGCCGCTACCAGGCATCAACGCCTCCGCCGGCGCACGACAAGCAGCAAGCCACCCGCGAATGCCAGGATGCCCATCGAAGGCTCAGGAATCGGGGTCACCGTCGGAGTCGTGACGAAGTCGGAATACTTCAGCGCATCCCACGAGCCCGGCTCCACCACGCGGTAAGGGCTGGAAGGTCCGCTGCCTGAGGTCCAGGTGTTGCTGGCCACGGGGCTCGCCGTGGGGAAGCCCGCCTGCCCGCCGGAGACCCAGTGGGCCCAGAAAGGCTCGAAGGGGGCCTCGGAAACAGAGGTTTCCGTCACGCTATTCCACGTGATGGCATTCACGAACCAGTTCGGCGCTTCTTCGCTGCCGAAGTTGAAAGCCTCCACCGAAAGATCGCTCTCGTGGGAATCCACCATCTGGATCAGGTCCCAGCCATCCAGCGGATCGGAGGCATTGTGGGTGAAATGGATCTCGTAGGTGCGGGTGCCGATGTTCGGCGATTCCAGCACGAAGTAGGCGGTGTCCGCGCCGCTCCCGAGGATAATGGAAGCCGCATGGGCAGCCGTGGTGAGGGCGGATGCGAGGGCAAGCGCCGCAAGTGTTTTCAGTTTCATCGATTCTCTTCAGTTGGTGTTCCCCGAGAAGAGAAGAGGAGTCCGCGCCGGGGACAGGGTCACCGGCAGACGATCTCCGCTCCCGTCGCCTTTCTTTCGCGGAAAGGCCTTCGCGCTGCCGCCTTCGGAGGTGCGGCACCGTGGACGAGCGAGGCGGGACGAAGTATTCGGGCTCCCGACTCTGGAGGCACGGTTTTCACCGCCCCTCCGCCTCTTTCCCGCCTTCACCCGGGCTTTCGTCCGGATTGGCTGTGTGGGAAATCGTTCGTCGGATACCGCAGCGCGACTGCTCCGGGTTCTCACCGGATTCCATGCGCCCGTCTCAGTTCATCGGCGGGATGGCAACAAGGCGCGGGACGGCTGGCAAGGAAATCAAATCACCAATCCTCAATCGGCGCGCCGTATTCCGCTCCCTTGCCTGCATCCGAGTTTTCCCCTTCAGTGCCGCCATGCCGCTGCGCTGCCACGCCATCGTCGATACCGCGCACCAGCAGGTGCAGATCTGGAAATCCGAGCGCCAGTGTGAATTCCGCGTCGCCGGGGCCATCCATGCCTGGTGGCACGAGAAAAGATACCTGACCGGCCTTGCGTGGGACAATCTCGCCGCCGCCGCGCTGCTGCGCCCCCAGGGCCCACCGCGCTCGATCCTCATGCTCGGCCTCGCCGGCGGGACGGCCATGCGCATCCTGCGCCAGCTCCTCCCGGATTGCCGGCTCGTCGCGGTGGACATTGATCAGGAAATTGTCGCCCTCGCCGAGCTGAACATGCGGCTCGACGACCTCGGCATCGAAATCCACTTCGGCGACGCCTACGCGTGGATCGCGAAGTGCAAGGAGCGCTTCGACGTGGTGATCGATGACGTTTATCTCGCCGGGAGCGACGACGTGTTCCGCCCCGGCAAATCGGACACGGGTCAGATCACCGCGCTGAAACGCCTGCTCAAGCCCGGCGGCTTGATCCTGGCAAATCTCGTGAACGGCGCAGGCCACCGCGCGATGCAGATCCGCACGCGGGCGGCATTCCGTGAGGGTTTCCCGGTCGTCCGCTCGGTGACCACGCCCGCGAGCATGAATGAAACGCTGGTCGGCGGCATCGACGTTTTGCCCGCTTCCGCCCTGAATCCATGGAAGGCGAGCTTTTCCGAAGCAAGTGACCGCAAGCTCTGGCAGGTGCTGAAAGTCCGCAAGCTGAAGTAGGTCGTGAAAAGCGTGGCTACGGCTTCCCGCCGCAGTCTCTCATTTTCCTTGGCCCCCGCCCTGGTTGTCCTCTGTTGCCTTCCGCGATCTGAGCGTCCGTGCGCGCACGATCATCGCGGCAAGGATCGCGAGGGTGAGAAAGGCGATCATGGCGATCGTTCCGGCAGATCCCCCGGTAGCCGCTTCCGCGTAGATGGAATACAAGCCCGCTCCCCCAACGGCGGTCGTGGATATTAAACCGATCCGTTGTACCGATTCGCTGGTTTCTTCATCTTTCAGGCTGCGGATGACGAGCGAGGAAACCACCCCCACCACGCTCAGGATCGGCACCGCGGCCTTTTCCAGGCGGAGGTCCACCATGCGACCATCAGCAGCAGCGCAGGAGCGAAGTGCAGCACGAGCTTCCAGAAGTTCTACCCGTCCTTCTTTTCTCAAGGCCGTGACGGGGTTGGTGGAGAGGGATGCGACCCTTTGTCGTCATATCCCTTTCTCCTCATGAACGCCGGAACCCCGACCGTGATCGCAATGCCGATCGGGAGGATGGCGGTATTCCAGATGCCAAGGGTCGAGAGCATGCGTTGCGCCCATGGGCTAAAGAGCCGGACCGCCTCCGGATCCTGCCTCAGGGGAGACAGCAGGTATTCCCCGATCGCAGAGCCGCCGTGCGCGTAGTGGCCGATGGCGAGGCCCCCGACGGCGACCACTCCGACCGCCACTCCGCCGGTGGCACCGAGCACCCCGAGGGCAAGTCCTCCCAAGGAAATCAGCCCGATGCCCACACCGCCGTAGGCAAGGAATCCCACCGCCACTCCGCCGAAGGCGATGCCACCCATGGCAACCCCACCGAATGCGATCGCCCCTCGGGCCGAATCACCGATTGCTAGCCAGCCGCGGGCGATCCGGCGTTGCCCGGTGAGAGGATCGACCCCCGAGGCGATGTGCACCAGCGGATGGCCGAAGAGCCGTCGCTTCGAGACGTAGTTCACCCCGGCAGCGGGCCCGAAGTATCGTGGGTAGGAACTGCCCGCGCGCTCCACCGTGGAAAAGGTCATCTCGTGGCAAGCCCGGCACCACGCGATGCTGCGCTTTCCTTCCGACATCGTCCCGATGCCCGTGCCGCCCGCATCCGTGAGCGAACGCACATGGCCGCATGTGATGCAGCGCAACTGCCATTCGCCCGGCACCGGCTGCTGCGGATGATCGACCATCGTTTCCACCACGGTCCGAAAATCCGCCGCCGTCTGGAAACGTCGTTCGGGCTCGTGCTCCAGGGCTCGCAGCACCACTTCATCCAGCCGCACGTCGATCCGGACGCGGCGTGAAGGTGGCATGGGCAGGCTTCCGGGACGCTCGCCGGTGAGCATTTCATAGAGCACCACTCCCAGTGCATAGATGTCCGCCCGATGGTCGATCGTCTTTGCATGCTCCGCTTGTTCCGGGGCCATATAGGCGGGCGTGCCCGAGCGATCCGCGGCGTCGCCCGCGATCGTCGCGATGCCGAAATCGGCGATCTTCACCCGGCCATCGCGATCTAACAAAATGTTCTCCGGCTTGATGTCGCGGTGGACGATGCCGTGGTCGTGGGCGAATTGCAGCGCCTCGCAAATTGGTGGAACGATGGCGAGCGCCTGCTCCGGGGCCATCTTGCCCTCGCGCAGCAGGTCGCGGATGTTCACTCCATTGATGAACTCCATCACGAGGTAGTAGAGCCCGTCCGTCTCGCCGAAGTCGTGGATCGTGACGATGTGCGGGTGAGCGAGCTTCGCGAGCAGCTCGGCCTCATGGGCGAAGCGACTGGCGAACTTCGGATCCTTCACGCGCTCGGGAGCGAGGATCTTGATCGCGACGATCCGGTTCAGGGACTTCTGCCGGGCCTTGTAAACCACACCCATGCCGCCGCGCCCGAGGCACTCCAGGATTTCGAACTGGGGAAACTTGTCCGCGATCTCACCGGGCTCCGGAGGCGGCGCTTGCGGGTCGTTCGCGCGGTCGGGATCGATCGTTCGCGAGGCGAACGCCTGGGCCATCAGGCAGGCGGGGCAGATCCCGTGCGGGCTGCCGGCTGGCAAAGGCTTCCCGCATTCCGGGCAGTGATCGGAGGCTTCGGAGTTCATCTCGATCTGCTCATACACATCGGCGGAAAAGTGTTACGGGCTCGGTTGGCAGATGAAAAGCCGGGTCAGCGTATGCAGCTTCGTGAGATCCCCCGGGAACCGCACGCTCGTTCGTGAAAACGAGGACCCCACCGGCAAAGCCCGCCATCAAGCGTACGTAGTCCCGCCTTCAGGCGGAAGAAGCCACCCCTGCGCTCCATGGCCGAGCTATCCTTCGGTGAGTGCAGCGAAGAGCGCGCGCATCTCTTCCTCCACCAGATCGTCGGTAGCGAGGGTTCGCGCGATCTCATCCCTCAGGCGGTGCCGGTAACGCTTGCGCAAACGATGCACCGCGACCCGCGCCGCCCCTTCGGTCATGCCGAACTCACGGGCGATGTCCCCATAGGAAATGCGGTCGCTGCTCATGCTGAGGAAGGGCTTCCACCGGGCGAAGTCCTGGTCCTTCTCGTCGTACTCCAGGTCGTCGAGCACCTTGTCGAGCAAGGCCATGGCCCACTCGCGGTCGAAGTGCTTGTCCGGACTCCGGGAATCTTCCGGCTCGATCCCGAGGCCGGTTTCCGCATCCCGCCAATCGATCGAGAGATGAGTGACCAAGCCGCCGCGTTTCTGGCGGTGTTCGCGGTGCCACTCGTTGGCCAGATAGTTCTTCAGCGAGGCGAGCAGGAAGGCCCGGAAGCGTCCGCGGTCCCGGTTGGCGAGACGCAGGCCATTTCCTTCTAGCAGATGGGCGAAGAATCCCTGCACCAGGTCTTCCGCATCCTGCTCGCTGCGACCGGAGCGCCTCACATAGCGGTAGAGCGGGGGCCAGTAGATTTGGAAGAGATGAGCCAAGCCCTCGCGGCTCCGCGTGTCCTCCCCGCAAGCGGCGTCACCCACGATCGTCCAGCGCGTGGTCGCGAAGATCGAAATCCGGGAGTTTTCCGACGGGGAGGGCATGCCGGAGAAACTCTACCGGAAAAGAGGCGGCGTGTTACACGGAATTCTCCCAGCGGGAAGCGTGCCCGCGGCTTCCGGCCACGGTGCCATCCCTCAGATCGTCCCTGAAGCCACTCCCCGATGTGATTCGAGAAAATCGGATGGGGGAGGTGGAGCGGGCCTTGTCATTCCGTCCCACATATTGTTAGTGAAGGAGTGCGTTGGTTCCTCTTCGTCCCGCTCCTTGTAGCCAGCCACGCATTCGCGCTGTGGTGGGGGAGTCATTCTCCCTGGCCGGACGCCAGCCCGGTGCTGGAAGTGAAAGTGGTAGCTCCCGCCCAACAGGAACCCACGCTCCGTGCGATCGTGGATGCTCATCGCGCAACCCGGTCGGCCAAGTCAAAGGAACCGGAGGATGATGAGGCGCGGGAGGCGCGCATCCAAGCTGCACGCGACCGCATCCGTCCGGAGGACGACGTGGCCGCGATGGTTCTAGCAGGGTCCAGAAATCCGGATATCGAACCGAGCCCGGAAACACTCGCCGCCTACGGGGTCTGGTTGGACCGCGATCCGATGGCCGCCCTGGAGTGGATGGAGGATGGCCCCATCCAGGACCCGAACCTTGGCTATTATCGATTCCAAGGAGAAGTGGGCCGTCATCTCGGGCGCGAGGGAATGAGCAAACTCCAGCAATATCTCGACGTCATTCCGAAAGCGCGGCGCTCCCTGCTCTTCGCGGCGGCCGATCCCTTGAGAGAGCGGAAGGATGCCGGGCTGACCGTTAAGGCCGTCGCGGGCCTCGCCAGCCAGGAAGACCGCCTGAGGCTTCTCGCGATCACCGGAGACGAGAACCAGTTCCGGAATCATCTCGGGGAAATCCGCGGACTCTTGGAGAAGAGTGCTTCCATCTCCTTCCTCGCCATGCTGCGCCTGGACAAGGGCACCGACGTCAGCGCGTTGATGGAGGAGGCAAGGGAGGCCGGATTTCCGCCAGGAGCACTGGCCGCGCTGGAGGAAAATGCGCTGCCGGAGGAGTATGAAGCCAGGAAGGCGGCGACCAAGAGCACGGAGACTTCCATCAGCCAATCACCACGGTTGTTTGCAGAGGGAATCGCGACCGAGGCCACGAAGGGTTTCCAGCCGCTGGATCGGCGGGCGGGGTGGGGCATCGTGGTGCCGGATTACGAGGAGTGGCGGATAGATGTCGCCCGCGGGGTGCTCGATCCGGCAGGGTTTCATGACAAGCTGATGCAGGCCATCCCCGGCAGCGGATCGATTGGGGAACCCGTGTTGGCGACTGCCGCCTTCGCGAGCTTCAAGGCAGATCCCGTGAAAACCTTGGAATGGCTGCAGAAGACCCGGCCCGACTGGTTGGACATGGCAACGTCGATCACCAGTGCTTACGCCTATGAACTGCCCCCGGAAGTCTTTGCCACCTCGTTCGGGAGGTATCAGGAATTGCCGAAACCTCTTCTGGATCGTCTCGGATCGAGCTTCCTCCACTTCCGTTCGAATGATCCGGCAGCCTATGAAGCGGTGTTCCGGGCACTTCCAGAAGGGGCGCTCAAACGGACCTTGACCCCCAAGGAAACAGAGGGCGGGAGATGAAGCATCCCTCCATCATCTGGGGGCTGCTGCTGGCTACTACCCACCTCGTATTTTTCCTCGCCGCGCGCCCTGCCGATGAAGCGGGAGAAAGCGTACCCTCCGCCACGGGAAGCGGAGATGCCTCTTCCGCCACCAAGTCCCGTATGCGGGGAGAGCATGACGGCCAAAGCCATTACTCGCGGCTGATGCGGGAGCTCGATGCCAGCGACCTGAAGGGAAACGACTACAAGGAGGCTTGCGAGGCCTTGCTGGTGGAGTGGATGAAGCGGGATCTTCGCGGAGCGATGAAGCATCTCTTTTCTCCTGATCAATCCTTTCGCTATAAAGCAATGTTCGAGGAATGGGATTCGGTCGTGACAGAAGCGTTGGCCGAGGAAATGGCGCGCCAGCCGTTGCAGGTCTGGGATTGGATTGTCTCCGGAAGCTACGGGTCGAATCGCTCGAAGCTGCTAAACTACTGGACTTGGGCCATGCTTCGCCACGGCCAGCGGGAGGTGGTCCTGGCTTGTGCTCCGGAGGGAGTGAAGTTTGGTTCGGCCTTCGACTTGTCGAGGATTTGCCCGAGGGCAAACTCGGCCGAAATGGAGCAAGTCCGACGTTATCTGGACGACGAACGCATGAGTGAGTCCGACCGGCGGAGCCTTGCTGATGAATATGCCCGGAGGCGGGTGGCACTCGCAGGTGGTGATATCTCCGCGATCTTCGATCACGAGACCGATCCCGAGCTGAGGAAGTCTCTGCTCCGCTCGTGGGTGGACCGTGAGATAGGGCCGCTGGAAACTGCGGACGCATTGGCCCGCTTGGAAGATCTTCCCGCGGAGATGTTCCCGGAGGCGCTGAAGCTCACGGCCGGCGCGGTGGGAAACAATCGATCCTTTGATACCGGCATGGCGGGAGTGGTCGAGTTCCTGGAAGAGATGGAGCGCCGCGACTTGTGGCGGCACATCCCGGAGGACCAGATCGAGAGTCTGGTTGGTTCCTTGGGCCCGTCAGCCAATCGGTCGGCAATGGATCCCGGAGAGGTCCTGGAACACCTCGGCAGCATTGCTCGCGAGGATCTCCGCAAGATTGCCTTGACGCAAACCGGGAGAGAATGGGCGAGGTATAGCAAGCCGGAGATGATTTTGCAGCACGTGGAGACCCTGCCCTCGGGATCCGACCGTGATGTCTTCCTGTCCGGCATTCTGGAGGGAATGTTTGACGAGGAGGTCTTCAAGGTCTTGCGGGAACGGATCGAGGATCCGGAGATCCGCGAGAAGGCCCCGAAGAAAGCCCCCAGGGAAGCGTACTGAGTGTGCAAGAGAGTTCCGGCCGCAGCCAGCCTCAGGCGTGCTGCCCGGCGAAGAAGGCTTCCATCCGGTGCTGCATGTCCTCGTAGAAGCGCTTCTTGATCGCTTCCAGCGCCGCCAGCTTTTCGGGTCCGGCGTGCCGCGCTTCCTCCTGCTCCATGCGGATCTTCTCGGCGAAGGACTTCTCCATCTGGATCAGCGAATCGAGGAACTCTTGCGCCGCGCGGCTGTGCTCCACGCCATCGACGAGGGCATTCTCCAGCCGCTTGTTTCGCGTGACTGCCATCAGATTCCCGGAAGCCAGGGTTTCCATGTAGCGGCGGTGGCTGGTGCGGAAGGCCCGGTGCTCGCCATCGAAGGTGATCTCGTCGCGATCCAGCAAGGTGTCGTAGGGACCCGGCTTGGTGAAAAATTTCACGATCAGCGGGATCGTATCCACGAGCATGAAGAGCAGCGTGAGCACGATGTAGGTGGCCAACGCGAACTGTCCGCCTTCGCTGCCTTCCTTGAACAGTCCGTGGAGCGCCAGCGTCTGCGTGAGGATATCCTTCCGCGGCTCGGCTTTGATCGCATCGATGCGGTTCTTCTCTTCCGTCGCGACCGCGGCCAGTTCGTTTTGCGCCCGCTCGAGTTCTACCAATCGCGTGTCGATCTGCTGCTTGATGGTCTCGCGCAAAGCGTTCTGCTGGGTCACGAACGAATCCGCTTGGTTCTCCTCCACCTGCCGCTTCAGCGCGGCAACCCGGTCCGCCTCCGCCTTGTTCGTCGCTTCGATCTGGGCGAGCTTCGTCTCGAAGGCGGCGATGGCTCCCTTCTCCGCTTCGCGGACCTGTGTTTGGAGCGTGGCCTTCTCTGCGGTGAGGTGCTCCAGCAGGGAGCCGAGACGCTTCGATTCCTCGCGCCGCGGTTCGAGCTGGTCGGCGCGGATCGAGCGGGCACGCGGGCCTTCCCCGCGCATGCCGGAGCGCTGGCCGTTCAACTCGCGTTCGAATTCCGACTGCCAGAATCCCAGCTCCGTCTGAAGCTTCGCATACTGCGGGGAGAATTCGTCGGACTGCTTGTTGATCACGTCCAGCCGGTCGCGGAACGGCTTCGTCGCCTCATCGGTCGCCGTCTTCAACTCCGCCTGTTGCTCGGCGGTCAGTCCGGGGATCGCGGCCGTGGCGTCCTCCCGCTCCTGGATGATGAACTTCGCCTGGAAGGTCTCGTTCCACTTCTCCCGCTGGGCCGCGATGGCTTCCTCGAGTTTCGTGATCTCGGTCCCGGCCTTTTCCTTCGCTACCGCGAATTTGCCATGCTCGTGGTCGATCTCCAGGTTGCGGTCGTTCTCGACCACCGTCTGGATGGTGTCGCGGAACAGCAGCAGCACCAGCGGGTGCGCGATCGTCAGGCCCATCAGGATCGCGACGACGAGGCGCAGCGAGAATTGCGAGAGCTTCCGCCACCACGAGAGGAAGGGCCGGTAGCCCGCCAGCAGGGCACGGTCGATCGTCAGGATGATGAAGGCCCACACGGCGGCCACCGGGTAGATCACCCGGGGATTGTCGGTGAGCGTGGAAAGCGCGTAGGAACACGCGATGAAGGCGAAGGCGCAGGGCACGAGCACGGTCGCACCGAAAGCCACGTATTTCCGCTGCTCCCAGGTCGGGCACTGCTCGAGGGTTTCGGTGCCTGCGCCGGAGAGCCAGAAGAAGAGGCGCTTGAAAGGATTGGACCGGTTCATGGTGTAGAACTTGGGGATCAAAGCGGAATTTCCGGTGAAAGCGAGTCCGCGGCCCGAATTTATTGCGGAAACGGGGGAAAGTTTCCGGTTCTCTCAGAAGGCTTTGTGAAAATGGTAGGGCGCCACGGCCCGCGGCGCTTGGAGCGATTTAAGTTGAATCGTAGCCGCCTTCAGCCGCGCCGAACATGGAAAGGCAGAATCACCAATCATCAATCCGCCAATCATCAATCGGAGTGCGCTTCGCGGGGACTTGGAGCGGGAGTTCGGTAGGCAGTCGGTTGGGATTGTGCGGTCCCGCTTTTTCACCTGTTCCACCTGATAACCAGGTGAGGAACAGGTGAAACTTCATCGCACCGACGGTGTCAGCGGGGTTGGATGTTTTCCGGGGAGCGCCCGCCGAGGGATTTTTGTCAATGTAGGCATGGGTGGCAGCATGCCACGGGGGAATTCCCGTCATCCACTTCCAGCGGTGGTCCCCGTCGAGGCGAACATCGAACCTTGATCGTGCCGGTAGGGCGACGCGGCCCGCGGCGCTGGCCATTTCCGCTGACCGCGTTTCCCCCTCGAAAACCCGCCGCACAGCAGGTGCCGCATCGCTCTCCCTGGAAAAAGCCTTTGCCGCCCGGCCCGCCAACCCGCTAGATCACCGGCAAGATGCCCAACCGCTTCTACGGCGCCTTCGACACCGAGCGCTTTTCCGGGAAACAGGATGCCGGGGATTTCCGCACGCCCTTCCAGATCGATCGGGACCGGGTGCTGCACACGCCCGCCTTCCGCCGTCTGCAGAACAAGACGCAGGTTTTCTGGAGCGGGGAGTATGACTTCTACCGCACCCGCCTGACGCATTCGCTGGAGGTTGCCCAGATCGGTCGCTCGATCTGCCACTGGCTGCAATCCTCGGGCGATCTGCTTGCCGACGACTTCCACATCGATCCGGATCTCGTGGAAGCCGCCTGCCTTTCCCACGACTTGGGCCATCCGCCCTTCGGCCATGCCGGCGAGCGCACGCTCAATCACCTGATGGCTCCCCACGGGGGCTTCGAAGGCAACGCGCAGACCCTGCGGCTTTTGACCGAGCGGATCTTTTCCGCCAGGCGCACCGGCATGGACCCGACCCGGGCCTTTCTCGATGCGATCCTGAAATACAAGACCCTCTGGACCGAGCTGAAGACGGATAGCAAGCTGCCGGAGCACCATTTCCTCTACGACTTCCAGCATGCTTGGCTGGATTGGGCGATGGGCGGAAATGATTTTCCCGCGGAGCTGCCGCCGGGCAAGGAGCGCGATTCCTTCAAGTCCATCGAATGCCAGATCATGGACTGGGCGGATGACACCGCCTACTCGCTCAATGACCTCGCCGACAGCGTGCGTGCCGGATTCCTCCGCATCGAGCGCATCGAAGCGTGGGCGGAAAAGCGCGGCGAAGCAATGGGCGAGGGAACTCCGCTGGGCGAACTCGTCACCGCGATCCGCAAGCGAAAGGTCGATCCCTTCGTGGGCTCGCGCATCGGGAAATACATCCGGGCCACGGTGCTCGTCGCCGATACCAATTTCCTCAGCGGTGCCAGCAACCGCTATCGCTTCCGTCTCTCCATCGAGCCCTCGGTGAAAGCGGAGTCGAAGCTCTTCAAGACACTCGCTTTCGAAAACGTCTTCCTTTCCCCTCAGCTCAAGCAGCTCGAGCACAAGGGCAATCACCTGCTGCACGGACTTTGGGATGTCCTGGAGAAACGCTACGTCACCGGCGGCAGCATCGATGGCCAGGACTTCCAGTTGCTGCCGGAAGATGCCGCCTTGGAAATCGCGCAAGCGGATACCGAGGGAATGAGAGCCCGCCTCGTTTGCGATTTCCTGGCAGGAATGACCGATGGCTACGCGGCGCGGATGTATAAACGCCTCTTCACTCCGGACTTCGGCTCGATCAGCGACCTGATCGGATGAGACGGAAAAACCGGCGGGGACAAACGTCCCGGCCGGTTTTCCACGCACGGGCTATCAGCGATAGGTCGTGGTGGTTTCTTCAGTCACGGTCTCTTCACCCGTCAGGTGATCTTGAGTCGTGGTCGTCGTGGTGGTGGTGCTGGTATCATCCGCGATGGTAGGCTCGACGTAAGTGCAACTGGCGAAAACGAACATCGAGGCACAGGCGGTGAGTAGGATGGTGGTTTTCATGGCAGGTGTTGGTTGAGGGTCATTCGACCTTGTTGATCACAGTACTGGGTCCATCGGAGCCGGAGCTGCCTTTGTGGGAACCCGTCCTTGCGGCACCCATGATTCCAAGGCCGAGGATCACGGCACCGATCACTCCCACCCAAACCGGCGGAACGCCAATCAGGGTGGCGGCGTAGCAAAGCGCTCCCAGAAGAATGAGGGAGCCGAGGATGTAGAGGATGATTCTCATGTCTTCTCTCTTCTTGCACAAGAGATGCCGGGGCTCCTCCGGCCGATGGGTAGGATTGTTTCAATCCATTGATGATGAGGTCAATGCGTCGATTCAAATGTCTCTCGAAAGCGGGAATCCCGCTCAATATCGGTGCGCAACTCGCATCCGTAGGTTGCCGGGGTGATGCAAACCGCAATCCCTGCGGGGCAACCTTCGCAACCCCGGCTTGACCCTGTAGACTGGATCAGTTCATCTGAACAAGTTTCATGCCGTCCGCGCCGTCGAAGATTCTCACCCAGACCCCGCTCGAAGCCCTCAAGCGGCACTTCGGGCACGGCGGCTTCCTCGACGGGCAGGACCGGGTCATCGAGCAGATCACCAGCGGCCGCGATGGCTTGGTGGTGATGCCAACGGGTGGCGGGAAGTCGCTCTGCTATCAGCTGCCCGCGCTGTGCTTTGAAGGCGTCACCTTGGTCGTTTCTCCCCTCATCGCCCTGATGAAGGATCAGGTGGATGCTCTGGTGGCGAAAGGCATCCCCGCGACCTTGATCAATTCCACCGTGCCATGGGAGGAGCAGAAGGAGCGGCTCGATGGCATGCGCACGGGAAAATGGAAGCTCGTCTACGTCGCTCCGGAACGTTTCCGCGCGGAGTCTTTCTTGAATGCCCTGCGCGGTGTCGAGGTCTCGCTCTTCGCGGTCGATGAAGCGCACTGCCTCAGCCAGTGGGGTCATGATTTCCGGCCGGACTACATGCGTCTTGGCAAGGCACTCGACAAGATCGGCCGCCCCCAGTGCGTCGCCCTCACCGCCACCGCCACTCCGGTGGTGCGCGCGGATATCCTCGACGTGCTGAAATTGCGCGCCCCCTTCGAGGTCGTCAGCGGCTTCTCGCGGCCGAATCTCTCACTCGCGATCACCCCGGTCGAAAAGAAGCAGCAGAAGTACGATCGCATCCGCGACATCGTCTCCGCTCACAAGACCGGCATCGTCTATTGCGCCACGCGGAAGAAGGTGGAGGAAGTCGCGGAGGTGCTCGCCTCATGGCGCATCAAGTCCATCGCTTACCACGGGGGAATGAGCGATTCCGAGCGGGAGAAAGCGCAGAACATTTTCCTCCAGAGAAAGGCGGATGTCGCCGTGGCCACGAATGCCTTCGGCATGGGCATCGACCGCTCGGACGTGCGCTTCGTCATCCACTTCGAAGTGCCGGGAAGCGTCGAAGCCTACTATCAGGAAGCGGGCCGCGCCGGCCGCGATGGCGAGGCCGCGCACTGCGAGCTGCTCTTCAACTACGCCGATACCCGTACGCAGGAGTTCTTCATCGATGGCGCGAACCCCGGCGCGAGCACCATCCGGCAGGTCTATCAGTACCTGCTCAACCAGGCCGACAAGGAGTACGAGATCCATCGTAGCATCGAGGACATCACCGAAGGTGCCGACGTGAAAAATCCGATGGCTGTGGGAAGCGCGCTCGCCTCCCTGGCGCGGGCGGGCTACATCGAGCGCTTCGATATCCCCGGCAAGCGCATGCGCGGCACACGGTTGAAAAAGCCCGATGTCTTCGCCCGCGCGCTCGAGCTGGACGAGGCAGCGCTGGAGGAAAAGGAACGCCGCGACCGCGACAAGCTGAAGTCGATGGTCGAGCTCTGCTACGCCCGGGCCTGCCGCCAGCAGTGGATCCTCGGCTACTTTGGCGAGGAGGACGCCGATACCTGCGGAAACTGCGATGTTTGCCGCGATAGCGGCAGCCACGAGATGCGTGCTCCCACCGCGGAGGAAGACATCATCGTCCGCAAGGCCCTCAGCGGCGTCGCCCGCATGTCACGGAAGACCGCCGCAGGCTGGGAAGGAAAGTTCGGCCGCGGCAAGATCGTCCAGATGCTCTGCGGCAGCCGTTCGCAGGAGATCCTCTCCGGCGGCCTCGACCAGCTCAGCACCTATGGCATTCTGAAAACGCAGGGGACCGGCTACACCAATGCGCTTCTCCGCGCGATGACCGACACCAACCTCCTCCGTGTGGAAACCGGCGAGTTCCCCCTGCTCACCCTCACCGAGCTTGGAGAAAAGGCCATGCGTGGCAGCGCGAAATACCGGCTCGCGTGGCCTTCAGCGGCGACCGTTGGCGGTGCGGCAAACTCCATGCTTGCCGACCAAGGATTCGATCCCGGTCTCTACTCCATGCTCCGCGATCTCCGCGCCAGCCTCGCGAAGCGCGAAGACGTGCCGCCTTACGTCATCTTCAGCAACAAGACCCTCGAAGCCCTGAGCCGCTATCGTCCCACCACCACCGAGGAAGGCCTCGCCGTCCCCGGCATCGGTGAATCGAAAGCCCAGCGCTACCTCCCCGCCTTCCTCGGCGTGCTCGCGGAGTGGAAGAACAAGCGATCCTGACGCGACTATTCCTCCGGAATCTCCGCGCCGTTATCGATCCAGATCTTCATCTGTTTCGTGAACTCCTCATGCGTCAGCGGCGGCAAGGTGCGTCCATCCCCCGGGTCCCATCCCCAGAGCACCAGCTTGTCCTCCGCCACATGATGGAAGATCTGCTCCAAGGTTTTTCCGCCGTTCTTTTTGGGATCCTTCAGCTGCGCCGCGAGCTGCCCCGGTGACTTGCCTTCGAAGACCATCGGCATGTCCGGGGGTGGCAGGTGCCATGTCGGATTCCCCGGGGGCATGTTCTCGCCCGGCAGGTTTTTATCCTGATGACAGTTGGTGCACTTCAGCGCGTAAATCCCTTTGCCTTCCGGCCCCGCCTTCACGTTCTGGATATGAGGATGGCTTTCGTCGCCTTGCAGGGGAGCATCACCCATCGGGTGGCAGTTCATGCAGCGCGGATGCATCAGCACCTTGTAGGCCTCCTTGAAGGCCGCGCGAGAGAGCTCCGCATTCTTCTCCTTCTCTTCCTCCTGCCCATCCAGGTGAAAGGCATATCCGGCGCAGGCCACGGCACCCAGGACCGCGAGAGACTTGATGCTTCGATTCGTGATCATGGTTTCATGCGTGCTTGAGTTCATCCGGCCGCAGCGGCAGCTCGCGGACCCGTTTGCCGGTGGCGGCGAAGATCGCGTTGCCGACGGCCGGCGCCAGGGGCGGCACGCCGCACTCGCCGGCACCGCCCATCTTTTCCGTGCTTTGCACGATGTGGGCTTCGATCAGCGGCGCCTCGTGCATCCGTAGGATCGGATAGTCGTGGAAATTCCGCTGCTTCACCTTCCCGTCCTCGAAGGTGATCTGCCCGTATTTCACGGCGGTGAGAGCGAAGATGATGCCGGACTCCATCTGCGCCTTCACGCCATCCGGATTCACGGCCAGGCCACAATCAATCGCGCAGACGACGCGATGGACCTTGAGTTCACCCTCTTTCGAAACGCTCACTTCCGCGACTTGTGCGACAAAGCTGCCGAAGCTTTCGTGCACTGCCACCCCTCGCGAGACTCCTTCCTTCGGCGGCTTGTCCCATTCCGCTTTCTCCGCCGCCAGATTGAGCGCGGCGAGGTGGCGCGGGTGATCCTTCAATAGCATGCGCCGGTATTCCACCGGATCCTTCCCCGCCGCATGCGCGAGTTCATCGATCAGGCTCTCCATTACGAATGCCGTATGGCTGTGCCCGACCGATCGCCACCAGAGCACGGGGACGCCGGTCTTCGGTGAATGAAGATCCACGCGGTGGTTTGGAACGTCCTTCATGTAGGGTGAGTCCGAAACGCCTTCCACGGAGGTGGCATCGACGCCGTCCTTGATCATCATCGGCTCGAAGGGCGTGCCCGCGGCGATCGATTGCCCCACCAGCACGTGCTTCCAGGCCTTCGGATGCCCGTCTTCATCGAGCGCGATCTTCGCGTGATGGAGGAATGCAGGCCGGTAGTAGCCGCCGCGCACATCATCCTCGCGCGTCCACACCACCTTCACCGTCTTGCCGCTGGCCTTGGCGACTTCGACTGCCTCGGAAATGAAATCCGAAGTCGCGGTGGCCCGGCGTCCGAATCCCCCGCCGAGGAACGTCGTGTGGATGTCCACTTGTTCCGGCTTCATGCCCGTGATCCGCGCGGCATGTCCCTGGTCCACCGTTTGAAGCTGCGTGCCGGCCCAGATCTCGCACTTCTCCGGCGTGATCCTCACCGTGCAGTTCAGCGGCTCCATCGGCGAGTGGGCGAGATAGGGGAGGAAATATTCGGCATCGATGGTCTTCGCGCCGTTTTCGAGTTCCTTCACCACATCGCCCGCTTTTACTGCCGTCGCACCATCGGTTCCCGCGAGTTTGCGGAACTCCTGGCGCAGCTTCTTGCTATCGAGCCCGGCATTCGGACCGGGATCCCAATCGATCTTCAGGGCCTCGCGCCCGAGCTTCGCGGCCCAGAAGTGATCCGCCAGCACGGCCACGCCGCTCGGGACCTGCACCACTTCGCGGACGCCGGGCACCGCCTTTGCGGCAGTGGCATCGAAGGACTTCACCTTGCCTCCGAACCCAGGCGGCCTCGCGACCACCGCCGTGAGCATGTCGGGCAGCTGCACATCGATGCCGAATTTCGCCGTTCCATTGACCTTCTCCGGGCTATCGAGGCGCTTCTTTCCTTTCCCGATGAGTTTCCAGTCCTTGGGATCCTTCAGTGTGACTTTTTCCGGCTTCGGGAGCTTGGCCGCTGCTTCGGCCAGTTCGCCGTAGCTTGCTTTGTTGCTGCCGGAAATCACCTGGCCGTTCTCCGTTTTGCAGTCCTCGGGCTTCACTCCGAATTTCTTCGCGGCCGCTTCCACGAGGAGCGCACGGGCCATCGCGCCCACCTGGCGATAGCGGTCGAATTCGGAATGCGTCGTGGTCGAGCCACCGGTGATCTGGATGCCGAAGGCCGTGTGGAAATAGGTCGGCGCGGCCGGGGCATGCTCCGCCTTCACTTTCGACCAATCCGCATCGAGTTCTTCGGCAATCAGCATCGGCAGCGTGGTCCAGATCCCTTGGCCCATCTCGACATGGGCCAGCAGGACCAGGATGGAACCATCCGCGCCGATCCGCAGAAAGGCATTGGGAGAGGGGAGTTTTCCCGGCTCGCCCTGCGCTTGCACGCGCTTCGCAAGGGGCACCGTGAAACCGATCACGAGCCCGCCTGTGAGAAGGGCGCCGGTCTTCAGGAATCCGCGGCGGCCTATGGAAAGGGGAGTACTCATTTGGCACCTCCGTTCATTTTAGCGGCGCGGTGAATCGCGCAGCGGATGCGCTGGTAGGTGCCGCAGCGGCAAATGTTTCCGCTCATCGCCAGATCGATGTCCTCGTCGCTGGGATCGGACTTCTCCCGCAGGAGCACTGCGGCGGACATGATTTGTCCGGATTGGCAGTAGCCACACTGCGGCACGTCATCCTCGATCCATGCGAGCTGGAGCGGGTGGGTGCCATCAGGGGAAAGTCCTTCGATGGTCGTGACCTGCTTGCCCTCGGCGCGGGAAACCGGCGTGACGCAGGATCGAATCGCCTCACCATCGAGGTGAACAGTGCAGGCCCCGCATTGAGCCATCCCGCAGCCGTACTTCGTGCCGGTGAGATGGAGCATATCCCGGAGAACCCATAGCAGCGGCGTGGCGGGATCGGCTTCCACGGCGTGCTCCTTGCGATTCACTGTCAGCGTGATCATGGCGGTGTGATTCTTTCAAAGTGGATGGGCAGGCGGCCTTCTCCGCCCGATATCCAAAACATGATCCATAGCAGGCTTTTGCGGATTTGCATGCATTGAAGGGAGAAAGCTTTGTTTAGAGGAGCCATCCCCGGTTCCTGCCTCCCTAACCCTCAAACGAGTGCCCATCCACCTCCCGGTTCGGTCTCCGTTTTGAGTGACAATTTTGTAACCGAGGCCACCCGCCCGAGCGACCAGACGGCCCGAATTCCTCGTCCCATCAAGGCCCCGCGAAGGAGGGGGATGGGATATCCCTCGAATGGGTGGCATCCATCCTCAGGAATTCCATTGAATCCGCGCAAATCATTGGTATGGCGTTCCTTTAATGATCCCGGTGAAACCCATGCACCCGGGGCACAAGCTATCCTCCCTTCTCGCTGCCTGTTTGTTCACGGCCTTGCCGTGGCAAGTCGGCGCGCAAGCTGGTGGCTTGGATGCTCCCCAAGCTGTCGCCCCGTACCTCGGTGGCGTCTTCCCTGTTGCCGCTCCCGGTCAAGCGACCGGGTGGAATACGGTGAATGCGTTTCCGAATCTCACCTTCGTCGACCCGCTGTGGCTCACCGAGATCCCGGGCACCACCCAATTCCTCCTCGTCGGGAAGAACGGCCAGATCTGGCGCTTCGAGAACGACCCGTCCGTCACCCAGGCACAGGTGGTGAAGGTGCTGGAATGGGTGGCAAATACCCAGTCATCCGAAGACCAGGGATTCTACAGCCTCGTCTTCCACCCCGAGTTCGGCCAAGCGGGTTCACCGAATGCGAATTACGTTTTCGTCTGCTATAACCATAAACCCGCGCTCGCGGGAGCGGACTCGAATCACACCTTCTGGCGCGTCTCGCGTTTCACCTGGCTTCCCGCCAGTGGCACGCTCGATGCGAGCAGCGAGTTCGTGCTGATCAACCAGTATGACCGTTGCCGCTGGCACAATGGCGGCGCGATGTTCTTCGACAATGACGGCTTCCTGAACGTCACCTGTGGTGACGGCGGGGATAGCAGCGAAGGCGGCGGGCTGACCGGTGCCGATGGCGCTCTCAGCCGGACGCAACGCCTCGATTGGGGGCTCTTCAGCGGCGTCTTCCGCCTCGACGTGAACAACGATCCCACGAAGTCCCACGCGATCCGCCGCCAGCCGCAAAGCCCGACCAACAAGCCTGCCGGATGGCCCGCCAGCTTCACGCAGGGCTATGGCATTCCGAATGACAATCCATGGCAGGACGTCAATGGAGGCATCCTCGAGGAATATCACTCGCTCGGCCTGCGCAGCCCGCACACCGCGCACTACGATCCCGTCACGGAAGAAATCTGGATCGGCGATGTGGGCGAAGGCCAGCGCGAGGAAATGACCCGCTTGCCGATGGGCGGCAATGGCCAGTGGGGCTTCATGGAAGGCTCGATCGGCGGGCCGGGGACGACGCCATCCCCCATCATCGGGACCAGCGAGCCCCCTGTGATCGACTATAACCGTAGTACGGGCACCTGCATCATCGGCGGCATGCGCTATCGCGGCACGAAGTGGGACAGTCTGCTCGGCGGGAAACTGCTCTATGGCGACCACGTGCGCGGCCGCATCTGGACGGCGACGCTCGACTCCGGCGGCGGCGCCCCGGTGATCGAGGAGATCTTCAGCGGCTTCCCCACGGGGAATAAAGCCGGCCTCGCCAATTTCTGCTCCGACTCCACCGGCGAGGTTTACCTGATGGCCGTGAATGGAACCAACCAGCCCGGCGGCACCATCCGCAAGCTGACGACCGCCGGTATCTCGGAAGAGCCGCCGCAGCTCCTTTCGGAGACGGGCGTCTTCACCAATCTCGCCACGCTCGCCACCGCCCCCGGGGTCGTCCCCTACGATGTGGCAAACCCTTTGTGGTCGGATGCCGCCGCGAAGAAACGCTGGATCATTCTCCCCAACGACGGCACTCACAACAGCGCCGCGGAAGACATCGGCTTCAGCGAGGAAGGAAACTGGACCTTTCCCGCAGGCACTGTGCTGGTGAAGCATTTCGAGCTGCCGGTGGATGAACGGAATCCCTCCATCATCCGCAGGCTCGAGACGCGCTTCATCATCTGCACCGACGCCGGTGGCAAATACGGCGTGACCTACAAATGGAATGCCGCGGGCACCGATGCCGAACTCCTCACCACGGGCGATGCCGATGACTTCGAAGTCACGCTGCAAGACGGCAGCGCGGAGATGCGGCACTGGGACTTCCCTTCACGCGCGGACTGCCTGCTCTGCCACAATGCGGCGGCGGGCCAGACCCTCGGCCTGCGCACGCACTCGCTTAACAAGGACTTCCACTATCAAGCGACCGGTCGCACCGCGAACCAGCTCGGTACTTTCAATGCGCTGGGCATGTTCGATTCCAATCTCACCGCGGCGCAGCTCGAAGACTACATCGAGTCCCGTTCGCTCGATGACGAGACCGCGCCGATCGAGCATCGTGTGCGCTCTTATCTCGACTCGAACTGCTCCCACTGCCACCGCCCGGGCGGCACGGTCGATTTCTTCGATGCGCGGCTCGGCACGCCGCTGAACGTCCAGGGTCTTATCAATGGCGTCATTCAGGGGCACTTCAATCTCGGTCCGGACGGCCGCTATCTGAAGCCGGGGGACACGGATCTCTCCGCCGTCCATGTCCGCATGGCGAATGTCGGGAATGGCGCCGCGATGCCGCCGCTTGCGAAGAACCTAGTCGATCAAAAGGCCGTCGATCTCCTCCAGGAATATCTGGAAAGCCTGACCGAAGCCGAGTTCCAGACGACCCCCTCACCTCAGGCGCGCTATGTCCGCCTCACCGCCCTGTCGGAAGTTTTCGGGCGCGCGTGGACCTCTGTTGGCGAATTCTCCGTGCTCGATGGCGCGGGTTCTCCGGTGCCCATTTCGGAGCAATCGATCTTCGCTTTCGACAGCCAGGAAACGGTGGATGAAACGGCCCCGGCCACCCGCATCATCGACGGGAATACTTCCACCTACTGGCACACGGAATGGGGAACTCCGGAACCGCCCCCGCCTCACTTCGTCACCATTGATCTCGGATCGGTCCGCTCCGTCGGCGGCTTCATTTACACGCCGCGCCAGAACTCGTCGAATGGCCGGATCGCCGATTATCAGGTCCACTACAGCACGGATGCCGTGAATTGGACGCTGATGACCTCCGGCACTTGGCCGAATGACACGGCGATCCAGCGCTACGACGGACTGGTCGGCCAGCGCAAGGCACGTTGCCAGATCGGCGGCCCTTCCGGCACTGTGCCAGGCAGTTTCGACGTCACCGTGGTCTTCGACATGGACGTGACGGACTTCACCGCTGCTGACTTGAACGTGACCGGCGGTGCGGTCACCGGGCTCCGCGGAAGCGGCTACTACTACGTCGCCACCATCGCGCCGAGTGCGCCGAATCTCTCAATCTCCGTGCCTCTTGATGCGGCGAACAGCAGCGGTCTCGGCAGCCGCGCCTCGCAAGTGCTCGCGCTCGGCTTTCTCGATACGCTTCCTCCCGGGCCGCGCTTCACCGGGGTCCCTCCGGGAACGGGCGGAAGCTTCGAGGTGGGCCTCACATTCGATGAAGCCGTCACCGGTCTGGCCGCATCCGATTTCACACTGCTCAATGCCACGCTGAACGCGATCGTGCCGAATGGCATCGGCTACCTGCTCAATATCACGCCAAGCGGATCGGGCACCGTGGGCGTGGAACTGCACACCGGCGCGGTCACCGACCTCGCGTCGAATGTCTCCACGCTCGGAGCTTCGTTCTCCGTACCCTTCGATCCCTACATTCTCGCGTTGGAAGCGGAAGATGGAACGATCAACGCTGGAGGAACGGGCAGCTTCGTGGAAGTCGCGGACGCGGCGGCAAGCGCCGGTGCCTACATCTGGTCTCCCCAAGGCAGCCGTGCCGGCAACACGCTCAATACCGCGCTTAGGGTCAGCTACTCCTTCGTCCTCCCGCGCGCGGGTGAGTACTACGTCCGGGGGCTGGTGCGCTCGGATGCCGGTGATAGCGATTCCGTCTTTGTCGGATTTGACAACCTGCCGCCCTCGGAATGGCACACCAATCAAGTGGCCGGCCAGGTCGGTTCGGGTCAATTCCACTGGGATGTCGCCAATAGTTCGCGCCTGCCGCTCACGAACCCGTCGGTCTTCAATCTCACCGCCGGGGCCCACACCCTGCAGCTCTACGTCCGCGACGATGGCACGCGGGTGGACCGGCTGGAACTCGTCACGCTCCGGCCGCTTGCAACCTGGAGCGGCCCCGCGCTGGCGGTGAATGGCCCCTTCAATGCGACGCTGACCTTTTCCGAGCCCGTGACGGGCTTGGAGGTCTCGGATATCTCGATCACCGGGGGACAGATCCTTTCGCTGACCGGTGGGGGTTCTTCCTACACCGTGCAGGTGCAAGGGAGCGCTCCGACCGTCACCCTGCTTTTGCCGGAGAATGCGGCGATCGATAGCTCGTCAGCCGGAAACCACGCTTCTGATCCATTGGTGGTGATCTACCGCACCGCTTACGAACAATGGGCTACAGGCCACGGCGTGGATGGGACGGAGGCCTCGCAGCTGGCCGATGAAGATCAGGATGGCATTGCGAAGCTCCTGGAGTTCGCCTTCAACCTGAATCCCTCGGTGTCGGACCGCGCGATCTTTGATCCGGGAGAGATCCCCGGCTCCGGTTTGCCACGGATGATCACGAGTCCGGGAGCCCCCACCGGGCAGCTGTTGTCGCTGCAGTACCTCCGGCGGAAAGGGGTGGCAGGCTTGGAATACCATCCCCAGTTCGGCTCGTTGCTCGATGACTTCGCCGATGCATCGTCGACGCCGGTGGTCGAGAGCATCGATGCGGCGTGGGAGCGCGTCACGATTCCCGACCCGGGAGGTGCCGGACCCGCGCGGAGATTCGGCCGCGTGGTGGTCACCATGGACCCGCCTTGACCGGGCGGGCTCCTAACGGCATGGTGCGCCCGATGTCCGCCAAGAAATCGGTCCTTTTCGTCTGCACGGGAAACACCTGCCGCAGTCCGATGGCCGAGAGCCTTTTCCGCAAGGCAGTGGAAGGGCGTGACGACTTCGTGGTCAAATCGGCCGGGGTGGCTGCCTATCCCGGTGACAAGGCGAATCCGGAAACCACGAAGCTTTTATCCGGGAGGGGCCTCAAGCTCGATGGCTTCCGTAGCCAGCCGCTCTCAAAGGAACTCGTGGAGGAGGCGACCCACATTTTCGCCATGACCTCGGGTCATTTGGAGGCTCTGGAGAACCTCTTCCCCGACTACTCGGACAAATTCTATCTGACCTGCGAATTCGTGGAAATTCCCGGTCGCGGCGTCGCGGCCGACGTCCCGGATCCCATCGGCATGGGTCGCAAGGCCTATGAGGAAACGGCGAAGACCCTGGATCTGGCGATCCCTTCCCTGATCGCCTTCATCGACCAGACCTGGCAGGGCGATTGATCAACCCGCTCATGGCAGCAGCTCGACGCGATAGAATGCGCATCCCGGCAGGGGCTGCGTGTCAATGAACTCTCCTGCGCCGGTCACCATCCCGAGGCTCTCCCACGTGCCATTCAGGGCAGCGCTGCGCCATACCTCGAAACTTACCCCTGCTGCCGTGGGCCACGTGATTCGGAAACCCGTTTCGGCGGATGCTCCCGTGGCTTGAAATCGCGACGCCGCGTTGTTCGGATTCAATCCCAGACGGAATTCAGTCGAGTTCGTGCTGCCGTCGCCATCGGGATCGGCATTGTCCGCGGCATTTCCGGCATCGGCCGTCGTGCCGAAATGCGCGAGCCGCCACGCCTGAACGGGGGACAGCGGGGTCGCCGTCACGGTTGCGGAGCGAGCGCTTTCCGCCACGGAGACGATGGCGCTGACGGCGTAGCGGTAGCTTGTTCCGTTGATGACCGTGGTATCGCTATATGCGGTCGTGCCCACGACCGCCAGACTGTCAAAGGGCCCTGCTTCCGAGGTGGAGCGCTGGACGCGGTAGCTGGAGGCACCGGCGACGGCATTCCACGACAGATCCACCTGTCCATCTCCCGCGATGGCACCGAGTCCGGACGGGGACGACGGCGGAGAGGCAAGGGCGGCAATCTCAGCAGCATCCAAGGCGCGCCCGTGGATCTGGAATTCGTCGATCGCGCCATTGAAATTGGAATCCGCCGGAAATTGCGATTTTCCGAGAGAGTTCAGGTTGGTGGTCCCCAGGCTGGAGGGCTTGAGCGTCATCGCGGCATTCGTCGCCACCGCCACGCCGTCGAGGTAGAGTGTCCCCGTCGATCCGGCGATGCTTACCGCCACGTGCGTCCAGACTCCGATCGAAAGGGTGCCACCGCTGATTTGCTGCTCGGGCACCGCAGGCGTGCGGATCGCGAAGCGAGCGGTCCCTGTATTCGTCCGCGGCGTTAGGAAAAGGTAGTTTGTGGTATTCGTTCCGAAGTCGACGATCCGCTGCCAATCATTGCCACCGTTCCACTTCACCCAGGCAGCGATGGTCACGTCGTTGATCGCGGAAGCCACGCCCGTGGGCAGGTTCACCTGATCGTTCACGCCGTCCAGGCTCACGGCGCTGTTGATCCTTGCCGCAGCCCCGGTGAGCCAAACCGGGCCGTTCACCAGTGTGCCATTCCATCCGTTTCCGGAGGAGTCCGCGGCATTCGTGTTGCTGCCTTCGTCAAAGCGCAGGTGAACCAGCGGTGCCGGGGAAAGCAGGGTGATGTTTGCCGCCGTTGAGTTCGGGCCTTCGCCATTCGCATTCGTTCCGCTGACCACGTAGTAGAAGGTCGTGCCGTAGGGCAGGCCTTGGTCGCTGAAGGCAGTCGTGCCGAGTTCACTGGCGATCACCGTATAGGGGCCTCCGACGGCCGTCGCGCGCTTTACCGTATAGCTCATCGCCGCCGGAGATGCAGTCCACGAAAGATTCACTTGGCCCGGGCCTGCGGCGGTTGCGCTGAGATTCGCGGGTGCGGCGGGGACTTGGAATCCTTCTTGGGCGACCGTGGCGATTTCACCGGCCGTCAGCACTTTGCTGTAGATCCGCACGCTGTCCATGGAGCCGCCGAAAAAGCTGCCTGCCGCCTCGCTTTGCAGGCTGCCGATCCTCAAACCCGGAGGTGCGGTGCGCGATCCCGTGGGCCCGGTGCCCGTGGTCTGCAGCGCGCCGTCCACGTAGAGTGCCACGGCACCCGTCGAAGTGTTCCGGCTTGCGGCAAGGTGGTGCCATTGGCCGTCGTTGATCAGGGAGTTGGATAAGAAAGTCGTGTCGGGGTTGCCCACGCCGAAGGCCATCTTGCCATTCAGCACGGCCATGCCCCAGTCTGCCAATGATCCCGCCACCTCTCCGTCCACGAGTCCGTCTCCCTGCCACCAGAAGGTGCCGGTGCCGCCGGTGCCGCTGGTCTTCACCCACAGGGCCACGGTGAAGTCATCCTGGATCGAGCGGGGGATCGCCACGTAGGAACTGCTGCCATTGAAAGAGCCGACCTGCGCTCCGGAAATGTCGATAGGATAGGTGACTGCTACCGCGTTTCCGTGATTGGCATTCCCGCTTCCGTCCTGTGCGGTCCCTTCGAAGCCATAGATCGCGGCAAGTCCTCCTGCCGTGGCGCTGGCTTCCGGAGAAAGTTCACCCGATCCGCTGCCGTTCGATCCACTAACGACATAGTAGTAGGTCGTGCCGTTGGTGACCGTGGTATCGGTGTAAGCGTTGCCTTGCACGTTGGTCGCCAGCGTCACGTAGGGACCGCCGCTGGAGCTTGCCCGCCTCACCGCGTAGCCGCTTGCGCCCGAGGCGGAGGTCCAGCTCAGGTTCACCTGCGAATGGCGCCCCTGCGCCATCAGCGAGCCGGGTGCCGACGGAAGTGCCGTCGTTTGCGCCGCGCCTTGGTACATATCGATCGCGTCGAGGCTGTAGCCGGCACTGAGGAATCCGGTCGCTCCCGAGCCGCTGATGGGAAAGACCGTCAAGGTGTTCGTGCCCGCGACCAGCGCGCTGGCAGGCACGGCGAAGGTGTAGGTCACGTTGTTGCCGCGGTAGGTGCCCACGGTCAGCGTCCGCGTGTCCGGCTGGGAGGATGGCGCCGGATTCGTGGGGTAGGTCCACGAGTTCAGCGAGATCTTCGGCCGCGCGCCTTCAAACGCGACGGTCAGGCCGATCCGGACGGTGCTTGCCACCAGTTGCGCCCCCGTCAAATTGAACTGGATGACCTGGCTGCCGTTCACGTCCTTCCACTGGTAGCAGGGCATGCCCGTGGAGGGTGTGGAGGTGCCGACCACATAGGGCCCGGGACTCCAGCCGGCCATTCGGACATCCGAAGGATGCATCGTCGTGACCTTGTCCCCGTTCAGGAACTCGGTGGGGGTGCCGTCCCAATTTCCGATCCTCCACAGCGGGGTCGTCGTGCTCGGATCGGCAATGATCGCGAGAGTGCCCAGGGATGTCGTCGCTCCCGCGCTGACCGAGACTTGAGCCGTATAGACGGCCAGCTCGTTCTTGTAGACCTTCATGGTGTAGGTGCCCGGCAGCATTCCATTCAGCGTGAAGGCACCGTTCGTTGCCGCGGCGTCGGCCCAGTACTGCGCCGTCGTATTTGCAAAGCCGATGGTGTAGGCATGGGCAGTATCCCGTCCGCTGATTCCCGTTGCGGAAACTGCGCCGCGGTCGCCTGCCCCGACGAAGCCGGTCAGCCCCATGGTTGCCACCCAGGACGTGTCGGGAGCGGAGGGGGCCGTCCCGTTGTTGAACACGAGGGCATACGGCCCGTTCAGGATGCTAGTCCGGAAGGGCTCGGTCTGAGCCTCGCCGTAGTTGATGATGTAGGTGATCTCCTGGTCGTCACCGCATTGATTGAGCAAGCTCCGGTAGAAGGGTCCGCCGGAATCGCCCTCGTGATTGCTGCGGAACATCCACACGCCGACATTGGTTCCCGTTGCCCCGATATAGGACCAATCCTTGAGGCGCATGTTCGAGTAGTGCTTCGAGCGCGTGGTGCCATCGGCCATGCCGAAGATGTCGGCGGATTCGATCGCGCCGGTATTGTTCCGGATATCGGAAGGGACCGGGCCGTTCGGGAGCTTGGCGGCCGGGATGCGAACGATGTAGCGGCAGAGGCCGTGGATATCCGGCTCCGTGGTGAAGTACGTCGCCATGTAAATGTGCGGATACCCCTTCCGCGCCATGTAGTAGTGGGTCAGGTTTCCCGCCACCACGGTGATCTTGATGAAGTCGGTGCCGATCGTCTCCGCGTTCACGGTCACGGCCGAAATCCCGTTGTAGAGAAAGTCGAATCCGGAGGTGATGTGGGATCCCCGGGATTGGTTCTGGTACTCGATGCCGTTGTAAACCAGGCTCATCAAATCCCCCGCCGATTGGGTGCTGGACCCGTTGTCGGTCCGCCGGACTTTGAAAACGAGGCTCGCCTCGGTATCAACCGTGTAGGAATCGGTTGCAGTCATCAGACCAAAAGCCCCGAAAAGCGTGGTCCCCGGGGCGAAAAGCCACAGGGCGAGGGCGAGGAGGGCAGCAAGGGAGTACCGGGAGCTTGATCCCATAGGGCAAGATAGCGTGAGAGACGACGCCCGGGGGGATTTTTTGGGGGAACCAAGGTGGGAGGCAGCGCACCTTGACGGGGAATGCAACCAGATCCGGGCGATGCTCGCAATCACCCGAGCGGGTAAAGCCCTTGGCGGGCAACTTCGGCCGGTTTTTCGCCCGCATCCCGCACCGATTTCCCCGGGCGGCACTTTTCACTTGGAACTTCCGCCCCCGCCGCCCATTTCCGTGCCGCCCCAAGCGATCACCATGAGCCAGAAGTCCCTGCGTATTGCCCTCGGCGCCGATCACGGCGGAGTTGACCTGAAGGATGCCCTTGTCGCCCACCTGAAGGCCGCTGGCCATGAGGTCACGGATTTCGGCACCCAAGGCCCGGATTCGGTCGATTACGCCGACTTCGCGAATCTCGTCGGCCGCTCCGTTTCGGACGGCACGCAGGATCAGGGGATCCTTTGCTGCACCTCCGGAGTGGGCGTCAGCATCGCCGCGAACCGCCACCGCCACGTCCGCGCCGCGAACGTCCGCTCGGTGGAAGAAGCCGTCACGACCCGCAAGCACAACGACGCCAACGTCCTCTGCCTCGGTGGCAAGTCGGTCGATACCGCGACCGCAACAGCGATGGTGGATGCCTTCCTTTCCACCACCTTCGAAGGCGGCCGCCACGAAGTCCGCGTCTGCAAGTCCTCTGGCTCCCGCATCGCCGAAACCGATCCGGAGATCTATGCGGCCATCGTCGCCGAGGAAAAGCGCCAGCGGAACAACATCGAGCTGATCGCTTCCGAAAACTTCGCCTCACCCGCCGTCATGGAGGCGCAGGGCTCCGTCCTGACGAACAAGTATGCCGAAGGCTACCCCGGCAAGCGCTGGTACGGCGGCTGCGAGAACGTCGATGTCGTCGAGCAACTCGCCATCGATCGCGCCAAGAAGCTCTTCGGCGCCGAGCACGCGAACGTCCAGCCGCATTCCGGCTCCCAGGCGAACACCGCTGTCTATTTCTCCGTGCTCAAGCCCGGCGACAAGATCCTGACCATGGATCTCTCGCACGGCGGCCACTTGACCCACGGCCACAAGGCGAACTTCTCCGGCAAGTTCTACGAAGTCACTCACTACGGCGTCAGCCCGGATGACGAGCGGATCGACTACGATCACCTTGCCGAGCTTGCCCGCGAAACGAAGCCCGCGCTCATCACCTGCGGTGCCAGTGCCTACTCCCGCGTGATCGATTTCGAGCGCATGGCGCAGATCGCCCGTGAAGTCGGTGCTTACCTCTTCGTCGATATGGCGCACATCGCCGGTCTCGTTGCCGCCGGAGTGCATCCGAACCCGGTCCCGCACGCCGATTTCGTCACCTCCACCACGCACAAGTCTCTGCGCGGCCCGCGTGGCGGGATCATCCTGTGCAAGGAAGAGTTCGCGAAGAAGATCGACGCCCAGGTTTTCCCCGGCATCCAAGGTGGCCCGCTCATGCACGTCATCGCCGCGAAGGCCGTCTGCTTCGGCGAGGCCCTGAAGCCGGACTTCAAGGACTACCAGCAGCAGATCGTGAAGAACTCGCAGGCGCTCGCCGCCCGCCTCACCAGCCACGGCTACCGCATCGTCTCCGGTGGCACGGACAACCACGTGATGATGGTGGATCTCCGCACCAAGGGTCTCAATGGCTCCGATGCCTCGCACGCGCTCGACGAAGCCGGCATCACGGTGAACAAGAACTCCATCCCCTTCGATACCGGCACCCCGATGAAGCCAAGCGGCATCCGCATCGGCACCCCGGCCGTGACGACCCGTGGCATGAAGGAAAAGGACGTCGAGCAGGTCGCCGACTTCATCGCCGAGGCGCTCGCCGCGATCGGTGACGTGACGAAGCTCCACGCCATCCGCGACAAGGTCTTCGCCTTCAACCGCGCCTTCCCGATGCCGATGTAAGGCACATCGCGCGAATCTACGATCACCCGCGGGCTTGGCACTCACGCCAAGCCCGTTTTTTGTCGGGGATGGAGGATTCGATTCTTTCAACTCCATCACCCTCAAAGTGGAGCGGCATTTCCTCACCTTGACAGAAGGTCAGGGTTTCCTCATGTTTTAAGCGGCATTGAAATCAATGCCCACCCTCCCATGAAAAACCCCGCCCTGCGCCGTGCGGCACGGCTTGCCGTTGCGTTGTTGCTTGTCCCCGCATCCTCTCCTTCCCAGGAATGCGAAATCATCGCCCAACCGCGTAGTCAGTCGCTCTGCGAGGGGGAACCGGTCGTCCTCTCCGTCGAGATCGAGGGCGAGGCTACTGGCTTCCAGTGGCGCAAGGACGGCGTCCCGCTCGTTGGCCAGCATGAACGGGTTTTGAAGCAATACTTCGAAAATGGCGACACGCCGACCCAAGAGCAGTTCCTTGTCCCCGGCGACTACGATTGCGTGGTCGATTGCGTCGGCGGGCCGGTCTTCAGTTCCGTCGCCAAGATCCGCCCCGCCAGCCAGCAGTTCGGTCCGTGGAGCGTCCTTCACCCTTACGTCCAGTCCTACGAATGGCCGCCGGACGGCTCGCTCGTGGTTCCCGGCTCTGACCCTGCCGGGGCAGGGGAGGCGCTGCTTCTCCTCGGCGGCGCTCAACGCTGCGCTCTTACCCTCGCCGATCCGACCCGTGCTGAACTCGCGTCGAGCCAGGCATGGATCATCGACTCCGCGCTCAATTATACCGACGACCGGGATCTCATCGGCCTGCGGATTGAGCGGAATGTCGGGGTCAACGAAGTCCTCCCGTTCGCGGTGCTCCACGCCGCGCGAGCCTCTTTCTACGACAGTTCGTCCGCTGAACCCGTCACCGTCGAGTGGCTTCAAGGCGGCGCGGTCGTCGCGACCGCGACCTGCGACTATTCGGAACGGGCGACTTGGACTACCAGTGCCCCGCAACGCGTCGGCTTCGATTGGAGTGATCCTTCTGCCTGCGCGGCCCAGATCAACTTGGGCAATCCGGCGCAGGCGATCACCGTCGGCGGCGAGACCCATGTCGCGAATGGCATCCGCTTCAAGCGTGGCACTCCTCTCCAGCAGGCCGCTGTCGCGCAGCTCGCCTCCGGCAAGCACGCCATCAATACCAAGGGCACCGGTGCCCAGAACGGCCGCGTGCCCAGCTCCAGCGCTCGCCATGCCATCAACACCAAAGGCACCGGCACCAGCGGTCGTTGTATCCAGCTCAACTACACCGCGGGCGGGGCGGGCTCGCCGCCGGATCTCCGTTTCAGCGCCTGCACCGCCAGCTATCTGGACATCGATGACGATTGCGACGACATCGATCGTTTCGCCGGGGGCGACGTGGATGAGGACTGCGACCTTGTCATTTCCCACCAGGCTCCCCAGCCCGGCGTGCCATCGCCGCCCGATATTACGTACACCGTTGTCCGCCGTCCCTTGGCGGCCATCGTCAATTTCTGCCCGACCAGCGGCATCCACGCCCGCAGCGCCGGATTCTCGTGGGGAGCCACACAGATGGGCAGCGGCGGCATCAAGCGCTGCACGCTTTCGGCGAGCGGGGTGATCGATGGCGTGCCAGGCCAGTCCCTGGGCACCTTGACCTGCCTGCAGGAAAGCCCCTCATCCACGCGCCTCACCTGTGATCTGGATTCGCAGGATGATCCCGTGATCGTCCAGCTTTTGAGCTCGGGCGTGCCGGTCGCACAGGAGACGACTGCAGTCGCTACCTTGATGCGCGACTGGATTCCGGCTGACAGCAAGACCCACTATGTGTGCGGGCAGACGGATCACTTCCGGGTGATCTTTCCGGAACAGGTGACTTGCAGGATTGAACATTCCGGTGACCCGCACGAATACGTGTGCGATGAGGTTCGCTTCATCCGTGAGTCTGCCGTCCCGCGCGACCGCGCCGTCAGCGATCTCGACTGCGAGCTGGAAGGGATCGATGCCTTCACGGTCCAGGGAACATTCTCCGATGGCTCAACCCGGGACATCACCGCCGATTGCATGCACGCCGCCTGTGCCTATGGCGACGCCGTGGTCTATTGCCCGCCCTCCAGCGGCGCGCGCATGGCCATCAATGAAAAGGGCGTGCCGGTCAAGAGCACCAAGAAAAAGACCCAGGCTCATTCGCGGCTGTCGGCCCTTTTAGGCCAGCCGGGACAACTTGGCGACTTCCCGGACGATCTGCAGCTCCCCCGTGTCGGCCGCCGGGTCGTGGCACGCATGGGAAATCCCCTCCTCAATGAGCTGCGTATCGCGTCCCTGACGCCTGGTGCTGCGGCCCAAGCTGTCTTCGGTCTTCCGGATTGCCCTGAAGGCCGGCTTACCTTCCGGCTCGATGCCACTTCTCCTCCGGGCCAAGTGAACACCGGCTCGATGTGTGAGATCGTTACCCACGCCGTGGTCGGTGTCACCGGTCAGCCCACGCCCGTCGGCGAAGCTGCCACCGGAACCTATCGCGTCCTCTGTGGTCCTCCGGGACCGGACGAAGAATTCACGGTCGATCTCAGTTGCGATCATAGCGCCATCCAGGCGTCGTCCCACGTCCTCCATCTTATGAATGGCGATGGCGTGGTACTGCTCAGCGTGCCGGATGCCACGGCGCGGACGTACGCCGGCAAGGTCTTCAAGACCGGCCACGTCACGCTGATGAAGCGTTCGATGGGACCTTCGCAGCGTTGTGCTTTCGTGTTCGATTCGCCGGTTCCCGTGCACGTTGTCACAGCTGGCGGCGGGGAAAGCCCGGTACCTCTCGATTGTTCGCGAATCGAGTTCGAGGCGACGCCCGATGCGATGTACGCCGTGGGTAGTACTACCGGCTTCTCCGTGGCCTACACCGGCGGCGGTGCCTTCTGCTGCCTGACCTGCCGCGCCGTGAAACCTTCTGCGGGTGATCTTGGCCAAGTCACCGGCAATGGCGACACCCTCGGCGTGATCGAAACCCGCGCCGCCGATGGTTGCCGCGACGATATCGGCATCGGAACGATCATCGAGGGGGACAGTGGCGGCTTCGAGGTCGACCTCGGTGAGTCCGAGCGCTTCTCCTTCGGCGTTTCCCCGACTTCCATCCCCTCGCTTGCTGGCACCGGCCTCTCCTTCGCAGCCCTCGGCAGGAAAGGGGGGCACCTGTCCTCCATCGGCCGGGATCCCCTCGCCGAACTCCGCCTGCTTCCGCCGTCCTCCGCCTCGCCAAGCTCGGTGTGTACCGTGGAATGCGACTTCAGCGACCTCGCCTCAACCGAGCTCGATGTCGATTTCCATCACGGCGCGGATGTCACCACGGCACGCCAGCCCACGGCGGTGATCGGCTTCGCCTGCACCGCCGGGCCCTCCTCGGTCGCGATGTCGTTCAAGACCGGCCACGTCAGCCTCCTCAAGCAACGCACCGCCATGGAGTGCGCATTCCCCACCACTTGCCTCGTCACCCTCGCCGGTGCTACTCACCTCTGCGACCGCATCGTCGTCCGCCCTGTCAATGACCCGCCGCTTGTCGATTACGCCGCGCATTGCGTCGTCACCGCGACCGGCATGGAGGAAATCGAGTGCCCGTGGGTCGAGGTCTCCGCCTGCCCGCCACGGATCCAACTGCTCGGGATGGGCGGCAATCTCTTGGTCGCTCGCAGCAGCCTCACCTCACAGCTCTTCATGAGCCAGGACCTCCTCTATTGGGCTCCTGTCGTCTCCCCGCCATCGGACTACGATCCTCTCCGCGGTGACCAGGCATGGATCACTCCCAATCCCGCGGTGGATGCCGTTGGTAGTCCGGCTCCTCGTGCCTTTTTCGCCGCCCAGGATGATTGGAGACGGGCCTTCGACGGGCAGTGAAGAACTCCACTCTTCACTATCTGGCAAATCATGGACCCTGCTTCTGCCCGGTAACACGATCCAGAAACCGCGTCACCTCACGGGTATACCTCGCCGGGTCTCCTGCCCGCAATTGATAGTGGGTGCCCTTCTCGATGGGCACGAAGCGGTAGCTCTTGACCTTCGCATGCCGGGCGATCCGTCGCCCGTGCTCGAAGGGGATGATTTCGTCCTTTCTTCCGTGGATGTGGAGCACCGGCACCTTGATGCGTTCCATCGAATTTTCCGGAGACACCTTGCCGGGGTCGAAGCCCGCCACTTTTCCCGCGCGATCCATGAAATACGGTCCGAGTTCCGCGACCGGAAGTGACGTGTGATTGATCACCTGCTGGCGTGCCACGTCCCGCAGGTCCGCGAAGGTGTTCTCGATGATCGCGAAGTCGAACTCCGGATCGATCCCCATTGCCTGCAGCGCCACCGCTCCACCGTATGAGGTTCCCCAGAGGCCGATGGGAGTGTCGGGAAATTCCCGCTCTGTCGCCTTGCGCAGCTCGGAGAGATCCAGCTTCTCCACGTAGCCATAGGTGACGGTGTTGCCACCGCTAGTGCCGTGTGCCCGGAAGTCCGGTGCGATTCCCACGATGCCGCGCTTTGCCAGGAAATCGAGCGTTCCCGCTTGGGTCGCCTTGGAGTCCGAGATGCCGTGCAGGACAAAGATCACCGCGAGGGGCTTCTCCTCGGGCCGGGCCATCCACGCCCGGAGTTGCACCTTGTCCTTCATCACGAAGACCCGTTCCGCCATTCCTGCCGGCACCTTCGCGTCGGTCCCTTTGCGCTTCGGATGCAGAATGGCATCCGTCACCATGCGATCCACCACGCAACAAGAGACGAGCCCCAGTCCCACCAGCACCAGGCAAGCGATTTTCAGCGAGCGCCAGAAACGTGCATGCCGCCCTGCCGCGGAAGTCCGCTGATCGGTTTTCATCAATGCAAAGATACGCGCTTTCCCAGCCGCATCTTCACCTTTTGTAAATCGACAGGTCGCAGGCCGTCACGGCGCTTCAAGCGGCGGCAGCACGCCACCGCTGGCGTCATCGTAGTAGCTCGGCTCTTCCTCGACCTTCAGGGGGCGGAATTGGCCGTGGTAGCTATCCACCTGGAAGCGCAGCTCCATCACGTCGCGATTGGTGTCTGCTAGCCGATCGCGCAATTCCTGGTTTTGCTCCATGGTGCCTTCGAGCGCCGTCAGGAGTTTCTCGATGCGGGCCTCGGTCGGGTCGCCGGAAGCGGCCGCCGCAGGGCGGGAGCGGGGCGCAGGTTGGGGCGCTTCGGTCTCTCCCATGTGGAAAGGCTGCCTTGCCAGTTTGGTCGGCGTGGACGCGCTCCTCGTGCCGCGTGCCTCTGCAAGCAGATCCCTGGCTTCGCGTGCGACGCGATCGTCCGGCATCGGGGCCGGAGCAGGGAGGATGGCAGAGGGCGCGAAATGGGGACTGGCAGGAATCTGCTTCGAAAGGGCGACCATGTCGCGCACGGCGCACCAATGCGTGGCGGCGGCACCGGTCATCAGGGCGAGAGCGGTTCCGCAGGCGATCGGAATGAGGCTCGATTTCATCGCGGTTTCTTGATGGGTGAAGGAACGGCTTCCGCACGCGGCTCGGGAGAGGGCAGGGAGCTCAGGAGCTGGCCGAGGCGTTCGACGGCCTCGCTCATCTTGCGGGAATCCTCATCGAGCTGTTCCAGCGAGCTGGAAAGCACGGCAGACATCGTGCCGGTTTGCGCGTAGCGCAGGGCGGGCTCGTAGCCCGGCTCCTTCACGGCGATCACATTCGAGCCATCGGCATCCGGCACCAGCAGGTGAGGGCGGATGGAGAGGGAAATCTTCGTGCCGTTGGAGAGAGGCACTTCGCGGACGAAGGCAGGCACCTCCTTCGGATGTTCCAGCCGCCATCCAGCCGGAGGAGCTGAAAGAGGCTTCGCAGGGAAGGGGGCGAGAAGCTTCACCGACGCGGCGTCCACGGCGGCGCTTCCTGCGCTGCCTGGCTCCACGGTAACGGTGACGCCTTCAGGCTCAGGCCTGGATTCTTCCTCGGGTTCCGTCGCTTCCCTTTCGCCAGCGCCCACGGACGGTTTGACGAGCACCGGTTGGCCGGAATCTTCGGGAAGCAGGGACTGCGCGGAAGCACTGATATCCACGGTAACACTCGGACCGTCGTCCTCGCCGAGTCCTCCCGACAGGGCGGAAAGCACGGGATCGCGCGCATCGTCCTTCGGAGCAATGTCTTGGGCGATTGCCGGAGCGCCGAGCATGGCGCAGGCGATGATGGATCGGAAAGCAGTCATCGGTTCTGGATTTCGATGGCGTCGGTGCTGTCGAGTCCCTCGGCAGGGCTCAGCAGGGTGTCGCGGGTGAGTGTTGGACTATCGGCGCGCAGCACGGCGGTCGGTACGGAGTCTCCCACGAGAGCGTTCCATTCGGAAAGGAGCGCGCTGCCCTCGGCCTGGAGTGCGCGCGATTTCTCCTGATAGTCGCCGATTTGCACCAGAAGCTCGCGTGCCCGGGCGATTTCCGCGGGCGTCCATCGTAGGGAGCGGCTTCCGTAGAGCACCGGCACTTCGAGCATGATTTTGCCGAGATCCTCGCCTCCGGGGCCCTGTGCCTTCAGCACGTGCTGGATCCGCAGATTCGTTTCTTCGTAGGATGCGGCGGGACCTGCCTCGGCGCTTTGCAGACGGCGGGGATCGGTGGCCTGGGGTTTGGCACCGTGATCTCCTGGAAGCGTGGCGGAGCTCGGCAGGAGGGAAGGTGTTTGCTTCGGCGTTTTTGGGGCGGCCGGACCCGGCGGCAAGGGAGGCGCGGGTTCAAGCGGCGCATCCACCAGCGATGGGGTGGTGCTCGCGGCGATCACGGGCTTGGTAAGATAGAGACCGCAAAAGACGGCGGCGAGACCGGTGCTCGCCAGCAAGAGCCAGGGATAAGAACGCTGGGCGCTTCCACCTCCCGGTGAACGGCGGTTGGTCGCGGACGAAGCGTGGTTCAGCGGTCCAAGCTCCAGCGTCTGGGACGCGGCCGGTACCGGCTGTTTCGCGGCAACGGGGGCTACTTGGGTCGATGTGGGAAGCGGTCGCATGAGTTCAAGGTGCGGCGGATGGTTCCGCGCCGGATTCGGCGGCAGGCACGTTTGCAACGGGGGGAGCAAGGAGGGCATGGGTAACCACGGTTTGATCGGACACCCCGGGGAAGACCGTGAGAGTCAGCGTGTCTCGGGTAAGACGGAGGTGTTTGTGAACGCCGCCGTGGTCGCTGGTAGCTTGTACTCCGGGTACCACTTCCAGCGGACCTCCCGGGGCGTTCTGGCGACCGATCCCGTCGGACCGGTAAATCGTGAAGGTGGACCAATTGTCGGATTCGGATTCGGTCGAGACGCGGACGGTCACTCCGTCCGTTTCAACCTTCAGCGGTAGCGGCTTGATCGGCACCTGCACCACTCTTCCGGAGCCGGTGATTTTCATCTGGCTGCGGATCACGTATTCACCCATCGCCGTGAATTCTTCCGCCGCGGCACTCCCGCAGAGGGCGAGCGCGACGGTGGCAAGAACGGTGATGATGCGCAGTGGTTTCATTGTCCGACGTCCCAAAGAGAGTCCGTGGCGCTGCCGGAAGGATCGTAGGCAGATCCGGTTGTTCCCCCCGCGGCGGTGGTCCAGTAAGGCGGGGAAACGTTCACCCGCGCATATAGGGTGCTATTGGTGAGAGAGGTGGCGGTCGGCACGGTGGTGCCGTTTCCATTCGGAATGTAGGGTGCGACCAAGGTAGGGGTGAGGGTCGAGAGCGCCGTGGTCGGATGATCCGCCAGATAGAGGCGCTGTGCGGTGTAAACGGAGCGCAGGGTCTCGGACGCTTCTTTGGCCTTCTTCCACGTATCGATCGCCTTGGACATCCCGAAGCCCATGCTCAGGAGCGCGATCAGTATGAAGATCACCACCGAGAGCTCGATGAGCGTGAAGCCCCCCCGGGCGGGATTGGCGGAACGTGCTGGCTTCATGGGACGACGAGAAATTAGATTGGTTTGGATTTCTTGAAAAGACGGAAATCTTAAGGGCTGGGGCGGTCTGACCTGCTAGCCCTGCAGGATTTTCAAGGCCTCCGCCGCGTTCTTGCGGAGCTCTTCGTTGGCCAATGCCATCTTGGCGACATGGATCAGGCCGAAGACGCCCACCGCGGTGAAACCGGCCCAGATCAGCCACCAGGTGACGGATTTGCCGTTGGGCGCGATGAGAGGGACGTACCATGCCTCGCGGTCCACTACGCGGGTAGTGAACATCTGGTTGGCGTTCTTGAGTTCTTCGATGAGCGCTTTCACTGCCTTGTCGCTTCGGAGGATGAAGCGGTGCTTGAATTTCCGGCCTGGAGATTCAGGCAGTTCTTCGGCGATGGCTCCGGCCGGAATCGAGGCCGGCAGGCGGAGCGTGTAAACGTGCGTCTCATAGACGAAACGCTCGCGGAGATAGCGGTCGAGTCGTGTAAGTTGCATCTGGGTAGTGGTGGTTGGTTGCGGAAGGGCGGCCTTCGCCGTCACATGTTCGCGTTCATCATCTTCGGACCCATGAGGAAGATCGGCAGGAAAGTGCCGACGAACACGGCCGCGATAAGGAACACGGCCGCGATCAGCACGAGGAAGCTGACGGTCGCGGTGAAGGCCGACATGTACGTTTCGGAATCCTCCTCATACATCTGGGAGAGCATTTCCAACTGCGTGTCGAGCGAGGCGGATTTCTCGCCGATGGAGAGCATGTGGACCACCTGCGAGTCCACCGAGGTGTACTTCGCGAAGGCGGTGGAGAGCGGAACGCCGGAGTTCTCGTACTTTTCCGCGGCGTCGCGGAGCTCCTGATAGAAAGGGGTCCCCTTCACGCTGTTCGCGGAGACACGGATGGACTTGGCCAAGTTGATCCCGTTCGCGTGGAGCAGCTTGATCGTCGCGAGGAAGGTCATCTGCCGCAGGCTCAGGATAAGCAGGCGGAGCAGGCGCCATTTCGACATCGCGAGGCCGAGCAGCAGGTTGCGCACTTTTTCCGAGCGCCAGATCGTGACCGCGATCCCGATCAGTGTAAGCACCACAACCGGCCAGATCGATTGCGTGATGTGGGAAATCTTGAAGGAGATCGCCGTCATCCCGTCCGGCTTGGCACCCACGCCGGAGAGCATCTCTTCCACCTGCGGCACGATCTTTACCTGCGAGGTGATGAAGGCACCGATCAAGACCGAGATGATGACCGTCGGCATCAAGGTCGCTTTCTTGATCGCCTTGGCGAAGTGCAGCTCGCTGGTGAAACGTGCTGCCAGCGACCGGAAGGCTTCGTGAAGCTGGCCGGCATCGCTACCGGCCTGGATCAGGCCTACCACCATATCGCTGAAGCGGCCGGTGCGGCGGAAGGCTTCATGCACGCTGACGCCGGAGTTGATGTCATCGCGGATCTTCGCAAGCGTGTCTGACATCACCTTGTCGTTGAGACCTTGGCCGTAATACTTGAGGGCATCCGCGGTATTGATCTGGGCGCGCAGCATCGAGCTGATGCCCCGGAAAAGGTTGATCAAGGTCTTCTTGTTGAATTCCTTGGTCTGCGAGGCCTTCAGGAAGCTGAAGGACGCCTGCTGGGCCGCGGGTTTACCCCCGGGGGCTTGCTTGGCGGTGGTGCTGGCGGCGGTGGCACTACTCATCGGTGTATGTCATGTCGATGACCTTGGCTACGGCTTCGATGTCTGTCTTTCCTTCGCGCAGCAGGCGCAGGCCGCTGCGGCGGAGGTTCGGCAGTTTTCCTTCTTCCTGGATCTTCACTTCCAGTTCGTAGGGGGAGATTTCTCCCTTCGAGAGCATGTCCGAGGTCTTCGGGGTGATGGGAATGATTTCGAGAATGGCAGTACGGCCGTTGTAGCCGGAGTAGCGGCACTCCGGGCAGCCGCCCGGCTTCGCTTCAAAGATGGGAATATCTCCCCAGGTGTCGTCCAGATTGAAGGTCCGGCGATTCAGTTCGGAGATGCCGTGCTTGGCCTCCTTGCAGTAGGGGCAGAGCAGCTTCACGAGACGCTGGGCGCAGGCGGCTTTCAGCGTTTGCGCGATTTTCCAGCGTTCGATCCCGAGCTGCTCGAAACGCTCGATGATCTGCGAGGCGCGCGGGGTGTGGATCGTCGTGAGCACCTTGTGACCCGTCACCGCTGCTTCGATGGCGAGTTCCGCGGATTCGATGTCGCGAACCTCACCCATCAGGATGATGTCCGGGTCGCTTCGCATGAAGGAGGCGATCATCGGCTTGAATTCCTTCGGGCTCTTCAAGTCGCAATGCGTGATGCCGGGCACTTCGTCTTCCACCGGGTTTTCCAGCGTGAGGATGTTCACGTCGGGCCGGTTCAGCTCGCGCAGGATGGCGTTCAGCGTGGTCGATTTGCCGGAGCCCGTGGGGCCGGACATGACGATGATGCCGGCGGGAACCCTCATCACCTTGCTCAGCTCGAAGAGGGTTTCCTCATCGAAGGCCAGCGTGCCCTTGCCCAGGGTCACGTTGATGTTGCTCTTGTCGAGCAAACGCATGGTGATGTGGTAGCCGCGGTAAGTACGATGCCGCTCGTAGCGGATATCGATGGGGCGGTGGAAATAGGAAATCGTGAAACGTCCCGAGATGCCCGGCGCGGTGGCACGGATTTCCGTGGGAAGCTTCATCAGGTTGAGGAGGAACGCATCCAGGCGGTCCTTGAGCTTCATCGGGATCTCGACCTTCGGGCCGATGTCGCCGTCCACGCGGTAAGCGTAGTAAAAGGATTCCTTCTCGACCTTGAAGTGAATGTCCGAAGCGCGACCCTTCACGGCGTCAGCCATGACGGTGGCCACCAGCTGGGCCATCGGCTCGGTGTAGTCGGTCGTGACGTCGAAGTCGCGGATTTCGTCGCCCGCATCTTCCACGTCGATCGCCTCCAGCTCCGAGCGGCTCGGTCCCGAGTTCGTGGCGACGGACTCGATCGCACGCGCAATTTCCGATGCCAGCGTGACGATCTTGACGATCTCCAGATCGGGGAACCTCGGGGCCAGGTATTCATCCGGCAGCGGGCTCCACGGATTCGCCACCGCCACGACCAGCTTGTCGCCGGTGATGCACAAGGGGCTGAAGAGGCCGCGGGTGAGCACGGTCGGATCGCAGTAGGTGTGGAGCGATCCGTCGCAAAATTCCGCGACCTTCGGGAAGAAGGGGAGACCGTTGATCTTTGCCACCGCGCCCATGAAGCAATAGCGCGTCACGCGGTTTGCCACCTGATCGTGGGAAAGCTCCGCAAACTGAGGATCGTGAATCGCCAGCGCGCGCATGATCTGCCCGCTGATGAGCTCGTTGAAAGACATGCTGTCGTAATCGATCACAGTCCGAAATGTTTGCGTGTTAGAAAGCTCCAGCTCTCGTAGTCCATGCGCACGGAAGTCACGAAGGGCTTGATTCCGAACCGGCGATCCACTGTTGCGAGAATCTCATCCGCCATGATGCGTGCCGCTACAGGATTGAGTGCACCGGTGCCGACCGCGTCCGTGTCCTCCGCGAAGATGATCGGGGCCAGCAAGGCCCTCGCCACCTTGTGCAAGTGATCGAAGGATTCGTAGAAGGCCGACGGGGCGATCAGCTTGCCCGCGAAAGGAATCATCGGCGGTGAAGGGTGGATCACCGCGGAAACGGCGTGCGAGATGCGCGCCACCTCCGTGCCGATGTATTCTTCTTCCGCCCCTTGCACGCGTGCCAGGATCTCCAGCACGTCCATCGGCTCGTCCTTTGCCACGGCCCGTTCGAAGGCCACGCGGGTGCGCGCGATCTCCGTTTCGGTAGCCACACCGGTGGCTTGGAGTGCCTGGACCGATTGATCCAGGCAAATCCTCAGAAGATCACCGATGTCGCCGTGCCTGCGCCCCGGCTGATCGTGCATCGCTTGTGTGGGGGATGACATGGTTTCAGGTGTGGGGAAAAACAGCTCGGCGGAGACCTTCGCCCCCGCCTGCTTTTCTCACTTCCTGCTGCCCTTGCTAAAGCGGGACTTTGCAGGAGCGGCCGGGGCGGGTGCCGGAGCCGGCTCGGAGTGCTTTTCCATCTCCGCAGCCGTCGGATAGTACGGTGCCTGCGTGGGCCTGATGTCGCGGAGTCCACGGCGAAGGTTCGGTTCGTGGGCGGGACCCGGATTGCACTCGGGATCGACCCAGTCGTGGTCCTGCGGCAGGGTTACATTGCGATGGACGCGGCTGCTCTGGGAACCCGTCGCCGACCTGCTGGAGGGATCGTAGGAGGTCGGGGTGACGATGAACACCAGGCTGGAATTCTCCTTCACCGTCTCCTTGCTCTTGAAGAAGAAGTTCAGCATCGGCACGTCGCCGAGGAGCGGTACCTTGCTGTTGTTCTTGTTCTCGATCTCGCCGTAGAAGCCACCGACCACCAAGGAGTGGCCGTCCGGCACGCGGGAGAGGGATTCGATCATCGACTCGGTCACCCGGGGATATACGTTGCCGGATTGTCCCTTGACCTGCTCCACGATCTGCGAGGACCGCGGACGGAGGCGCATGCGGACGGTGCCGTCCGGCAGCAGGGTGGGAGTGACCACGACGGAAATGCCGACTTCACGGTGCTTCTCAGGATCTTCCGAGATCGTCTTGTCCGAGCTGTCGATCTTGTAGCGGACTTCTTCCGTGATGTTGGTGACCCCGTTGTTCTGGTTCACCGTGGCGGTGATGATCGGCACGCGGTCGATGATGGCGATCGTTCCCTGCTCGTTGTCTTCCGTGATGAGGGTCGGATTCGAAACCTGTGTCGCGAAGTTACCCTGTGCCAAGGCACGCAGCACGCCGCGAAGCTGGACCGGGCTAAGCACGAGGTTTTCGGCGGCACCGATTGTCTCGCCCACACCGGTGGAGGTGTTCACGTCGTCATCGCCCCAGAAGGAATTGATGCCGAAGATCGAGTTGAGGCTCTTGGTGACTTCGATGGTCGTGCCCGTTTCTCCGAGGCTTGAACTCCAGTCAACGCCGACACGCTCGGCAGCCTTGCTATTGATGCGCAGGATCTTGGTTTCCACCACGATCTGGCCCTTGGCTTGGTCGATGCTGTGAAGGAGATTGCGCGCCTGCTCGATGCGGTGGGCGGTGTCGACGATGACGATCGTGTTCGTCTTCGGCTCGAAGTTCACGATGCCGGTTCCCGGGGTGAGCATCGGCTGGATCAATGCCTTGATCGGTTCGATGTCGGTGGGACGGAGGTAGCGGAGCTGATAGTTGAACTCCGCGCTGGGCAGCTGGCTCAGCTGGGCTTGGCTCAGCGCATAGATGGTGTTTCCCTTCGTGTAGAGCGTCAGGCCGTACATGAATGCCAGCTCCTCCATCTGCTGGAGGGGATTGCCGTCGTTCAGGTGACCCGTCACCCGGTAGTCCGGGGTGGCCAGCTTGGCATTGTGGAAATACTGGCGGCCGGCTTGCTTGGCGAGGAACTGGAAGATGTCGTTGATCGGGGCATCCTTGATCAGATAGCCCTCTTCGGATTCCTGGATCTCCTGACCTCCCGCTGCGGCAGCCGGATCGGCAGCCACGGGTTCACCACCGGCAGCCGGGGCGACCGGCTCGACGGGTGCCGGCCCGCCCGGAGGCGGCGGCGGTGCGCCGGGATCGGCGGGCAGGTTCGGCAGATCCGCGGCGGGAGCAGGAGGCGCCGGTGCAGGGGCCGGAGGGGGAAGGTCCGGCACGGCGGTATCGCTGGTCTCGGCAGGACCGACGGCGAGATTGCCGTTCTCCTGCGCGGAGGCGAAGTGAATGGGAAGGGCCAGCAGCGTGGCGACGGCGATTGCAGGCTTCATGTCAGGTGTGTGGTGTGTGGGACAGCAAGGGAAGGCTGGGCGGCCTCAGTTGGACGAAATGGGGGGTACGGTGGCTTGGATCTCGATCGGAGCGTTCGGTCCGTCGGGCTGCATGCCCGGTGCGGTGATGCCGGAGGTCCCCTTTTGCATACCGGAAGGCATCAGGTCGGGCTTGAGCACGCCGTTCTCCCCGGTGTCGAGATTGAGAAATTGGATCGCGGAAGCGGTCACGGAGCGGACCTGCACTTTCACCCGCTTGCCGTTGGGCAGTTGGATTGGAAAGACATCACCCTGCTTCAGGCTGCGCGCTCCGGCAGCGGTGCTGATGAGGAAGCGCTTCTGGGCGGGGATCACCATGTTCACCTGGATCGCGGCCACTACGTCCGAGAAGGGCATGGGAGGCGCTGCCTTGAAGGTCGGTACCTTCTTGGAATTGATGATCTTCGGCTCGGGAGCCCGGAACTCGGGATCCTGATAACGGCCAAAGGGATCGGTCGTCCGGCTCCGGATCGACAGGGTTTTGGCGAAGTGATCGACGTAGGCGGCGAGTTCCGGACCTGTGCCTGCATAGCGGGAGGGACCGGCAGCGGCGGCCGGCTCCGGTTTCGGAGCGGGCGTTGCGGCAGCAGCCGGTGCCGGAGTCGGGGCAGGGGTTGAGGGCGTGGCGGCGGGCTGATCCGCCGGAGCCAAGCCAGAGGTATCGAAGCTTTCCGCCGATTGCGAAAACGCGGGAATGGCCAGGAGGCAGCCTGCCCCCAGTGCCATCACGGCAAGATTGAAATGGGGAGTTGCTTTCATTTTTCCCAAGCGGTGTAGGTGACCTGGAAGTTCATCGTGGAGGTCGAGGATGCACTCGGGTCGATCTTCAGCTCCTGCATTTGGAGCTGCGGCATCCGGGTTTCGAGTTCGATGAACGCTTTCTGCATGGAGCGGAAGGTTCCGCGGAATGCCAACCTGACCTGGGAGGACGATTGGGCCGAAGCCGACGCAAATCCGCTCGCGCCATTCGGACGCTCGAATGCGGTTTGCTGGAATTCCTTTGGTGGGAGCTTGTCGCCGATCTCCTTGAGGTTGGAGGTGATCGCGTTGGAAGTTTCCCTCTCCATCTGGGTCTTCCAGCGTTCCACATGATCACGCTTCTTGCTGATCGTTGCCTCGATGGCTTGAGAACCGGCTCTGTTCGCTTCGGAGGATTTGTAGAGGGTCTGCTTCTGCTGGAAGGAAGAGGTCGCTTTCGCCTTCAGGGCGATGCCACCCACCACGACTGCGGCGCAGATTGCGGCCGGCAGGACGAACCCGAAGATGACGATGGATTGACGGTAAAACATGGCAGTGCGTCGTGGGGGTTGCTCAAGGAGCCTTCGCGGCGGTGACGGCCATCGGATCCGAGGATTCGAAGCGTTGGGTGATGGTAAGGTCGAAGGAGAACGGATAGGTCGCCTCGTCCAAGGCGTTCATCTCGTCTTCGGGGCCGGGCTTGTAGCTGGAGTTTTCCAGCGTGCGCACGTTCACGACGACGCTGCGGCTCGGGAGATCCTGTTTGAACGCATCATTGCCGGTAACCCGGGCCACTTCGTTGAAGATTGCGGAAATCCCGTCACGAGTGTTGAGTGTCGCGAGCCTTTCCAAGGCCTGTTCGCGGGCGAGACCCGTAATCTTCCATTCCTTGATGAAGCCCGCCTTGGCCTGGCCAGGGGTGGACTCGGTGCGGATGGAGTGGACGAAGGTCTTCGCGAGGAAGCCGCTCCGCTCGGGGAACATGATGGAAAGCATCTCCATCGAGACCCAGGCCTTCGACCGGTCTTCAAGGAGGTTGTCCCAGTGGTCGATGCGGGTCCGTTCGCCGGTCACCATGGAGAGGCGCTGCTTGCCCACTTGGGCGTTCTCGGCGTTGAAGGCCCATTCCGGCTGGCGGACCATTGCGATCACCGCGGCCGCCACCCAGCAAAGGGCGAGGGCGGCGATGCCGGCAAAGGCGACGCGCGCATAGCGTGCCGAGCGCAAGAGCTTCATCTCGCCCTTCGTCGGATAGAGTTCGGCGGCTTCCTTCTCCATGGGAAGGAAGTCCTGGCTCGCCCAACCTTCACCGCGCAGCACCGTAAAGGTGTGTGAGACCGCGAGGGGAGTCTCCGCCGCCGTCGCGATCGACGCCGCGATCAGGGGCTCGGGGCAAGTCACTCCGGAGGATGGGTTCTGATAGCGGGTACCTGCCCAGCTTACCTCACGAATCGAGGTTGCCGGGAAGACGATCTGAACGTCCGCCACAAGCTGTGGATCCGCTTGCTCGCCGACGTTGAAGATGAAGATTTCGGGATCCGCCAGCTCGAGTGCGGCGGCGGTGGTGGAGGTCGCGTGCCGCAGGTTGCTGGGGCGCCGCTGGCCGCGATGCTGCAAGGTGCGCAGCAGGCGCAAATCGCCGTGCTCGTTGAAGAAGGCCAGAACCGTGAACCGTGGATACGGGACGATCGCGATGATCGGGCGCGTCACGGCATCCTGCTTCAGATCGGCCAGCGAGAGGAGGCACATCAGCGGAGCGCTGATCCCGCGAGTGACGATCGGGAAATTGTGCTCTTCGCCGAAGATGCGGAGATCATCGAGGAAAGTGTACCAGCGGCGGCTGATGCAGATGGTGGTCGCGATCGCTTCGCTGCCCGCGGCCGGGTAGGGGATCAAGCGCCAGCTGTTGTCGGACGTTGAAACCGAAGCGTCATCCAGGACGGCTTTCGGATCGACTTCGATGGTTGAGCGGAGGTCTGCGAGAGCACCCGGATTGTCGAGCTCAGGCTTCAGCTCGGAGGTGGCGAGTTCGTCCGCGATGTGGAGGATGACACCTACGGAGGAGGCATGGGCACGGCGGGCGGCCTCAAGCACTTGACCCGCAAATGCAGGAGTCAGGGAGGGATCGGTCGCGACCGATTCGTCAAGCTGGGGACCAGCGCTCCAAGTCTTCGTACGGCCGTCGAAAAATCGGGATTCGACGGTAATTCCATCCACGCGCACGTGAAGCTGGAGATCCAGCTCGAGCGCGTTCTGGTACCAAGCCGCATTAGTTGCCCGGCTGGTTCCGCGAAGGATGGCTCCAGCCTGGCGAAAGCGCTGGAGAGGGTTGAGACCCGCGGGATGTTGGTTGGCGACCAAGGGAAAGGGTGGGTAAGGGTGGGAACATCGGCGGGGGGAAGTGGGAAGGGGGATTCAGAGGGGTCTCCCGCCCGCCGGAGCGGGCGGGAGACAGTTGGCTGGTTTCGGCCGGACTCTCTAAGTCAGGCCGAAAAACGGCGATCACCAGTCGGCGTAGGTGGTGGCGGCCGGGGCGTACTCGGCGTTGCCGGTAGCGTTGGTGATGTACAGGGTGCCGATCGCAGGAACGGTGCCGGTGTAGGTGTAGGCGGCAGCGATGTCAGCGGACGGCGGGGTCGGCTCCTTGAGGTAGCCTTCGGTCGTGCCGTTACCGAAGATCACGGTTTCGGCAAGAGCGGCACCTTCGAGGAGGCCGTTCATGTTCTGGTGAGCGCGAACGGCCTGCTGGACGTTGCGGATGTTCATGATGTTGGCCGAGCGGTCGGAACCCTTCTTCCAAGCGCGGGCGCCCACGAAGAGGATCGAGATGAGCGAAAGCAGGACGAGGATGACCACGGTAAGTTCGAGGAGGGTCATGCCGCTTGCGCGCTTGGAGGTACGTGTCAGTTTCATGTTTGGTGTGTTGTCTTTGGGTGTGTCTTTTTGTTTTCTGTCGGCAGGAGATTGCCCGGAGGAACCTAGAGGATTTCTGAATCGTCCCGGTTCATTCGTGCATTCTCGAAAGTTTGTTCGGTGATGAGGCCCTGGCGCATCAGGCGGCGCAGGTTTGCATCCCACTCGATATTTCCGGCCCGGCGAATCACGTCTTCCAGGGATCTCGCACCCCCGTCGTAGTTCGTGATCGCGGAAGAGACCGAGTCGTCGTTGTTCTGCAGGAATTCGTAGGTCAGCACCCGCTTGTGCACGCCGTTGAGCAGGCCTTGCGAGTGGATGAAGATCAGGATCTCGGCAAGACGGGAAAGGACCGCCGAGTGGTTGTCCTTTGGATAGAGCTCCAGGATACGGCCGATGGTCTTCACGGCACCCGTGGTGTGGAGGGTGGAGAGCACCAGGTGACCGGTCTGCGCGGCTTCCATGCAGGTCTCCATCGCCTCGCGATCGCGGATTTCCCCCAGCAGGATGACGTGGGGCGCTTTACGAAGGACGTCCTTGAGACCCTGGCGGTACGAGTGGACATCGCGTCCCACTTCCTGCTGCGTCACCACGCTGGGGCAGGCGATGCGGCGGCCCGGATAAACCGGATCTTCCATGTCGTCGGGATATTGATACTCGATCGGGTCTTCCACCGTCACGATGTGCTTGCCGTGGTTGCGGCGCAGCCAGTCGATCAGGGCGGCGAGCGTGGTCGATTTGCCGGAACCGGTGGGACCGGTGACCAGGCAGAGGCCGGCACGCTTCTGGACCGCTTGGCGCAAGACGAAGTTGGTATCCTCGTCGATGCCGAGGCTTTCCAGTTCGGGGATGAAATCGTTGAGGATACGGCAGGTGATGCCGAGGCCGGAAGAGCTGAGGTGGGCCTGGATACGGAGACGGCCGGAGCGTTCACCATTGGCACCCATCGGGATGCCATCGCAGGAGAAGTCGGCAACCTTCCGCTCCGAGAAATCCCGGATCGCGTTGGCGATCTTGTCTTCGGTGCGGACGTCCAGGTTCTCTTCCTCGCCGAAGCCGTGGCTTCCGCTCTCGCGGTTGCGGATGAGTTCCTTGAGGATCTCATCCATGTGGGCGGTGGTGAGGATGCCCAGGAATTCCAGCTTCTCCACGCCCTTGTTGGTGTGGATATAGACCGGGCGATCGACCCGCATCTGGATGTCGGATACCCGGACTTCCTTGCAGGTGCGGAAGATGATCGCGAGCAGCGTCGGGCCGTCCATTCCCGGCGCGAAACGCGGGACCATCGCCGGTGCATTGCTGACCGGAAGCGGAGGCGGTTCGTGTACTGCGGTAAACATGGGGAGCTAGAAGAAGGCTGAAATGGGTGCGATCAGAATTTGGAACTGATTTCGGGAGAGGAGAGGCGGCGGATCGTCTTTTCGGAGGTTTCGCGGACCAGGAGCAGGAACTTCAGGCGGGTTTCGATTTCTTCAATCCGTGCAGCCGAGAGACGTTCCAGATCGCCGCTTGCGACCCAGCGCTCCTTCAGTTCGTTGTGTCGGGCGATCGCATAGTCCACCACCTTCAACTGATCGCGCATTTGATCGATCGAGTAGTCGTGTTGATGGAGGAACATCAGCTCCAGGATGTTGCCGGCCGCGGATGCTGCTGTCAGGGCAGGCCGGGGATCCGACTCCTCGCGGAAGCAGTAGCTGATCGTCAGCTTCGCGAGTTCGATGACTTTTTCGGTGATAACCGGGCGCGTGCCCACCGCCGGTTCCGTGAGGAAGAGATGGTAGGAATTGTAGTTGGCGTAGTTCGAAGGATCCAGCTCCCAAGCCATGCGCAGGCGATCTTCCACCTGGCGGCGGAGATAGAACTTGTGACCGGGGGTTGCCGGCCGGCCGTTGGTGCGCTCGCTTGCGGCTTTCTCCAGTTTCGCGATGAACGTGTCAGGTTCGGCGACTGTCTTGGATTCCCCGGCGGAGACCGGGCATTGATCGCTGCCGGAAGCACCATGATCATGGCCGCAGGTGGTGCAGACGTGATCGGCTCCCCCGATGCCGACGCCGTGCCAGTCGGAATCGATCTCTCCTTGGACCGCCAGCGCGATCACCTGACCGTAGGGGCTCATCTTCAAGCCCAAGGGATTCGGCCGGTAGTTGAAGTTGCCGCCATCCGCCAGTTTCGTCGCAGCAAACGACCACAGCGTCACGCCGGAGAGCGCGAGCAGCGAGGTGATCGTAATGTTGCGAAGCTTCATGTTGGGCAGCGAGCTTGCGGGTTCAGGAGTTGTGGGGAGAGGGATCCGTCAGGCAGTAGAGCGGGCGCGGAATATCAGGCGGGAGAGGGCGGCATAGACGAGCAGGATGCCTCCGAAGTAGGCCAGCAGCAGCGGGAACTTGTCCCATGCGATGGCACCGAGCTTGTAACGGAGGCGCTCCGTCGGATCGGCGAAGTGATAGTGGGGCGAGTAGGCCCACAGCCACTTCAGGAAGACGTTGCTTTCGAGATTGCCCAGCAGCTGCAGGTAGCCGACTCCGTAAAGTCCGTAGATGGCCAGGGCGCTGGAAGTAAGGAAGCCGGTGATGATGCCAAGCCGGGAAGCGACGGCGATCGCGAGGGCGATCAGCGGAGCCATCACCACCAGATAGAGCATTGCGTACTGCAGGTTCGTGGCCATCCACATGCTGCGTTCGTCGGGGAGGGCCGGGCTGGCGGCGAAGATGCAGACCGCGGCGGCGATCAAGGGGAGCGGCGCGAGGAACGTGAAAACCGAGAGCCACATTTCGAAGAGTTGCCGGGTGGCTGAAACTCCAGTGGTCAGGAAGTATTCGCCCAGTCCGGAGCGGGCATTGGATTCGCCCTGCTTCGCGGCGGTGAAGAATCCCCAGAAAATCGCGCACAGCAGCGCCATGGCCCAAGTGGCTTGGGCGATTGCCGGCTTGAGCAACGCGGGATTCTCCGTGCCGCTCGAGATCTGCTGCAAGAGGAAGGGCAGCACTGCCACGGCAAACGCACAGATCACCCACGACTTCCGTCGGAGCAAGGTGGCGGTTGTGAGGCGGAAGAGTCGCATGGGATCAGTTCAGCTGATGCTTCAGTTCGCTCCAGGTTTGGTCGGTGCCCACCGTGTGATGGATGGATTTGCCGTGGATCATGATCGCGCTGGGCATGCCCATCGAATCGTAGTCCGGGTGGCAGCTCACCAAGCGCAGCACCTTGTCGGAGCTGTTGCGCCAGATGTCTTCGAAAGCTTCGCGGGCGTAGGCGTCGAGTCCGCTGAAGGGCTCGTCGAGGAGCAGGATGTTGCCGCTGTCTTCCTCCACCGAGTACTCGGCGACGATGAGGTGGGTCTTGCGGCGGTTGCCGGTGGAAAGTTTTCCGTAGGCCTTGCGCACATCGAGTTCGACGGCGGTGGCGAGATCGAGTGCTGCCTGGCGGCGGGCGGCGGAGAGCAGGGATTTGAAAATTCCCTCGACGGTGATTTCCGGATCGAAGCGGAGATCTTCGGGGAGATATTGCGTTTTCCCTTCCGCTTCAAACGCGCCCCCCAATTGCTTCAGCGTCTTCGCCAGCGTGCGAAGCAGGGTGGTCTTTCCGCGGCCGTTGCGGGCGATGAGGAAATGGGTGCCGCCTTCCAAGAGGATTTCCTCGGCAGTGGAAGCGAGCGGCTGACCGTAACCGATGGTCAGGCCAGCTTGGAGCTTCAACTTTGGGGAGGGTGATTTCATGCGCTATGCAATGATTTCGCTGTCGTCTCTAGGGAAAATGGTCAAATATTCAAGATTAATTAAATATTTGGCGCGCCGTTGGATCTAGGCTTTAATAATTTTTTGCGAATGAGGCAATAAATTTTTGAACATTTTCTGAAGGTCTTGGTCATCAGGCGATAGGGGTAGTCGCCTAACACCGATAGTCCGTAATCTAGCATATTTTTTGACAGGTGAAACCTGTATTTGGTCAGTGGAACAAATCTGAAGGGGACCGGCGGTGTTCCCAAGCGGCCCCGAAAGCGCGTCGCGAACTTCAATTCGTGCGAATTGCCCGGATCTCGCGCGGGAACGAAATCCATCCGGCCTTTTCCGTCCGGAGGATTTGATCTGGTCTCGTGCCGGGCCTTCCGGCGGGTTGTTCCCCTTGAATAGGCGGGTTGCTCCTCCGGATCCACGCCCGGCGACCAGCCCGGTTTTTTCCAATTTCCACGCCGGCGCTTCATTTCCCCATTTTCCGCGTGACGGAGGGGGGGGCGCTGTTACAACCCGCGCACCGAGCGAAGCATGGGAGGAAAGCTGACTTACCAGCAGGCTGGGGTGGACACGCGCAGAGCGGCCGCCTTGGTGGGTGATATCAAAAGCCACGTGGCCCGCACGCAGCAGAACCGCAAGCTCCTCGGAGCCTTCGGCCTCTTTGCCGCGTGCTATGATCTCAGCTCTTATAAAGAGCCGGTGATCGTCACGGGGTGCGATGGTGTCGGAACGAAGCTGGAACTGCTCCTGGAGCACGATCTCCTGGAGATCGCCGGAAAGGATCTGGTGGCGATGAGTGTGAATGACATCCTCACCACCGGTGGGGATCCCTTGCTCTTCCTCGACTACATCGGGATTGCTGCTCTGGACGAAGAAAAGATCACCCGTTTGATTGCGGGCATGGCGGACTACCTTGCCGCCTGCGATTGCATCCTGGCCGGCGGCGAGACCGCCGAAATGCCGGGCATCGTCCCCGCGGACGTGATCGAACTCTCCGGATTCTGCATCGGCTGCGCCGAAAAGCCGGAGCTCGTCGATCCCTCCACGTTGAAAGTCGGCGACGTGCTCGTCGGCTACAAGTCCGACAGCATCCACGCCAATGGCTTCAGCCTGGTGCGCCGGGTCTTGAGCCAGCATCCCGGCTGCGTGAGCGAGGAGGAATTGCTCGGCTTCCTGGAGCCGACCCGTCTTTACCACGATGTCGTCCGTGACATCCGGGCCGCCGGCGTAAAGCCGAAGGCCTTCGCCCACATCACCGGTGGCGGCCTCCCTGAAAATCTGGAGCGCCTCTTCCGCGGCTTCGGCGCCGATCTGGAAATCCCCAAGTGGGAACTCCCCGGCATCGACAAGCTCCTGGCTCACGTCGACTCCGAGGATCGCTTCCACACCTTCAATATGGGCATCGGCTGGGTGGCCATCGTTTCGCCGGATCAGGCGGATGCGATCCTCTCCGCCGGTCCTGGTGGAACGATTTTGGGTACCTTGGTTGACACCGAGGGCGTTCGGGTGAAAGTCCGCGGCGAGTAAACCACGACGGGATTCTTCAAACCGCGAATGGACGCGAATTCACGCGAATGGGATTTTCGTTTTTCCCCGGCCGAGCCCTTCGGCCTTCCCCCGATTGCGGCCCTCCGGCTTCCACGGGTCTCTGATCCGCGTCCTTTCGCGTCCCTGCGCGGTTTTACTTCTCCGGTCCCCAGCTGCCACCCATGAGCGACTTCCTGAAGCACGAATGCGGAATCGCCGCCGTCCGGCTCCGCAAACCGCTGGCCTACTACTACGATCGCTACGGCACCGCGCTGTGGGGGTTCCAGAAGCTCTTCCTCCTGATGGAGAAGCAGCACAACCGCGGCCAGGACGGTGTCGGGATCGGCTGCGCGAAGCTGAACATGCCGCTCGGCCAGCCTTACATCTTCCGCCGCCGGGACAGCGAGCGGGATGGCCTCGCGAATATTTTCCGGAAGGAGATGAAGTCCTTCCACAAGATGGGGCGGAAGGGGATTCTCAATGCCGAGAAGCCGGACTCCGTCAAAGAGCACTACGATTTCGGCGGGGAAGTCCTGATCGGCCACCTCCGCTACGGCACCTCCGGTGAGTTCGACGAAGGCTCCTGCCATCCCTATCTCCGCCGCAGCAATTGGCCAACCCGCACGCTCATGGTCATGGGCAATTTCAACATGACCAACGCCGCGGAGCTGAACCAGGTGCTTGTCGAGCGCGGCCAGCACCCGGTGTTCGGCACCGATACCCAGACCGTGCTGGAAGAAATCGGCTTCCATCTGGATGAGGCGCATACCGATCTCTACCGGAAGCTTCGCGATGAAGGCGTGGACGGCCGCGACATGCCGGAGCGCATTTCCTCGCAACTCGATCTCGCCCGCATCGTCGGCGAGTCCGCCCAGCCTTGGGATGGTGGCTATTCGATCTGCGGCGTGGTCGGGAATGGCGATATGTTCGTGATGCGGGATCCACGCGGCATCCGTCCCTGCCACATGCTGGTCACGGACGAGGTGATCGCCTTCGCATCCGAGCGCGTGCCGCTCATGACCGTCTTCGAAGCGGATGCCTCGCAGGTGAAGGCGGTCGATCCCGGCTCCGTCATCACGATCAAGTCGGATGGCACGTTCACCGACACTCCGTTTTCTCCGCCGCAAAAGTTCTCACCCTGCTCCTTCGAGAAGATCTACTTCTCCCGCGGCAATGACCCGCAGATTTACCGCGAACGGAAGGCGATGGGTGCCTCGTTGGTTCCGCAGGTGATGGCGGCGATCGGCGGCAGCTTCGACAAGGCGGTCTTCTCCTTCATTCCGAACACCGCGGAGACCGCTTACTACGGTCTGATGGACGGTCTCCGCCTCTTCCGTCGCCAGGAAGTCCGCTCCGCCATCCTGGACGCGCAGGCGAAAGGTGAACTCACGCCGGAGGCACTCGATGACCTCATCCTGCGCAATTGGCCGCGCGGCGAAAAGATCGCGCACAAGGACATCAAGATGCGGACCTTCATCGCGCAGGAAAAGGGCCGCGATCAGCTGGTGTCCCACGTTTACGACATCACCTATGGGGTGGTGCGCCCGGACGATGCGCTGGTTGCCTTGGACGACTCGATCGTTCGCGGCACCACGCTGAAGAAATCCATTCTCAAGATCCTTGCCCGCACCCAGCCGCGGAAGATCGTGGTCTGCTCCACGGCACCGCAGATCCGCTATCCGGATTGCTATGGCATCGACATGTCGGAACTCGGCAAGTTCATCGCCTTCCAGGCTGCCGTCGCCCTGCACCGCCGCGCGGGACGCCAGTCGCTGCTGGATCGCATCTACGAGGAATGCCGTAGCGAACTCCAGAAGCCGGCCGCCCAGATGGTCAACCGGGTGAAGGGTGTCTACGAGGCCTTCACCCATGAAGAGGTCTCCGCCGAGATCAGCCGGATGGTGTCCCCCGAGGACATCGACTGGGACGGCGAGGTCGAGGTCATCTTCCAGACCATCGAGAATCTCCACGCCTCCGTGAAAGGTCCCTGCGGTGACTGGTACTTCACCGGCGATTATCCGACCGCCGGCGGCTACTCCACCGTGAACGCCGCCTACGTCCGCTGGTACGAAGGCATTGGTGGGAGAAGCTACGGGCTACAGCTCTAGAAAAGGGCTTGGGCCCGGCGTCTGCCGGGGGCCGCCAGCTAGAGCCCGGGCTCGCCAGGCTCCAGCCTGGCATCGAAGCCACGCCAGCGGCATGCACCACTCTCCTTATGAACTGCGGCTGCCTGCCCCCAATCCCTTAAATCTCCTATTTCCGAACCATCCGCGCACCCCAATCATCCGTTTTTAAAAATTTCTCGGAAATTTTGGAAATCCGGTTCTCCGGATTGCGATTGGTTCAGTAATGACGAGCTTCTTCCAAATCCGAACCTTCTCCGCTGGGCTGCAAGTTCCGGGGGGTTCTTTCGGCAGGGAAGAGGAACAAGGACGGACGAAGCTCGTGGCACCGCGCGGTAGTGAAAACTCCCCGGTGCCGACCTTTTTTAAAACACCGGCCCGGTTGACGGGGGGAACGGTTGCCACCACACGACGGATGAATGACGGGAGAAGCCGGGGGGCCTCTCCTGCCGAAATCCAGAGTGGGCGCCGTCTGTCAATGGACCGGTTGAACGGGGGCGACGCATTCGCGGCCGGGGGGCCTGTGCGTGCGTCGCTCCCGAGGATTTCTTGGTTGTCGGCAATGTAGTATTCGAGCGCCGTCGGGATCGGGGGATCCCGCGGCGCTGTGCCGACCATCCCGCACCGGATTTTCCAAATGCCGGGCCTGACGATCCGGGGGGATCGGGCGATCCGGCTCTTTCTTTTAAGGCTGCGCCATTTTGTTAGGGGCACTTGCCGATTACCTGGCTTCGTGGCCGTTGATCCGCTCTTCCGGAATCCGTTCGACAAGACCCATGGGTCGGGACATTGCTTCCGGAGCCGGGTTCTCCTGCTCCGTGATGGACCTCCTCCTCAAGATCAAGTGGCGTCCTGAAATCGGTGATCCAACTTTCATGGGTTGGTTCACCGTTGCTGCCTATCTGATCGCGGCGCTTCTCGCCTGGCGTGCTTGGGCGAGACCCGGTGGCGGCAGCGGGAGCAGGATCTGGCTGGGTGTCGCCATTGTCATGGCGTTTCTTTGCCTGAACAAGCAGTTCGACCTTCAGTCCCTTTTCACCGACCTGGGCCGCGAGATCGCTTGGCACGGCGGTTGGTACGGGCAACGGCGAAAGGTGCAGAAGGTCTTCGTTGTCGCGGTGCTTGCGGGTTCAGTCCTCTTCGGAGGCTGGTTTGCGTGGCGCTTCCGGGCATTCCTCATCGGTCACAAGCTGCTCGCCTTTGGCCTGCTCTTCCTCCTCACCTTCATCGTCGTCCGCGCGATCTCCTTCCATCACGTGGATGTCTTCCTGAAGGACGGGGTCGGCGGGGTGAGGTGGAACTGGATCCTCGAACTAACAGGAATCTTTCTGGTGGCTGTGGCGGCGTTGAGGGAGGGAAAGAGAGTAAGGGAGCGCTACGGCACCGGCATTCAGGGCGTCACCAAGCTTAACCGGTAAAAGCGCTTGGCTGCCGTGGCCCGGACACCCGTGTCACGGACCTCGATCGGGCTACCCGTACCGATGATGGTTCCGCCCAAGGTGGTCCAGCTGCCGGATGTCAGGTTGTTGCTCCATTCCACCCGATAGCTCCGGCCCGCGAGCGTGGGCAAGGTAAGGACGAAGTCCGCCGAGGCGGTTCCGGTGCCCGGGCTGATGGAAGAGAAGCCGAGCTTGCTCGCCGCATTCGTCGGATCGGTGCCCGTCAGATATTCGTCTTCATTGCTGAAGCCATCGCCATCCGAGTCCGTGGCGGAAATCTGGGCGAGGGTGGCGAACTCCTCGCGCTCCCACCAGTCGGGCAGACTATCGCCGTCGGTATCGACCATCTTGAGAAGATTCAGCATGCCGCCAGTGCTCACCTTGCCGGTGAGAGCGGTGACCTTGGTGGTGTTGTTCAGGATGCGGCTGATGTGCTGGGCCATCGTTTCGCTTGGGAAATTCATCGCGGCAAAGGCGACGGCTCCGGCGACGTGTGGCGTGGCCATCGAGGTGCCATCCATGTAATGAAAGGCGGACCCGGTATTCGCCCACGCGGTGACGGTCGCGCTGACCGGAAGCGCGGAAGCGGCGAGGGTTTGGCCATTGGCCTGTGAGATACGCACCGCGGGGATCCATGAGCCGGTGCTTCCGAGCGTCCACGGAGCGGTCGTGATCGAATTGGTGGTATTGTCATAGATCACCGCAGCCACCGCACCTGCGGCTTTGGCATTGGTAAGCTTTTCCGCGAAGGTATTCGTGCCGCGCTGGATCAGCGCGATGTTTCCCGACACCGCGGCGGGGAAATCGCCCACCCGGCCGAGGCCGCAGGAATAGATCGGCTTGGTGAGACCGCTGCTTGGAGTGCTCCCCGCGAACTCGATCTGTGCGGCGGAGTAGGTGGTGCTGCCGATCTTCAGGTTGGTGGTGTGGGAGACCAGCGCGACCGGCATCGCGGAATAGATGTTGGTGCCGGGCGCGCCGATATCCACCGTGCTCGCGCCGTAGTTCGAGAAGCTCGCGAGGCCATTGCTCTGCGTGGTGGCGGCTACCGAGATGATGTTCGAGACCGCATAGTTTGCCGGATAGCTGGCGGTGGTATCGTTGTTGGCTCCGTCGTTTCCGGCTGCGGCACAGAGGACAATCCCCGCATCGCGCAGGGCCTCGATGGCGGTGCGTTCGCTGGTTGAAGAAGACCCGCCTCCGAAGGAAGCATTGATCGCCACCAGGTTCACGCCGCGCTCCTTCAGCTCGATCGCGTAGTCGAAGGCGGCAAGCACGGCGGAGGTGGAAATCGAGTCGCCGTCCGTGGAGACTTTCAGGGGAAGGATCTTGGCGAGGGGATTCACGCCGATGATGCCGATGTTATTCTGCCCGGTGGCCGCGATGGTCCCCGCGACGTGCGTGCCGTGCTCGCCGGAGTCGGTCATGACCGCCGTGTTCAGGGAGAAATCGTAGCCGTGCACGTCATCGACTTGGCCGTTGCCGTCGTCATCGATGGAGTTGCCTGCGACCTCCGCGGAGTTTTTCCAGATGTTACCCGCGAGATCGGGGTGGGTGATGTCCACGCCGGTATCGACGACGGCCACGACGACTTCCGCCGTGGATGGCTTCGCCAAGGCCCATGCCGCGACGAACTTCGTGTCCGCTCCGCTGGTGCCGCTCGTTCCGTTGAGGCTCTGGCCGGTATTGCGCAGGCCCCAAAGTTTCGTGAACTCGGGATCGCCGCTGTCCACCGCGGAGACGTGGCGGATGTAGTTCGGCTCCGCCGTTTCCACGGCGGGATCCGTCTTCAGTTCGGCGATCATTTCCTTGGTCCCGCGCTTGTTTCCACGGACGAGACCCGCCACCCGCTGGTGACGTTTCGAGAGTCGCTCGAACTTGTGGTCGAGCGAAAGCGAACGGCGTTTGAGGGCGTTCTTCGCGCCTTCGGTGCCGACCTCCGGCTTGAAGGTGACGAGGACTTCGCCTTCGACGAAGGCATCTTCGGCGTGGGTGGCGCCGGTGCCGATCGCGAGTAGCGAAAGGCAGCAGGTGATGGCTTTCCCTAGGGTGTGGAGGGGTGTCATTTGGGCCCGCAATGAACCCTCATCTAGAGTTTTTACCACGGGGACATCTACGAAAGCATTCTGCATGGTGAAAGGGCGTGGGTTCCTCTCACCTTGGCATTGGGGCAATTAAGCGACGGTTAAGTGAGCTTTACTTTCTTCCGGTTCGGTCGCCTCGCCTACGCGATCACGTAATGGCCGAATGGTCCGGAATCCTAAATAGTGCGGACGCGCTAGGGAATCCGCAACTATTCCTTGGCGTCACCCCCACAACTAACCCCCTTACCCCCCATGACGACCCAGAGATGGTTCGCCGAAGCTCCCCCGCTTCCATTTGTCCCGTTCAATCACGGAACCCGTCCGGACGTGCGTGCGATGTTCGCCAGTCATAAGTCGAGGATCAACCGGAAGCGCGATCATCGGCGGCCGCCGCTTGCTCTGGCGGTCTGCTGCCTGCTGACTTCGACCGCGGCCCTGCTTGCCAACTCCCGTGAAGGCGAGGAGCAGATCACGGCTTGGGTCCCGACGCTCAAGCACACCGTGAGCAGTGCCAAGACCGCAATGCTCGGCTCCTCGGCCCGGCAGCTCAGCCTGAACGAGACGGCTTCCCGCTGATCCGGCCGGTTCGCAAGGCCCCGGATTTCGGTTAGAGAATCGCCCCCGGTGCGTACGTCGCGCCGTTCGGATAGCGTTTCTCAATCGCGTTGATCTCGCGCTCGAAGTGGGTGATCTGCGCGCGTGCTGCACCCGCATTGCTTTCGCCTTCCGCGACAATCGCGGCGAGGGCGGTTTGATCGAGCGGGATGCGTTCGTCGTTTGCCAAACGGGCCACGAGGTCATTCACCGTGCTCTTGCCGCTACGGAGATCATTCACCGTGGCCACGGCGTGTTCCTTGATTGCCTTGTGCGCCGTTTCGCGGCCGACGCCCGACTTCACGGCTTCCATCATGATCGTGGTGGTCATCAGGAAGGGGAGATAGTGGGCGTTTTCCTTCCCGATCACCGCCGGGTAGGCGTCCATTTGATCGAGCACCGTGAGATAGGTTTCGAAGAGGCCGTCGATGGCGAAGAACGCATCCGGAAGCATCACGCGACGAACCACGGAGCAGGAGACATCGCCTTCATTCCACTGATCGCCGGCGAGGCCGGAGGCCATCGCAAGGTAGCCCTTCAGAATCACGTGGAAACCATTCACCCGTTCGCAGGAGCGCGAGTTCATCTTGTGCGGCATCGCGCTCGAACCCGTCTGGCCCGGGGCGAAGCCTTCGCTTGCCGTCTCATGGCCTGCCATCAGGCGCAGCGTGCGGCAGAAGGAGGAAGGTCCGCTGGCGAGATCGGTCAGGACGGCCACGACGCGGAAATCGAGCGAGCGCGGATAGACCTGGCCGACATTCGTCCACACCGCAGGCATGCCGAGGTGGGCGACCACGCGCTTCTCCAAGTCCGCCACTTGATCGGCATCGCCATTGAAAAGGGAAAGCTGGTCCATCTGGGTGCCGACCGCGCCCTTGAGCCCGCGGACGGGGTAGCGGGCGATCACGTCTTCCAGGGCGTGGAAGGCGGTCAGCATTTCCTCGCCGAACATGGCGATGCGTTTGCCCAGCGTGGTCGGCTGCGCGGCCACGTTGTGGGTGCGTGCGGTGATCACCAGATCGGACCATTGCTCGGCGCGCTTCTTCAGGCGGTGGAGGACGGCGACGGACTTGTCCCGGATGGCGATGAGGGAGCGATAGACCTGGAGCTGCTCCACGTTCTCCGTGAGGTCTCGGGAGGTCATGCCCTTGTGGATATGCTCGTGTCCGGCGAGGTCGTTGAATTCCTCGATCCTCGCCTTCACGTCGTGCCGCGTGATCCGCTCGCGCGCCATGATCGATCCGGGATCCACGCTGTCCTTGGCCTTTTCGTAGGCGGCGATTGCCTCCTCCGGGATGTCCAGGCCGAGGTCGCGCTGGGCCTTCATCACCGCGATCCAGAATTCACGCTCCAACACGATCCGGCCTTCGGCCGACCAGATGGCTTGCAGTGCAGGGGAGGCGTAGCGTTCGGCAAGGACGTTCGGAATCACGGCGGGGAGTAGCGGGTAGCGCGCTTTCGCAGGCAAGGGGAAATTGGGTCCGCTCCGGCCTGGGGGATTGCAGTTTCCGCGCGAATCCTAGAGGGTGGGGTAGGAAAGGATGGCGGTGAGGTTCGACCGATGAGTCAGGAAACGGTTCAGGCGAGGCCCGCATGGGTGCTGTTGGGGGGGTGCATCCTCGCATTCCTCGCAGCGGCGGTGAATGCCGATTTCATGCTGCGGTTGGGGGTGTCCGTCAGTCACCTCACGGGCGATTTGTCCCGCATTACCTCCGAGACGGTGCAAGCCGGGGGGCGCTGGTCGGCGGAGGCTGCGGTCCTCTGCCTGTCGCTCGCGGGATTTGTGGGAGGCGCGGCCACCGCAGGATTTTTCATCCACCACCCGGGAGTCCAATTGAGCCGTCCGTACGGACGCTCCGTCATTTTTGTCGGACTCCTCCTGATGGCGACGCATCCGCTCGCTCGTCATTCCCTGTTGTGGACCTGCTTCGTCGCGGCTTGGGCCTGTGGCATGCAGAACGCCCTGGCGACCCGCTACCGGGGACTTGTCCTGCGCACGACCCATATCACCGGCTTGCTGACCGATCTCGGTCAATTGGTGGGGATGCGCCTGCGCGGCCATCCCATCGAGTGCTGGAAAATCACCACGCCGCTCGCGCTTTCCGCCGCCTTTGCAACCGGTGCCACCGTCGGCGCGCTTCTCAATCTGCGGACAAGCCTCCCCGTAACATTGGCTTGCGGCGTCACTTACGTGGCGGGCGGCGCGCTCTGGTCCGCCCTGAAGCGGTGGCTGAATCCGGCGTGGTCAACGTGCCCAAGCGATCCCGACGCGTGACTTGTTTTTCAAACGGGTTTGGAATATGGTGGAAGATCGCCAGGTTGGTGTCGTAAAACCTGCCCCCACCCATGAAGGCCCCGACTTTCCTCGCCATCGCGCCCTTGCTCCTGATCTCCGTCGCTGCGATCGCGGACCCGGTCACGAAGCCTACCCCGAACAAATCGCCGCTTCAGCCGGGCCACTTCACCGCCCTGCCGCTGGGCAGCGTGAAGCCGAAGGGCTGGCTGAAGCATCAGCTTGAGTTCCAGCGCGATGGCCTGACCGGTCACGCCCCCGAACTGCTGGAAGCTGCGGGTCCGGACAATGCGTGGCGGGGCGGAAAAGGGGAGAACTGGGAAAAGGGGCCCTACTATCTGAAGGGGCTCGTTCCGCTCGCGTGGGGTCTTGATGATGAAAAATTGAAAGCCGAGGCGACGAAGTGGATGGACGGCATTCTATCCAGTCAACGCGCCGATGGCTTCTACGGCCCCGAGAACAACACGGACTGGTGGCCGCGCATGGTGATAAACCACCTGCTCCGCGACTTTCACGAGGCCACCGGTGACAAACGCGTGCTTCCCTTCCTCACGAAGTACTATGCGCACATGAATTCGGCGCTCGACGGGCGGCCGCTCCAGGATTGGGGGCGGTCCCGTGCCGGCGACGAGATCGAAACGGTCTTCTGGCTCTACAACCGCACGGGTGATGAGTCCCTGCTCACGCTTTCCGACAAGCTGGCGAAGCAGGCCTATCCGTGGACCGATATCTTCACGAACAACCGCTTCCTTGAATTCGGCGACGACTACCAGCCGAAGCACAATGTGAACATCCCGCAGGCGCTCAAGATGCCGGCCGTTTATTCGCTGCGATCCAACAGCGAAGCGGATCGCAAGGCCTACGCCGCGGGGCTCGCGAATCTGGATCGGGACCACGGTCTCGCCGTCGGCATCAATTCCGGCAGCGAGTTCCTTGCCGGGCCGTCCCCGACGCAGGGCATCGAGCTCTGCTCGATCGTCGAACGCATGCTGAGCGATGCCAGCGTGCTCCGCGTGCTGGGCGACGCCTCCATCGGAGACAGTCTCGAACGCATGGCCTTCAATGCGCTGTCGGGCTCGGTCTCGGAAGACATCCACCAGCACGTCTACTATTGCCTGCCGAACAACGTCATCGCGAAGCGTGGCGGCAAGGGATTCAATCAGGACTACGATAACTCTAGTACCCCGGGCCCCATTTCCGGCTTCCAGTGCTGCTGCTACAATTTCCACATGGGCTGGCCGAAGTTCGTGCAGAACTCATGGGTCGCCACGCCGGACAAGGGGCTGGCCATGCTCGCGATCGCGCCCACCGAAGTGAAGGCCACGGTGGGAGAGGGGAAGCAGGTCACGCTTCTTGCCGAGACGAACTACCCCTTCCAAGAGAACCTCCGCATCCGGGTGACGACCGATGGCGAAGCCGCATTCCCGCTCTCCCTGCGGATTCCGGGCTGGTGCGATGCCGCAAGCATCACGGTGAACGGACAGGCTGAACCCGCGCCGAAGGCAGGCAGCTTCGCCACCATCAAGCGGGCTTGGAAGCAGGATGACGAGGTCATCCTGAAGCTCCCCATGAAGGTCCGCCTGGAGCAGGGCGTGAATGGCAGCGTGTCCGTCCATCGCGGTCCGCTGGTTTTTGCACTCGGCATCAAGGAGCGGCGCGAAAGCTTCGCGAAGGCCAAGATCCCGGGCTTCGATTCCTACGAGCTCTATCCGGAGTCCGCATGGAACTACGGTCTGGTCCTCGATCCCGCAGATCCCTCCGCTTCCATCGAAGTGAAAGTCGGCGAGATGCCCGAGAACCCCTTCGCCCGTGGCCAGACTCCGGTGACACTCCTGGCGCGCGCCAAGAAGATCAAGGACTGGACCATGGCCGCGAACGGAGTCGTCGCTCTGGATCCGCCGGTTTCCCCCGTGGCATCGGATGCTCCGGAAGAAAAGATCACGCTGGTGCCTTTCGGTGCCGGAATGCTGCGCCTCACCAGCCTCCCGGTGATCGGAAAGCCTGTAGCAGTTCCCGAGTCATTCGCCGATGATTTCAAGGACGGCGATTTCAAGAACTGGATCGTCTATGGGGGCGGCTGGTACGTGCGTGACGGTGCCTTGCACAGCGCCTCGAACGCCCATTCCGGCAGCTATGGATTGGCAGGGGTAAAGGCCGTGGCCCCCTCCGCGGTGTTCATGGATCTGGTCTATGACGGAACGGTGACCGTGAACGATGCCGGAGACGCTGGCCTGATCTTCCGCGTCGACAACGCCGGGATCGGTGCGGACAACTATCGCGGCTACTATGCCGGGATCAGCGCGGAAAAGAACGAGTTGGTGTTGGGGAAGGCCGACAACAAATGGACTCCGATCAAGACCGTCCCTTTCCAAGTGAAGGCGGGCGAGCCCCATGCCATGCGCATTGAAGCCGAGGGTCCATCCATCCGCGTGTTTGTCGATGACATGGACACGCCGCTCATCGAAGCGGAAGACGGTAGCTTCGCTGAAGGCGCGATCGGCGTCCGCCGCTATACCACGCGTCCGGAAAAGAATCCGGCGGCCTTCACCGCGATCAAGGCGAGCGGACTGTAGGGCTAGTTCGACTTCGGCACGATCTGCCAGATCTCGCTGATCTGGTTGCGCTCCGGAAACTTCGAACCGAAGCGATCCGTCTGGCCGAGGTAGGCGGCCTGCACGCGCTGGCCGGCTTTCTTCGCGTGATCGAGCACTTTGGCAACCGCCGTGGCGCGCTCGGAGGAGAGCACCCGGTTGGCATCCACATTGCCCGTTTCCGAGGCGTAGCCGATCACGATCAGCAGGGCGTTGTCCGGAGCTTCTGCGGCGAAGCGGGTGATCTTGGTGATGTCTTCTGGCGGCAAGTCGGAGGAACCGGTGGTAAAGTCGATCTTATCGAGAACGTTCGCACCCATCTTCGCGCCGAACTGGCTGTAGGCCGTCGCGATTTCGGAGTCCGGCTTGTTCTCCAGCTCGCGGAGGCTGCGGAAGAGGTCCACGGCTTCCTTGAAAAGTTCCGACTCCGTGCCTGCGAAGAGCGACGCTTGGGAGAGGCGGGATTCAAGATCGGCCAACCGGGCTTGCAACGAATCGCGGTCGGCGATGACCGCGTTGAGGCGCGCCTGCATGTCACCGGGACCTTCTTTCAAGCGGCGGACTTCATCGCCGAGGGCAACGACGCGCTTGTTTGCAGCATCGAGTTGTGTGCGGAGCGCGGAAGCATCCGAGTCACCGATCAGAGCCTCATCGAGCTTCTGTTCAGCCTTGGCCAGCTTGTCGCGGAGCGCGGCTTGGACCTTCGCGGCGTTGGTCAGCTCCTGGTTGCGCTGTGCGATCTCGTCATCTTTCTTGCCAATGAGTTCCTTCACTCCCTTCGCCATCGCAACGAGCGTCGCGGCGTCGTCAGTGATGCGGGCGGCAACCACTTCGGCGGATTGCGTGTCCTGCCCGTACATCGGGGAAAGCCCGAGCTTCGCGCGTTCTTCGTTCACGCTGTTCTGAAGCATCTGGATGCGCGCCTTCGCCTCGCGCAATGCCGTGTCATCTCCCGGCTCCTTGGCCTCCGCGGCAGGCTTCGATCTGATGGCGCTGGCAATCAGGACGCCTACCAGCGTGATCGCGATGAAGCCGAGGACCATCACCGACGTTGGCAGGGTGGAGGCGGGCTTCTCCGCGGCGGGAGCTTCGTGTGAATGATCGTCCTTCTCGTGCGCCGGGGGCAACTCGTTCATGCCGGCAGGGTGGCAAGGCCACTGCGAATGTCGAATCCCGAAATTGCGGCAAAAGGCTTAGGGCGCCGGGACCAAGGGCAGCAGCTCCGCGGGCACGGAAATGACGTGTTCCGGGCCCTCCGCCTTCAGCGACTCCGCCGAATTGAAGCCCCAGGTCACGGCTGCGATCGGGATTCCCGCCTTCTTCGAAGCCTTGATGTCCCGGATCTCGTCCCCCACGTACAGCATCTCTTCCGCCCGCACCGAGAAGGTCTTCTGGATGGCCCGGAGATGCTTCGACTTTCCCGTGAGCTTCGAGGTGGAGGAGATGAAATCGAAATACTGCCGCAGGCCGTGGGCTCGGAGGAAAAGATCGACGTTTGCCGTGGCGTTCGATGTCAGGATACCGAAGGCCTGGGCCCGCGCCCTCATGTCCGGCAGGATCTCCCCGATCCCGGGGATCAATGGCAGTTTGGTGATATTCCCGCGCATGAGCGCCGTGCCGCGCGAGAGCAACGCCGGCACCCGGCGCTTCGGGATTTCGAGGTGGTCGAGCAGCTCCAACAGCGAGAAATGCCGCAACCCGGGCAGTTCCTCCGCCGATACCTCCCGCAGCTTGTACTCGGTCGCGAGGCCATTGTAGATCCGGCGGCTCTCCTCAAGCGTATCCGCAAGAGTGCCGTCAAAGTCGAAGATGATAGTGCGATAGGCCATCAGATTCCAAAGCCGGAGAGTATAAACGCTCAAGAATGCATGCGGGGGAAGAGAAAACGACCGGCCGAGGGAATCAGACATCACCGGTAGCGTCGGTTTTTTATCCGGCCTTCATCGAAATCTTCCGCAGCCCGCGCTACTTAGCACGGGGATGAGCTTTGGACCGCTTTTGCGCTTGGTGAATTCCCGGCTTTCTCTTCATTTCATCTTATGAACTACCGCTGGCTGGCATCCATGGCGTGGGTTGTATGCGGGGCGCCGCTGGCGGCGGATGTCCTGGACGATGCGAATGTCAGCCTCAACGAGCTGTTCCGATTCCCGCGGCCAAGCTACGGTCCCATGACCACCGAAACCGCCGAGCTTTTGGCAGGCATCCCGCTTTCGCAGGCGAATGAAGCGGAAATCCTCGCGGGCTTGCCAGGGTCGTTGGGATATATCCGCTCGTTCACCCTGCCGGGTCTCCACGAAACGCGGGGCGAATTCGACAAGGCCTTGCACGCGATCACGGTTTCGCCGCGCAGTCATCTCGATCGTGTCCGGCTTTTATTGCGTCTCGGCAGGGTCGATGAAGCACGGGCGGTGCTCACCGATGACGTGGTCCGTGAGCTTTCGGGCCGCGCTTCATCGGTTTACCCGCCCTTCACACAAATCGCGGGAGCCTGCCAACCGCTGGAGGTGGCCGAGTCATGGGATCTGCTCTCCACTTTTCTGGGAATCCTCGGCGAGCAATTGAAGTCGCAGGCATGGCAGGCCGGGATCTGGCAGGAGCAAACGGACATCGCCTGGCACCGGGACCTGCTGCCGCAGCTTTTGCGAGAGGCAGCGGGTGACAAGTTCCGGCTCTGTGTGATTCACGACCGCTTGGGAAACAGGGCGGAAATGAAGCGCCTGATGGAGGAGCTCATTTCCGAAACAAAGCCCGTGGATTTGGCTGCACTGCTGCCGATTTTCTCCGGCAACCGCACGCTGCATGCGGCTGCGGTCCAATGGTGGAACCGGGCAGATCTGCCGCTTGATGCACGCCGGGCGCTGTGGACGAACTTCCGCTCGTCGAGTGACCAGGACTTCAATGCTGTCTTTCTGGAGTGGCTGAACAAGGGGGGCGATGCCGCTCCTTTCGCCGATCTGGTCTGGAAGCGATGGATGGGAGACTCTGGTGAGCCGGGGCAAGCGCAGAAAGAAGCGGCGGCGATTCTCCATGCCCGTTTCCCGGACGATCCCCGTTTCCAAGTCCTGCTGGGCCGGCAATTGATGCGCACGAACGAGCAACAGGCGGTCGAGCTCTTCACCGCGGCGGCTTCCTCCCCCTTGTTGTTAGCCAATGGGGACTTGGATCCGCAGCAGGTGATTGGTGACTACCTCAGCTTCCGGTCGCGGGATAGCGTGGACGATCCGGCTCTTCCCGGGTTCTGTGGCTTGGGTCTTCTGAACCGGCAGGACAAGGTGAAGGAAGTCATCGGCCGGCAGTCCACTTGGCAGGGGCTCCCGGCCGTCGACCGGGCGAAATACCTGGCGGCGGGCGGGATGGATCACGATCTCGTGGCACTGGTGATGGATGCCGATTCCACGAAACCGGAGAACGAAGCGTTGGCGAACTGGCTGGCGGTTGCACTGAGTCGGCGTCTCGCGACACGGGTGATTCCACTGGAGGTATTCGAGCGCATCGCGGACAAGCTTCCGGCGCTGGCTTTGGGCGGCGAGGGCAAGAAGGCGAAGGACGTCGAAAGGGATGCGGCGGCGCTTTTCAGCCTGCTTGCCGCGAGTCCTCTGGATAAGGCGGTGGTCTTGGAAAGCGTGACGCGTCTGCGTGAAGCGGCGAAAGGGCGGGCGGAAGAGCAGGTGAAGCATCATGACCGCCAGCTCCTTGCGGAAGCGTTCAAGTTCCCCCGGTTCAAGCAGGATCTCTCGCCCCGGGATGACACCCCGATCCCCCGCCCCGTGAAGAACAGTGGGGCGGTCAGGAATCTGCAAAATGTCCTCGCGCTCTTTTCGCCCCCGACCATGAGCAGGCTGCGGTCTCCGTACGAGATGCTCCAAGGCAGACAATACCCATTCACGGGACTGGAACGGAGCCGCTCGTTTGCCCCTCCTTCCACATTGATCCGGTGGAGCGACAACTGGCCGGATGCAGGAATGGGACCGCCGGAGAAAAACGAAGCTCCCTTGATAGCTCTCATGCGGCTCTTTCCCGCCGGGCATCCTCGTCGCCTGGCCGCCGATGTCTTGATCGCTTCGAAGTTGATGGCGTGTGGCGACGATGCCTTGAGAGCTGAATCCGAGGCGACGGTGGAGGCTTTGATCGCGGGCAAACTGAAGCTCAAAGGAACGGAGGCATTCCGGTTTGCATCGCTTGCCTTGAGAAAGGCAGACGAGAAGGAGCTGCTTGCGGTCCTCGAAGAGATGAAGCTTCAGCCGCCAGCCGCCCGGAACGGGTTCATGCGATTGCTCTTTCTCGCGAATCTGGATAACCATGAAGCGACGACGCTTGCACGGGATGTCCTGACCGATCCGGAAAACCAGTCCATTGATAAGCCGGAACTCAAAGACGACGAGGACGGGGCCAAGCTCAGGGAGATGGCGAAGCAAGCGGACAGCTCTCCGGAAGCGCTCGTCCTGGCGCGGCGGATGCTGGAGAAGGCGGTGGACAGGGAGATCGAGAAGGGCGGGGAGATTGCCTCGTCCGATCGCGAGTTGCAGCACCCCGGAGTGGATGTTTCCGTGGCACTGCGCGTGCTCAAGGCGGGCGGAGCACTGGATGCGTGGCGGGGCGAGGCAGCAGATCGCATTCGCAAGTCAGGAAGGTCCGAACTCGAAGCTCTCAAGATTCTTAGGAGGCTGGAGCGATATGAATCTTCGGAGCGGGAGAAGCATTTGGACAATGCACGCCGCATCCTTGCGCTTGATCCGGATGACCACGAGGCGGCCCAAACCTTGACCCCAATCGCGCTTAAAGAAGGAGACCGCGAATTGCTGCTGGCTTGTATCCGCAGTCTGAAGCTGAAGGCATTCGGCTACGGGAGCGACGTCCCGGGGATCCTGAAGGTCTTCTCCCTTGGGCATGAAGGGGAACTGCTTTCGGCGCTCGAAGTCATGCGGAAGAAAGAATCGGGCCTCGACCCCGAAGCCACCGGGAAACTGCACGACCTCTTCCTTTCCGCCGGAGGTGAAGAGGCATCGCGCTTCCGGAAATGGCTCGCGCGCGAGGATCTTTTCATACCGCGGATCGCTCTAGCCGGGCAATTGCTCAAAGCGGGCCGGAGGGACGAAGCGGTGGATGTGATCGCGGCGGGCTACCAGGCTGCCCCGGAGTTCTCCGTTAATCAGTGGGCCTTCCCCGCGAAGAAGAAGGAAGAGCAGTACCGGGGCTCTTGGGGTGATGCCATGAAGCAGGAAGTGGCGTTTCTCACCGATGCGGAGCTCTTGGATGCGGTCCTTGCCAAGATCGACGGGTGGAAGGGTCCGGTCTCGCGGGAAGTGGTCACGCTGCGTCTGGTGGCGAAGCCGGATATCGCAACCTTCGAGGCATACGGGGTGCCCTTGCTCGGAACGCTGAAAGAAAACGACCAGCAGCAACTCAAGAAGCAATGGGCCGATGCTTTACCTGCCATCCCGGCATCCTTGCCATTGCGACTGATGCTGGCGGGAGAAAATGTGGCTGGGGCCGATGCGAGTGCTGACCTGCTCACCGCGAGCATCGACGACGCTTCCCATGTGAAAGGGGGAAGCGAGCTGATCCCGAAACTGTGGGGCCGCTTGAAATCACAGATCGGAGGAGATCCCGGAAGCAAACGCGATCAAGCCATCGAGGCGGGCAGGCGGATTTTGCCGGCGATGCTTCGCGGCGCGGATGACTTGACGTGGGCCGACTATTGGACCTGGCGGCAATCCGATCCGGCGCAGCTCGTCAATCCCTGGACTTCCGAGTGGTCCAATGGCCTGGATATCTTCGCGAAGCCCGCCCGGATCCGCGAACTGTTGCCGCGGGCGCTCCGCGAACTCAAGGGCAAGCTCCATAACCAGGAAGCAGGAAGATGGTTCACTGCGGCAGTGACAGCCGATGATCCGGAGCTTCTCCAACAAATCATGGCGATGCTTTCGGAGGAGTCGAAGTCCCTGGCGGATTACCGCGATCTCGTCGCGGGCATCCCGGACGCGGTGTCGCCGGTGGCCGGAGCTTTCGACCTGGAGTCGGGGGAAGTTACGGTGTGGTGGAATCTGGTGGGGAGCCCTTTCGGCAACAGCGGGGGGATGGATAAGCATGTTCCCTTCGTGAACTTCCCGCGTCTCGACGGGAAGCTCGATGTGCAGATCCTTGGTGGACGCGAGGCCGGAAAGCTTTTTGCCATCAAGAAGGAGACGGCGGTTCCCGCGGCAGGCCATGTGACGCTGAAGATCCCGGAAGAGATCCGGCATGTCGGCTTGCTCGTCACCGGAGCGGACGGGACCCTCGTCCGCTGGGCACCGGTTTGTGAACGCCTTTCCCTCGCGGGGAAGGCGGTGGATCTATCGGAGGCACACCTGATCTCGAAAGGGTTTGTCAGGATGGATCGCCCGGGACCGGGCGGTTTGCCTGCTTATCACGCGAGGCTTTCCAAAGGCGAAGAGATCGAGCTAGCCGGGATACCGTGGGACGGTGCCGGCGAAGTCGCGTGCAGCGTCTGGAGCGTGGGATCGGGCAAGCTGACCTTGGCTTGCTACGATGAAGAGGACCAGTTGGTCCGGGAGATCCAGGTGAACGGCTCCGGAGGATGGTTTCCGACATGGGCTTACAGAGAGATCCGAGATCCGGGTCACGGAACGATCCCGGCGGAGACGGTGCGCATGGTGCTCAAGGCGGAGGGAATCGGAGAAGGATCGGATCTCGCAATCTCCTCGCTTTTGGTTTCATTTGGAAAAAAGACGGAACTTCCTGTCGGATTCAAGCGGATCGGCCGCGTGCCTGGCAGACCGGGCGCGGTTTCCATCTCTCCGGATCAGGGAAAATTTGCCGTGGGGTCGAGCCGGGGAAATGTGGCGATCATGGATGTGGCCACGGGTGAATCGAAACAAGTCGTGCCAACCACCTTCGATTCAAACTACGGGGAACACCCCGGGTTCACTCGCTTGGAATGGGCCGACGGATTTCTTTTCGCGCTGGATAACCGCGGCTCCTTGCATCGCATCGACCCTGCGACGATGAAAGCGACGAGCTTTTCCCCGGCGAAGCCTGAGAGATCATACTATCCAAGCGAGGTGGCGATCGCGTCCGACGGGCGCTCGCTCGTCTGGAGAAAGGAGGAAGGAGTCTACGTCCTGTTTCCGGCCGGGGATGGAGCGCCGCGCGAAATCCGGCTTGGAGAAGATGCCCAGATGCAGGTGAGCGACGAAGGGCTGAGAATATTCCTCGGCCACGACAAACGCCTGTTCTTGAAGACCGAGGATTTTGCCGCGGGCCAGCCGGGTGAGGTCGATCCGTCTACCCCACGATGGAAAATGGATCACGACCCCCGCGGCTTGCAGCATCCCAAGTGGACCAATCGCCTGCATGCGAGCGACAGCCTTCCCGCAAAGAGAGGAACGGGAGAACCCTCGGTCGTTTCAATTCCCGTGAACGGGCCGCAATGGTCCATCGCGAGCGACGGAACTCTCTACTATGCGGATCGCAATGGAGTGATTGTTCGGGTCACGCCGTGACGCCGGTCACTGAGCGACGGTCAAAGAAAGATTCGGATCAATGTCCGCATCCAGCGGCGACGACCGTCCTTCAAACGCATGAAGCAGCGCGGCGAAGGCGATCATCGCGGCATTGTCCGTGCAGAGACCGGGGGTGGCGGTGGCGAGGGCGATGCCCTCTTTTCCGCACTCGCGTTCGAAGGCGGAGCGCAAGGTCTTGTTGAGGCTTACCCCGCCGGAGAGCGCGATCGTTTTCCGGCCCGCATGGCGTGCGGCCTTGATGGACTTTTTCACCAGCACTTCGATCACGGCTTCTTGGAAAGAGGCGCAGAGATCGGCGAGGTCGCCTGGGAGCGGCGTGCCCGTTTCGGGATTCCGTTCGGAGAGCGTGTAGAGCACGGCCGTCTTCAGGCCGGAGAAGGAGAAGTCGAAGCCCGGCTCCTTCATCATCGAGCGCGGGAAGGCGAAGGCTTCCTTGTTTCCTCCGGCGGCGGTTCTCTCGATTTCAGGGCCGCCGGGGTAGGGGAGGCCGAGCATCTTCGCCACCTTGTCAAAGGCTTCTCCCGCGGCGTCATCGCGCGTGCCGCCGAGCTTCTTGTATTTCCCGGGGCCTTCAACGTCTAACAGAAGTGTATGGCCGCCGGAAACAATCAGCGCCAGGTGAGGCGGTACCTGGCCGAGCCCGACGAAGGGTGAGAGCAGATGGCCTTCGAGATGATTGATCGCGAGGAATGGCTTCCCCGCCGCCGCGGCCATCGCCTTCGCGGCGGTGGCACCGATGAGCAATGACGAGGCGAGGCCCGGCCCGGAAGTCGCGGCAAAGGCATCGATCTCCGGGATGCGGACGCCAGCGTGGTTCAGCGCCTGCTCGACCAGCGGCCGGAGATGCAGCGAGTGATTCCGCGAGGCGATCTCCGGCACCACGCCGCCATAGACGCGGTGCAACTCGATCTGCGACGCGATCTCGGACGCGAGCACCGTGGCCGGTTGGCCCGGTTCGCCAGACAAGATGGCGACCGCGGTTTCATCGCAGGAGGATTCGATGGCGAGGAGGAGCATGGGTGACCTCAGGGCTTGGTTTTGAGCGCCGCCTTCAGGCCCGGGTCTTCCCAGCCTTCGAGTTTCTTCGCTTCTTCCGGGGTGAGCGAATCACGGCGGTAGGAGAGCGCGAGCTTCTCGCGGTCGGCATCGGGAAGGATTACTTCCACGTCGGGAGTGATCCCCACGCGGTGAGGCGTCTTTCCGGACGGCGTGTGGTAGGTCGCGATGGTCAGGCGCAGGGCGGTGCCGCCGCCCATCGGGATGATGTTCTGGACGGAGCCTTTTCCGTAGCTCGTTTCTCCCACGATGGTTGCGCGCTTCAGGTCCTGCAGCGCGCCGGCAGTGAGCTCCGAGGCGGACGCGGACATGTGGTCGATGATGACATTCATGGGATACTCCCGCTTTCTCCGCTGGCGGTCCGGTGTCTTCAGCGGCTCGCCCTGGACCTCGCCGCCGCGTCCTTGGGTGGTGACCACGGCCGTATTCGGCGGGAGGAAGAGTCCGAGGATTTGCACGGTCTGATGGAGATCCCCGCCGGGGTTGCCGCGGAGGTCCAAGATCAATTCCTTCATGCCCTTGTCCTCAAGTTCATCAAGCGCGGCCTCCATTTCACGGGCGCAATTTCCCATGAAGGAGGCGAGGCGGATGTAGCCGGTCTGTCCATCCTCCAGCAGCTTCGAGCTGGCCACCGCGCGCTCTTCGATCACCATGTGGGAAAGCTCGACCTCGATCGGCTTGGGTTCGGTGGCGGACTTGACCTTGAGCTTGGTTTTCTCCCCCGGGGCTTTCTTCATCGAAGCGAGCAGCTCGCCGATGGGAGGGGGCGGATTGCCATCGACTTCAAGGATGGTGGAATTCGGCAGCAGCCCCGCGCGTGATGCCGGGGTGGCTGGCGCGACATTCGCGATGTAGGGGCCGTCGTGCCGCATGCCGAAGGTGATGCCGAGCGAGGCGACATAGGGGTCGAGCTTCGGGTCGCCCTCCATCGCCCGGGCCATCTCCGGATGGATGAAGCTTGAGAAGGGATCGAGGCTCGAAAGCATGCCATCGAGCGCGTGGTTCACCAGGCGGTCGTAGGTCACCTTGTCTGCGTCCGGGTGCCGCTGGCGGACTTGTTCTAGCACCTTCACGAAGCGCTCGATGGCCGGGTAAGCGGCCTCGTCCGGATCGGGTGGCTTCACCTCGTCCGCGAAAGAAAGAGCGGGAATCAGCAGCAAAGGCAGCCAGCGCATGGCGCGAGGATGCGAAAGACCGCGGAGCGGTGGGAAGGTCAAACGATGCTCACCGGAAAGTACGGGGACCACGGACGAATCCTACTTCTCCGGGCGACCTTCGCTCTCGGCGCTATCGCTACCTTGGAAGGATGGCTTCAGCACGAGTTCGATATCATCCTTGGCGGTGGCCGGGTCGGGGCCGTTGCTGAAAATGAAGTGCTCTTCCTCGTTGTCCTTTGCCCTCTTGCGGGTGACCAGAACGTAGGGTTTGCCCCAAGGATCGAGCGGCACCTTTGTCATGAGAGTGGTCCAACGTTTCGGGATGGGAGCCGTGGTAGGCTTCTCGACGAGGGCTTGGAGGCCCTGGGCTGGGGTGGGGTAGTGGCCGCAGTTAAGCCGGTAGGTTTGGACGGCGGCGCTGATGGCATGGAGATCGGCCTGCGCGCGAGAGACCTGGGGGTTTGCGGGGACGACGCGTTCCTTGGGTGGCTCTTGGGCGAGGGCCGGGAAGATGAGAGTCGCGGCGAAGGGGATGGTGAGGAGTTTCATCGATGGGATAAGTGCGGCGGTGGAGGGATTTGTTTCTTGGGGTAAGCAATCCGGTGGCGCGTGAATCCGGCACTTTGTGCCGGGCGGACGAAGCCGACTTAAAGTCGGCGCACCTGCTGTTGCCACCCCCGGTTGGCTGTCTCATCTTAGCGCCAATCTCAGCGGTTCATCGGGGACCAAAACCCGCGTCCCCGGCATCCCCTCGGAAGCTGGTCCTCCCTACCGATGCAGAGGTAATCCGAAAAACAGGGGCGCGGGACGCACCCCCCTCCTTGATCAGGCCGCGTCCTTGTCCTGCCGTCTGCGGCGGATGAGGGGCGGGCGCTCGCCCATGACCACCGGGCGATTGATCGTCACGGCTTCGATGTCGCCGCGCGATGGCACGTCGTACATCACGTCCAGCATCAATCGCTCGAAGATCGAGCGCAGCGCGCGGGCACCGGTGCCGCGGCGCACGGCTTCTTCGGCCAAGGCGCGCAGGGCATCGCGGGTCACGCGCAGCTTCACGCCATTCAGGGCGAGTTGCTTGCTGTACTGCTTCACCAGCGCGTTCTTCGGCTCGGTGAGGATGGAAATCAGCTCGTCTTCGGTAAGCTTGCGCAGCGCGGAAATAACGGGCAGGCGCCCGATGAACTCGGGGATCAGCCCGAAGTGCAGCAGGTCTTCTGGCTCGGCGAGGTCGAGGACATTCCCGCTGGCGGCCTTCACCTCTTCATTCGTGCCGTGGAAGCCGAGCGTGCTGCGGCCGAGGCGGCGCTGGATGATGTCTTCCAAGCCGACGAAAGCGCCCCCGCAGACGAAGAGGATCTTCTCCGTGTTCACCTGGATGTATTCCTGCTGCGGGTGCTTGCGGCCACCCTGCGGCGGCACGTTGCAGACGGTGCCTTCCAGGATCTTGAGCAGCGCCTGTTGGACGCCCTCGCCGGACACGTCGCGGGTGATCGAGACGTTATCGGTCTTACGGCCGATCTTGTCGATTTCATCGACGTAGATGATGCCGCGCTCGGCGCGCTCGACGTCGAAATCGGCAGCCTGCAGCAGGCGCAGGATGATGTTTTCCACGTCCTCGCCGACGTAGCCGGCTTCGGTCAGCGTGGTCGCATCCACGATGCAGAAAGGAACGTCCAGCACGCGGGCCAGCGTGCGGGCGAGCAGGGTCTTGCCGGAGCCGGTGGGGCCCAGCAGGAGCACGTTTGACTTCTCGATCTCCACCTCGCCGTATTCCTCGGCCACGGAGGAGTGGTCCTGGCGCAGGCGCTGATAGTGGTTGTAGACCGCCACGGAGAGCACTTTCTTCGCGTGCTCCTGACCGATCACGAACTCGTCCAGCTTGGCCCGCAATTCCGCGGGGGAGGGGAGGCGCTTGGTATTCGGGTTGCGGCGGTTCTTCGACGGCTTGCCCGCGGTCTCGTTGAGCTCCTTGTCCAGGATGTTCGAGCAAACCTCGACGCACTCGTTGCAAATATACACGCCGGGACCGGCGATCAGCTTTTTCACCTCCGAGTGGCTTTTGCCACAGAAGGAACACATCGTGAGATTGGAAGCGCGTGCCATGGGGTGCCGGGGATAAAAAAGCAGGCGTCGGGCCGAAAAGCCCGACGCCCTAATTTAGCGGAAAAGAACTCAAACGTCGTCCTTTTTTCCGTCATTCGCGTCAGCGAGTGCGGCAACGACGTCAGGAAGCTGCTTCCGGCTTTCCAAAACCTTGTCCACCAGACCGTAAGCCACCGATTCCTCGGCGGTCATGTAGTTGTCGCGGTCGGAATCGCGTTCCACCTGCTCGACGGTCTTGCCGCTGTGCTTGGCCAGGATGCCGTTCAGGCGCTTCTTCAGGTTGAACATGAAGCCGATGGTCCGCTCCACGTCGGAGGCTGTGCCCTGGGCACCGCCGGAAACCTGGTGGATCATCACGTGGGAGTTCGGCAGGCAGAAGCGCTTGCCCTTCGTCCCGGCCGTCAGCAGCACCGAGCCCATGGAGGCGGCGATGCCGATGCAGTAGGTGTTCACGTCACAGGACATGAATTGCATCGTGTCGTACATCGCCAGTCCGGCCGTCACGGAACCGCCGGGGCTGTTGATGTAGATGTGGATGTCCTTCTTCGGGTCCTGCATCTGCAGGAACAGAAGCTGGGCGATCACCGAATTGGCGACGAAGTCGTCGATCGGCGTGCCGATGAAAATGATGCGGTCCTTGAGGAGCCGGGAGTAGATGTCGAAAGAGCGTTCTCCGCGTCCGTCCTGTTCGATGACGACGGGCACGTAGTAGCTGTTACGGGGTCCTCCCCCCGCTTGGATCACGTTCGGGAAATCACTCATCTGTGGTCGGTTCATCTGCGATTTCCTCAACGGTGGCGTGCTCCAGAACGAAGTCAATGGCCTTGCCCACCAGCATCGAGTTGCGGATGCCCGGGATGCGGCCCGTCCGCTGCAGCTCCTTGATGAACTTTTTCGGGTTCTGCTTGCGGGACTGGGCGATCATCGCGAGGTGATTCACCAGCTCCTGGTCGCTCACCGAAATGCCTTCCGTGCGGGCGATTTCCTGCAGGATGAAATTGGTCTTCAGGTTCGTGCGGGCCTGGTCGCCGGCGGTGGCGAAGATCTCCGCCTGCTGGGCGGTGAGTTCGTCCTCGGTCATGCCGGACTTCACGCCGCGCTCCACGAGAGCGTCGGCCTGGCCCTGCGTTTCATGACGCAGAAGGTCTTCCGGAAGCTCGAAATCGACCAGCGAATTGAAGTGCTCGACGATCTGGTTGACCTTGTAGTCATCGATCTGGCGGCGCTTCTCGACCTCGATCTGGCGCTTGGCCAGTTCCTTGAGTTCGTCGAGGGTCTTGCCCCCGGTGACCTTGGCGGCGAACTCGTCGTCGAGCTCGGGCAGCACGGACTGCTTGAGGCCCTTCAGGGCCACGTGGAAGGTCACTTCCTTGCCGCGCAGGTCGCTGAGCGGGAAATCTTCCGGGATGGTCAGCGCGATGTCCTTGCTGTCGCCGACGTTGAGGCCTTCGACTTGGGCGGCGAAGCCCGGCAGGAAGCTGTTTTCATCCAGCTTGAGCCAGAAGCCTTCGCGGCCGGAAAGGTAGCCGGCGGGCTTGCCGAGCGCTTCTTCAAGCGGCTGGCCGTCGAGCGAGGAGGTGAAATCGATCACGGCGAGGTCGCCGTTTTGGGCGGCGCGGCCTTCGAGATCCTGATAGTCGGCGAAGCGTTCGCGCAGGCCTTCGAGCTGGGCTTCGATGTCAGCGTCGGTGACTTCGCCGGACGGGGCCTTCACGGTGATCCCCTTGTAGTTGGGAAGCTGGACGTCCGGGGCGAGGGTCAGGGTCGCTTGGAAGGAAAGGCTGCCATCGGAGTTGTGCAGCAGGTTCTGCGGGATGCCGAAGTTCAGCACCTTGAGCGCCTCCTTGCGCAGCGCTTCATCGTAGGCCTGGCGGACCAAGCGGTCATCGAGTTCCTCCGTGATGGCGGATTGGAATTTCTTCTCGATGACGTTCTTCGGCGCTTTGCCCGGGCGGAAACCGGGGATGCGGGCTTGCGCGGCGTAGCCGGAGACAATTTTCGCACGTTCGGTCTTCACGGTGTCCGAGGGGACTTCGACGCGCAGCGTGGCGAGGCAGTTCGGCTGCTTTTCAACGATGATGTTCATGGCGGAAAATTCGGCGCGGGATGAGAGCACTAAGGCGCGCCGGGGGCGGGAAGCTAAGGGGGCTGCCCGCGCCTTGTCAAAGCGAAGTAGCAGCCGTTAGCCCTTGCCATTCCGACATGGGCCTTGACGCCCCCGGCCCGGAAACGGTTCTATGCGTTCCGTTAGCCGACACACATGGATATTTTACCCCTCCTAAGTATTCGAGGCGCGTCCTCGATTGCACGCCGGGTCTTTCTGGCGGCGCTCCTATTCCTTGGATTCGCCGCTGCACCGGTGAAGGCTCAGGGCGACGTCGAAGGCAAAAACGTGTCGGCGGTGGTTATCCGCGTCACGGGCGGTGCCTCGGTCGATGAGGCCCGTCTGCGCAGCTTCATTTCGATGCGCGAGGGAGAGCCCTACAGCGGCGAGAAATCGAACAACGACATCGGGTCCCTTTATCAGTCCGGTCTCATCAACGACGTGAAAGTGCTCGCGGAGCCTGATGGTGCCTCCATCAAGGTGATCTACGAAGTGACGACCCGCGGCACCATCGTGGCGGTCGGCTTTGCCGGGAACACGATCTTCAGCGACCAGAAGCTGGCCAAGGAAACCAAGCTCAAGGTGGGCGGTGCCCTCAGTGACGAGGCAATCCTTTCCGCCCGGCGCAATCTTGAGACCTACTACCGCGGCTATGGTTATCCGGACGTCACCATCACCCATCGCACCCAGCCGAGCGAATCCGGCCAAGGCGAAGACCTGATTTTCATCATCGAAGAAGGCGGCAAGAACGAGATCCGCAAGATCCGCTTCGAAGGCAACCACACCTACGACAGCCGCACGCTGCGCAAGCAGATGAAGGTGAAGGAGAAGGGCTGGTTCTCGTGGATCAGCAAGTCCGGCCGCTTCGAAGTCGATCAACTCGATTCCGATGTGGAAGCGGTGCTGGATTACTACCGCACCCGCGGTTACCTCCGTGCCAGCAGCCCGGGTGCCCGCCGCGATCCCGTGGGCGATGGCCGCGTGGACCTCGTCATCCCAATCAACGAAGGCGAGAAATACACTGTCGAAGGTGTCGGCTTCGGCCGCATGACGGTCTTCAAGCCGGAGGAACTCTATCCCGCGCTGACCCTGAACGGCGGCGACGGCTACTCCTCCAAGAAGATGCGGGACGATATCAAGATGATCCGCAGCTACTACGGATCCCGCGGCTACGCCGATGCCACCGTCACCCCGGACATCAAGGACGCCGGCCCGAACAAGGTGAACATCGTTTACCGCATCACCGAAGGCTCCCGCTACAGCGTTGGCCGGGTGAACATCGAGGGCAACACCAAGACCAAGGACAAGGTCATCCGCCGCGAAATGCCGCTCAAGCCGGGCGATCCCTTCAACTCCGTGGAGCTGGAGACCGCCAAATCCCGCCTCGAAGGCCTGCAATACTTCAGCAGCGTCGATGTCGATGCCCAGCCGGGCCGCGGCGGTTACCGCGACATCAACGTGCTCGTCGAAGAGCGCCGCACCGGATCGATCAGCGCCGGCATCGGCTTCAGCTCCATCGATAGCATCGTGGGCTTCGTCAACCTGGAGCAGACGAACTTTGACATCATGAATCCGTGGGCCTTCACGGGTGGTGGCCAGCGTTTCGGGATGAATCTCCGCCTCGGTAGCGAGCGCGCCGATTTCAGCATCTCCTTGGTCGAGCCGTGGTTCATGGACCGCAAGTTGGCCCTCGGTGGCGAACTCTTCTACAAGGACTCCCAGTATTACTCGGACTTCTACGAGCAAACCAACGCCGGTGCGGAAATCTTCATCCGCAAGCCGCTCTCCGAGAAATCCTCGATCCGCGTGGGCTACCGCTTGGAGCAGGTGAGCATCGATCTTGACCCCGCTGTGGCGAACCTTTCGAAGAAGTCCGTCGCGGGCGGCGGACCGCCTTCGCTCCTGCTCAAGGAAGACGGCGACTTCATCCGCAGCGCCGTCGCTGCAAACTGGGTCTACGACAGCCGCGATGCTTCGATCGAAACCCGGACCGGTGAGAAGTTCGACATCGGCCTGAGCTTGGCCGGCACGGCCTTCGGCGGTGACGTCGATGTCCTCGGCCTGACCATGCAGGGCCAGAAATACTGGAGCCTTCCGTGGGATTCGATCTTCTCGCTGAACGGCGAACTCGCCTTCGTGGATGCCACCAGCGGCGACGTGCCGATCTTTGATCGTCTCTTCCTCGGTGGCGGTCGCACCCTGCGCGGCTTCGAATTCCGCGATGTCGGCCCGCGTGACGCGGTCACCGGCGAGGTTGTCGGCGGCCAGTCCCTCGGCTTCCTGTCCGCGGAATACACGGTCCCGATCATCGACAACGTCCGCGCGGCCGTCTTCTACGACCTCGGCTTCGTCAACGGCGACTCCTGGGATCCGAGCCCGAGCGACCTCTACCACGACTTCGGCGTGGGTGTCCGCCTGAAGCTGCCGATCAGCCCCGTCCCGATCGCGCTCGACTACGCCTTCCCGATCGACAGCCCCGATCCGGCTGCGGACAACGGCGGTCAGTTCAACTTCTACCTGAACTACGAGTATTGATCTGTAGGTTCAGGGAACAAGATTCTCTGCAAAGGGCCGCGGGTGACCGCGGCCCTTTTTTGTTTGGAGGGAAGGGAGGTAGCGGAAGGGCTGTGCCCTCCCGGCAGGGCGAGTCCCCGGGAAAGATCGCCGCGGGGAATTCTGTTGGATCCTCCCCCATCCGGAACGACGCAGTCGTCCCGCTACGTCCGGGGGAATGCGCCTAGGTTGGCAGGGGGGCCTACTCCACCCTCACCACCGCCTCAATCCCCTCCACCCGGAACTCCTTCGCCTCAAACCCCGCCTTCTCCAGATACCCCAGCGCCGGAAAAGCCCCGGCCTCATCCGCGGTCGACGAAACACTCGTGATGACCCCGGCAACCTTCCCTTCCGGCAAGGCCAGCTCATCCCCCGCCTTCGCCCCCGCCGGCACGGAGAATGCCGCCAGCTTCCGGTTCACCTTCCCCGCCGCCTTGATCCGGGAAAGCACCTCTTGGCCGATGTAGCAGCCCTTGTGATAGGAGATCGCGCTACGATCCAAGCCAGCCTCCGGCGGCAACATCCCGGCTACCAGCTCCGCACCCCATGCCGGGATCCGCGCCGCGATCCGCCGGGCTTCCGCCTCCTCATGGGAAAGGGGAATGCAGGCGAATTGCGCACCCGCCGGTAGCCAGACATCATAGCCTTCGTCGCCGATCCGCTTGGCCTTCCTCACGAATCCAGCGACGACTTCCGGGGCTTCCGGCGAATCCGCCACGTGAACGAGCTGCCAAGCCTCAGAAAGATTCTCCACCTCCACGTCATCCGCGATGAGATAGCGCGTGAGCCGCGCCTCCAGCTCCTCCGCGAGCTCAACCGGGCCCTCGATCCAAATGGCATCATCCGGCCCACGGAAGACGTGAACGAAAAACTGCAGCTTCCCCTTCGCGTCCGTCACGCAGGAGGGCAGGGCGGTATCGCCCAGGTTCCTCACGTCCTGCGTGAGCTGGCCGTTCAAATACCGCACGGCATCCGGCCCGCGGAAGGCCAGCAGGGTCCGCGGGATCACCGGCAGACAGAAGGGCACCTTCATGATTGCAGGTAGGGAGCCGCCAGCGCGGAGTAATCCTTGTCGGCCAGCCCCTTGTCGCACAGCTCCTGCATCCGCGTGGAAACGGTGCGGATCGCAGGCGTCTCGATGCCCGCTTGCTCCGCCAGCTCCAGCACGTAGCGGCTATCCTTCAGCATGTTGGAGAGGGAGAAATGCGTGTCGAAGTCCCCGCTCGCCATCGTCGGCAGCTTCATCGCCGCCAACACCGAGCCGCAGGCATTCCGCGACACCGCATCGATCAAGGCCTCCGGCGCGATCCCGTGGCGTGTGGCCGTCGCCATCGACTCCGCGAGCGCCTGCACCGTGCAGGCGGAAATCAGATTCGTCACAAGCTTCATCACCGTCGCCGATCCCGCCTCGCCGCAACGCAGCACGGACTTCGCGCTCTTCAGCAGCAGTGGCTCCACCCGGTCGATCAGGTCCTTCGGGCCTCCCGCGTAGTAGACGAGGTTCCCCTGCGCGGCGGCCTCGCGGCTTCCGGTGAAGGGGCAATCAAGGAAGTCGATCCCCCGCGCGGCGGCTTCCTTTGCCAGCCACTGCGTGGTCGCGAGATCGACCGTCGCGTGGTTCACCAGGATCCGCCCGTCTTCAGGCGGCAGGTCGAAGATCTTTTGCGCCACTTCGCGCGTGGCTGCGGCATCCTTCAGGAAAAGCAAGATGTGCGTCGCATCGCCCGCGGCTTCTTCCACCGTCGCGCTCTCGTTCGGCAGGCCCTTCGGCGTGCGGTTCCACCGGGTCAGGTGACCCAGGCGGGCCTTCTCCAGATTGGCTGCGACCCGCGAGCCGATGATCCCCATGCCGAGGACCGCGATTCTGCAATAACTCATGGCCCTTCCTGCCGTTGGTGCGCCAGCTCGACAAGCTTTGCCGCCTGCTTGTGGATTTCCTCCACCCGCTCCTTTGTCGGAGCCTGCCCGTCTTCCATGGTCATCTCCGTCCGCAGCCCGGCGAAAATATCGCGCATCGCCAGAAAGTTCGGACGCTCCGAGATCCGCGGTTCAAGGCCGCCCACGATCGCGGAGTAGTAGTCCGCGATGTCCTCGCGCATGATCTCCTTCGCCCGCGGCTCGCTGAATTGGTTCGCCACCGCATCGGAGGACACCTGCAGCGCCCGGATCCAGCCGCCCATTGAAATCAAGTGCGCCAAGTCCGCATCGCGCAGCGCCACCAGCTCCAGCTCCACGTCCTTCTGCGTGTTCGCCAGCTCCATCTTCAGCGTCGGCACGTCCTGCTTGCGCGCGCTTTCCAGCAGGCTCGCCGCATGCCGGTTCACCCGTTCCCCGGCGCCCAGCGCCTTGCCGTAGCGGGTCAGGTCCGCCGCCAGATCCTCCACCTTCCCCAGCTCGCCCGCTTGGACTACCAGGAAGCCATCGGCAATCAGGAAGCCCAGCTCCACCGCCAGGTCCGCCCGGTTGAGCGGCATCTTCGCCGCCGGATCCCGCTGGAATTTCAAGATCGGCAGCGGTGCAAGAGCCTCCAGGGACTCGAAAATCTTCGCGATCGAGGGGGCCGTGAACTCATTGATCGCCAGTTCCTCCCGTACATGAGCATCCTCCACCAAATCCGCCGGGATCTCCGGCTTCTCGCCCTCTTGCCCGGAGGCTGGAGAGCCCAAAATCACCGCACCCGCGGCCACGGCGAAGAACTGGTGTGCAAGAGTCACGGGAAGAATGCTGCCATCAGGAAGCGGGGGCCGCAATGGGGAATCAATGCAGTGCACATCGCCCGGCTACCCGCGGAATGAGGCGGACCTCCTCCTAGCTGTGGACCCGCTTTAATTGATCCAGATAAGCCAGCAGCTCGGTATCGTGCGCGCGCATCAGATCGGTGCCCGTCGCTTCGGAGTGCTCTCCTTCGGCCCCGGCGACGTTGGCTCGGTATCCTTGGTGGGAAACGATCATATGCCCGTCCTTGCTCTCTCGCCATTCGATCTCGAAGGATCCTTCCCTGACGATCAACTGGATCGCCTTGTCCTCGATTTTCCCGCGCAGATCGTCGGGCACCAGAGTTGAGTTGAGAACGATAAGCATCTGCCAGCGTAGCACAGGGAGGAAAGGAGGCCAACTTGATGACACCCGCATCGCCACTTTTCCGAGGACCTCGCCCTGCCTCCCCTTTTCGCTCCGCATAATGGCGGGAACTGAACCGTATCGGCCCATCGTGATCCCAAGCACCTTGCAACGCCACCGGGGCAAATCGCCCTGCGTTGCCCCGGGCGCCGGATGGCAAGTGCTTGCAGGATATGCCGGAGGCCCGTGGCACAAGCCCTGCGAAAGGGAAAAGCTCGCGATCAAGCGAACATACTCATGAAAACCAAGGAAGAAGAACTCAAGGATGCCCGCAATGAAGATCCCATCACCGGCGAACCGGGGAGTCATCCCGTGGGCGTGGGTCTGGGAACGGCCGGCGGTGCCGCTGCCGGAGCTGCCATCGGAGCCGTAGGGGGTCCGGTTGGCGCCGCGATCGGTGCGGTGGTCGGTGGCGTCGCGGGCGCTGCTGCGGGCAAGGCCGGTGCGGAAGCGGTGAATCCCACCGAAGAAGACCGATACTGGCGGGAAAACCACGCGCGCCAGGATTACGCCGGGCCGAATGACATCTACGATGACTACGAGCCCGCCTACCGCATGGGCTATGAAGGTCCCGCGCGTTATGGCGCGGTGTGGGACGAAGCAGAGCCCTCGCTGGAAAGCGAATGGGAACAACGCCGCGGCAGATCCCGTCTCGACTGGGAACGGGCGAAGCACGCCGTCCGCGCCGGTTGGCACCACGTCGAGCGACGACTCCCCGGCGATGCCGATGGGGACGGCCGCTGATCTCCTCCCCCTGATATGTCGTTCGGGCCGGCATCCATCTGCCAGCCCGAACGGCATCCACCTCAACCCTCCTCTCATTATGGAATTCTTCTTTCCCGGCGCCGCGTCGATCAGTGCCGCGCACCGGCTTCATGGTGAACTCGCGGAAGCCGTCTCGCAGGCAACCGGCTGGGCGGTGACACCCACGAAGGTTTTTGCCCTCCGCTATCGGGCAAATGAACGGGAATTCCTCGCGGAGGTCGGAGTGATTCATCCCCCGCTGCCCGACGAGGCCCCGGTGCTGGCGATTTTCCATACGCCTGCCGCTTTCCTGGTTTGCACCGCCTTGCACGGGATCGGTGAAACGCTTCCCGTCATCGTCGGCCGCGAAGCGGTGTCAGACGTGGAATACTTCAATGGAGTGCATGATCCCGTGGGCGTGAAGGTCAGATGAGCGCACGCCGGTCCATGCGCCCGCGGTAGGGCGCCGCGGCCCGCGGCGCCGCCGAAGCTCCCCCTAACTGCCCGCCCCATCCGCCAGCCTAAGCAGTGGCGACACTCCTGTCGCCGGCGCGGACGTGCCCCAACCGAACGCAACGACCCCACCACCCCGCGAAGCGCAATCCGATTGTTGATTGAAATATTGATGATTGGTGATTCCGCGCAGCGGCCCCAGCGCACTCCGATTGATGATTGCGAGGTTGATGATTGAGTGATTCCGCGCAGCGGTGATTCCGCCTTTCCCTCTTGTTCGTCGGACTCCAAGTTAGGCTCGACTGAAACGCTTTCCCCAAACCAACAGAAACCGCACATGAACAAAGTCACCCCATTCTTGTCATTCGACGGGCAAGCCGAGGAGGCGGCCCGGTTCTACGTCTCCCTCCTGCCGGACTCGCGGATCGACCGCGTCACCCACTCGCCGATAGACACGCCCGGTGGCCCGGCCGGCACGGTGCTCCTCGTCGAGTTCACGCTCGCCGGCAGCCCGTACATCGCGCTGAACACGCCGGGCTTCACCTTCACCGAGGCGGTCTCGTTCCTCATCTCCTGCGCGGATCAAGCCGAAACGGACCGGCTCTGGGCGGCGCTCACCGCGGATGGCGGCTCGGAGGTCGCCTGCGGCTGGCTTAAGGATCGCTGGGGCGTCTTCTGGCAAGTCACGCCGACCCGCCTGATGGAGCTGATCCGAGACCCCGACCCGGACCGCGCTCGCCGCGCCATGGAGGCCATGGTGAAGATGATTAAAATCGACATCGCCGAAGTGGAACGTGCCGCCGACGGCGCCTAAGCCATCCGAACGTCGCCGCACCCGGCGTGAATCACCAATCATCAATCCTCCAATCATCAATCAGAGGGCGCTTCGCGGGGACTGGGAGTTCGGCAGGCAGTCGGTTGGGACCGTGCGGTCCCGCTTTTTCACCTGTTCCACCTGATAAGCAGGTGAGGAACAGGTGAAACCTCATGGCCTGGGGATCCATTGAGGTTGGCTTGCGCTCCTGCCTCTTCATCGAACTCCTCACCTGATAAGCAGGTGAGGAACAGGTGAGAGTTCATGGCCATGGGTGCCATTGGGGTTGGGTTGTTGGTTGGAGATCGCCCGCTTGTATGCTTCGAAGCGTGCTTTGGATTCCTCGGCCTCGGCGATGCGGTAGACTTGGCTGGCGACGCCGACGAGCTGGGCGGCGGTGTCGGACGGAATCGTTCCGGCGAGGGCGGCGCGAAGGACGGCCTCGGCCATCGGATAGGGGCCCGAGGCCTCGGTGACTTCCACCGCCACGGGGGCAGAGGTGGCTTTGAGCGGCGGGAGAAGCCGCTCCATGACGAGTCTGGCGGCGGCCATGTCTCCGTCCAGGGCTTTACGGACGACGACTTCAGCCACGGATTCGACGTCATTCTCGAGGCGCAAGCGGAGCGCGGAAGTCTCACTGCGGGGTCTGCCACTGGCATTCCCGGAGCGGCCGGGAAGGAAGCGCCCGCGAGAGGTGCGGAGGGTTCCGGTTTCTTCCGATGAATGGGAAGCTGCGGAGTCCGGGACGGGAGCGCCCGCCGGAAGGAGATTTGTGAATGTAGGCATGGGGGTAACATGCCATGAGGGAAAACCCATGATCCACTTCCAGCGGTGGTCCCCGCCGAGGCGAACCTCGAACCTTGATCGTACCGCAGATGAACGAGGCGGGAGCGGAGCGCGACGGCGGATTGCCCGCCATGGATTCCAGCTTCCAGCGATGGCCGCTTTGGAAACGACGGCTGATTGCCTTAAGTTAGCGCCATTCTCAGGTTGGCCCTTCGAGACAAGGAGCGGCTACGACAGTTCTTACCATGCTCTAGCCGGTCGGTGAAGCGCAGCGAACCACCGGTTAGCATCGAAGAACAATCGCGCCCGGGAGGGCCGCTGGAACCGCGGGCACGGACGATGAGGATTCATCCTGCTGGCCCACGATTATTGTTGGATAGCATCAAAGGATTCTCTTGATTGCGGGGGCCGATGTTGCTCCGATTCGGCTCATAATCTAACTATGCCTATGTCGAAGTCACTTGTTTTGAGCTTCGAAGAACATGATTCTTTTAGTCGCCAAGAATTTTGCCTGCGGCTTGAGAAATTCATCCTGGTCGAGAATGACTTCGTCGAAGGAAGTCTTGTTGTATCGATTGACGCAGGTTTTGGGTCGGGAAAGACGACCTTCCTCGAAATGTGGAAGGATAGCCTTTTGACGAGAAGAAATAAGGGTCAATTTGAACCAATGCCGGTGATTCTCAATGCGTGGGAGAGCGACCATTGTGGCGATCCCCTTTCTTCTATCTTGGCTGGGCTGTTGCAAGCAATCGATGATTGGAAGGGGAACGACCGCCCGGACAAGAGTGGGCTCGCAAATGCTGCGAAAGATGTAGCATGGTTTTTCCTAGGATTGGCGAATGAGTTCACTGCAAAAGCAGGAGTAAATCCATTAAAGGCAGCTGAACATTCAGCCGCAAAGAAGACTGCACGCAGCAAAATTCCCGATTTCATCAGCCTGTACCGGGAGAGAGTGCAGTCCCTTGCGAAGCTGAAGGATGAACTAGTCGCTACATTTGGCGGCCAAACTCAAAAAGTCATTATCTTCGTAGATGAGCTTGATAGATGTCGGCCAGACTACGCTATCTCCTACCTAGAGACCATAAAACACGTTTTTGATTTGGATGGGATCGTTTTCGTGCTTGCAGTTGATCTTTCGCAGCTCGAATCGTCAGCCAAAGCGTTGTTTGGTGAAGGGTTGGATTTCGACAATTATTATCGAAAGTTCTCCCATCGGACTATTCAATTGCCTCTCCCGTCTCGGCGCGATTTCGAAGGTCTCTCCAAGAAATATTTTGCAAGATATCTTGAGATTGCTGGGAAACGCATGAGTGTGTTGTCCGCTGGACGAGTGCTGGATCATATCCCTCCGCTCGCGAAGGCTCTAGAAATGCGTCCTAGGCAGATCCAAGAAGGCTTCCGTATTATGGGGCACGCTGCAGCAACCCTAAGCGACGACGCTCGTGGAAACCTATACTGGGGGCTAGGCGCAGGCCTCGCTTTAATGAGTTTTTTAAAGGTGAGTCATCCTTCGGTGTTTCAAAGGTTCACTAGAGGAGGTGCTTCAAAGGAGGTCGTAGGGCTACTCGCCTCGGGATTGGACAAGCGAGAGGCTCAATGGTGGGTAGAACTCGTTGTCAGTGGAATATCGGGTGCCGACGCTCCATTGAGACCGTTGGTCGATGTGATGTTCGATATTGCGACAGTTTTTCCGAATTTGAATTCGGTGGAAGCAATCACTGCCAATTTCGGCGATGCTTGGGGCAGCAATCGACGCCGCCTATTTAGAATCGGGTCAATGATTGAAAACATCGAATCCTTCTTCCAAAGTACATAGAGCCCCGGCGGAAATGGCTTTGTCGTTATTTGATCCCGTAGCTCCTGCGCTAACCTTGGGGAAACCCATCATGGCGAGTTATCCCCAGAAGCCTGCACTCAAGCTGCGGTGCAGGACGATCCGGCATTCGAATGGTTCCATCGTCGGCGAGTCGGGCGACCAGCGGTCCCGTGAAAAGACAACGGCTTTAAGCCTCGGGGGCGAGTCAAAAAGGTGGACAACAGAACGAAGAATGCCACGTAACCAACTGGAGAATTGCCAGTAAGGCCCTGGGTGACTATACCTAGACAGTGACATCGTCGCGTCTCACGATTCTCTTTCTTACCGCCATTATTGCGATGCTTGGCGTGGGATTCTTTGCCCAATTCCCTGCGGTGTCAGTTACCGCCGCGGTCTCTTACACGGTAGTCAAATTGATCGGCTCAACTGTTTCAGGAATTAGGGATGCCAGACAATTCAAAGCCCATACACTACAGCCCCTTGAGCCATCTCCATACGACTCCGCGATAGAACGGCTCGAAGTGGCGATTACGATTGCATTCTTGATACACCTTGTGATTCCGGGGGCGACCATGGGGGCCGGTGCGATTGGCTGGTTCGGTATCGTCGCAAACGTCCTAGTTGTTGGTGTTGTGGCGATGTTTGTTGGTGGAGCAAATATTGAATTCACCCGCAGAAGAGGCTGGGATTTCAAACGGCCTCGGGCGCGTCGCTGAACATCTCCACCGCGAGCGGCTCTCCAGAAAGTCGCCACCTGGCGAAGTCGCAATCTACAACGTTCGCCTTGATTGCTTCGACCCCTGCCAACGTTAAGTAGAAGGTGGGCCCGGACTCAATCCGCGACGTTGGAATCCTTCCAGGACTCGAGACCAAGAATGACTGCGAAACACGCACGGCGGCCACACCCCGTTCATCCGGGTTCTCGACCACAAACATCGAAAGAACATCCCTAGAGGTGAAGCCCATGGCTTGCAACTCCGGCAGATCAATGATTAGGCTCCCGTCTCCATCCCTAGGACCGGGCCTAGCAAGAAACTCGGGTATTTGAGAAATCGGAATGAAGACGGGCCGGCTATAGATAAACTCTGAATTCATATCTCCCAAGAGGTAGTGTCCGAACGCAATTCGATCAATATCTTTTTTATCTTACAATCTTGCAATCTTACAATCTTGCAATTTTATAACTTGATATACTTTTGTTGTGTCCGCGTCGGCCCTAACAACGCGCCCGAAAGGCTCGACGGCAGGCAAGCTCTGCCTTGTCCTGCCCGCTTTGGTTGTTTGCGCTCGGTGGCTCAGACCTGATTCCCCCTCTGCCCCACTCATCGCAGTTAGCCGCAACACCATTTCTAAGATTTTGGAGGGGAGGGGGAGCGTTGGGGCGGCTTGAGGATCGCGAGAGATGCCTCCCAGCCGGAACGCCACAGCCGCTCCGCTACCTTTTGCGGCAGGCGGGGCCCGGTTGACGGCGGGCTGCATTCGACCTACCAACGCGGTCCCTCGCGCGGCGGTGAGTTCCACCGCTGGCGATGGGCGAGGCAGCCCACTTGAGATCCGTTTCATGTTCCTAGCACTGTTCCAGAAGAAACGAGGCACGTGGAGGGACGATGCCTTGGCGGGCTTGACCACGGCGCTGGCGCTGGTGCCCGGGTCGATTGCGTTTGCGTTCGTGGCCGGGGTGCCGCCGGTGGCGGGACTCTATGCGGGGATCATCGTCTGTCTGATCACCGCGGCCTTGGGCGGCAGGCCGGGGATGATTTCCTCCGCGGCGGGATCGCTGGCGGTGGTGATGGTGGCGCTGGTGGCAGAGGGCGATCGTAGGGGAGGGGAGGGCGCGGGCCTGCAATATCTCCTGCTGGCGGTGGTGCTGATGGGCTTGATCCAAGTCGCGGTCGGGCTGCTCAAGCTGGGGAGATTCATCCGGCTGGTGCCGCATCCGGTGATGATGGGTTTCGTCAATGGCCTCGCGATCGTGGTCTTCCTCTCGCAGATCAAGATGTTCCGGGAGCGAAAGGGCGCGCTGGTGGGCGATTGGCTGACCGGCATGGAGCTCGGCGTCATGTGCGGCCTGGTCGGGGCGACGATGTTGATCACCTACCTGCTGCCGCGTTTCACGAAGAAGGTGCCGCCCTCGCTAGTGGCGATTGTTGTCGTCAGCCTGATCGCGGCGATGGGGCTGCCCGCGCAGACGGTGGGTGACCTTTCCAGCGTCCGCGGCTCGCTGCCCTCCTTCCACCTCCCGGCGGTGCCGATGACCTGGGAGACGTTCCGCTTCGTGGGGCCCTATGCCCTGATCCTCGCGATGGTAGGATTGGTGGAGACCCTGATGACCCTGCAGCTGATCGACGAACTCACCGAAACCCGCGGCAAGGGCAACCGCGAGTGCCTCGCGCTGGGAGCCGCGAACATCGTGTGCGGCTTCTTCAAGGGGATGGGCGGCTGCGCGCTGGTGGGGGAGAGCCTGATCAATATCAGCTCCGGCGGCCGGGGGCGGATGTCGGGCGTGATCGCGGCGCTGTCCGTCCTGACCTTCGTGCTGGTCGGTGCGCCGCTGATCGACCGGATTCCGGTGGCGGCACTGACGGGGGTGATGTTCGTGGTGGTGATCGCGACCTTCGAATGGACCAGTTTCAAGACCTTCCGGCGGGTGCCGCTGAGCGATGTGCTGGTGATCGTGGCCGTGACGGTTATCACGGTTTTCGCCGACCTTGCCTTGGCGGTGCTGTCGGGAGTGGTCTTGTCCGCGCTGGTCTTCGCCTGGAAGAGCGCGAAACACGTCCGGCTCTCGCTGCTCAGCGATTCGCCGGCGGACCGGATCTACCGGATCGAAGGGCTGCTTTACTTCGCCTCGGTAAAGAACTTCGCGGAGAAATTCCGCCCCGAGGGAGACCCGGAGCGGGTGATCCTGGATTTCCACGAAGCCCGCGTGTGTGACTACTCCGGGCTGGAAGCGATCAAGGCGCTGGCCGAGCGCTACCACAAGGCGGGCAAGGGCCTCCAGCTCCGCCACCTCTCTCCCGATTGCCGCAGGATGCTCGAGCGCGCCACCGGGCTGGTGGACATCGAAGTGGCCGAGGATGATCCCGACTATCTGGTGGCAAGGGTTTTTCCGGCGAAGGCGGGAGCGGTCCAGGACTGAGGCGGGGGAATGATTTCCTCCTCCGGGATGGAACGAACCGCGGAGGCGCGGAGGTTGCGGACGCGAACGCGGAGATCTTGATGGGAGTCCCAGGAGGAGTGCGTGCGATCTCACTCTGCCACCCAGCGCCATGGGCAGCGTTCCCCCTATCAGCCATCGTTTCCTGACCCCCGACCCCCGGCCCCGTGGCCCACCCGGCAGAGTCGCAAAATCCCTCCCGCTTCCCTCATCATCTCCTCCAAATGATGAACCACTTCGTCCCGCCCATCCTGGTCCACCTCCCCTCCATCCGCGCCCACGGGCAAAATAAAAAACACGCCAAATCGCCGTCTTGTGCGACTTCGCGGACAACCCCGACTCTCCCTCCAACACCCGGCCTCGCCCCACCAAGCTCCGCGTTCGCCTCCGCGACCTCCCCGCCTCCGCGGTTCGTTCCCTCCAACCCCTTCCAAAACCTGGCGCACTTGGCGTCTTGGCGGTTCCCCTCTGCCTCTCATTTGAAGTCCGGTCCCAAAAAAGAAAAACAGGGGTTCTCGCCGCCTTGTGCGACTTCGCGGACAACCCCGACTCTCCCTCCAGCAACCGACCTCGCCCCACCAAGCTCCGCGTTCACCTCCGCGACCTCCCCGTCTCCGCGGTTCGTTCCCTCCAACACCCCGAAGCGACTTCGCCTCTCACTTTCTTCCACTGATCACCGATCACTTGGCACCTGCCCTTTCCACCAGCTCTCCGCGCTCCCTCCGCGACCTCTGCGCCTCCGCGGTTAGGTTTCTCCCCGGCACGGGACCGGTCCGCGCGTTTGATGAAAGATCCTCATGCGTTGCGTCGTTCCCTCCTGCCGGCGCGTCCGATGCTTGAAAATCAAGGATTGAACGGATGGCAGGGGCCGGGAACTAACAAGAATATGCCACGTCCCGGCTGGACATGCCGGGGAGGACGAGCGAAACCCGTCTAACCAATCCGCCGGTTTCCCGCCTTGACTTGGCCGGTCCAACATGTTGGCCTCCGGCCTGCCCGGAATCTTTCTGTTTCAATCGCTTGCCGCGTCGCCGATCGCTTCCCAATCCCTGAGCCACATGGACCTCACTTCTCCTCTCTGGTATTTCTCCTACATCCTCGTGCTGACCGGTCTGGCGGGATACGGCTTCCACCGGCTGTGCATCGTTTACCTGTATCTCCGCCACTCGCGGAAGAAGCCGGAGCCGAAGGAGATCTTCACGGATCTACCGCTGGTCACCATCCAGCTCCCGGTCTTCAACGAGATGCACGTCGTGGACCGCCTCCTGGATTCCGTCGCGAAGCTCGATTACCCGAAGGACAAGCTGCAGATCCAGGTGCTGGATGACTCGACCGACGAGACCACGGCGATCTGCCAAGCGGGCGTGGAGCGCCTGCAGGCCCAGGGCTTCGACGCGGAAATGATCCACCGCACCGACCGCACCGGCTACAAGGCTGGCGCGCTCGAGCACGGCACCCAGTTCGCCAAGGGCGAGCTGCTTTTCATCCTGGATGCGGACTTCGTCCCGAATCCGGACGTGCTCCAGAAGACCGTCCACTACTTCTCCGACGACAACATCGGGATGATCCAGACCCGCTGGGGTCACCTGAACCGCACCTACAACGTGCTGACCCGCATCCAGGCCATGTTCCTGGACGGTCACCTGGAGCTGGAGCAGACGGCGCGCAACCGCAGCGGCCGCTTCTTCACCTTCAATGGCACCGCCGGGATCTGGCGGAAGGCCTGCATCGCCGACGCCGGCGGCTGGGAGCACGACACCCTGACGGAGGACATGGACCTCAGCTACCGCGCGCAGCTGAAGGGCTGGCGCTTCATTTTCCTCAATGACGTCGAGACCCCGGCCGAGCTGCCGGTGGACATGGACGGCTTCAAGAGCCAGCAGCACCGCTGGACGAAGGGCTCCATCCAGGTCTGCAAGAAGGTCCTGCCCGCCATCTGGAAGGCCAAGGTGCCGCTCTACATCAAGATGGAGGCCACGGCGCATCTGACCTCGAATTTCGCCTATCTGATGCTAATTTGCCTGTGTTTCCTGATTTACCCGAATCAGAAGGCTGCGCCGGACTTCGGCGACTTCACGACCTACATCGTGAATATCCCGATCTTCTTCTTCGCCTCCGTCTCGGTGATCGTCTTCTACGTCACCGCCCAGAAGGCCCTGCGCCCGTACAGCTGGTGGAAGGAACTGCCCTACCTGCCGCTCCTGCTCGCCCTCGGCATCGGGATGTCGGTCAGCAACGCCAAGGCGGTGATCGAGGCGATCTTCAACCACCAGTCCGGCTTCGTCCGCACGCCGAAATATGGCATCGACCAGAAGCCCAAGGCGGATTGGAAAAAGAGCAGCTACAAGGCGATGAAGACCCTCACCCCGGTGGTGGAATTGCTCTTCGCCTTCTTCTTCCTCTTCGTGGTGGTCGAGGCCACCATGCAAGGTCGCTATTCATCGGCAATTCTTCTGCTTCCCTTTCCGGTCGGTTTCTTCTATACATCGCTTTCGTCGATGGCCCGCTTGCTGCCCTCCGGTCGCGTTCCTTCGGACTCCACTGCTGACAACACCACGGAATCCTAGAAGCACCCCAATGATCAGGCGAATCCTGCATTACGCCCTCGCATCTGCATTGATACTCCCCGCAACCCTGTCCTTGAACAGTTGCGGCTCGGCAAAAGACACCCGCAACCAAATGGTGGTGAGTGTCACCGACCAGCGCATGCTGCTGGTTCGGGACGGCAAGCCGGTCAAATCCTACACCATTTCCACGTCGAAATTCGGCATCGGCTCGAAAAGCGGCAGCAACTACACGCCGCTCGGGACGCTGGAAGTCGCCCGGAAAATCGGCGACGGCTATCCGTCCGGCATGGTTTTCAAAAGCCGCCGGCCGACCGGGGAAATCCTCCGGCCGAACGCCCCCGGGCGCGACCCGATCGTGGGCCGCATCATGTGGCTGCACGGACGGGAAGAGCAGAACCGCAATACCTTCAAGCGCTGCGTCTACATCCACGGCACCCCCGAGGAGTGGCGGCTCGGCACGCCTGCTTCCTACGGATGCATCCGGATGGGAATGAAGGACGTGGTCGATCTTTACGACCGGATCGGCGAAGGGGCGGAGGTCCGCGTGATGCGTGGCTCGCTGCTGGAAACCTGGGAAGGGCAGGAGTATGCCAAAAAGCACTCTCCGGAACTGCTCTGCCCGCCCCGTGTCGCGAAATTGTAATTCCTCCCGCCAGACAAGCTTGACAGGGGCGGCCGTGTCACTACATTGCCGCCCCCGCGCGATCCCGGTCGCCGCAACCGTCCGAACTCTCTCATCATGGCCAATCACAAGTCCGCCCTCAAGCGCGTCCGTCAGACCAAGGTCCGCACCGAGCGCAACCGCGCGCGCAAGACCGTCATCAAGACCCTGCGCAAGAAGACCCTCGCTGCTGTCGCCGCCGCCGATGCACCGGCTGCCGGCCAGTCGCTCGCCGAATTCTCCTCCGCGGTGGACAAGGCTGCCAAGAAGGGCCTCATTCACAAGAACAAGGCCGCGAATCTCAAGAGCAAGGCCGCCAAGGCGATCGCCTCGATTGCCTGAGCCGCTTCCCGGACGGTTTTGATTTTCCGAAGCGGCTCCGGTTTCCGGTGCCGCTTCTTCTTTTAAACCCATGTCCCAAGCACCCCAAGAATCCGAATCGCGCCAAGCAAAGGCTGCGAAAATCGCCGCAAATCCTTCAGGCTACAAGGTCTGTGAAGGCTGCGACTCCATTGTCGGAGTCGGCGCGGTGCTCTGCCCGAATTGCCACAGCTATCGCTTCGACGGATCCGCCGAGCGCGTGATCTTCCAAGCCAAGGCTCTCGGGTCGCGCGAGCAGACTTCGGTGACGGCCGGGGATTTGAGCTAGGGCCGCTGCGCGGAATCACCAATCTTCAATCCTCCAATCATCAATCGGAGTGCGGCCTTCGGCCGATCCAAGGAGGGGGTGCGTCTCGCGCCCCTTTACTGTTTTCGGGCAGGCGCTTGAGAGAAGTCCGCACACGACGTGTGCGGATGAATGGTCCGAGGCGGCACTTCCCATTGTGGCGGATCGCCACTTTCCACGCCGCTCGCTCCTTGGTGGCGGGCAATCAGGGGGCCATCCTGCGAGGCAGGCGCCTCGCGGTCCCGGGAGTGTTCCTCCGTGGCGGGCGATCGAGGTCCGTTCGCCCGAGCACGGTGTGCGGACTACCTTTACCGTTGCGTGACCTTCAGGCCGCTGGTGAGGGCTTCGACGACGACCTTGTGGGCGGCATCGATTTCCTCGGCCTTCAGGGTGCGGTCGGCGGCGCGGTAGTGCATGCGGTAGGCGATCGACTTGCGGTCGGCGGCGAGCTTCTCACCGCTGACATCGCGGAAGACATCGAAGCACTCGAAGCCGACTAGGAGCGGCTCCTTCACCTTCGAAGCGAGCACGCGCTCGATTTCGGCATTCGCCAGTGCGGCGGGTGCTTCCATGGCGAGGTCGCGCGAGGAGCCGGGGAAGAGCGGGAGATCTTCCAGCGAGCCATTGCCGCCGACGAGCTTGCGGAGCTTCGGCAGATCCAGCTCGGCGACAAAGATGGGGCCGGGGGCATCGAGCTCGCGCTGGCGGGAGGGCAGGAGCATCGCGAAGGTGCCGAGATTTTGTCCGCCCACCTGGATATCGCAGGCGAGCGCGAAACCGTCGCGGTTGCGCGGCAGGAGTTGCAGGGCAGCGCTGGGCACAAGTGCGGTGATCACGGCCTTCAGGTCATAAAGGTCCGCGATGGATTCCGGGTGCGCCCAGCTTGCGGGTAGGGCCGGGCCGGAAAGCAGGATGCCGAGCGAGTCGGACTCGAGGTCCTTGGCCTTGCCACCGCCTGCATTACGGAAGACGCGGCCGATCTCGAAGAAGCGCAGGGCTTTCGTGCCTTGGCGGATATTGCGAGCGGCGGAAGCGACCAAGCCGGGGATGACGCTCGGGCGCATGACGGCGTGATCCTCGCTGAGGGGCAGGCTCACGCGGATGGTGTCACCGGGCAGCAGCGGCTTGAGCGGCAGGGCATCGGTCACCTGCGCGTCGGAGATCAGCTTGATGGTCTGGCACTCGTGGAAGCCGAGACCGGCGAGACGCTCGCGCAGGCGCATGTCGGCATCGTAGGCGGCATCGACCGGGCTCGATGGCACGAAGGTGCCGCTGAAGCGGGAGGGCACGGCATCGAGGCCCTTCACGCGAACGATTTCCTCCACGAGGTCGATGTGGCGCTGCAGATCGGCGCGGAAGGAAGGCACGCTCCAGGTGCCGTCGGCGTTTTTAGAAAGGCCGAGACGGGTGAGGATCGTGGCGGCTTCGTCGTGGCCGATGCTCGAGCCGGTGAGCTGGTCGAGCTTGGCGAGGTCGAGTGCCACCGGCTTGGTGAGCACCGGGGCTTCACCGGCGGCCATGGTCACGGCCTCCGCGGTGCCGCCCGCGATTTCGAGGATCAGCTTCGCCGCCAGTGCGGAGCCGGAGAGCACGCCTTCCGGATTCACGCCGCGCTCGAAGCGGTAGGAGGAGTCCGAGGCAAGCGCGGTGCGGCGCGAGGTGCGGCGGATGCGGGAGGGCGTGAAATACGCCGACTCCAGTAGAATGTCCGTGGTGGCTTCCGTGACGCCGCTGTCCGCGCCACCCATCACGCCGCCGAGAGCGAGGGCGTGGCCGGCTTCGTCCGAGATCACGCAGTCCTCGGTCTGGAGGGTGTAGGTCTGATCATCGAGCGCGAGGAATTCCTCGCCTTCCTTCGCGGTGCGGATGACGAGCGCGCCGGAAACCTTCGTGGCATCGAAGGCATGGAGTGGCTGGCCGACCTCATGCAGCACGAAATTGGTGATATCGACGATGTTGTTGATCGGGCGCAGGCCGATCGATTCCAGTCGCTCGACTAGCCAGCCGGGGCTGTCGGCCACCTTCACGCCGGAGATTTTCACGGCGGTGTAGAAAGGGCAGACATCGCCGGCTTCGATCTTCACGCCATCCTGCGTGAAGGACGTGCGCGCCGGGATTTCCAGCGGAGCAAGTGGCACTTCGAGCAGCGTGGCCATTTCGCGGGCCATGCCGTAGTGGCTGAGCAGGTCCGGGCGGTTCGGAGTCACTTCGACTTCGAGCAGCACGTCACCGTCGAAGAGTTCCTTCACCGGCTTTCCGACCGGGAAATCGTGCGGCAAGATCATCAGGCCATCCTCGGCATCGACCAAGCCGATCTCGCTCGCCGAGCAAAGCATGCCCTTCGATTCGACACCGCGCATCTTCGTCTCGCCAATGGTGAAGCCGCCGGGAAGCGCGGCGCCCGGAAGCGCGCAAGGCACCTTGTCGCCCACCTTGTAGTTCTTCGCACCGCACACGATCTGGCGCAGCGTGCCTTCGCCCGCATCGACCTTCGTCACCTTCAGCTTGTCGGCATCCGGATGCTGCACGGCCTCCATGATCTGCGCGACGACGACCTGGTCCGACGACACGCCCTTTACCTCGATGCCTTCAACTTCAACGCCAGCAAAGGTAAGCAAGCGGTCCAACTCCTCCGGAGTCTTCCCCTTGAGATCCACATGGGTCGCCAGCCAGTTCAGCGAAACATTCATACAAGAAAATTCGTTAGATTCGTCCGATTCGTGGTGCCTCAGCTCAAGCGAACTGCTTCAGGAAGCGCGCGTCGTTCTCGATGAGCAGGCGGATGTCCTTGATGCCCCAGCGGATCATCGCGAGGCGATCGAGGCCCATGCCGAAGGCGAAGCCGGTGACCTTTTCCGGATCATAGGCGCCGTCCTTGCGCGAGGCATTGATGGCCTCGAACACGGCGGGATCGACCATGCCGCAGCCGGCCACCTCGATCCACCGGGGTGCCTGGCCCTTCGCGTGAAGCTTCACGTCGATCTCGAAGCTGGGCTCGGTGAAGGGGAAGAAGTGCGGGCGGAAACGGACCTCGGTGTCCGCGCCGAAGAGCTCGTGGAAGAAATACTCCAGCGTGCCCTTCAGGTCGCCGAGGGACACGTCCTTGTCCACGTAGAGGCCTTCGAGCTGGTTGAAGACGGAAAGGTGGGTCGCATCGATCTCATCGCGGCGATAAGCAGAGCCGGGCGCGATGATCCGGACCGGCGGGACCTGCGTCTCCATGGTGCGGACCTGCACCGATGACGTGTGAGTGCGCAGCAGCTTGCCAGAGTCGAAGTAGAAGGTGTCCTTCTCGTTGCGCGCCGGGTGATCGGCGGGCGTGTTCAGGGCGTCGAAGCAGTGGAACTCGTCCTCGATTTCCGGGCCGTCGGCGAGGGCAAAGCCCATGCGGCGGAGGATCGAGATCGCCTGGTGGCGGAGAATCGTGAGCGGGTGAAGGGAACCGTGATGAAGGGCGCGGGCGGGCAGGGTGACATCGATGCCCTCGAGCGCCTTCTTGTCCGCGGCATCCTGCAGGCCCTGCTGCTTGCCTTCCAGCGCTGCGGTGATGGCGCCGCGGGCGGTATTCAACAGCGCGCCAACGGCCGCCTTTTCCTCCTTCGGCACATCGCGCATGCCGGCGGAGACTTCGGTGAGCGTACCCTTCTTGCCGAGCACGGCCACGCGGGCGTCCTCCAGCGAGCGGGTGTCCGTCGCGGCTTCGATCCGGGCCAACGCCTCGGCCTGAATGGCTTCGATCTGATCCTTCATGGGAAAAGCGGGGCGCAGGGATTAGCCGCTGGAGGCGGGGGAGTCAAAGGCTTGTCCCGCGGGGTGGGGAAAAGTTGGGGAGTGGTTGGAGTTCCGTCGTCTCAGAATTGGGAGGGTTCTCGTTTTTGAGAGGCGTTATTTATTGTGAATCAGTCGATTGGAGGTGGTGGGCCGTGGTGTCCGGAGGGCCAGCCGTAGGCGCATTCGTGTGAATGCGGAGCGGTTCCTGAAGGCGGACAGTTCTGGAGCGTTCTGCCAGGCTGGAGCCTGGCGAGCCCGGGCGGCTGACAAATCGCTTCTCCGGAACGGGAGAACGCGGGATTGAGGGCGGAGTCTCCGTAATCCCGCATCCCGGGTGATAAGCCGCGCCCCTGCCTTGCCATCGGGCTTCCGGCCCGTCTCAATCCGCGGCGCATGGCCCGTCCCGGATTGATCCTGAAGCTGAGTTGCCCCGACCAAGCGGGGATCGTCGCGAAGATCGCGAGCTATGTGGCCGGGCATCGAGGGAACCTGATCGAGTTCGCGCAGTTCACGGACAAGCTTTCGCTGCGCTTTTTCGCGCGGCTGGAGATCGAGACCGGAGAGCTGGACGTGGATCCGGAGGATTTCATCGAGGGCTTCGGCACGCTGGGCCGGTCGATGAAGGCCATCTGGCACTTCCGCCGCCTGCCTTACAAGATGCGGACGGCGGTTCTGGTCACGAAAACGGACCACTGTCTCAACGAGATCCTCTGGCGCGCCGAGATCGGTGAAATGCCGGTGGAGATCACCTCGATCATTGGGAATCGGGAAACCTGCCGCTCGATCGCGGAGCGCGCGGGGATTCCATTTCATCTCATCGACATGGATGGCGATGCGAAGGCCGAGGGCTTCGCCCGCATCCGGCAGATCCTCGCGGACGAAAACGTGGAGCTCGCGGTGCTGGCTCGTTTCATGCAGATCATCCCGGATGATTTCTGCCGCGACTTCGCAGGGCGGCTGATCAATATCCATCACAGCTTCCTGCCAGCCTTCATCGGTGCGAATCCCTACAAGCAGGCCTACGAGCGCGGCGTGAAGTTGATCGGCGCGACGTGCCACTACGTCACGGCGGATCTCGATGCGGGTCCGATCATCGAGCAAGAGGTTGAGCGCGTGCAGCACTTCCACGCCCCGAATGATCTCGTGCGCCTCGGCCGGAATTGCGAGCGCATCGCTCTGGCCCGCGGCATCCGCTACCATGTCCACGACCGCACGATCATCGATGGACATCGGGCGATTGTGTTCCCGGATTGAGGGGGCCCGCTTGTGCAAGCCGGGAGGCTTGCGGTGTGCGCTGGACACAAAAAGCCGCCCGGCACGAGACCGGACGGCTTTTTCAAATGAGTCCTTTTCGGATCAGGCAGCGGCGGTCGCCTTCTTCTCGAGGGCGGCCTTGGCTTGGGCGATGATCGCGGAGAACGCGGCTGCGTCCTTTACGGCGATGTCCGCGAGGATCTTGCGGTCGGCTTCGATGCCGGCTGCATTGAGGCCTTCGATGAAGCGGGAGTAGGTCAGGCCTTCGTTGCGGGTCGCAGCGCTGATACGCTGGATCCAGAGACGACGGAACTGGCCTTTCCGCTTCTTACGGTCGCGGTATTCGTAGGTCATCGCCTTCCGGACCGCGTCCTTCGCGTAGCGGAAGAGCTTCGAGCGGAATCCGCGGAAGCCCTTGGCGCGATGAAGGACACGTTTGCGACGAGCGCGGGAAGCCGGGCTGTTGGTTGCGCGTGGCATGGTATCGTTTCGGGTCGGACAGGCCGTTGGTTATTCTTTCCTCCCTCAGTCTCGCTTGTCCGGTGGTACCCTCGCGGGTCAGGCTGAGATGGAGGCCGTCCGAGGCGCGGACGGGGGCGCGGTTTGTTGCTTCGCTTTAATGGAACGGAAGGTTTTCCTTCACGTTCTTGATGTCAGCATCGGAGACAAGGGCGGAATGGGTAAGATTCCGTTTGCGCTTGCGGCTCTTGCATTGGAGCAAGTGCCGGGCGCCTTGCTTCCGGCGCAGAACCTTACCGGTTCCTGTCACCTTGAATCGCTTGGCAACAGCCTTTCGAGTCTTTGCTTTTCCTGAGACGCGTGGCATGGGGCGGCGAAACTAGGGGGCGGACCCGGCTTGGCAAGGCAAAAGTAGCTCCTTTCCGGAAGTCCGCGGCAAGCCTGCGCTCGCATGAACACTATCCGGGGCTTGACCGGACCACCGGCCCGCCTCTTTCCTCCGCCCCGTGGATTCGATCACGCAGGCGGCCCTCGGGGCAGTGATGGGCGAACTGGTGCTGGGTCGCCAGCTTGGCCGCCGCGCCATCGCTTGGGGTGCCCTCTTCGGCACCATCCCGGACCTCGACGTGATCCTGTCCCCGCTGCTGGATACGGCCCGGAACCTCTCCTTCCACCGGGGCATTTCGCACTCTATCCTTTTGATGCTCATTGCCTCCGTGTGGCTGGCGAAGCCGCTGGCCCGGCGCTGGAAGAAGGACAAGGTGACCCCCCAGCGCGCCGGACTCTTCGTCTTCCTGGCGTGGAGCACCCACGTGTTGATCGATGTTTTCACGACCTACGGGACGAAGGTCTTCTCGCCCTTTTCCAGCTATCCGGCGTCCTTCGACAATCTCTTCATCATCGATCCCGTCTTCACCATCCCGCTGCTGGTGGCGGTGATTCTCGGGCTCTTCGTGAAGCCGAAGGAGTGGAAAAAAGGGAAGGGGATCCGCTCCGCATGGTGGTGCCTCGGGGTCAGCATCTTCTACGTTGGCCTCAGCTTCTGGGCGAAATACTCGGTCGGAAAGTCGATCGAGCGCGACCTCGCCCGCCGGGGTGTCTCGTGGCAGCGCAAAATGGAGGCCCCGTCGCCGTTTAATATCATCCTCTGGCGCACGCTGGTGGAGAGACCCGGCGAGATCTGGATCGGCTATCGCTCGGTTTTCGATTCCTCCGAACAGTCCATCCGCTGGATTGTCGTGCCGAAGGGTGAGGACGTGGTGGGAAAATACGCCGAAGAGCGTGAGGTAAAGACCGTCCTCAATTTCTCCAAGGGCTGGTGGATCGCCCGGAAGGTGCCCGGTGGCATCTGGCTGGCGGATCTCCGCTTCGGAGAGGGCCGGGCTTGGGACGAGAAGGGCCTCGCTCTTCGACCTACCTTCGCGTGGAATTTCCAAGCGGAGGATCAGAAGGACCGGCTGCGCACCCGTAGGCCTGAAACCCGCGCCGGCGTCGAAATGATGCGCCGAATGGTACGGCGTGCTCTCGGCGAGACCACAGCGTGGGATGCTTCCGGTGGAAGTGGTGGCCCCCGCTTGATCGGGAACCCAGGCCCAGCCGCCGTGCACGATCCGAGCGCCGCCGCCGGCCTACAGGAATATCTCGCCGAGCAGCGATAGCGCTTGGGAGGCACACTTCGGTTACGAAATAGGCACTTCGTCTGCTTGGCGTTCCACGTTGATGCGCCGGACGATTTCGGCGATTTTTATAGCCGATGGAAGACGCCTGTTTTGTCCCTCTCTCCCGCAGGCGCTTTCTCGCTGCCAGCGGTGCTTGGCTTGGCGGGGGGCTGATTGGAAATGCCGCCGCCGAGCGCCGCGGGAAGACCATCTCAATCCTCCACACCACAGACCTCCACGGGCACATCCTGCCCACGGTTACCTACGAGGGTCTCGGTGATGTCGGAGGCTTCGCCCGCTGCGCCACCCAGATCCGGCGCTGGCGGAAGGAATTTCCGGACTCCCTGCTCGTCGATATCGGCGACGTCTATCAAGGCACTGCCATCGGCCTGAACACCGGCGGCAAGGTGATGATCGAGCTCTTCAACAAGCTCGGCTACGACGCGTGGGTTCTTGGCAATCACGACTTCGACTGGGGTCGCGAAATCGTGGAAGGCGCGCTAGCCCTTTCCACGCCCGGCATCTTGACCGGCAATCTCCGCATCGATGGAAAGACCACGGGCAATGCCGCGGGCGTGTGGCAAAAGGTGAAGCCGTGGACCATCAAGGAGATCGGCGGCTTCCGCATCGGCTTGGTGGGCGTGATCACTCCCGGCCTGCCCTTCTGGCTCACGCCGAAGACCCTTGGCGGCGTCGAAGCCCTCAGCCCGGTAGAGTCCCTGCGCCGCAGTGTGAATGAGATGAAGGCGGAGAAGGCGGATGCGATCGTGGTGCTCGGCCACATGGGCTGGCGCTTCCAGGATGATTTCGCGAATCCCATCCGCGAGATGCTCGGGCAGGTGGAAGATGTGGATGTTTATCTTGCGGGCCATTCACATCAGGACCAGCCCTCATGGATGACGGGGCGCGTGCTCTGCTCGCAGGCGAATTACTATGGCATCCACTGCGGTCGCGTGGATCTCACCTTTGATCTGGAAAGCCGCAAGCTGATCGACCGCCGTGCCTTCACGGTGCTGATGGATTCGCGCTTCGACTTGGATCCGCTCGTGATTGAGGTCGCGAAGCCGGAGCTTGCGAAGGCGGAGGAACAGATGAAGCGGAAGGTCTGCACGGTGAAGCGGGAGATCCCAGCCGATGGCGTGGCTCCGCTGCTCTGCGAGGCGTTCGCCGCCGCCCTGCTAAAGAACGGAACTACGGTGGATGGCGTATTTCACGGCACCTTCGGCAAGGAACCGATCGAAGCGGGTGAGAAGACCGTGGGGGATTGCTGGAAGATCCTGCCGTATGAAAACGGCCTCGTCGTGGCCGAACTCACTGCCGCCGAGCTCATCGGGATCGTCGTGGAAGATGGCGGCACCCGGCTTTTGTGGCCCTTCGAAATCGAGCTTGGCGACGGTGGAAAAGCAAAGCGCTTCGTCTTCAACGGGCAGCCCGTGGATGAATCCAAACGCTATCGCATCGCCTTCAATACCTACGATGGTCAGTCCGGGGGCAGGAGGCTGATGAAGCTGAAAGAGATTCTTCTCCGGGCGGAGAGCAAGCGCCAGGAAATCGATCTCGGGACGCGGCAGGCGTTGGTCGATTACCTCTTGGACAAAGGTGAGATCTGACTACGGGATCGCTCCTGTAGTCATGTGAGGGACCCTACTTTGGCACGTGAGGCTCGAAGGTCATCGCGCGTTCGTGTTCGCGGGCCTTGGCGGTGCGGCGGGCTTCCTTGAAGAAATGCTCCTGGGCACGGAATTTTTTCTCTCCGTTGCCGGGCTTGATGCGTTCGGACGAACCGTCCGGCAAAATCTTGGAAGCTTGGGTATTGTCCTGGAAGAAGGCCTCCAGGATGCGCAGCAAGCGACGACGGGCCCGGCTGTCCTCTACCGGAATCATCAGCTCGACCCGGCGGTCGAGATTGCGGCCCATCCAATCGGCGGAGGCGATGAAGATGCCCGGATCACCGCCTTGGTGGAAATAGAAGATGCGCGCGTGTTCCAGGAAGCGGTCGATGATGGAAACCACCCGGATGTGTTTCGAGTGTTTCGCGTCTCCCGTTTTCAGGCAGCAGATGCCGCGGACGTTGAGATTGATCTCCACGCCTGCCTTCGAAGCCTGATAGAGCGCGGCGATGATATCGGGGTCCTGGAGCGAATTCACCTTCGCGAGGATGCGGGCGGGTTCGCCTTGGCGTGCGCGCTCGGCCTCGGAGGCGATCAGATCGAGCAGGCGCGGCTTCATCGCCGTGGGCGCGGGGACCAGGCGCTGGAAGCGCAGCAGCTTCGAGCGGCCCGTGACTGCATTGAAGAAAAGCGAGGCATCCGCGCCATATTCCGGACGGCAGGTGAGGAGGGAAATATCGGTATAAAGGCGGGCCGTGCTTTCGTTGTAGTTGCCCGTGCCGAGGTGGACGTAGCGGCGCAGACGGCCGTCCTCGCGGCGTACCACCAGGCAGATCTTCGCGTGGGTTTTGAGTCTTTTGACGCCGTAAACGATCTGCGCGCCAGCGCGCTGGAGTTCTTCCGCCCGGAGCAGATTGCGGGCTTCATCAAAGCGGGCCTTGAGCTCCACCAGCACCGTCACCGTCTTGCCATTTTCAGCGGCACGGATGAGCGCGTCGATGATGCGGGATTGGCGCGCCGTGCGATAAAGCACCTGCTTGATGGAAACCACCTGCGGATCATCGGCGGCTTCCTCGACGAGCCGCATGACCGGCTCGAAGCTTTCGTACGGGTGATGTAGTAGCACGTCCCGCCGCCCGATGGCTTCGAAGATCGAGTCGCCCGGCGCGAGTTCCGGGGAAGGCTGGGCCGGCCAATCTTCGTCGCGCAATCGATCGAAGCCCGGGAGGAAAGCGAGATCCATGAATCCCGCCAGTGCCAATGGCCCGGCAACCCGGTAGGTTTCATTGGAGGTGGCCGCGCATGACCCTTGGATCACCTTGGCGAGATCGCGCGGCAAGCTGGCCGGCAGTTCCAGCCGCACGGTGTCGGAGAGCTTGCGCGCGGCGAGGACCTCTTCCATTTCACCTGCCAGGTCGGCGGCATCGTCCTCCTGCACGGCGATGTCGCTGTTGCGCGTCACGCGGAAGCATGCCGTGGCCTCGACATCCTCCCCGGGAAACAGATCTTCGGCATGGAGCGCGACGACATCCTCGACGAGCACGAATGCCACCCCGTCTCCCACGTCACTCACTTGGACCCGGCGGCCGACTCCCTCTGGGATCGGGATCATGGCATGACGGATGGAGCCCGTTTCATTGTCCTTGATGCGGCACGCCACCACCAGTTGCAGGGCCGGAACCAGCGGAGGCTCTTCTCCGGGGACCACCGCGAGCGGGGTGAGCAGCGGGGAAATCGAATCATGGAAGGCCGCGGCGACCTGATCCGACTGCGCCGGCGTGAGGTCCCTCGTGCTGAGCAGGCGGATACCCGCGCTTCGCAGGCCTTTGGTGAGATTCTCGCCGAAGAGCCGGTACTGATCCTCGATCATCCGCTGCATCCGGCGCCGGATCGCGGCAAGCTGCTGGGTTGGCGTCATGCCGGATGGATCCGGGTTTTTGCGCCCGCTTCGTTGGAGGAGCATCAAGCTGCCCACGCGCACCTGGAAGAATTCGTCGAGATTCGAAGCGGTGATCGCGAGGAACTTCACCCGTTCAAGGAGCGGCAGATCGTCGCGAAAGGCCTCGTTGAGCACGCGCTGGTTGAACTCCAGCCAGGACAGCTCGCGATTGATGAAGGGAAGCGACATGGATGAGATGGTAGATGGTGGATGGTAGATTTTTCGACGGCGGACGGGTGGTGGCTTCAGGCTGTTTTCATCTGCCATCCCTTCCCTCACCCCGCGTCGTCGATGACCACTTCGAGCCCGAAGACCTGCTCGAAGAGATCCCCCTTGGATGCCATGGCGAGCTGCTCCACCGCGGCATCGTTCACACCGGGGAGAACCAGTCTCAAGCGCCGGTCGTCACGGCGGATCAGGATCTCGTGCACGCGCTGGTCGTGGGTGCGCTCGAGTGCATCCGCCACGCGGAGAATGGCGGAAAGCTTGGAGACGCGGATGCGATCGGCGGTGTCCAGATCGCGGTAGTTCGGGTGATCCACCCGCGGTCCGGAGTGGCGGTGGTAGCGGGCCACCATCGCAATCATCGTGATGTCGAGGCGGTCCAAGCCGAAAATCTCGCTGTTCAGGATGATATATTCCGAGTGCTTGTGGTGCGCGCGCGGGCTGACGAAGGTGCCCACCTCGTGGAGGATCGCCGCCACTTGGAGAAGCATCGCATCGTGCTTCGTCATGCCGTGCAAGCTCTGCAGCTCCGTGAAGAGATGATGGCAGATCTTCGCGACATGCTCCCCGTGGCGAGGGTCCGACTGATAGCGCAGCGCGAGGATGCGCGCGCTGCGGAGCACCTCTTGATCGAGGGTTCCGGCCAAGCTTCCGGAGACCAGCAAATCCTGCAGGATGCCCTGTTCGTAGTCGCTGATAGGAATGTGAACCTCCTTCAGATCGAAGGTTTCGGCGATTGCCAGATTGGTCTCGAGCGCAGGCAGCAGCGCCTCGGAAGTCTGGTAGTCGATCTGGAAACGGGTGACCAAGTCGAGCTCGCTCATTTGCGAGGCTTCCACCGCCGCCTTCTTCAGCGCCTTCGTCGAGCAGGTGCCGGACCCCTTTGAGAGATCGCGTGCGATTTGTTGAATCTCATACCCGATCACCACCAGCGCATCGAGCGTCACATCGTGATAGTCGAAGCGCATTTGGGCGAGGTTGCCGCTGGTGTGCTCGCGGATTACCCGGAGCATCGCCGTGCCTTCCGCATGCGAACCTTCCGTCGCCTCGCGCGTCCGGTGCGTGCCGAGCCGATAACTGGTATAGCGGGTGATCGCCCCTTCTTGGAAAAGAAGCGCGCGGGTATTTCCCGGGCCGACGTGAACGACCAGAGTACAGCGGCGCCGCATCGCCGGCGTGTCTTTCAGCCGCCGCCGCGTCTTCAGATAGATCAGCCGCGTCATCTCGCCGTCGTCGATCGGATTGATCGAGAACCCGCAGGCGATCCGGATGCGGTTGAGGAAGATGTCGTGGTTGGTAGCCTCCGCCAGGATGTTCGTCGCCACCGCGCGGGTGATGTTGCGGCCGTCCGCGCCATATTCGGCGAGTGCCTTCTGATAGTCCTCCAGGATTCCCACGATCCGTTCGGTCGTTTCCGCGCTCACAAGTCCATGGCGGAAGACATCGCGAGCGAGGGGGGCGGGCTGTTCCAGGAAATCGACGGCCCGGAAGGTGCCATCGGCCTGCTTTTCCGCGACCAGCAGCGAGACCGCGCTCGCTCCGACATGGATCGCGGTGGCTAGCGGCCCGGTGGCGTCGGCAAGCGGAGCAGGTGACATTTCCTGAGCACAGCGCGGGCAGGGCCTCCTTTCAATGACGAATGTGTGACGGACCGGAACCCCGTCGACTCCATGCTTGCCAGCACCGGGCAAGGAAGGAACCATGGGCTGCAATGAAAATCGGTGAGGCCATCAAGAAGTATCGGGTGAAACCCGGAGAAAAGGTGGACTTCCGCTCGATTGACGCGGGGGATTGCTCGCTGTTCACAAGCGGTGGCAAAGCGGAGTCCCAGACGGTCTTCGATGAGCTTCGCGACGAGCTGCAGGCCCAGCAGAAGGTCCTCTACGCGCAAAACAAGCACCGCATTCTCATCGTCCTCCAGGCGATGGATACGGGCGGCAAGGACGGCTGCGTGAAGCATGTCTTTTCCCGTGTGGATCCCCAGGGCGTCAACGTGAAGGCGTTCAAGAAACCGACCGAGGACGAACTCGCGCACGATTTCCTGTGGCGCGTCCATCCGCATGTGCCGGGCAATGGCCAGATCGTCATCTTCAATCGAAGCCACTACGAGGACATCCTCGCGGTGCGGGTGAAGAAGCTGTTCGGCGAGGAAGTTTGGAAGCGGCGCTACCGGCACGTGATCGAATTCGAGCGGATGCTGGCGGAGGAGGGTACGACCATCATCAAGATGTATCTCCATATCTCGAAGGACGAGCAGAAGCGTCGCCTTGATTCCCGCCTCGCCAATCCCGCGAAGCATTGGAAGTTCAATCCCGATGATCTCTCCGACCGTGCCCGTTGGGACGATTTCCAGAGGGCCTATGAGGACTTGATCGAGAAGACCAGTACCGAGCTGGCTCCTTGGTTCATCATCCCCGGTGACCGGAAATGGTATCGGAATCTCGTGGTCGCCCGCATCATGGTGGACACCCTGCGGAGGCTGAAGATGGATTTCCCGAAGCCGGATTGGGATCCAACCCAGGTGAAGATCGTTTGATTCGAGATGAAGGGGATAGCTTTCCTGGCGAGTGGAGTCCTTGTCTTGGGACTGGTGGGTTGCGGCGTCTTCAAGAAGGAGGATGAGCCCGAGCAGCTCGACCCCTACCGCTCTCCCATGGCGGATCAGATCAATGCGGTGCTCTACACCCGAAAGTCACCGGAGAAGATCATGGCCAAACTCGGTGAACTCGGTGTCGGTCCGGGCCGGCTCTTCGGGGAGTTCTCGATGTCCACCAAGATCGATGATTGGTTCGCCGACGAATGGAAGCCCGGTTTCAAGCGCTACACCTCCCTCACCTGCGGATTGTCGCCGGTGGTGGACGAAGGCGGACGAATGAAGGGCTTCTATCGAAACAAGAAGTTCATCGACGGGAAGATCTTTCCCGAGCTGCTGCTCACCCCGGAGTTGGAATCGGCGGAGTAGGTCAGCGCTTTGCCTCATTCTCCTCCTTGGAGGCCTTCCGCGCCTCGGCCACGAAGTGATTGCAGGCTTCGCGGCAAAGCAGGGGAATGGCTGCGGAACGATCGATCTCGCCCACCACGCCATCGAAGCGGCTCGCCTCGCTATCTTCCAGCGGCGTGTCGGCATCGATCTGCCAGAGGATCTTCTTCACGCAGCAGTGGCCCGGCCCGCAGACCTCTCGCACCAGGCGCTGGGCACCCGCATCGCTGAGATTCCGGGCGAAACGGTACATTCCCGTCTGCCGGTTCAGTTTCTCGCGCAGGTTCTGGATTTCAAGATGACCATCTTGCTCCGCAAACCATAGCCCCGCTGCGGCTGGATAGAAGCCATCGAGCGCCTGGCGAAGTTCTTCCGCCGAGGAAAGCCGCAGCAGCCAGCCACGCTTCAGCGAGAGTTCTCCCTTTGTGAAGCGGTAGTGCCCATCCTCCGCCCACGTCGAGATCGTGCGGGTTGCCGCTGCACCGTTGTGGATTTCCAGCGAAGCGGGATCGAGCCCTTCATCCTCAATGTGGCAGAGCGCGTAGGTGGCTCCGGTCGCACCCGGCTTGATCGAGATCTGGCCGATGCGGCGCACGCCGAGGGCGATGGCTTGGGAGAGTCGGTCAGCGAGCTTCATGGGATTTCGCATCGAAATCGGCGACTTGGTCGAGGATGACATCGGCGATGTTGCGTTCGGTGCCGATGGCCGAAGAGTAGTAAAGCGTCTTGCCCCGCAGATGGTGGGGATTGTGCCGGAAAACTTCCCGCTGGCTGGCGGCTTCGCCCGGCTCGGTCTCGATTCCTAACAGCACGGGGATGTCCTGATAGCTGTGCAGGCCGTCGGCAATGAAGAAGGGAACGACCACCACGTTCGGAGTCGTCGCCAGCTTGTCCCACTCCGCGATGAAGGGCTGCTCTTCCATGAACGCGTCCAGCACCTCCGCATAGCCCGCGCCGGATGCCTTGATGAGTTCCACCTGATCGCGGATCGCTTTCGTCGAGTTCTGGTTAAGCCCGGTGCCGTGGCCCACGATGAAGAGCGTCGTTTCCGCCGGATCGGCATCCGGTGCCACCTCCTTCGCCCGATGCAGGAGTAGTCCCGTCATCGACCGATGAACGCCCACGGGCAGCGTGTAGTGCCAGGTTTTTCCCGCGCGCCGTGTGGTGGGGCCTTCGAGCTGCAGCTCGCGCGGGATCACATCCTGAGTGAAGTAGCCTTCGCTGATGAAATCGGGGACCACGTAGATTTCCTCCGCATCGATCATATAGCCCACCTCGCGCATGGATGGTTCCTCCTTCCAGAAGCAGCAATGCACCTCGCCGAAAAGGCCGCGGTTCCGGATTTCGTCGGCATGCTCGAAGTAGGGAGTGGACGAGTCGGGATTCTCGGTGGAGCCGTGGCCCACGATCAGGAGGGCGGCGTGCGGCTTGGGCGTGAAGGACATGGCCCGAAGGTGCGCCGCAGGACGGTGGATGCAAGGGTTTGCTTCGCCTCCCGCGCTATGCCAGCAATCGCCCGTGCTCCCGTTCCTCCAGCTATGGATCGATCCCGTCCCGCGCGAAGGCCCGGAGAACATGGCGGTGGACGAATGGCTCGCGGAAACCTGCGAGGTCCCGGTGCTCCGATCCTATCGCTGGACGCCGGGGTGGGGGAGCTTCGGCTACTTCGTGAAATCCGGCGATCTCCGGTCCTCCGGCTTGAAGTGGGTCCGGCGCTGGACGGGAGGCGGCATCGTCGATCACCGGGCGGATTGGACCTACACGCTTTTCGTCCCCCGCGGCCTCTCCCTCGCGGAAGCACGCGGTGCGGAAAGTTACCGGATCATCCACGCCGCCGTCGTCGCCGCGCTGCGAAAGGACGGTCGGATGGCGGATCTCGCCGGCCCCACCGCTCCCGCGGCCGGGGGGGAATGCTTCATCCAGCCGGTCGAGCACGACGTTCTCGACCCGGAGGGCCGAAAAATCGCCGGAGCCGGCCAGCGCCGCACGACGCGGGGATTGCTCCACCAAGGCTCCGTCGCCGTGCCGCAATCCCATGAGGTTGCATTGGCGGATGCCCTCGCAATCGAGGTGAAATCCAGCGTTCTATATCCGGATCCCGGCTTGCTCGCGGGAAAATCGGCTGCCCGCTACGCCAATGAAACGTGGACCAAGCGGAGGTGAATTGTCGGGAAAGCGCGACACCGGTGGCTTTCCTCTTGCATGAGGAGGGCCGCTTGCAGATGGTCCCGCCCGTCACGGGGCGTAGCTCAGCCTGGTAGAGCGCCTGCTTTGGGAGCAGGATGTCGTCAGTTCGAATCTGGCCGCCCCGACCACTTTTCCTCAATGAATTGCAGAGGAAAGGTGAGGGCCTTCGAAAAACGGGGGACTTCAGACCAATTCCTCGATGCCCGCGGCGAGGCGGTCGATGATGTCTTCATCGGTCCGGGGGTTGAAAAGGACGGCTTTCCACGCTGGCAGGTCGATGCCATGCGGTTGATAGCCGATGGCGGTGGTGAAACCCAGCCGTGCATCGCGCGCCGGGTCCATCGATTGCTGGCGCTTGTCGAAGAGGCGGCGGATCTCCGCCGAATAGCCGGCGAATTTTTCGGGCGAAAGTTGGCCGGCTTCGAGACGGGCGAAGATGTCCTTCGCGTTTCGGCCTTTCGGCAGCACCCACCAGACCACGCTCGGCCCGGTGGTTTCGAGGTTGAGCACCTTGCAGTTGTCGAGTTGTTCGAGCCGCTGCTTGAGCCGGTGCGCCAGTTCGAGCGAACGCGCGATGAGCAGCTGCCAGCCGGTCATGCCGATGGCGTTGAGCGAGGCCATCACCGAGTAGGGGCCGAGCGCCGGGCGTGAGCATTCCAGCGTGAATAGCGCTGGATCGCGCCGCCCGTCGGCTTCGGAAAAATACGGCGTCTCGGTGACATCGCGCGCGAGATAGCGGAGGTCGCTGCGGGTGTTGACCAGGAATGCGCTGCCCGGGTAGTGACCCCAGCCCATCTTGTGGAAGTCGATGGTGATGCTGTCCGCCTGGCGCAAGCCGAGCGCGTGACTTTGGGCGCGCTGCACCAGCGACAGGAGTTCGTCGGAGAACTCGAGCGTATTTTCCGCCCCGTTGTATTCGGTGAGGAAACTCAGCACCCAGCCGACGGCGGCATCGACGTGGAGTTGTGGCACCGGTTGACCGTGCTTGCCCGCGATTTCCTGGATCACCTGGCGGATGCCGGCGATGTCATCGACGCCGGAGGCATCGGTGGTGCCGAAGGTGGCGGTGACGAAGGCGACCTTGGTTCCACCGGCGTAGAGTTCTTCGAGTTTGTCAGCTAACAGATCGAGCCGCATCGACATCTTGCAGTCGGTCGGGATCGCGTGAAGTTGTTCCGTGCCGAGGCCGAGCCAACCGGCAACGCTGCGATTGCTGTAGTGGGCGGCCGCGGAAACGATGCCAGCCAGCTTTTCGCCGCGCAGGCCATGCTGCATCGCACCGGGCAGCACTTTCTCGATGCCGATCCGCCCGCCATACATGTTCGAGATCGTGCCACCCATGGTGAAGACGCCCCATGGATCCTTGGTGTGGTAGAAGAGCAGGTTCGCCAGCGCGGTGACGGACTTCACCTCCAGTTCGTTCGAGCGCTGGCTGTAGGTGTCGGTGCAGAGGTTCGGGTTCTTGAGCAGGCAGGCGAGTGCACCGATGAGCGAGGCGTAGTTGGCAGGACCCTTGACGTTTTCCAGATGCAGCGGCGAGGACCAGCTGTCGGTGCCCCAGAAATACGGGAATACCGCGTCCCGGGCGTCCTTGAGATTGCCGGGCAGGACATGGATCTCGGGATTGGCCCTCGCGGTCTCGTAGTTCTGCGCCATTTGCGCGACCGGTGGCAGGGTGTCCTCCGCAACGAGGGCATTGAGGAATTCCTGGAAGATGCCGGTGATCGCCTGGGGATCGCAGTGGAAGAACGTCTGCAGGATTTGATCGTGGAGGGCGCGGTTCATAGGAGGATAGTCACCTAAACTAGCAATGAACCGCGTCGCAGGCAGGAAAAAACACAAGCACGAGAGGTTTCCCGGATGGGGACCCATGACTCACACCCACGCCCCTAACCGAACCCAGGTGGCGACCATGTGCTGTTAGGTTGATGCCGATTGATAATGAGGAAACCAATTGTTCGAATTTAGACATCCTTCACCCGAGGTGCAGGATGTTGTCGTTCGGATCTCGCCGCGTCCTGATGGTAGAAGCCTGGACGGGAGAGTTCCGTCAGATCGCTTCGGGTCTCCCGCCTCGCATGTACCAGCACGGTTCCCGTGGGCGGGCAATCGTCCTGTGCAATCCGCCTCCTTCAACGTGCAAACTGCTACCCGCGTCGGCGCAACTTATGAGGCGTCACCTGGAATCCATTCGGGCGGCACAGAACCCGCAGAGCAAGCCCGCGGCGAAAAAGACCGCCAAGGTGCCGCAGGGATGACACGCGACGATATCGCCAAGGGTGCGACGTGCGCGAGCGGCGCAGTCCGCGAAGCCGTGGGCTTGACTGACCGGTTCGGGAATGCGGCGGGGCTCCTGCGCCCTCTCTCCTGCATGCTTTTCCTCTTCGCGATGGACTTCGGCAGCCTTGGGAGAAAGCGGGGGCTCGCTGTCGCCGGGGTTTCCTTGCGCACCTGCGGGCCGTGGATCGGGATCTTTCATGGGGGATTTTCTGCGCAGGTGCGGTGCCAAGCTCCATGTTCTGTTTAGGCGCCAGATGTCCCCCCAAGATGTCGCGTAGCCTTCGTGCGCTCGCCATCGGCGCAAAAAATGCGGCCTAGTACCTCGTAAATTCATCGTCGACTGCAACTTGACGAGCCCGTTTAGCTCCGCAAAATATAGGATGCCTATGAAAACGACCATAGTCCTGACCACGGCCGTCGCCCTCGGCCTTCCCTCCATCCTTATGGGTGGCGAAGCGGAAATGACCAATACCACCACAACCACCCAGATGCCCGTGGATGACCGCCATCCTCACTGGTTCCTCGGTGGTGGAGTGGATTACATGTTGGACGCCGAAGAGCCCTTCTACAACGGTCACTTTGGCTACGACTTCGGCAACGGCTCGGCGCTGTTCCTTGAATCCGGCTGGCTCGGTGAGGAAGAGTTCGTGTTCCCCGTGAATATCGATCTCGATATTGTTCCGATCACCCTCAACTACAAATACGAGCATTCCTTCACGGAAAAATTCGGCCTCTACGTCGGCGTCGGTGCCGGTGCGTCGAGTATTGATATCAATGCCGGTCTCGCGAGCGATGACGATTGGGTCTTCACTGCCCAGGCCTTCGCCGGCTTGGTCTACAATGTGACCCCGAATTTTGAAATCTACGCGGGCGCCCGGTACATGTGGATGGATGACGTGAGCATCTTCGGAGCGAACATCGACGACCTCGACGACGTCGGAGTCGGGGGCGGCATCCGTTTCAACTTCTAACAAAAACTGCACCAGAACGACTCGCGCCACCCCCTCCTTGAGGGGGTGGCTTTTTTGTAACCGGAGGCGATCTCAAGCCTGTGCGAAGGCGCGGATAGTGGACCTGTGGCGATGGTGAGGAGGCAGACCTCGGAATCACTTGAACTATTCCAAGACCGCTCCAATTTCGACCATGACGCTTTCTACCGAAACTCTCGATCACCTTCGAGCATGCGATTTGACTTCACTAGCCAGGGAGTCGGAAGGTCGCTTCCCGCTCGCGGAGTTGGAGGAGGCATCGCGCTCCGGAGAGGGAGCCGCTGACTTGGTGGCATGGCTGGAATATCAGCGCGGGCTGTTCTTGGCTGGTAGCTCACGGGCTACCCGCGACGATCGTTCGCATGGCAGCCGGTCGGATGCCCCGCCGATCCGCGACGCCAAAAACTACGAGCAAGGGCCGGAGTCTGAGGTAGCTCGATAGAACATCAGGACTCCATTCGTGGGCAACCGCTCCAACGGTCGGGTGGTTCACGCTCCCGTCTTGGAGTTTGGATCCTCGACGTCCTTGCTCTCCGGAGATCCATCCTGTCGGAGAAAGATGCTGAGAATGACAATTGAAAGCACCGCCAGGAACTCGCTTTTGCCAGTTTTGAAATGACTGGAACCAGAATTCGGCATCGTTCAGGAATTCCATCATCGTGAAGGGAGCTTCGGAGTGCTCGGCTCGCTCCTCATTGAACTCCCGCAGCCCGCCCACGGCGTGGAGAGCAAGCGCCACGACAAAGAGTCCTAGGAATGCGAGCGACAGCGAATTCCGGTAGAGCCAGGAACTGCGCCTCCTCCGGCGTCTTGCCGCCAACTCCTCCGCTTCTTCCGGGTCGTTGGATTCCGCAGATCCCCGCTGGAATAATCGGGCCGTGAGAATCACATAGAATCCCATTTGTAAGAACTCGCTTTCCCAATTTTCACCGGTCGCCTGCCAGAAATGACCGCTTGCGAGATATTCCTTGAAGCCGATGGCAGCGCCGCCGTGAAGCGTTTGGTCCTCGTTGTGGACTTTGAAACCGGCGACTGCCTGCGCTCCCCAGAAGCCCAGGAACATCACGAGAAGGACGATGGAAAGACCGTTGTTCTTGAAAAACTGTCTCATGGCACGCCTCCCACCGGTACGCCGAATACCTCAAAGCCGACTTCGGACAGGCTCTTTGCAAAGGCCCGCTGCACTTCCAGAATGTCTGCCAAAGTTTGAGCCTCCAGACCAAGGCACGCCCTTTCGGCGATCGCAAAGGTGAATCCGTATGCGGCGATCCCGTAGTGGGCGATGCGATTGCTATGCGCTATCAAAAGAAGATCCCGGACCGTTGCGTCGCTTGCCGCCTGGATATGCTGGTTCCCTCCCTCGATCAGCCCTTCCATCGCCTTGCACACGTCATTGCCGGGCGAGACATCATGGGCGTCGAAGATTGCCTTCACCTCCTGGCGGTGGCGCTCCGAAGCAGAGCGATGGATGCCCAGCAAGGTTTTGAGCGGCTCGCAGCTCGCCCAGCCAATCAAGTCTGGCAGCGTCGCGGTAACTTGATCTTCAACGCTGTTAAGATCCTTCAGCTGGTCGAAAAAGACGTCCTTTGCGGAGATAGGTGTCATGGGGCTTTCTATTCGCAGTCCGGGTGCCAACGCGCGGGATAGGACATTGTCCAGCCGCTGTGAAAGCGAGGTCTTCCGAAATTCTCGGGGTGCATGAAATTCGCAAGCCGTCGATGTACAGCCCACCACGACAATCGTGGTCTCACGCTTGCTCCCATTGACCGCTAACGCATCGCACCCACTAACTGGCGCTTTTTTATAGACCGTCGCAGGGTGGTTGAAATAGTGTGCACGATGCCATGAAGGCCTCCCCTTTTGATGAGATGGCCACGACTGCCGCTCTCAGCGAATGCGAGTCGAATGTACTGCGAAATCACCTGCAACGTCACGGGATCAAACACCTGACCATTGAGATCCTTGGCGACCAATCCCACGAACTTTGGAGGACCGTCGCGGATCACGGGGTGGTCCGCCCCCCTCGTGGGCCGGAGATCACCCAATACCTTCCCAAGGTAAGGTCCATTGCGGTCAAGTTATACGACCAAGCGGTGGCCAACGGCATTGATACGGTCAATGTACAAGGCTACGACCTACCCGCTTGAGTTCCCGCATCTAGCAAATCCGGGCTCGAGCACAGGCTGGTCGACGGGAGGGGCGGGGGCGCGACGAAGCTTTACTCCTGCCCTACAACCGAACCGTCTGATCGTGCGTGCAGGATGTCCGGTGAGCTTGCAAAATGAGACGGCCGCCTCCGTGACAACAACAGGTTTGCAGGAGAAACGGGCATGGCACGCCATAAGCAAGGGAAAGCGACATGAATTCCACCGAGGTCGCCGAGCTCAACGGCAAACGGGTAGTCGTTGCGGGCGGCACCACCGGCGTGGGCCGGGCTACCGCAAAGATCCTCGCCGATCAGGGCTGCCGCGTCTTCGTCTGCGGACGTGATCCAAAGGCCTTGGGCGACGCCATCGATGAAATCAACTCCTCGGGCGGGGACGCAGGCGGAGTCTCCGCGGACCTCGGCAGCACCGAAGGGGTACTTGAACTCTTCGCCGCTGCGGACGAATGGCTGGGCGGACTCGACATTGCGATCCTGAACGCCGGCTTGGGGAGCCACGGGCCATTGGTCGAAATGGATCATGAGGAGTGCCGTAAGGTGGTCCACGTGAATCTGCTCTCCTACATCTCTTGCGCGCTGGAAAGCATCAAGCGCATGAAGGGAACAGGCGGACAGATCGTGATGACCGGCTCGATGAGCGCCGAGATCTTCGACGAACAAGCATCCGTGTATGTGGCGACAAAAGCAGGCGTGAGAGGCTTCGCCTATTCGCTGCGGAAGGAAGCGAACCTGCTGGGGATTCGCGTCAGCGTGATCGAGCCGGGATCGATCGGTACCGACATGGTCGACGAGTCGTTGGAACAGCAGCGCGTGATGCAGGAGGACCTGAAGATGCTGAAGGCGGAGGACATCGCACGTGGTATTCTCTTCATCTTGAGCCAGCCGGAACGCTGCGATGTCATCACCATGCAGGTCCGGCCGCGGCTCCAAATCATCTGAACCATGGTTCACGAGCGAGACACCATCGTCCTCACGCCGCCGCAGATTGATCTCGCGCGCTCGCCGCTAAGATCCGGTCTCGATCTGCCCACCTATGTACTGGGGGCATTCAATCCCGGGTTCACGCGTCTGCCCAACGGTAACTTGCTGATGATGGTGCGGATCGCCGAGGCCTTGCAGGAGCCGCTGAGTGAAAACGAAGTTCGTGCCATCCGCTGGAGCCCTGAAGACGGATTCGTCACGGACGGCTATGATCTTGCCACCGTGGATGCGAGCGACCCTCGAAAAATCCGGCTTCTCGCTCACTCGTCGAAGGTGATGGCGCTGACCTCCCTGTCGTGGTTGCTTCCGGTCGAACTTTCGGAGAATGGATCGGAGCTTGTCTCGATTCATTACGAAAAGGCCATCTTGCCGGCCGCAAGCTACCAGGAGTATGGCGTGGAAGACGCACGCATCTCGAAGGTGGACGGTCGCTACTACATGACCACCTGCTCGGTCAGCGCGGAGCGCCATTCCACAACCCTCTACATCTCCGATGATGGCCTGAACTACGAGCTCCAAGGCATCATCCTCGATCATCAAAACAAGGACATGCTGATCTTCGAAGGCAAGGTCGACGGCAAGTTCTTCGCCCTCACCCGTCCGCTCGGAGACCTCTATTTCGCATATCCGCCTTCCAGCGAATTCGAGGCCGGACCTTCGATCAATCTCGCCTCCTCGCCCGATGCGCTCCACTGGAAGCCTTGCGACTCACCTCTCATCCGCCCACGCCGCGGTTCGTCCTCGGTGATGAGAATCGGCGGCGGATCGCCACCCATCCTCACTCCGCGCGGCTGGCTGATGCTCTATCACGGGGTTCAGCCCGGAACGATCGTCGGAACCTACCGAACCTTCCATGCTTACTTGGACCCTGAAGATCCTTCGAGGATTCTCGAAATGAAGGATGAGGTCCCCGTGCTCGAGTCGCGGCCGGAGCTGACCGAGCCGATCCGCGATCTAAGCTATCTGAGCAATGTGGTCTTCACCACGGGGATCGTCGATGCCGGGGACCACTTCATCGTTGCCTCGGGCGAGGACGACCTCGCCTGCCGGATCACGCATATTCCGAAATCCACCTTTGGCTTATGACTTCGCCCCTCGGCTACGGATTGATCGGCTGCGGCGGCTTCGGCCGCTTCTGTCTGGCGGAGTATCAGAAGATGAACGAGCTGCGGTGCGTCGCCGTGGCGGACTTGAACGTCGATCTCGCCCAAACCACCGCCGCGCAGAGCGGCATCGAGTACTGCCCGACGCCGGAGGCCCTGCTTGTTCGCCCGGACATCGACATCGTCCATCTGGCGACGCCTCCCTTCACCCACGCACCGCTGGCCCTCCTCGCGCTACAGGCCGGGAAGCATGTACTTTGCGAAAAGCCGCTGGCCTTGGAACTCGAGGATGCACGGGAGATGGCAAGTATCGCCCGCAAGACCGAGCGACTTCTCGCGGTGAATCTCATCATGCGCTATAACCCGCTTTGCCTTGCCGTAAAACACATCGTCGAGCGCGGCATTCTCGGAGTCCCCCTCTTTGCGAGCCTGACGAATTCGGCCCAGGATGAGACGTTGGGACCGGGGCATTGGTTCTGGGAGCGGGAACAGAGCGGCGGCATCTTCATTGAGCACGGCGTGCATTTCTTTGATCTTTTCGAGTGGTGGTTTGGCGAAGGCGTCGTGCTTTCGGCGCATCAGGTGTTCCGCTCCGGAACGGACTTCGTCGATCAGGTGCAATGCACCGTGCGCTATGGGAGTACGCTCGGCACCTTCTACCACGGCTTTCACCAAATGCTCCGCCGCGACCGGCAGCACTGGCAGATCATCTTCGAAACGGGCACCCTCACCATGAGCGAGTGGGTGCCGACCCGGCTTGATCTCGATTTCCATGGCACCGATGCGACGCTGGGTGCCCTACAGGAAATCCTCCCCCACGCGGAGCTCAAGATTCTCGAACGCTACACGGAAGGCCGGTGCATCGCAGCGAGCCGGCACAAGCAGCGGGACATCACCGTCCACGCGACGCTGTCCGCGACAGCCGGCCTGCCGAAGATGGACCTCTATGGCGAAATCATTCGCGCATTGATGGCTGACCAGTTGCGAGCAATTGCGGATCCCCACCACCCTCGCACGATTTCGGAGTCGAACGGGGTCTCATCTCTGGCGTACGCAGCACGAGCCCAGGAGATGGCCGAACGCCAAGCGCCGGAGTCATCTTCCGGTTAAGGAACTTTCGTCAGGTAGGCTTCGAACCACGAGGCGGCGAGTTCCGCGACATGCTCGAGGGTTCCCGGTTCCTCAAAGAGATGGGTGGCACCGTCGATGATCGCCAGATGCTTTATCGTTGAAAGGTGTTCGAAGGTGGCTTCGTTCCACCGGATCACCGGCAAATCCAGTTGACCCACGATCAGCAGGGTGGGGCATTGGACTCGGTTGACGGCGTCACCCGCCAGATCCGTCCGGCCGCCGCGCGATACCACCGCCTGCACTTCGGGAATGTCGGCGGCCGCGGATAGGGCGGCGGCGGCTCCCGTGCTCGACCCGAAATAACCGATCCCGAAATTTTTCAGGTTACCTTCCTTTTGCACCCAGCGTGTAGCTGCCACCAGCCGGTCGGCGAGGAATGGGATGTTGAAGCGGAGCTCGCCCGTTGCCGCTTCCTCGCTGGCCTCCCGAGGAGTGAGGAGATCGAACAACAATGTGGCGAGTCCGTGCCGGTGCATTTCATCCGCGACCATCCGGTTCCGTGGACTCAGCCGACTACTCCCGCTGCCATGGGCGAAGACCACCAGACCGCTGGCATTGGCGGGAAGGGTTAGGTCGCCATCAAGCATCGCGCCGGAGCACGGGATTTCCACACTGGTGTTCCTGAGATTGGAAAGCGCGGTATTCATGGCCGTCGGGTTCAATTTCAGGAGTTACGTAAGACCTAGGAACTAGGGGGCGCGAGGCTGGCCGGCCGCCAATTGCATTTCAACGGCGTGACGGAGTCGGCGGACCTCCGCAAGGATGGCTGCCTCCAAAACTTCCGGAGCGGGAAATTCGTCGGCGTGGATGTGCCCGGCTGCTTGCGCCTGTAAGCCAGGCTCGGCGGCATAGTCTTCAACGATGATGCTGATCTTCACGGGGGGCGATAACCTTCACGAGGGGTGATAAAGTGGCACGGCGCGAAGATAGCGCAAGTGGCGACGACGATGTACTTCGCAGCGATCAAAAAAAAATGGAAGCGCACAGGATGAGCGTGTGGCATTTGCGATTTGCAAACCACTCCGATGCATATCGCCACCAGTGACAAGGGGACCTCATGCGCAATAACCCGCTGCTGGCTGGAACGGGATCATTGGGTTCCGGGCATGTCGCCTGCGATGATCTTAAGAGGAGCGCAAGCTGTATGAATACCAAACCGTATTGGTTCGCGGAACGAGTGGCAGGGGGGTTTCCTCCGCTCGGAGGGCCGCTGCAAGTCGATGTGCTCGTGATAGGTGGCGGCATTACCGGAGTGACCGCGGCCTACCTCATGGCCCGTGACGGCGTGTCGGTCGCGTTGGTGGAACGGGAGAAGATCGGGGGAAGCGAGACCGGTCACACCACGGCACACCTCACCTACATGACGGATACTCGGCTCTCCGATCTGATTTCGACTTTTAGCAGGGGGACGGCGCGGCTGGCTTGGGAGGCCGGGCGGGACGCCATGGAGTTCATCGCGCGGACGGTCGAGGCGGAAGGCGTCGACTGCCGTCTCCGTGTGGTTCCCGGCTATCTCGCCGCAGCGGCCGGAGGAGACCTGAAGGAAGAGATTCCGTTGCTCCAGGAGGAGGCCAAGGTCGTAAAGCAAATGGGGTTTGAATGCGAGTTTATAGACAGCGTGCCGGTTACCTCGCGTCCGGGGATCCTGTTTTCCAATCAGATGAAATTTCATCCGCTGCTCTATCTCGACGCACTGGCGAAAAAGGCAGTTGAAGCGGGTGCCCGGATTTTTGAGAAGTCCGAGGTTAGCGAATTCGCCAAAGAGCCAGGGAGGGTCGTTGTCGAGGGCCACCAGGTGGAGTTCAAGCATGTCTTCATCGCCACCCACGTGCCTTTGCAGGGGGACTCGAGCACGCTAGGTGCCGCTTCCTTCCAAACGAAGCTGGCGCTCTATTCAACCTATGCCATCGGTGCCCGGATCGCTCGAGGCAGCTTGGCCGAGATGATCTGGTCGGACACGGCCGACCCGTTCCTCTACTTGCGCGTGGAGCCGGGAGCGCAAGCCGACTATTGCATTTTCGGCGGAGAGGATCACAAGACCGGCCAGGACGACCAGACCACGGACCGCTATCGGAAGCTTGAAGAGCAACTGGGACGCTGGGTGAGTGGCGCGGAGATCATGCACCACTGGTCCGGACAGGTGGTTGAGACAATCGATGGCCTGCCCTATATCGGTCCGACCTCTGAAAACCAATTCATCGCCACGGGCTTCTCGGGAAACGGAATGACTTTTGGCACCGCCTCGGCCCTGATGTTCAGGGATCACGTGGCGGGAAGCCCCAATCGCTATGAGGAGGTGTTCGACCCGGGACGGAAGACCGCCTCAGCCTTCGCGGAGTACTTCAAGCAGAACAAGGATTTCCCCATTCGCATGATTGCCGACCGCATGCACGTGGAGGAGAGAGATCCTGCCTCTCTGGCGTGCGGTGAAGGCTGTGTCTTGGAGCACGGCGGACAGCGGATCGCCGCGTACCGCGGGGAGGACGGGACTCTAAGCACCTGTAGTGCCGTTTGTCCTCACCTTGGCTGCATTGTCGCTTGGAATGAGGCGGAAAGCACCTGGGACTGCCCCTGTCACGGCTCGCGCTTCACGGCAAAGGGGGCGGTCATCGCCGGTCCCGCGGAATCCGATCTGAAGAAGATTTGATAGGCGCGGCTCCTATTTCGCCTTCGAGCTGGCAATCATCTTGCGCCACTTCTTTTGGCCGTTGTTGACGACGCTTCCTGGTCGTGGGGAGAAGAAGTCGTAGCCGAGCTTGTTGTTCGCAGCCATCTCGTTGTACGACGGGTAGAGGACCCCATCGCGCCCCGGGAAAACCGGCTTGCTATCTGTCAGGCTATAGAAGCGCGCCCAGTAAACTTCCGTGGATGAGGAATCGGGTTCATACACCGTTTTGCCTTCGCGCTTCGTCCTCGCCAGGCCGGTGACCTTGACGCGGTCAAGCCACTCCAAGCCACTCTCGATGGATGCGACCAGTTCCGGCGTTGGATGGGGAATGGTCATCAGGAACTTCAGGAGGTTCGCACTTTCCTGGCCGCTCAAGGTGGCCGGCTCCATCTTCCTCGCCTGAGCCGGTTGCAGCGTGAAGGGATCGTACTGGGCGCACCAGGCGGTCTTCTTGCCATCCTGAACGACCTGCATCTTGAAGACACAGCCCATTCCCTTTTCCAACGCGACGGCAGCCTTCCCGCGCATCGCCTCGTCGAGGAAGGCATGGCAGGGGTCCTTGTCCGCGATCGACTGGAGCAGGTCGAGAATGTGGGTCATCGCGTCGTCGTTGAATGTGATGTCGTCGTGATAGTCCCCCTCCAGCGGATAGACCTGAGGCCAGCCCCCGTTCGGATACTGCGCGGCGAAGATGTAGTTGAGCCCCTTGATGAATCCCGCCTTGCAGTCCTCGCGCTGGGTCGCCAGCCAGACATTGGCGAGGAAGTTCATTTGCTCCGTGGTGGAGTGGTTGTCGAAGGTGCCGAGGTAGTGAGGTTTCTTGCCCGGCTCGTTTTGCGAGGTCCATTGCATCCCCGGTTTGCGGATGCCTTCGCTGTAGCCGGTGTGCTTGGACCAGCCGCCGGCCGGGGTCTGATAGGAAAGCATCACATCGGCGAGGGCCTTCGCCTCATCCGAGGCATACCAGGCATCACCGGATTTCGCGGAGAGCTTGAAATCGCCGCCAGAGGGAGCACGCAGGGCGTTCGTCATCTTGTTGGCAGCTACCTCCGTCTTCAATGCCGCTTGATCTGCCATGGCGCTGGCTTGCGAGCGTTCAAGGTAGGCTTGCCATGCCGCCTGCTCACCTGCCGGCATCAGCTCGATACCGCTGGTGGTGACCGGCTCGGAAAAGGCGATGGTCGGGAGGATGGCAACGACAAGCAACGGGAACCAGCGGTTCATAAAGGGAAGGTATCTGAGTCGGGATTCCTCAAGTGTCCTTTTCACAGCCGTCTCTGTAAACCAAGCGGGATTGCAGAAACACTTGAATATCGTGCAGCGGGGCGCAGGGGCGCATTGACACGCCGCGGCAGGGGAGGGCGGTATCGGCTACGATGACGGCAGTAATTTGGGTGACGTCGGGATTCTTGATGGTGGCACTTGCTGCGGCTGCAGGTGAGGAAAGGCTCGACCGCCGGGCGATCCTTCGCCGGCACCATCCGATCGTGGAAAAGGCGGACAAACTCACGCCGTTCGGAGTCGGCTTGCCGGGTGCGGATTTCGTCTTCACTGCCGATGTCACGGGATTGCAGACGCTGGTGGACTTTCATCGGGACGGGCAGGACCTCAATACGATGGCGGGCTGGGCCTGGCATGAATTCCCGAATCCGCGGAATTATACGCTCGCCGATTGCACCGCGCCGCACCCGCACGTCGATGGCATGCGGCCATACTCTCCCATGAACCCGCCGGAGGGGCTCACCAAGGAGAAGGCGGAACGATGGCCGACGGCCTCTTCCTGGCTGCGGTCGAATCCGCACCGGATCTGTCTTGGTAGGATCGGCTTCGCCCGGGCCGGTGGAGATGCGATTGCTCCCTCCGACCTCACGAACATCCGGCAGGAGCTGGATCTTTGGTCGGGGACTCTCCGCTCGCGTTTCACTCTCGATGGCAGCGAGGTGCGGGTGACCACCTTGCCGGTTGCGGGCCCGGACGGCGTGGCGGCGAGGATCGAGTCGGATTTGTTAGAATCGGGAAAACTCGCGCTGGCGCTGGTGTTTCCCGGGCCCTCCGACGAATGGGGCAAGGCTTCCAGCGAGGCGAATCCCGAGGGCCACCGTAGCGAAGTGCGGGCGGACGAACCGCACCATGCCACGATCGTACGGACGATGGACGCGACCCGTTACTCCGCGGCGATCTCATGGACTGGTGCGGCGGTCTTCGAGTCTGCCGGGACGCATCGCTTCCTGCTAAAGCCGCGGGGCGCAAAGTCGATTGACGTGCGGGTGGGGTTCTCGCAGGAAGAAAGCACCGCCGGACGCAAGCCGTCGTTCGATATCGATGAGGCGGCGTGCCGGAAGCAATGGAACGACTTTTGGAACCGCGGCGGCATGGTGGATTTCTCCGGTTCCATCGATCCGCGGGCAAAGGATCTCGAACGTCGCGTGGTGCTCTCCCGCTATCTCACGGCCATCCACTGCGCGGGTCCGAATCCGCCGCAGGAGACCGGCAACGCGCGCAACTCGTGGTTCGGCAAGTTCCACCTCGAGATGCTTCCGTGGCACTCCGCCCACTTCGCGATGTGGGGCATGCCGGAGATTCCGGACCGGCAGCTCGGCTACTACCGTCGCATTCTTCCGCGGGCTCGCGAGACCGCGGCCAATCAAGGTTGCAAGGGTGCTCGTTGGCCGAAAATGACCGATCCCTCCGGGCGCGAAAGCCCGAGCGATATCGGCGTGTTCCTGGCCTGGCAGCAGCCGCATCCGATCTACCTCGCCGAGTTGGTCCGCCGCGCGAAGCCGGGGAAGGAGACACTGGAAAAGCACCGCGACATCGTGTTCGCGACGGCGGATTTCATGGCATCGTTTCCGCGCCGGGAAGCGGATGGAAAGCTCCACCTCGTGCCGCCTCTCATCCCGGCTCAGGAATGCTACAAGGCCTCCGACACGCGCGATCCGGCCTTCGAACTCGCCTATTTCCGCTGGGCGCTCGGCATTGCGAGAAGATGGCGCTCCGATCTCGGCGAAGCTCCCGATCCAGCGTGGGACAAGGCGTGGAGTGAGCTTGCCCCACTGCCGGTGGTGGGGGATCGCTACGCCACCGTCAGCGGGCCGCCCTTCACCCTCTATCACGATCATCCCTGCGTGCTGATGATCTGCGGCTGGCTGCCTCCGGCGGCGCATTTCGACATGCAGCGCTTCGGGCATACCTACGATGATATCGCCGCGAAGTGGGACTGGTCCACAACCTGGGGTTGGGATCCGCCGGTGCTCGCGCTGGCCGCGGCGCGGCTCGACCGCCCGTCCGACGCGGTGAACGAGCTGCTGCGTGACACGCCGAAAAATGGCTACCTCGCCAACGGCCATAACTATCTGGATGCGCGCCTGCCGCTCTACTTGCCCGGCAATGGCGGGCTGCTTCACGCCGTGGCGGCGATGGTCGCCGGCTGGGATGGCGCCCCGGAGCGCCCGCATCCGGGGTTCCCCGCGGACGGAACCTGGAAGATCCGTTCCGAAGGTCTGCTGCCCGTTCCTTGACGTTGAGCAGTGCCGGCGAAGAGGATGCCGTGATCCTCTCCGTCGGCGATGATTCGTCGCAGAGCGCCTACGGGGCGCCAGCTGCGACCAATTCCATGTCCCTCTCTTCACATGGCGATGGCACCGGGGAGGGAGCATTGCCAAAGAGAGGAAGGATGTGCCGGTGCAGGAGATTGCCGGTGACATTCCGAGCGACGATCTCGCGGTTCGCCTTCAGGGCATCGGTGTATCGCTCACCCATTTGGGCCGCGACCTTGAAGCCGACGTGAACCAGTTGGCGGAAGTTCGGGTTGTAGTCGGGACAGTCGGGGATGTGCCGCAGGGTGTTCACGAATTTCCGCGAACTCCACTCGTTCACCTTGGCGGGATCGGGAAGCCGGGCACGGTTGATATCGATGACCGTGGCATAAGGAGCGGTGAGTTCATCGAAGCGCGCGTAAGCTCCGGCATAGATCTCGCAGGCGATCTGAAGTCCTTCGCCCCCGGATTCCGCGAGGCCGATGACTTCCTCCAACCAGGTAGTACCCGCGGTCTTGACGTGGAGACCGGCATGGTGCTTCGCGAGGAGCCGCTGAATCACGGGATAGAGGGAGAATTTGTCGCTGCCGGAGTGAACGCTGAGCTTTAGGCTCGCGGGCAGGCCGAACTCACGAATCGCGTAGGCGATGATGTGAAGGTCTTCGTCGAATTCCTTTTCGAACTGCGCGAGGTCGCCTACGTAGTCGACACCCTTGTTGAACCGGCCGGTGAATTTCGGGGCGATAGTTTGCACGGGGATGCTTTCGGCGGCGATCATGGCGAGGATCAGCAGCAGCTCCGCCGGGGTCTGGGCGGTGTCGGTTTCATCGACGGAGACTTCGGTGACGAAGGAATCCGCGCCCTTGTGATCCTCGATGTAGCGGTAGATGCGGCCTGCCTCTTCCATCGCGGGCAGGAACTTGTGCGCGGTGCGCAAGAGGAGATCCGGCGTGATGGACAAGGGCTCCTCGAGCCCGGGTATCGCGAGTTCTCCGGTGAGACGGGAGTAGCGGTCCAGGAAGTTTCCGATGCTATCGACCGATGCCTGTTTGCCCGTGAAGTCGGCGACGTCGATGGTGAAGAAGTCGCTGGCCGGAATGAAGCGGTCCACGGTGGCAAGACCGATGTGATCGGCGTCGACGAAGTAGCGGCCCTTCCATTCGACCGCGGCGACCGCGGCATCCGCTTCTTCGCGTGTGGTGGAGGGCTGGGAGTGAATGATGGTGTGCTCGCGGTTGGACTTGTTCCAGACCGGGGTGAGTTCGATGCCCTGCTTGGCGGCTTCGACAAAAGCGCGGAGCTGGGCGATGCCCTGGTGGGCGAAGCGGTCGCCAATGCCGAGCGAGTACTTGGGGATTTCAATCATATGCGGGATCAGAGGCGGAAGTGCCTGTATCCCGCGAGGTTGCCCCCGGCTGGTCCACGCGGTAAATGCGCGCCGCGGCATTTGAACTTCAATTTCGTGCAGTGCCGCCGGGCGAGGTGACGCCTTTCTGTTAGATCGGCGGGTGTTCCCAAATTTCAAGGAGGTTTGCAGGATCGGACGGTTTACCGGTTCCTGCCCGGAGGAGTATACCCTCTGGCTCTTGGTTGAAGTCCGCCATCCGGTATCGCCGGACCGCGGTCCGCCCGCCGGGATTCTCCCCCGAAAAACCCATGCAGTTCCGGAAGCTCGCAATCCGCCAGGCTTCGTCGTGTCGCGACCATTCGTGTTGCTTCGACGATGGCCGTCGCCGTGCGAACTACCGCCTGCGAGGGCAATCGGATCCAATCGTACCACTTGAGACCATCGATCAATGAAGTCCTTCCTCCGATTTCACCTGGCCCTTCTATTGTTGTTCGGCGTCGTGTCGAACGCGAGTTCCCAGATTGTGGATCATCCTCCGCAAGCGCTGATAGGCACCGCAGGGAGCGGCATCACGATCGCCGCATCGGCCCCCTCCGCGGTTTCGTTCCAATGGGAAAAGAGCACCGACGGCGGCAACAACTACACCGCGATCACCGGCAATGCCTCCGCCACGACCGCCTCGCTCACACTGACCTACCTCCAAGCGTCGGACGCGGCGCGCTATCGCCTCGTCACCCCGGGCGGGACCAGTAACGCCACCGTCCTGACAGTCGCCACGCTTGCGCAATTGACGCCCACCCCGCAGCTCAACTTCGCCTTCCGCTCGCCGACCCGCAGCGCCACCAGCGTGACCGGACCCGGTGCCATCGGTTCCGCCGCGAGCGTCTGGAACAACCTCGCCGGCGCGGCCCTATCGAACACTCTCAAGACGCAGGACCTCCTGAGCAACTCCCCCTTGGTTTCGGACACGGGCGCCGCTACCGGTGTCACTCTCACGCTCACCGCATCTTCTCCCACGAACACCATCGATAGCGTGGTGAAGGCGTGGGAAAACGGCTCCTCCTTCTCCCCGAGCCCGATCGTTCGCTACTACACCTACTATTGGTGGAATGCCACGCTCACCCTCAGCATCAAGGGCCTCCGTCCCGGCACGCCCTACAACCTCTACGGCTACGGTGCCGGTGATGCCCACGGCCAAGGCAGCCACTGGACGCTCGCGGCCGCGAACGGCGGTGCCTCCGCCCCCGTCCTCGCCGACTACAACAACGGCTATACTCGTGACGTCACCAATCCCGCCAACCTCGGCCATTCTTACGTCAAGCTCACCGGAACGGCCGATGCCTCCGGCACCCTGACCGCCGTGGTGGATAACGTCTCGGGCCACAACGACCTCTTCTTCAGCGGATTCCAAATCGCCGAGGCCGCGCAAACGACCATCACCACCCAACCCGTCGATACCGTTACCACCGAGGGCGACAGCGCGATCCTTTTCGCATCCGCTCCCACGGCGGCCGCCTTCATGTGGCAACGCAGCACCGACGGCGGGGTGACCTTCACGAGCCTCGATGTGTTGTCCAACCCTTCCGCCGCCACCGCCCAGCTCACTCTTTCCAACGCGCAAGCCGACGACTCCGGCTTCTATCGCGTGGTCGTGATTGACCCCGCAGGCTCCGTGATTGTCAGCAGTGCCGCGCTCCTCTCGGTCGTTCCCGACGCGGGCAGCTCGCCTGATGCTGGCGTCAATGTCGCGCTCCGCGCTGCCTCCCAAAGCGGTGCCGCCGCCGTCACCGGCGCGGCCGCCGCCGGAACATCCTCCAGCGTGTGGAATAACATCGTCGGCGCCACTCCTTCTTCCTCCGACCTGGTGCAGACCTTGGTCTCCGATGCCGCCTTGATCTCCGACAGCGGTGCCGCGAGCGGCAAAACGCTGAAGGTGGTGGCGGCCACCACCCAATACAACATGGCCACCGCACTCAAGGTGGGTAATGACAATGCCAGCTTCGCCCCGGTGAGCGGCATTCTCCGCTACTACTCCTATATCTGGTGGCCCGGCGGCTATACCGTGACCATCGCGGGCCTGCGGGCCAAGGGGTTGTATGAACTCTACGGCTACGGCTCCGGTAGCTCCAGTGGCAACGGCAGCAAGTGGACCTTTGGCGGATCCTCCGCGGACGTTCTTGCCGATTTCTCCAACGGCTACACCCGTGACGTCACCAATCCCGCCAACCTTGGCCATTCCTATGTCAAACTCAACGGCAACGCCACCGAAGCCGGTGTCGTGAGCTTCACCGTCAAGGCACCCTCGACCGGTGGCGATCCTTTCTTCAACGGCTTCCAATTGGTTCCCGTCGCCCTGCCCGCCATCACCGCTCAGCCGCCCGCGTCATCCACCGCCACCCTCGAGGGCGGATTTTCGCTTGGCGTCGTCGCCACAGGTTCCGGCAGCCTCTCCTATCAGTGGCAAAAGAGCACCGATGCCGGTGCCACCTTCGCCAACATCAACCCGGCTCTAAACGCCAGCGCCGCCACGGCCAACCTCTACATTGCCTCCGTTCAAAGCAGTGATGCAGGCATCTACCGAGCCATCGTTTTCAATGCTTCCGGTGCGGTTGTCAGCACCACCGCGACGGTCACCGCCTCTAGCGAACTCGTCGCGCCTTCCATCGCGGGCCATCCCATCGCCACCGCCGTCCTCTACGGTGAAGACGCCACGTTCACGGTCGCCGCCAGCGGCAGTTCACCGCTTTCCTACCAATGGCAGCGCAGCACGGATGGTGGCCTCAACTACGTCGATGTCGGCACCGACAGCTTCAGCCTCACGGTGTCCGGTGCCAGCTTCGCCGATGTCGGCCTCTACCGTGCTGTCGTCACGAATTCCCTCGGCTCTGCCACCAGCGATCCGGCCACGCTCACGGTGAACCGCGCCCCGGTCATCACGGCCCAGCTTGTTGGTGGCGTTTTCGCCTCGGGCTCAAACCAGACGCTTTCGGTCGGTGTCTCTGCCTACCCCGAGCCCGACTACGAATGGCAACGCTCCACCGATGGCGTCGCGTTCACCACCGTCGGCACCGGTGTGACCCTGCCGCTCACTCTCTCCGCCGCCACCACCGGCATCTATCGTGTGGTCATGACCAATGCCATCGGCTCCGTCACCAGTGACAAGGTCTTCGTGGGCATACCGACTGCCCAGGCATTCACCTTCTCTCCGAACTCGGATGCCACCGGAGTCAATCCGGACGCCCCGCTCGTCGTCCGCTTCCCTGTCGCACCGCGCGCCGGCACCGTCGGCAAGATCACCGTGCGAAAGAGTTCCGATGACTCCATCGTCGAAGCCATCGACCTAAGTAACCTCATCAGCGTTGCCAATGGACCCACGACCTACCGCTACCAGAGCAAGAACGTCGGCGGCGCGGGTGGCGGCACTTACAACTACTTTCCCGTCGTCATCGTCGGCAACGAAGCCCGCATCACGCTCAAGTCCGGCACCGTGCTCCAGTATGGCGCGTCGTACTACGTGTACATCGAGCCCGGCGCCATTCTCGACTCCACCGGTGCTTCGCTCCCGGCCATCACCGACGCGACCACCTGGTGTTTCACCACCAAGGCCTCCCCGCCCGCTGCCGTGCCCGCGCAAACCACCTTCACGGTTGCGGCCGACGGCAGCGGCGACTTCTCCACCCTGCAAGGCGCGCTCGACTTCATACCCGCGGGAAACACCACCCCGGTCCGCATCAATCTGCGTTCCGGCATCTACGAGGAAATCATCAACTACGGGAACCGCCACAAGATCACCCTCGTTGGCGAGCACCGCGACCAGACCATCGTGGATTACGTGAACAACAACGTCCTCAACGCGGGCACCTCCGGACGCGTCAGCTTCCACTCGAAGGGCAACGACCTCGCCCTTGTGAACCTCACGATCAACAACGCCACGCCGAAAGGTGGCAGTCAGGCTGAGGCGCTGCGCAGCGACGGCGCGCGCAACGTCTTCCTGGGCTGCACCATCAAGAGCTTCCAGGACACCCTGCTGCTCGGCGCCGGCAACTACTTCCAGGACTGCCTGATCCAGGGCGACACCGACTACATCTGGGGCGGCGGCACCGCGATGTTCAGGAACTGCGAGCTGCGCTGCATGAACGGCGGCGATCTCACCCAATCGCGCACGCCGTTCAACAAGTTCGGGTTCGTGTTCGTGGACTGCACAATCACCCGCCCGTCCGGCAGCAATTTCAGCTACAGTCTCGGTCGCACCTCCGCCGATGCCACCACCTATGGCAACCCCGTCTTCATCGATTGCAAGATGGACGCCCACATCTCGGCCGGAGCTTGGTCGTCCTCCTTCATCAATTCCACCTACACCGCCAACGCCCGCAACTGGGAACACCACTCCACCAATCTCGCCGGCACCGCCTTGATCGACGTAAGCCAGCGCGCCGCTTTCAGCCGCCAGCTCACCGATAGCGAGGCCGCTATTCTGCGCAACGCCGCGAATGTCTTCGGCACCACCACCGACAGCACTCCTGCCGGTGCACAGGGTGACGGATGGGTGCCGTCCTTGGCTCCGATCATTCTCGATCAACCCGAATCGAAGATCGTCGCCATCGGCGAAAGCGTCACCTTGAGCGTCACCGTCGCCGTCACTCCGGGTCCCACGTTTCAATGGTATCGCAACAATGCTCCGGTCAACGGGGCTACTGGCAGCTCATACACCATCGCCGCCGCTTCACCCGCTGATTGGGGGAACTACCACGTGGTGATCTCCAACTCCGCGGGCACCGCCAACAGCGCCACCGCCTCGCTCGAACTGAGCAATCCCGACGTCCAGTGGGCGGCAAGCCACGGCCTTGATCCGGCAGGGAACGGAGCGCGCGACGCCGATGCCGACTCGGACGGCGTGATCAACCTTGTGGAGTTTGCCTTCGGGATGGATCCCACGTCGGGACGTGTCGGACCCTTCACCGTGGACGGCGGCACGCTTACCGCGACCGGCATGCCGTCCCTCCATCAGGGCCCCGGCTTCACCGCCCGTTTTATCCGGCGCAAGAGTCACGTCCCCGACGGCCTGACCTACGCCCCGCAGTTCAGTGCCAGCCTCGCCGGCTGGGAAACCAGCGCCGTCACCCCGGCCGTGATCGCGTCCGATGACGAATACGAGCTCGTCGAAGTTCCGTATCCCGCTTCCGTCGGCGGGCAGGTGCCGCACTTCTTCCGGGTCTTGGTCTCGGTTGATCCATGAGTCCAACCGGTCTTGCGCGCGATTTTCAATCAAACTTGCCGAAGGTCGAATTGATGGCGGCAAGGAGCATTCCTAGCCTTCCAAGGATCCGGGCTGTTAGGCCCGGACGAGATAGAGAGAACCAAGCCTCCCAAGAACAGTGAAAGTAACACTACCCGTCGCCGCTGCCCTCGCGGTTCCGTTCCTTCAATCGGCGTCCGCCGCGATCCTCATCCAGGAGAACTTCAACTACGCAGCCGGCGCGGTGAACGGCGTGGCGACCAACGCCACCGGCCTAAGCGGCAACTGGTCGGCCGGTGCGTTTGCCGCGGGCGCGACCACCACTGCGACCATCGACCCGGCCAGCCTGGCTTTCGCCGGACACTTCGCTTCTTCGGGTGGTTCGCTGCGGTTGGCGAATAGCGGTCCTGGCTTCGGCGAAGGAGGCGCGTCCGCTTCCGTCGGTGCGGCGTTGACCGGCAGTTCCACGCTCTATTCCAGCGGCATCATGAGCTTCGCCGCTCCCGGCGGATCCTATTTCAATGACTGGGTTGTCGAGCAGCGCTTCAATACCGGTGCCGCGGGCACCTTCTCAACCTCGAGCGGTCGCAACATCATACGTGCCTTTGGCTCCGGCAGCAGCGCTGCGGGCAAGGGTGGCGTGGGTTCCGACAATGGCGAGGTGGTGCAGGGAACCGGCACAAACAGCCCCGGCACCAACTATCTTCTGGTCACGGCTTACACGGTCTCCGGAGCAAACGTCACGGGTGCCACTCTTTACACCTTCGACACCACCGCCTACGCGAACTATCTGGCAGCTGCCACTCCAGCGACCGCCGAAGCTCTGCTCGGAACCCACGCCCTTTTCTCACTCACCGACTCCAGCTCGCGTGCCCTGAGCAACTTCGCGTTCCTCCAGTATACGATTCAAGGCGGCCCCATCGGCAGCTACGACGACTATCGCCTTGGGACCTCGATCACCGATGTGGTCAACGTCGTGCCCGAGCCATCGGCGGCCATGCTTTGCACGATCTGTTCGCTCGGGATGGTTCTCCGCAGGAAACGATCATCGGCCGCCGCCTGAGGGCCCGGGGGGGAAGCGCGGATCCCATTTCCGTTGAAATGGGATCCCGCATTCTCACGGCGCGGCTGGCATCCAGCCATCGTCGCCACCCAGGATGTTCCGCACGGTGTAGGCCTTGGCCTCTTCGTCGGTGAGTTGCTTGGCCCACTTGACGCGGGCGTCGGGGTTGGCACCCGGGCCGGTGGATTGGTATTCGGCGTAGCGGGCCGTCTTCTCGTTTTCGGCCTTGCCCCAGTTGTGCCAACCTTCCGGCTTGATCTTGCCCTGCATGTCACAGCGGATGAAAGCAACGGCCGCATGGGGACGCCACGGGCGGCCGAGATAGACGCCGCGCTCGACCTCCGGCGCGGTCGTGATCTTGCAATCGAGGAATACGAATCCGTAGGGCACGGACTCGGCGGTGTTGGCGGCGGTGATGTAGCCGTCGGCGCGGCAGTGGATGTGGCAGCGGTCGAAGACAGCGGTTCCGGCGGCGTAGATGAAGTCCACGTGGCCGCTGATTTCGCAGTCGCGGAAATACTGGCGCGCCACCTGGTTTTGCGGCGTGTCGGGACGCAGCGTGTCCTGCCATCCGACGAAACGGCAGCCGTAAAAGGAAGCTAGATCCCCGCTGACGAAACAGGCCAGGGCCTGCACGCGATCCTCGCGCGTGGTGGTGTTTTCGAAGGTGATATTGCGCGCGGTGAAGTCGGGCGCGGCGATGACCACGGTCGTGCTGTCCTCCGTGGAAAGAAGCTTTCCGGGGTTGGCGGGATCCGGCGTTTTCACGTGGGTGTCCATCGTGATGACGGTGTTCGCCGCCTCTCCGGGTTCACCGAGCAGTTGAAGGAAGGGCTTGTTGGCGGGGATGACGACGTGCTCCTTGTAAGTGCCGGACTTGATCAGGATGCGGTGCGGCTTGGCTGCGGTGGCGGGTGCCGCGTCGATCGCAGCTTGGATCGTGGTGTGGGTGCCCGAGCCGTCGAAGGCGACCACAGCGTCGTAGGACTTTTCCCCGGCCTGCGGGTTGGCATCGCGGGGCTCGGAAAGGATCCGCGGAGAAAGGGCGGGGACGACCTCGCGAAGTTCATCGGCCACGAGCTGGCCGAACACGACGTAACCTTTCTCGTTCAGGTGGGTGCCGTCGTATTGCCCGTCCTCCTTTTTGGGGCTGAAAGCGAGGCAGCCCTCGCGTCCCAATTTCTCGCACAGCGCCTTGCTGCGGTCGTGGAGTTCGACCAGCGGCACCTTCTTCTCCTTTGCGATCTCGCGGACGACATCGGCGCGGACGTCGAGGCTGGAGACGATTTTGTTCGGAGTATCCTTGTCTTTGAATTGTCGGCGGACCAGCGAGGTCACCAGAACGGGAGCGGCACCGGCCTTGCGGGCGTCGTCCACGTACTGGTTCATGTAGCCCCTGTATTCCTCCAGCGTGGATGAGCGGCCCGGTTTGCCCGGCTCGTCGTTGTGGCCGAATTGGATCAGGTAGTAGTCGCCCTTCAGCGCGAGGGCCTTTTCCCACAAGCCCTCCTTGATGAAGCTCATCGAGCTGCGACCGCCGCGGGCGGTGTTGGTGAGCGTCACGCCGTCGGCGAGGAATTGCTTGAAGCCGAGACCCCAGCCGGCGTTGTCGGTGACCGTGGAATCACCCACCAGGACGATGTGCACCTTGGCGGGCACAGCGGTGGGTTCGGCCGCGCTCGTGGGAAGCGGGCTGGCGAAAGAGAGCGAAAGCAGGAGAATTCCGAGAGCTCGATTCATGAGGACACGTGGATGGGAAATGGGCTTGGCGGCGGGGAAGGCGCGCAGGGCACGGCCCCGCGTGGCCGGTTAATAAGATTCCGGCGGTAATCTGCCCTGTAAACCGGGTCGCGTGCAGAAAGGGTTGAAAATTGTGAACGAGTCTTCCGTTCGCGTTCTGCGGACCGGGAAGGGCTTTGATCGATACGATTCCCAGGATCGGTCGCCGTACTATTTGGGAGTCATTTCCTCGCCGTGCTTGAGCGAGCGGCCGAGCATTGCCTGCTTGCGGAACTCTCCCGGCGGGATGCCACAGGCTTGCTTGAAGGCAATGAAGAAACTGTTCACGCTCTGATAACCGCAGAGCAGCGCGACGGACTCCACCTTGTTGTTCGATTCGCCTAGCAGCATCTTGGCGTGCTCGATGCGGGTGGAGCGGATGTGCTCGCCGGGCGTGAGGCCCAGATGCTCGATGAACGCCTGGTGCAGACCACGCCGCGAGATCCCGGCGGTTCTCGCCACCATGTCGATGTCGATGTCCTCGCTGAAATGACCGGCGATGTAGCGGAGCGCCTTCGCGACTCCCTGATGGCTCACAGCGGTGATGTCGGTGCTTTGCCGGGCGATGATGCGGGTCGGAGGGATGCGGATGGGCGCCGGGTCCACCTTGATGCCATTCATCATGCGGTCGAGCCATGCCGCTCCCTGGTAGCCCAGGTTCTCGAAATCCGGATCCACGGCGGTGATGGGACGCTGGGTGGATTGCGGCAACAAAAGGTCGTCTTCGATTCCGATGATGGCCACGTCCTGCGGCACCGCGATGCCCGATAGTTCGCAAACCTCTTGGATTTCGACGGCAAGGGTTCCATTCGCGGCAAAGACCGCCAATGGCTTCTTCGCCTGCGCGATCTTCGCGGCCAGCCACGCGCGGCGCTCGGTCCATTCGCCGCGACCTTTTCTGAATGCCTTGTGGGTGTGCCACTTGATCCACGTGCATTCATGCCCTTGGCTGGCCAGCGCCTTGACGAAGCCGTTGCCGCGTTCTTCGAAGGTCCAGTTTGCGGAGTCGCTGTAGAAAAGGAAGTTCCTGAAGCCGCGGCGGATGAAGTGATTCGCGGCAAGACGGGCGCACTCTTCATGATCCTGCGCCACATGGGTGAAGGGCAGATTGGCGCGCCGCAGGCTGAAATCCACGGTCGGCTTTTGCAGGGAAAGGACGAACTCGCAAAGTTCATCGTTGCCCGCGAGCCAGGCAAGAACTCCGTCGCCGCTCCAGCCCCAAGGAATGACCAGTTCCTTCGTGATGCTTGCCGCCGAGATGTGCCAATGGTGCTCGGCTGCATAGGCGGCGATGCCGGTCAGTAGCCGATGATCATGCCAGCCGAGGGCCAGCAAAACGCTCTTCTGCCTCTTCATTGGTTTCTTGGGGTGTCGGAGGCTCCGCGGACCGCGCCGCCTTGTAAATGCAGAAAACGGAATGGCTTCTTTGGATTTGTGCAGAGCCGGGTTCGCGCGGTCCGAGCAAGCAAGCCTCTGCCGTTTTTTCAATGCCTTTTGCAGAAAGGGTCCGTTTACGCGCCCGCAGCAGCTTTGTATTCCTGTCGAAGCCTGAGGGGCTACCGCAGGGCCATCGATTTCACTTCGGAACGCATCGTCCGATCCGCGCACCCATCCCCCCGGCCACCATGAAAAACCCAAGCCGCGTGTTTACGAATTCTCTCATCCGCCCTGCCGGGGTTCTACCGGATACGAAACCGTCATCTTGTGTCGGAATCGTCCGCTTCGATCGATCGATAGCCAGTCGGCAAAACGGTCCGGTGTTCAATTTCGCGGGTGCCTCATGGGTTGGCACCCGCGATGGGAAGATGCCGGAGGCGGCCGGGGTTTACCTCGGCCTCGAGGGGGCCGCTTCCGGCCACCATCCCGAAGCAGCGTGATCATGAAACGCTCTCTCCTTTGCACTGCCATCCTCGGCGGTCTGATGAACGCGACCGCGTTCGGGTTGGAACCCGTGGGTGACATTCGGGCACCGGGGATCCCCGGGCGTGAATTGAAAGTCACCGACCACGGAGCAGTCCCGGACGGCAAGACCCCGGCCACTGCCGCGATTCAGCAAACGCTCGATGCCGTGCGCGATGCCGGCGGCGGTCGGGTCGTCATTCCGGAAGGCCGCTTTCTCAGCGGTCCGATCGAGCTCTGGAGCAAAACCGAACTTCATCTCGCCAAGGGCGCGGTGCTGGTCATGAGCGACGAGGAGTCGGATTTCCCCGCGGGACCGAAAGGACGCCCGGCTTTCATCACTGCCAGCAAGGCTCAGGATATCCGCTTGAGCGGGGAGGGGACCATCGCAGGCCAGGGTGAACGCTGGTGGAAGGTCTTCCTCGATGAGAAGGCTCGCGGTGTCAAAGACGCGCCGCGCCGTCCTCAACTCATTGCCATCCATCGTTGCGAGCGGGTGGAAGTCGAAGGGATCACCACCGTCGATCCGCCGAACACCCACTATTCACTCAAGGACTGCAAGGAACTCGTGATCCGCGGAATCAAGGCGATCGCTCCGGACGAGTCGCCGAATACCGACGCGCTGAATCTTTCCGGCGTCAGGAACGTCCTGATCCGCGACTGCCATATCAGCACCGGCGATGACAACATCGTGCTGCTCTGCGGCGCGGCCCGGACGAAGGGCGTGCCGGAAGTGGAGAACGTCGTGATCCGCGATTGCGTCCTGGGCTTCGGCCACGGGCTGTCGATCGGCAGCTACACGTCCGGCGGCGTGAAGAACGTGACCGTGGAGAACGTCAGCTTCGACGGCACCACCTCGGGCATCCGCATGAAGGCATGGCGTGACCGGGGCGGGGTGGTGGAAGGCATCCGCTACCGGGACATCACGATGAAGAACGTGCGCTACCCGGTCTCGATCTCCAGCTACTACCCGAAGCCGCCCGCGCACCCGTCCCAAGACCAACCCGCGAAAGGTCCCAGCTTGAATCCGGTGTGGCGCGACATCACGATCGAAAACCTCGCCGTTACCGATTCGAAAAACTCCATCATCCTCTGGGGCCTTCCCGATGAACCGGTCCGCGGCGTGACGATGAAAAATGTAAGGATGTCCGCGCAGGCCGGTGCTTTGGTTTTCCACGCCAAGGACATCGCTTTCTCTGATGTCGTGATCCTTCCGGCCGCCGGTCCCGCGCTCCGCCATTTCGATGCTGAAATCAAAGGGCTGGCGGGAGAGGATTACGGCGACAAGCCCGTGAAATTCAAATGAGCCACCAAACACCAAACGCCGGAGCTGCTGGCGAGAAGCCGGGAAACGTCCGCTGGATCATCTGCGCGCTGCTGTTCTTCTCCGTCGCGGTCAACTACATCGACCGGCTGGTCATCGGCATCCTGAAAAAGCCGCTGAGCCAGGAGCTCGGCTGGAGTGAAAGCGACTACGGGCACATCGCCGCGGCCTTCTCCTTCGCCTACGCCTTTGGCTATCTCTTCGGCGGCCGCTTGATCGATCGCCTCGGGGTGAAGCGCGGGCTGCCGATCTTCGTATTCTTCTGGAGCCTCTCCGCGATGGCTCACGGCTTGTGCAGCCACTTCGAGGTCACCGAGCAGTTCCGCATGAGGTACCCATGGTTCTCGCTCGCCGAGGGCGGCTTTGGCCTCGCGACGCTGGTGATGCCGATGACCGCGGCGGGCTTCATGTTTGCCCGGATCGCGCTCGGTCTTTCCGAAGGCGGCAACTTCCCCGGCGCGATCAAGGTGGTCGCCGAATGGTTCCCGGTGAAGGAACGCGCGCTTGCCACCGGATGGTTCAATGCCGGGACGAATGTTGGCGCGATCCTTTGCCCCATCGCCGTGCCATGGATGTTCTCGCACATCGGCTGGGCTTGGACCTTCTACATCACCGGCGGCACCGGCTTTCTGTGGCTGATCGGCTGGTGGATGTTCTATGATGAACCCGGGGACCACCGGAAGCTGTCGGCCGGCGAGTTCGACTACATCCGCAGTGGCCAGCCGGCCGTCGAGGAAAAGCCGGCGAAAGTGGCATGGCTCTCCTTGCTGAAATACCGCGCCGTCTGGGCATACATTTTGGCGAGCGTTTTCGCCGGCCCTGCGTGGGGGTTCTATCAGTTCTTCCTGCCCGATTTCCTGGGCAAGAAATTCGACCTCAGCCTCCAGGCCACTGGCTGGTGGACCGGTGCCTTCTTCGGCATCGCCGCGATCGGCGGGGTGGCGGGCGGCTGGCTGGTGTCCCGCTTCATTGGCCAGGGCTGGGATGTCAACCGGGCGCGAAAGGTGACCCTGCTCATCTGCGCGCTGTCGGTGGTGCCGGTCTTCTTTGCTCCCTTCGCGAGTTCCGTCTGGCTCGCCGTCCTGATCGTCGGCCTCGCCGGTTCCGCCCACCAGGGATGGTCGGCGAACCTCTACAGTGTCGTCTCCGACACCATGCCGAAGGAGGCGATCAGCTCGGTCATCGGCTTCGGCGGCTTCGTCGCCTACTTCACCGGCGGCTTCGTCAATGAGTTCACCGGCCTGATCATCCAGAAGACGGGGAGTTACGTGTGGGTCTTCGCTTACTTCTCGCTGATGTACCTGCTCTCGCTCGCCATCCTGCAAATGCTCGTCCCGAAGATCCAACGCGAGGTCCTCACCTTGCCCGTCACTCAACCGCTGACCGAATCATGAACCACTCCGGCCATTCTTATCCATGGGTTCCTGACCAGGGCGACGGGACTTTCCGTAATCCCGTGCTGCACGCCGACTATTCGGACCCCGACGTGATCCGGGTAGGCGACGACTTCTATCTCACGGCATCGAGTTTCAATTGCACGCCGGGCCTGCCGATCCTGCATTCGCGCGACCTGGTGAACTGGAGGATCATCCACCATGCGCTCAAGAACCTGCCGCACCCGCGCTATAGCGAGGTGCAGCCCGGCCAGGGGGTCTGGGCACCTTCGTTGCGCTTCCATGACGGTCGCTTCTGGATCTTTTTCCCGACGCCCGACGAAGGAATCTATGTCATCACCGCCACCGATCCCGCGGGCGAGTGGTCGGCTCCCCATCTGTTGCTTGCGGGCAAGGGACTGATCGACCCGTGCCCCTTGTGGGATGACGATGGGAAAGCCTATCTCGCCCATGCCTACGCGGGCTCCCGCGCTGGCATTCGCAACAAGCTCCACATCCGCCCGATGGCACCGGGCGGCACGAAGATCCTCGGCAAGGGCGCGGTTGTGGCGGAGATCGATCCCGCGCTTCCCGCGCTGGAAGGCCCGAAGCTCCACAAGCGCAACGACTGGTACTACATCTCCGCACCGGCAGGTGGGGTGGCCACCGGCTGGCAGTCGATTTTCCGTTCTCGGCACATCTACGGCCCCTATGAAGAAAGGGTCGTGCTCGCCCAGCGCGGAACATCGATCAATGGCCCGCATCAGGGAGCGCTCGTCGATACGCCCGCCGGTGATTGGTGGTTCCTGCATTTCCAGGACAAGGATCTCTACGGAAGGATCGTTCATCTCCAACCCGTCCGCTGGGAGGACGATTGGCCGCTGATCGGCGAGGCCCAGGACGAAGCCATGGTAGGACGGCCGGTGCTTCATCACCGCAAGCCGGTCATGGGCGAGTGCTCTCCCGCGGTCCCGCAAGACAGCGATGAATTCGAGAACAGCAAGCTCGGTCTCCAGTGGCAGTGGCAGGGGAATCACGAGGACGACTGGCATTCGCTCTCCGCACGCACCGGCCACCTGCGCCTGCATCCGCGTTTCGTTTTGAAAGGCGACATCTCCAAGGCACCGAATCTGCTGTTGCAGAAGTTCCCCGCCAGCGAGTTCACGGCGGAAACCCGGATCGACCTTCCTGCCGGACATGCGGGCTTGCATGCCGGCCTCGTCGTCGCCGGAGAGGGCTTCGTCGCGCTTGATGTCCAGAACGTGGACGGGAAGTACCGGCTGCACCTCGTCGCGTCGGGGGAGAGTCAGGCGACCCTGGATCTCGAGGGGCCATCACTCGTGCTCAAGCTCAAGGTGGAAGAAGGAGGCGTGTGCCGACTGGGCGTTGCCATCGCCGAGACGGGTTTCTATCAGCTCGGGCCCTCCTTCCATGCCACGCCCGGTCGCTGGATCGGCGCGAAAGTCGGGCTGTATTGCATCACCACCGATGTCCTCGATCCTTCTGGACACGCCGACTTCGCTTGGTTCCGCTTTGCACCCCTGCACCACCCGGCGGAACCCCGGAAAGGCCGCATCAATGGCAGCGAGCAGCCGCAGGAGCACGGAACCCGTCCGCCCGCGGAATCCACCCGCATCGCCCTGCGCTAGATCTCCCACATGAAGACCTTCATCAACGATGACTTCTTGCTCCACTCCGACGTGGCGCGGGAACTCTACCACGATCACGCGAAGCACCAGCCGATCTTCGACTACCATTGTCACCTGCCGCCCGACCAGATCGCGGCGGACCGCCATTTCGACAATCTCTATCAGATCTGGCTGGAAGGGGATCACTACAAATGGCGGGCGATGCGCTCGAACGGCGTGGCCGAACGCTTCTGCACGGGCGACGCATCCGATCGGGAAAAGTTCGATGCCTACGCTCGCACGGTGCCTCGCACCTTGCGCAATCCGCTCTACCACTGGACCCACCTCGAGCTGCTGCGCTACTTCGGCATCGATGATCTGTTGGATGAATCCACCGCCGGCTCCATCTGGCATCGTGCGAACGAACAGCTCTCCGGGATGGGCGTGCAGGATCTCCTGACCCGTAGCCGCGTGACGGTCGTCTGCACCACCGACGATCCCACCGACACGCTGGAGCATCACCGCCGCATTCAGGAGGAAGGAAAGCTCGCGACGCGCGTCTATCCTACCTTTCGCCCCGACAAGGCGCTGACCGTGGACCAGCCCGTGACCTTCAATGCATGGACCGACAAACTGTCCGAGGTCAGCGGGACCGAGTGCAACACGTTCGGAGACTTCCTCGACGCCTTGAAGCAGCGCCACGACCGTTTCCATGCGATGGGCGGCCGGCTTTCCGATCACGGGCTCAACGCGCTCGATGCAGATGACTGCAGCGAACGGGAAGCCGGGCGCATCTTCGATGAAACCCGGACTGGCAAGCAGGCCACGCCCGCGGATGCCGCCGCTTTCCGCAGTTACATGATGGTGTACTTCGGTCACCTCGATGCGGAAAAGGGCTGGACCAAGCAGCTCCACCTCGGGGCTCTCCGCAACAACAACAGCCGCCTGCTGGGCGCGCTCGGGCCGGACACCGGCTTCGACTCGATCGGCGACCAACCGCAGGCCGCCGCTCTCTCGCGCTACCTCGACCGGCTCGATCGCGACGACCGCTTGCCGAAGACCGTCCTCTACAATCTCAACCCTGCCGACAACTACCTCTTCGGCACCATGATCGGGAACTTCCAGGACGGCACGGTCCCGGGCAAGATCCAGTTCGGCAGCGGCTGGTGGTTCCTCGATCAGAAAGAGGCGATGGAGTGGCAGCTCAACTCGCTCTCGAACCTCGGCCTGCTGAGCCGCTTCGTCGGGATGCTCACCGATTCACGGAGCTTCCTCAGCTACACGCGCCATGAGTATTTCCGCCGCATCCTGTGCAACCTCATCGGACGGGACGTGGTGAACGGCGAACTGCCCCGCGACATGCCGCTGCTGGGGCAAATGGTCCGCGACATCTGTTACGGGAACGCCCGCGACTACTTCGGCCTCGAAGTCGGAGCCTTGACGACGGCCGCACCATGAACCTCCGCATCCACGCCATTTGCTTGCTCCTTGCATTGGCTGGATTGCGCGGGGTCGCGGCCGAGGCGACCTGGTCACGCGACATTGAGTTTGGGAATGCCGGTGGTGAAAGCCTGCGCCTCGATGCATCCGTGCCCCCGGGTGACGGACCGTTTCCGATTGCGATCCTGATCCATGGCGGCGGCTGGGGAAACGGTGACAAGGCGCAGGACTTCGTCGCGCTGGCAAAGCCGCTGACGGACGCCGGCTTCACATGGTTTTCTGTCAACTACCGCCTCGCGCCAAAACACCGCTGGCCCGCGTGCTTCGAGGACGTGCAGGCCGCCATCCGTTGGGTGCGTGCAAACGCCGCCACCTACAAGGGCGATCCGCGCCGCATCGCCTTGATCGGCTACTCGGCGGGCGGTCAGCTCGCCACGCTGGCAGCCATCCGTGCTGACGCCACTACCCGGGTTCAGGCGGTCGTGGGCCTTGCTCCGGCGGTTGAGCTGGTGGCGGACTCGAAACGCCGCGGCGAGGTCAGTCCCGCGTTGCGGAATCTACTAGGTTTACCGGAGATGCTGGACGATGAAGCTCTCGCGGAAATTGCCGCCATTTCACCGGCCGGGGAAGTGAAGCCGGGTTTGCCGCCGTTTCTTATCGCCCAAGGAACCGCGGACCAGTCCGTGCGCCACATCGATGCGCTCGCGTTCATCGCCAGGCTCAGGCAGGCGGACGTGCCCTGCGCTCTCCTCGAAATGAAGGACGCTCCGCACCGCATCGGGGAGTGGCCCAAGTTTTCTCCCGAGTATCCGGCGAAGGTTGCCGCCTGGTTGAAGACGACCTTGGCAAGCAACCCGCCCGAAAGTCCCTGATCTTCCGATGAGACCTCTTCGTCGTTCCCTTATTCCCGTCCTCGCCGGTCTGAGCGCCACTCCGCTTCTCCATGCCGGCGAGCTCCGCGTGGATATCAACCGCGACTCCAAGAACAGCGACTCCGTCACCGAGACCGGCTACGTGAAGTGGAGTCCGGACAGCACCAATGCCGCCGCCAGCGGGACGACCGCGGTCAGCCGCAGCTTCACCACGTCGGCAGGAGAAAACGTCACCATCACCTTCGCCCAGACCGCCGCCTCCGCCGCAGTCGGTGGTACCGGTCTCCTCAGCAATTGGTATCAGACCGGAGCCCAGGGAACGGCGAAGCTCGTCAGCGACGGCATCACCGTCGCCCCGGCGAATCTCGCCACCGGCGGCCAGTTGAGGATGACGATCACCGGCCTCAACGCCGGCTCGCATACGCTCCTCAGCTACCACAATGCCTGGGACGCCCTCGCCGCAGGATCGCTCGGGCCCATCGACATCTCGGTTAACGGGGCGCTGGTCTTGGACAATCTCCAGCCCTCGATCCGGGCGGCGACCAATAGCGCCGCTGCCAGTGCCTATTTGGAGTTCACGGTCGCCGGCCCGGCCACCGTGACCGAGATCCTGTTCGCGGCGGAAACCAACACCGCCCCCGATGTCACGATCCGTAACGCGATGATCAACGGCTTCGAGATCGACACCCCCAACGCGCTGCGCATTGCGCATTCGCCCGTGCCGGCCTATGCCGATGAGCACGTGCATGCCGATTCCGGCTCGGTCACGCTTTCCTGGCTGTCCGCCCTGTCCGGAGACACCGCGTCGCACGACGTCTATTTCGGCACGAGCCAGGCCGCGGTGAAAAGCGCCACACGCACTTCGCCACTTTTCCTCGGCAATCAGACGGGGACCTCCCGGGTGATCGCGGCCGGCGACAAGCACGCGACCTACTACTGGCGCGTCGATGAGATCGATCAGTTGGGAAATGTCACCGCAGGTCCGGTCTGGTACTTCCGCCCCCGGATTCTTTCCTTCCCCGGTGCCGAGGGCTACGGCCGCTATGCCCGTGGCGGTCGCGGGGGACGTGTCGTCCACATCACCTCGCTGGCCGACTACGGTGCCAGCGATGCGCCGGTGCCTGGCACCCTGCGTCACGCCGTGGAAGTCGAGACAGGGCCGCGTGTGATCGTCTTCGATGTCGCCGGGCTTATCACCCTGACGCGGCGCCTCACGCTGAACGCGCCCTATGTGACCGTCGCCGGACAGACCGCACCGGGGAAAGGCGTGTGCCTGCGCGAGTGGCCGCTCGGGCTGAGCGGTGCGAACGATGCCGTCGTGCGTTTCCTTCGCAATCGTCCGGGAAACATTAGCGGCCAGACGATCGATGGCGGCGGCCTCGCTGGCTGCGACCACAGCATCATGGACCACTGCTCGATCAGCTGGTCCATCGATGAGGCCTTTAGCTCCCGTGGTGCGAAGAACATCACGCTGCAGAACACGCTCATCTCCGAGGCGCTCGCCATCGCCGGGCACCAGAACTACCCCGCAGGCACGGATCACGGCTACGCCGCCACCGTCGGCGGGGACATCGCCAGCCTCCATCACAACCTGTTAGCCCATTGCTCGGGCCGGAACTGGTCGCTCGGCGGCGGCCTCGATGCGAGCGGTAGCTTCGCCGGCCGCCTCGATATCCGGAACAACGTCGTCTACAACTGGCGCTCCCGCACCACCGATGGGGGCGCCCATGAGGTGAACTTCGTCGCGAACTACTACAAACCCGGAGCCGCCACGACGCACTTCCTCGCTCTCACCGCGCAATACGATAACTTCCCCGGTACCCAGCAGTACTACATGGCGGGCAACGTGATGCCCGGCCGCTTCAACGAGTCCAACCAAGCCGCCGGTCGCACCGCCTCCGGCTACGTGCCCACTACCTACTCGCCGTGGGTTTCCACGCCTTTCTTCGAAGCGCACGTCACCACCCAGACCGCCCTCGGTGCCTACAAGCGCGTGCTTTCCGATGTGGGGGCGAACCGTCCGCTCGACGCCCACGATGTCCGCGTGATCCAGGAAACCCTCACTGGCACCTACACCTACACCGGCACCGGTCCCTATGGAGGCTATCCCGGCTTGCCGAACTCCCAGAACGATGTCGGCGGTTGGGAGGACTACCCGTTCACCAGCCGGCCCGCCGCTTGGGATAGCGACAGCGATGGCCTGCCCGACTGGTGGGAAGGTCTCCACGGCAGCAACCCATCATCGGCGGGCGGCGACTTCGCCGAGGCGAATGCCGATCCCGACAACGACGGCTTCACCCGCCTCTGCGATTACCTCGCGTGGATGGCCTTGCCTCGGATCGAAACGACCGCGGGCGAGCCGGTGGAGCTTGATCTCTCGACCCTCACGAAAGGCTACACCGCCGCGCCTGCCCGATCGGTCCAGCTCGCTCCCGCTTCGGCCGCGGCCGGATCCGTGCAGTTGTTAGGCGATGGGAAAACCGTTCGCTTCACTCCTGCCGCCGGCTTTACCGGGATCGTCCGCTTCACCCACATCGTCACGGACTCCGCGGGCGACGCGATGACCGGCGAGATCGGAGTGCGTGTCACCCCGGCTGCCAGTGCCTACGGAGGCTTCATCGAATCCTTTGGCTTGGATCCCGAAACCAATGGCGCGCCAGGCGAAGATACCGAATCGGACGGTCTGGCCAATGCACTTGAATTCCTGTTAGGCGGTAATCCCGTCGCAGGCGATGCCCATGGCGTGAGTCCTGCCGCCACCTTGGAGTCCGGCGGGGGACTGGCCTTCTCCTACGACCGGAAGATCGTCGCGAGCGGCCTGTTTGAAGATGTGGTCGAGACATCGGGGCAGCTCGGCACGTGGACGGAGGTCGTCCACGGAGTGAACGGCGTCACCATCGAGGTGACCGCGTTGAGCCCGGAAGTCGAGCGCGTCACCATCCGCCTTCCTCCGGCACCGGGCCAGCTTTTTGCCCGCCTCCGCGTGACGGCGGTTGATTAGCAAATCCACCGATCGAAACCCATGCCCCCCGTTCTCTTCACCCCCAGCCCTATTCCCCGGACCGGCATCACGCTGGCTCTTCTTGCCGCGTCGGCTGTCCACGGACAGACGTTGGCCTTTCCGGGTGCGGAGGGCTTCGGCCGTTTCACCAGCGGAGGGCGTGGAGGCGAAGTCTATATCGTCACCAACCTGAACAACTCCGGGCCCGGTTCGCTGCGCGATGCGGTGACAAACCGCAGCGCTGGCGTGCCGCGCACCGTGGTCTTCGCGGTCTCCGGCACCATCGAGCTGCAGTCCACCCTGCGCATCACCGCGGGAGATCTCACCATCGCCGGTCAGACCGCGCCGGGCGATGGCATCTGCCTCGCCTACTATCCGATCGACCCGAGTAATTCTTCCAACGTCATCATCCGCTTCATCCGCTCCCGGCTCGGCGATGTTTCCGGGAACGAAAACGACGCCTTCTCCTGCCGCTACGCGAGCAATGTGATCGTGGACCACTGCAGCTTCTCCTGGTCGGTGGACGAAACGGCCAGCTCCTACGACAATAGTAACTTCACACTCCAGTGGTGCATCATTTCCGAAAGCCTGCGCGACTCCGTGCATAGCAAGGGCAACCACGGCTACGGCGCCATCTGGGGTGGCTTGGGCGCGACCTTTCACCACAATCTCATCGCCCACCACGACAGCCGCAATCCGCGCTTCAACGGCGCCCGCACCCACGGCACCGACGGCGAGCTCGTGGATATGCGCGACAACGTGATCTATAACTGGCGCGGAAACTCCACCTACGGCGGCGAACCCACCGACACCGGTTTGCCGGCTCGCCACAACGTCATCAATAACACCTACAAGCCCGGCCCCGCCACCGGCTCCGGAGCGATCCGCTACCGCATCCTCGAGCCGACCAAGAACAGCGCTTCGACCGGCACCACGCTCAGTCTGTTTCACATTTCGGGCAATCACACCACCGCCAGCGAAACAGTCACCGCCGACAATTGGGCGGGCGGCGTGCAGGTGGTGAACGCTTCGGAATATCCCCTCATGCGGGCCGACACCGCCTTCGAGGCCGCGCCGGTCATTACCCAATCCGCGCCCGGCTCCTATTCACTCGTGCTAGCCCACGCCGGATGCCGTCTTCCTTCACGTGATGCAGTGGACACGCGCATCGTCTCAGAAGTCGCGAATGGCACCGCAACTCACAACGGCAGCGTGAACCATCTGCCCGGCATCATCGACTCCCAAGCCGACGTCGGCGGTTGGCCGGTGCTCGTTTCCACTCCCGCGCCGACCGACACCGACGCCGATGGCATGCCCGACGTTTGGGAAAGCGCCCGCGGCCTGAACCCCGCCGATCCAGCCGACCGCAACCTCGCCAATGCCGCGGGCTACACGAATCTGGAACTCTACCTCAATGAACTGGCCGGGTCTGCCTTTCCCATCCCGCAGTTCGACACCCAACCCGAGTCGCAGACCGTGACCATCGGAGAGGGCTTCAGCCTGTCGGTGACGGCCACCGGGCCTGAGCCGCTCGCCTACCAGTGGTATCGCGGTGCCAGCCCTATCGAAGGCGCAACCGATGTCAGCTATTCGGTCGGCACCTCCACCCCCGCCGAAGCCGGAGAATACACCGTGGTCGTGACGAACGGCTACGGTTCGGTGCGATCCGAAGCGGCCACCATCGTGTTCGACTCCCAGGCCCCAGCCATCGCCAGCGAGCCTGCTTCCGTGTCGGTGGATGCCGGTCAAGCAGTCGCGTTTTCCGTTTCCGTCACCGGAACGCAGCCGCTCACCTACCAATGGTATCGCGGCGAAAGACCGATCCCCGGCGCCACCGGTGCCATCCTCGATCTCGGACCGGTCACCATTGACGATGCCAGTGCGTACCATGTCGTCGTGACCAATGCCCATGGCCTCGCGACCTCGGCTATCGCCGTACTCACCGTGACATCTCTCGCGGCAACGGACGTGTTTTCCACCAGCTTCAGCGCGGATACGATCCACGCCGCCTCTCCGGTCGTTGGTCCCACCGCGACGAACTGGTATGTCATGTCGTCCAAGAACGCCACGAGCACCAGCGTGGGCGATGACCTCGCCACGTCCGGAACCGTCGATCCTCGTTTCGATCTGACCATGGCCGTCACCAGCTCCGGCATCGTTGAGACTGCCGCGCTGTTCTCTTTATCTCCTGTGGCCATCACGGGGATCGGCGATCGTCTTCGCCTTGAGGTCGTGCTCGCCACCACCAATGTCCGCACCCTCGGCATCGGCCTTTACCACTCCGGCGGCTCGCTGCCCCACACCGGCCTGATCAATGGCCAGCTCACCGGCGGCTCCAGCACCCTTGCCACCGGCGGCACCCGGGAGTGGCCGGGCTATCGGCTCCATCTCGATGGCAGTGCGTCCACTCCCTCCCTCAATCTCGAAGGCAGGCCGGCGCAACCCGGCACCACCAATGCCTCCCAATCCCTCATCGTGCCCGGAACCAGTTCGTCCGCCCCCACGGTTCAATCCATCGGCTCCGCCACTGTCCCGGGTTTCTCCTGGGCCGACGCCGCCACCTACACGCTTTCCTTCACCATCGAGCGTACGGCTGCCGATGCTTTCTCGCTCACCGCGACCCTGCACGCTGGCACCGGTACCGCCGCTCCTGCCCTCGGTACTGCGACTGCGGCCATTCCCGGCTCCATCCTCGCCGATAGTTTCGATGCCCTCGCGATCGGCCACCGCAATCGCGACGGCAGCTCCATCTCCCACGTCCGGGTTTCCCACGTAAGCGTGCAACAAATCGCCACCCTCGCCACCATCTCGGACCCCTACGAAGCCTTCCTCGCCAGCCACGGGCTCGATCCTGCCTCGACCGGTCTTCCCTCCGCCGACCCCGATTCCGATGGCGTGGCCAACGCCCTCGAATTCGTCCTTGGCGGCGATCCCAAGGTCTCTAACAGCTCCATCCTACCCTCGCTCACGGCTGCCGGGTCGGGCTGGAACTTCCGCTTCCTCCGGCACGTGGATGCGACCTCTGTTTTCGACCTGGCGGTCCAGAGTTCAACCGGGCTCCTCAGTTGGACGCCGCTGGTGAATGGAGTCGACGGCGTCATGATCACTCCTGCTTCTTTCGACACCACCCACGATCAGATCGACGTCCACGTCCCGGATTCGTTCGATCCCGCGCTCTTCCTCCGTCTTGCAGCGGCACCCAAGTCAAACCCTTGAAGGGGCAGCGCGATCGGGAGGAGCATTCCCAATTTTCAAGACCCTTTGCAGAAAGAGGGCATTTACCACGTGGCCCGTCCCACCTAAGAATGGCAGTCACTCCATCCGGAGTAGGACGATCCCTTGATTGGTCCCCGTAAAAATCCATTGAAATGAAGAAGCATCCCGAGGCCACCACGCCGGCTGGAAAACTCGCCTTGATGGCAGGAGTCGCGGCTCTCCTCCTGATCTCGAAGTCTACCGGCGATGAAAGCGCGGCAAAGGCTTGGGAGAGTGTTCCGGAGATCCTCAAGCGCATCGTGCCACCCGTCTTTCCAAAGAAGGACTTCGTCATCACCGCGCACGGCGCGAAAGCCGGCGGAAAGGATGACTGCAAGGCGGCCTTCGACGCCGCGATCCGGGAGTGCACCGATGCAGGCGGGGGACGCGTGGTCGTTCCTAAGGGTAAGTTTCTCACAGGTCCAATCCACCTCCGCAGCAATGTCGAACTGCACCTTGAGGAAGGTGCCGAGATCATCTTCAGCGATCGCTTCGAGGACTATCTGCCGGTGGTCCCGGTGCGTGTGGGCGGGATCGAAGTGCTGAACTACTCGCCCCTGATCTACGCCAAGGACTGCACGAACGTCGCGGTCACGGGCAAGGGGATCCTGAACGGCAATGCGGAGAAATGGTGGAAGTGGAAAGGCACGGAAACCACCGTGCACTTCAAGATGGGAGCCGAAGGGTTACCCGTGGAGAAGCGCGTCTTCGGCACGCCCGAAGCGGCGATCCGGCCGAACTTCCTCTGCCTGATGAATTGCAAGAATGTCCTGTTGGAGGACTTCACCATCGGCAGCGGCCCGAATTGGACGATCCATCCCGTCTACTCCGAGAACATCATCATCCGCGGTGTCACCGTGGACACCGATGGTCCGAATAACGATGGCATCGATCCGGATTCGTGCCGCGATCTCCTCATCGAAAACTGCACCTTCAGCACCGGCGATGACTGCGTGGTTCTCAAGTCCGGCTACAACGAGGATGGCTGGCGGGTGGGCCGTCCGACCGAGAACGTCATCATGCGTCACTGCTCGAGCAAGCATGGCCACGGCGGCCTCGTCGTCGGCAGCGAGATGTCGGGTGACGTGCGCAATGTGTTCATGCACGACTGCGAGTTCGAAGGCACCGATCGCGCGGTCCGCATCAAGTCGCGTCGCGGACGCGGCGGTGTGGTGGAAAAGATCTACGCTCGCGACATCAAGGTTCGCGACATGAAGGAAGAGGTCGTGATCCTGAACATGGACTACAGCGCCGACAAGAACGCAGCGGCCAACGACAAGGTGCCCGTGTTCCGCGACATGTGCTTCGAGCGCATCAACGGCGAAGGCGCTCCCGTGGCCATCCGGATCACCGGCGAACCGGATTCCTTGGTGGAGAACATCCGCTTCAGCGACATGCGCCTCTCCGCCGAGCGCGGGGTGATCGCGCGGTTCATCAAGGGACTGCGCTTCGAGAACATGCAGATCAGCCCGAAGGAGGGACCGGTCTTCGACTTCGCGGATGCCTCGCAAGTCACCATTGAAAACGTGACATCCTCATCCAAGCCGGAGCGATTCCTGAAACTCGAAGGCAGCTCCTCCGGCGAGATTCACATCAATGGAAGCCCGGCAGCCAAGGACCGGATTTCCTTGGGTAAGGACGTCGCGCCCGATGCCGTCATCATCCGCTGATTCCAGCGGTGGACTGCGGCCAGCCCGCTGCCAGTGCCCCCGGGCTCGCCAGGCTCCAGCCTGGCATCGAAGTCACCCACAACCATCACTTCTCCTTCAAGCTGCCTTTCCACTGCTCACTGATCACTTGGCACCTGCCCTTTCACCGCGAAGCGGCTCCTATCCTGGGCTCGCCAAGCTCCAGCCCGGCACGCAGCGCCGGGTTGCGTCGGGTCGCGGTTCGCGTCCTGTAGGGACGCCTCATGTGGGGAACGTGTTGGTTGCTCAAGGCCGGGTGGGCGGATCCTTCCGCTCCCCGCATGAGCCGTCCATTCAGGAGGGGCAATTCGCTAACGCATGAACCCGGCACTGCGTGCCGGGCTGGTATGAGCGGTCCCTTTGGGACCAAAACCCATGCCTTTGACAGGCTCTTCGAAATGTGGGAGGGCAGGTCGTTCCTCCGCAGTGCGAAGGGTGCAAGGAGGTGAGGCGTGACTCCACCCCAGAAACGAAGAACCGGGGCCCCGGCACCGCTTGACGCAGCACCGGAGACCCCGGTCTTTTTTGCAAGATCCCGGTCGTCAGGGCTTCTCAACCCGGAAGAACAACTGGGGTGCGTTGGGGAGGGGGTTCGGGAACGTGTGGGTCGTCGTGCTCCCTGCCTCTGCAGGAACACCGCTGGCGGCGGTTCCCGTGAAGCTGTCGCCCAGCGAGGTCGAGTAGCCGATGCGGTAGGTATCGCCCGGCTGCGAGGTCCAGGTCAGGGAGAGGTTGGCAGCGCTGGGGCTTCCGGTGAACCCGGTGATCTTGAACTCCGCAGCGACGGGGTCCGCCGTGAACGTCCCGAAGTACTGGACCTCGTTGACATGCACCGTGCCCTCGCCCTGACCCACCTTGGTGCTGGCGAAGCGCAGGAAGCGATACTGCGGTGTCGCCGCGGCCAAGGTGCACTTGACCACCTGATTTCTCGCGGACCAGATCGTCAGGTTGGACGGATCGACCTGGGTGAAGATCGGCGTGAAGTTGGTGCCGTCGGTAGAGCCGAGGATCTGCCAATCCACAGGGTCGCGCTCGGGCCGGTCGTCAGGCGAGGCGATCGTGAAGGTTTGGAGGGAAACCGTGCCGGCGAACTCGACGGTGACGTGGGCACCGCCCGCGGCATTCACGCCGCCGCTCAGCCACTTGTCGTTCAGCACGCCGACCTTGTTGTCGAAGAGGTCGTAGGCACCGCTCAAGAGCTCGGGATTGACCTGCAACGACCCGGTTCCGAAGAAGTTCTTGGCGGGAGTGGAGGTCACGGCCGCCCAGTTGAAACCCGAACCGGTGGCGGTCGAGTCGTCGATGTTACCGTCGGGATCGGTCAAGGGGGCGGGCAACAGGGAACCGGTGCCGGTGCCGAGGAGTTCGAGTACCGCGCCGTCCGGCACGCTGCCACTGACGGTCGGATTGGTCGCGCGCGCGATCTCGGCACCATCGGAATAGAGATCGTTGTCGGTGTCGCGGTCGTTGGGGTCGGTTCCCGGTTGCGCCCCGTCCACGTAGGCAAGCTCGGGATTCTCGATACCATCCGAAAGCCCGTCGCCATCGGAGTCCCCCACCAGCGGGTAGGTGCCGGTATCCGTGGCATTCGTCCAAACGCCGGTGGCGGTCTCGTAACCGTCGGCCAACCCGTCGGTATCGGTGTCCGGGTTCACCGGGTCGGTCCCCTTCGTCTGCTCGCCAAGGTTGGAAAGCGCGTCGCTGTCGAGGTCGTCCTCACCGTCCGGAGTCCCGTCGTTGTCGCTGTCGGCATCATCGGGATCGAGGCCGTAAAGTTCTTCCCATGTGTTGAGCAGATCGTCGTCGTCGCGATCGGCGTTGGCCAGGAACAGGTTGATGGTAGGAGCGAAGGTTCCCACCGGGACGTCGGTCTCGCCATCGAGGTTGTTGCACTCCTTGCTGGCGAATCGCTTCTGTCCTTCGCTTCCCGAACTGTCGTCAACGACGAAGATCGTAACAATGTTGTCCGGGTGGTTCTTGACGAAATCGGTCAGGGTCTGGCTGGAGAGGATCACCTGGCTCCCTTCGTTGACGTTGTTGTTGGCCGCGTTGGTCTGAACGACGCCGAGATCCACGGTGCGGTCCGTCCGGATGCCCTGGGTATTGGTGACGCCATCGTATTCCAATCCCGGGAACGAGGCGAAATTCGTGCCGCCTTCAGGCCAGTCGTCATCGGTGACGGTGCCCTCGGTCGCCGTCAACGCGTTGTAACCCGTGGATCCGTCGATGACGCCGTAGAAGTGCAAGGGAACATTGGAGGTGTTGGCGCGGTGGTTGATGAGCCGCACGTCGGCGCTGAGAATGTCCGACGGGTTGTAGCCGGTGAGATCGAATCGGAGAGAGACGACCTCGTGGTTGCCCAAGCCGGCCGTGGTATTGGGGATCCAGCGGACATTGATGGCCTCTCCGGTGCCGCCGTTGCTGTTGGAGTTGTTTTGCTCGTTGATCTGCGTGTCGGCGTTGGCCGGGAGGCGGACGCCGGGGAGGTCGAGAACCAGGCGGGGCGCATAGGTGCCGGCTGGCTTGGCCGTCCCGCCGGACTCAAGGGTGGTGGCTTCACGGGAGGCGAAACGCTTCTGGTTGCCATTCACCGACTCCGACACGATGAGGATCGTCACGACGTCGTCCGGGTGGGCGACGAGGAAGTCCTTGAGGGCGACGGTGGAGAGGTTGATCTCGGTGCCTTCGGCGGTGTTGGCAGCCGCAGCGGTGCCCAAGTCGGTGACGCGATCCAGCCGGATCCCGCGGGTGGTGGCGTTGGCGTCGAACTCAAGACCGGGCGTGGTCGAGAAAAGGGTCCCGTTCTCGGGCCAGTTGTCGTCGGTGCCGCTGCCTTCCGTGGTCGTGACGGCATTGTATCCCGTGGCTCCATCGTTCACGCCGTAGATCCGGAGCGTTTGGGAAGCCGAGTTGGCGCGGAAGTTGACCAGCCGCACCGCGGCCTCCGCGATCTCGGATCGATCGTAGCCCGCCAGGTTGAAGCGCAGCGCCATCACCTCGTTCCGGTCGAGGTTGGAGAATCGCACGTTGAGGTTGGTCGCGTCGAACAGCCCGGCTCCGTCCAAGGTGGTACTAACACCATCGTAGTTCTCCGTGACCTCAAGGTCGGCTTCCACGGGAATGGGCACTTGGACGGCATGGGCAAGGGAACTGGCAAGCGCGAGCGAGGAGATGATAAGTGATCGACAAGTGGGTCTCTGGGTTTTCATGGTACTTGGGAATTGGGGGGCGCGGCACCTTCCGACAGCCTGTCTTGCATCGTGCCCAATGGCCTAAGTTTCGGGAAAGGCGCGTTTCTGCAAAAGGCCTTGAATATTGGGCAACATCCCGGGGGCGCAGCGCTCCACATCCCCGGCTGCAAGGGATTCAAGGGTTTTTGCAGGAATCCCAATTGAAGCGTTAGGAGCCCTTCGGCATTGTCGGTGGTTGACCCCGTTTTCAAAAACCCGCCTCTCCCGATCCGTCTGATTTTTGCTCTATCTGCTGCTGGGGCGGAATGGCGGATCAATCCGCAGTGACGCCCCGCTCGTTGTCGGACCTGTCATGCGGAGAGAAGGAGGATGGCGATGGAAATGGATGACCCGACCCCTTGCTCACGCTCTCCGTTCCGCACTCATGATAAAACCCCTCCTGCTGGTTCACACCGCCTGCTTGCTCCCTGTCCTCGCGCAAATCCCGGCATTCCCCGGTGCGGAGGGCTATGGCGCTTATGCGAATGGAGGGCGGGGAGGGGACGTATACGTGGTCACGAATCTCAATTCCTCTGGCACGGGATCCCTCTACGAAGGCCTGACCACCATCCCGTCCTCGGGGCGGACCATCGTGTTCGCCGTCAGCGGCCAGATCCACCTCGCGGGCGGCATCGCCACGCGCATCACGGGGAACAAGCTTACCATCGCCGGCCAGACCGCCCCGGGCGATGGTATCCTGCTAAAGGACGGCACGCTGCGGATTTCCGGCGATGACATCGTCATCCGCCACCTGAGGTTCCGCCACGGCAAGAGCGGCTCGGGGGGCGATTGCATCGACCTCGATTCCGGCAGCCTGAACTCAATGCTCGACCACGTCTCGATGTCGTTCAGCACGGACGAGAACTTTTCCTCCTACAACAGCCCGCCCGAGAACGTGACGATGCAGTGGTCGCTCAATGCCTGGGGCCTGGAGTCCCACTCCTGCGGCGGCCTGTGGGACCAGAATCACGCGAGCTGCCACCACTCGATCTGGGCGCACAACCACACCCGCAATCCGAAGGCGCGGCCCAATGGCCTGCTCGAATGGACGAACAACATCACCTTCGACTGGGACATCGGCTTCATCATGGGCGACAGCGAGACGCCCGCGTCGTGGAAAGCCAATGTGCTCGGCAACTACTTCATCTGCCCTCCCGGAAATATCCGCAACACGCCGCTCGAAAAGGCCAGCCTCGATCGCAACGGCTATCCGAATTTCTCGGTGTACGTCGCCAGCAATCTCCACGACCGGGATGGCGACGGCATCCTCAACGGTACCGATCGCGGCTACTCGATCGTCTCCGGTAGCGCCTACGACGCGACGTCCAATCCCACCGGCAACTATATCAAACTGACGAGTCCGGTGGCCGGTTCCGCTGCGCTCAACGTCGAATCGGCGGATGTTGCCTACAAGAAAATCGTCTCCAACTCGGGAGCCCTGAGGCTCGACCATTCCTTCGCCGGAAACCTGCGCGATGAGGTGGACACACGCCTCATCCAGAACGTCGTTACCCAGACCCGCAACCACATCACCCGGGAAAGCGACCTGCCGGGTGTCAGCAACGGCGGCTTCGGCACCTTTGCAGCTTCCAGCGCTCCGCTGGATACCGACAAGGACGGCATGCCGGACGCCTACGAGTCCGCCCTCGGATGGAATCCCGCGGTCAAGGATCAAAACACGTCCGTCAGCGGAGCAGCATTCTTTCCCGTCGGCTATCCCGCTGCCTACACGCGTCTGGAGGAGTTTCTCCACTTCAAGAGCGTGCCCCACATGCTGCTCCTGAAGAACACCGCAACAAGCCCGGACATCGATCTCACCCGCTACACCAGCGGTTTCACGAAGTCTCCCGTGTTCACGATTTCGAGCGTCACCGGCGGGAGCGCTACCCAGAGCGGAACCGGCGGCAAGCTGGTGCATTTCACGGCGAACAACACGGTCGGCCGCGGCGGATTCCTGTTCACCGTCACCGATGCGGACGGCAGTTCCTGGACCCAGCAGTTCGCGATCTGCATCGCAGGCTCCGGCCTCCCTTCCGATCTCGAATGGCGCGGCAGCGGATCCAACTGGGACATCTCGGCGCTCAATTGGCTCAAGGCGGGGGCCTCCGTCGCGTTCACCCATGGCGACCGCGTGACCTTCAATAGCAATGGGGCCGCCGCGCCAGCGGTCAACATCGTCTCCCCCGTCACGACCACCACGGTCGATGTGGATTCCCCGACCAACTTCACGTTTTCGGGAGCCGGAGGAATCAGTTCCGCCGGGCTGCTCACCAAGCGCGGCACGGGAACGCTGACGATCGCGAACACTGCGGCCAATAGCTTCCCGGGTGTCGTGCTGGACGAAGGCACGCTCGTCGTGAATACCGCGACCGGTCTCGGTGCGGCTTCGATCACCTGCGCGGGTGGCACCTTGGTTCTGGGACCGGAGCACAACTCGGGGATGAACAATGCCTTCGTCTTCCAGCAGGAAACGACCATCACGCCGACCTCGCAGCACACCCAGTCGGGCTCGTGGACCGGCACCGGCCAGATCGTCAATTTCTCCGGCGGATCCTTGATGATGACCGTGGCCGGTAGCTGGACCAATTTCAACGGACGGCTGAAGTTCGGCAACGGTAGCAGCCGGATCAGGTTGAACGGCAACTCGAACACCAACTTTGGCAGCACCAGCGTCGCGCTGGACCTCGGCACAAACAATGCCCAGTTCATGAACCGCAACGGGGCGGCCATTCACATCGGAGCACTCGAAGCGGCCGGTGCGAATACCAAGCTCCTCGGCACCCAGACCGGTACCACGCCGAGCACCTACAGCATCGGTGCGCTCAATACGGACACCACCTTCGCGGGAGCCATCGCGGACGGCAGCGGCATCACCCACATCGTGAAAACAGGGGGCGGCACGTGGAATCTAACAGGTGCGAGCACGCATACCGGCACCACCACCGTCGGCGCGGGCACCATGCTCATGAACGGCAGCTTCAGCGCCTCGCCGGTCGCGGTTTCATCCGCTGCCACGCTCGGTGGGACCGGGACCTTCGGCTCGACGGTGACGGTCAACAGCGGCGGCTACCTCGCGCCCGGTGCGGCGGCAAAACAAGCGGGCACCCTCACCACCGCCGGCTTGACCGTTTCCGGCGGGACCGTCCGGATGGACCTTGCGAGGTCGGTCGCCGGGGCCAATGACAAGGTAATTGTCAGTTCGGGG